>Ga0209050_1000031_pt1 | contig 458181 bp, 431 predicted proteins | sample Araplavi_mTSA_r2_FD_184276 | JGI IMG/M metagenome (GOLD analysis project Ga0209050, IMG submission 184276) | Arabidopsis root microbial communities from North Carolina, USA - plate scrape MF_Cvi_mTSA_r2 (SPAdes) (version 2) | ecosystem: Host-associated > Plants > Roots > Endosphere | place... | reverse complement strand
GTCTCGGATCTTGCCCATAAGCGGTGGTACCAGCGAGCGCCCGATGGGGCCACAATGCTTCTTGCGGGCCCGCAAGATCGAAAGAGCGCCGAATGACCGCTTTCCCGCCTCACGCCAAGGTCCGCAACTGGCGCATTGCTGCCGTGGGCTCTCTCGGTCGCGGACATCCGCAATGGGTCGATTGCCGTCGTGCGGCTCGGTCCCGAGACGAGACGTCCGACCTATGCGCCCGGAAGCAGACGGCGCGAATGTCAGCGAGGGGGCCGACGCGGGCCCGCATGTCCGTCCGGGCATCGGACACGATCGACCCGGGCCGGCGTGGGCCGGACATCACCAGCCCGCGGCGGCGGCGCGATCGGGCCTTCGTCGAGGGCGGCCGCGTCTTGCCGTCATCGCCCGTCTGCGGGGAGGGGCCGCTGCATCCGAAGGACATAGCGTCCGCCGAGCCAGGCCGGGCCAGACGGAGCCGCGACGAACCCGGCCCGCCGATACAGGTCGGGGAGCGGGGTCGCCGGATCCGTGTCGAGACGCAGGTACGCCGCGCCGGCGCGACGCGCCTCGGCCGACGCCCAGTCCAGCAGCCGTTCGGTCCAGCCCTGCCCGGCATTGGCGCGGCGCACGGCGAGCTTGTGCACATAGAGGGCCTCTCCCGGCGCATCGTGCGGCCAGTGGACGGGGTCGCGGTCCTGGAGCTGCATCGTCGCCGTCATCCGGAGGTCGGCGAACCCCCCGATCAATTCCCCGGCGCGGGCGAGACGTATCTGGGCGGGGAGGCTGAAGGCGTCGGACGGCCAGATGGGCCGCCCGCGCGCGGCGGTCCACGCCGCCGCCTCCAGCAGGAGTGCGAGGCTCTCGCGGGCTTCGTCGCGACGGGTGATCCGCCGCACCCCGCAGGCCGGGCCGAGCTCAGCCACCGGCCCGGCGCGCGCGGGCAAGGCCCGTCGTCCGCTCGCTGGCTCGCGAGGGCTCTGCCGTGCGGGCCGAGCGGGGTCCGGAAACGCGCCTGCGGCCGCCGGCAGGCCCGGCGGGGACGGCGAGGTTCGAAGCGAAGGGGCGGCGCATGGGGCTCCCTGGAGATCGCCGAGCACATCCTGCGGCCGGAGCGGGGCGCGGGCTTGATCGGAGGTGACCCGCGCCGGGCGCGCAGGGTCACGTCCATTCAAGCCGGCCCGGCGCGGGCGTGCGATGTGCGGCGGGCGATGGCCGGCGGCGGAACGCCGTCATCGGGGCGCGAGGCCGAGCATGCCGCCACCACCGACCCACGGCGGGATGCCGGATCCTGCGAGCGTGGCGGCCGCCGCGGCGGCGGCGGACGGGTTCGCGACCCGGGCCTTCCGGCGGATCCGCCCGGGCTTCGAACGCATCGCCCCTGGGCCCCACCCCCTGCGCCACGCGCACCTGGCCCCCTATGCCGCGATCGTGCTGGCCGGCGGCTATCGCCAGGCCGGCTATTTCGGGCGCGTCGAGCTCGAGGCGGGCGACATCCTCGTCCACCCCGTGCTCGACCGTCACGAAAACCACCCGCTGGGCGGCGCCGGCGTGCACCTCCTGCGGCTGCCGTGGGGCGAGACCGCGGATTTCGGCGGGATCTTCCGTTCGTCGCAGGTCGATCTCGCCATCCGCCTCGCGGCACGGGACCCCTGCGAGGCCGCGGCCCTCCTCGCCGAGGACCTGGCGGGGCGCGGTCCCGAGCCGGCGCCGGAACGCGACTGGCCGGACCTGCTGGCCCGCGACCTGCGCGAAGGCCGGGCGCCGTCGCTGACGGCGTGGGCCCAGGCCCAGGGGCTCCGCCGTGAAACGGTGGCGCGGGGCTTTCGCCGGGCCTACGGCGCCGCGCCGCGGGCGGTTGCGGCGGAGCTGAAGGCGAGGCGCGCCTGGCTCAGGGTCCTTGCCGACGCCACGCCTCTCGCCTTCGTCGCCGCCGACCTCGGTTTCGCCGACCAGCCCCACATGACGCACGCGATCCACGCGCTGACCGGCGCGCCGCCGTCGGTGTGGCGCCGGCATCGCGATCGGGCGGGGCGCGCCCCCGACGGACCCGACGCGCGGTCGAAATGACGCGACGCCGGGGCCTCTCCCCTGCAGGGCGTGAGATCTGCGCCGCCAGGAGGCGGCGCGGGCGCGCGACGTCGACGGCGGGTTCGCGGCGTCGAGGGACCGCGGCGGCGCGCGCCGGGTCACATCGCATCAAGACCCGCGGGGCGCGCGCGCCGATGGTCCCGCGCGCCGTTCGAGGAGCCCCATGGCCGACAAGCCGAAAACCGTCGACGCCTATCTCGCCAGCCTTCCGCCGCGGACGGCGTCGGCGCTGGAGGCGCTTCGCCAGGCGATCCGCGCGGCCGCGCCCCAGGCCGAAGAGGCGATGCGGATGGGCGCGCCGACCTATGTCTACAAGGGGCCTTTGGTGTCCTTCTCGGCGGCGGCGAAGCATTGCGCCTTCTACGTGATGAGCCCGGGGCCGATCGCGCGGCGCAAGGCGGAGCTGGCCGGGTTCGACACCGCGCCCAGCGCGATCCGCTTCCAGCCGGATGCGCCGCCGCCGGCCACGCTGGTGACCGCCATCGTCCACGACCGCATCCGCGAGAACGACGCCAAGGGCCAAGCCTTTCGCTCTGGAGTCTGAGCCTGCCGCCTTCCTCCTTCGATGAGACGAACATGACCCCGCGCACCCTGCTCTGGACCGGCCGCAGCCTGACCGGCCTCTTCGCCCTGTTCATGCTGGGCGCCTCGATCGCCCCGAAACTCCTGCGCCTGTCCGTCGTGGACGACACCATGCGCCAGCTCGGGTGGTCGCCCGAACAGGTGCTGATGATCGGCCTTATCGAGCTCGCCTGCCTGGTCCTCTATCTCGTCCCGCGCACTAGTCTCCTCGGCGCCGTCCTGATGATGGGCCTGCTCGGCGGGGCGATGGCGACGCAGGCGCGGGTCGGCAACCCGCTGTTCAGCCACGTTCTCTTCGGCCTCTATCTGGGCCTCCTCATGTGGGGCGGTCTGTGGCTCCGCGACCCGCGCCTGCGGGCGCTGTTCCCGCTGCGGGGCAATGGCTGATCGACGGCCGGCCTAGAACTCCGCCGTCAGCAGCAGCTTGACCCGCCGCCGCTCGTCGTAGGCCAGGGTTTCGCCGCCGTCGACGTTGTAGCCGTAGTGGCCGAAAACGTTCAGGACCTGGCCGCGGACGGTGACAGGCGTCGCGGTCGGGAGCCGATAGCGGAAGCCGAGGTTCACGTAGGTGTCCGCGGCGAGCTTGGCTTGTCGCCCCTGCGGCGCGTCGGCCTGCCGGGGCCGCGCGCCGATGTGCTCCAGGCCGGCGTCGAGACTGAGGGCGGGCAGGCCCGCGGGCTGGTAGCTGACGTTCGCCACGCCGCGTACGCGCGCCACGCCGACCGGCCGGGACCCATCCCGCGCGCCGCCGAGGATGCGGGGATCCAGATAGACGCCGCCGACCAACACGGAGACGCCGGGGCGGGGCGCGCCGGCGAGCGAAGCCTCGACGCCGCGGTGGCGGACGGTTCCGGAGAGGCCGAAGACATTGGCGTCGTCGAGGGCGGCGTAGGGCTTCTCGATCTCGAACCCCGCGACGACGAGCTTCATCGTCGGGGTCAGCGCATAGCGCGTCCCGAACTCGCGCTGGGTGACCCGGATCGCCGGCAGGATCGCATTGCGGTTGGCGGCGGAGTCCGGCGCCGTGCCGGCCTCCTCGAGGCCTCGGCTCACGCTTCCGTAGACGTCCCATTGCGGGCCGAGGCGCGCTGCGGCGCCGAGGTTGTAGAGCCAAGGGCGGGCCTCGCCTCGCGTGCGCGCGCCGTCGGCGGCGCGGAAGGTCTTGCGGTAGTCCGTCCGCAGGAGCCCGGCGTTCAACTGCAGGCGGCCGGCCCAGTCCAGGCGGTAGGTGGCGCCCAGTCCCCACTGGGTCGTGCGATCCCGCAGCTGGGCGTCGCGCGATGACAGATCCGGAGCGGGCGCGGCGGCCGCCGGGCCATTCAGCGAGACCTCGCCCAGCGGAACGAGGAGGTCGCCGCCGAAGCGGCCCGTGGAGATCCGGCCGCGGGCGAGGACCGCCGCGCGCTGGCTGAGGGCGCCGGACACGTTCGACCAGGCGAGGCGGGCCTCGGACGACAGCGCCGTGGCGCGCTGGTGGGGCGAGGCGACGATCGCGCCTTCGCCCGCGCCCTGGCCGTCCACGTCCAGGATATAGGCGGCGTAGGCGCGCGTCGGGTCTTCCTGCGAGAACACGCCGGAGACCTCGGCCGTCCATCCGGACGCCAGCGCCGAAACGCCTTGGAGTCCGAGGATCCGGCGCTGGCCGCGCTCGACCATCCAGTCGGGCGCCAGGCGTCGGCCGCGGGGCGGACGCGGCAGGGGGACGCCGTCGGCCAGGGAGAAGCGCAGCTGGCTGGGGCGCTCATAGCGGTACTCACCGCCGAAGATGCGCACGCGGGCCGGGCCCAGCGACGCGCGCCCGACGCCGGCCACGATGGCCGAGCCGCCGGCGCGCAAACCCTGCCCGTTGTCGATCTCGAAGACCGCGCCGCCGCCCAGGGCGAGCGAGAAACGATCCTCGGCGTCGCGGTGCTTCAGCAACACCTCCGCGTAGGGCTGCGCGTAATCGCCGAGCCCCAGGGTGGCGTAGCCCGGCTCGCCGCGCTTGGGATCGCGGAGCCGGTAGTCGACGACCCCGGAGGGACCCGGCAGGTCGAGGGCGAGCGCCGCGGCGCCGACCCGGACGGTGGTCGACTCGATGAAGAGCGTGCTCGTTCCGGAGCTCTTCACGAAATACATCCCGTCGATCCGGTAGTTGCCGGCCGCTTCGAGGTCGAAGCCTCGAACGGCGCTCGTGTCGTAGATCCCGACGGCCTCGTCGCCGGCGATGAACCCGAACGCGTCACCCGCGGTCGCGACGGCGTCGACGTTGGCCTGGGCGCGGGCGTCCGCGACGCCGAAGGACAGGGCGGCGACGCCGCTGAGGAGGAGGGTGCGCAAGGGATGGTTCCGTGTTCTGTCGTCGTTGGAGCCGCGCTTAGAGCCGCCGCCGCGGCGGCCGGCACTCCGGTCCTTGATCCCGAATTCCGGCGGCCGTCCGTGTCCGCCCGACGCGGGCTCGCCCACGCGCGGGCCGACCTGAGCGGTGGCCTCGATGCGGATCCGACGGACCCTGGAAAGGGGGAACGCAGCCAGGTGGCGACGCCGGCCGGCGTCGCCAAGGTCAAGCTAAGCGCGCGGAGTCGCCGGGTCTTGAGGTGAGGTGACGCGGTCGCGCCTGAGGGCGGCGCGGGTCTGAGGGCGCCCGGCGGACGCCGTCAGGGGAGTTCGGCGGCGGCGAACGGGTCGATCGAATAGGGGTGCATCTCGGCCAGGAAGCCCGGTTGGGCCCGTACGCGGGTCGCCCAGGCCTCGAAGTGCGCAAAGTGATCGGTGCGAAGGCCGGCGTCGGCAGCCAGGTGGGCGTAGGCGAAGAGCGAGATGTCGGCGATCGAGTAATGCTCGCCCGCGATGAACGGCCGGCGGGCGAATTCGCGGTCCAGGACCGCCAGGGCCCGCTCGGCGGTGGCGCGCTTGCCCGCCACGAGCGCCGGCGGGCGAGCCTCGAGCTTTCCGGTCAGCGTCCAGTAGCGCAGACTGCCCACGCTGGTCTGCACATAGTCAGCCTCAAACGACAGCCACTGGAAGACCTTGGCGGCGAGGAATGGATCCTCCGGCCGATAGGCCGTGCCGCCGCTCAGGTACCAGAGGATCGCGTTCGACTCCGAAAGGACCCGGCCGTCCTCGAGCTGGATCGCGGGCACGGCGCCCCAGGGGTTCACGGCCAGGAACTCCGGCGCCTGGCCGTGTCCCTCGAAGATGCTCACCAGCCTGGTTCGGTGCGGGACCGCCAGGTGATGGAGGAGTTGGCGGACCTTCCAGGCGTTCTGCGAGGGAAGGTAGTCGAAGAGCGTGATCATCAGGTCCTCCGTTGCGGGGCGGCGGGTCTCCCACGCGCTGGCGGGCCAGGCGCTCCGTTCCTTGCGCTCGAAAGGCTCCCGTGGCGCTCAGCCCAAGGACCCGGCGGCCTCCGCCAGCTTCGCCAGGCCGGCCAGCACGGTCCGCCAGTTCTTTTCGTAGGCGGCGCGGTTGCGCCGGTCGGCGTCTCGAAGGCCGCCGGTGAGGTTGGTCTGGCGCAGGGTGACGTCCGTGCCCTGCGCCGAGGGCGCCAGATCGAAGGTCACCACATGATGGTTTTCCGGCGTGTCCGGTGCGCCGGAGAGGCCGCTCCAATGTGAGAAGGCGAGACGGCGGCCGGGCTCGAAGGTCAGGATCTCGCCCTTGTCCTCGTAGGCGCGGCCCTCGAACTCGCCCTTGAGCCGGATCGGCGCACCCACGGCCCAATCGGTCTCGGCGCGGGCGCCCAGGAAGAATTCCGGCCAGCGGGCCGTGTCGGTGAGGATGGTCCAGACGGCGACGGGCGGCGCAGCGATACGCAGCGACGCCTCGGCGGCGATATCGGTCATGGGTCGCCTCCTGCCCACCCCGAGCCCGAAGCCGACGGGAGGGTCGCGCAGGCTTCGCGACGCGTCTTGTAGGGAGGTGACCTGCGCCGGCGGCGGGCGTCATCTCGCAACAAGACCGCGCCCCCGGGGCGGCCTATCAAGGCGGCGAGACCCAGACGCGGGGGCGCCCATGACGAACACCGAGGACGGCGCGGCCGCGTTGCGGTCGCAGGGCTTCGTGCGGCTTCCCGGGCTCGTCCCGCAGGCTGCCGTGCCGGAGATGCGCCGGCTCGCGGACGTCGCGCTCGCGCGGCCGCGCCACGCATGCGCCGCGCGGCCCGGGAACACCCTGATCGGCCTCGACCGGACGGACGCGCTCGTGCCGCGGCTGCTGTGCGCCCCAGGGCTCGTGGCGCGGGTGCGAGCGGCGACGGCGGCTCCGGACCTCAGATGGATCTCCGGCTATGTCTCGGTGAAGCCGGCGATGAGCCCGCCCCTGGCCTGGCATCAGGACTGGTGGTGCTGGGACCACCCGGCGAGCTTCTCGCGGCGCGCGCCACAGGTCGCGGTGCTGATCTATCTCAGCGACGCCGACGTCTCGACCGGCGCTCTGCGTGTCGTGCCGGCCAGCCATCGCGGCGACCATCCGGTCCACCGCCGCCTCGTCGACGTTCACGCGCCGGCCGTCGCCCGGGATCGGGCCGCCGCGGACGATGTGCCGGGGGAGGTGACCTTGGCGGGTGTCGCCGGGGACGCCGTGCTCTTCGATTACCGGCTTGTTCACGGCGGCCGCCCAAACGGGGCCGCCCACGATCGCCTGGCGCTCCTGGTCTCGTTCACGCCGGATTGGCGCGGCCTGCGCGCGGATCTTCGCGCCCACCTGATCCGCCATCCGGCGCAGAACGGCAGGTCTCCGCTCCCCGGCGACCCGTCCGGCCTCGCCGACCTCTTGCCGCGGTTCGACGGCGCGCCGCGGGACCTGACGCTCAATCGCCGGCCGCCGTGGCCGTTCAAGGTCAAGAAGGAGACCGCATGATCGCCGCCGCCAGACCCTCGCGGCTCTTGCGCCGCCGTGGGGGCGGTCCCGCAGGCTTGGGGCTTGGATTGGCGCTGATGGTGAGCTTGTCGGCGCCGCCCCCCGCGAACGGGGCGCCGCGGGAGAACGCGGCGGCGGAGGTCATCGCGTTGGATCACGCCTGGGAGGCCGCCGAACGCGAAGGGGACGCCGCCTTCCTGCAGCGGTTGCTGCTCCCGGAGTACCGATCCGTCACCGCGGCCGGGAAGGTCAGCGACGCAAACCACCTCATCGAAGGAGCGCGAAAGCGTGGCCCGTCGCCGGCGCTGGCGACCGCCGTGACGGCCTGGAAGGCCAGCCACCCGGTGGAGCCGCAGGTCCTGATCGCCGGCGACACCGCGATCCTGAGCTGGGTGTCCACCCGTCCCGACATCGCCGGGTGGGTCTCGTCCGTCGACGTGTTCGTCCGGCGGGAGGGGCGCTGGCGGGCGATCTTCTCGCAGCATTCCGCGGCCAGCAACTGAGCCCGCCGGCCCGCGGACCCGCGGGCCCGAGCGCGCCATCCGGACCTCGCATCGCCCGGGTGCTTGCGGACGGCGCGCCGAGGGCCGACATCGGGACGGCGGAATTCAAGCGCAAGGCTCGGAGTGCGAGCCGCTTCGGGCGAGGCGAAAGGACGGCGACCCATTGCAAGGACCTCCCGCCATGTATGACCCGTCGCTCACCTCCGATCGCATGCCGTCGAACCCCACCGATCCCCGCTGGACCGCCATCACCCGCCGCGACCCGTCCGCCGACGGCCAGTTCTTCTATTCCGTCAGCACCACCGGCGTGTTCTGCCGGCCCTCGTGCAGCGCGCGCCAGCCGCGGCGCGAGAACGTGGCGTTCCACGCCAGCGCCGAAGCCGCGCGCAGGGCGGGCTTCCGGCCCTGCCGGCGTTGCCGCCCGGAGGAGCCCTCGCTGGCGGCGCGGCGCGCCGAGATGGTCGCCGCGGCCTGCCGGGCCATCGAGGCCGCCGAGGAGCCGCCGTCGCTGACCGACCTCGCGCGTGGCGCGGGCCTCAGCCCGCATCACTTCCATCGGCTGTTCAAGGCCCAGACGGGGCTGACGCCGAAGGACTACGCGGCGGCGCATCGGGCGCGTCGGGTGCAGGCGAACCTCGCCACCAGCCAGACGGTGACCGAGGCGATCTTCGACGCCGGGTTCAACGCCAACAGCCGCTTCTACGAGACGTCGGCCCACATCCTGGGCATGACCCCGACCCGCTATCGGAATGGCGGGGCGGACGCGGAGATCCGCTTCGCGGTCGCCAGGACCTCCCTGGGCGACCTGCTCGTGGCGGAAAGCGACAAGGGGGTGTGCGCGATCCTGTTGGGCGACGATCCGGAGACTCTGGTGCGCGACCTGCAGGATCGTTTCTCCAAGGCGCGCCTGGTGGGCGCCGATCGCGCCTTCGAAGCGCGCGTGGCGGAGGTCGTGGGCCTGGTCGAGGCGCCGGGGACGGGCGGCGACCTGCCGCTGGACGTCCGCGGCACGGCTTTCCAGCAGCGGGTCTGGAAGGCGCTGCGGGACATCCCGCCCGGCGCCACGGCGACCTATGCGCAGATCGCGAGCCGGATCGGCGCGCCGCGCGCGGCCCGCGCGGTGGCCCAGGCCTGCGCCGCCAATCCTCTGGCCGTGGCCATCCCCTGCCATCGCGTGGTCCGCCAGGATGGTGAGCTCGGCGGCTACCGCTGGGGTGTGGCGCGCAAGCGGGACCTTCTCGAGCGCGAGGGCGTCGCGGCCTGATCGCGGCGGGGGATGGGCCCGCGCGTCCCCTGGTCCCAGCCGTGAAAGGTCACAATCCATCAAGCGCCGTCGCCCCGGCTCTGCTTTCGTGTCGCAAAGGCGTGGGGGAGCGGATGGCGGATCTCGATCGGCGAGGATTGCTGAGGGCCGCGGCCGCGATCGGCGCGAGCGCGGCCTGGGCGGACCGGGCCGCGGCCGTCGCGCCCTCCCGCTGGGTCGAGCGGCGGGACCTGTTTCCGGAGGGCGTCGCCTCGGGGGATCCGGCCCCCGACAGCGTCCTGCTGTGGACCCGGCGGCCGGGCGGCGAAACGTCCCTGCGCCTGACGGTCGAGGTCGCGCGCGATCCCGGGTTCCGGCGCATCGTGGCGCGCGCGCCGGCGGAGGCCGGCCCGGCGTCGGACTGGACGACGCGGGTGCTCGTGGGCGGCCTGCAGCCGGCGACGGAATACTGGTATCGCTTCGTGGACGCGGACGGCGCCGGCAGCCGCATCGGACGCACCCTGACCGCGCCTCGGGATGACGATGCGCGTTCGGTCCGCTTCGCCTTCGTCTCCTGCCAGAACATCAACCATGGGTTCCAGAACGCCTGGCGGCGGATGATCTTCGAGGACGAGCGCGCGGCCCCGGAAGATCGCCTGGGCTTCGTCCTGCACCTCGGCGACTTCATCTACGAACTGGTCTGGAGCCCGCAGGATCGTCCGGGCGGCATGTACGACCGGCCGATCCGCGACATCCTCACCTATCGGAACGGGCAGAAGATCGACGACTTCCACATCCCGACCGATGTGGACGACTACCGCACGGTCTACCGCGCCTATCTGCACGACCCCGACATCCAGGACGCCCGCGCCCGCTGGCCGATCGTGGCCATGTGGGACAATCACGAGTTCAGCTGGCAGGGCTGGCAGGGTCTGCAGGTCTTCGACGGCGTGACCACGCCGGCCCAAACCCGCAAGGTGGCCGCCAACCAGGCCTGGTTCGAATACCAGCCGGCGCGGGTCGCCAAGCCCGGCCCGAGGCCGGAGGTCTTCGAGCCGCCGCGCGTCGCGGACGTTCCCGTCACCCGGTTCGACGACCACGGCCTGGGCCTCGAGCCGAACAACCGGACCGCCATCGACAGCCTGATCGCCTACCGGGCGCTCCGGTACGGCCGCCACCTCGACCTGATCGTCACCGACGAACACAGCTTCCGGTCGGAGGAGCCGAGCGGGCGGCCGGAGGCGAAGGCCTTCTCCAGTCCCGACTTCCCCGAGCTCGTGCCGCAGGAGGCGCTCGAGATCTGGGACGCCGGTCGCGCGGGCGATCCGCCGGCGACGATCCGCTACGGCGGCGCCGAGCTGCCGAACTTCCGCAAGGACGCGCCGCCCCAGACGGTCCTGGGCGCACGGCAGAAGGCCTGGTTCCTGGAGCGCCTGAAGGGCTCCAGCGCCACCTGGAAGGTCTGGGGCAGCACGCTCGGCACGCTCGACTGGCGCGCCGATCCGCAGAACCTGCCGAGGGGCCTGACCCGGCCATGGCCGGGGGCCGGCTATGCCGGCTTCGGCGGCGGCGACCACGGGTCGGCCTATGTGGAGCGCGCCGAGATCTACGACCTCGTGGCGCGCGAGCGGATCACGGGCTTCGCGACGGTGGCCGGCGACCGCCACAGCTTCTGGGCCGGCTATTCCGCCAAGGCCCTGCCGCCGAAGGCCTTCGCGCCGGTCGGCGTGGCTTTCGTGACCGGCTCGCTGTCGGCGCCCGGCCTGGTGGAGGCGTTCGAGCATGGCTTCCCCAGGTCCCACCCCCTGCGGCCGCTCTTCCTGGCGGATCGGGCCGATCGCGCGACCCCCGAACCGACGGTCAACATGCTGCTGCGGCACGGGGTGCGCAGCTGCCTCGACTATGCCGAGCATGGCGACCTGGCGCGCGCCCGCGCGCTCAGCAACCCCGACAACGCCCCGCACCTCGACTTCGTGGACATGGGCGGGCACGGCTACGCCACCGTCCGGATCACCGGCGCCCGGATCGAGACCGAATTCGTCTGCCTTCCGCGGCCCATCACCCGCAGCCCCCGGCCCGACGGGGGCGACCTGCGCTACCGGGTGCTCCACACCGCTCCGCTCTGGCGGCCGGGTGAGCGGCCGCGCCTGGAGCAACGGGTGCTCGAGGGCGATCCGGGACTGGCGATCTGAGCGGAATATCGGCTGCGAGCGGCATGCGGACGCGGACGGTCGGGCTCGCGCGAGCCCAGGTCGACGTGTCTCGCACGGCGATCGCGCTCGTCCCCGCTGTTTCCCCGGCTGCGGCGGCGTCCGCCGCCTTGACGCCTGCAAGGCCCACCCGACCGACCGCCCGCCTCGAAAGGACATCCACATGAGTTCGCTTCCTCGCCGCGCCGCGCTGGCGGCGCCCCTGGTGCTGGCGGCGGCCGCCGGATCGGCTGGCGCGGCCGCGGCCGGATCGGCCGCCGCCGCCCCGGCCGCGGGGCGTCGCGCCATCGCCCCGACCGACGCGGCCTATGCCCAGGCGATGGAGGTCACCGGCGCGCGCCGGCTGCTCTTCGTCGGCGGTCAGACGCCTGTGGACGCGGACGACGCGGTCCCCGGCACCTTCCGCGAACAGGCCTTGCTCACCTGGGCCAATGTCGCCGCCCAGCTGAAGGCGGCGGACATGACCGTGGCCAACATCGTGAAGTTCACGATCTTCCTGTCGGACCGGCGCTACCGAGGCGAGGCCTATGAGACCCGCCGCGAGGTGTTGGGCGACCACGCTCCGGCGATGACGATCGTGATCTGCGGAATCTACCGCGAGGAATGGCTCCTCGAGATCGAAGCCATCGCGGCCGACTAGCGGAGCACCGAGCCATGGCCTTACTTCACCTCAATCCCGACGGGCTGCATCACAATCCTGCCTTCAGCCAGGCCATCGTGATCCCGGCCGGCGCCCGCCTCGTGGTGGTCGGCGGCCAGAACGCCGTCGACGCGTCCGGCGCGATCGCCGGGCTCGGCGATCTCGGACGGCAGGCGTCGCGCGCCATCGAGAACGTCCGCTTGGCGTTGGCGGCGGCGGGCGCGGGTCCTGAGCATGTTGTCCGCCTCGGGATCCAGGTGGTCGACGGCCTCGACCTGCGCGAGGCCGTCGGTCCCTGGTTGGCCTTCTGGGGCGAACGTCCGCATCCGCCGACCGTGAACGTCGTCCAGGTGGCCGGCCTGGCGAACCCGGCGTTCCTGATCGAGATCGAGGCGTTGGCGGCGCTGCCGCCGATGGCGTCATGAACCAGCGCCCCGAGGGTCGCGGTCGGAAGCCGGCGCGGGCGCCGACGGCGGCAAGGTTGGCGCGGAGCGCGCCGTCAGCTGGTGAGCTTCAGACCCACGATGCCGGCGAGGGTCAGCAAGGCGAAGGCGATGCGGACGCCGTGGGCGGGCTCGCCGAGCACCAGGATGCCCACCGCGAGCGAGCCCAGCGCGCCGATCCCCGTCCAGACCGCATAGGCCACGCCCAGCGGCAGCGTCCGGAGGGCCGCGGACAAGAGGGTTACGAAGGCGACGAGCAGGGCGAGCGACAGGATCGCCCATCCGGGCTGGGACATGCCGGCCGAGCGCTTGGTGGCGTAGGCCCACGCCACGTCGAGCAGTCCGGAGCCGACGAGCATCAGCCAGGCGACCTGCTGGCTCATGCGACCCTCCGGCGCGCGTCGATCAGGTCGCGGATCCGCTCGCTCGCCGCCGCCTGCGCCGCCGCCCGGGCGTCGGGACCTCCGGCGGTGGGGCCCGCGAGCACGATGTCGGGCGTCCCCACGCCGATGAACCGGAGCGCCTCGTGCAGATAGGGGCCCGCGAGGTTGGGGCGGCCCCAGCTCGGGCCGTCGGCGTAGTCGCCGGCGCTGGTGAGCAGGACGGTCGCCGGTCGCGGCGTCAGCAGCGGCCGATATCCCGTCTCGGGATCGAAGGTGAACGACAGCCCTGGCTGGGTCACCAGGTCGATCCAGTGCTTCAGGCGGTAGGGGATGCCGAAATTCCACATCGGCGTCGAGATGAGCAGACTGTCCGCCCCCTCGAGTCGATCGACCAGCGCGGCGACCTGTCCCCACGCCAGGGCCTCGGCGCCGTCCAGGCCCCGACCGGCGAGGACCGCATATTTCGCGGACAGGAGGGCGCCGTCGAGGTCGGGCAGTGGTTCGGCCCAGACATCCAGCCGATCGACCTCCAGGTCGTCCGTCTGCGCGCGCGCGCAGTCGATGAAGCGAACGGCCAGGGCCGTGGAGAGGGAGGCCTCCCGCCGCGGCGAGGCTTCGATGTGCAGTAGGCGATGGGTCACGGGGGTGTCCTCTTGGCTGAGGGCCCGGATCTAGGATCGCGCCGGCGCGAATTCTGCTTGCAGATGGACGAGTCCAATTCGCAATATTGCGAACGCCATGACCCCTGACTTCGACGACCTCCGGCTGGTCGCCGCGCTCGGCCAAGGCCGAAGCGCGCGCCAGGCCGCTCACCGCCTCGGCGCCCACATCGCCACGGTCTATCGTCGCCTGCAGGCGCTGGAAGAGCGTCTGTCCCTGCAGCTCTTCGAGCGCACGGAGGGCGGCTTCGCCCCGACGCCCGCGGGCGCCGAACTGATCGCCGCGGCGGAGGATGTGACGGCGCGGTTGGGGGTTCTCGAGCGGAGGCTCGCGGCAGATCGCGGGCGCCTGATCGGCGACCTCGCCGTGACGACGACCGACTCCCTGCTTCGCCGGGTCGTGCAAGCCGTGAAGCCGTTCCAGGCGGCGCATCCCGACGTGCGGCTGCTCATCAGCGTCTCGAATGCGATGGCCGACATGGCGCGTCGCGACGCCGACGTCGCGATCCGTCCGATCGCCGCGCCCCCGGAGACGCTGATCGGCCGCAAGGTCGCGCCGATCCAGTTCGCGGTCTATGCCGCCGGCCCGGACGCGCCCGACCGCTGGATCGCCCTCGACGAGAGCCTTGCGAGCGTGCGCTCACAACAGTGGCTCCAGGCGCGCGTCGAGGCCCCCGTCCTGCGCGTGAACAGCATGTGGGCGGCCGCCGAGGCGTGCGCGGCGGGGCTGGGTCGCGCGGTCCTGCCCGACTATCTCGCGCAGCAGTTTCCGCTGCAGGCCCTGGAGCCGCCGATACCGGAGCTCGAGTCTGCGGTCTGGCTCCTGTTCCATCCCGACCATCGGACGACGCCGCGGGTTCGTTACTTCCTGCGTGAGGTCGGCCAGATCCTGAGGCGCGATCTCGCCCCTCCGGCCTCCGCCGGCGTGGCTTAGGCGCGTCACCTCGTCTCAATCGGCCCGCGTTGCGGGAGCGTAGCTTCGGCCTTCCATTCGGGAGCGCGACGGGTGCGCCCGGTTCGGGAGGGCGAGACATGACGGTCGTGACCACCATCGACGTGAAGGGCATGACGCCCGAGGAGTATCGCCGGGTCATGGACGCGCTCGGCGTCGAGGCCGAGCCTGAGCCCGGGATCTATCTGCACGTCACGATCCAGACGGGCTTCGGCTACCGGGTGGTGGAAATCTGGGACTCCGAGGCCGGCTTCAGCGCCTTCATGGAAGGAAGGCTGGGGCCTGCGGCCGCGCAGGCGGGCATCGAGCGCGAGATGACGGTCAGCATCGAACCGCTGCACAACCTGTTTGCGCCTCGCCTCGACGAGCTCCCCGGTCTCGTTGCGGGCCTGGCGGGCGCGCGTCCGCCCTCCGCCGCCGCCTAGGGCGCATCGCGGGCGGGCCGCGGGCTCCGCCAGGCGGAGGGCGGCCGGCCGGTGAGCGCGGCCACGGCGCGCGTCATGTGCGGCTGGTCGGCATAGCCGGCGTCAGCGGCGATGGCCGCCAGGGAGGTGCTCGTCTCGACGATCTGCAGCCAGGCTGCGCGCGCGCGCAGTTCGAGGGCGAAGGTTCGCGGGGAGGCGCCGTAGGCCCGGCGAAAGCCGCGCGCCACGGTCTCCCGGGCAAGGCCGTGGCGCTCCGCCCAGCGGACGACGCCGTAGCGCCCGAGCCGCAGGTCGTGGGCCAGAAGGTCTTCCCAGTCGCGATGCCGGACGGCGCGCGCCTCGGTCTTGGCGAGGCCTTCGGCGAGCAGGCCGGAGGCCGCGCGGGGATCGCGTTCGGCGAGGCGGATCACGTCGTCGAGTCCCGCCGGGCGATAGAGGCCGCCAAGACCCGGGACGGGACCGCAGTTCAGTCGGAGCACGTGGACGCCGCAACGCCCTGTGGGCAGGCTTTCGTGGCGATCCAGCACGGGTTGAAGCAGGACGTCGCCCGGCTCCAGGCGCACACGCCCCAGATAGCCGGCCTGGTCATAGCCCCCCTTCAGGATGATGCTGATGTAGGGGCTGAAGTGCGCGTGCCGCGGCGCCGCGTGGTCGCTCCCCAGGCGCTCGAACCCGGGCTGAATGGCGCGGAAGGATGTCGGCGACGAGAGGCGCGTCGACGAAAGGGCGGCATCTGTGGCCAAGTCTGTCTGTCTCAAACGCGGACGCCGAGGACCGGGCTTCGGTCTCGGGCGTCCTTATAGCGCGTCACCGCGCGAGGGCCCAGCGGCGGGGCTTGCCCGCCCGGCGTCCGGACGTCTGAAGCGCGCGCTGCATGGTCAGGTCGGATCGCGCGGGTAGGCGCGGATGTCGGACGGGAGCGCGACCCAGGCGTGACGCCGGCAATCGTAGACGGACACATCGGGCCCGGGGAAATCGGGATCGCCGAAGCCGCCCACGGCGACGGTCACCGTGTCGTCGGCCCCGACTTCCGTATGGAAGAGAGAGGTCCCGCAGCCCGGGCAGAAGTGGAAGGCGAAACGGGCGCCCTGGTCTCCGGTGCGCACATAGATGCGGCTCTCGCCCGAGACCTCGCCGGGCGCGGCGAAGGCCGCCAAGGTCGCGAACGCGCTTCCCGTCCGGCGTTGGCAGTCCAGACAATGACAAAGGCCGACACCCAGGGGCACGCCTCGCACGACGATGCGCAGCTGACCGCAGGCGCATTGGGCTGTTCGCATCATCACCTCGACCTTCGCCATGCCGTTACCGGGAGAGAGCGATCTTGCCTAGCGCCCGGCCGCTGCCCGACGCCGCCGGACCGGAATCCGTCACCTCGTCGCAAGACCGCGCGATCGCGATGGGGCAGCACCCCGTAGCCATCGCGGCCGACAGGGGCCGCGATGGCCGATCGGGAGAGACGTCGGTGGCGTCCAGGCGAAGGGGAAGGTCGCGGTTCGTCCGGACTGGCGCGTGAAGATGCGTTCGCCGACCGGCGCGAAATCCCGTTGAAGCTCTGCCCCGCGAGCGGCCATTGCCTAGGACCGTCGGCGAGAGGATCGGTGGGGCGACGCAGCCGCACGGGCGCGGGCGTCGTTCGCGGAATCCGCGTGAGCCGAGCCGCCGCAAGACGGCGTCTCTGACGGCGTTCGCAGCGCCTGCTCGGACGTCCGCGGCGCAAGGCTGCGACGGAGCGCTTCAGGCTTCGGCCGCGGCAGAACACGCAACGTGAGAGGCAGCCGGATGGCGCGACCCATGGCGCGGATCTCGCGGCTGCCGAGGCGCTAGTCCAATTCCCGCGCCGGTCGAGCGGCCGTTGACGCTTCAAGGACCTCGTCTGTCCCGCGGATGGCCGCGTATTCTCCCGCCAGGTTGCTCAGCGACGCGAGGTGGATTTCCTCGGCCGTCCGCAAGGTCCCGCTGAGATCGGGCCGGGCGAAGGTGAAGCAGGCGTCCGACACGACGGTGACCCTGAAGCCGAGACAGGCCGCCGAGCGCGCCGTCGCCTCGACGGAATAGTTGGTGGCCACGCCCACGATGACGAGGCGTTCGATCGATCGCAGGTGCAAACGCCGCTCGAGGCCCGAGCCTGCGAAGGCGTCGGTGACGTGTTTGTCCGCCACATGTTCGCGACCCGCCGGAACGAACGCGTCCTGGAACGCGGCCCCCGTCTGGCCCGGGAAAAAGCCGGAGGTCGGCTCCAGCGACAGGTGTCGAACGTGGATGACCGGCCGTCCGGCCTTGCGCCACGCCGACAGCAGCCGGGCGGCGTTGGCTTCCGCCTGGGGATTGTTGCGCGCAGGGCGGGCCGGGTCCGCCATGGTCTGCTGCAGGTCGATCAGGACCAGGGCTTCGTCAGTCATGAGGTTCACGAGACATATCCGGTGCGAGGCGCCGCCGCCCGATCCGACGACCCGAGCGATGCTGCCACGGCGGCCACGTCCTCGAAACCGTAGGACATGCTGATCTGGCTTGCCCGCCAGCGGCCGCGGCGTTGTCCGGCAGCGCGCACCGCGCATCCGGCAGCCGCGCTCGACGGTGCGGGGAGGGGGATCATCTCGGCTGCTCCGTCGCCGCGGGGTCGGGTCCGTCAGCGCCCCGCCGAGCGCGCGTCCGCGAGCTCAGCAGGCTTTCCAAACGCCGCCGAACCTGACAGCGACGCCTCGATCGCGGCGTGCACATGGAGCGCGGTGGTGTCGAAGGTCGGGAAGGCGTACGCGCGATCGCCGAGCAGCAGCGGGATCTCCGTGCAGCCGATGACGACGCCTTGAGCCCCGTCCGAAACCAGCCGCGCCATGATGGCTTCGACGGCTCGGCGCGAACCCGGGCGCACGACCCCCAAGGTCAGTTCCCTGACGATGATCCGATGCAGCACATGACGCTCGGCCGTGGCCGGAACATCGACCTCGATCCCTTGACGCCGTAGGGCCCCGGTCAGGAAATCCATCTCCATCGTGAACCGCGTCCCGATGAGCCCGACCCGCGACAGGCCGGCGCGCCGGATGGCGTCGGCCGTGGGGTCGGCGATGTGCAGCAGCGGGATGCCGATGGCGCCGGCGACGTGGCCGGCGACCACATGGGCGGTGTTCGCGGCCAGGAGGGCGAATGCGGCGCCGGCGCGCTCCAGTCGTTGGGCGGCGTCCGCGAGCACGCCACCGACGCCCGGCCAGTCCCCCGCTCCGGCGAGGGCGAGCATCTCGTCATAGTCGACGGAGACGAGAACGCTCCTGGCGTTGTGATGCCCGCTCAGGCGCCGATGGAAGCCCTCGTTGAGCCGCCGGTAGTAGAGGGCGCTCGATTCCCAGCTCATCCCGCCGATAATGCCGATCACCCCGTCCCTGCTCCCCATGGCGCGCTGTTCCTCCCGGCGACCGCCCGCAGGTGCGGCGTCTGGGGCTGCCGAGCCTCCGCGGGGCGGCCCGCCCGTCCCTCGGCCCCGGCGCGCCACACCCTCGGGAAACGTTTCAACTAGCATGGCGGCGCGGCGCGTCTTGAGCCGATGTGACTTGCGGAGGTCGGGCGAGCTCGCGCCACATCGGAGCGAGGCCCGGGGCTTTCGGGCGGTTTCCGGCGCCGGATCGCACACGCCGAGGTCGCCGTGCTCTACCGCATCGAGGACGTCACACGTCCAGGCCCCGTTCGGCGCGGCGTTGTCGGGCGTCTGCGTCGACGGCGAGGCCGGCGCGCGGCTGACGCGTTCAGCGGGGCCTGTGGGCCTTTTCGCGGGTGGGATCGCAGAGCGGGCGCCCGCTTGCGCTGGCGTAGGTCCCGCTCAGGCCGCGAAGCGTCGTATCATCCGTTAAGGCCGGCAACCGGCGTCAAGGCCTGTCGTTGCTCGCGTTCCGCCAAGGAGACGGATCATGACGCAAGACGCGAACGCTTCGGCCCTGGAGGACACCCACGCCCGCCTCCTGGCGCTGGAAATGGTGACGACGGCCGTGCTCAATCGCCTGGCCCTCGACGACCGCGACGTCCAGGCTGTGCTCCATCAACTGGCCTCGCCGTCGGACCTGCCGAAGGCCGCGGAGGCCGGGGGCGTTGAGCGACTGGATCACCTGCAGGCCAATGTGGCGCGGCTGGCCACGGCGATCGCCACGCCGCTCTGACGGCCGGGGCGCCGCCCCGGCGTCTCCGTCCGGAACGGCGGAGTGGACAACAGTCGAGCTCCGCGGCAGGGCCGGAGCGGTCGCCGGGTTGCTGCGAACGCCGCCCGGTCGTCCGCGACGCCAAGGCCACGGCGATCCGGCAGACGCCTCGCCCAGACATTTGAGGGCGGCCGGAACGCCGGCGCGCGCCGCGGCTGGGACGCGAACAGGAGCCGCCCTGCCGCAGGCAAAGACCGGCCGCACCCGCGTCCAGTATGCCTGGCCCAACCGCTCGAGCCGCGGTGCGCCGGAGCCGAGGTCGTCTGGAGGACCCCGCCATGGTCGCTCGGAGCGGATACGAGGCCATGAAGAAGGGCGAGGGCGACGTGGTCGCGGGCTGGAAGAACAAGCTGCAGGCCGCCAGGGGCGCCGTTACGCCCGAAAGCGTCAAGGCCGAGCAGCATCGGAAGATGGCCGGGCCCAAGGACGACGGCGAGATCTACCCGAAGCCGCTGGGGTGATTGCGCCCGTCACATGACGCGCAGGCTCTGGTCGAAGCGTCGATCGCGCGGGCTGCGCGCCGCGCCGGGCGTCGGGCGAGCTCGGAGGGCCCGGCATTCGTCGGGCTATGCCCGCGATCCGGCGGCCTGGGGGCGACCGATCCGCAGCCATCGACCGCGCAACGCACCTGGTCCGGCTTCGAGGTCGCGCGCGCCCAAATCACCGACCGTGGAACCTCGCGTTTTGCCGCGCGCTCCGGCCCTGGGGCGCATGGTGGCGCTCCGTCGAGGTTGCGGATGGTCGCCCCAGAAGCCCGCGCCGCCCATCTGCGGGCGCAGCAGAACCTGAAGATGGCGCGCTCGGCCCATGCCTATGTTCGGGGAAGCACCGCGCGGTTCTACGGGTGGCTCGAGGAGGGGCCCGCCGGCCTGCCGGAGGGGCCGGCGGTGTGGATCTGCGGCGACTGCCATCTTGGCAACCTGGGACCCTTGGCGGACGCCAAGGGTCGGGTCGCGGTTCAGATCCGCGACCTCGACCAGACGGTGATCGGCAATCCGGCGCACGACCTGATCCGGCTCGGCCTTTCCCTGGCCTCCGCCGCGCGCGGCTCGGACCTGCCGGGGGTCGTCACCGCCCGCATCCTCGAGCATCTCGCGGCGGGATACGAGAGCGCGCTGGCCGGGGAATTCGACGCCGAGGGGGAAGAAGCCCTGCGTCCCGGGAGCGTCGACCGTCTCCTCCGCCGCTCGGTTCGACGGCGCTGGCGGCACCTGGCGGAGGAGCGGCTCGAAACGGTCGAACCGGTGGTGCCGCTCGGCAAGCGGTTCTGGGCGCTGACGCCCGAGGAGCGCGCCGGTCTCGAAGCCCTCTTCGAGGATGCCGAACTGGATGCGGTGATCGCGCGGCTGCAGGCCCGCGAGCCGGACGCCGCGGTGGCCGTCGTGGACGCCGCCTACTGGATGAAGGGCTGCAGTTCGCTGGGGCGCGCCCGCTACGCGGTGATGTTGCGGGTCGGAAAGCCGAAGGACGCGAGCTTCTGTCTGGTGGACATCAAGGAAGCCGTCACCGCCTCGGCGCCCCGGGCCGAGGGCGCCGTCATGCCCCGCGATCCGGCTCAGCGCGTGGTCGCCGGCGCGAAGGCGCTGTCCCCCCACCTGGGCCAGCGGATGATCGCCGCGCGCGTGTTCGGAAAGCCCGTCGTCCTGCGCGAACTGATGCCCCAGGACCTGAAGCTGGAGGTGGGCCAACTGCGGCCGGCGCAGGCGACCGCGCTCGCGGCCTACCTCGGAGCCGTCGTCGGCAAGGCCCACGGCCGGCAGATGGATCGAGGCGCCCGCGACGCCTGGCGCGCCGACCTCGCAAGCGCCCGCCGCGCCCGGTTGGACGCCCCGGACTGGCTGTGGGCCAGCGTCGTCGACCTGCTCGGCATCCACGAACGCGCCTACTTGGAACATTGCCGGCGACACGCGCTCGGCCGCGAGCCGCTTGCGGCATGACCGCCGCCGGGCCACGCCGGATTGCGCGCAGGCTGCTGCCGGAGGACTGGGCGGTGCGCCGGGTCGTCGACCTGGCCGCGCGCCTGATCGAGGGCGGCGCCCGCCTGGGCTACGCGGCCCGCGCCGTGGTCTATTTGAGCGTCGGCGCCATGGCCCTCCTGGCCGCCTTCGGTCTCACCCCGCACGCGACGGGTGCGGTCGAGGCGCTCGAGGCCTGGGGCGGCTGGCCGCCGGGGGTCCTGCTGCTTTGGACGACGGGGCTGGGACTCTACGCCTTCGCCGGATGGCGCGCCCTGCAGGCGCTGTTTGACGCCGACCGGCTCGGCGCCACGCCGGCCGCCCTGGCGGAGCGGGCCGGGAAGGCCTTCAGTGGGATCGTCTACGGCGGCCTCGCCGTCTCGGTCTTCGGCCTGCTCGACGCCATCGAGGACCTGCGCGAAGTCGACGATCAGGCGGCGACGCAGGCCGCGATCCAGGCGGCCCTGACCCGGCCGGGCGGAGACCTGCTGGTCATTGTCCTTGGCGTGCTCGTGGTGCTGGCCGGGGCCGGCAATGCCTGGCGGGCGTTGAGCAGCCATTTCACGGAGGCGCTGGAGTGCGGGGCGGGTGCGGCCCGGTGGGCCGGCGGCCTGGCGCGCGTCGGCTACCTGGCCCGCGGCGGCGTCCTGGCCGGGGCGGGCCTTCTCACCGTTTCGGCGGGCCTCCATGCGCGCGCCTCGGAGGCCGACGGCCTCGGCGGCGCGCTGGAGGCCCTCAAAGCGCAGCCGGGAGGAACGGTGTGGCTCGCCATGGCGGGCCTGGGCCTCGTCGCCTTTGCCGTGTTCGGGTTTCTGAAGGCCGGGCTCCGCCGGATCGGCTGCTAGTCGCAGGCCGACGCGGGCGAGGGGCGTCCGGAGCGTCGCCCGCCGCCTCCGCGCGGCGGCGGGCCTCCCGCTCCAAGCTCGGGGAAGGGCGGCCGTGTCGTTCCTGCGCACCGGCGGCGAGGGGGCCGGGGCGTGGGCGTCCCCGTTGTCGCGCGCTTCAGCCTCGCGGCGGGGCTTCAGCTCTCCGGCCGACGGAAGGCCGCTCCGCGGGCGGCGGTCAGCGTCACGGCCCCCCTGGGTCGGCGTCCGGCGCGCCGCAGGCGCCGCTGCGCGTCAGGATCAGCACGCAGAGCGCGGCGCCCTCGGCATCGGCGATGGTGAGCTGCAACTCCCCCGCGCGCCAGAACCCGTCGGGTTCCTCCCGCAACAGCTCGGCGAGATAGCGGACGGCCTCGAGGCCCGCGGCCCGCAGATCGGGCAGCTCGGCGCCGTCGGGGTCGTGGTACAGGCCGCCGTCGCGGCTGTGGAAGAAGTAGCGCGGCATGGGCGCTCAACGGTGAACGCGGCCCTCGGTTTCTCCCACCTGTCAGATGCTAAGGCCGCGCAACGCGCGCGCGGCCGGGCCGTTCTCAGGGGCGAGGACGGCAAGCGGGACGGCCATGATCGAGGACCCAGGCATCGACCGATGGATCACGGGCGTGCGACGCCGGGACCCGACGCTCTCCGCCGCCGAGGAGCTGGCGCTGCGCGGCGTCCTGCAGGAGGTGGTCAGCTTCGAGGGCGACCGCGACATCGTCCGCGAGCACGACCGCATGACGCAGTCCCACCTGCTGCTGGAGGGCTGGGCGTTCCGCTACATCGACCTGGCCGATGGCCGGCGGCAGATCCTGGCGATCCATGTCCCCGGCGATTTCGTGGACCTGCACAGCTTCCCGCTGCAGGTCATGGACCATTCCGTGGCGACGTTCACCCGCTGCCGGGTCGCCATCGCGCCCCATGACGCCTTGCGCGCCGTCACCGAACAGCACCCGCACCTGGCGCGGCTGTTCTGGCTCAGCACGCTCATCGACGCGGCGATCCATCGCCAGTGGCTGGCCGGCGGCCAGCGCTCGGCCCTCGAACGCGCCGCGCACCTCTTCTGCGAGCTGTACGTGCGGCTCGAGACCCTGGGGGAGGCCCGCGACCTGACCTTCGCCCTGCCGATGTCGCAGGCCGAGTTCGCCGACGCTCTCTCGATCTCTTCCGTGCACACCAACCGCGTGATCCAGGACCTGCGGGGTCAGGGGATCCTGACCTGGCAGAACCGCCAGGTGGCCATCCACGACTGGCCGCGGCTGGCGGCGATCGCGGAGTTCGATCCGGTCTACCTCAATCTCTTCGCCGCCCCGCGCTAGCCTTAACCTATGTGGTCGGCGCATCGGCCATCCCCGCCTAGGCTCCCAGCGAGAGCGAGGACGGCGTGATCGACATTTCCAGCCCTGGCCTCTCCCCGGGGGAGATTCTGGCCCGCAGGCTCGCGGCCGGCGCGGGCCTTGATCGGCGCGCGCTTGCGGACCTGGGCGGCTTCGGCCCGGTGGAGCGCTTCGGCCCCGGCGCCGCGATCCTGGAGGCCGGAACCTCCGATCCCGCTTGCCTGCTGGTCGTGGCCGGCGCGGTCGCGGAGGTTCGGACCCTCGATCCGCAACGGCGCCAGCTGCTGCGCCTGCGGTTGCCCGGCGACCTGCTGTACGCCTGCGATCGCGAAGACCTGGTCGCCCTGGGTCGCGTCGGCGTCGCGGACGCCCGCGCCGTCGTCGAACGCCTTCATTCCGGCGGGGCGGGACCGGCCGCCCGCCGGGCCTGGTTCGAGATGGGGCGCGCCGATCAGCGCCTGCTGCGCGACCAGCTCGTCCGCCTGGGCCGCCTGTCCGCTTCCGAGCGCGTCGCGCATTTCCTGCTGGAGACCCGGGCCCGGCTGCAGGAGGTCCGGCTCGTCGAAGGCGAGACCTTCCACCTGCCGGCCACCCAGGCTGCGATGAGCGATCTGCTGGGCCTGAGCAGCGTGCACCTCAGCCGCACTCTGCACGCCCTCAGGGGCGACGGCCTGATCGGCCTGCGCAACGGGCGCGTGGTCCTCCTCGACCGCGCGCGGCTCGAACGGCTTTGCGGCTGGATTCCGGCGGCCGCACCCGCCCGCCAGGCGCCGATCCGCCCGGCGCCCGAGGCGGCGCGGGCGCGGGCCGAGGCGTGAGGCTCGGACGTCCAGGCTGACCGCCCGCGCCGGGGCGAGAGCCCGATGGCGGACGCCGCTCGCGCGTTCGGGTCATCGCGGCGCTCCGGCCGGGGACCCCGGGTCGACGCTCCGGCGCCTCGTGACGTCCGGCCGTGGTTGACTGGCGCAGATGGGTCGGCTCGTCCGCACGGGGGGATCGGCGGCGCGGACGTCGCCGTGCGCTCGACCTGGCGGGGTCTGGGACTTGCGGCCCTGACGGGATCGGCGGCGACGACCGAAACCCCTGAGGCCTCCTCTCTCGCGCGCGGCCATCCGCCGGTCGCGCGCATCGAAATCCGGGCGAGGGGGCTCCCCGCGCCCGCCGGATCGTTCGCCGCCCCCAGAACGATCCCGCGCCCGAACGGCTGACCTGGGTCCGTTCCGAGGACCGTCCCCAGGCCTGCGCCGCAATCGCGCAGCCGCCGTGGCGCGTGTCTGGCCAGCCGCGCCACAGTCGCGATGGTCGCCAAGCTCTCCATGCCCGACACGGCGTCCAGCGCCGACATCGGCGCCGACGCCCTGCAGGCGAGGGCTCGCGGGCAGGAAAGGGGCGCCCCCAGGCCGCATCCCGCGGACTTGAGCTCTGCTGGCGTCGCCGCCAGCCCTGGCAGCCGCTTCCGACCCGTCTGCAGGTTCGGACGCGTCGCCGCCTCCGCCGCCGCGCCCCTCGCGCGCTCAATCAGCGGACGGGGAGGCCGCCGAACGCACCACGTCGGCGTCCAAATCGTCCGCCTCGGCGCGCAGGTCGCGCGCAATTTGAAGGAGGCGGTCCCTGCTCGCGAGCGTGGTCATGGCCTCGCCAAGCCGTTGGGCCTTGTCCGCCCGCATCCGCAAGATGGCTGAGCTTTCCATCCATGAGCATGACGCCGGGTTGGAAGGCAAAGCAACCCTGCCGCTTCGGATCAGGTCAGCATGATCGTCCGGTGCGACGCCGAACGTCGGGCTGCGACCGCCGCGAGCCGCGTCAGGCCGCGGCGTCCAGCGCGCCCCGGAGGCCGCTCGCCGGTGGCGCCCAAGTCGCCTAGCGGCTGGAAATGGCGCCCGGCGACTTGGGCGCGCGCGCCAGGTCATCCGGCCCCAGGGCCTTGGGATCTTCGACCGCGCCTCGCGCCACGGCGGTCTTCGAGAACACTTCTTCCTGGCCGTCGTCGACGACTTCGGAGCCCGGCCGTTCGATGGCGTCGCGCTCCGGGCCGGTGGACGGGGCGGCCTCTTCGGCTGTCGGCGATCTGCGGCCCGCCACCGGGAGCTCCAGGGTCTGCGCCGGCCATTCCGGCTTCGGCACAATCCGCGAGCGAGCGGGCGGTTGCGTCGGCGGGGCGCCGGCCCGCCCGACAAGCGGCGTTGCGCGGTGGCCAACGGCTTGGCCGCAAGGGGTGTCGGCCGATGGCGTCACGCGCGACGGTCTGCCTGGCTTATCCCGCCGGCCGACACCCGACGCATCGGCGGCCCCATGGGCGATCTCGATTCGGGAGGATCGGCTGCGGCTTGCGATTTCCGACCCGGATTCGGCGCGCGGCGCGCGCGGTCGCCCTCGGGAATCGCGGCGGATTGCTTCCGATACGCTTCCAGATGGAGGCAGGGTGGACATTTTGAAGGGAGGGTGTTTCCCTAGGGTCTTGTAAACCCTAGGGAAACATGGTGCCGCCGGGCAGGATTGAACTGCCGACCTCAGCCTTACCAAGGATGCGCTCTACCACTGAGCTACGGCGGCGAAGGCGGGCGCTATAGCGGTAGCCGGGCGCGGCGTGAAGCCCCAAATCGTATCCGAGGCGCTTGACGGGCGGGACGCCTCGCCGCACCTCCCGGACATGGCCGAGGGCAAGAACGACAAGGCGGGCGGGGCGCAGTCGCGGGAAGCGAAGCTCGCCCAGGCCCTGCGCGCGAACCTGCGCCGTCGGAAGGCCGGGGGTGCGCCCGCCCCTGCGCAGAAACCTCACAAGCCCAAGACGGATTGACGACTTGGCGCGTTCGGCGCCCGCAGGCTAGATACGCGCAAGCAGCCGCGGCGGGACGCGGCCCGAATGTGCTTCGAAGGATATCGATTGGACCGCATCGCCATCATCGGCGGCGCGCGGCTGGAGGGGGAAATCCCCATCAGCGGCGCCAAGAACTCGGCCATCAAGCTGATGGCGGCCAGCCTGCTCACCGAAGAGCCCCTGCGCCTGACCAACATGCCCCGCCTCGCGGACACTCGCTTCCTCGGCAAGCTGCTGCAGCGGCTGGGCACCGAAGTGGTCGAGGCGGACGGCGCCGACGGGGCCGAGACGCTGCTCACGACGCGCGAGATCGTCAGCGGCTTCGCGCCCTATGATCTGGTCCGCCAGATGCGGGCGTCGTTCAATGTGCTGGGACCGCTGCTGGCGCGCAGCGGCCAGGCGAAGGTCTCGCTGCCGGGCGGCTGCACCATCGGCGCGCGTCCTGTGGACCTCCATCTGAAGGCCCTTGAGGCCCTGGGCGCTCATATCGAGCTTCACGAGGGCTACGTCTACGCACAGACCCCCCGCGGCCTGAGGGGCGGCGAGGTGGAGTTCCCCTTTGTCTCCGTAGGCGCCACGGAACACACCATGCTGGCGGCCGTGTTGGCCAAGGGCGAGACGGTGATGCGGAACGCGGCCTGCGAGCCCGAGATCGTCGATCTGGCCGACTGCCTCAACAAGATGGGCGCCAGGATCACCGGCGCCGGCACGCCGACCATTCGCATCGAGGGCGTCCCACGCCTCGGCGGTGCGACCCATGATGTGCTGCCTGACAGGATCGAGACCGGCACCTACGCTCTGGCGGCGGCCATGGCCGGGGGCGAGGTGCGTCTGACCCGCACCCGCAGCGATTTCATCCAGCCCGTGCTCGACAAGATGGTCGAGGCGGGGGTCGAGGTGACGCCGCACAACGACGGCCTGACCATCAAGCGCAACGGCGGCAAGCTTCGGCCGGTGGAGATCACCACCGATCCCTATCCTGGCTTCCCCACCGACCTGCAGGCCCCGTTCATGGCCTTGATGACGTTGGCGGATGGCGAGAGCATCATCCGCGAAACCATCTTCGAGAACCGCCTCATGCACGTGCCCGAACTCGGCCGGCTGGGAGCCGACATCTCGGTGCACGGCGGCGAGGCGCGGGTGCGCGGTGTCGCGGCGCTGGAGGGCGCGCAGGTGATGGCGACCGATCTGCGGGCGTCGGTCAGCCTGGTCATCGCGGGCCTGGCGGCGCGGGGCGAGACGATCGTCAACCGGGTCTACCACCTGGATCGCGGCTTCGAGCGGCTCGAAGAGAAGCTGGGTGCTTGCGGAGCCCAGGTGCGTCGCCTGAAGGGGGATGGCGCCGAGGCAGAGGTGGAATAGGCCGATGGCCGATCCCCAGCCCCTCCAACTTCTGGCCGAGGACCCCGACGACCTGGCGGTGATCTCGGCCGCTCTGCAGGACGCCGTGGCGAAGATCGGCGACATTTCCTACGAGGCCAAGGCGCGGCGGCTGACCATCGCGCTCAACCGCTTCCGGTGGGAGACCGGCGCGCGCCAGCGGGTGCGCTCCGCGCTGCAGATCGGCGGCGTGATGTCGCTGCAGGCGCGCAAGATCCGCCGTGATCGCCGCGACGCGGTGGTCGAGTTGCTGACCATCGGCTTCGAGCCCGGCGAGCCGCCCGGCGGCGTGCTCACCCTTAGCTTCGCAGGCGGGGGTGACCTGCGCGCCCAGATCGAGTGCGTCGACGCCGTGCTGGCCGATGTGTCGGAACCCTGGCCCACGCCGCGCGCGCCGTCGCACGAGGCCTGACGGAGAGTGGCCTTGCGCGGCCTGCGCCGCTAAAGAGCGGCCATGCGCCGCTTCCGCTTCTCCGATCCTGGTTTCCCGGCCGCCTTCTCCGCCTTCGTTGCGGAGCGGCGTGAGACGCCTGAAGAAGTCGATGCCATCGTGCGCGATGTGCTGGCCGCGGTGCGCGCCGAGGGCGTGGCGGCCCTGCTGCGCTATGCCCGTGAGTTCGACAAGGTCGAGCTGGACGAAGCCACATTGCGCGTCAGCGCCGACGAGATCGCCGAAGGGGCCGCGGCTTGTTCGGCCGAGGTCCGCGACGCCATCGCGTTCGCCGCGGCGCGCATCCGCGCCTATCACGAGCGCCAGCGCCCTGCCGACCTGCGCTTCGTCGACGAGGCGGGCGTCGAGCTGGGTTGGCGCTGGACCCCGCTCGAGGCCGTGGGCATCTATGTGCCGGGCGGCCGCGCGGCCTACCCCTCCACCGTTCTCATGAACGCCGTGCCGGCCCAGGCCGCAGGCGTCTCGCGCATCGCGATGGTTACGCCGCCCGGGCGTCTGCAGCCGGCCGTGCTGGCGGCGGCGCAGGCGGCGGGTGTCTCGGAAATCTGGCGGGTCGGCGGCGCTCAGGCCGTGGCGGCGCTGGCCTATGGCGCCGGGCCGATCAAGCCCGTGGACAAGATCGTCGGCCCCGGCAACGCCTTCGTCACCGCCGCCAAGCGCCGCGTCTATGGCGCCGTGGGCATCGACGCCCTGGCCGGGCCCTCCGAGATCGTCGTGGTGGCCGACGGCGCCAACGACGCGGACTGGATCGCCGCCGACCTGCTGTCGCAGGCCGAGCATGACCCTGCCGCCCAATCCATCCTCATCACCGACGACGAGGGCTTCGCCGCCAAGGTCGAGGCCGCGATCGAGGCCCAACTCGGCACGCTCAGCACCGGCGAGGACGCCCGTGCGTCCTGGCGTGACCACGGCGCGGTGGTGATCGCCCCGCTCGACGAGTCGCCGGCGCTGGTGGACGAGATCGCCCCCGAGCACGTCGAGTTCGCCCTGGACGCGCCCGAGCGACTGGCCGACCGCGTGCGGCACGCCGGCGCGATCTTCCTGGGCCGCCATGCTCCCGAGGCCGTGGGCGATTACGTCGCCGGCTCGAACCATGTGCTTCCGACCAGCCGGGCGGCGCGGTTCTCGTCGGGCCTCTCTCTCTACGACTTCCTGAAACGCACCTCGATTGTGAAGTGCGACGCCGAGTCGTTCAGCCGCCTTGCGCAGGCGACGATCGCGCTGGCCGAGGCCGAGGGCCTGCCGGCGCACGCCCGCTCGGCCGCGATCCGGCTGGGGCAGGGCCGCTAGTGGTCGCGCCGGCCGCCGACGCGGCGGTGAAGGTCGCCGCAGCTGCCGAACCGGCCAAGCCGGGTTTCACAGAACAGCTGGTGGCTTCGACCAACCAGGCGCTGGACCACATCCTCAATCTCGATCCGCAGATCGTCGTGCTCGACGCGGTGCTGTCGGTGGCCGTCGCGGCAGGCGCCTATGGGCTGCTCTGGGTGCTGCGCCGGCTCTCCGACCGCTGGCTGGACCGGGTCCATGTGGGCGGCGACCAGCACGAGGTCGCCCGCACCCAGCAAGCGGCGCGCTTAACCTGGGGCCTGCTGCGCCTGGCCGCGATCGTAGGCGTGCTGTTCCTGGTGCTCGGCATCTGGGGCGTCGATGCACGCGCCTGGTTCTCCGGCCAGGCGGGCGAGCGGCTGGTGCGGCTGGCGCTGGTCATCATCATCGCCACGGCGCTGGTCGAGATATCGGGCTTCATCATCAAGCGGCTGGTGGGCGGCTTCGCGCGCCGCAGCGCCGACGCCCGCCGAGCGGCGCAGCTGCGGACGCTAGGCCCGATCCTGACCGGTTGCGCCCAGACCGTGCTGGTCGTGGTCGGCGGCCTGACGGTCCTCACGGAGCTGGGCCTCAACCTTGGCCCGATCCTGGCCAGCGCCGGGGTGCTGGGCATCGCGGTCGGCTTCGGCGCGCAGACGCTGGTGAAGGACTTCCTGACCGGCCTCTTCCTCATCGCCGAGGACGTGGTCTCGGTGGGCGACAATGTCGACATCGGCGGCTTCAGCGGCGTGGTCGAGGCGATGACGCTGCGAACCATCCGCCTGCGCGACATGAACGCGACGCTGCACATCTTCCCCTACAGCGAAGCCCAGGTGATCCACAACCGGACCAAGGTGTTCTCAGCCTACCTGGCTGACATCCCGGTCAGCTACGACACCGACCTGGATCGCGCGCTGGCGGTGGTCCGCAGGGTGGGCGAGGAGCTGCGGTCCGATCCCAAGTTCAAGAAGCTGATCACCAAGCCCTTCGAGCTGATGGGCGTCGATCGGCTGGCGGATAGCGCCATTTACATCAAGGCGCGCTTCATCACCGAGCCGCGGGCCCAGTGGGACGTGGGGCGTGAGTTCAACCTGCGGCTCAAGAACGCGTTCGACGCCGAGGGCGTGCTGACCCCCGTGAAGACCACACCCGTGCAGGCGCAGCCGCTGCCCGGTCAGCACCCGCCGCCCCCGCCGCCCCCGCCGGCCACCGCCGAATCCCCGCCGCGAAGCTGAACAGTTCCTGTCAGCGCACCTGAAAGTGCGTTCAGGCAGGGCCGTCTAAACCTCCGTCATCGATTGACGCAGAAGGACGGAGACAAGCCATGCGTAACCTGAAGAGCAAGACGATCGGCGGCGGCGCGGTCGCGGCGATCCTGGTCGGCGCGCTGGCCGTGGGCGGCGCCACGAGCGCCAGCGCGGGCGTGACCAGCTGCTCGGCCCCGGGTGGCAAACAGGAGGCCGGCGCGGTCATCGGCGGCCTGCTGGGCGGTGTGATCGGCAACAAGGTAGGTGGCCGCCATGCCACGGGTGAGACCGTCGCCGGCGCGGCGTTGGGCGCCGCTGCGGGTTCGGCTATCGGCTGCGAGGCGCAGAAGAACCGCGCCCAGAACGCCGGGACCTACACCCGAGGCGGCTACCGGCTCTCGAACGCCATCTCGCCCGCCAGCTACAACCGTATCGGCGACACCTTCGTGGCCGAGAGCGGCGTGAACCTGCGCGCCGCCCCCACCACGAACTCGGGCCGCGTCGGGCGCCTGCAGGCTGGCGAGCGGTTCCAGGCCCTGGCTGAGGTCCGGGGCAGCGACTGGATCCTGGTCGGCCAGAACGGCGTCGGCGTCGGCTACGTCCGCGGCGATTTCGTCCGCCCGGCCGCCGGCCATCGCTACGCCTCGCGCTAAGTCTTAGGCCTGACAGAAATGACGCCCGGCGCCTCGCTGCGCCGGGCGTTTTTTCGTATCCGGCCGCAAGCTTCGCACCTGCGGGATGACGGCGCCCCCCGGATTGCAATAAAGCTCGGCTTCGAAGCCCATGGCCGACGACACGAAGAAGATCCACCGCCTGCAATCCGTCGAGCTCGACGAAGAGTCGCTCGCGGCGGTTTCGCGCGACCAGGAGCAGGAGCGGCAGATCGCGATCTTCGATCTGCTGGAGGAGAACTTCTTCTTCCCGGAGGGCGCGGAGCGCGGGCCCTACGACCTGCGCATGGGGCTGCTGGAGAACCGGCTGGTGCTGGACGTCCGTGGCCCGGCCTACGAGAAGCGCCACATCCTGTCGCTGTCGCCGTTTCGCACGCTGATCAAGGACTACTTCATGATCTGCGACAGCTACTACCAGGCGATCCGCAATTCGACGCCGCAGCAGATCGAGGCTTTGGACATGGGCCGGCGTGGCCTCCACAACGAGGCGTCCGAACTGCTGCAGACCCGTTTGGCGGGCAAGGTCGAGACCGATCTCGACACGGCGCGTCGCCTGTTCACCCTCATCTGCGCCCTGCACTGGCGGGGCTAAGCGGGCATGGGGCGCGACCCTGGGAAGTGGCTGCCGGACGCGGTCCTCTTCTGCTGCAACTTCAATCAGGTGCGCTCGCCGATGGCCGAGGCGCTGCTCAAGCACATCATGGGCACGCGGATCTTCGTCGACAGCTGCGGCCTGAAGCGCGCCGCCTTCGATCCCGACGTCGACGACATGGAAGTCGATCCGCTGGCCGCTGAGGTGATGAAGGAGCTGGGGCCTGACCTCACCCGCCACCGGTGCAAGACCTTCGCCGAGCTGGAGGACGACTCGTTCGACCTGGTCGTCTCGCTGACGCCCGAGGCGCAGCACCGCGCCGTCGAGCTGGCGCGCGGCCGTTCGGCCGAGATCGAGTACTGGCCGACGCTGGACCCCACGCTGACCGAGGGGTCGCGCGAGCACCGGCTGGAGGCTTACCGGCAGGTCCGCGACGGCCTGGCCGAACGGATCAGCCGACGATTCCGCCCATGAGCGGCGCCCATCGACCTTTCCGGCTGCGGTGCGCTATAATCTGCGACGCAGGATGCGGCTCGCGGACAGGTGACGCGAGCCGTCGTCGTATGTGAAGGCGCTTAGGATTAAGAGAGCTGCATGGCGAAGGAAGAGCTGCTCGAGTTCCCCGGTACGGTCAGCGAAGTGCTGCCGAACGCCACCTTCCGCGTGAAGCTCGAGAACGACCATGAGATCATCGCCCACACCGCCGGCAAGATGCGCAAGAACCGCATCCGCGTGTCGGCCGGCGACAAGGTCCTGGTCGAGATGACGCCCTACGACCTGACCAAAGGCCGTATCACCTTCCGCGTCCGCTAATTCGATACGGGCTGCGACTTGGCTTCAAAGCTGCGCCTCGTCCTGGCCTCCGCGAGCCCTCGTCGCCTGGACCTCCTGCGTCAGATCGGCATTGTCCCTGACGCCGTCGAGGCTGCCGACCTGGACGAAACCCCGCTTCCCGACGAAACGCCGCGCCGGCTGGCGTTGCGCCTGGCCGAGGCCAAGGCGCTCCATGTGGCCGCGCGCGCGCCCGACGCCCACGTCCTGGCAGCCGATACGGTGGTGGCCGTGGGCCGCCGCGTCCTGCCCAAGGCCGAGGACGCCGCCGAGGTCCGCGCCTGTCTGAAGCTGTTGTCCGGTCGGGCGCACAAGGTGCTCACGGGAATCGCGGTTGTCGCGCCCGACGGCCGGGTAGCCTCGCGGCTGGTCGAGAGTCGGGTCCATTTCAAGCGCCTCGACCCGGCGGACGTCGAGGCCTACCTGGCCTGTGGCGAAGGCGTCGGCAAGGCGGGCGGCTATGCCATCCAAGGCCACGCCGGCGCGTTGGTGATCTCGCTGCAGGGATCATACTCCGGCGTAGTCGGCCTGCCGCTCTACGAGACCGCGAATCTGCTCGCCGGCCTGGGCTATCGCCGGCCATGAGCGAACGGCGCGCCTTCCTCGATTGCGGCGTTGGCGAGACCCGCGGCGTCGTCACGCTCGACGGCCGGCCTGAACGCCTGATCCTGCGGCGCGACGAGGACGACGCGCGCCTGGCGCTCGGCGCCCGGCTGATCGCCCGCGTCGCCAATGTCGAGCCTGCCATCGGCACGGCCTTCCTCGACCTGGGCGGCGGCCTCGAAGCGATCCTGCCGTTCAAGCCCGACGCGCGCCCGGTGCGTGGGGCTTCCCTCGAGATCGAGATCCGCGGCGAAGCCCGCGCCGGCAAGCTGGCCGTGGCCCGCGAGATCGGCGCGGGGGAGGGCGCGGCGCGCCTCCTGCAACCGCCGCCGGAGGTCGCCGACATCCTGCGCGCCATCGTGCGCGACGCCGAGCCCGTGCTGGGCCGCGCGGCCCGGGCGGCCGCGGACGAGGCGGAGGCCGAGGCGCTGGCGACCATCCATCGCCTGCCGGGCGGCGGCGACATCGCCATTGAGACCACGCGTGCGCTCACCTCCATCGACGTCGACCTGGGCGACCGCAAGGCTCAGGACTCCAAGCGTGCGGCGCGCCAGGCCAACCTCGCCGCCATCGCCGAGGGCGCGCGGCTCCTGCGGCTGAAGGGCCTCGGCGGCATCGTCATCCTGGACCTCGTCGGCCGCGGCCATGACGGCGCCGCGCTGCTCGCCGCCGCGCGGCTGGCGTTCGGTCCGGACAATCCCGGCGTCGCCATCGGGCCCGTCGGGCGTTTCGGCACAATGGAGCTCTCGATCCCCCGCCGGACGCGACCGCTGTCCGACCAGCTGCTGCAGGCCGGAGGCGCCCTGACCGACCGCACCCTGGCCCAGCACCTGATCCGCCGGCTGGAGACCGAGGCCGAGGCACAGCCGGGCGCGCGGCTGGCCGCTGCATGCGCGCCCGCCGTCGCCAAGGCGGCCGAACCGCTGATGCGCGCCCTTGCGGAACGGTTCGGTGCGCGGTTCTCGGTGGCCGTCGACCCAGCGCGACCGCGCGACCGACTCGATGTGGGGCCGGCATGAGCGCGAAGTGTCCGATGTGCGGCCGACCGGCCGAGCCGCAGTACCGCCCGTTCTGTTCGCGCCGCTGCGCGGACCTCGATCTCCAGAAGTGGCTGACCGGCAGCTACGCGGTCCCTGCCGAGGAGGACGAGGGGGGGCCGCAGACGGATTCCGAAGAAGACTGAAGCGACGAAAAAACGCGCCCTCGCGCCGCTGGACTTACGCCGAAGCCTCTTTTATAGACCCGGCTCCCGCGCGGCGGGGCCTAGGCCTGGGTAGCTCAGTTGGTAGAGCAGCGGATTGAAAATCCGCGTGTCGGTGGTTCGAATCCGCCCCCAGGCACCATCCTTCCTCGACAAGCGACAGCGGCGACGACGCCCCCGGGCGCGTGGCGGGCCGCCGTTCCCTTGAAGCTGGCACGCCGGGCGCCGATAGCGTAACCGGAGGCCATGGCCCTCCTTCGCAACAAGCTCGTGGTGCTGGCCGGCATTCTCGCCGCGGCCCTGGTCGTGCTCTTCGGCGTGACTGCGGCAGCGCAGTTCGCCGCGAGCGGCGGCGTCGTAGGCGAGGGGCCGGCCGCGCCGCCGCCTTCGGGCCCGACAGCGGCCGGGGCGCCCGTACTCGCGAACGTCACCTACCGCATCGGGGCCATGACCCAGCAGGGCCGCGGCGGCGTGCGGCTGGCGAGCCCGAACCTGGGCCTGCTGCGCAGCGGCCCGGTGACGTCGTGGACGATCGCGGCCGCGGTCCGCGGCGCCGACGTCCATTGGACCCGGCCCGGCGCAAACGGCGTCGTCCCCGAGGGCCCGCAGGCGATGACGCCGCAGCCCAGCGGCGCCGGCGTCGGCGCGCGGCTGAACGGCCAGATCTACGCCTTCAAGGTCACCGCCCAGAACGCCAGGGGCTCGTCCAGCGCCACGATCACCATCGTCGTCGAGCCCGACGCCGCCAGCGTGGGCACGCCCACCTCGACAGACAACTATCCCGGCGCGGTCGTCGGCGACCTGGCCGCCTTCGAGAACTCCAGCCCCAGGCCGAAGAGCATCCTGGTCTCGCGCGGGACCCAGCGCCCGCAAGGCCTGACGCTGGTGGGCTTCAAGTTCCGCTCCGATGTCGCTTTGCGCGACGCCGATCCGGCGCACCGCAGCCCGCTCGACAACGTCTATCTGGCGAACTCCAGCCATATAAAGGTGAGCGGCATCCTGGCCGACAGCCCGGCGGCGTCCATGCCGTTCCGCTTCGGCCTGCTCAACAGCCAGAACATCACCTACGAGAACTGCCAGGCGGGCCGTACGCCCGCGTCGCTGCGCAAGGGCACCTACGGCTTCCGCTTCGACGGCTTCGGCATTTCGGATATCCGCATCAACAACTGCACGGTCCTCTGGCAGTACGGCGGCCTGATCGCCGACCGCGCCACGAAGGTGACGGTCAAGGGCCTGCGGATCCGGTGGTGGCACGAGCGTGGGCTGCAGCTGGGCAACGTGTCCGACTGGCTTGTCGAGGACATGGTGATCATGTCCCCGCGCCGGGTGGAGGGCGACGAGACCCACCTCGACTTCATCCAGTTCAACGATTTCGCCAGCCTGAGCCGGATCACCCTGCGCCACATCATGCTGCTGGGCGCCGACGCCAACACCGGCGCGCAAGGGCTCTTCGCCGGCGCCAACAAACCCACCGACCGGCTCGAGAACCTGGAGATCGACGGCCTCGTCTACGCCCAGTGGTCGATCGCGGGGCTGCAGGTGAACGGCAACGCGGGCCAGAGCCGCATCCACAACGTCACGCTGATCAAGGCCAACACGGGCGACGCCAGCCGCGCGGTGAAAGGCGCCAGCTTCGAGGAGCGGGGGCCGCTGATCTTCGTCTATTCGGGCGAGGCCGCCAATTGGGCGGGCGACCAGCTCTGGGACCACAGCTTCGTCTCGGCCGACGCCGAGGCCGTGAAGTTCGCCAGGCCAAGGTTCGACGACACCCTCAAGCAGGCCGGGGGGCGGGGGCTCAAGGGCTACTTCCTGAACGGCGACCCGCGCGAGACCCTGGAGGGTGTCCCCTTCGCCACCTGGGAGGCCATGAGCATGGACCAGGTGATCGCCGCCTACCGCACTGCGCTGCTCCCCGGGCCCAAGCTGCAGAACCGCGACGGATCCTATTCGGGGGCGTTCAAGCCCAATGGCGACTGGAACGGCCAATAGATCGCAGGGCGCCTCGAATCCGCGCGACCTGACGCCTCTCGGCGCCCCCGCTTCGCCAATCTAGGTTTGGTGAAATTGCTGCGCTGCAGCAAACTTTCGCGACGAACGGTGGTGAAACGACGGGCTCAAGACGCTTCTTGCGTGTGCAGCGCACAATCCGTGCGCATGCGTCAATAATTTGACGATGTAGGGAAAGCTTCTGCCCCTTGACGCTTCGACAAGGGGTTGCCAAAGGGTCCGGGCCGCTTGTCTAAAAAAGCGGTAAGACTTTGGGGTCCCCCTGTGGGAGTTCAAGGCCGCTCGCACCTTTGAAACGCCAATCCCTGCGAAAAGTCGGGAGCCGCGTTCCGGGTCGGGCGCAGCGACAGCGCCTCTGGTGATCCGGGTTGCGAAAGCAGGCTGGGGCGCCGGGCTTGTTTCAACTAGGGTGGAGACGCTCTCGCGCGACGACCCTCCGGCCAATCGTGCTAGACCAACCAGGAACTGGCGACAGATGCTCGACAACAAACTGAAGACCACTTTTTCCGCTCTCCTCGGCGCCGTCGCGCTGATGGCGAGCGCGCCGGCGTTCGCTCAGGACGCCGCCGCCCCGGCTGCTCCGGCCGCTGACGCCGCCGCTGCCGCTCCCGCCGCCGCTGCTCCGGCCGCCGCCCCGGCCGCCGACGCCGCCGCCGCTCCGGAATCGGCCGACCCGCCGACCATCAAGAACGCGGGCAAGCTGAACGTCGGCACCATGTTCATGGACGCCGACCCCGTCGTGAAGGTGATCATGATCGGCCTGGCTCTCGCCTCGGTGCTGAGCTGGACCATCCTCGTGACCAAGATCCTCGAGTTCAACTCGCTGAACAAGACGTCGGACGGCTTCGTGGAGTCCTTCCGCGGCGCCAAGTCGATCAACGACATGAGCCGCATCGCGCTCAGCGAAGAATTCGACGGCAACCCGCTGGCCGACATGGCCGCCGCGGCCGCCCAGGAAATCGAGCTCAGCCGTCAGGCTGGCCTGCAGATCGCCGGCGAACACCGCGACACCACGATCGACCGTGCGGCCCACGCCGTGAGCGCCGTCCAGGCCTCGCTGGCCCGCCGCCTCTCGGGCGGCATGCAGTACCTCGCCTCGGTCGGCTCGAACGGTCCGTTCATCGGCCTGTTCGGTACGGTCTACGGGATCATGAACTCGTTCATCGGTATCGCGAACACGAACACGACCAACCTGGCCGTCGTGGCGCCCGGTATCGCCGAAGCGCTGCTCGCCACCGGTCTCGGCCTGTTCGCCGCCATCCCCTCGGTTATCTTCTACAACTACTTCCAAACCCGCATCTCCGCCTTCGGCGCGCGGTCGGAAGGGTTCGTGGCCGAGCTGATGAACGCGATTTCCCGGCAGCTCGACAAGGGGGCCTAACCTAGATGGCCGCCAAGCTCTCCAGTTCCGGAGGCGGCCGCTATCAAGAGGAGCAGAACGCCGAGATCAACGTCACCCCCTTCGTGGATGTGATGCTCGTGCTTCTGATCATCTTCATGGTGGCGGCGCCGATGGCGGCCGTGACGGTCAAGGTGGCTCTGCCGCCGGCCGTCGCCCCGCCCGGCACCAATCCGCCGAAGCCGGTCTACATCTCGATCCAGCCGAACGGCGGCCTGTTCATTCAGGACTTCCGGACGGACCTTCCGAGCCTGGGCGACGATCTTCGCACCCAACTGGGTGCGACGCGGAACCCGACGAAGGAGCGTATCTTTATCCGTGCGGACAAGGACGTGCTCTACGGCGACTTCATGGGCGTGATGAACATGCTGCAGGACAATGGGTTCTACAGCGTGGCTCTCGTCGGTGAAGACAACAACTAGGTGGTGACCCATGTCTGACGCTCACCACGAAGTTCTCGCCCGGCACAATCCGTTCGATGATCCGAAGCCGAAACGCCGGCCCGGGACCATCATCGCGATGATCCTGGCGGTCGCCGTGCACGGTGCGCTCGGCGTCTACCTTTGGAAGACGCGCTTCGAACCGAAGTACAAGGAGTACTCGGACGAGGTGACGGACGTGGCCCTCATCAAGCCCGTTCCGCCGCCGCCTCCGCCGCCTCCGCCGCCGCCGCCGCCGAACACGCCGCCGCCGCCGCCGCCCAAGCTGCAGCCCCGGCCGCCCGTCGCGGTTCCGGACGTGCCCTCGATCCCGCCGCTGCCGGTTCCGCCGGTCGAGCGTCGGATCGAAGAGCCCCGTCCGCCCGCCGCGCCGCCGCCTGAGCCGCCGCGCCCGTCGGTCATCACCAACCCGGACTGGCTCCGCCGTCCGTCGGGTGACGACATCAACCGCTACTACCCCGACCGTGCGTCGCGGATGGAGGTTGAAGGCCGCGCGACGCTGAGCTGCACCGTCAATGCACGGGGCACGCTCGATGGCTGCTCGGTCGTCTCGGAAGAGCCGGCTGACATGGGCTTCGGCGACGCCGCGATGAAGATGTCAAAGCTCTTCAAGATGCGGCCGCAGACCAAGGACGGCCAGCCGGTCGACGGGGGCACGGTGCGGATCCCGATCCGCTTCTCCCTGCCGAAGGGCTGATCCAGCCAAGGCCGACCTTCCAGGTCGCCTGACAAGAACGAGCCCCGGCCGCGCAAGCTGCCGGGGCTTTTTCTTTGCCCGTTGCGCCGGCGGGCAGGGGCCGTGCCTGCATCGTGGCTGGCGCCATCCCTCGACGCGGATCATGTAGAAGGGGCGCGGCGCGCGGCGGAGCGGTTGTGACGGATCGGCAGGCCTCAGGGACGGGCTGGAGAGGCGATGGGCCCTTCGCGGTCGCTGTGGCGATTGCGCTCGTGCTGTTCGCGCTGGTCAACACCTTCAGCGTCCTGGACGAGGTCAAAGGCACGGGCCGCAGGCTGGCCTTCTGGGAGCCGCTGGTCTGGGAGATGACCAGCATCGCCGTGGTCCTGGCGCTGATGCCGGTCTGCCAGGCGCTGGTGCGGCGCTTCTGGCCGCTGGATCCGCCCTGGCCGCGGGCCGTGGCGATCCACCTGGCCGGCCTGCTGGCGTTCGGCCTCGTCCACATCACCACTATGGGCGTGCTGCGCTGGGCGATCTACGCGGTCGTGGGCGGTTACTACGCCCCGTTCGGACCGCTGCACGACTTCCTCTACGAATTTCGGAAGGACGCGCTGGGCTACACCGGCTTCATGGTGATCTACGTACTCTGGCGGCAGTGGCTGACGTCCAAGGCTGCCGGGCCGCCGACCGAGCCCGACGCCATCGAGGTGCGCGACGGCGCGCGCCGCCACTTCGTGCCCCTGGCGGAGGTGGCCTGGATCGAGGCGGCGGGCAACTACGTCGAGCTGCACCGGGGCCAGACGCCGATCCTCCACCGCGCGCCGCTGACCGAGATGGAGCGCCAGCTGGAGGGCGCCGGCTTCGTCCGCATCCACCGCTCGCGCCTGGTGCGCCGGGCTGCCATCGCCCAGGTGGAATCCAAGCCCTCCGGCGACTACGTGGTCCGCCTCGCCGACGGCCGTGAACTGGCCGGTTCGCGCCGCTACCGCCGCCCGCTCCTGGAGCCCTGAGGCGCCCTCCTGGTTCCTTAGATGACGAAACGGCGTTAGCCCAACGCCTCGCTTTCGCCTGAGCCTGATCGGAATCGCGGCAGATTCGCCCCAAGTTGGGTACCACGTTCTCTCAAACCTTAACGAAACCTTGCTCGGGCGAACGTGGGTCGCTAAGGCCAAGCTTGGGGATGGCTCGTAGGACGGGGGAAATGCGAGTCCTTGGGGTGAAGATTCAAGGGGGCTACAGCTCGGAAGCGCGCGTGTTCGCGCGCCTGCTGGGCCACCGTGACAGCGCGTTCGACGCAAGCGTGATCTATCACGCGCATGAGGGCGACAACGACAGCTGGCGCGCGTTCGAGGCTGAGGCCCGGGCGCCGCTCATCAAGCTGGACGTCGGCTATCGCGAGCAGATGCCGGGCATGGCCGCCAAGGCCAAGGCGCTCATGAAGTTCCGCGCCAGCTTCGGAGAGCTGGTTCGCCAGGCGCGCGCCTACGATCCCGACGTGATCTATTCCAGCCAGCAGTTCTGGGACTGCGCGGCCGCCTCGCACATCGCCCGCCGCCTCGGCCGGCCGCACGCGATCCACCTGCATTACGTCGTCGGCCCGTGGCTGCGGACCGGCTTCAGCCGCAATCCGACGGCGCTGCTGCTGGCAGCCCGGGCGTTCCGGCTCGCTGATCCGCTCGAGAGCCTGAAGACCTCGGCGCAGGTCATCGCGATCAGCGACTTCATCCGCCACGACGCGATCGCCCAGGGCATTCCGGCCGATCGGATCGCCACGGTGCACAATCCGGTGCCGCCCGAGGGCCGCTTCGACGGCGAGCGCGGCGCCGTACGCGCGGCCCTGGACGTGCCCTCTGCCGCACGGGTCATCGGCATCGTCGGGCGGTTGGACGTGGACAAGGGTCACCTCGACACGCTGCGGGCGTTCGCCCAGCTCTCGCCGGCCAATCCCGACGCCCATCTGCTGATCGTGGGTGTGGGCCCGCTGGAGCACGATCTGCGCGCCGAGGCCGACGCACTGGGCGTGGCCGACCGCGTGCGGTTCACCGGCTGGCGCAACGACGTGCCCGCCCTGCTGCGGGCAATGGATGTCTTCGCCCATCCGTCGCGGCGCGAGCCGTTCGGCCTCGCCGTGGCCGAGGCCTCGGCCGCCGGCCTGCCGGTCATCGCCTATGCCGAGGGCGGCATCACCGAGATCGTGGTCGACGGCCAGACCGGCTGGCTGACGCCTCCCGGCGACGTGGCCGGCCTCGCCGACCGGCTGCATGCGACCCTGGCCCGGCCCGACCAGGCCCGCGAGATGGGCGTGAAAGGGCGCGAGTACATCGCCCGACGGTTCGCGCCGGCCGAGGCGGCCCGCGGCCTGGCCGACGTGTTGCATCGCCTGAAGGGTCGCCGTGTCGCCGCTGCCATCGGGCCTTCGACGGAGCCGGCCGTCGTCCTACCCTGATTGTCGGGAAGACCGATGGTACCGCCCTCCCGGATCGAACGGGAGACCTCCAGAGCCACAATCTGGCGCTCTAACCAACTGAGCTAGGGCGGCGCACCGAGCGCGCCGTTCTAGTCGCACCTGCCAATCCGATCAAGCCGTCGCCGTTACATGCGGCATCCGGACGTTTTTCGGGTCGCTCTGGCGCCTGTGGGGCAGGGAGGCGAACAGGCGCGCGCGGCCTTTGTGACCGCTGGCGGTCACGCTCAGAATCGCGTCTTTCGGCGGCAGCTTTCCGGAATGGGACCCGCCGAGATGAAGACGCTCCGCCTGTCGACCGCCCTGGCCGCGCTGCTGATGGCCACGACCGCCCACGCCGCCGGCCTCCCAGCGCTGAAGAAGGAGGCCGTCGCCGGCGTCCAGGCCCGGGCCAAGCTCGCCCAGCAGATGAACGACAAGATCTTCAGCTTCGGCGAGCTGGCGTTCCAGGAGGTTGAGACCTCGAAGTACATCACCGAGGTCCTCGAGAAGAACGGCTTCACGGTCACCCGCGGCGTCGCCGGCCTGCCCACCGGCTGGGTGGCCACCTGGACCAACAAGACCGGCGGCCCGGTCATCGCCCTCGGCTCCGACATCGACGGCATCCCGAAGGCGTCCCAGACGCCCGGCATCCCCTGGCGCAAGCCGATGGTCGAGGGCGCGCCGGGTCACGGCGAGGGCCATAACTCGGGCAACGCCGTCAACGTGGTCGCCGCCCTGGCGGTGAAGGACATCATGGAGAAGGAGGGCATCGCCGGCACGCTGATGCTCTGGCCGGGCGTCGCCGAGGAACTGGTGGCCGGCAAGGCCTTCATGGTGCGCGAGGGCGTGTTCAAGAACGTCGACGCGGTGCTCTTCACCCACGTCGGCGACAACTTGGCCGTCACCTGGGGCAAGCCGTCGGGCACCGGCTCGGTCTCGGTGGAATACACCTTCCATGGCGCGCCTGCCCACGCCGCCGGCAAGCCCTGGATGGGTCGTTCCGCCCTCGACGCCGTCTCGCTGATGAACGTCGGCTGGGAGTTCAAGCGCGAGCACCTGCGCACCGAGCAGCGGTCGCACTACGTCATCACCGACGGCGGCGACCAGCCCAACGTCGTGCCCCAGATCGCCAAGGTCTGGTATTACTTCCGCGAGCAGGACTTCAAGCGCATCTCAGACCTGTACGCGCTGGGCAACAAGATGGCCGATGGCGCGGCGATGATGACCGACACCACGGTCGAGCGCCGTATCCTGGGCACGGCCGCGCCGCGGCACTTCAACAAGCCGATCGCGGAAGCGACCTATGCCAACATCCAGGCCGTGGGCCTGCCCAAGTGGACGACGGACGAACAGGCCTTCGCGAAGGCCGTCCAGAAGCAGACCGGCGCCGACAAGCAAGACGGCCTCTCCACCGAGCTCAAGAAGCTGGAGCCGCCAGCCGAGAAGCCCGAGAGCGGCGGGTCGGACGACATCGGCGACATCTCCTGGACCGTGCCGACCATCACCTTGAACTATCCGTCCAACATCCCGGGCCTGCCGGGCCACGCCTGGCAGAACGCCATCGCCATGGCCACGCCCATCGCCCACGACGGCGTGGTGGCCGGCGCCAAGGTGATCGCCATGACCACCCTGGACCTGCTGACGCGGCCCGACCTGCGCAAGGCGGCGAAGGACTATTTCACCAACGTCCAGAACAAGGACGAGCACTACCTCCCGATGATCTCGGCCACCGACAAGCCCGCCATCGAGATCAATACGGACGTCATGGCGCAATTCCGCCCGGCGATGCGGCCGCTCTACTATGACGAGACGAAGTATCCGACCTATCTCGACCAGCTCGGCGTGAAGTGGCCCACGCTGGAGCCGACGAAGTAGCTGCGGGTGTTCCCGAGGGTCTCCTGGCGTGACCCCGGAATTCCATGGACAGACCGCCCGAAGCGCGACTAGAGGGGCGGCTGTCGCGGCCCGCCTCCGGGCGGGTCGCGGCGTTTAGCGCGCCGAAGCCCTCGGGCTTAAACGGGAACGCAGTAGGGGCTTTCGTCTCCCGATCTGCGGCTGTCCCTGCAACTGTGAGCGGTGAGCGCATGCGCCGTGGCGGAAGCCTCCGCCAGCCACTGGGCCTCGGCTTGGGAAGGCAGGGCGCGTGACGCGTTGACCCGCGAGCCAGGAAACCGGTCGGTGCGTGTCGCTCGAGCCGCGGGGCAGTGGACCTCCGAGGCGCGGATCTCCGTCTGAGCGACGACGGAACGGCGGAGGGCCGTTTCGACCGGTCGGGCGGACTCTGCTGCGTCCCAACCCGCCGGCCCGTCGACCCGCGCGTGAGCCCGCGCCCAGGGAGGCCCTCCTGCGATGTCGCCACGGACGTGCACAGAGGGGGCCTTTGGATGCCCAGGAACTATCTTTGGAGCGCCGCCGTCGCCGCGCTTCTCATCGCCCAACCCGCCTTCGCCGAAGGGCCGGCCGTCGACGAGGTGATCGTCACCGGCACCCGCGCGGCCGGCGGCGTCGACGCCGCGAAGATCGGCTCGTCGGTCACGGTCATCACCAGCGAGCAGATGAAGGACCGCCAGGTCCGCATCGTCTCCGACGTGCTGCGCGACGTGCCCGGCTTCGCGGTCAGCCGCACCGGCGCGGTCGGCGGCCAGACCCAGGTCCGCGTCCGCGGCGCCGAGGCCAACCACGTCCTGACCCTGATCGACGGCATCGAGGCCTCGGACCCGTTCTTCGGCGAGTTCGACTACGCCACCCTGCTGGGCGACGAGGTCTCGCGCATCGAGATCCTGCGGGGCGCTCAGAGCGCGCTTTATGGTTCAGACGCCATCGCCGGCGTGATCAACTACATCACCCCCACCGCCAAGGAAGTCCCGGGGGGCAGCCTGCGCGTCGAGTTCGGCTCTCAAGGCACGCTGGGCGGCGCGGGCCGCTATGCGATCGCCAAGGGGCCGTTCGACCTCGTCCTAAACGGCGCGATGCAGTCCACCGACGGCTACGTGACCCAGACCCTGCCGGGCGGTCGCCGCAAGGTGGGTTCGGAGCTCCAGAGCTTGTCGGCCAAGGCCGGCTACCAGGTCACCGAGAACTTCCGCCTGCGCGGCGTCCTGCGCTACTCCGACACCCACGCCGAGACCAACAACTCCAGCTTCGGCAAGGGCATCGTCGACAGCCCCGGGACCTATTACGACGCCAAGAGCCTGACCTATTTCGTCGGCGGCGACCTCAAGCTGCTGGACGGCGCCTGGACCCACAGCCTGTCGTACCAGGGCGTGGACGCCGAGCGCGACAGCTACACGGCCCGCGATCGCTCGGGCGGCAACGACGGCCTGCGCAAGAAGGCGTCGTACGTCACGACCTATCGCCTGCAGACTGGCGACCTCACGCACCTGCTCACCGGCGCCGTCGACTGGGAGAAAGAGACCTTCCAGAACACCTCGCCCGCCAGCGCCGGAGCAGACACAACCCGCCGCTCGATCAAGAACACCGGCCTGGTCGCCCAGTACGACCTGCAGGTGGGTGAGGTCGCGGGCGTGGGCGGGGCGGTCCGCCACGACGACAACGACTTCTTCGACAACGCCACGACCTGGAAGGTGCAGGGCTTCTATCGGGTCAACGAGATGATCCGGCTGCGCGCGGCCGGCGGTACGGGGATCAAGAACCCGTCGCAGACCGAGCTGTTCGGCTTCAACGCCACCGGCCCGTTCCCCTTCCGCGGCAACCCCAACCTGAAGCCCGAGACGTCCGAGGGCTGGGAAGCCGGCGTCGACCTGCGCTTCCTGGACGGCCGCGTCAGCCTGGGCGCCACCTACTTCGACGCCAAGCTGAAGGACGAGATCTTCAGCTACTTCGGCGGCGCGGGCCTGCCGGCCGCCTGTCCGGCCCCGCCGGCGGGAACCAGCACCACCTGCAACCGCACGTCAGACTCCAAGCAGCACGGCGTCGAGCTGTTCGGCACGGTCGAGGTCCTGCCTGAGCTGACCGTGTCGGGCAGCTACACCGACCTGAACGCCAGGGAGGCGGGCCTGGAGGAGATCCGACGCGCGCCGCACATCGGCAGCGCCAACCTCACCTGGAAGCCGCTGGACGGCCGCGCCACGGTGAACCTGAACGTCCGCTACAATGGCCGCCAGCTCGACTCGAACTTCTCCGGCATCAACGCGCCGTTCCCGGCCTCGCTGCCCAACGTGAAGCCGGCGACGGGCGCCAATGCGGGGAAGGTGGTCCTGCCGTCCTTCACCCTGGTGAACCTGGACGCCAGCTACGATCTCTCGGACGGTTTCGAGGTGTTCGGGCGGGTCGAGAACTTGACCGACGAGGACTACTACGAGGTCTTCGGGTTCCCGACACAGGGCCGCACGGCCACGGTCGGGGCGAGGGTGAAGTTCTGAGCATGAGCCGGACCTGACATGAGACGCGCCTTTCGCCTCGTCGCGATGGGCCTCGCCGCGGCCGTCCTGCCCGGGATGGCCGCGGGCGCTCCTGCGCCCAGGCCCCAGCGCATCCTGTCGATGAACCAGTGCACCGACCTGATGGTCATGCAGCTGGTCCCCAAGGCGCGGATCGCCGGAGTCACGTACCTGGCCCGCGAAGGCGCCAAGGCGCTGTTCCCGGGCGCGGCGACCGGCATCCCGGTGAACTACGGCACGCCGGAAGACATCCTGAAGTTCCGGCCCGACCTCATCCTCACCGGCGACTTCTCGCTGGCGGTCACCCGGCGCCTGGCCAGGGAGGTCGGCGCGCCGCTCGTCGAAGTGAAGAGCGCCAGGAGTTTCGATGATATTCGCCGGTCCCTGCGCCAGGTGGGCGCCGCCGTCGGCGAACCCGCCCGCGCCGAGGCGCTGATCCGCCGGATGGACGCCCAACTCGCCGACCTGGCGGCGCGTCGTCCGGCCACGCCCACCCGCATCGTCGTCTGGGACGGCGGCGCGACCGTTCCCGGGACCGAGACCTTCGCGAACCAGATCATCCGCGCCGCCGGCGCCGTGAACATCGCCGCCCAGCCGGGGCCTATCTACACCAGCTTCGGCGTCGAGGAACTGCTCCAGGCCCAGCCCCAGGCGCTGCTCTATGGCGGCGGCGACCGGCCCCTGGTGCAGAACGAGGAGAGCCGCCACCGCGCCATCCGCCAGGCCTTCGCCGGCCGCCGGCTCTCGTACACCGAGGTGGCCTACAGCTGCGGCCTCCCGCAGTCCGTCCAGGCCGCCGTCGACCTGCGCCGGGCGCTGGACACGCTGCCGCCCGTCGGAGCGCGGCCGTGAAGCGCCTCGCCCTGCCCATGAACGTGCTGGCGATCGTGGCCCTGCTGGCCGCCGCCGCGGGATCGCTCTTCCTCGGCCGGGTCAACATCAGCCCGCACGAGATCCTGGACGGGCTCTTCTCGTCTGACGTGAACCTCGCTCGCCTGGTGGTGGTCGAGCTGCGCCTGCCGCGCACGGTGTTGGCGATCCTCGTGGGCGCGGCGCTCGGCCTCTCCGGCGCGGTGCTGCAGGGTCTGCTGCGCAACCCGTTGGCCGAGCCCGGCCTGCTGGGCGTCTCCAGCGGCGCGGCCCTGGGCGCGGTGGTCTCCATCTACTTCAGCCTCTCGGCCGCCTTCGCGCTCGCCACGCCCCTGCTTGCGCTCGCCGGAGCGCTGGGCGCGGGCCTGCTCACCTTCGCCCTGGGGCGGGGCGGCACGCTCAGCCTGATCCTGGCCGGCTCGGCGGTCTCGGGCCTGATGGCCGCCTTCCTGGCCATGGCGCTCAACTTCGCACCCAACCCCTACGCCGGCTTCGAGATGAGCATCTGGATGCTGGGCTCGCTCTCGCAGAAGAGCTGGGACCATGTCCTGCTGGCTGGGCCGTTCATCCTCGTAGGGCTCGGCATCCTGGCCGTCCAGGGCCGCGCCATCGACGCCCTCGCCCTGGGCGAACAGCAGGCCGAGAGCCTGGGCATCGACCTCGATCGGGCGCGCATGCTGGCCCTGCTGGGCGTGGGGCTGGCGGTCGGCGCCGCCACCTCGGTCACGGGCTCGGTCGGCTTCATCGGCCTGATCGCCCCGCACCTGGTCCGGCCCTTCGTGGGCTACCAGCCCAGCCGTACGCTGTTGCCCTCAGCGCTGTTCGGCGCGGCGCTGCTGCTCCTGGCCGACATCGGCACGCGGGTGCTGCACACCAGCTCGGAACTGCGCCTGGGCGTGATCACCAGCCTGATCGGCACGCCGTTCTTCTTCTGGCTGGTCGTGCGCCTGCGGAGGCTCGCGCCGTGAGCCGGCTCGCGGCCCGCGAGATCACGGTGCGCCGGGGCGGCCGCGCCATCGTATCCGGCGTCTCGGCGACGCTGGAGGCGGGCATGTTCGTGGCGCTGATCGGCGCGAATGGGGCGGGCAAGTCGACCCTGCTGAACGCGCTCGCCGGCTTGCTGCGTCCCGAGGCAGGGGAGGTGACCCTGGACGACCGGCCGGTGCTGGCGCTCGACCGCCGCGAGCTGGCGCGCCGCCGCGCCTACCTCCCGCAGAGCCTGCGCGCCGAATGGCCGATCTCGGTCGAGCGGCTGGTCGCCCTGGGGCTCACCCCGCAGCTACCGGCCTTCGGTGGCCTGCCGGGCGGCTTCGAGCCCCGGCTCACCCAGGCCATCGAGGCTTGCGACCTCGGCGCCCAGCGCTTCCAGGCGGCCACCACGCTCTCCGGCGGCGAACTGGCCCGCGCCATGCTGGCCCGCGCGCTGATCGGTGACCCCGAGGTGCTGCTGGCCGACGAGCCGGTGTCCGGGCTCGACCCGCGCCATCGCCTCGACACCGTGGGCCGCCTGCGCCGCCTGGCCACCGAGGACGGCCGGTTGGTGGTCGCGACCATCCACGACCTGACGCTCGCCGCCCGCCACGCCACCCACCTGATGGCCCTGCGCGAGGGCTGCCTCGTCGCCTTCGGGCCGATGTCGCTGACGCTGACGGCCGATCTGCTGCGCGAGGTCTTCGAGGTGGAGGCCCGGATCACCGGGGCGGGGGACGACGCGTTGGTCGACTACCTGGGCGTGGTCTGAGCATGGCCGCGGCGCTCATGCTGCAGGGCTGCGGCTCGGACGTCGGCAAGTCCGTGCTGGTCGCGGGCCTCTGCCGCCTGTTCGCCAACCGCGGCCTCAGCGTGCGTCCCTTCAAGCCGCAGAACATGTCGAACAACGCCGCCGTGACCGCCGACGGCGGGGAGATCGGCCGGGCCCAGGCGCTGCAGGCGCTGGCCTGTCGCGTCCCGCCCAGCGTCCACATGAACCCCGTACTGTTGAAGCCCCAGTCCGACACCGGCGCCCAGCTCGTGGTGCGCGGCCGGATGGCGGGGACCTGGCAGGCCGCCGGCTACCAGGACCGCAAGGCTGGCCTGCTGCCCACGGTGGTCGAGAGCTTCCGAACGCTCGCGGCGGAGGCCGACCTCGTGCTCGTGGAGGGCGCCGGCAGCCCGGCCGAGACCAACCTGCGCGCCAACGACATCGCCAATATGGGCTTCGCGCACGCCGCCGACGTGCCGGTGGTGCTGGTGGGCGACATCGACCGCGGCCACGTGATCGCCAGCCTAGTGGGCGCGCATACCGTGCTGGATGCCGCCGACCGGGATCGCATCCAGGGCTTCCTGATCAACAAATTCCGCGGCGATCCCGCGCTGTTCGACGCCGGCCGGGCCGAGATCGCCGCGCGCACCGGCTGGGCCGACCTCGGCATGGCGCCCTGGCTGGCCGCCGCCGCCCGCCTGCCGGCCGAGGATGCGGTGGTGCTGGAGCGGCCGGCCCGGGGCGAGGGGCGCCGCGTCTCCATCGTTGTGCCCATGCTCCCGCGCATCGCCAACTTCGACGACTTCGACCCGCTGCGCGCCGAGCCCGAGGTCGAGCTGCGCTTCGTGCCCCCGGGCCAGCCGCTGCCGGGCGACGCCGACCTGGTGATCCTGCCCGGGACCAAGGCGACGCTGGCTGACCTCGGCTTCCTGCGCGCCCAGGGCTGGGACATCGACCTCGCGGCCCATATCCGCCGTGGCGGTCGCGTCCTGGGCATCTGCGGCGGCTACCAGATGCTGGGCCGCCGGATCGCCGACCTCGACGGCGTGGAGGGATCGCCGGGCGCCGCCGAAGGCCTGGGCCTGCTGGACGTCGAGACGGTGCTGACCAGCGACAAGGTGCTGCGCCCGGCGTTGGGTGAGCTGGTCGGCGGCGGCGCGTTCCAGGGCTACGAGATGCATGTCGGCCGCACGACCGGGCCCGGCCTGGAAAAGCCGTTCCTGGTCCTCGATCAGGGCGGCCGCGACGGGGCCGTCTCGCCCGACGGGCGTATCGCCGGCGCCTATGTCCACGGCTTGTTCGCGGCGGCCTCGGCGCGCGCCGCGATCCTCGCCCAGGTCGGCGCGGTTTCTCGGGAGGCGGATCACGGCGCGGTCGTCGACTCGGCGCTCGACGAGATCGCGGCCGTGCTCGAAAACGCCTTCGATATCGGCGCCCTGGCGCGGATCGCTCGCCTCCCGCAGCTACCGCCCGCCGAATAATTCCCGCAACCGGCGAGCGAGCTTGCCAAGCTTGGCCGCTCGCACTGAAGTCCCCGACCTCCGGGGGGAGCAGGCGCGGCCGGCGGTCGGCGCGTCGATGAGTATTGGGGGTGTATCCAGGTGCCGGCCGTCGACACATATGACGCGCTGTTGTCCGGCATGTCCTGGAACGGCGTCAATGTGGCCGGCCGCGCCGCGTTCGTGACCTACTCCTTCGACACCTCGGCCGCCTCATACCTCGCCGGCGTGTTCACCGCCCCTTTCATCGACAGCTTCCACGCCTTCACCGCCGCCGAACAGACGGTGGCGCGCCAGGCGCTCGCCGCCTGGGCCGACGTCAGCGGCCTCACCTTCATCGAGGTCCCCGCGGGGCAGGGCGACATCCGCTTCGGCGTCTACGACTTCGCCTACGCGCCCCTGGACAGCGAGCACACCCTGGGCTTCGCCTACACGCCCCAGGTGCTGAACTTCTCGGACGGGGCCTGGGAAGAGCCGCTGGGCGGCGACGTGTTCATCAACCTGGGCCAGGCCAACTTCGACGTGCTGGTCCACGAGATTGGCCACGCGATCGGGCTGAAGCATCCGTTCGAAGGCAAGGTCCAGCTCGACCAGACCCTCGACAACCTCGCGCACACGGTCATGACCTACAACACGGTCGGCGGCCCAGCGACGATGCTGGGCTCGCTGGACGTGCTGGCTGTGCAGTACCTCTACGGCGACGCGAAGGCCGACGGTATGCAGGCGGCGTCCTGGTCGTGGGATCAGGCCCGGCTGATCCTTTCCCAGACCGGCTCGGCCGGCGACGACACGATGGCCGGCGTGGCGGTGCGCGACAGCGTCTCGGGCGGGGCCGGCGCCGACTACATCATGACCCGCGACGGCGACGACACAGTCGATGGCGGCGAGGGGGCCGACACCATCGCCGGCGGCGGCGGAGCCGACACGGTCGCCGCGGGCGCGGGCAACGACGTGGTCGACGGCGACGACGGCGACGACCGGATCGACGGCGGCGCCGGGTCGGACGAGCTCTGGGGCATGGCCGGAGCCGACGCGCTGTGGGGCGGCGACGGCGACGACTACCTCCACGGCGGCTCGGGCGTGAACCGGCTCCAGGGCGGGGCCGGCAACGATGTGATCGTGGTCGTGGACGGCTCCAGTTTCGTCGACGGCGGTGACGGCGACGACGAACTTTGGCTCGCGCCCTCGAGCGCGGCGGCCATCTCGCTCAGCTACGCCAGCCTGACCGCCGGCGGCGGGACCTGGGCGAACATCGAAAAGGTCGTGCTGTTCGGCGACGTCAACAACGACACCCTGCAGGGCGGTTCGCTGGCCGACGTGCTGGTCGGCGACGACGGCGCGGATTCCCTCAGCGGCGGTGACGGCGCGGACGAGATCTGGGCCGACGCGGGCGCGGACACCGTCATGGGCGGGACCGGCGCGGACTCCCTCTACGGCGGCGCCGGGTCCAACTACCTGCGCGGCGACGAGGGCGCCGACAGCGTCACCGGCGGCAGCGGCTTCGACGACATCAACGGCAACCTCGGCGACGACACCGCGGTGGGCGGCGCGGGCGACGACTGGGTCGTGGGCGGCAAGGACAACGACAGCCTGGCCGGCGAGGCCGGCGCCGACATCGTCTACGGTAACCTGGGGAACGACACCTGCGACGGCGGGGCCGGCAACGACATCGTGCGCGGCGGCCAGCAGGACGACGTGCTGACCGGCGGGGCGGGCGACGACTGGCTGTCGGGCGACCGCGATTCCGACACCCTGACCGGCGGCCTCGGGGCCGACATCTTCCACACCTTCGGCGACGCCGGGGTCGACCGGGTCACCGACTTCGACCAGTCCCAGGGTGACCGTGTCCAGCTCGACTCGGGGACGGCCTACACCGTCGCCCAGGTCGGCGCCGATACCGTGATCAGCATGACCGGCGGCGGCCAGATGACCCTGGTCGGCGTCACGCTGAGCACGCTGACCCCGGGCTGGATCTTCGGGGCCTAAGCTGCCGCGGGCTGCGGCGGCGTGGCCTTGCGCATCCGCTGCGGCTTCCATTGCACCAGCGAGCGCCAGGCCCATTCGAACGGGCCGTAGTGGAAGGTTTTCAGCCAGAAGTGGCTCCAGGCCAGCAGGAACGCCCAGACGCCGGCCACCACCCACAGGAGCTCGGCCCGCGACAGCTCTCCGTAGAGGCCGAAGCCGTAGCCGCAGAACAGCGTGCTGGTGATGATCGAGGTGCCCAGGTAGTTCGAGAACGCCATCCGCCCCGCCGAGGCGAACAGGCTCATCAGCCCCTTCAGCACGCCGGCCCGCACGCACATCAGGATCACCGCGCCGTGCGCAAGGCCGATGAAGGGGCGAGTGAGTTGCTGCCAGACCTCGCGCTCGTGCAGCACCAGCGGGTCGAAGTTCGACTGCGCGATGCCCCAGGCGAGCCAGGCGGTGAACGGCGCGCAGACGAGATAGCCGAAGGCGATGACCGCCGCGTAGGCGCGGCTGGACCAGCCCAGGGTGAAGAAGCCGGCGCGGAACAGCGCCATGCCGACGAACATCTGCCCCAGCGCCTCGGGGAACATGTCGGTGGGCAGGAGCACGAAGTAGAACAGCATCACCATGTTGGCCCGCGCCTGCAGGGCCGAGGCGAAGTCGCCGCCGAAGCCGGCCAGCTCGGCGGCCTTGACCTCGGGCGGCGCCTGGACAGCCATCGCCGCCTGTTGCCAGGCCTTGATCGCCTCGGGCGAGGCGCCGGGCGTGGTGGCGGCGGCGTGCAGGGCCTCGATCATCCCGGCCTGCCAGACGTTCTTCGCCAGCAGGGCGGTCAGGATCGTCACGCCGACGATCAGCTGAGTCCGCACCGACAGCTTGCGGAAGGGGAAGAGCACCAGGCCCGCGAGGGCGTAGACCACCAGCACGTCGCCGAACCACAGCAGGAAGGCGTGCGCCAAGCCGAACAGCAGCATCCAGCCCATGCGCCGGTAGTGGGTCGCCGCGGGCGACAGGCCCGAGCCGGCCTCGGCGCGTTCGGCGATCAAGACCGTCGAGGCCCCGAACAGCATCGTGAACAGCGCCCGCATCTTGCCGTCGGTGAGGACGTTGTTGACCGCCCAGGTCCAGAAGTCCGCGCCAGTCGAGCCGCCCGCATAGGTGGGGTCGATGTAGGCGAACGAGGGCAGGCCCATGCCCACGATGTTCATCAGGAGGATGCCCAGCACGGCCATGCCGCGCACGGCGTCGATGGACAGGTGCCGTTCGGCGCTCGCGGTGGTCATTCTCTTCCCCCTATCGTTGTTATGGAAACTTCGCTGCCCCGGCCTGACTGTCAACGCGCTCAAACAGTGCTAGCGATGCCTGTGAGCATTGCGGGGAGGCGATGGCGCGGGCGGACGGACAAGGGGGCGGCGCCCTGCGCGGGCGGAGACCGAAGGGGCAGGGGCCCGACCTGCGCCAGTCCATCCTCGACGCCGCCGAGGCCCTGTTTTCACGGCATGGCTTCTACGGTGTCACGGTGCGCCAGGTGGCGGCCGAGGCCGGTGTCGACACCGCCCTGATCCACTACTACTTCGGCGCCAAGCGCGAGCTGTTCGACAGCGTCTTCGCCCGCCGCGCCGAGATCCTGAACGACGCGCGCCTCGCCGCCATGCGCGCCTACGCCGCCGATCACGCGGGCGCCTTACAGCCCGAAGGCATCATCGAGGCCTTCATCGGCCCGCTGATCGAGCTGTCGATGACCAACGACGACGGCTGGAAGAACTACTTCCGGCTGGTCGCCCTGGTGAACAACACCCCGGCCTGGGGCGGCGAGACGATGCACCGGTTCTTCGATCCCGTCGTCCACGAGCTGGTCGACGCCCTTAAGGCGGCGCTGCCGCAGGCCGAGCTGCGCGACCTCTACTGGGCCTACCAGTTCCTGACGGGCGCCATGATGCTGACGTTGTCCGAGACCGGCCGCATCGACCAGCTCTCGGATGGGCTCTGCCGCTCCACCGATCTGGAAGCGGTGCGGGCGCGGCTCTACGCGTGGTGCGCGGCGGGCCTGGAAGAGGTGGTGCGGCGCCGGCCGTAACATTCGACGTATCGGCGACCGTCGAGGTGTGTCGAAAATTCATCACCCACTTAAAAAGACGCGACGAGCGCGACCACGCGGCTGGCGCCACGCGGCGGATTAGCTCAACACTCCCGTTAATTCACTCAGTAGTGAAATCTTCGACGCCGCTCCGTCCATGGGGGACGCCCGGCGTCGTCGGGAGGAAACACATGAAAAGCCTCATGAAGGCCGCCCTCCTCGCGGGCGCGGCCTGGTCCGTCGTTCCGACTCTCGCCCTGGCCCAGACCGCAGCCGCCGACGACGTGGGCGTCGAGGAAGTGGTCGTCACCGCCCGCCGGCGCGAGGAGACCCTGAAGGACGTTCCGGTCGCCGTGACCGCCGTCAGCGGCGAACGCCTGGCCGCCACTGGCGCGGTCGACATCACGACGCTGCAGCAGTCGACCCCGAACATCACCGTCCAGGTGGCTCGCGGCTCGAACTCGACCCTGATCTCGTTCATCCGCGGCGTGGGCCAGCAGGACCCGCTTTGGGGCTTCGAGCCCGGCGTCGGCCTCTACATCGACGACGTCTACGTGGCGCGCCCGCAGGCCGCCGTGCTCGACATCTTCGATGTCCAGCGCATCGAAGTGCTGCGCGGGCCCCAGGGCACCCTCTACGGCCGCAACACCATCGGCGGCGCGATCAAGTATGTCACCGCCAAGATCGAGGGCGATCCCGAGATCAAGCTGCGCGGCAACTACGGCTCGTACGACCAGAAGGACATCATCGCCTCGGCCAAGGGCCAGGTGAACGACTGGGTGGGCCTGGGCCTCACCTGGGCGTCTTTCAACCGCGACGGCTTCGGCAAGAACCTCACGACCGGCGCCGAGCACTACGACAAGGACGTGCAGGCCGCCCGCGCAACCGTCGAACTGACGCCGACCGACAGCCTGTTCTTCCGCCTGTCGGGCGACATCGTCACCGACCGGTCGAACCCGCGCCACGGCCACCGCGAGGTCCCCGGCCTGACCGCCACCGGCGCGCCGATCCCGACGGCCACGGTGCTCGACGACGTCTACGACACCCGCGCCGGCGCGGGCGACAAGAACAAGGTCGAGGCCCGCGGCGTCTCGCTGCTGGGCGAGTGGAAGGCGTCGGACACGCTGACCTTCAAGTCGATCACCGCCTACCGCGCCGGTGAGACCGAGGGCGTGATCGACTTCGACGAGGAGCCGGCCGCCCTGCTGGACGTGCCCGCCCGCTACAACGACCACCAGTTCACCCAGGAATTCCAGGCGCTCTACACGGGCGAGAAGATCCAGGGCGTGTTCGGCCTGTACTACCTGAACGCCACGGCGGCGGGCGCCTTCGACACCGTCGTGGGCCAGGCCAACCTGACCATCGCCACCGCGGGCCATGTGGACACCAAGAGCTACTCGGCCTTCGCCGACGTCAGCTACGACGTGACCGATCAGCTCTCGATCTCGGTCGGCGGCCGCTACACCCACGACAAGAAGACAGGCCAAGTCTACCGCCAGAACTTCACCGGCCTGAAGAGCCCACTGTTCGGCAACGCGACGGCGGTCGCGGGCCTGATCCGCTCGAACTTCACCAGCTCGGACACCTACGAGAAGTTCACGCCGCGGGTGAGCGTGAAGTACGAGATCACCCCGGACGTCTCGACCTACGTTTCGTACAGCCAGGGCTTCAAGTCGGGCGGCTTCGACATGCGCGCCGACGCGATCCTGACGCCGACCTCGGTCAACGGCTACCAGCCGGAGAAGGTGGACAGCTTCGAAGGCGGCCTGAAGGGCTACTTCTTCGACCGCCGCCTGTCGCTGAACACGGCGGTCTTCTACTCGAAGTACAAGGACCAGCAGGTCACCCTGCAGACCCCGGTGGGCGCCTCGATCGCCTCCCAGGTGCTGAACGTCGGCAAGTCGCACATCTACGGCGCCGAGTTCGAGGGCCAGGCCACCTTCACCAGCTCGCTCTTCGCGAACTTCTCCCTTGGCTACACCAAGGCCGAGTTCGACGAGTACCGGGCGCTGGACCTGACCTCGACGCCGCCGGTGGTGCGTGACTTCGCCGACCAGCGGGTGTTCCAGAACACGCCGAAGTGGAACGGCTCGGTCAGCATGACCTACCGCCACGACCTGGGCGACATGGGCTCGATCGCCTTCATCCCGTCGGCGTCCTACCGTTCGTCGTTCCACATGTTCGAGGTCCCCTCGATCCTCGACCAGGACAGCTACTGGCTGCTGGACGCGAGCGTCGTCTGGACCTCGGCCGACGACCGCTACCAGGTCGGCCTGCACGGCAAGAACCTGGGCAAGGAGGAGTACCGCGTCGGCGGCTACAATTTCCCGCAGTCGGCCGGCGTGCTGTTCGGCAACTCGGTGAGCGGCTTCTACGGCCCGCCGCGGACCTTCACGCTGTCGGTCCAGGCCAAGTTCTAAACCTCACGCGACGCCCGGCTCTTCCGAGAGCCGGGCGTTTCCGATTCCAGGGGCGGCCATGTCGACCAAACCGCAGGCCAAGGGCTACCCGCTGGTGGTCCTGGCGGTCCTGATCCTCGCCTACACCTTCAACTTCCTGGACCGGCAGATCCTCGGGATCCTGGCCGGCCCCATCAAGGCCGAGCTGGGCCTGTCCGACGGCCAGCTCGGCCTGATGGGCGGCCTGGCCTTCGCGCTGTTCTACACCGGCTTGGGCGTGCCCATCGCCGCGCTGGCGGACCGCTGGAGCCGCACGTGGATCATGACCGGAGCGCTGACGCTGTGGAGCGGCTTCACGGCGCTCTGCGGGTTCGCCGGCGGCTTCTGGCAGCTCTTCCTCTGCCGGATGGGCGTCGGCGTGGGCGAGGCGGGCGGTGTGGCCCCGGCCTATTCCCTGATCGCCGACTACTTCCCGAAGGAACAGCGGGCGAGGGCGCTCGCGGCCTATTCCTTCGGCATCCCGATCGGCTCGGCCCTGGGCATCCTGTTCGGCGGCCTCATCGCCCATGCGATCGACTGGCGGGCGGCCTTCATCGCCGTGGGCCTGGCCGGCGTGGCGCTGGCGCCGATCTTCCGCCTGGTGGTCAAGGAGCCCCCGCGCGAGGCCGGGCCGACTGCTGCGCCCGCTTCGGGCGGCGGGGTCGGGGCGCTGCTGGCCAAGCGCAGCTTCTGGCTGATCTCGCTGGGCGCGGCCGCCTCGTCGGTCTGTGGCTACGGCGTGGCCTTCTGGCTGCCCAGCTTCTTCGAGCGCAGCCTGGGCATGGGTCTGGTCGACCGCTCGCTGTTCCTGGGCTCCATGACGCTGATCGGCGGCGTGCTCGGCGTCTGGCTGGGCGGGGTGCTGGGCGACCGGCTGGGCCGCGCCCGGCCCGCGGCCTACCTGCTGGTCCCCGCCGCCGCCTTCCTGCTGGCCCTGCCGTGTTTCGTGCTGGCGGTGCAGGCCAAGGCGCTGTGGCTGGCCTTCGTCCTCTTCCTGATTCCGACGGGCCTGAACCTCGTGTGGCTGGGACCCGTCATTACGGCGGTGCAGCATCTTGTCGCGCCCCAGCAGCGCTCGACGGCTTCCGCGTGCTTCCTGTTCGTGAACAACCTGATCGGCCTGGGGCTGGGCACTTGGTACTTCGGGGCGATTTCCGATGTACTTACACCACGTTACGGCGCAGAAGCCCTGCGCTACGCGATCTATTCGGGCCTCGGCTTCTACCTCGTCAGCGCTCTGCTGTTCGCGTTGGCGGCCCGCGGGCTCAAACGCGACTGGGTCGCATGAAACCGATTTCACGCCAGCATGAAATTAGCGCTTGCGTGCGGTGCAACAAAGGCGCACAAGGGTCTCGCCCTTTTGGGCGTTTCCTCCCTAATGACTTGGCCGCGCCTCCGGGCGCGGCCATTTTTTTGTTAGCGATCACACCTCGATGAGGGCGTACTCGACGCCCAGGTCGCGGGTCAGCACCGGCCGGGCCACATTGTAGACCGGCGCCCCGCCGGGCGTGTGGCCCTCGTGGGCGCCGCGGTGGGCGTGGCCATGCACCACGCACCTCACGCCGTCGAACCGGTCGATCGTCTCGCCCATCCGCGCCGAGCCCAGGAAGGCGAAGATCTCGGGTGGCTCGCCCTCCAGCGTCTCCACGACCGGCGAATAGTGGGTCACGACCACGATCCGGTTGGTCCGCAGCATCCGCAGCGAGCTCTCCAGCTTCAGGTTCTCGTCCACCGAGGCCTGGACGAAGGCCTTGATCTCAGGCTCACCGAACGCGCTCAGCATGTGGCGGCCGAACCCGCCGATGAAGCCCTTGCAGCCCGCGAAGCCCACGCCCTCGATCTCGAACGCCTCGCCGTCCAGCACCTTCATCCCCGCGTCGTGCAGGATGCGAGAGACCTCCGACGGCTGGCCGCACTCGTAGTCGTGGTTGCCCAGCACGCCGACCACCGGGATCGTGCAAGCCCGCAGGTCCTCGGCGAGGATCTCGGCCTCGCGCGTCTTGCCGAAGTTGGTCAGGTCGCCGCACAGCGCCAGCACGTCGGCCTCCTGGCTGACGCGGGCGAACAGGTCGCGGTAGGGCCGATCGGCGTTCTCCCCCACGTGCAGGTCGCCGATGGCGGCCAGCTTCAGCGGCCGGCCCTTCGGGTCGTTCGCCGCGTCGTTGGCGGCGTCAGGCGATAGGCTCATGGCGCTCCTCCAACCCCTTGCCCACCACGTCGGCGAAGCCCCACTCGGCGATGTCGATCAAGTAGTCCCGCGGGCTGAACATCCGGCCGCGGCACACCTTCACTCGCGCGGGAGGCAGGGTGATCTGAGCGGCCAGGCGCTCCGTGAGCTCGGTCATCACCCAGGCGGGGATCAGGTCGCGTTCGGTCGGGTAGACGAAGCGGAAGTTCAGGAGGTGGATGAGCAGCACCTCCCAGTGCGGCTCCATGTAGGCCAGCAACCGCTTCCAATCGATGCTGTCCGACTGCCGGTAGATCACATGGACGACGTCGGCGCCGTCGTAGCGGTAGCGATCCTGGATGAACATCTTCGAGACCACCAGCTCGGTGGGCGAGGTGATCTTGGCCTCGACGCCGTAGACCTCGATGGTCTCGTTGCCCTGGAACCAGGCGTCGGTGACGGGCGCTGCGCCGTTCGACATGGCGAAGATCACGTCGAAGAACCGCTCGCCCTGCCAGACCTTGGCGATCCAGCGCTCGTCCTCCACGTCGGTGCGATAGCCGCGGGCCTGGAACCAGGCGAGAATCTTCGGGAAGTCGCCGGCCTTGCAGAAGACGTCCAGGTCCTTGGTCGGCCGAATGATCCCCGTGTAGGCGCACACGGCGTAGGTGCCCGACAGCAGGAAGGGGATGGCCGACTCCGTGAGCAGGCGCAGGCTCTCTGCATAGAACGCTTCGGCGTCCGGCGGGGGTTCGAAGGCGGACGCGTCATAGGCCTGGGACATCGTCCGAGGGAACGGCGCCACCGCGCGGCGGTTCCGAAGCGACGAATGCTCTTGTGGGTTGATTTAACTAAACTTCCAGTATTCCCTTCTGGCTGTCGGGATTATTTGCGGCGCAGCTGGAACCTGTGCTGTGAGGCTGCGTTCCTCCCGACAGGGCGGGGGTGTGTCGGGCTCTCAAGGCCGGCGCGTTTCCCGCATTGTACCCATCCCGTCGGGGGAAACATGCCTGCTGCCGCCGCGACCACCGCCGCCAAGACTCGCCGCCCCCCTTCAACCGAAACCGATGTCGACACCGCCCAGCTGCTGGCGGCCTTGCGCGCTTTCCGGCGCGGCGACTTCTCGGTGCGCCTTCCGCGTGCGACGGGCATCGCCGGCGAGATCGCCGAGGCGTTCAACGACGTGGTCGAACAGAACGACCGCATGACGCGCGAGTTCGAACGCCTGGGCGAGACCGTGGGCCGTCAGGGCAAGATCAGCCACCGCGCCAAGCTGCCGGCCGCTCAGGGCTCCTGGGCCGCCTCGGTCGACGCGGTGAACACGCTGATCACCGACATGATCCACCCGACCGCCGAAATGGCCCGCGTGATCGGCGCCGTGGCGAAGGGCGACCTCAGCCAGACCATGGACATGGAGAATGAGGAGCGGCCGCTGCGGGGCGAGTTCCTGCGCATCGGCAAGGTCGTGAACACGCTGGTGGGCCAGCTGGGCTCGTTCTCGTCGGAAGTGACCCGTGTGGCCCGGGAGGTGGGCACCGAGGGCAAGCTGGGCGGCCAGGCGCAGGTGAAGGGCGTGGCCGGCGCCTGGAAGGACCTGACCGACAACGTGAACTTCATGGCCGCCAACCTGACCAGCCAGGTGCGGAACATCGCCGAGGTGACCACCGCCGTGGCCAACGGCGACCTTTCCCGCAAGATCACCGTGGACGTGAAGGGCGAGGTGCTGGAGCTGAAAAACACCATCAACACCATGGTGGACCAGCTGAACTCGTTCGCCTCGGAAGTGACCCGCGTGGCCCGCGAGGTGGGCACCGAGGGCAAGCTCGGCGGTCAGGCCCAGGTGAAGGGCGTGGCCGGGACGTGGAAGGAGCTGACCGACAACGTGAACCTGATGGCCGGGAACCTGACCGGCCAGGTGCGGAACATCGCCGAAGTGACCACCGCCGTGGCCCGGGGCGACCTCTCCAAGAAGATCACCGTGGACGTGAAGGGCGAGGTGCTGGAGCTGAAGAACACCATCAACATCATGGTGGACCAGCTCAACGCCTTCTCCTCGGAAGTGACCCGTGTGGCCCGCGAAGTGGGCACGGAAGGCAAGCTGGGCGGCCAGGCGCGCGTGGAAGGCGTGACCGGCGCCTGGAAGGACCTGACCGACAACGTGAACTTCATGGCCGCCAACCTGACCGGCCAGGTGCGGAACATCGCCGAGGTGACCACCGCGATCGCCAACGGCGACCTTTCCAAGAAGATCACCGTGGACGTGAAGGGGGAGATCTCCGAGCTGAAGATCACCATCAACACGCTCGTCGACCAGCTGAACGCCTTCTCCTCCGAAGTGACGCGCGTGGCGCGGGAAGTGGGCACGGAAGGCAAGCTGGGCGGCCAGGCCCAGGTGAAGGGCGTGGGCGGCGCGTGGAAGGAGCTGACCGACAACGTGAACCTGATGGCCGGCAACCTGACCGGCCAGGTGCGGAACATCGCCGAGGTGACCACCGCCGTGGCCAACGGCGACCTGTCGAAGAAGATCACTGTGGATGTGCGGGGGGAGATCCTCGAGCTGAAGAACACCATCAACACCATGGTGGACCAGCTGAACTCGTTCTCGTCGGAAGTGACCCGCGTGGCCCGCGAAGTGGGCACCGAGGGCAAGCTCGGCGGTCAGGCCCAGGTGAAGGGCGTCGCCGGGACGTGGAAAGACCTCACCGACAACGTGAACCTGATGGCGAACAACCTCACCGGCCAGGTGCGGAACATCGCCGAAGTGACCACCGCCGTGGCCAACGGCGACCTTTCCAAGAAGATCACCGCCGACGTGAAGGGCGAGATCCTGGAGCTGAAGAACACCATCAACACCATGGTGGACCAGCTGAACGGCTTCGCTTCGGAAGTGACGCGGGTGGCCCGGGAAGTGGGCACCGAAGGCAAGCTGGGCGGCCAGGCGCAGGTGAAGGGCGTGGCCGGGACCTGGAAGGACCTGACCGACAACGTGAACTTCATGGCGAACAACCTCACCGGCCAGGTGCGGAACATCGCCGAGGTGACCACCGCCGTGGCCAACGGCGACCTCAGCAAGAAGATCACCGTGGACGTGCGCGGCGAGATCCTGGAGCTGAAGAACACCATCAACACCATGGTGGACCAGCTGAACTCGTTCGCCTCGGAAGTGACGCGCGTGGCCCGCGAAGTGGGTACGGAAGGCAAGCTCGGCGGTCAGGCCCAGGTGAAGGGCGTGGGCGGCACCTGGAAGGAGCTGACCGACAACGTGAACCTGATGGCCGGCAACCTGACCGGCCAGGTGCGGAACATCGCCGAAGTGACCACCGCCGTGGCCCGGGGCGACCTCTCCAAGAAGATCACCGTGGACGTGCGCGGCGAGATCCTGGAGCTGAAGAACACCATCAACATCATGGTGGACCAGCTCAACGCCTTCGCCAGCGAAGTGACCCGCGTGGCCCGCGAGGTCGGCACCGACGGCAAGCTGGGCGGCCAGGCGCAGGTGCCCGGCGTGGCCGGGACCTGGAAGGACCTGACCGACAACGTGAACATGATGGCCGGCAACCTGACAGGCCAGGTGCGGAACATCGCCGACGTGGTGACCGCGGTGGCCACCGGTGACCTGAAGCGCAAGCTGACACTGGACGCCAAGGGCGAGATCGCCGCGCTGGCCGACACCATCAACGGCATGATCGAGACCCTGGCCACCTTCGCCGACCAGGTGACCAACGTGGCCCGCGAGGTGGGGATCGAGGGCAAGCTGGGCGGCCAGGCCCGGGTGCCCGGCGCCGCCGGCCTGTGGCGCGACCTGACCGACAACGTGAATGAACTGGCCGCCAACCTCACCACCCAGGTCCGCGCCATCGCTGAGGTGTCGACGGCCGTGACCAAGGGCGACCTGACCCGCTCGATCACCGTCGAGGCCTCGGGCGAGGTGGAGGAGCTGAAGAACAACATCAACGAGATGATCCGGAACCTCCGCGATCAGACGCTGAAGAACACCGAGCAGGACTGGCTGAAGACCAACCTGGCCCGGTTCACCCGGATGCTGCAGGGCGAGCGCGACCTGTCGACGGTGTCGAACCTGGTGCTGTCGGAGCTGGCGCCGCTGATCAACGCCCAGCACGCGGTGTTCTATGTCTCGGACCGCGACGAGGAGGGCAATTCGGTCCTGAACCTCGCCGCCTCGTACGCCTTCAACAACCGCAAGCACCTGGCGAACAGCTTCAAGCTGCGCGAGGGCCTGATCGGGCAGTGCGCCTACGAGAAGTCGCGCATCCTGCTGTCGAACGTGCCCAAGGACTACGTGCAGATCTCGTCCGGCCTGGGCGAGGCCGCGCCGGCCAACATCATCGTCCTGCCCGCCCTGTTCGAGGGCGAGGTGAAGGCCGTCATCGAGCTCGCCACCTTCGGCGAGTTCAACGAGACCCAGCAGGCGTTCCTCGACCAGCTGATGGAATCCATCGGCATCGTGTTGAACACCATCGCCGCCAACATGCGGACCGAGGGCCTGCTGAAGCAGTCGCAGCTGCTCACCTCCGAGCTGCAGGCGCAGCAGGAAGAGCTGAAGAAGACCAACGACCGCCTCGAACAGCAGGCCGCGTCGCTGCGTCAGTCCGAGGAACTGCTGCGCACCAAGCAGGAGGAACTGCAGGAGACGAACACCGAGCTGCAGGAGAAGGCGCACCTGCTGTCGATCCAGAACCAGCAGGTGGAAGCCAAGAACCGCGAGGTGGAGCAGGCGAAGCTGGCCCTGGAGGACAAGGCCGAACAGCTCGCGATCACGTCCAAGTACAAGTCCGAGTTCCTGGCCAACATGAGCCACGAACTGCGGACCCCGCTGAACAGCCTGCTGATCCTGTCCAAGCTGCTGTCCGACAACGCCCAGGGCAACCTGACCGACAAGCAGGTGGAGTTCGCCCAGAACATCCACGCCGCGGGCGCCGACCTCCTGGGCCTCATCAACGAGGTGCTGGACCTGTCGAAGATCGAGAGCGGCACGGTCACGCTGGACATCGGCGAGATGTCGTTTGCGAGCCTGCGCGACCAGACGGACCGGACCTTCAGCCAGGTGGCGGCCGACAAGAAGCTGGACTTCCAGGTCGATCTCGACCCGGCCTTGCCGCGCTCGATGTACACCGACGACAAGCGGCTGCAGCAGATCATCAAGAACCTGCTGTCGAACGCCTTCAAGTTCACCGAGAAGGGCTTCGTGAAGCTGAAGGTGGCCCGGGCGCACAGCGGCTGGAGTCCGATCAACGATCACCTGAACACTGCAGGGCAAGTGCTTGCTTTCTCGGTGGAAGATTCGGGCATCGGCATTCCGGAGGAGAAGCAGCGGATCATCTTCGAGGCCTTCCAGCAGGCCGACGGCACCACCAGCCGCAAGTACGGGGGCACGGGCCTCGGCCTCTCGATCAGCCGCGACATCACCCGCCTGCTGGGCGGCGAACTGAAGGTGACCTCCACGCCCGGCAAGGGCTCGACCTTCACCCTCTACCTGCCGCTCAACTTCAGCCCGGCCCAGGCGCCGACGCCGCGTTCGCCCGGCGCCATGTCGATCGCCCGGCCGATGATGCTGCCCTCGGCCTTCTCGGACGAGCCGGCGGAAGCCGTCGCCGACGACCGCGACAGCATCACCTCGGGCGACTCGGTGGTTCTGATCGTCGAGGACGACCCGCGCTTCGCCTCTATCCTGCTGAACCTGGTCCACGACAGCGGCTTCAAGGGCGTGGTCACGGGCGAGGGCGGCGCGGCTCCGTCGCTGGCGCGGCGCTTCGGTCCCGACGCCATCATGCTGGACATCGGCCTGCCCGACATGGATGGCTTGGCGCTGCTGGACCTGCTGAAGCGCACGCCCGAGACGCGGCACATTCCCGTCCACGTCATCTCGGCCGACGACCAGAAGGGCCTGGGCCTGTCGATGGGCGCCGTGGGCTTCACTCACAAGCCGGTGGAGCGCGAGGTGGTGGTTTCGACCCTGCAGGGCGTGAAGAGCTTCGCCGACAAGTCCGACCGCCGCATCGTGCTGGTGGGCGGCGAGGGCGAGGCCGCCGACACGCTGCGGCAGTGCTTCGCCGACCTGGAGGTGGCCGACGACTTCGCCACCGTGATCGCCCGGCCGGCGGCGGAGCTGCCGGACGCGGTGGTGATCGAGGGCGGGGCCTTGCCGACCCCGCAGCTCATCGAACAGGTGAAGGCCGCCGAAGGCCGCTGCACGCCCGTGGTGGTGTACGCGCCCGTCGAGCTCGAGCCCGACGAGGATCGCCGCCTCCGGCTGGCGGTGTTCGGCGGCCTCGTGCGGATGGCGCGGACGCCCGATCAGCTCGTGGATCAGGCGGCGCTGCTCCTGCACACGCCCGTCGAGGCCATGTCGGCGCCCGCCAAGGCCAAGCTCAACCAGAGCCGCCACGACGACGCCGTGCTCACCGGGCGCAAGGTGCTCGTCATCGACGACGACATCCGCAACATCTTCTCGCTGGCCTCGGCCCTCGAGGAGTACGGCATTGAGCTCAGCTATGCCGAAAGCGGCCGCGCCGGCCTCGACCTGCTGGACACCAAGGCGGCCATGGACGTCGTTCTGGTGGACATCATGATGCCCGACATGGACGGCTATGAGACGATCCGTGAAATCCGCTCTCGGCCGGAACAGGCGGACATCCCGATTGTTGCCGTGACAGCCAAGGCGATGAAGGGCGACAGGCAGAAGTGCATCCAGGCCGGAGCTTCCGACTACGTCTCCAAGCCGGTGGACATCGACCACCTCATCTCGGTGCTGCGCGTCTCGATCCAGCGCGCCGACGCGATGAAGTTGGCCAGCGACACCGTGGTCCCCTTGATGCCGCAAGCGAGTTGACGTGACCGTACCCGCGATCGCCAGACCCGTGTCCAGGGCCTGGCGGGCGGAGCCGCCGGCTCCGCCCGACCTGGAGGCGCCGCTCCGCGCCCGGATTCTGATCGTCGACGACGACGAGCGGAACGCTTTCGCGGCCGTGGAGGCCCTGACAGAACTGGGCCACGAGCTCGTCGTCGCCCGCTCGGGCGAGGAGGCGCTGAAGCGGCTACTCTCCGAGGAGTTCGCCCTGATCCTCCTCGACCTGCATATGCCGGGCATGGACGGCTACGAGACGGCTGCCCTGGTGCGCTCCCGCAAGCGCAACCAGCACACGCCGATCGTCTTCCTGACCGCGATCTTCCGGGACGAGGCGCACGTCTTCCAGGCCTATTCCGCGGGCGCCGTCGACGTGGTGTTCAAGCCGATCGACCCGTTCATCCTCAAGGCCAAGGTGCAGGTCTTCGTCGACCTCTACCTGAAGACCAAGGAGGTCGAGCGGCAATCGGCCTACCAGCAGTGGCTGCTGGACGAACACGCGCGGGTGAAGGCCGAGAAGGCGCTGACCGAGCGCGCGCTGCGCCGCACCGAGGCCCAGCAGGAGGCGATCCTGAAGGCCCTGCCGATCGTCTTCCATTCGCGCTCGATCGAGCCGCCCTTCGCGCCGCAGTTCGTGTCGGACAGCGTGGAGCAGATCACCGGCTTCCCGGCCCACCGCTTCACCGACGAGGCCGACTTCGGCTCCAGCCGCATCCACCCCGAGGACCTGCCCATCTACATCGAGCGGGTGAGCGCCGCGGCGCGGACGGGCCACTACAGCGCCGAGTTCCGCTGGCTGTGCGCCGACGGCCAGTACCGGGTGCTGCAGGACCAGGGCGTCGTGGCGCCCAACGCCGACGGCGGCCCGCGCGAGATCTTCGGCGTGATCCTGGACGCCACCGACCGCCGTAGCCTGGAGGAACAGCTCGCCCAGGCCCGCAAGATGGAGGCCGTTGGCCAGCTCACCGGCGGGGTCGCCCACGACTTCAACAACCTGCTGACCGTCGTGCTCGGCAACATCGACATGCTGGCCACGCGCAAGGAGGAGGACGAGCGGCGCATGCGCCGCATCGAGGCCGTGCGACAGGCGGCCGAACGGGGCCGGGACCTCACTGGCCAGCTGCTGGCCTTCTCGCGCCGCCAGCACCTGACGCCCGTGGTCCTCGACGTGAACCGGCTGATCCGCGACTTTGCGCCCCTGATGCGCCAGGCCGTGGGCGAGGCGGTGACGCTGGACCTCGACCTGCCGCCCGAGGCGCTGAACACCCACGTCGACCCGACCCAGCTCGAGACGGCGCTGCTGAACCTGGCGGTCAACGCCCGCGACGCCATGCCGGAGGGCGGCGAGCTCTCGATCTCCACCGGCCGCGAGCCGGGGCCGGGCGAGCTGGGCTACGTCTTCATCGAGGTGCGCGACACCGGCGTCGGCATGAGCGAGGACGTCCGCACCCGGGTGTTCGAGCCGTTCTTCACCACCAAGGACGTGGGCAAGGGCTCGGGTCTGGGCCTCAGCCAGGTCTACGGCTTCGTCAGCCAATCCGACGGCCAGGTGCGCCTGGACAGCAAGCCTGGGGAGGGGACCGCCTTCCGCCTGTTGCTGCCGGCCAGCGCCGGCGAAGCCGATGCCCCGCGCCGCGACCGCCCGGCGGCCAAGGTCGTGGGCGGCGCCGAGCGCATCCTGCTGGTCGAGGACGACCCCACGGTGCTGGCCCTGACCTTGGATGTGCTGACCGGGCTCGGCTACCGCGTGATCACCGCCACCAACGCCGGCGAGGCGCTGGACCTGCTGCGGGCCAATCCGGATATCGACCTGCTGTTCACCGACGTGGTCATGCCGGGCGGCGTCAACGGGCTCAGCCTGGCCCGCGCGGCCCGCGAGGAGCGTCCCGAGCTGCGGGTGCTGCTCACCTCGGGCTTCATCGGCGAGGATCGCGCCATCAACGGCCGCGAGTTCCCCTTGTTGGACAAGCCCTACGAGGCGGCGGTCCTGGCCACCACGCTTCGCAAGCTGCTCGACCGGCCGGAGCGGCGGAAGAAGCGGGCGACGGCGCCCGTCGGCTAGGGACGTCGACCTAGAGCCCGTCCCGGGCCAGCCGCTTCAGGGCTGCGGCGAGACGTCGCGCGTGGGGCCGCTCAATCTCGCCGTCACGCTCGCCCGCTGAGAGCTGGCGCGCCATGCGCGCCAGCGCCTCGGCATCGCCGCCGGGTGCGAAGACGCCCGCCAGCAGCCGGGCTTCCATCAGGAGATCGCTTCGGCTCTCCGGCGGGCATGCGTCGAGCAGCGCATCGTCGAAATCGACGATTTCGCAGGCTGCCCGATCGGCGTCGTTGCGGCGTGGATGTCCCATTGGAGGCGACTAACCCCTGATCCCGCACGGGGTTCCGCTCACCTGCGACGCATGATCGCTGTTATGCCAACCGCCCGTTCCGGTTGCTTGCATTCCCCTTTTTGATGGCAGAGGTTCGCGCAAAAGGGGTTCACATGATTCAAGACACGGAACGCGGCAGGCTTCTTGCCCAGAACCTTGTCGAGCTGCTGGCCCCATACGAAGAAGAACTGATCCAGATTGAACACGATGCGCCGGCGTTTGGTCCCCTGCGGCGGGCCTTGGGCATCGTGATTGCCGAGGCCTGCTATTGCATCTCGGACACTCCCTCGCCGCAAGAAAACCTTGTTCCTCCGGCCGATGACGCGGCCAGTCGAACAAGGTAGAGCTCGAAGCATTCTAGGAGATCCGGGAACAAGATGGCCAACAGACCCGAGGCGGTCGCCGACCCCGTAGATGTCGCCGTCGGCGCGCGAATCCGTCTGTTGCGCAAGGTGCGGGGCCTATCGCAACAGGCGCTGGCCGAAGCGGCCGGCGTAACCTTCCAACAGATCCAGAAGTACGAGCGCGGGGCCAACCGCGTCAGCGCCTCCATGCTCACGCGCATCGCCAAGACCCTTGGCGTGCCCGTGGCCGAGATGTTCGGAGAGGCGTCCGTACACAGCGGCGCGGTCGACGAGGTCGCGGCCCTGCTGGCCGAGCCCGGCGCACTGGAACTGCTCAAAGCCTATGCAGGCCTGCCCCGCGGCGTTTCACGCTCGGCGCTGGTCGAATTCGTCCGAAGCCTGCGCAGCCAGCCCGGCTGAGCCTCGTGCGAGTGAGCGTCCTTCTCGCCGCCCTGGCTGCGGTCGCGGCTGCGACCCCGGCCTTCGCTGCGCCGAAGGACGCCGCCGAGCGCAAGATGGTCGCGGCTGTCGAGGCCGACAGCGCCCGCAATGTGAAGCTGCTCGAGGAACTGGTGCGGGTGAACTCCGGCACCATGAACCTCGCCGGCGTCGAGCGGGTGGGCCAGATGCTGCGCCCCGAGTTCGAGCAACTGGGCTTCCAGGTGCGCTGGATTCCGATGGCCAAGGTCGGCCGCGCGGGCCACCTCGTCGCGACCCATAAGGGGAACGGCAAGGGCAAGCGTATCCTGCTGATCGGCCACCTCGACACGGTGTTCGAGCCCGACAGCCCCTTCCAGGGCTGGAAGCGCGACGGAGACATCGTCGAGGGCCCCGGCGTCGGCGACATGAAGGGCGGCGACGTGGTGATCGTGGCGGCCCTGCGCGCCATGCACGCGGCCGGGACGCTCAAGACCGCCGACATCACCGTCGTCCTGACCGGCGACGAGGAGAAACCGGGCGCGCCGCTGGCCGACGCCCGCGCCGACCTGATCGCCGCCGGCAAGGCCAGCGACGTGGCGCTCGACTTCGAAGGCCTGTCCCAGCGCAACGGCCAGGACATCGGCTCGATCGCGCGGCGCTCGTCGACCTCCTGGACCATCAAGGCTTCGGCGAAGTCGGGGCATTCGTCGGGCGTCTGCAAGCCGGCCGCCGGCTGTGGCGCGATCTACGAGCTGGCCCGCATTGTCGACGAGTTCCGCCGCGAGCTGCCTGAGCCGAACCTGACCTACAACGTCGGCATGATCCTGGGCGGCTCTCAGGCCGAGCTGAACGCCGGCGACACCGGCGGCCAGGCCAGCGGCAAGCCCAACGTGATCGCAGCGACCGCCATCGCCCGCGGCGACATCCGCACCCTCTCGGCCGAGCAGGAAGGCCGCGTCCGGGCCAAGATGCAGGCCATCGTCGCCCGCCACCTGGACAAGACCCAGGCCGAGATCGAGTTCTCGGACGACGGCTATCCGCCGATGGCGCCCACCGACGGCAACAAGGCGCTGCTCGCCAAACTCAACCAGATCAACGGCGACCTCGGCCTGCCCGAGATGCCGGCGGGCGATCCCGCCGAGCGCGGCGCGGGCGACATCTCGTTCGTGGCTTTCGTCGACGGCCTGGTCGGCATGGGCATGGCTGGCGAGGGCAGCCACGCGCCCGGCGAGACCGCCGACCTCAAGAGCCTCGACCGGCAGGCCAAACGCGCCGCCCTGCTGATCACGCGGCTCTCGAAGGAGCCCCGCGCCACGCGCTGACCTGGTGTGCTAGTCGAACCGCTTGGTCAGCGTCACCCCGTAGGTCCGCGGCGCGTTGAACACGCGGTAGCCCATGCCGATGCCGTTGTCGGTGACCTGCGCCACATAGGCCTTGTCGCCCAGGTTCTTGGCCCAGATCGCCACTTCCCAGCCCGACGCCGACGCCAGCGACGCCCGCGCGTCGAACAGCCAGTAGTCGTCGGCGCTCAGGTACGAGGTGTTCAGCGCCTCCTTGAACACCTTGTCGGAGTAGTGCGCGCCGCCCTGCAGTGCGGCCGTCCAGTCGCCCATCACGGCCCACTCGTAGCGGGCCTGGAGGTTCAGCGTCGCGTCAGGTGCGTTCGGCAGCTTGTTGCCCTTGGGCACGACGACGACGCCGGCGGGGCCCGCGGTCCGGAAACTGCCGAGTTCGGTGTCCAGCAGGCCCAGGCCGGCCGACAGGGTCAGGCCGTCCACCGGCAGCCAGACGGCCTGAAGGTCGATGCCCTTCACCGTGGCCTTGTCCACATTGCCCAGCTTGATCAGCGACACGGCGCCGACGTTGGTGAAGGTCTGGGTCTGCAGGTCCTTGTAGTCGTACCAGAAGGCGCTGGCCTCGATGGACAGCGACCGGTCGAACAGCCGCGCCTTGAAGCCCGCCTCGTAGTCGGTGAGCGTCTCGGGCTTGTAGGGCGCCAGCGCGAAGCTGGACGTCGTGATGCCGTTGAAGAAGCCGCCGCTCTTCACGCCGCGAGCCACCGCCGCATAGAGCAGGGTGTCGTCGCTGGGCTTGAAGTTCAGGCCCGCCCGCCACGACCAGTTCTTGTCGCTGATGGACGCGTCCGTGAAGGACAGCTGCGTCTGGCCCGGTCCCGGCGCGCAGGCCCCGACCGCGAGGCAGAGGAACGACAGCCCGAACGGGTTCAGGTCGCGCGTCCCGCCGACATAGTCGCGATCCTCGTCGGTGTAGCGGACGCCGGTGGTCAGGGTCAGCCGGTCGGCGATCTTCCAGTCCACCTGGCCAAACAGCGCCCGGCTCTTGGTCTCCTGGGCGGCGGTGATCAGGACATTGGTGTTGAAGACCGCGTTGAAATAGCCGGGCGCCAGGGTCTTCACCTGGTCCCAGGAATAGTAGCCGCCGACGATCCAGGTGGCGGGGCCGGCCTCGCCCGACAGGCGCAGTTCCTGGCTGAACTGCTCGACCTTGTCGTTCTGGTTGAACTCGGCGTCGACCGTCGGGCCGGCGTCCGCGTCGATGTAGAAGCTGCGCTTGAAGTTGATGTAGCCGGTGACGGCCGCCAGCTTGGCGAAGCCCAGGTCGGCGTCGATCCGGCCCGTCCCGTTCCACTGGCTGACGCGATAAGGCGAGGCGTGGTTCCAGTCGCCCTCGAACTTGTCCGGCGTCACGTCGGTGTAGCCGTGGCTGTTCACGCAGTGCGCCGGGCTGGCGAAGTCGGGGCAGGCGGCGGCGTTGGTCGAGATCGTGCCGAAGAACTTCCCGACCCCGATCTCGGAGCGGTTGCGCTCGGCCTCGAACTTAAGCCGCACCTGGAAGCGCTCGTCCGGCTTCCACAGCATCTGGGCCCGGCCCAGCAGGATGTCCTGTTCGCCCAGGTCGCGCCTGGTGACCCGCGAGTACCAGTAGCCCTCGGACTGGTTCACCGCCTTGCCCGACAGGCGGAAGGCCAGGGCGTCGCTTGCGGCGATGTTGGCCGCGCCCTCCGCTTCGAAGCGGTCGTAGTTGGCCGCAGTCGCGGTGACGTAGCCGCCGTTGCCCGCCAGCGACGGCGCCGCCGACAGGATGTTGATTGCGCCCGCCGTGGAGTTGCGGCCGTAGAGCGTGCCCTGCGGCCCCTTCAGCACCTCGATCCGGTCCAGGTCGAAGAAGTTGAAGTCCATCTGGGCGAACGAGGCCAGGAACACCTCGTCCACGTAGAGGCCGACCGTCGAGTTGTTGGTCGAGGAGAAGTCGTTCAGGCCGACGCCGCGCACCGTGACGATCGCCTGGGCGCCGGGGATGTTCTCCTTCACGTCGACGTTCGGGACCTGGGTCGCCAGGTCGGTGGGCGCGGCGACGCGGGCGGTGCGCAGGGCCTCGCCGTCCAGGTTGGCCACTGAGGCGCCCACGTCGATCAGCCGCTGCTCGCGCTTTTGCGCCGTGACCACCACCTCCTCGATCGCCGTCTGCGCCAACGCCGGGGCCGCGGCCGCCAGCGCCAGCAGGCTGGCCCCCGAGAACGCCGCAGCGCGGCCGAGTCGCGTGATCCTCATCTCATCCTCCCCCTCGGACGACCGGGCTTTTGCGCTCGTTTTACACCCGAGTATGTAATCAGGACGACATGTCAAACTTGGCTTGTCAACGAATTTAACATCTGAGTATGTTCGGCAAATCGGACGTCAGGAGTGGTGCGTGGGTGAGGCTGTGACGAGGCGTGAGGGGCAGGGCGGACGGCGCTCGAAGCGCGACGTGGTGCTGGACGCCGCCGCGCGCCAGCTCAATGCGCGGGGCATGTCCCAGACCTCGCTGGCCGAGATCGCGGCCGGCCTCGGCGTCTCGCGAGCGGCGCTCTACTACTACGTCGAGGATCGCGAGGACCTGGTCTTCCAGTGCTATCGCCGGTCCTGCGAGGCCATGGCCCGCGACCTGGACGCCGCCGCCCGTACGACCGGTTCGGGCCTCGACCGCCTGTGCGACTTCGTCTCCCGGAGTCTCGATGTCGAACGTCCCGAGCCCGCCGCCCTGGCCGAGGTTGGCGCCCTGGGCTCGCCGCAGCGCGAGACCATCGAGGGCCTGCACCACGGCAACATTGCCCAGCTGGTCGACCTGATCGAGGCCGGCCACGCCGACGGCTCCATCCGCACCTGCGATCCCCTGGTCGTCGCCCAGGCCATCGTCGGAGTGGTGTCGTGGATTCCGCTGGTCCCCCGTTGGACCGGAGAGCCGGAAGCCGATTTCCGCGGACGGGCCAGGGCGGGAGCCTTGGCTCTGGTCCGCGACGGCGTGGCGACCGATCCTGAGGCCGCCCTGGCCTTCGCCCCGCTTGATATCGCCATCCTGCGCAGCCCCCGCGGCAACGCCTTCGACCGCGACGCTGCCGCGGCGCTGAAGCTGGAGGAACTGCTGCGCGCCGCTTCGCGCTTGTTCAACCGCAAGGGCGTGGAGGCCACGTCCATCGACGAGATCGCCGCCGAGGTCGGGGCGACCAAGGGCGTTGTCTACCACTACCTGGCCGATAAGCCGGACCTGGTGGCGCGCTGCTTCCGCCGCGCCTTCAACCTGTCGGACCGCATTCTGCAGGCCGTCGAGCTGTCGCCCGGCACCGCCATGCAGCGCAACCTCGCCGGCGTGGCGCTGCTGGTGGAGGCCAACCTCTCCGACGAGTTCTGCCCCCTCGCGCCCCTGGCCGGAGTCGAGGCCCTACCCATCGACGCCCGCGAGGAGATCATGGCCCGCATCCGCGCCCTGGAGCAGGGCTATCCCGAGGTGGCGAAGGAGGGGCTGGCCGATGGCTCGGTCCGCGACGTCGACCTCACCGCCGTGGCCGAGGCCATGGCCGGCGCCTTCGGCTGGCTGCACAAGTGGTGGACGCCGGAACTGGCCGCGCCCGACCTCGTCGTCGCCGAGCACTTGCGTCTGCTGGCTGGCGGCCTGAGGGCGCGGCCGTGACCGTCCAGGGGTTCGTCGCCGCCGGGCTGGAGCCGGTCAGCGAGGTGTTCGCCGCCAACTTCGAGCGCGCCGGCGACTACGCCGAGGTCGGCGCGGCGCTCTGCGTCTATCGGAAGGGCGAGATGGTCGTTGACCTCTGGGCCGGCCACGCTGACGCCGCCCGGACGCGACCCTGGAAGGCCGACACGCTGGTCAACGTCTGGTCCACCACCAAGACGGCGACGGCCGTCGCCGTCGCCCGCTGCGTCCAGGACGGCCTGATCGCCTACGACAAGCCGGTGGCCGACGTCTGGCCGGAGTTCGCACAAGCCGGGAAGGGCGCGGTGACGGTGGCCCACGTCATGTCGCACCAGGCGGGCCTGCCGGGCTTCATGGAGCCCACCACGCTTGACGACTTCCACGACTGGGACCGCGTCTGCGCTCGCCTAGCCGCCCAGGCGCCGGTGTTCGAACCGGGGAGCCTCAACAGCTACCACGCCGCAACCTACGGCTTCCTGGCCGGTGAGATCGTGCGCCGCGCCTCGGGGCGAACGCTGGGCGCGCTACTGCGCGAGGATGTCACGGGGCCGCTGGGTGCGGATTTCCACATCGGCCTGCCGGCGAGCGAGGACGCCCGGGTCGCCGAGCTGCTGCCCGCCGACCACCCGGCGGAGGCGCCGCTGGACTCCTTGCCGCTGCCGGTCCGCCTCGGCCTCTCCAATCCGGAGCAGGACCCTGGCCGGGTCAACACCCGCGCCTGGCGCGCCGCCGAGCTGCCGGCGCTGAACGGCCACGCCAGCGCCCGCGGCGTCGCGCGCCTTTGCGCCGCCCTCGCCGAGGGCGGGACGCTGGATGGGGTGGAGGTGCTGAAGCCGGGGACGCTCACCGCCATGACCGCCGTCGCGGCCGACCGGCCGGACCTCCTGCTAGGCTTCAATCCGCAGTGGGGCATGGGCGTCGCCCACAACCTGATCGGCGTCTACGGGCCCAATCCGCGCGCCTTCGGCCACTCAGGCTGGGGCGGCTCGTTCGGCTGCGCCGATCCTGATGCGCGCGTGGCCATCGGCTATGTGTTGAACCACATGGGCCCCGAACTGGTCGGCGACCCGAGGGGCAAGGGGCTGGCCGACGCGGTCTTCGCGGCGCTGGGTTAGGCCAGCGCCGGATCGTTGCGCGCCTCGCCGTGCAGCCACGGTGCGTACGAGAGGCCCACGATGACGCCCTCGGGCGCCTGCAGTCGCGCCACGACCTGGCCCCAGGGCTCTGTCTTGGCCCCATGGATCATCTTGTGGCCGCGGGACGCCAGCTCGTCGGCCGCCGCCTGGACGCCGGCTTCGGTCGCCACTTCGAACTCGACGCAGGCTTGCGGCACGGGCCGATCGGCAGGCCATTCCCGGACGCCGAAGCAAGCCTCCGCCGCCTGAGCCAGCGGCCAGACGCCGAAGTGCTTCGCGCCCTCCAGCGTCTCGGTGAAGAAGTAGTCGTCGTCGCCGTGGCGGCTGAGCGGCAGGCCCAAGGCGTCGAGATACAGCGCCCGGCTCTCCGCGGGCGAGGAGGCGATCACGGCGAAGCTGGAGATGTAGAGCCCATCCATCCGCGCCTCCTGTCCGGCGGCGGCGGACCCTAGGCCGGAACCCCCAGGGCCGCCAGGGCGCGCTCCTTGATCGCCTTGTAGTCGACCTTGCCGTTGGGGGCCCTGCCGATGCTTTCGACCACCACCAGCTCCCGGGGCGCCTTGTAGCCGGCGAGCTGGGCCCGAACGTGCTCGGAGAGCGCCGGCAGCGTCGGTGCGGCGCCGGCTTCCGGCTCCACGACCGCGCAGATCCGTTCGCCGAAGCGCGCGTCGGGCACGCCCACGACCACGGCGTCGCGGACGTCCGCATGGCGCTTCAGCGCCTCCTCGACCTCCTCGGGGAAAACCTTCTCGCCACCGGTGTTGATGCAGACCGAACCGCGGCCTAGGAGCTTCAGCGTGCCGTCGGTGTTCACCTCGGCCCAGTCGCCCGGCACCGACCAACGAACCCCTTCGATGATCTTGAAGGTCTTCGCGCTCTTCTCCTCGTCCTTGTAGTAGCCCATCGGCAGGAAGCCGGTGACGGCCACCAGCCCGCGCTCGCCCGAGCCCGGCGCCACGCGGCGGCCGTCCTCGGTGAAGACGCCGGTGTTCGGGCCCAGCATGAACGCGGCGGTCTGGGCCTCCATGCCCGCGGCCGAAGCCGAGGCGCCCAGGCCCACGGCTTCCGACGAGCCGAAGCTGTCGGCGATCAGCGCCTGCGGGATGTGGGTCAAGAGGCCGCGCTTGTTCTCCTGGCTCCACATCGAGCCCGACGAACTCATCGAGCGCACGCTGGACAGGTCCCAACGCCCGGGCGTGGCCTCCAACGCCTCCAGCATCGGCGTGGAGAAGGCCAGGCCCACCAGCACGATGTTGGTGGCCTTCAACCGCTCGACCTCGTTCCACAGCTCGACCGCGTCGAACTTGCGCGACGGCAGCTCGCAGACGGTCCCGCCGCCGTTCAGCGCGATGAAGGCCGAGAACTGGCCGGTGCCGTGCATCAGCGGCGCGGCGACGATCATGGTGGCGCGCAGGTGCTCGGGCCCCTGGATGCGCTCGATCAGCTCGGGGATCGACGTGGCCGGCGGGATGCCGAGGGCCGCGTTGCCGCCGGCGCCCAGCACCTGGAACAGGTCGTCCTGGCGCCACATCACGCCCTTGGGCATGCCGGTGGTGCCGCCCGTGTAGAGCAACAGCAGGTCGTCGCCCGATCGGCCCCAAGGCGCCTTCACCGGCCGCTGGGCCGGGACCTTGGCGACGACGGCGTCGTAGTCGGCGGCCCAGGCGGGGACCGGATGGCCTGGTTCGGCCACCGCCACCCAAGCCTTCACCTTGGGCAGGCGCGCGCGGATCTGTTCCAGCAGGGGCGTGAAGCCGGCGTGGAACACCACGGCCTCGGCGTCGGCGTTGTCGAAGAGGTAGGTCACCTCCTCGGGGCCGTAGCGGTAGTTGGTGTTGACCGGGGCGAAGCCGCCCTTGAACGCCGCGAAATAGGTCTCGAGGTACTCCGGGCCATTGAAGAGGTAGCCGGCCACCTTGGCCTGCCGGCTCACGCCGTTCTCGATGAAGTGGGCCGCCAGGGCGTCGGAGCGCGCGTCGAACTCGGCCCAGCTCAGCCGTCGCTCACCGTGGATCTGGGCAGGCAGCTCAGGCTGGGCGGCCGCGATCGCCTCCCACACGTCCGCGATAGTCCACGCCATGGCCTTTACGCCTCCCAACTCGCTCTTCTCGTTGGGGCGAACTTGGCCGCCTGCCGTGGGGTTATGTCAAACGGGGAGGCGGGCAGAGCCGCCGACGCCACTACCCGCCCGGGTGCAGCCCCGGCGCTTCCTGGCCCGTGCGGGCGACATACTCGGTGTAGCCGCCGCCGTACTGATGGACGCCCTCGGGCGTCAGCTCCAGCACCCGGTTCGACAAGGCCCCCAGGAAATGGCGGTCGTGGCTGACGAAGAGCATGGTGCCCTCGAAGTCCGCCAGGGCGGCGACCAGCATCTCCTTCGTCACCATGTCGAGGTGGTTGGTCGGCTCGTCGAGCACCAGCAGGTTCGGGGGATCGAACAGCATCTTGGCCATGACCAGGCGGGCCTTCTCGCCGCCGGACAGGACGCGGCAGGGCTTCTCGACATCGTCGCCCGAGAAGCCGAAGCACCCCGCCAGCGTGCGCAGCTGCCCCTGGCCGGCCTGGGGGAACGAGCTTTCCAGGGACTCGAAGATCGTCTCCTCGCCGTCGAGCAGATCCATGGAGTGCTGGGCGAAATAGCCCATCTTCACGCTGGCCCCGATGTTGACTGACCCCTTGTCAGGTTCGATGGCCCCGGCTGCCAACTTCAACAGCGTCGACTTGCCGGCGCCATTGGCGCCCAGCACACACCAGCGCTCCTTCCGACGCACCAGGAAATCCAGGTCTTCGTAGATCGGCTGGGCGCCGTAGCCCTTGTGGACCTTCCGCAGGCTGATCACATCCTCGCCCGACCGCGGCGGGCTCTGGAACTCGAACTGGACCGACTGGCGGCGGCGCGGCGGCTCCACGCGCTCGATCTTGTCGAGCTTCTTCACACGGCTCTGCACCTGGGCGGCGTGGCTGGCGCGCGCCTTGAACTTCTCGATGAACTTGATCTCCTTCGCCAGCATGGCCTGCTGGCGCTCGTACTGAGCCTGGCGCTGCTGTTCGCTGAGCGCGCGCTGCTGGTCGTAGAAGTCGAGATCGCCCGAGTAGGTGATGAGCGACCCGGCGTCGATCTCCACCACCTTGCCGATGATGCGGTTCATGAACGCGCGGTCGTGCGAGGTCATAAGCAGCGCGCCGTCGTAGTTCTTCAGGAAGGACTCCAGCCAGATCAGGCTTTCCAGGTCGAGGTGGTTGCTGGGTTCGTCCAGCAGCATGCCGTCAGGGCGCATCAGGAGGATGCGGGCCAGCGCCACGCGCATCTTCCAGCCCCCGGACAGCAGGCCAACATCGCCGTCCATGCGTTCCTGGCTGAAGCTCAGGCCGGCCAGCACCTCGCGCGCCCGGGCGTCCAGCGCATAGCCGTCCAGTTCCTGGAAGCGCTCCTGCACCTCGCCATAGCGTTCGATGACGGCGTCCAGTTCGTCGGCGCGGTCGGGATCGACCATGGCGGCCTCGAGGCTGGCCATCTCGGCGGCCAGCGCGCTGACGGGACCGACGCCATCCATCACCGCGGCGACGGCGCTCTGGCCCGACATCTCGCCGACGTCCTGACTGAAGTAGCCGATGGTCATGCCGGTATCGATCGCGACCAGGCCGTCGTCGGGCTGTTCCTGGCCGGTGATCATGCGGAACAGGGTGGTCTTGCCGGCGCCGTTCGGGCCGACGAGCCCCACCTTCTCGCCCTTCTGGACGCCCATCGAGGCTTCGATGAACAGGAGCTGGTGGCCGTTCTGCTTGGAAATGTTGTCGAGGCGGATCATGGCGGCGGTCTGCTAGCCCGCCGACGACGAGAACGCCAGCCTCAGACCCTGCGTCAAACCGGCAGGGCGGTGGTGGACTTGATCTGCTCCATGGCAAAGGCCGAGCTGACGTCCGACAGCGGCACCGAGGCGATCAGCTTCTTGTAGAAGGCGTCATAGGCGGCGATGTCGCGCACCAGCACCTTCAGCAGGTAGTCGGTATCGCCCGACAGCCGGTAGAACTCCACCACCTCGGGCATCGAGGCCGCGGCGCCGGCGAAGGCGTCGAGCCATTCCTGGTCGTGACGATTGGTGCGCACCGAGACGAAGACCGCCAGTCCCAGGTCCAGCTTGCTCCGGTCCAGCAGCGCCACCCGCTTGGTGATGATCCCCGCGTCGGTCAGCCGCTTGATCCGCTTCCAGCACGGGGTCTGCGACAGGCCGACCAGCTGCGCCAGGTCGGCGATGGCGATGGTGGCGTCCTTCTGCAGCTCGCGCAGGATGCGCCGGTCGATCGCGTCGAGAACGATGTCCATCTGTTCGGGTCCGTGTGGAGAACGGGAATCTCCCCGCACGGTGAACCAGAGAGCTCAACCCTTCAATGGTCGCTGGGCGGAGGGCCACCGTCCAGCGGCGCGGGTTTCGCGAACGGCACGATCAGCAGGGCGGCCGCGAACATGATGGCCATCAGCATGTAGGTGTCCGCGAAGGCGAGGGTGGCCGCCTCGCGGCCCACGATGCGGCCCATGACGCCCTGCGCGATCTCGAGCGCCCGGGCGCTGTCGGGCGTCCACTGGCCGGCCATCTGGGAGAGGCCCTGCATGGCGCCGATGGCTTTGTCGGGCGCCTCGCCCATGGCGGCCGAGAGGCGGGCGGTATGCTCGCGGGTGAAGTCGATCAGCCAGGTGTTCACGACGGCGATGCCGATGGCGCCGCCCAGGTTCCGCATCAGGTTGAACAGGCCCGACGCATAGCGCAGCTGGTCCGGCGGCACGCCGTTCAGCGCCATGCCCACAGCCGGCACGATGCACAGCAGCATGGCAAGGCCCCGCATCACCTGCGGCCAGAACAGCTCCCAGAAGCCCCAGTCCGAGCCGATATGGCTGAACATCCAGAGTGAGCAGGCGAACATCGCGAAGCCGACCGCGATCACATAGCGGCCGTCCACCTTGGTCGAGAGCCGCGCGGCGATGGGGGCGGTGACGGTCATGGCGACGCCCGTGACGAAGACCGTCGTGCCAATCTGCAGGCTGGAGAACTCCCGCACCCGGCCCAGGTAGACCGGCGTTAGGTAGGTGGCGGCATACAGGCCGAACCCGATCACCAGGTTCAGGACGCAGGCCATGGCGAAGGTCGGCCGCTTGAACGGGGTCAGCTTCACGACCGGCATGGTCGAGAAGAACGTCCGCTCGAAGAACACCACGGCGCCCACGACCGAGAACCAGGCGGCGGTCACCACATTCTCGTCGTTGAACCATTCGTGCCGCGGACCTTCCTCCAGCACATATTGCAGCCCGCCAAGGAACACGGCCAGCGAGGCCACGTGCAGCCAGTCGATCCGGCGCAGCATCTCGGGTTTGCCCTCGTCCACCTTGCCCAGCAGCGGGAAGAGGGCGGTGACCGCGATCCCGGGCACGATGTTCATGAAGAACAGCCAGCGCCAGTCGTAGTACTCGGTGATCAGCCCGCCCACGCTGGGGCCGAGGGTCGGGGCCAGGGTCGAGACCATGCCCAGGATCGCCGGCACGGCGGCGCGCTTCGGCCCCTCGAACATCGCGAAGCCGGTGGCGAACACGAGCGGCACCATGGCCCCGCCCGTGAAGCCCTGGATGGCGCGGAACGCGATCATCGAATTGATGTCCCACGCCAGGCCGCACATCAGGCTGGAAAGGGTGAAGAGCCCGGCCGACAGTGTGAACAGCCAGCGCGTCGACAGCGCCTGGGACAGGAAGGCGGCCAGCGGGATCATCACGATCTCGGCCATCAGATAGGCGGTCTGCACCCAGGCGATCTCGTCGGGCCCGGCGCTCAGCCCCGCCTGGATCGAGTTCAGCGACGCCGCCACGATCTGGATGTCGAGCAGAGCCATGAACTGCCCGAACGCCATGATCGCGAAGATCAGGAGCTTGCGGCTCTCGGGGAGGGCGGCGGGGCCGGCGGGCGGGACGCCTGCAGTGGCTGCGACAGTCATGGTCCTTGCGCTCCGGCGATCGGCCCTTAATATTATGAGCATCATATAACTGCGGGCATCGCCATGCGCTATAGCGACACGCACAAGGAAGAGACTCGGAAGAAGGTGCTGCGGGCCGCCGCCAAGGCGGTGCGCGCCAAGGGGCCGGAGGGCGTCGGCGTGGCCGAGGTCATGGCCGAGGCAGGGCTGACCCACGGCGGCTTCTACGCCCACTTCCCCAGCAAGGAGGCCCTGGTCGCCGCGGCGATCGACGAGGCGTTCGGCCAGAGTCGCCGCCGGTTCGAGAAGCTGATGGACGGCAAGGCGGGCGCCGAGGCGCTTTCGGCGTTCGTCGACCTCTATGTCACCCGCGAGCACCGCGACCATCCCGAGCGCGGCTGCCCGATCGCCACGCTGTCCAGCGAGTTGCCGCGCCAGGGCAAGCCGGTCCGCGAGGCCTACGAGCGCGGGGTGCAGGGCCTGATCGGTCGCCTCGCCGGATGGCTCCCGGAAGGCCGCAAGGCCGCGGCGGCCTCGCTGCTGGCCGAGATGGCCGGCGCCGTCTCGCTCTCGCGCGCCATCTCCGATGACGCCGCCGCCGAACAGCTGCTGGCCGACGCCCGGCGCAGCCTGAAGCTCCGCATGGGGATCGTCCAATGAATGCCGTCACGCCGCCAGCCGAACTGTCGGGCCTGGAACAGCTCCGCCGCGTCTTCGATCCAAACCGGCCCGACCGCGCGCCAGGCATCGGCAAGACCATGGGCTTCACGGTCATCGAGATCGAGGAAGGCCGTGTCGTCTTCGGCGGCCACCCGGACGAGAGCGTCTACAACCCCATCGGGACCGTGCATGGCGGCTATGCGGCGACCCTGCTGGACTCGGCCGTGGGCTGTGCCGTCCACTCGGTGCTGAAGGCCGGGCAGGGCTACACGACGCTGGAGTTGAAGGTCGCCTACCACCGGGCCATGACCAAGGATACCGGCCCGGTCCGCGCCGAGGGCAAGGTGATCCAGGCGGGCCGCCGCGCCGCCTTCGCCGAGGGACGGATCACCGACGAACAGGGCCGCCTCTACGCCACGGCCACGTCCACGCTGCTGGTGTTCGACAAATGAAGATGGAAACCGTCACCGCGGGTACGCCCGTGAAGCCGAAGCGCAAGCTGCCGCCGCGCGGCGTGCTGATGCTGGGCGCGGCGCTGGTCGTGGGTGGGGCGGGCTACGCTTACATCCACGCCGCCGGGGGCTCGGCCGTGACCGACAACGCCTATGTGAAGACCGACGTCACCATCGTTGCGCCCCGTGTGCGCGGCCACGTGGCCGAGGTGCTGGTCGCCGACAACCAGCCCGTGAAGGCCGGCCAGGTGCTGGTGCGGCTGGATCCCGAGGAATACGCCGCGCGCGTCGCTTCCGCCCAGGGCGACCTCGCCGCCGCCGATGCGGCCGTGTCCGCCGCCGAGGCCGCCCTGGTGCGCCTGGGTTCGGAGGAGGCGATGGCCGTGGCCGAAGTGCGCGAGGCCGAGACCGGCATCCGCGCCGCCGACGCCGAGGCCGTGCGCGCCAAGGCCGACTGGGACCGCTACGCCGCGCTGCTGAAGACCGGTTACGCCCCGCGCCGCGACGCCGACCGCATCCAGACCCAGGCCGTGGCCGCCGCCGCCGCCGCCGACAAGACCCGCGCGACCCTGGCCGTCAGCCGCAGCCAGGCCGGCGTCACCGCCAGCCGCCGGGGCGAATTGCTCGCCGCCGTCGCCCAGGCCAAGGCCCAGCGCCTGAAGGCCGCCGCCGCCCTCGACCTGGCCCGGCAGGACCAGCAGCACGTCGACATCCGCGCGCCGATCGCCGGCGTGGTCGGCGACCGCCAGGCCAACATCGGCGACTACGTCCAGCCTGGCTCGCGCCTGCTGGTCGTCAATCCGCTGGACCGGCTGTACGTCACGGCCAACTTCAAGGAGACCCAGACGGCGCGGATGCTGAACGGCCAGACCGCCAGGGTGAGGGTCGACGCACTGCCCGGCGTAACCCTGAAGGCCCATGTGGAGAGCTTCGCCCCCGGCACCGGCGCCGAGTTCGCGCTGCTGCCGTTCGAACCCGGCGTCGGCAATTTCACCAAGATCGTCCAGCGGGTGCCCGTGCGCCTGCGCTTCGACCCCGGCCAGCCGGAACTGGCGAAGCTGCGGCCTGGCCTGTCGGCCAAGGTGACGGTCGATCTGGAAGGGGACTGAGACAGGCAGGGCGCTTAGAGCGAAACTCAATCCGGCCCCAGACAATCGGCTTATTCCTATAATATTGATGGGAATATGATGGTGGGCATGCCGGAAGCCCACATCGAGCTCGAACTGGACGATGGCGCCCTGGACGCCTTCGTCGCCTGCCCCGACAGCGCGGGCCGCAAGCCCCCGATTCTGTTGCTTTCCCGACGCCGGGAGACTCTCCGGGACGCGGAATCGAGGGCCCGGCGGCTATCTGCCCACAACTATTTTGTCCTCGCGCCGGACGTTTCGGGCTTGTCCGCCGACGATCGACGCGAGGCCGCCTGGGCCTGCCTGGACCACTTGGCCGACGAGCGGAGGGTGGACGACACCCGCGTCGGCGTCCTGGGTTTCGGCGAGGGCGCGGACCTCGCCCTGCGCCTCGCCGCCGACCGCGCGGAGCGGGTCGCCGCCGTCGCGGCCTACGGCGGTCGCGGGTTCCAGGCGCGTCCGGCGCTTGAAATATCTCAGAAAATCAATGGACTGGTCCGCATCGGCTATCCGCTGGCCGACGTGCCGGCCAGCGCCGGCCTGCTGGAGACGGCGCTCAACCTTTCGGGCGTGCTCTTCGACGTCGAGGTCTTCGACGGCGAGCCGCGCTGGCCCGACCTGCTCGACTTCTTCGGGCGGGCGCTCTCTGGGCCAGCCACGGAAACGGCCGGTGGAACGAACGTCGGTCTTCGGGCGCTCAACCCCTAGACGACTGATGTGACGCATCTTCTGTAGCGCGGCGCGAGCGTCGCGCTAGGATGTCTCAAGCGACTCGGTCCTGGCGACCCCCGCCGGGACGTCGCTCCAACTCATCTAGCTGGGGGAGCCCATGGCCACTGGTAAGAACACGAACGCCCTGCAAAAGCCGCTGACGCCCTCCGCCGAACTGGCCGCTGTCGTGGGCGCGGGTCAGCTTTCGCGCGGCGAAACCGTGTCGAAGATCTGGGATTACATCAAGAAGAACAACCTGCAGAATCCCGCGAACAAGCGCGAGATCCTGGCTGACGCCAAGCTGAAGCCGATCTTCGGCGGCAAGGACAAGGTCAGCATGTTCGAGATGAACAAGCACCTGGCCGCGCACCTGAAGTAGGACGCCCGCGGCGCCTGCGCGCGCCGCCTGCCAAGCGTGAAAAACGGAGACCCCGCGGGCTGCTCGCCCTGCGGGGTCTCTTCACTTCCGGCAGGGTCTCTTCACATTTGGGACTCGTGCATACATAAGGGCCGACCCTCGCCGCTGCCCTTGCGGCGCCTCTTCTCACGGACGTCTTCGTGACCTCGCCCAACAGAGCCATCATCCTCGCCGCGGGGCAGGGCAAGCGCCTCCTGCCGCTGACCGAGGCGCGGCCGAAATGCCTCATAGAACTCTCCGGCCGCACGCTGCTGGCCTGGCAACTGCTGCGCCTGCAGGCGGCGGGCGTGCACGAGGCGGTGATCGTCACCGGCTTCCGCGCCGACGCCGTCGAGGCCGAGGTCGCCGCGCTGGACCTCAAGATGCCGGTCCGCTTGGCCTTCAACCCGTTCTACACGGTGTCCGACAACACGGCGTCGTGCTGGATCGTGCGGCAGGAATTCGACCGCGACATGCTGATCCTCAATGGGGACACGCTGTTCGGGCCGAAGGTGGCCGAGACGCTGCTCGGCGCGCCGCCTGCCGACATCACAGTCACCATCGACCGCAAGCCGGCCTACGACGCCGACGACATGAAGGTGCTGACCGAGGACGGCCGCCTGAAGGCGATCGGCAAGACCATCGAGGCCTATGATGCCGAGTCCATCGGCTTCCTGCGCTTCTCCAAGGCGGGCGCGGCGAAGTTCGTCGCGGGCGTCGAGCGTGTTCTGCAGACGCCCGAGGGGCTGCGCCGCTGGTACCTCTCGGTGATCGACGAACTGGCGCGCTCTGGCGTCGACGTGAAGGTCGCCTCGATCGAGGGCCTGGAGTGGGGCGAGATGGATTTCCCGCAGGACGTCGAGAATCTCACCCGCCTGTCCAGCGGCTGGGGCGATCCCTCGGCGGCGTGACGCCTATTCCGCAGGCGTTGGCGCCTGGAGAATGATCATAGTTTCGGTTGAAACCGCGCCCACGGCCACCGGGCTTGCAATCGCAACTGCTTGGAAAGCTTCGCAACCTTAGCGTTAATGCGCTCGCGCCTGCGGGAGGGCGCGTGAGTTGCAGAGGTTCCGGTGTCCGATACCGACGAAGCCCTGGTTCCGGAGCGGATCCTGGAACTGTCCGACCGGCTTTCGACCGCGGCGGCCACCAGCATCGCCGACATCTCGCGAATCAACCGCGAGGCCAAGATGCTGGCCATCAACGCCCTGATCACCGCCGCGCGCGCCGGCGAGGCGGGCAAGGGCTTCGCCGTGGTGGCTGAGGAGTTCAAGACCATCTCCTCGCGCATCGACGAGGTGACGGCCGACCTGGAGAGCCAGGTGCAGGGCGACCTGCGCGAGCTCGCAGCGGTCGGCGCCGCGATCCTGGGGCACCTGCGTGGCCAGCGGCTGGCCGACCTGGCGCTCAACGCCATCGAGATCATCGACCGCAACCTCTATGAGCGCACGTGCGACGTCCGCTGGTGGGCCACGGACTCGGCGGTGGTCGATTGCGTCAGCGCCGGCACGCACGCGGCCGCCGAACATGCCTCCAGCCGGCTGCGCGTGATCCTGGACGCCTACACCGTCTACCTCGACCTCTGGATCTGCGACGCCGAGGGCAAGGTGGTCGCCGTGGGCCGGCCGGAACGCTATCCACGGGCCACCGGCAGTTCGGCGGCCAGCGCGACATGGTTCAAGCGCGCCAAGGCGACCCGCTCGGGCCAGGAGTTCGTCGCCTGCGACGTCGAACGCGCGCCGCTGCTGAACGACGCGCCGGTGGCGACCTATGCCGCCGCGATCCGCCGGGATGGCGCCGTGGATGGCGAGGTCATTGGCGTGCTGGGCATCCACTTCGACTGGCAGCCCCAGGCCCATGCGGTCGTCGACGGCGTGCGCCTCACCGACGAAGAGAAGAGCCGGTCGCGTGTCCTCCTGCTGGACCGCAGCGGCCGGATCCTGGCCGCCTCGGACCGCCGGGGCGAACTCGCCGAGACCTTCCAGCTGCCGGCCAGCGCCGAGGCCATGGGCAGCTATGCCGAGAAAGGCGCGACCGTCGGCTACGCCCTGACGCCCGGCTACGAGACCTATGAAGGGCTGGGCTGGTACGGCTGCATCGTCCAGGGTGAGCGCGCGGCCTCCGCGAAGCCCGCCCGCGCCGACGCGGACGCCGCCTAGGGTTCGACGATCGTCCGCACGAGGTCCAGGTCGGCAGGCTTGTCCACGTCGACCGAGGCCAGGCCGTACGGCGTCTCGACGATCGCCGCTTTGACGCCCGCCAGGGCGCCCAGCCGCACCGCCGCCTCGCGCAGGGTCAGCCGCCGGAACACGTAGCGCAGCAGCATGCGGGGACCCAGGATCTGGGCCATCTTCCACGGCCGCTTCCGCTCTGCCTCCACGCGCCGCCACAGGTCGATGACGCCCAGGGCGCGCTCGCCTGCCAGGTAGAACAGGTTGCAGCCCGACCAGTCGCCGTCGGCCAGCTTCAGCCAGGTACGCTTGGTGCCGGGCGCGGCGGCCTCCACCGTGGCGCGGGCTGCCACCAGCACGGTCACGTCGGCGCCGACCGGGGTGTCGGCCAGGAAGCGGCTCACCCATTCGGGCTGGAGCAGGGCGTGATCGGCCGTGGTGACCACCAGCGGCGTTCCCAGGGCCTCCGCGCCGGCTTTGACGCTGAGGCTCGGCCCCGCGGCTTCGTCCAGCGTCTCGCAGCCCAACCGCGCGATCTCGGCGCGCACTTCGGGATGGCTGGAGATCACCGCGATCCGGCCCGCGCCGGCGGCCCGGAGCGCGCCGACCACCCGCGCGAGCAAAGTCTCGCCGCCCAGGCGGATCAGCGACTTGTGGGCGGCCCCGCCATAGGCCGCGACCGGGTCCTCGCCGCCGCGCGAACCCGCCAGGACCAGGGCCGAGAAGCCCGTCACGCCAGCGCCTTCTCGTAGAGGCGATAGGTCTTGTAGATCTTGGCTCCGCCGGCGTCGCAGATGCGGCGCATGGCGGTGTTGTCCTCAAGCACCCACGACAGCTCGTAGCGCTCGTAGCCCAGCTTGCGGGCTGCCTGGGCGACCGCGTCGATGAGCTGGAAGGGCAGGAGCTGGCCGCGCATCGTGCCGGCGAACTTCTTCTTCACGCCCATCAGCGGCACGCGGCCGGTCTTCGGACCCTTCACCTTCAGGCGCCAGAGCAGCTTGGCGAAGCCGAACGGGAACAGCTTGCCCTTCAGGTCGGCGATCGCCTCGTTGATGTTGGGAAGCAGGATCATGAAGCCCGCCGCCTCGCCGTCGATCTCGGCGAACCAGGCCAGCCGCTTGTCGATCAGCAGCTTCAGCGTCGAGGCCAGCGCCTTGGTCTCGGCCTCGGTGGTGGGCGTGAACCCCCAATTGCCCGCCCAGGCGTCGTTCAGGATGCCCGTCAGCGTGCGGACTTCCTGGTCGAAGCGCCTCATGTCCAGTTCGCGCAGCACGACGCCCTCGGCCGGCGGCTTGCGGACACGGCGCAGGATGGCCGGCGGCAGGTCGTCGGCCACGCTGCAGACGTAGGCGTAGATGTCCTTGGCGCGGGCGTAGCCCTGGCCCTCGATCCGCGCCGGCGTGTAGCGCGGGTCGTGGCTCATCATGAACATCGGGGGCGTGTCGTGGCCCTCGACCAGCAGGCCGACCTCCTCGTTGGTCGAGAGGTTCACCGGTCCCAGGGCGGTCTTGCAGCCCTTCGCCTTCAACCAGGCCTCTGCGGTGGCGAACAGGGCCTCGAACACCGCCGGATCGTCTTCGGCGGCGATCATGCCGAAGTGGCCGACGCCGTCCTTGGTCTGGGGGTTCAGGTGGTCGATCTGGGCGCTGATGCGGCCGACGTCGCGCCCACCCTTCACCGCCAGCCAGAACTGGACGTCGGCGTGCTCGAAGAAGGGGTTGCCCTTGGCCGTCAGCGACTCGCCGCGCTCGAACATCAGGGGCGCGATGTAATTCGGATCACGGGCGCCCAGACGCATGGGCACGCGGATGAACCGGTCCAGCTCCCCCTTGGAACCGACCGGGACGATTTCGACGCCCCCCGACACGATCATCCTTCCAGATAGAGCAGCACGGTCACCCCGAGGGCCGCGAAGATGGCGGGCGCCGCCCAGGCCGCCAGGATCGGCGGCGCAGCGCCGTTCTCGCCAAGCGCCGTGAAGGCGCCGTCGAACACCAGGAACAGGAGGCCCGCCGCCAGGCACTGGACCATCAGCGTCGCTCCGCCGCCCCGGAAGTTCGCGAGGCCGGCCGGCGCAGCCAGCAGGAGCATCACGAGGCAAGCCACGGGCGCGGCCCAGGCGCGCTGGAGCTGGGTGTCGTAGAACGTCCTGGGTCGGTTCGAGAGCCCGCCCGCCAGCGCCCGGCTGGCCTCGGCGGCGGTCACGGTGGTCTCGCCGGCCGCCAGCTGGCGCACGTCGCCGGGCTTCAGGTTCTCGGTCCAGTCCATGGACGCGGCCTGGCCCTCGGCGACGCTGGCGGAGCCCAGGGTCTCGAACCGCGGCTCGATCAGCCGCCAGCGGCCGTTCTCGTAGGCGGCGGCCTTGGCGCTGGTGCGCTGGACGAGGCGGCCGGTCTGGTCGCGGCGGTAGATGGTCACCTGCTCCAGGCCACGGCCGTCGGGGTCGCGCGGCACGGCCACCACCACCTCGTCACCGACGCGGAAGGTGACGGGATCGACGGCCTTGGCCTTGTCCTTCGGCGTGCTGGCCTGCCACCAGTCGCTGAGCGTGGCGTCGGTGCGTGGGGCGATCTGCAGGCCGATGGCGAGCTGGACCAGAGTCAGGAACAGCGCCGCCGGGATCGCCATCATGGTGATCCGATAGGCCGAGATGCCGGTCGAGCGCATCGCGGTGACCGCGCTGTCGCCGGCCAGCTTGCCGAAGGCGAAGAGGGCGCCCGCCAGCACGGCAAGCGGCGCGGCCTGCTCGATCAGCCGCGGCAGGCGCAGCAGGGCGTAGTAGCCGACGCCGCCGATCCCGAGGTCGCGGTCCAGGATGTCGGTGGTCACATCCAGCAGGTCGAGGATCTGCAGGATGCCAACCAGCACGAGGAGCGCGATCAGGATCCGCGATCCCATCAGCTTCAGGAGGTAGGTCCCCAGCGTCATGCGGGCGCGCCGCTCGTGGCCTTCTTCATGCGCAGCCGGGCGATCCACGAACCCAGGTGCTCCATGGCGAGGCCGATGGGCGTCTCGCCGGGCCGTTTTCGGCTGGTGAAGAAGATGAAGAAGGCGATGGCCGCGAAAGCCAGGAACGGTCCGCCCACCGAGAGCTCGGCGGGCGCCTTGCCCTTGTCCGCCAGGCTCTCGCCCAGCTGGACCAGGTGGTGGAAGGCGAGCAGCAGCAGGCCGCCCACGATGGCCCCGGGCGCGCGGCCGCTGCGTTTGGCGGCGAGGCCCAGCGGCACGGCCAGGAGGGGCAGCAGCGGCAGTGAGAAGGCGCGGGCGAGGCGACCGTACAGCTCGCCCTTCAGCGTCTCCTTGGGGATCGTGGAGCGCCCGCTATGAGCCTGGTCCCACAGCTCGAACAGGGTCAGCTCGCGCTCGTCGCCGCCGCGGGCCCGCAACAGCTTGGCCGGGCCGGTGATCGGCAGCTGCATGGTGAAGGTCTTGAAGCTCAGGACCTCGGGCCGGCCCTGGTCGTTGAAGCGCAGCTGCTGGCCGTCCTTGAGCTCCAGACGCACGTTCTGGCCATCGGCGGCGCGGCGGATCTCGGCCATGCGAGCGGTCGTGATCTCCTCGCGGCTCTTGTCGGTGATCCGGCGGATGAAGATCCGCGATAGCTGCTGGCCCGCCGCGTCCGCCTCGTCGGTGGTCATGGTCAGGTCTTTGGAGGGCGTCAGGATCGTCTCGGCCGGGACCAGGCCGTTCCAGCCGGCGTTCTGTGCCGTGTGCAGCACCGCGCGGTAGGCGTAGCGGCTGTAGGGCTGCAGAAAGCCGAAGACGAGCAGGCTGACCGCCGTCAGCGCGGCCGCCAGGCACAGATAGGGCGCCGCCAGCCGTGTCAGCGAGACGCCCGCGGCCAGCAGCGAGTCGATCTCGGACGCCTGGTTCATCCGGTTCACCACCACCACCAGCGCCAGGAAGAAGGCGGCGGGCAGGGTGAGGCCCAGGTAGTGCGGCACCAGGTTCACCGCGAGCTGGGCCACGAAGCCGAAGCGGTCGCTGGAGGCCGACAGCATGTCGAGCAGGCGCAGGATCCGCTCCAGCAGGAGCGCTATGAGCGTCACGCCCATCGCCCCCACCATGGGCCAGAAGGCCAGGCGGAGCAGGTAGCGGTCGATGAGGCTCAAGAGGTCCCTCGAATTGCGGCGGTCACGCCGGCCAGCGACCGGCGAAGTCGGCGGCGAGCGTCGCCGCCTCCTCCTCGCTCAGTGCGACGTTCGACGCAAGCGCGGGCGGTCCGGGCCAACCCGCATCCTTGAAGGTTTTGCCGTCGTATTCCCGCTCTCCGTCGTAGCGCGGCAGGACGTGGAAGTGGACGTCGGGATCGACCATCATCAGCATCAGGTAATTGATGCGTTCGTAGGCGACAGTGTGGCGAAGCAGGGCCTCGATGCCGTCGACCGCCGGCTTCAGGTCGGCCATGGCCTCGGCCGAGAGGTCGGAGAACGCCGTCGCCTCGTCCTTGCAGACCAGCACCAACGCGCCGAAGGTGGGCTGCTGCGGCCGCACCAGCACCAGCCAGTGCGAGGTCTCCGCGACCAGGGTGCGGGGGTAGCCGAACTTGCGGGCCGTAGCGTTCGTCACGACTTGTCCATGCCAGAAGAGCGGCCGGGCCGCGTTGCGATCATAGGGAGCCGCTCCTGACCATGAAAGGCCGAACGGCCGCATTCGCCGTCGCCGCGACGCTCGCCGCCGCGAGCCCGGCCCTGGCCGACCAGGGCTGCGCGGGGACGCGCGCGCCGACCTCCTCGAAGCTGACGGTCCAGGTGAACGGCGTGAAGCCGCCCGTCGGCGAAGTCGCGATCACGATCTACCCCGACGACAAGCGCCGATTCCTGGCCAAGGGCGGCAAGCTGGCCCGCCAGCGGGTCAAGGCGACGGCGGCCGTGCGTGCCTGCTTCTGGGTTCCCCAGGGCGCCTACGCGGTGGCCGTCTACCACGACCGCGACGGCGACCGGGACTTCGACCGCACGCTGGTGGGACTTCCGGCCGAGGGCTTCGGCTTCTCGAACGACCCCGAGACCAAGACCGGCTTGCCGTCGTTCTCGTCCGTCCGCTTCCGCGTGGGGCCAGGCGAGCGGGTGACGCCGGTCCAGATGAAGTATCTTCGCTAGCAAAGTACGAACCGGCCCAGCTCCTCGACCGTCATCGCACGGGTGATTCCCCGTCCTGTGACCTCGGTCCGGAAGCCGGCGCCGTCACGCGTGATGGCGATCTCGTTCCAGCGCGCCGGCTGGCCGTGACCACCGGTCGGGGTGGAGGCGGCGGGGACGGCCAGGATGGGGATCGTCCCAGCAGGCCCCTTCACGCCGGTCATCAGCGCCTCGTGGGCGTGGCCGTGCAGGATGAGTTCGGCGCCGGTCTCGGCAAGGACGGCGCGGAAGGCCTCAGCGTCCGTGAGCGCCTTGCGGCCCGCCACGACGCCGCTCGCCACCGGATGATGGATCAGCACGGCGCGATAGAGGCCGCGCTCGCCGGCCTCGCGCAGCATCGCCCGCGCCCGCTCGATCTGGGTCGCGCCCAGCGTGCCCTGGGCCAGGTGCAGGGCGGTCGGCACCGCCGAGGACAGGTTGACCAGCGCCAACGGCCCGCGGACCCGCAGGTGCGGGAAATCGGGCTCGACGCCGTCGCTCAGCCAGGGACGCCAGGGCGCGAAGCTCTTGGGCGCGCCGGCCGCGCTCAGCGCGTCGTGGTTGCCGGGACTGACCGTCACGTTCGCGGGGTCGCCCAGCGTCTCCAGCCAGGCTCGCGCGGCCTCGAATTCCTCGGGCGTCGCGAAGTTGATCACATCGCCGGTTATGACCACATGATCGGGCGTACGCGCGGCCACGTCGGCGGCGATGGCGTCGAGGACGGCCTGGATGTGCCTGTGCTGCTTGCGCCGCCAGGCGAACCGGCTCAGCAGGCGCTTGGAGGCCGCGTCGCGCCAGCGGAAGGGCAGGGCCGGGGGCGGCAGCTGCAGGTCGGAGAGATGGGCGAGGCGGAAGGCGGTCACGAGCTTTCCTAACGGAACGGCGCTCGGTATCAGGTTCCATCGATTTGCGTGAGAGGCGCGCGGGCTTTTGCAGACCACGGTTGAAGCGGCTTCCGCGCCGGTCGGAATGATCCTGGGCGCGGGCGAGGTCCGCATATGGGGCATGACCGCGCGCGAGCGCCTGCGCCGCACCTTCGTGCGCGCCAAGCTGGCCGTCGTCGACGCCGCGCCGGCCTCGGGCGGCGTGGTGTTGGCCCTCGGCGGATGGGTCTACGACGAATCCTTGCTGGTCACCCTCGCCAAGCGGCCCGACAGCGTGCTGGTGACCGACGACGGCCAGGCCGTGGCGGTCCATGTGCCGGCCGCCCGGATGGCCGAGGCCTCGCAGGCGCTGGAGCAGGGCGCGGAGCCCACGGGGCTGCAGAGGCTGTCGCTGGCCGAGCTCTCGTACAACGAGGCCCTGCGCAAGCGCGAGGCGCCGGTGCTGGTGCGGCTGACGACCGACAACGTCCGCGCCGTGGAAGCGCGCACCTTCGCCGGCTCGTACAAGGGCGTCACCGACGTGGTGACCAAGTACTGGTGGCCCGTGCCGGCGCGCATCGTCACCCGCTGGTGCGCCATCGCGGGCCTTACGCCCAACCAGGTCACCTTCACCGGCTTCCTGCTGGTGCTGGCGGCCTTCTGGCTGTTCTGGAAGGGCGAGTTCGGCTGGGGCCTGGTCTGCGCCTGGATCATGACCTTCCTCGACACGGTCGACGGCAAGCTGGCGCGCGTCACTCTGACCTCGTCTGCCATCGGCAACGTGTTCGACCACGGCATCGACCTGATCCACCCCCCGTTCTGGTGGTGGGCCTGGTACGTGGGCTGCTTCGGCGCGGTGGGCATCACGCCAGACCTCGCCGGCTACGGCCTCTCGGTGATCCTGGTCGGCTATGTCGTGCAGCGGATCTTCGAGGGGATCTTCATGCGCCGCTACGGCTTCCACGTGCACTCGTGGCGGCCGTTCGACAGCTTCTTCCGCCTGATCACCGCGCGGCGGAACCCGAACCTGCTGATCCTGACGCCGGCCTGGATGCTGAGCGGCCTGATCCCGACCGCCCCGCAGATCGGCTTCCACCTCGTGGCGCTTTGGACGGCGCTGAGCCTGCTGGTCCACGCCGTGCAACTGGTCCAGGCGCTGGCGACGCCGCGGGGCCGCGTCGTCTCCTGGCTCTCGCGGTGATCCGCGCCGGCCTCATCTGGAACGGCAATAGCCACCGCAACCGGGGGCAGGGCCGCGCGGCGCTGCCCGACGACGTGCTCGACATCTGCCCCGAGGAACCCAGCCACCTGATGGCGGGCCTGCGCCGCTTCGCCAGCGAGGGTGTGGAGCTGGTGGTGATCGACGGCGGCGACGGCACGGTGCGCGAGGTGCTCACGCGCCTGCCCGAGGCCTACGGCGCCGAGCCGCTGCCCCGGCTGGCGGTGCTGCCCAACGGCAAGACCAATGCGCTGGCGCTGGACATCGAGACGCCGCTCGGGGCGGTTCTGGAGGACATCCTGGCGTCCTGCGAGGCGGGCAAGCCGGTCAAACGCCGCCAGTGCCTGGAGGTCGCCCGTGACGGCGTGACGGAGCGGCGGGGGTTCCTGTTCGGCATGGGCGCCTTCGTGCGGGCGACCAAGCTGGCGCAGAAGAACCACGGCAAGGGCTTCTTCGACAACGCGGCCGTGGGCGTGACCCTTGCCGGCGCCTTCGCCCGCACCGTCCTGGGCGGCGCCGGCGACCGCTGGCGACGCGGGGAGCAGGCCGACTTCTCGCTCTCCCCCGGCGAGCGGGCCTGGTTCATCGTCATGGCCTCGACGCTCAAGCGCTTCCCTATGGGCTTCAAGCCGTACGGCGAGCCGCGAGAGGGGCTGAAGGTGCTTTCGGTGGAGGCGCCGCCCCGGCGGTTGCTGAGCGCCGTCCCGCTCATCATGCGCGGCGGCGATGCGCCCTGGCTGGGGCCCATGGGCTATCGCCGCGCCGACGTCGACGGCTTCGAACTCGCCTTCGACGGCGACTTCGTCCTGGACGGCGAGCCCTACAAGGGCGGCCGGCTGACGGTGCGCCAGGGACCCGCGCTGGAGTTCGTGATCCCGTGACCGACGAACTCGCCCGCCGCATCGAGGCCGAGCTGGCGTCGCCGGCGCCCGGGGCGGTAACGGCGCTGGCCCAGGCGCTGGCCGACCCTGCCCGCGACGCCGTGGTGCTCTACTACGGCTCGACCCTGCGCACGGGCGACCTCTCGGGCATCCTCGACTTCTATCGGCTGACGCGGCGGCCGCACCGTGGCGGCCTGGAGGGCCTGGTCGAAAAGGCCGTCTGGCCGGAGGTCAGCTATCACGAGCTGATGGTTGGCGGCCGGATGCTCCGGGCCAAGGTCGCCACGATGCCGCTTGCGACGTTCCGGAAGGCGGCCGAGGGGCGGACCCTGGACACGACCATCTGGGCCCGCTTCGTTCAGCCCGTGCAGCGGGTCTGGACCGCCGACGCCCAGGCGGGCGAGGCGGCGAGGCAGGCAGTGGTCGCCGCGGTGGTGACGGCCTCGCGCTATGCCGCGGCGCTTGGACCCGAGGCGGGACCGACCGAGGCCTTCTGGCTGGCATTGTTCCGCAAGACCTACGCCGCCGAGTTCCGGGTGGAGAGCACCGACCGCGCCGACACGGTCATGGCCTCGGGCGGCGACCGCTACGCCGCGATCCTGCCGCTGGCCTGGCGCGAGGCCGGCGTGGCGTTCTCGGAAGAGGGGAGCGCGCTGCGGCCCGAGAAGCGCGGTCTGCCGGGCTGGACGCTGCCGAACATGGCCGGCAAGCCGCTGAACGTCGCACGGATCTTGAAGGCCGCCTTCACGTTCGACGGCGCGGCGCGCTACGCCGCCTACAAGATCGCGCGGCACACGGGGATCGAGATCGCGGTCACACCCTTCCGCGAGCGCCATCCGTTCCTGGCGGCGCCTGGGGCGTGGCTGGAGCTGCGCAGGCGCCAGCGCGCGCTGACGCGCACGCAGGCCCTGGGCGGGAAGTAGGCTTTAGGCCGAGGCCCGGCGCGAGCGCTGGAGCAGGCCATATTCGAGGCCGAGGCGCTCGAAGATATCCAGCACGGTATCGATCTGCTCGGGCGTATGGGCCGCGCTGACGCTGGAGCGCAGCAGCGACTTGTTCTCGGGCGTGGCCGGCGGGATCGCCAGGTTGAGGTAGACGCCGTTGGCGAGCAGGGCGTTCCACATCATCACGGCCGTGGCCTGGTCGGGCATCACGACGGCGGTGATCGGGCTGGCGTGCGGGCCGACCGCATAGCCCATGTCGCGCAGGCCGTCGTAGAGCCGGTCGGCGTTGGCCGCGAGGCGGACGCGCAGGCCCTTGTCGGTCTCCAGGCGATCGAGCGCCGTCAGGGTGGAGGCGATGACGGCCGGCGGCAGCGAGGCGGTGAACATGTACGGCCGGCTGACGATGCGCAGCAGGTCGAAGTTCTCCTCGTTCGAGACCAGGAAGCCGCCCACGGCGCCCAGGCTCTTGGAGAAAGTGCCGACGATGAAGTCGACGTCGTCCTCGACGCCGGCCGCCTCGGCCAGGCCGCGGCCCTTCTCGCCGAGCACGCCCATCGAGTGGGCTTCGTCCACCAGCAGGTAGGCGCCGGCTTCCTTCTTGATCGCCACCATCTCCTTGAGCGGGGCGACGTCGCCGATCATCGAATAGATGCCCTCGACCACGATCAGGCTGCCCTTGGCGGCGTCGCCCATGCGGCGCAGGCGCTTGGCCAGGTCTTCCGGGTCGTTATGGCGGAAGCGGATGACCTCGGCGCCCGACAGCTTGGCGGCGTCGTAGATCGAGGCGTGGCTGTCGGCGTCCAGGATCAGGTGGTCGCCACGGCCCACGAGGCCGGAGATTCCGCCCAGGTTGGCCTGGTAGCCGGTCGTGAAGACCATGGCGTGCTTGCGGCCATAGAACTTGGCCAGCGCCGTCTCCAGCGCCGTATGGCCGCTGAAGGTGCCGTTGGCGAACCGCGAACCCGTGGTCCCGGTGCCCCATTCGCGCACGGCCTTGGCCGAGGCCTCGATACAGGCCTCGTCGAAGGTCAGGCCGAGATAGTTGTTGGTGCCGAGCAGGATGACGTTCTTGCCACCCAGCACGCCTTCGGTCGGAGACAGGACGGCGTCGAATCGTACGCTCGAGGGATCAGCCCCCGCCGCGCGAATGCCATCCAACGGGGCGCGATAGCCCAGGTGCTTGTCGAGCAGCGACATCCTTAAGCCTTCACCCGCAGCTTGTTGATCAGATCGGAGAGGTCGCCGACCGTTTGGACCGTCGCCAGGCGGTCTAGAGGAATCGATAGGTCAAATCGATCCTCAAGCTCCATGACGATGTTCATGAGCGCAAGCGAATCCACCGCGAGGTCGCGGGCGATGTCGGTCTCGGGGGTGACCTGGACGCTACGGCCCAATACCGTCTCGGCCGCTCGCGCGACCTCGCGGACGGTCAGATCCGTCGCCAGTTCAACCATACCCTTGAGCCCCCCATCGGCTCGATTCAATTGCTTGCGCCAGCCGCGTACCTAAGCATGTTGGATCGGTTTTTCTACCGCGCCGTGGATGGCGGGTCACAAAACCGCAGCTAATGTTTCATCCATGCCGCAGTGCGGTACCAGGCGACGGTGGCCGAAAACCCACTGTCCAGGTCGTGGATCGGCGCCGGCGGGAGGGGCATTTGCTCCTCGGGGGGGACCGCCCAATCGCGATGCAGCAGTTCCCGCGCCTTGGCCGAGGTCAACATCGGGGTCTGGCCCAGAAGCACTGTGAAATCATTCGTGATCCCGAGGGCGCGGATCAAAACGCCCGGAACCGGCATGAACTGCGGCGTGCGGCCGCAGGCGCGGGCGGCCGTAGCCATCATCTCGCGCCACGAATAGCCGTCGGGCCGCGCGTCGCATAGCGCGAACACCCCGCCCGGCGCCCGTTCCGCGAGCGCCACGACCTGCCGGGCGGCGTCCTCCACGTGGATCATCGCCACCCGCCCGGAGGCGCTCAGCAGCGGCAGGACCGGGCTCACCGCCGCCGCCTGGAACACCGGCAGCAGTTCGCGGTCGCCGGGGCCGTAGATGGCGCAGGGGCGCGCCACCGTCAGCCGTTCGCCCAGCACCTCGGCCATGGCGATCTCGCCGGCGTGCTTGCTGGCGCTGTAGTGCGACAGGGCGGGTTCGCGGGCGGTCAGACTGGATACCTGCACCGTGTGCGGGACCTTGGCCGCCGCCTCGGCGACGCGGTGCGCGCCGGCCACGTTCACGGCGTCGAAGGCGGCGCGGCTGCGGGCCTTCACCAGTCCCGCGGCATGGATCACGACCTCGGCGCCGTCGCACAGGCTGGCGAGGGCGGCCGTGTCGCCGAGGTCGCCGACCACGACCTCGGGCGTCGCCTGGCGCCAGAGCGGGTCGATGGGATCGCGGCGGGCGAGGACACGCACGCGCCAGCCGCCGGCCGCCAAGGCGCGGACGATCTGGCGGCCCAGGAAGCCGGTGGCCCCGGTGACCGCCGCCAGCTTGCCGGAAGCGGCCCGACCGGTCAGGCCGGCTCCTCCTGCTTGAAGGCGCCGTCCAGGAACAGCGCGCGGGCCTTGGAGCGCGACAGCTTGCCCGAGGAGGTTTGGGGCAGGGCGTTGTGGCCCACCAGTTCGACGCGGGCTTCCACGCCGTGGCGGGCGCGGAGCAGGGCGGCGACGTCGTCGGTGAGCGTGCGCCGCACCTCGGGGTCGCTGGAGCGGGTCTGGACCAGCACCACCAGCTGCTCGCCGGCGTCCTCGTCGATGGAGAAGGCGGCCACGTCGCCGCTGCGCAGGCGCTCGACCTCGGACTCGGCGGTCCATTCCAGGTCCTGCGGCCACACGTTGCGGCCGTTCAGCAGGATCAGGTCCTTGGCGCGGCCGGTGGGCACGATCTGGCCCTCGGCCAGGTAGCCCAGGTCGCCGGTGTCGAGCCAGCCGTCGCGGCCCAGCACGGCGGCGGTCGCCTGCGGGTCGCCGAAGTACTCGCGCATCAGGCTGGGGCCGCGCACGTGGATGCGGCCGACATGGCGCTCGGCGACGGGCTTGCCGTCCTCGCCGCGCACTTCCAGCTCGTGGTCGCGGAAGATCGGGCCGCAGCGCACGAAGGCCCGCGCACGGTCGCCGGAGCCGGGGACGATCACGCCCTCCTTCTCCATGCGGGTCACGTCGACGGTGTCGAAGATCAGGCCGCGGTCCAGGGGCGACATCGTCAGCGCCAGGGTGGCCTCGGCCATGCCGTAGCTGGCCACGAAGGCCGCGGCCTTGAAGCCGGCCGCCGCATAGCGCTCGGCGAAGGCGGTGAGCGGGCCGGGGCGCACCATGTCGCCGCCGCAGCCGGCGATGCGCCACTTCGACAGGTCCAGCCCCTCGCGGGAGCCGTCGCCGCGCTTGGCGCAGAGCTCGTAGCCGAAGCTGGGGCTGTACGAGATGGTCGCGCCGTTCTTCGACATCAGGTCCAGCCACAGCAGCGGCCGGCGCACGAAGGCGCCCGTCGGCATCAGGTCGATCGACATCTGGACCGACAGCGGCATCAGCATGAACCCGACCAGGCCCATGTCGTGGTAGAGCGGCAGCCACGAGATCGCCCGGTCGTCCGGCTTCACCACCAGGCCGTCGCGGGTCGCGGCCAGGGCGTTGGCCATCAGCGCTGCGTGGGTGCAGAGCACGCCGGTCGGGTTACGGGTGCTGCCCGACGAGAACTGAACGTAGCAGGGATCTTCGGCCCCGGGCGCGGGCAGGTCGGCCGCTGGAGCCTCGGGCAGGTCGGAGACCTTCATGGCGATCTTCGTGCCGGCGCTGGCGGCCGCGTCGGACAGCCAGGGCAACAGGGTCTCGGGCCCGAACACCGCCGCGGCGCTGGCCGAGGCCAGCATGCGGCCGATCTGTTCCACATACGCGTCGCGGCCGCCCAGCGGCGCGGGCAGGGGCAGCGGGGCCGGGGTGATCCGCGCGTACTGGCAGGCGAAGAAGGCGGTGACAAAATCGGCGTCCGTCTCGGCCACGAGGCCTACGCGGTCTCCGGGCTTCAGGCCCAATGCCAGCAGGCGGGCGGCCATGGCGCGCGCGCGGTCACGCAACTCGCCATAGGTGAGCGCCTCCACGAGCTCGCCGCGCAGGCCATAGAGGTTGATCCCGGTGGGACCCTGCGCGGCGAAATCCAGCGCCTCGATCAGGGTCGAAAACCCGCCCATCTGGAACGAGCGGTCGGGAGCGGTCGGGGTAGCGGTCGTCAATCGTCGCCTTTCAGACTCTCGGGATCGACAGTGGGCGGCGTGGCCGTCGCCTGTCGACTCCCGTTCTCTCTAAGGATGAACCACAGCATGCCCAGGGCAAGGCCGCTTGCCGCCGCAGCCAGGCCGGCGCCCGCGCCTATAATTCCGAACTGCGTCACGAGGAAGGGGAGCATCGCCAGGAAGGCGGCGCTGACCGCCAGTCGGACGCGCACGGCCGCCCCCGGCTTGCCCAGGGAAATCAGCATCGGCTCCAGCGGCAGGGCGAAGACGCCGATGACCGCCGCACCCACCTGCCAGTTCATCACGGCGGCGGCCGGCTCGAACGCCTCGCCCATCACGAGCTTGAGCAGGAGGGGCCCCAGGAGGGTGCTGGCGGCCAGGATCACCAGAGCCACGCCGCCGGCCAGCAGGCCCACGTTGCGCGCCAGGCGCCACATGGCGTGGTGCCGGTCGTCGGCGCGCAGGCGGGCCAGCTCCGGATAGAGCGCCGGGGTCAGCAGCTTGGCGGGCTTGGCCAGCGCGTCGGCCACCTGCCGCCCGATGCGCCAGAAGGCCGCCTGCGACGGCCCCACTAGGGCGCCCACGATCAGCGTCGCCACATGGGTGAAGGCCACGTCCAGGGTGGTGGCGAGGTTGGTGTTCCAGGCGAAGCGCCAAGCGCCGGGCATGCCTTCGCTGAGCGGTCCGCGCCACGAGAAGCCCTTGAGCAGGCCGCGCCGGTTGAGCTCGGCCATCGCCGAGCCCGCCAGGTAGAGCCAGCTGCCGACGGTCGCGACGGCCGAGGCGAGCAGGAAGCCCTCCATCGTGGGCCAGAACAGCAGCACCAGCACGCCGGCCACGAGCCGGATCAGCGAGATCAGCCCCGCCTGCCAGGCCAGGACGTCGAAGCGGTCGAACAGGCGCAGCAGGCCCAGCGGCGTCGCCGAGACCATGAAGGCGATGGAGAGCATGTAGAGCGCCGCGGCCGGCGCTTCCTTGGCGCCCCAGCCCAGTATGCCGGCGAAGGCGATGGCGCCCACGATCCCCACGGCGATGCCCAGCACCGTGCTGCCGAGGTCGAGCAGGATCGTGAAGCGCAGGACCCGCTGGAACTGCTTCACGTCGCCATCGGCCAGCGGCCGTGCGCCGAAGTGCAGGATTGTCTGCCAGGACTGGAACTTGACCACTTCGCCGAGAAACTGCCCGAACGCCTGGATCAGCACGAACACACCCAGCTCGGCCGCGCCCAGCGCCCGCCCGGCGATGGCCATGAACGCCAGGCCCAGCACGGCGTTGACCGTGCGGCCGCCCAGCAGGAGGCCCGCGTTGGCCACCACGCGCTTCAGGATCGGCCGGACGCCGGCGATCTGTTCCGCCTGGGAAGCGCTCATGCGCGGAATCGAACTCCTCAGCCGTCGCCCCGGACGGCGCGCCTCAACTACCCCCTAGCACGAGCCGGCGCAAAGCACGGCGCGGCGAGGACGCGCAGCCCGGCCGCCTCCGTCCACGGGCGTCGGACGTAAATCCGACTGCCCGCTTGGTCGCGGGGCCCGTGCGCGGCATTCTGTGCGCCGGGTGTCAGATGTGGGGTGTGCCTCGATGCGCAAGGTGTTTGCAGGTCTGGCGGCGATCGCCGCGGCGGCCTTCGCCCAGCCGGCCAGCGCCGAGATCCGCGCGCTGATCGTGGCGGTCTCGCAGTACACGGCCCCGATCCCGTCGCTGGACGGTCCGCCCAATGACGCGGCGGCGTTGAAGCAGGTGCTGGTGGCCCAGGGCGCCAAGGACATCGTCACCCTGAACGACGCCCAGGCGACGCGGACCTCGATCCGCACCCAGCTGGAGGCGCTCGGCAAGCGCGCCAAGCCGGGCGACTGGGTGATCTTCTACTACGCCGGCCACGGCTCGCAGGCGAAGTCGAAGGATCCGGGCGAGATCGACGGCATGGACGAGTTCCTGCCTATGGGCGGGTTCAAGGTCTCCAAGCCCGACCCCAACCAGTTCATCCTCGACAACGACCTGCACGGCTGGCTGGTGAACTTCTTCCCGACCACCGTGAACGTGCTGCAGATCGCCGACGCCTGCCACAGCGGCACCATGAACCGCAGCCTGGCGGCGCCGTCGCCGTTCAAGCGCCGCTCGGCGCTGGACAACCCGATGGCCATCTCGCTGCCGCCCACCCCGGCCGACCCGATGGCGGTGGCTCCGGACGGCGACCGGCCGAACCTCGTCTATGTCGGCGCGGCCCAGGACAACCAGTTCGCCCTGGAGGGGCCGCTGCCACGCGGCGACTCGCCCCCGCGCGGCCTGCTGACCTACGCCCTTGAGGGGGCGCTGCAGGAGCGCCGGCCGAACGGCCGCCTGACCGCCGACGCCGACGACGACGGCAAGCTCTCGCTGGCCGAGCTGGCCTCCAGCCTCGAGAGCCGCACCCGCGAGCTTAGCAGCACCCAGCAGTGGTCCAGCGCCGCTGTGCCGCCGCGCAACGAGCGCAGCGTGATCTTCCAGCCGCTGAAGCCGCCGCCCGCCGACGAGCGCCCGGTCCAGGTGAAGCCTGCCGACGACAAGGCCGCCGACCTGCTGGGCGAGAAGGGGCCCTGGGCTTCGATCCCGCGCGGCACGCCCGACCTGACCTGGAACGCCAAGGAAGGCTGGGTCACCGACAACCGCGGCGACAAGGTCGCGGAGAACCTGACCAGCGCCGAGCAGCTCTCGGGCGTGATCAACAAGCGCCAGGCTGTGTCGCAACTGGCGGGTTCGGCCGACGAGCGCCGCATCAAGGTGGCCATCGGCCCGCGCTCGAAGGGCCAGCTCTACAAGGCCGGCGAGAGCGTCGACCTGACGGTCACCCACAAGGGCGGCGAGGCCTGGCTCACGGCCTTCAACCTGGCCGGCGACGGCACGGTGCAGATGCTCTACCCGCTGGACGGCGATGGCGACGGCCACATGGTCGCCGGACAGACGCGCGTGGTCATGGCCCGCACCAAGGTCGTCCCGCCGTTCGGCGTGGACAATGTCGTGGCCATCGCCACGCCCGCCGAGCCCAAGGTGTTGCGCTCGGCGCTGAAGCGTCTCGACGGCAAGCGGGAGGCGATGGTGGCGGCCGGCCTGATCCGCGACGAACTGGACGCCAGCAAGGGCCAGGCGGCCATGTCGCTGGGCGAGCTCTACACGGGCCGCTGAGCGCTAGTCCGGCTTCGAAACCAGCGCGTCCAGCGCCGCGCGGGCCTGGGTGCTGCAGCCGTTCGACTGCACCGCCAGGATATCGTCCAGGGTCGTCAGCGTGGATGGATCGGGGCAGACGCCCGAGCGGCGCGCCCCGAAGGTGCGGCCCGCCGGCGGCGGATCGACCAGGACCTTCAGCGCCGCGAGCCGCTGCGGATCGCCGGCGGCCCCGGCGCGCGGCGCCGTGGCTCCGGCCGCGCCGCCCTTCAGCACGCTCACCGAGCCGCTGGCGCTCATCAGGGTCAGGCTCTGGCCGGCGCCCAGGGCCAGCTTCTGGCCGCCGCTGAGCTCGAGGCCGGGCCTGAAGGCCGGATCCGTGGATTTCACGACCACGAAGTCCCCGGCATGGGCTGCACCGGCGAGGCCGGTGGCGAGCATGAAGCCCAGGATCGTCTTGCGCATCGTCCGCTCCTAGAACCCCCAACGCCGGGAGTGATCCCGTCTCGGGCGCGTCGGGTCAAGGCCGTGCGCCCCCTGCGGGAGGTTTTCCCCTAAAGCAACCGCGCCGCCGCGAGGCGAGCCACGGCCTGGGTCCGATTGACCGCGCCCAGCTTCTTGCGGGCGTTGTCGACGTGGAACCGCACGGTGGTCTCCGCGACGCCCAGGATCACCGAGATCTCCCAGTCGGACTTGCCCTCGGCCACCCACGACAGGGCGTCACGCTCGCGGTCGGTGAGCCTCACCTCGTCGTCGGCGGGGTCGTCGGCGGCGAAGCCCATCAGCCGTTCGGTCAGCATCAGGCCCGCCATCTGCGCCGCCAGCGCATCGCCGGGCGCCAGGTCGGGCTCGCGGAAGCCCAGGTGCAGCGAGGCGATGGCGCGGTGGCGGCCGTAGGAGGTGGCGCACACCGCCTCGCCGATGCCGGCCTCGCTCATGGCGTCCCAATAGGCGCCGTAGGCCGCCTCGCGGCGCGGGGCGAAGTCGGAAAAGCGGTAGCGGGTCATGCCGCCGCGGATCGGCTCCAGCAGCGGGTTGTTCTCGAAGCAGACGTAGTCGAAGGCCGGCGTGCCCTGCCGCCAGCTCTCGGGCGCGACGCGCAGCACGATGCCGCCCGCCGCATAGTGGGCCTGCGACGTCAGCGGGACGGCAGGGCGGCGGTAAAGGCGGGTCTGCAAGTATGACGCGCCCATGCCCGCGACGGCGGCGAAGAACGCTTCGCTCGCGGCCTGCGGCGTCGTCGCCGACAGGGAGTCCTCGGCGATCGCGAGCGCGCGCTGCAACATGGATCCGGACCCACCCCGATAACGCCGGCATCCTAGCAGGACCGGCCCGCCTACGACACCGCGCGCGTCAACCCCTCGTTTCCGAGAGGCGCCCGGCGCCCGGTCTTTGGGCGAGCATGGTCCACCGGACGTGCGAGACGCGGCGCCCCGGCCGTAGTGATTTCAATGGGGGTGCAACCATGAAACGTCTTCTCGCGGGCGCCATCGCGGCGACGACCGTCGCTTGCCTGAGCGCCTTCTCGGCGGTCCCGGCAGCCGCCACGACCTTCTACCAGAACTACTTGGTCAACCCGACCTACGACCTCCGCTCGATCGTGCTCCTGCAGTACACAGTGGGCGGCGGCGGCTCGACCAATAGTTTCGAGGCCTTCGCGCCGTCGACGATGATCACCGACCCGTTCCTCAAGACCGAGGATATCACCGACACCTACTTCCTGGGCGTCAGCAACTACGGCCCCGAGGAGACCGAGCCCACCGACCACCTGGTCCTGGCCCTCGACGACACGTTCGCGGCCGGCCTGCTGGGCTTCGAATTCGCCGACCTTTTCCCCGGCTTCAACGAGGTCGACCTGATCGCGGCCCTCGACCTGCTGGCGTCGCCGGACACCGATGACAACCTCGACGACAAGGAGCTGGCGTTCGACCTGATCGGCAACTTCTCGGACCAGGTCCGCACCAACGGCGGCACGTTTGGTTCGGTCGACACCTTCAGCCTGATCGGGTTCTCCACGGCCACCGCCGTGGGCTCCGGCGAATCCAGCATCACCGTGGTGCCGGAACCGGCTGGCTGGGCGCTGATGATCGCCGGCTTCGGCGGGGCGGGGGCCATGCTGCGCCGCCGCCGCGCCAGGGAGGTCTTCGCGGCGGCCTGACACGGCCGATCGCGCAGGAACCGCGGCGGGGGGCCACCGTGTCCGGCCGCCCGCCGCGGTCGCATTTTCAGTGCGTGAATTATGCGCCTTGCCAACGCCACGCTTTTGCGTATTTTCCGCGCCCTCGCCGCCGGGCCTCCCTGAGGGCCGGAGCCGGGACGGGTGCATAGCTCAGTTGGTAGAGCAGCTGACTCTTAATCAGCGGGTCGTAGGTTCGAATCCTACTGCACCCACCATTTTCTCCAGGAAAATCGGTGTATTGGCGCGGCGATCTCACGGTCGCCGTCGAACCCCGTTCGCGCGGGCGGCTCGCTTGCGCCTGCCGACGAGTTGGTCCACCCACGTGGCCATGGACCTGGGAGCCATCATCCTCGTCGGCGGCGCCTCGTCGCGCATGGGGCGTGACAAGGCCGACCTGTCGTGGAACGGGCGCGGGGCGGTCGAGCGCCTGGCGGGCGTCGCCGCGGCGCTCGGCGCGGGCCTGGTGATCACCGCGGGGCGCGGCGGCTTCGGGCTGGCGCATGCGGACGATCCGGCGCCGGGCGGTGGGCCGGTCTCGGGAATCGCCGCCGGTCTCGCTGCGCTCCGCGCCGCCGGCGCCGCCCGAGCGCTCGCCCTGGCCGTCGATGCGCCAACCCTGCTGGCGGCGGACCTTGCGCCTCTGATCGATGCGCCGTCGCCCGGCGCGGCGTATGATGGTCTGAACCTTCCGCTGGTCATGGACCTCGCGGCCGCGCCGGCCAGCGCGGGGGCAGGGTGGGCGGTCGGCCGGCTGGTCGCCGAGGCCGGCCTCGCGCGTCTGCAACCACCCGCCGGGGCCGTCGAACGGCTGCGCGGCGCCAATACGCCGGAGGAGCGCGAACGGCTGCTGGCGGCCCTGGTGGCGGTCGAGTCTGCCCAAGATCGTGGCGCCGGCTGATCGATTTGTCGGCGTCGGCCGCCGCTAGGCCCCGCTGACGCCAAAAACCTAGGCGCCGCGATGCGGCCTGTCCCGTAGGGCGAGGGAAATGCGCGTCCTCGTCGTCGATCCCGACCCGGCCCGCGCCGCCCTGGTGGCGGAGGGCCTTGCCGGCGTCGAGCCGTTGGAGGTGCGCCACGCCCCGACGTTCGACGAGCGCGAGGCCGCGCGGTTCGGCCCCGACGTGATCGTGGTCGCCTCGGACAGCCCCGACCGCGACACCATCGAGAGCCTGCGCGAGGCCACCGCCGCCAATCCGCGCCCTGTCGTGATGTTCGTCGACCGCTCCGAGCCCGGCTTGGCCGAGCAGGCGGTGCTGGCGGGCGTCTCAGCCTATGTGGTCGACGGCCTGTCCGCCGCGCGGGTTCGCTCGGTGCTGGAGGTGGCCATGAGCCGCTTCCAGCTCATGAACGGCCTGCGCCAGGATCTGGAGAAGGCCAAGGCCGACCTGGCGTCCCGCAAGACCGTCGAGCGCGCCAAGGCGCTGCTGATGAAGGAACGTGGCCTCGATGAGGACGCCGCCTACAAGCTGCTGCGCAAGCTCTCGATGGACACCGGCCGCCCGCTGGGCGCCGTCGCCGCCGATCTGCTGGCCTTCGCCGGCGTGCTGAAGGGAGGCGGCCAATGACGCGCCTGCGCCTGGGCTTCATCGCCCTGAACGACGCCGCCAGCATGATCGTGGCCCAGACCAAGGGTTTCTTCGCCGCCGAGGGCCTCGACGTCGAACTTGTGCGCGAGGTCTCGTGGGCCACCATGCGCGACAAGATGAGCGTGGGCGCCCTGGACGGGGCCCACATGCTGGCGCCCGCTGCGCTGGCGATCACGCTGGGGGCTTCGGGCGGGGAGCCGACGCCGCTGGCGGCGCCCTTCGCGCTGAACCTCAACGGCCCGGCGATCACGCTCTCGTCGCGCCTTGCGGGCGCGCTCGGCGCCGGGACTAGCGCCGAGGGTCTGGCGCGGCTGATCGCCTGGCGTCGGACCGAGGGGGCCAGCCCGCTGACCCTGGCGGTGGTCTTCCCGTTCTCGACCCACAATTACCTGCTGCGCGACTGGCTGGCCCGCGCGGGCGTCGATCCGGACCGGGACGTTCGGATGACGGTGGCCCCGCCGTCGCGGATGACCGAACTGCTGGTGGGCGGTGTGGTCGAGGGCTTCAGCGTCACCGAGCCCTGGGACAGCGCGGCCGAGGCGGCGGGCGCCGGCATGATCGCTGCGCGGGGCGCTCAGCTCTGGCCGCGGACGCCCGACAAGGTGTTCACCGTCACCGAGGCCTGGGCCGAGGCGAACCCGCAGGCGCTGCAGGCGCTGCTGCGGGCGCTCCTGCAGGCGGCGGCCTGGACCGACGCGGACGAGAACCGGGACGAACTCGCCGCGCTGCTGGCCGCACCCGAACATGTGGGCGCCGACGCCGAGGTGATCGGGCGCTCGCTCTCCGGAATGATCTTCCACGAGGGCGGGGCCAATCGGCCCGAGCCGGTCCACGCAGCCTGGCTGGCGGCCCAGATGATGCGCTGGGGACATATCCCGGCGGACGTCGACATCCCGGCCTTGGCGCGGCGCGTCTACCGGCCCGACCTGTTCGCCACGGCGGCCGCGTCGCTGGACCTCGCCGAAGCGCCGGCGCTCGAGTCTCTGAAGGGCTACAGCACAGCGGGCGAGTTCCGCCTCGCTGACGCCCGCCGCCACGCCCAGCAGGGGCCGCTCAGCCGCATCGTCGGGGGCTGATCGCCCACATCTTGTGCGCCGCGGCGCCCGCGGGGCGGGCAGGGCGGTGAAAGAGCGGCGTTTTCCCATCGGCGCGTGACGGTCGCCATTGCCGCGCCCGCCGCGCCGTGGCGACGTCGGCCGTGCAGCGCGGGGCGACGAGGCTCTGCGCCGGCCGCTGACAGGCCGATCTGAACGGACACCGACGTCCGCACGGGGCTCCCACCCCGGGCGGGCGTTTTTTTTGGCTCAAGGGGATAGCCATGACGACACGAAAGAGACTGCTGCGCTTCGGCGCGGCCTGCGTAGCGCTGGGCTGGGCGGGAGCCGCGGCCGCGGCCGAACCTGCCTCGCTCGCCGATGCGATAACCGGGGGCAAACTGCTGCTGGAAGTGCGCGGGCGATACGAGAGCGTCGACCAGAAGCGGACGGCGGTGCTGCGCGAGGACGGCCAGGCCTTCACGGTCCGCACGCACCTCGGCTGGGAGACGGCCGCCTGGAACGGCCTGAAGGGTTTGGTCGAGGTCGCCAACGTCCACCGCATCGGGCCCGAGCATTTCGCCGTCAATGTCCCGGGGGCGACCACCGCGCCGCTGAACGGCGTGGACAAGGCTCGCTACCCGGTGATCAACGATCCCGACACGACCGAGCTGAACCGTCTCCAGGTCACCTGGACTCCCGACAAGACCTTCCAGGCGACGGTAGGACGCCAGCGCATCCTGATCGACGACCAGCGCTTCGTCGGCAACGTAGGTTGGCGGCAGGACGAGCAGACCTTCGACGCCCTGCGCCTGGACGCGCGTCGCGGGCCGCTGAAGCTAACCTACGCCTACGTGGTCCACGTGAACCGCATCCTGGGCGAGAAGCGTGACTGGGATTCCGACAGCCACCTCGCAAACCTGGTCTGGCAGGCCACGCCGACGCTGAAGCTGGCGGCCTTCGCCTACGTCCTCGACTTCCAGAACAGCCCGGCCAACTCGTCGGTCACCAAGGGGCTGAAAGCGTCGGGTCAGGCGAAGGCGGGGCCGCTGGCCCTGGCCTACAACGCCACCTACGCCAACCAGCGCGACTATCGGAGCAACACCGCCGGCTACAGCTTGGACTACTGGGGCGGCGACCTCGCGGCGACCTACGGGATCTACACCGCCAAGGCGTCCTTCGAGTCGCTGGAGGGAGACGGCCGGCGTGGCTTCACGACGCCGCTGGCCACCGTCCACGCCTTCCAGGGCTGGGCCGACGCCTTCGTCCAGCCAGCCGGCGGGAACAAGGGATTCGTCGATGGGATCGAGGACCGGAACCTCTCGATGATCGTGCGTCCGAACTGGAAGCTGGGGACGGTCACGAAGGCCGAACTGCTGGTGCGCTACCACGACTTCGACGGCCAGCGGACCGGGGCGGCGCTCGGTCACGAGTGGGACGCCCAACTCCAGGCACAGCTTCACCCGAGGCTGAGCGCCGCCCTGAAGTACGCCGATTTCGAGCGGGCGACGCGCGTTCCGGCCGGCGCGGCCACCCCTCCGCCGTCACGCACGAAGGTCTGGCTCACCCTGGAATACCGCCTGTAAGTCCATTTTCCAGGCGCCGAGAATTTCGAAGGCGCCCAAATATTGCGCTGCAACATGCAGCGGCCTCCGCCGGCCCTCATCTCGCGTGACAGTGTTTCCGGCGCAGGTTTCCCTACCGGTCAGGCCCAGGACAACGGCGTTCGCGGCTCACCGGACCGGCTCGACGACGAGCCCCATCCGAACCCTTGGCGACGCCGCCTGTCCAACTCCAGCACGGGGCCTAAACCCATGGTCAGCCGCTCGTTCCTGAAGTCGGGACACACCCCGACCCTGCTTTCCGCCTTCCTCTATTTCGACCTCAGCTTCATGACCTGGGTGATCCTGGGTCCGCTGGGTGTCGCCATCTCCAAGGACTTCGGCCTGACGCCGGCGCAGAAGGGCCTGATGGTGGCCGTTCCCGTGCTGTCGGGCGCGCTGCTCCGCCTGGTCGCCGGCGTCATGGTCGACCACATCGGACCCAAGAAGACCGGCCTGATCGGCCAACTCGTCGTGCTCGCCGGCCTGGCCGTCGCCTGGTTCCTGGGTGTGCACAACTATCACCAGGTGCTGGCGCTGGGCGTCGTCCTGGGCGTGGCCGGCGCCTCGTTCGCCGTCGCCCTGCCGCTGGCGTCGCGCTGGTACCCGCCGGAACACCAGGGCCTGGCCCTCGGCATCGCCGGCGCCGGCAACTCGGGCACTGCGCTGGCCGCCCTGTTCGCGCCGGCCCTGGCCCAGGCCTACGGCTGGCAGAACGTGATCGGCCTGGCGGCCCTGCCGCTCGCCGTCGCCTTCGTGGTCTACCTGGCCTTCGCGAAGGACGCGCCCAACCGCCCGCCGGCCAAGACGCTCGGTGAGTACATGAGTGTGCTGCGCATGGGCGACGCCTGGTGGCTGATGGCGCTCTATGGCGTCACGTTCGGCGGCTTCGTGGGCTTGTCCTCGTCGCTCACCATCTACTTCAACGCGGAGTATGGCCTGCCGGCCGTCACCGCGGGCTTCTTCACCGCAGCCTGCGTCTTCGCCGGCTCGTTCATCCGGCCGGTGGGCGGGGCCTTGGCCGACCGCTTCGGCGGCGTGCGCACCCTGACCGTGGTCTACGTCCTGGCCGCCCTGGGCCTGGCCCTGGTCAGCTTCCAGCAGGCGAGCGCCTGGGGAGCCCTGGCCCTGATGATGTTCTCGATGATGGCCCTGGGCGCCGGCAACGGCGCGGTCTTCCAGCTCGCGCCCCAGCGGTTCGGCAAGGAGATCGGCGTCGTTACCGGGCTGGTCGGGATGACCGGCGGCATCGGCGGCTTCTACCTGGCCTCCAGCTTGGGCTGGGCCAAGCAGGTCACCGGCTCCTACCAGTTGGGCCTCCTGGCCTTCGCGGGCCTGGCCCTGCTGGCGCTGGTCGGGCTGACGGGCGTGAAGGCCCGCTGGCGGAAGACCTGGCCCGAACTGGCCGGCGCCGCCGCCTCAGCCCTGCGTCTTTAGGAGAGGTCGGTCCATGGCCAAGGAGAAGCTCGTCGTCATCGGCAACGGCATGGCCGGCTGCCGGGCTGTCCAGGAAGTGCTCAAGCGCGATCCCGGCCGCTACGAGATCGCCATCTTCGGCGCAGAGCCCAGGGTGAACTACGACCGCATCATGCTGTCGCCGGTGCTGGCGGGGGAGAAATCCTTCGCCGACATCGTGATCAACGACGAGGCCTGGTACCGCGACAACGGTATCACGTTACATGCCGGACTCGCGGTCCACGAGATTGATGTCGCGCGCAGGTTGATCCGTGTGGCGAGTGGTCAAGCTTGGTCATACGACCGTTTGATCCTGGCCACCGGCTCGGACCCTATTCGCCTGCCGCTTCCGGGTTCGGACCTGGCGGGCGTCGTCACCTTCCGCGACTTGGATGACGTGGAGGCCATGACCGCCGCTTCGGCGATACCCGACAGTCGGGCGGTGGTCATCGGCGGAGGCCTGTTGGGGATCGAGGCGGCCTACGGCCTCGCCCGCCGCGGCATGAAGGCCACCGTCGTCCACCTGATGGACGTGCTGATGGAGCGTCAGCTGGACGCCTCCGCCGGCTTCCTGCTCACCGAGGCCATGCTGGCCCGCGGCGTCGAGACGGTGCTGGAGGCCCAGTCCGAGGAGATCGTCGGCGAGGGCGGCCGCGTCAAAGGCCTGAAGCTCAAGGACGGCCGCGTCCTGCCCTGCGACCTGCTGGTCATGTCGGTCGGCATCCGCCCGAACACCACGCTGGCCAAGGCGGCCGGCCTGGAGGTCGGCCGCGGCGTGGTCGTCGACGACCAGATGCAGACCTCGGACCCGAACGTCTTCGCCGTCGGCGAATGCGTCGAGCATCGGGGCCAGTGCTACGGCCTGGTCGCGCCGATCTGGGAGATGTGCCGCACGCTGGGCGAGACCCTGACGGCCGGCTCGGGCGCCTACGAGGGCTCGGTGCTCTCGACCCGCCTGAAGGTTTCGGGCGTCGACGTCTTCTCCGCCGGCAAGTTCGGGGGCGGCGAGGGGTGCGAGGACATCGTGTTCCGCGACGCCGGTCGCGGCGTCTACAAGCGCATCGTGCTGGAGGGCGGCAAGGTCGCCGGCGCGGTGCTGTTCGGCGATGCGGCCGACGGCGGCTGGTACTTCGACCTGATGAAGTCCGGCGAGGACGTCCGGGGCTTCCGAGAGACCCTCGTGTTCGGTCAGGCCGCCACGGAGGGCCTTCGAGGCCTGGACCCTAGCGCGGCCGTTGCGGCCATGGCCGACACCGCCGAGGTGTGCGGCTGCAACGGCGTGTGCAAGGGCGAGATCACCGGCGCGATCGCGGCACAGGGCTTGACCACACTGGAGGGCGTGCGCGCGGTCACCAAGGCCTCGGCCTCCTGTGGGACCTGCACGCCTCTGGTCGAGAAGCTTCTGAAACTCTCGATCGGCGACGCCTTCCAGGAGCAGAAGGGGCCCAAGCCCGTCTGCGGCTGCACCCATCGCGGCCACGACGAGGTGCGCGGCCGGCTGGTCACCGAGGAACTGAAGTCGATCCCGGCGGTGATGCAGGCGCTGGAATGGACGACTCCCGATGGCTGCGCCTCGTGCCGGCCGGCGCTGAACTACTACCTGGTCTGCGCCTGGCCGGGCGACTACCGCGACGACAAGCAGTCGCGGTTCGTCAACGAGCGGGTCCACGCCAACATCCAGAAGGACGGCACCTATTCGGTCGTCCCCCGCATGTGGGGCGGCGTGACGAGCTCGGACGAGCTGCGCGCCATCGCCGACGTGGTCGACAAGTTCGACATCCCGACGGTCAAGGTGACCGGCGGCCAGCGCATCGACCTGCTGGGCGTGAAGAAGGACGACCTGCCGGCCGTCTGGGCCGACCTCAACGCGGCCGGCCTGGTCTCGGGCCATGCCTACGCCAAGGGCCTGCGCACGGTGAAGACCTGCGTCGGGACCGACTGGTGCCGGTTCGGGACTCAGGACTCCACGGGATTGGGCGTGCGGCTCGAGAAGTTCATGTGGGGCTCGTGGTCGCCCGCCAAGGTGAAGCTCGCGGTCTCCGGCTGCCCGCGGAACTGCGCGGAGGCCACCTGCAAGGACATCGGCGTGATCTGCGTCGACAGCGGCTACGAGATCCACGTCGGCGGTGCGGCGGGCCTGCACATTAGGGGCACGGAGCTGCTTACCAAGGTCGCGTCCGAGGACGAAGCCGTCTGGGCCATCTGCGCGGTCATGCAGATGTATCGCGAGGACGGCTGGTATCTCGAGCGGATCTACAAGTGGATGGACCGTGTCGGCCTCGACGCGATCCGCGCTGCCGTCGAGGACCCCGATACCCGGAAAGGTCTCTACGACCGCTTCTCCTACTCGCAGCGCTTCTACCGCATCGACCCCTGGGCCGAGCGGGTGGCGGGCCGCGACTCCCACGAATTCAACCCGCTCAGCCGTCGCATGGAGTTCGAACCGGCATGAACGCGTTCGTCAAAGATCCCATCCAGTGGACCGACGTCGGCGCGGTGACCGACATCCCCATCCGTGGCTCAAGGCGGGTGCCCACCGCGGACGGCGACATCGCCATCTTCCGCACGGGCGACGGTCGCGTCTTCGCGCTCAAGGACCGCTGCCCCCACAAGGGAGGCCCCCTGAGCCAGGGCATCGTCCACGGCCATGCGGTGACCTGCCCGCTGCACAACTGGAACGTCGAGCTCGCCACGGGCGAGGCGATGGGCGCCGACCGCGGGAAGGGCTGCACCCCCGTCGTGCCGCTGCGTGTCGAGGGCGGGCGGCTGTTCTTGGGCCGCGTCTGACCGCCGTGGCCGCCCCAGCGCCCCCTCCACCATTTCGTGGTCCCCCTGCCCCGCGGGCGGGTGAGGAACTGAATTGTTCCTCCTCCGTGCGAACGGGGAAGGAGGACCCGAAGGGTGGAGGGGGCGCTGCGGTGCGCACCGCCTGTCCTTACTGTGGTGTCGGTTGCGGCGTCTCAGCGCGCGCTGAGGGCCGGGCGCTGGAGGTGAAGGGCGACCCCGACCACCCTGCCAACCTGGGCCGGCTCTGCTCGAAGGGGACGGCGCTCGGCAAGACGGTGGGCCTGGAAGGCCGGCTGCTCTATCCGATGATCGGCAATCGCCGGGTCTCCTGGCCCGAGGCGACCCAACGCGTGGCGAGCCGATTCGCCGAGACCATCGCCCGTCATGGGCCGGACTCGGTGGCGTTTTACGTCTCGGGCCAGCTGCTGACCGAGGATTACTACGCGGCCAACAAGCTGATGAAGGGCTTCGTCGGCTCGGGGAACATCGACACCAACTCGCGGCTCTGCATGGCCTCGGCGGTCATGGCCCACAAGCTGGCCTTCGGCGCCGACCTGGTGCCGGGCTGCTACGAGGACCTCGAACTGGCCGACCTCGTGGTCTTCTCGGGCCATAACGCCGCCTGGACCCACCCGGTGCTCTATCGGCGCATGGAGGCGGCCCGCGCCCGCGGTCAGCGCCATGTGGTCCTCGACCCGCGCCGCACTGACACGGCCGACGCTGCTGACTTGCACCTGCCGCTGGCGCCCCAAACCGACGTGCGGCTGTGGAACGGCCTCCTGGCCGACCTCATCCGGCGCGGGGCGATCGACCGCGGCTATGTCGCCGCCCACGTCTCGGGCTTCGCCGAGGTCGAGGCCGAGCTCGGCCAGGCCGACCAGTCCGTGGCCGCCGTCGCCGCCGACTGCGGCGTGCCGCTGGCCGACCTGGAGACCTTCTTCCGCCTGTTCGCCGAGACGCCGAAGACGGTCAGCCTCTTCTCCATGGGGGCCAACCAGTCGAGCCAGGGCGTGGCCAAGGGCTCGGCGATCCTGAACGTCCACCTGGCCACGGGGCGTATCGGCAAGCCCGGCGCGTGCCCGTTCTCGATCACCGGCCAGCCGAACGCCATGGGCGGGCGCGAGACCGGCGGCATGGCCACGACGCTCGCCGGCCACATGGACTTCGACGACGCAGCACGCGCCCGGGTGCGGCGCTTCTGGGGCTCGCCGTCCATCGCGCCGGCCGCGGGCCTGAAGGCCATCGACATGTTCGACGCCATCGCGGCGGGCAAGATCAAGGCGCTGTGGGTCATGGCCACCAACCCGGCCGTGAGCCTCCCCGACGCCGGCCGCGTGCGCGCCGCCCTGGAGGGCTGCCCGTTCGTCGTGGTCTCCGACTGCGTGGCCGAGACCGATACGCTGCAGCACGCCCACGTGAAGCTGCCCGCCCTGGCCTGGGGTGAGAAGGACGGCACGGTCACCAACTCCGAACGCCGGATCAGCCGACAGCGGAGCCTGTTCGACGCGCCCGGCGAGGCCCGCGCCGACTGGCGGATCGTGGCCGACGTGGCGACCGCCATGGGCTTCGGCGAAGCCTTCGGCTGGCGCACTCAGGCCCAGGTGTTCCGCGAGTGGGCGCGCCTGACCGCCTACGAGAATGAAGGCCGCATGTTGAACCTGGGCCCGATGGCGACGATCACGCCTGACGCCTACGCCGCGCTGGAGCCGATCCAGTGGCCGGTGACGGCCGAGGGCGGCACGCCGCGCCTGTTCGCCGACGGCCGTTTCCAGACACCCGACGGGCGCGCCCGCATGGTCCCCGTCGCCGCCCGTGGCCCGGCGGAGGCCACGACGCCGGTCTTCCCGCTCTCGCTGAACACCGGTCGCGTCCGCGACCAGTGGCACACCATGACCCGCACGGCGCTGGCGCCCGAGCTGTGCCGCCACGCGCCCGAGCCCTACGTGGAGATCCACCCCGCCGACGCCGGCCCGCTGGGCATCGGGGAGGGGGCGCTGACCCGCGTGCAGACGGCGCATGGCGAGGCTATTGCCCTCGCCGTGCTGACCGATCGCCAGCGGCGCGGCTCGGTGTTCATGCCCATGCATTGGACCGAGGTCTTCGCGCCGTCGGGCCGGGCCAATCCGCTGGTGGCGCCCAAGGTCGATCCGCGCTCGGGCCAGCCCGAGTTCAAGCACACGCCGGCCCGCGTCCGCGCCTATCGCGAGACCTGGCGCGGCTTCTTCATCGCCCGCGAGGCGTGGAAGCCGCTGGCCGGCGTCGACCTCGTCTGGCGGCGCATCCCGCACGCGGCGTGCCAGCTCCATGAATTCGCCGGCCGTGGGGACGAGCGCGAACGCGCGGCTGTCCAGAAGGCCTTGGCTCGCAAGGCCGGCGACGTCCTGCGCTACGAGGACCCTGCGGCCGGCAGCCTGCGCGAGGCCTGGATCGACGGCGATCGGCTCGACCGGGTGATCTTCTTCACCACGGCCGGCGTGCTGCCGCCGCGCGATTGGCTGGCCGAGCTGTTCGTCGCCGAGGCGCTGACCGCGGCCGATCGCACCGCGCTGCTGATCGGCCGCCAGCCGGGCCAGGCGGTCGACGCCAGCCCCATCGTCTGCGCCTGCCGCGGCGTGCGGGCGAAGCGCATCGAGACCGCCGTCGCCTCGGGCTGCGCGGGCGTCGACGCCGTGGGCGAGGCCACCGGCGCCGGCACCAGCTGCGGCTCCTGCCGCCCTGAGATCGCCCGCCTGATCGCCGCCAAGGGAGACGTCCGCCATGCCGCATGAGCCGGGGAAGGTGCTGCTGGTGGGCGCGGGGCCGGGCTCCGCCGACCTTTTGACCATCCGCGCGCTGCGGGCCGTCGAGGGCGCCCAGGCGATGCTCTACGACGCCCTGGTGTCGGACGAGGTGATCGCGCTGGCGCCCGCCGCCTGCCTGAAGATCCAGACGGGCAAGCGGGCCGGCCGGACCAGTATGAAGCAGGACACCATCAACCGCTTGATGCTGCGTTTGGCGCGCCGCGGCTTGAAGGTCGTGCGGCTGAAGGGCGGCGACCCGTCGGTGTTCGGCCGGGTGGGGGAGGAGGCTGCTTTCCTTCACGGCCACGGGATCGCCACCGAGGTCGTGCCCGGCGTCACCGCCGCCAGCGCCGCGGCCGCCCAGTTCGGCTTCCCGCTAACCCATCGCGGCGAGGCGCGCCGACTGCTCATCGCCACCGCCACCACCGAGGACTCCGGCCTGACCGAGGGCGGCTGGGCCGCCGCGGCCGACCCGCAGACGACGCTGGCGCTCTACATGGGCCGTGACCGCCTGGCCGCCGCCGCCGAGCGCCTGGTCGCCCAGGGCCGTTTGCCCACGACGCCGGTCATGGCCGTGGAGAACGCGGGCCGCCCCGACGCCCGCGCGATCCCGGGCGCGCTCGCCGACATCGGCGCCACGCTGGCGGCGCTGCGGCCGAGCGGGCCCGTCGTGCTGATCGTCGGCGAGGTCATAGCCCAGGCCGCCGCCGTCGCCGCCCAACCCACCGCCGCCTTCGCCCAGGCCGGATGACGCCCATGAACGACAACCAGCTCTTCGCTTTCGAGGACGATTTCGTCGCCAGCCTGCGCTGTATCCCCATGGCCGTGCGCCTCAAGCTGGACCGCAGCGGCGTGAAGCTCAGCCTGCGCCAGTGGAGCCGGTTCACGCGCGAGGACCGCCAGGCGCTGCTGGAGCTGCCGTGCGGCGCGGCCTGCGAGGTCTGCGCCTATCATGACCGCCTCGTGGAGCTGGTGGCCCTGCGCGCCAGTGAGGCGGCCAAGCCTTTGCCCGAGCCGTCGGCGGCGCTGTGGGAGGCGGTGGGCGAGACCCCGCCGGTGGTCACCGACTACGCCCGTTCGGTCGGCCTGGCGCCGCCCACGGCCCGCGAGTGGCGCCGCCTAAGCGAGCTGCAGCGGTTCGCGCTGATAAAGCTGACGCGCGACAACCACGACAATGTGAACTTCGTGCCCGCCATGCGCGAGTTCGGCCTGGCCTGACGCCGCCGCTCAGGGTCGCTTGCAATACGATACTGACTATGCGAGCTCTCTGGAAACATTCCAGGGAGGAACTGAGCCGTGCGTCCGAGTCCGCCCGAGCGCGTCGCTGACTATCGCCGCAAGGGTTGGTGGCGCGGAGAGACGGTCGACCAGCTCTTCCGCGAGGCCGTGGCGGGGCGGGGACCGCACGAGGCCCTCGCCGACGCGCCGAACCGCGAGGCCCTGGTCGGCACGCCGCCGCAGCGGATGACCTGGGCGCAGGCCGACGCGCGAGTGGATGCGCTGGCCCATGTGTTCGCGGGCCTGGGCGTGGGCCGCGGCGACGTGGTGGCGACCCAGCTTCCCAACCTCGTGGAGGGCGTCCTGGCCTTCCTGGCCTGCGCGCGGATGGGGGCGATCCTCAGCCCGATCGCCATGGCCTATCGCGGCCACGAGCTGCGCCAGATCCTGCCGGTGGTGCGGCCCAAGGCCTACCTGACCGTCGGCGCGTTCCACGGCTGCGGCCACGCCGCGTTGGTCGCCGACCTGAAGCGCGAGGGCGCGACGGGGGCTGAAGTCATCACGCTGGGCAGCGAGGCGCCCGAGGGCGTCCACGTGCTGGCCGACCTGCTGGCCCGGGCGCCGGCGACGCCGTTCCCGACGCCCACCGACCTGGACGCCGCCGAGGCGCTGACCATCTGCTGGACCTCGGGCACCGAGGCGACGCCCAAGGGCGTGCCGCGGCATCACGACCACTGGGTGGTCAACGGCGAGGCGCTGGTCGAGGCCGCGGGCCTGCGCGCCGGCGACACGATCCTGAACCCGTTCCCGCTGATCAACATCGCGGCCATCGGCGGCATGCTGATGACCTGGCTGATGTGCCAGGGCCGGCTGGTCCAGCACCACCCGTTCGACCTGCCGATCTTCCTGCGCCAGATGCAGGAGGAGCAGGTGGCCTATACCGTGGCGCCGCCGGCCGTGCTCAACATGCTGCTTCAGAACGAAGCGCTGCTGGCCCAGGCCGACCTCAGCAACCTGCGCTGCCTGGGCTCCGGCTCGGCGCCGCTGTCGCCCTGGATGGTGGCCGGCTGGCAGGAGCGGCACGGCGTCACCGTGATGAACGTCTTCGGCTCCAACGAGGGCACGTCGCTGTTCTCCACGGGCGAGGCGATCCCTGATCCGGAACAGCGCGCCCGCTTCTTCCCGCGCTTTGGCGCCCGGGGCGTGGACTGGCCCGCGGCCTTTCCCGGTAAGATCCGCACCCGGCTCGTCGACCTGGAGACCGGCAAGGACATCACCGTCCCTAACGTCGAGGGCGAGCTGCGCATCTCGGGCGCCATGACTTTCGACGGCTACTACCAGGCGCCGGAGCTGACGAAGTCGGCGTTCGACGACCAGGGCTTCTTCCGCACGGGCGACCTCTTCGAGATCGCGCCGGAGGGCGGCGGGCGGTTCTATCGCTTCGTCGGGCGCTGCAAGGAGATCATCATCCGGGGCGGCCAGAACATCTCGCCGGCCGAGCTGGACGTGCTGATCGAGGGCCATCCCAAGGTGCGGGAAGGGGCCTGCGCCGCCTACGCCGACGAGCGCCTGGGCGAGCGGGTCTGCGCCTTCGTTGCCCTGAAGCCCGGGGAAAGCCTGACGCTGGATGAGCTTAACGCCCATCTGAAGGCCCACGAGATCGCCACCTACAAGCTGCCCGAGCGGCTGCAGGTGGTGGACGCCCTGCCGAGGAACGCCCTCAACAAGGTGCTGCGCCGTGAACTTGGGCAGCTGCTGCCGGCCTGATCGCCCGTCGCGTGCGACCGCTTGCGCGGCCGGAACCGCTTGCATAGTGGTACCTGGCTCGCGATCTATCGCGGCGAAAGCCTTGGAAGAGCGCGCTTAGTCGATGTCGTCGCCGAAATTCATCCGCACCTGTTCGATCTGGCGGGCGCTCGAGGTGGTGGGCGATACCTCGGTGCTGCTGATCCTGGAGGCCAGCTGGATCGGCGCGCGGCGCTTCGACGACTTCCGCGTCCGCACGGGCCTGCTGCAGACCCGGCTCAGCGACAAGCTGAAGAAGCTGGTGGCCGCGGGCGTTCTGGAGAAGAAGCTCTACACCGAGACGCCGCCACGGTTCGAATACCACATGACCGCCAAGGGCCGGGACCTCTACTGGCCGGCGCTGATGATGCTGCGCTGGGAGCGGCGGTGGAGCTCGCCCGAGGGCAAGCTGAAGCTCACCCTGCGCCACAAGACCTGCGGCCACGCCTTCGAGCCCGTGCCCACCTGCCTGAAGTGCGGCGACGAGATCAGCGCCCGCGACGTCGACTGGGCCGAGGGGCCGGGCGTGGGCTGGATGGCCGCCCGCTACAGTCGCCGCCGCCAGCAGCGGCACGCCGCCACCAACGCCCAGGGCCTGATGGTGGACGTGGCTCAGATCACCGGCGACCGCTGGGCCAGCCTGGTGCTGCGCTCGATCTTCACCGGCCTGCGCCGCTTCGACGAGATCCAGCGCGACACAGCCATCGCGTCCAACATCCTGAGCGAGCGCCTCTCGTGGCTGACGGCCCAGGGCGTGATCCGCACCCACGACCTGGGCGGCCGGCGTTTCGAATACCGCCTGACCGAGAAGGGGATCGACTACTACCCGGTCCTGCTCATGCTGCTGCGCTGGGGCGACAAGTATTACGTCTCGCCCGAGGGGCCGCCGCTTCTGCTGCGCCACAAGGCCGACGGCCACGATCTGGAGCCGGCGGTCACCTGTTCGTGCTGTGGCCAGCCGGTCGAGCCGCACGCCGTCGAGTTCGAGGTGCAGGAGGCCGACGCGCCCCGCCAACTGGAACCGGCCTGAAGTCACTTTCATAACGATACTGTATGCGCTAAGCCTGCCCGCCAGGGAGGCGACGTATGACCTATCGCGTGATCCAGTGGGCCACCGGCGCCATGGGCAAGTCGTGCCTGCGCGCGGTGATCGACCATCCGGCGATGGAACTGATCGGCCTCTACGTCTACGGCGACGACAAGGCGGGGCGCGACGCGGGCGACATCGCGCGGCGGGCGCCCACCGGGGTGATCGCCACCCGCGACATCGACGAGATCCTGGCGCTGGAAGCCGACGTGGTGATCCACTGCGCGCGCCTGGCGCCGCCCTACGGCTCGCACGACGCCGAGATCCTCAAGCTGCTGGCCTCGGGCAAGAACGTCATCAGTATCAACGGCTACAGCCGGCCCTCGCACTGGAGGGGCGAACGGCGCGAGGCGCTTGAGGCGGCCTGCCGCGCCGGTGGGAGCAGCCTGATCGCGGCCGGCCTCAACCCCGGCTTCGCGGCGGAGCAGATCGCGGTGGTGGCCACCGGCGTCTGTCAGGTGCTGGACCACGTCGAGGTCGTCGAGAGCGTCGACTGCCGGGCGGTGCGCAATCCGGACTATGTCTTCCGCATCCTGGGCTTCGGCTCTGACCCGGCCGCGGTCGACGCGAACGACCCGTCGTGGGGGCCGGCCAGTTCGCTGAACGGCATGTACGAGGAAGTGTTGGCGGCGATGGCCGAGCACCTCGGCCTGGTGCTCGACCGCGTCGAGACCGACCACCGCATCCATGCCGCCACTGAAGACCTGGCCATCGCCGCCGGCACGATCCCCGAGGGCAGCATCGGCCACGTGAACTGGCGCTGGAATGGCATCGTCGGCGGGGCGTCGAAGCTCACCATGTCGATCCACTGGTGGATGGAAGAGGCCCACCTCGACGAACCCGAGCCGCCGCTGTGGCGGATCAAGATCAAGGGCCATCCGGGCGTGCGGCTCAGCGTCGACCTGGAGAAGCGGGAAGGGGACGCGACGCCGACTTCGGCAGAGCAGATCGGCGTGGCCGGGGCGGTGATCAACGCCATTCCGCGCGTGGTCGCGGCCGCGCCGGGCCTCGTCACCCGCCCCTTGGCCACGCCGTTCCGAGGCGAACTCGCGGACGCTTGATCGCCGGGCGTCGCTCAAGTTACTTGCATAACGATACGGGGTGTGGATGATCGTTTTCAGGAGGAGTGCGCGATGACGTCTCGAGAGACCGACCTGACCGGCCGCGTCGTCATCGTCACCGGAGCCGGCAAAGGGCTGGGCCGCGCCTATGCCCTCGACCTCGCCGACCGCGGCGCCTCCGTCGTCGTCAACAACCGTTGGAGCGACAAGAGCCAGCCGCCGAGCGCCGAGACCGTGGCCGCCGAGATCGTGGCCCGCGGCGGCCGCGCCGTGGCCAACATCACGTCTGCCGAGGATCCGTCCAGCGGGCAGCGGCTGGTGGACCAAGCTCTGGAGACGTTCGGGCGACTGGACGGCGTCATCTCCAACGCCGGCGTGCCTGAGACCCTGCGCCTGCATCGGCAGACGTCGGAGGGTTTCCGGCGCATCTTCGACATCAACTTCTTCGGCGCCTTCGACCTCGTTCAGGCCGCCTGGCCCGCGCTCTCGAAGAATGGCGGCCGGATCGTCGTCAGCGCCTCCTCGGCCGGTCTGCACGGCGGCGACGGCATGGCGGCCTACGCCTCGTCCAAGGCGGCGCTGATCGGCCTGGTCCGCGGTCTCGCCACCGAGGGTCGCTCGCGCAATGTGCTGATCAACGCCATCGCGCCCTACGCGCTGACCGCCATGACGGAGCCCTTCGTCTCGCCGGAACAGGCGCGGCGGATGGATCCGGCGGCCGTGGCGCCCCTGGTCTCCTGGCTGGTCAGCGAGGCCTGCGACATCACCGGCCAGACGCTGGTCTCCGGCGGCGGCCGCCTGCGCATCGCCACCGCCGTGGAGGGCCAGCCGGTCAGCCTGGACGGCCCCATCGGCTCTGCGGTCCACGCCGCCATCCGCGCCGAGCCGCGCGAGGCGTACGCCGACTCTCACGCGGCCTTCGCGGCCTTCATGGACGGCCGCCCCGCGCTGGCCGCCACCCCAGCATAATCGGACGAGGACACCCATGGTCTACATTCTCGGCGGCTGGCAGTCGGACTTCTCCCAGAACTGGGCCCGCAAGCAGATGGACTTCGCCGACGCCTTCGCCGAGGTCGTGGGCGAGGGCCTGGCCGCGGTCGATCTGGAGCCCAAGGACATCGACACCGGCCACGTGGGCAATTTCGTGGGCGACCTGTTCGCGGGGCAGGGGCTGCTGGGCGGCTTCTTCGGCCTGGTGCATCCCGAGTTCGACGGCATGCCGACGGCGCGCCACGAGGCCGCCTGCGCCTCGGGAAGCGTGGCCATCCTGGCGGCGACGGCCGAGATCGAGGCCGGGCGCTACGACACCGCCTGTGTCGTGGGCCTGGAGATGATGCGCAACGTCTCGGGCCAGAAGGCGGCCGAGAACCTGGGCGCGGCGGCCTGGACCGGCCACGAGCTGCAGGACGCCACCTACCTCTGGCCGCGCGCCTTCTCGGACCTCGGCGAGGAGTATGACCGCCGCTGGGGGCTGAAGTACGAGCACCTGATGCGGATCGCGGAGATCAACTTCGCCAACGCCAAGAAGAACCCCAACGCCCAGACGCGGCAGTGGGCGTTCAACGACAAGAGCTTCACCGCCGACGACGAGGCCAACCCGGTCATCGAGGGCATGATCCGAAAGAATGACTGCGGCCAGGTGACGGACGGCTCGGCGGTGATCTTCCTGGCCTCGGAGAAGGCGGCGAAGGAATACGCCGACAAGCGCGGCATCCCACTGGAGAGCCTGCCGCGCATCAAGGGCTGGGGGCACACTTCGGCGCCGATCAGCTACGACCGCAAGGTCCGCGCCAGCGAGGGGCAGCCCTACGTCTTCCCGCGGGTCAAGCAGGCCATCGACGCCGCCCGCAGCCGGGCGGGCGTGAGCGACATCTCCGAGCTCGACGCGGTCGAGACCCACGACTGCTTCACGACCACGGAATACATGGCCATCGAGCACCTGGGCCTGACCGCGCCGGGCGAGGCCTGGAAGGCGGTCGAGGACGGCTCCATCGAGATCGGCGGCCGCCTGCCGATCAACCCCTCTGGCGGCCTGATCGGCCTGGGTCACCCGGTGGGCGCCACCGGCGTGCGCATGACCTTGGACGCGTTCAAGCAGGTGACCGGCAAGGCCGGGGACTATCAGGTCGAGGGCGCCAAGACCGTCCAGACCCTGAACATCGGCGGCTCGACCACCACGACCGTCAGCCTAGTCGTCGGCGTCTGACCATGGCCGACAGCGCCGAGCCGGTGGTGAAAGCGCCGTTCCGCGAGGCACACCTGATGCCGGTGGACCTCGATGTGCAGCGGCGCGCAGACGGGGCGATCACCATCGTCTCGAAGATCCCGTTGAAGCCCTACGACCCGAACATCCCGGCCGCCTTCGCGCGGCGCGCAGCGGTCTCGGTCGACAAGCCGGCGCTGGCCCAGCGCGGCGCGGACGGGGAGTGGGCCTTCCTGTCTTATGCTCAGCTCAAGCGCGACATGGACGCCGCGACCCAATGGCTGCTCGATAGCGCTTCGGACGGCCCAGTGCTGATCCTGGCCGGCAACACGCCGGCCTTCGCGGTGATGAGCTTCGCGGCCCAGGCGGCGGGGCGGGCGGCCTGCCCGGTCAGCGTGACCTATGCGGCGCTGGGCGGTGACTATGGTCGCCTCGCTCACGTGGTCGCCAAGGTGAAGCCCGGCGTGGTGTTCGCCGAGGACACCCCCATGGCCAAGGGCGCTCTGGAGGCGCTGGACCTGGGCGCGGCGAAGATCGTGACGGGCGACCCCTCGAAGCTCTCCAAGTCGGCGGTCGCCTACTTGGACGTGCTGGCGACCCGGCCGACCGACGCCGTGGCCGCGTCCATCGCCGCGCTGAAACCGCAGGACCGTGCGGCCCTGATGCTGACCTCTGGCTCGACGGGCCTCCCGAAGGTCGTGCCGATCACCTTCGACAACCTGATGGCCAACTCGACCCAGTGCCAGCAGACCATCGGCGAGGCGGCCGGCTGGCACGAGGTGATGCTGGACTGGCTGCCCTGGCACCATGCGGCGGGCGCCTTCGTGCTGCGCACCACGCTGCTGGAGGGCGGCACGCTCTACATCGACGACGGCAAGCCGGCGCCGGGCCTGTTCGAGACCTCCATCCGGAATCTTCGAGAGATTTCCGTTAGCTACTTCAACAACGTGCCGCTCGGCTACGCCATGCTTACCGACGCGTTGGAGAAGGACGCCGAACTGCGCGCGACCTTCTTCCGGAAGATGCGGCTGATGCTGTACGGCGGCGCGGGTCTGCCGCAGACGGTGCTGGACCGGCTACAGGCCGCCGCGGTCGCCGAGACCGGCCACCGCATCATGATGACCAGCGGCTACGGCATGACCGAGACCGTCTCGGCCTTCATGGTCATCCATTTCGAAACCGACAAGGTGGGTATCGGCCTGCCGGCGCCGGGCACGATGGTGAAGCTGGTCCCCGTGGGCGACCGCTATGAGCTGCGGGCCCGTGGTCCGAACGTCACGGCGGGCTACCTGGACGAGCCCGAGAAGACCGCAGCCGCCTTCGACGAGGAAGGCTTCTACCGCACCGGCGACCTCGTGACTTTCCACGACCCGGACGACGCCACCCAGGGCCTGGCCTTCTCCGGCCGCGCCGCCGAGGAGTTCAAGCTGTCCAGCGGCGCATGGGTCTATGGCGGTTCGTTGCGCGACGGGCTGATCAAGGCGCTGTCACCGCTGGCGACCGACCTCGTGCTCTGCGACGACGGGCGGCCCTACCTGGGCATCATGCTCTGGGCGAAGCCGGACGCGGACTTGGCCGAGATCCGCCAGCGGCTGGCGGCCTTCAACGCCGAGCAGCACGGCAGCGCGGCGCGCATTAAACGGGCGCTGCTGCTCAAGGACCCGCCCAGCGCCAACGCCCACGAGATCTCCGACAAGGGCACCATCAACCGCCGCGCGGTCATCGACCGCCGGGTCGGGGAGGTGGAGCGCCTGTTCGCCGAGGCGCCGGACGAAGGTGTGATCGTCCTCTGAGCTGATCCCTTCTGCCGAGCCGGATGCGGGACCCGATGACGGGCAAACCCGCGTCGACTTCGGCGGGCTTGACGCATGCTGATATCGGCATATGTATGCGTCATGGCGCGGGCAGCAACGACATCGGACGTCTTCAACGCGATCGCCGAGCCGCAGCGCCGGGAGATCCTGCTGATGCTGCAGGCCGGGGAGCGGCCGGTGACCGACCTGGCTCAGGCGCTGGGGATGACTCAGCCGGGCGCCTCGAAGCACCTGCGGGTGCTCCGCGAGGTCGGCCTGGTGCGCGACCGCAAGGCGGGCAAGCAGCGGCTGTACGGCCTCGACGCGCGCGGCCTGCGGCCGATCCACGAATGGACCGGCGGGTTCGAGCGGTTCTGGAACGAGCGCTTCGACCGCCTGGACACCTACGTGCACGACCTCAAGCAGAAGCAGGAGAACTAGCCGATGAGCGCGACCGCCGACCGCGAGATCGTGATCTCGCGCGTCATCGACGCCCCGCGGGCGCTGGTGTTCGAGGCGTTCACCGATGTCCGCCACCTGTCGCAATGGTGGGGGCCGGACGGCTTCACCACCACCACGCGGACGTTCGACTTCCGCGCGGGCGGGGAGTGGATCTTCGTGATGCGGGGGCCGGACGGGACGGACTATCCGGAGTGGATCTCCTGGACCGAGATCGTCCCGCCCGAGCGTATCGCACTGCTGCACGGCGAGACGCCTGGTGACCCCAACGCCTTCGCGTCGGTGATCACGTTTGCGGGCGAGGGCGCGGCGACCCGCATCGAGATGCGGACGCTGTTCCCCACCAAGGACCTGCGCGACGACGCGGTCGAGAAGTACCACGCCATCGAGGGCGGCCGGCAGACCCTGGGCAAGCTGGCGGCCTACGTCGCCGGGCTGGTTGGGACGGGAGGCGAGGGCTGATGGCCGGAAAGGTGTTCTTCAGCGTCTCGATGTCGCTGGATGGGTTCATGGCGCCCGAGCCGGTCGACCACGTCTTCACGCCCGAGGGCCAGGACGACCCGAAGGTCCAGCGCTGGATGGCGAAGTGGATGGAACTGCAGGCGTGGGTGTTCCCGCTCCGGTTCTTCCGGGAGAACCTCAAGTTCGGCGAGGGCGGCGAGGAGGGCCCCGACAACGACATCGCCCGGGCGACCTACGAGCGCACCGGCGCCAGCGTCATGGGCAAGCGGATGTTCGACGCCGGCGAGCTGTCGTGGCCCGAGGAGGCGCCGTTCCATACCCCAGTGTTCGTGGTCACTCACACGAAGCGCGAGCCATGGGTGCGGCCGGGCGGCACCACCTTCCACTTCGTCAACGACGGGATCGAGGCCGCACTGAGCCAGGCCCGCGAGGCCGCCGGCGGCCGCGACGTTCGCATCGCGGGCGGAGCCGAGACGATCGTGCAGTCCCTGAACGTCGGCCTGGTCGACGAGTTTTCAGTCGCGTTGTCGCCCGTGCTGTTCGGGTCGGGCGTCCGTCTGTTCGAGGGCGTGGACGCGGACCTTATCGCCCTGGAGCCGGTCCGCACGGACGCGGGCCGGCGGGTGACCCACCTGACCTACGCCGTCCGGCGGCGGTGAGGGCTTCCTAGCGCTGGGTGTGCGGCATCCATTCGGCGCCGGCCTGGGCGTAGTCGGCGCTGAACCAGCGGGGGTAGCCGTGCAGGGTCTGGCCGCCGTCGGCCAGCACCTCCGCGCCGGTGACGTAGCCGGCCTCGTCACCGCAGAGGAAGACGGCGAGCCTCGCTATGTCCTCAGGCTTGCCCAGCCGGCCGACCGGCGTGTTGGAGATGGCGTCGGCGCGGACGGCCGGGTCGTCGATCAGCGACTTCGTCATCGCCGTCTCGATCACGCCGGGCAGCACGAGGTTCACGCGGATGCGCCAGGCGCCCAGCTCGGAGGCCAGCGACTTGGCCAGCATCCGCACGCCGGCCTTGGATGAGGCATAGGCGCCCAGCAGGTCGCAGATGTGGGTCGCGGCTGTCGAGGCCGTGAACAGGATCGCCCCGCCGCGCCCGGCGTCGCGCATCGCCCGCGCCGCGCCCTGGGCCATCAGGAAGCCGCCGTTCAGGTTGACCTCCACGTGCTTGCGCCACTGGTCGAAGGGCGTGTCGATCAGCGGGCCGTAGCGGCCGTAGCCGGCGTTCAGGAAGGCGGCGTCCAGCCGGCCGAACCGATCCTTGATCGCCGCGAACAGGCCCTCGACGGCCGCCGGATCCGACTGGTCGCAGGCATGGGCCAGCACCTGGCCGCCGGCCTCGCGCAGGGCGCCCGCCACAGCCTGCAGCGGTTCCGCCCGGCGGTCGGTGACCACCACGTCGGCCCCCTCGCGTGCGAAGGCCGCGGCCGCCGCGGCGCCGATGTCGCCCGCCGCGCCGGTGACCAGCACCGCCTTGCCGCTGAAGCCGCCCATGCCGTGATCCTCCGGTCTTTTCGCTTGCCGCGCGTTGCCGCCGGACATTAACTTGCATAGAAAGACTGTCAAATCGCTCCGAGGAGAGTCGAGGGCGGGAAGGGGGCTGGGAGCATGCCGGAATTCGTGATCGTCCTGGCGGTGAACGCCATCGTGATCCTAGGCCTCTTCGTGCTGGCCTGGGCGATCTGCGTGGCGCAGCGCGATTGTACGCCGGTGGACAGCCTGTGGGGCCTGAGCATGGGCGTGGTGGCGATCTCCACCTTCCTGCAGACCGGCGGCGGGACTGAGCGGCGCGTGGTGCTGACCGCCATCTGCGTGGCCTGGGCCGTGCGGCTGGGCGGCTACATGCTGTGGCGCTGGCGCGACCATGGGCCCGATGGCCGTTATGTGCGCTTGCTGGACAAGGCCAAGGCCGAGCGTGGCTGGGGCTATGGCTACGCCGCCTTCCGTCTCGTGTTCATGCTGCAGATGCCGCTTTTGTGGCTGGTCTGTTTGCCCGTGCAATTGGGCCAGGTGGAGACACAACCTGCGGCGCTCGGGACCTTGGGCCTGGTCGGCGCCGGGCTCGCGGTCTTCGGCCTCGCGTTCGAAAGCCTCGCCGACTGGCAGCTCGTCCGCTTCAAGAAGAACCCCGCCAACGCCGGCCAGGTGCTGGACAAGGGGCTGTGGCGCTACACGCGCCATCCGAACTACTTCGGCGACGCCTGCGTCTGGTGGGGGCTGTGGCTGATCGCGGCCGAGACCCACCTGGGCCTCTTCGCCGTCATCGGGCCGGTCTACCTCGTCTACACCCTGACCCGCTGGAGCGGCATGCCGACCGTCGAGGGCCGCATGAAGCGCCGCAAGCCCGCCTACGAGGACTACGTCCGGCGGACCTCGGCCTTCATCCCCTGGCCGCCCAAGCCCCCCGAAGCCGCCTAGCTGAGCGACCCGACCGGAGCTTCCATGTCCCTGCCTGCCCACATCGCCGATCGCCTGCGCCTGCCGGCCATCGCCGCGCCCATGTTCCTGGTCAGCGGCGTCGATATGGTGCTGGCCGCCTGCAAGGCCGGCATCGTCGGCTCGTTCCCGGCCAACAACGCCCGCACCCTGGACGAGCTGGACCAGTGGATGGCGACGCTCAACGCGACCCTGCCGGCCGACGCGCCGCCGTGGGCGATGAACATCATGGTCCACCGTTCGTACGCCCGCTGGGAGGAGGAGCTGGAGCTGGTGCTGAGGCGCCGTCCGCCGATCGTCATCACGGCGCTGGGCAGTCCCGCGGCGGTGGTGGAGGCGATCCACGGCTACGGCGGGCTGGTGTTCGCCGACGTGAATTCGCTGACCTTCGCCCAGAAGGCGGCCGCGACCGGCGTCGACGGCCTGATCCTGGTGGCGTCGGGCGCTGGCGGCCACACCGGCCCGATCTCGGGCTTCGCCTTCGCGCCGGCGGTGCGCGAGTGGTTCCAGGGCACGCTGGTTCTCGGCGGCGGCATCGGTTCGGGGCGGGCGATCCGCGCGGCCCAGGTCCTGGGCGCGGATCTGGCCTACCTCGGCACGCGGCTCATCGCCTGCGAGGAGAGCATGGCCGTCCCGGGCTACAAGCAAATGCTCGTCGAGGCCTCGGCCGAGGACATCGTCACGTCGGCGGCGCTCACCGGCATGCCCGCCAACTGGCTTAAGGCCAGCCTGATGGCCGCGGGCTATGACAGCGAGGGCCTGAAGACCAAGGCCGAGATCAACCTCGGCCGGCCGGAGGACGCGGCCAAGCGTTGGCGCGACGTCTGGTCGGCAGGCCATGGCGCCGGTCAGGTGAAGGCGGTCGAGCCTCTGGGCGCGATCATCGATGAGATGGCGGCTGACTACGACCAGGCGCGCCGGACGCCATGACTGCGCCTTGACAACGCGGCGGGCGCCTTCGAAGGGTCGGAGGACGTAGTCCGAGGCGATATGGCCGAACCCACACCTAACGAAGCGCCGCCTCCGACCCAGCTCGTCCAGGCCAATTCCGCGACCCGCGCGCTGAACGTCCTGGGCGACCGCTGGACGCTGATGATCCTCTACCTGGCGTTCCAGCGCGTGCGCCGGTTCGACGAGTTCCAGGGCCGCATCGGCCTGGCGCGCAGCCTGCTGATCGATCGCCTGCGCCGCCTGCACAAGGCCGGAATCTTCGAGAAGGTCCGCTATCAGGAACGGCCCGTGCGCGAGGAATACCATCTCTCGAAGATGGGCCTCGACCTCTACAGCCTGGCCCTGATGATCATCCGCTGGGAGAAGCGCTGGTTCTTCGACCCGGCCAACCCGGCGCACCGGCTGGTCCACGCCACCTGCGGCAAGGAGTTCACGCCCGAGTTCCGATGCCGGCATTGCAGCGAGCTGGTCAGCCCGCGCGACGTCTATGTGGAGGAGGGACCGGGCGCCGGCTTCGAGCCATCACCCCCGCCGCGCGTGCAGCGCCGCTCGATCGTGCCGGCCGACAGCCTGAACCAGGGCAACCCGATGCTGGACCGCGCCTTCCAGGTGCTGGGCGACCGCTGGACCAGCCACGTGATCGCCTCGGCCTTCCTGGGGCGGCGGCGGTTCAACGACTTCCAGAACGCGCTGGGCGTGGCGCCCAACATCCTCGCCGACCGGCTGTCGCGGCTGGTGGATCTGGGCGTGCTGCGCAAGGAGCTCTACCAGCAGCGGCCCGACCGCTGGGAGTACAGGCTGACCGACGAGGGCCGCGACCTCTATCCGCTGATCGCCGAACTGAACCGCTGGGGCGACCGCTGGCTGGACGGCGGCAAGGGCCCGCCGCTGATCACCTACCACCGGCCCTGCGGCCACGTGCTGGAGACGAAGGTCACCTGCGACCAGTGCCACGGGGAGGCGACCGCCTTCAACGTGACACCGCCGCAGGGCTGACACCCCTTTGGCTGAAAGCTGGTCGACGAGGCCCTAGTCGAGCTTCAGAACCCGTGCCGCGTTCCCGTGCATCCACTTGGCCCGAACCGCGTCGGTCAGCGGCAGGGCGTCGGTCTCGCGGACCAGTTGCGCCAGCGGGATCATGCTGGTGCCCCAGCCGCTGCCGAAGATGATCCGGTCCTGCAGGATGCGGGTTCCGTAGTAGACCAGACCCTCGTAGCCGGCGCCGGGCGCCAGGATCTGCTTCACACGCCGGCAGGCGATATCGATGAAGAGGTTCGGGTGGCGCATCGCGACGGCCACCAGATCGCCGATCCACGGCCATCCGCCCAGGCCCGCGACCATCCGCAAGGTGGGGAACCGGATCGCCAACTCGTCCAGGTACTTCGGGTGCGCATAGTCGTAGGGCCGGTCGGACAACAGGTGCACGCCGGCGGTGATCCGCACCGGGATATCGAGCTCCACGCACTTGGCCAGAAACGGGAAGTAGGCCGGGTCGTTGATATAGCGCTCCTCGCGATAGCAGGAGATCTCGAAGCCCTGGCAGCCCAGCTCGCGCACGCCGTGCTCCAGCTTGGCGACGCCGGCCTCGCCCTCGTCGCCCCAGATGCGGAACCACGGGATCAGGCGGTCGGGATATTCAGCGGCGAACCTGGCCACGTCCTCGTTGGCGGCGCGGCGGCCGGCGTTGCCGATGCAGGCGTGCGACACGCCGGCCCCGTCGAGCATCGCGATGATGTCGGCGTGGCTCATGGCGCGCTCCATGTCCTTCTCGCAGAGCTTCAAGGCCAGTCCGGTCAGGCCGATCGTCGCCTTGGCCTCGTTGAACTCGTCCAGGCTCAGGCCGATCTGCGCCGCCCAGCCCGGCGCCATCAGTTGCGCGTAGCCTTCCTTGTCAAAACCTCGCCCGGACTTGATCAACCGGATGGTGTCCTCGACCGCTTCCTTGGTCGGGGTGTCGCATTCGAAGTCGATGACGCCCATGGAGGTCCTTGCCTGTTTTCGGCCACTCAAGGGCCGAACGGGCATCGGCGCAATGGCGGACTATTTCGCCAGCGGGCGGTCCAGCATCTCCCTGACCTCGGCGGTCATTGGCGCGCCGGCCTTCATCTCGGCGCTGATCCGGCCGTCGAAGTACTCGCGCCACTCGCTGACCAGCTGGCCGCGGAACTGCAGGCTGCCGGCATAGGGGATGGCCACATGCTGGCCGGTGGTCAGGTCGAACTCGTCGACGCCCTCCATGAACAGCCGGGTGTCGTTCTCGGCGTGGTCGAAGATGCGCCACTTGTTGCTGCCGGGCGCGATCACGGACTTCATCTTCTCGAGCGCAGCGCGCATCGCCGCCTTGCCCTTGATCGCCGGCGCATAGCCCGACGAGTTGCGCCAGACGATGTCGTCGGTGACGTGAGCCAGCACGCCCTCCACATCCTGCTTCTTCCAGGCGGCGATGATCGCTTCAAGCACGGGATAGAGGCGCGGCATGGCGGTTTCCTTGGCGAGGACGGACATGGGGGCGAAGACGGGGAGCGCGCCGGCGGCGGCCAGCAGCGTGCGGCGATGCAGGGTGATCATGCGGTGGGCCTGTCCAGCAGTTCGAGCACCTGGCGGGTGAAGGGCTGGCCGGCCTTCTGGTCGGCCGCGACGCCCAGGTCGACATAGTCGCGCCAGCCGACGATCAGGCCGTCGCGGAAGTCGAGGACGCCGGCGTAGGGCGTCGCCACTCGGTGGCCGTCGGGCGTGAGGTAGTCGTCGACGCCCTCGACGAAGAGCCGGTCGCCGGTCTCGGAGTGGGCGAAGATCCGCCATTCGATGCGGTGCATGTCGGCCTGGAAGCGCGTCAGCAGCTTGCGGGCGGCGGCCTTGCCGCGGACGGGCGGCATCGCGGCGGCGGCGTAGTGCCAGACGATGTCGTCGGCCATGAACGACAGGACCCGCTCGATGTCCTTGTCCTGCCAGGCCTCGATCACCTGGCCGAGGATCGCGAAACAGCGGCCCATGGAGCGCTCACGAAGGAAAGGGCCGGGCGGCGACGCGCGCCGCCCGGCCGGGGGAGGCGCCTAGAAGGACGCGGACAGTTCGACGCCGTAGGTCCGGGGATTTCCGAACGACGACATCTCTTCCTGGAAGAACGGGATGATGTTGGTGCGATAGACCGTGTCGCCTAGATTCTTGGCGTAGACCGAGATGCTCCACGGACGGTCGGGCAGGGTGAGGGTCACGCGCCCGTCGAGGATGCCGTAGCTGTCCTCCCAGGTGGTGTTCTCGGGCGCCCACGGCATGCGGCCCTGGTAGCGATAGTTCAGGCGGGCCGACAGCGCGTCCTCCCACGAACCGACGCTGGTGGTGACCTCGGCGCCGATCACGCCCTGCCACCGCGGCGTCCGTTGCATGCGGTTCCCCGAGTTGTCGACGCCCGCGAAGATGAAGCGGTCGTACTCGGCGTGGACGTAGCTGCCGCTGGCCCACATCCGCAGCCAGGGGGCGGGGGCCACCTGGACGTCGGTCTCGGCGCCCTTGATGGTCGCGCCTGGCGCGTTGCTGATGACGTTGCAGAGGCATGACGCCAGCGTCTGCTGCACCTGCAGGTCCTTGTACTTCATGTAGAAGACCGCGGTGTTCCAGCGCAGGCGGCGGTCGAACATCTCGGTCTTGTAGCCGGCCTCGTAGTTGGTGACCGTCTCGGGATCGTAGGGCGTCGCCGCGGCGAAGGCGTTGGACGCGTTGTTCTGGAAGCCGCCGCCCTTGAAGCCCTTCGACACCGTCGCGTAGGCCATGTTGGCGTCGTTCGGCGTCCACCGCAGGGTGGCCTGCGGTGTCAGCTCCTTCCAGGAGTCACCGTAGGCGGTCGCGAAGTTGGTGGTCAGCGGGGTCAGCGGCGCGGTGTCGTTCGGGTTCAGCCGGTCGCCGGTGGCGACGATGATGCCGCGCTGGAAGCCGTACTTCTTGTCCTTGGTGTAGCGGGCGCCGACGTCGAGCTTCAGGGTCTCGGTGATCTTGAAGCCGACCTGGGCGAAGACCGCCAAGTCGCGGTTGTGGCCGTGGTCGTCCCAGTGGCTCTCGCCCGACAGCGTCGGCAGGGCCGTCGATTCACCCCAGAAGCGGTTGTACTGGTGGACGTTGGTCTTCTGGTAGTAGGCGCCCACCAGCCAGTCGAAGCGGCTCGCGGCGTTGGTCGAGGCCAGCCGCACCTCCTGCGAAACCTGGTTCATCCCCTCGATGAAGTTCACCGGCTCGGCGAAGAGCAGCGGGGCGGCCACGTTGTAGCCGTTGGCCGGGCCGAGGCCCGTCTGGTCGTACAGCGTGAACGAGTTGTTGTGGCGATAGCCGCTCACGCTGGAGAACCGGATGTTCTCGGCCACGTCCTTCTCGATCTTGGCGATGATGCTGTAGGTCTCGTGGTCCGCGCCCTGTGGCGTCGGGGCCTTGTCACCCTTGAACAGCGGCCAGATCGGCAGGCTCTCGTCGCGGCTGAGGCCGCCGGGACGCAACGCGGCGATCAGCGCGCGCGTGCCCGACCACGGCGTGAAGCTGGCCGGCAGCGTCGGGCTCTTCAGGCCAACGCGGTGGATGCCGTCGTTGCTGTCCTTGGCGTAGTCGACGATCAGGTGGGCGCTGAGGTCCGAGCCCTCGGGCTGGTAGAGCAACTGCACCCGGGCCTGGGTCGAGTCGAGGTTCTCCAGCTTCGTGTTGTGCAGGATGTCCTTGTAGAAGCCGTCGTGGTTGATCGTCTGGAACGAGATCCGGCCGGCCAGCCCGTCGGCGATCTTGCCGGTGACGTAGCCCTGGGTCTGGCGCAGGTCGTAGTTGCCCAGCGTCAGTGTGAACTTGCCCGTGGTGTCGAAGCTGGGCGCGTTGCTGATGATGTTCACCGCGCCGCCGGCCACGTTCTTGCCCAGCAGCACGCCTTGCGGGCCGCGCACCACCTCGACCCGGGCGATGTCGTAGAAGGCTGAGTTCAGGTTGCCCGACCGGCTGACGAACACGTCGTCGATGAAGGTCGAGACCGACTGGTCGGCCGTGGGCGAGCTGAGGCGCGTGTTCACGACGCCGCGGATGTTGATCTCGAACGACTGCGGCGAATTCGCCGTGAACGAGATGCCGGTCATGGTGTTCGCCAGGTCCTGCAGCGTCAGGACGCGGTCCTTGGCGAGCGTGGCGCCGGTGATGGCCGTGATGGCGAGGGGCGCCTCCTGGACGTTCTCCTCGCGCTTCTGGGCGGTGACGATCAGCTCCTCGAGCTGGGTGTCCGACGCCGCGCCGGCCGCGGCGGCGAACACGGGCGTGGCGATGCCCATGCCGGCCAGCAGGGCGATCATGGAAACGGTGTGCTGAAGTCTCACTGGTTCTCTCCCCCGGGCCCGCGCCGTCGTTGCGTCGAGGCCCCCATAGTGTTTGTCCGCAGCGCGGAAAGACGTCTGAAACGGAGGGAGTTGGCGGGCCGGGGAAGCCTGTCGCGGCCGGCGACGCCAAGGCCGCGCGGTCAGCTTGCATAACGCCATCAATACAACGCGGGCCCAAGCCTACGTAGAGGGCGTCACGACATCAGGTTTCCCGGATCACTTCCTCCCGACACTTATTGTTTTTTGTCGTTCCTACACTCCCGAGGATAAGCGGGCCTTTTGCGTCTCGTCAAGCAAGTCACACCCCCCGATCAGCTGTCGGGCGCATGGTTCGGCTCCCGGTTCCGGCGGCGGATGAAAAGTGCAGAAAAGGACTTGCCAGCAGTTCGTACTGTTATGCAAGTTAATTGCACCACCTGAGGGAAAGGGAGCGCGCGGGGCGATGGCCACGACGTTGAGCGACGAGCAGAAGATCGCGGTCGGCCGCGAGATGGCGGCGGCCTGGAAGGCCATGGACTGGCGCAAGGTGGCCGACATGTTCACGCCCGACGGCGTGTTGCACTCGATGATGGTCGAGCCGGTGGTGGGCCGCGAGGCGGTCTACAAGCGGGTGGCCGGCCTCGCCGACGGGCTGGAGCAGATCACCCTGCAACTGCACCACATCGGCGTGATCGACGGGCTGCTGTTCATGGAACGGACCGACGAGTTCACGATCCGCGGCAAGGCCGGCTCGGCGCCGGTGGTGGGGGTGCTCGAGTTCGAGGGCGGCCTGATCAAGGTCTGGCGCGAGTACTACGACCGCGCCCACCTCCTGAAGAACATGGGCCTGGTCGAAGACTTCGACGCGAAGACCCGCTGATGGACGCCGAAGTCCGCGCCCTGCTCGACAAGCAGGCCATCACCGAGGTGCTCCACCGCTACAGCCGCGCGGTCGACCGTGGCGACGAGGCCCTGCTGCGCGGCTGCTACCACGACGACGCGGTCGAGGATCACGGCGGCTCGTTCCTGGGCCCGGCCTCAGCCTACATCGAAGCCATCAAGCCGGCGCTGCACAGCGACCGGCTGATGAGCCACACGGTCACCAACGTCCTGATCGAGCTGACCGGCGCGGACACGGCGCTGAGCGAATGCTACTACCTGTCGTTCGCCCGCTACCCGGCCGCGGAGCCGCCGTTCGAGACCTTGACGCTGGCCCGCGCCATCGACCGCTTCGAGCGCCGCGACGGCGCCTGGCGGATCGCGACGCGCAAGCTGCGCTGGGAGTGGAACCGCGAGCAGCCCATCGCCGAGACCTGGGCGAGGGGCGCCATCGGCGACCCCGCCATCCTCCTGCACGGCGGCAAGAAACCGAACGACCCGCTGTACGAGGCCTAGCGGCCGAAGGCGCGCAGCTCGGCGGAGCGCGCCGAGTCCAGGTACTCGTCGAGGCGGGTGATGACGCCGCCTTCCATCTTCACCACCACGCAGGCGTCCATCGCCCACTTCTTGCCGTCGGGCAGGGTGGCCTCCAACACGTGCTGCTGCATGAAGCCGTCGGGCAGGGCCTCGCGACGCACGACGCGGTAATTGCGGTCGGGCAGGGCGCGGATGAACCAGTCCAGCACCTTCATGTTCTGGTCGACCGTCTGCTCGACGCCGTCGTTGTTGTGCCAGAGCTTTGCGTCGGGCGCGTAGCAGGCGCGGACGGTCGCCGTGTCGCCGGCCTGGATGGCGGCCACGAAGCGTTCGGCGAAGTCGAGATACTCCTGGGCGGTCACGGCGGGCTCCCTAGCGGCCGGTGGTCACGCGCTCGCCCGACAGCGAGCGGCGCATCTGCAGTTCGAAACCCGCCGGGTCGCGGGCCAGGTTGGCGCGGACGTCCACGGCCATGAAGTCGGTGTCGACCTCGCCGGCGCCCTTGCGGATCGCCTTCAGGCCCGCGTCGGCGATCGTCGCCGGGGTCTCCTTGAACCCCTCCACGTGGCTGGCCATGCGGGTGTCGACCGAGCCCACGATCAGGGCGGTGACCGAGGTGTTCTGCGGCGCAAGCTCGGCGCGCAGGCAGGTGGACATGGCCCGGCCGGCGAACTTGGACGGGCTGTAACCGCCCATGCCCGGCACGGCCACGATGCCGCCCGCCGAGAGCACGTTGGCGATGGCGCTCTCCTTGTGGCGCGCCAGGATCGGCGCGAAGGCGCGGCACATGGCCAGGGGGCCGAAATAGTTGGTCTCCATCTCGGCGCGGGCCGCCGACAGGTCGGGCGCCTTCAGCAGCGTCTGCATGGAGAACTGGCCCGCGTTGTTCACCAGGATGCTGACGTCCTGGCACTGGGCGGCCGCGGCTTCGATCTGCTCGGGCTTGCTGACGTCCAGCCGGACGGCGACGACGCGCGGGTCTTCGTCGACCAGATGCTGGGCGTTCGCCGGATCGCGCGTACCGACGTAGACCTTGGCCGCGCCAGCCTCGAGGAAGGCGCGCACGAAGGCTTCGCCAATGCCGCGGTTGCCGCCCGTGACCAGGGCGACGCTGTCCTTGATTTCCATCCCCGTACTCTCTTGGTTTTAGGCCGCGACCAGGCCGTCGCGGATGAATGCGCGGTCGGCCCACACGGCGTGGGTGCCGCTCGAGATCTTGTGCGGCAGGGCGATCCGGCAGACCGGGCCCTCATCGAAGCGCTTGCAGTCGATGATCACGCACTCCGACGCTTGGCGGTTCTCGTCGATGATGAAGCTGACGAGATAGCCGTCGTCCTCGTCCTTGGCGCCGATGCGAGGGGCGAAGGGCGCCTCGCTGGCGTAGCGGCCGTCGGGCAGGGTGACCTCCCACGACTGGCCGGTCTCCAGATCGTGCTTGACGAACCCGTTGAACAGGAACCAGCCGGGCTTGGACGTGGTGGAATAGGCGTAGCGGTAGGGTTTGCCGGCGTAGCGCTGGTTGAACATCCCGAACTCCAGGGTCCGTTCGTCCAGGTGGCGCTCTGTGGTCTCTCCGGTCTTCAGGTTGAAGCGCCAGCGGTGCAGTCGCGGCAGGAAGCTGTGCTCGTCCAGGAAGGCCATCATGTGGCCGTGGCCGTCAGGCGCGTCAGCCAGCGGCCGGGGCGTCGGGTTCTCCTGGAAATAGGCGTCCATCACCACCTCGTCGCCCTCTTCGTAGGCGTTGAGGAAGTGCAGGATGTAGGTGGGTTCGGCCTCGAACCATTTGATCTCGGACGGCTGGCCGTAGCGGGGGATCACCGCGAAGCGCGAGGGAATGCCCGGGTGCATCCGTACCGCGTGAATGTCGCGCTTCAGCAGCTCCTGGTCCCAGAACACGGGCAGGTCGTTGAGGATCGAGTAGTTGGCGCTGAAGGCCATGTCGTGCGGCAGGCGTGGGCCGGGCAGGGGGATCGGCACGTAGTGGGCCAGCTTTCCGGCCTTATCGACCACGCCGTAGTGCATGTAGGGCGCGTACTTCGAGTAGTTGAAGAACAGGAGCTCGCCGGTGGACTCGTCGACCTTGGTGTGGGCCGACACGCCGTCCAGGGGCGCCCAGCTGGCCACGCCGCCCTGTTCCAGCGTCTCGGGGTCCAGCCAGTAGGCTTCGCCGCACTGGTAGAAGGTGGAGACGATCTTGCCGCCGTGGACGACCACGTCCGTCGACGCGGTGTCCTTCAACCCGCCGTGAGCGCCGAAGCCGGGGCGCAGCGAAACGCCGGGGCCGTCCATCAGCCCGCCCCACAGCGACTGGCCCGCCTCCTGCTCGGCCTCGAAGCCGCGGGTGCGGACGAAGCGGTTGCGATAGTCGGCCTTGCCGTCCTTGAAGCTGATCATGTGCAGCATCCCGTCGCCGTCGAAGGGATGATGCCGGCCCAGCGGCTGCTGCGCGGGGTTCTCGGTGTTGCGGACGTAGACGCCGTCGATGTCCGTGGGGATCGCGCCTTCGATCACCTCGAGGTCGGTGGCGTTGACCTCCTCGTGCAGCGGCGTCCACGGTCCGCTCAGGTAGGGGTGGTTGCTCGGCAGCAGCGAGGTCTGCACTGGCGGCAAGCGCTCCATCTTCATCAGAGCTCTCCGAAGACTTGAATTGGCGGCCGGACCGGCGCGCCCTTGAACTCAGCCTAGCATCATGGTCTTGTTGTGCAAGTGACTAGTCGGCGCGGGCCGACGATTGTGATCGCGACGCCCCGGGAGAGGGCTGGAGGAGACCCGATGAAAGTGCTTCTGGCGGCCGCAGCGGCCCTGGCCATGACCCTCGCGCCGATGGCCGCCCAGGCCGCCGACACCGACGCCAGCCGCATCGCGGTAGTGAAGGAGATGATCGCCGCCTGGAAGGCCGCCGACTGGAAGAAGGTGGGCGACCTGTTCGCCGAGGACGGCGTGCTGCACTCGATGATGATCGAGCCGGTGAAGGGCCGCGAGGCGATCTACCAGCGCATCGCCGCGCTGGGGAAAGGCGCGCCGGGCGGCGTGGTGCTGGACGTCTCGCACATGGGCGTCATCGACGGCCTGGTCTTCATCGAGCGGGTCGACCGCTTCACCTACAACGGCAAGCCGGGCGCGGTGCCGGTCGTCGGCGTCCTGGACGTCAAGGACGGCAAGATGAAGGCCTGGCGCGAATACTACGACCGGGCCCAGCTCCTGAAGGAGATGGGCGCCCCCGAACACTAGGTCTGAGCACTAGACCCGTTCGAGGACCATGGCGGCGCCGACCCCGACGCCGCCCGTGGCCACCACCAGCCCGGTCTCGACGTCGCGCTGGGCCATGTCGTCCAGCAGGGTGGTGGTCAGGACCGCGCCGGTCGCGCCCATCGGATGGCCCATGGCCAGATGGCCGCCGTTCGGGTTCACGCGGTCCGCGTCGGGGCTGTAGCGCCGCTCGAAGACCACGGGCACGGCGGCGAAGGCCTCCATGAACTCCACGACGCCGACGTCGTTCAGGCCCAGACCCGCGCGGGCGAGCGCGCGATCCATGGCGCTGTAGCCCGCCGTGAGCTGCATCACCCGGTCGCCGGCCGTCTCGCCGACGGAACGGATCTTCGCCAGCGGCGTCAGGCCCAAGGCCCGGCCGGCTTCGAGCGTGCCCAGCAGCAACATCGCCGCCCCGTCCGCGATCGGCGGGCAGTGGGCCACGGAGTGCAGGTGCTTCACCTCGGCGAGCTCGGGGTGACCGGCCAGCACGATGTCGTCGTAACCCTGGGCGCCCGCCGCTGCGAACACCGGTCCCAGTTTGGCCAACGACGCGCCGTCGCCGAAGTCGCGGATGTTCTCGTCGCGCGCAAGTGCGACCTCGCCGTCCTCGCCCACGACCGGGATCACCCGGCCGTCGTAGCGGCCCTCGGCCCAGGCGGCGGCGGCGCGGCGGTGCGAGCGCAGGACGGCGGCGTCCATCTCCTCGCGGGTCACACCCTCGGCTGTCGCCAGCAGGTCGGCGGCCAGGCCCACGGGCGCCCAGCCCATCGAGGCCGCCATGCCCATGTCGGAGTAGAAGTCGGCCGCGTCGGCCAGGAACGGCGTCTGCGACATGCTCTCGACGCCGCCCGCCAGAACCAGGTCGACCTGGCCGCTCTCCACCCGCCGCGCGGCGTCGGCGATGGCGGTGAGGCCCGAGACGCAGAAGTTGTTGATCGTCAGGCAGGCGACCTCGTCGGGGAGGCCGGCCTGGATGCGCGCCGACAGCGCGATGTGGCCGCCCTGGACGCCGGTCTGGGTCACGCAGCCCAGGGTCAGGTGCTGGGCGGCCGCCACGGCCTCCGGGCTGTTGCGACGGCCTAGGGCGTCCAGCAACTGGCCCACCAGCCGGGCCGGCTTCAGCGTGGCCAGCGACCCGTCGGGGCGGCCCTTTCCGCGCGGCGTGCGCACGGCGTCGAAGATGTAGACCGGCATCTCACTCCTCCCCACCCCGAGTCAGTCTTGTAAACGAAGTTATGTCGACGCGGGAAGGGCGATCCACTGTCCGGACGTGATCGCGGCCGGTCCGGACAGGACTTCGGTTGAGCCGGATAGAGCGGGGCGTCACCTGGCCTGGCGGCAGGACCGCAAGCCGATCCAGGACCCTCATGAGCCTTCCCGAAGCCGCGGCCGCCGCGCCGCCCGCCCCGAAATCTTTCGCCGCCGAGGCGCTGGAACTCGTCAAGACCATCGGAGCCGCGCTGCTGATCGCGCTGGTCCTGCGCGTGGCGCTGTTCGAGCCCTTCACGATCCCGTCGGACTCGATGGAGCCCGGCCTGCGCACCGGCGACTACATAGTGATCACCAAGTTCGACTACGGCTGGAGCCGCTACTCCATCCCGCTGAACCCGCCGCTCTGGAAAGACCGCATCCTCGCCCACGCGCCGAAGCGGGGCGACGTGATCGTCTTCAAACTGCCCCGCGACACCTCGCAGAACTACATCAAGCGCCTGATCGGCCTGCCGGGCGACCGGGTGCGGTTCGAGGGCGGGACGATCTTCGTCAACGACAGGCCCATCGCCCGCGCACCGGGCGGTTTCACCCGCGATCCCGGGTCACCCGAGGTGACGGTGCAGGAGGTGGTGGAGCGGCGGCCGGACGGGCGGCCCTACGTCACCTTCGACCGCGGGCCCGGCCACGAGGGCGACGACACCCAGACCTACGTCGTGCCGGAGGGGACCTATTTCATGATCGGCGACAACCGCGACAACTCGCTGGACAGCCGCTGGCCGCCCGCCGTGGACGGCGTCGGTTTCGTGCCCGCGGAGAACATCGTGGGGCAGGCGCGGTTCGTCATGCTGTCGTGGCGCGGCGCGTCGCTGTGGAAGCCCTGGACCTGGGCCAACATCGACGTTTCGCGGCTGCTCCGCCCGGTCCGCTAGGGGCGGCGGTATTCGTCCAGTGTCAGCACGCCGTCGTGGTTGGCGTCCATGTGGGCGAAGGCCACGCGGCGCAGCAGGTCCTGGGCCGCATCGGGTGCGGGCCCGGGGCGAGCCAGCGAGGGCAGGGCGACGGCGCCGACGGCCGCGGCGATCAGCGCGCCGGCCGCGATCCGCCAGCGTCGGCGGGGCGAGGGCGCTGGCGTCGTGATCTGCTGGTCGATGAAGGCGCGCAGGGCGTCGCTGGCGGTGCGGCCCTCGCGCTGGCAGCGGTCCATGAACGCGGTCTTGGCCGCGTAGGGGATCCGGATCTCGAGCGACTCGCTCTTCTTGGGCGGCCTGGGTTCGCGCATGGCCGGAATCCAAACCCAATCCCGCGCCGCGCGACAGCGAAATCGTGTCCGGACGCGTTTTCGACGCAGGTTGAAGCCGCCCCGCCGTCCGGCTACCAGCGGCGCGGGGCAAGGGATTCTTGAGCATGGCCGACGGCGCGGTGGACTTCGAGTACCTGGAGACGTTCGCGGCCGGCGACATGCAGGTTGTCACCGAGGTGCTGGCCCTGTTCCAGGGCCAGGCGGAGGGCTGGACGGCCCGCCTGGAGGCGCCGGGCGACGGCTGGCGCGACCTGGCTCACACCATCAAGGGCGCGGCGCGCGGCATCGGCGCGACCGGCCTGGGCGACGTGGCCGACCGCGCCGAGCACGGCGATCCCTCGATGGCGCCCGAGCTGCGCGCGGCGCTGGTCGACGCCCTGGCCGCGATCGAAGGCTATCTCACGCGCATCGGCGGCGGCTGAGCTGTCGGAACGGGCGACGGCCGTTCGTCGTAGGCTGAGGCCCCGCTTCGGAACGCACCCATGAAAGCCGAAACCATCCTGGTCGAGAATGTCGCCAGTCCGGACAGCCCGCCGCGGCCGGTGAACAAGGAGAAGTTCGAGGCGGTGCGTGACGCCGTATTGGCCGTGCTGCCGACGGCCGAGCCGGGCTTCTCGTATGCCGAGCTGAAGGCCGCCGCGCTGCCGCGCCTGCCCGAGGCTCTGTTCCCGGGCGGCGACAAGGTGGGCTGGTGGCTGAAGTGCGTGCAGCTGGACCAGGAGGCCAAGGGCGTCATCGTGCGCCACGGCAAGCCGCTGCGCTGGTATCGCGCCGCCTAGGGGATCAAGACGCGGTCCGAGTAGGTCTCGATCAGCAGCGCGAACGGCCGGCCGTCGGGCGTCTGCAGGTAGGCGCGGTGCTGGAGCACGCTCGCCGGCACGGTGACCGGCACGTCGAAGCCGGCCGGATCGGCGGCCTCCCAGCCCGGCGGCAGGGGCTGGAACAGCAGGCGCGACGACAGCGTGCGGCGCTGGAAGTTCAGCGGACGGACCACCACACCGAAGGGGCGCTCGGTCGACTCCAGGTCGATGTTCATCTGTGCGGTCAGGCGGCCGGGCAGGTACCAGTTGTCGGCGCGCGACAGCACGACTTCGCCGCACTTCAGCTCGACGCGGCGCCGCTTCACCGGCTCGTTGGCGGCGGCGCCCAATTGGCGGCGCGCCGCGTTGCCGGCGGCCAGATCGTCAGGAACGTCGACCTGATGCGCCAGGATCCTCGGTGCGGCCGGATCGCGTCGGTCGCACAGCGCCTGCAGCACGGCGGTGGCGCTGTCGTGGCTCAGCAGGTCGGCGTTCAGGGTCTGGAGCTGGGCCTGCAGTCGCAGGCGCTGGACGTAGTTCGCCTGGGCGTCCTGGGTCGCCGCGCCGCTGGGCGCGAGCGAAGCCGCCGTCACGACCGCCGCCACGAGACCTCCTGCGAACCTCAAGTCCCTAAATCCCGGCGCCGTTGTCGATGGCCCGCAAGGCCTCTTCGTGCGCCTGCGCTTCCGCCTCGATCCAGCCGATGAAGGCCTTCACCTGCGGCAGCCGTCCCTTGGCCTTGGGATGGACGAGGTAATAGGCGAAGTCGACCGCCTGCGCCATTGGCAGCGGCGCCACCAGGCGTCCCGCGTCCAGGTCGGCCTGCGCCAGGGTGCGCTTGGCCAGCGCGACACCGCGGCCGTTGGCGGCGGCTTCGATGACGAGGCTGGACTGGTTGAAGCGCGGGCCGCGGTGGCCGTCGATGCCGCGCAGCTGCCGGGCCGCCAGCCACATGGGCCAGTCGGGGCAGGAATCGTCGATCTCGGGCGAGCCGTCGTGCAGCAGGACATGGTTCACCAGGTCCTCCGGCGTCTCCAGCGGATGTTCCTTGAGGAGCTCGGGACTGAGCACCGGGATCACGGCCTCGCTGACCAGCCGCTTCACCTCCAGGCCCGGATAGCGGCCGGCGCCGTAGCGAAGCGCCAGGTCCACCTCGCCGGCGCTGAGGTCGACCAGTTCCATGCCGGCGTTCAGCCAGACGTCGACGTTCGGGTGGGCGCGCTCGAAGGCGCCCAGGCGCGGCGCCAGCCACTTGGCTGCGAACGAGGGCGGAGCGGTGATGGTCAGGCGGCGGCCGTCGACGGCGGCGGTCAGCAGGCTGGCGGCCTCGGCCAGGCGATCGAACGCCTCGCGCAAGGCGGGCAGGGCGGTCTGGGCCGCGTCGGTGAGCAGCAGGCCCTTGGGCGTGCGCTTGAAGAGGGCCGCGCCGACGTAGTCCTCGAGGTTCTGGATCTGCTGGCTGACGGCCCCGGGCGTGACCGAAAGCTCGTCGGCGGCTCGGCTGAAATTCAGGTGGCGCGCCGCGGCCTCGAACGCGCGGAGGGCGTTGAGCGGCGGCAACCGGCGGCGCTGGTGGTTTCGATCCATCCTAGAATTCCTGACACCCCGGGCAGAAGTCCTTGGGTTGCGACTTGGGCTTCTCCGCCCCTATTTGCAAGCGTCCGCTGGTGTATCGGCCCTTTTCGCCGGTGGGCGTCAGGCGGGGCGGGCGCGAGTCCGCCCCGTCATGATTTCAGGGCCGGTGTGTCGATAGAGAAGCTAAACATGGCCGTTGGCGGCGACAAAGGCAGGGGCGGTGATCGTCTCGTGGTGCTGCGCGGAAACGCCCGGTCGCGTGCGCCTGGCCGGGTGTGGCTGGTGGGCGCCGGGCCGGGCGACCCCGAGCTGCTGACGATCAAGGCGCTGAAGGCTCTGCAGGCCGCCCAAGTGGTGGTGCACGACGGCCTGGTGTCGGACGAGATTTTGGACCTGGCCCCCGCGTCGGCGCGCCGGATCAGCGTCGCCAAGCGCAAGTCGCGCCACTCCTACAGCCAGGACGAGATCAACCGGATGCTGGTGGCCTTCGCGCTCGAAGGCCTGGAAGTCGTGCGGCTGAAGGGCGGCGACCCGTTCATCTTCGGACGCGGCGGCGAGGAGCTGGAAGCCTGCCGCGAGGCCGGCGTCGAATGCCTGATCGTGCCGGGCGTGACCGCGGCCCTGGCTGCCGGGGCCTCGGCCGGCGCGCCGCTGACCCACCGCGGGTCGGCGCAGGCTGTGACGTTCGTGACGGGGCATGCCGCGAAGGGCGGCGAGCCCGACCTGGACTGGGAGAGCCTGGCCAAGGTCAACCAGACCGTCGTGATCTACATGGGCCTGTCGATGGCCGCCCCAATCGCCGCGCGCCTGACGGCCGCCGGCCGCGCGGGCTCGACCCCGGCCCTGATCGTTGAGAACGCCAGCCGCGCCGACGAGCGCCGCGCGGTCACCACCCTGGCCGGCCTGGCCGAGGCGGCTGCGAACCTCGACGGCCCGGCGCTGCTGATCGTGGGCGAGGCCATGGCGCTCGCTCAGTCCGGCGAAGAAGGGGCCGGCGAACGCCGCGCCCAAGTCGAAACCCTGATCCGCGAGGCCCGGGCATGAAAGCTCTGACCGCCAACCGCCTCACCGACGGCGAGGTCGTGTTCTGGAAGGCCGGCCAGTGGGTGACCCGGTTCGCCGACGCCGAACTGTGGGCCGACGACGACCCGGCGGCCGTCCAGGCCGAAGCGTCGGGCAAGGCCCAACCGACCGTCGTGGTCGACGCCTACCTGATCGACCTTGTGGAATCCGAAGGCCTCTGGGCGCCGCTCAGCTACCGCGAGCGCATCCGCGCGCTTGGCCCCTCCAATCACCTCCACCACGGCAAGCAGGCCGAGGGCGGGGCGGTGATCGAGGCGCTGCAGCACGCCCACGGCGCGGCCCGGTCCACCGGCCGCGTCAACCTGATCAAGCGGAAGTAGTCCGATGTACACCTACGACACCATCGACAAGGCGATGCTCGCCGACCGCTCGCAAGAGTTCCGGGGCCAGGTGGCGCGCCGTCTTGCCGGCGACCTGACCGAGGACCAGTTCAAGCCGCTGCGCCTGATGAACGGCCTCTACCTGCAGCTCCACGCCTACATGCTGCGCGTCGCGATCCCGTACGGCTCGCTGAACCCGGCCCAGCTGCGCAAGCTGGCATGGATCGGCCGCACCTACGACAAAGGCTACGGCCACTTCACGACCCGCACGAACCTGCAGTTCCACTGGATCAAGCTGGCCGACACGCCCGACATCCTCGACCACCTGGCCAGCGTCGACATGCACGCCATCCAGACGTCGGGAAACTGCATCCGCAACACCACGACCGACCCCTACGCCGGGGCCACGGCCGAGGAGGTGGACGATCCGCGGGTGTGGGCCGAGGCGATCCGCCAGTGGTCGACCTTCCACCCGGAATTCTCGTTCCTGCCGCGCAAGTTCAAGATCGCGATCACGGCGGCGCCAAAGGACCGTACGGCGGCCCGCGTCCACGACATCGGCCTGGTGCTGAAGCGCGCGCGCGACGGCTCGCTGGGCTTCGAGGTCATCGTCGGCGGCGGCATGGGGCGCACGCCCTATGTCGGCCCCACGGTGAAGGAGTTCCTGCCGGTCAACCGGCTGCTCTCGTACCTGGAAGCGATCCTGCGCGTGTACAATCGCCACGGTCGCCGGGACAACATCTACAAGGCCCGGATCAAGATCCTGGTCGCCGCCCTCGGCAAGGACGAGTTCGCCAAGCAGGTCGAGGCCGAATGGGCCAAGATTGGCGAGGGCGCCGACCTGCCGGACACCGAACTGGCCCGCATCCGTGGCGCGTTCGCCCAGACCGCGTTCGAGACGCTGCCGGCCCACTCGGAAGCCTTCGAGGCGGCCAAGGCCTCGAACCCGGCCTTCGCCCGCTTCGTGCGCAACAATCTCAAGCCCCACAAGAAGGCCGGCTACGGCATTGTCGAGGTCAGCCTGAAGGGCATCGGCGACACGCCTGGCGACGCCAGCTCCGAGCAGATGGAGGTCGTCGCCGACCTCGCCGAGCGCTACGGCCTGAACGACATCCGCGTGACGCACGAGCAGAACCTGGTCCTGCCCCACGTGAAGCTGGACGACGTACCAGCGGTCTGGGCGGCGCTGCACGAGGCCGGGATCGCGACGCCGAACATCAATCTGGTCAGCGACATCATCGCCTGCCCGGGTCTGGACTACTGCGCCCTGGCCAACGCCCGGGCGATCCCGATCGCCCAGCAGATCGCCGAGAAGTTCCGCGACCAGGACCGCGCGGAAAAGGTGGGCGAGCTGAAGATCAAGATCAGCGGCTGCATCAACGCCTGCGGTCACCATCACGTGGGCCACATCGGCATCCTGGGCGTCGATAAGAAGGGCGAGGAGTTCTACCAGCTCACGCTGGGCGGCTCGGGCGCCGAGGACGCGGCCGTCGGCTCGATGCTGGGCCCGGCGCTGCCCTACGAGAAGGTCGCTGACGCGGTCGACACGCTGGTCGACGTCTACCTGCGCGAACGCCAGGACGGCGAGCGCTTCCTCGACACCTTCCGCCGCACCGGCGTCACCCCGTTCAAGGAGGCTGTCTATGCCGACGCTCATTGAGCTGAAGGACGGCGTCTGCCGCACGCTCGACGACGCGTTCACCCACGTGGCGGACGACGAGGACATGGCGAGCGGCGACGTGATCGTCTCGCTCACCCGGTTTCAGTCGGAAGGCGAGGGGCTCTTGTCCGAAGGCCGCCGCGTCGGCGTGCGGCTGAAGGCCGAGGAAGAGGTCGAGGCCCTGGCCTACGACCTGCCGCGGGTGTCGGTGGTGGCGCTGGAGTTCCCGAAGTACCGCGACGGCCGCGCCTACACCAATGCGCGCCTCGTACGTGAGCGATTCAAGTACAAGGCCCAGGTCCGCGCCGTCGGCGACGTGCTGCGCGAGCAGGCGGGCTTCATGGTTCGCGTGGGCTTCGACGCCTTCGAACCGGCGGACGACGCCAGCGCCAATGAGTGGCAGGCCGCCGTCCACCGTTACCGCCACGTCTATCAACGCTCCGCCGACGGCCGCGCGCCGGCCTTCGCCGAGCGGGAGGCATGAGTGATGGCGTTCGATTCCCTTGACCGGAACCCGGTCGCGCTGCGGCTCGACGCCGAGCTGCGGCACGCCCACCCGCGCACCATCCTGGAGGCCGCGGTCGAGAGCTTCGGCGACAAGCTGGCGCTGGTGTCGTCCTTCGGCGCCGAGAGCGCGGTGCTGCTCGACATCGCCGCCAAGGTGAAGCCGGACATCGCCGTGCTGTTCCTCGACACCGGCATGCTGTTCGGCCAGACGCTGGACTACCGCAAGAACCTGGCCGAGCGGCTGGGCCTGACCAACGTCCGCGACCTGCGCCCGGCCTACCAGGACCTGGCCACGGCCGACCCGCAGGCCAAGCTGTGGCAGACCGACACCGACGCCTGCTGCGAGATCCGCAAGGTGATCCCGCTGGACAAGGCGTTGGGCGAGTTCGACGCCTGGATCACGGGCCGCAAGCGCTTCCACGGCGGCGACCGCCTGCACCTGCCCGTGGTCGAGCAGGCCGAGGGCAAGGTGAAGTTCAACCCGCTCGCGAACTGGGGCAAGGCCGACCTCGACGCCTACGCGGCCGAGCACGACCTGCCGGCCCATCCGCTGGTGGCCCAGGGCTTCCCGTCCATCGGCTGCTGGCCCTGCACCCAGCCAGCCGAGGAGGGCGAGGATGTCCGCGCCGGCCGCTGGAAGGGTCTGGACAAGACCGAGTGCGGCATCCATGTGGCCCGTGCGCCGGGGACGCCCAACAACGTCGGCGGCGACATCTAAGGCTTTTCAGGAATGAACGACGTGACCTTGGCCCAGCCGGCCGCTTCCGCCGGACTGAAGGCGTCCGGCGCCTTCTTCGTCGAGACCGTGACGTGGGTCCATCACTGGACCGACACCCTGTTCTCGTTCCGCTGCACCCGTGACCCCGCCCTGCGTTTTTCCAGCGGCCAGTTTGTGATGGTCGGGCTGCAGAAGGAGGACGGCAAGCCGCTGGTCCGCGCCTATTCCATCGCCTCGCCGGCCTGGCACGAGGAACTGGAGTTCTATTCGATCAAGGTGCCCGACGGTCCGCTGACCTCGCGCCTGCAGAACATCAAGGTGGGCGACCAGGTGCTGATCGGACGCAAGCCGACCGGCACGCTGGTGCTGGACGGCCTGAAGCCCGGCAAGCGCCTCTACATGCTGGGCACCGGCACGGGCCTGGCGCCCTGGCTGTCGCTGGCCCGCGACCCCGACGTCTACGAGAGGTTCGAGCACGTGGTGGTGACCCACACCGTGCGCGAGGTGCGCGACCTGAACTACGCCGAGCTGTTCGACGAACTGCCGAAGGACGAGATCCTGGGCGAGCTGATCGGCGACAAGCTGAAGTACTATCCGACGGTCACGCGCGAAGAGTTCCGGACCAAGGGCCGGATCACCGACCTGATCGCCTCGGGCCAGCTGTTCACCGACCTGGGCCTGCCGAAGTTCAACCCGGCCGAAGACCGCGTCATGCTCTGCGGCGGCCCCTCGGTGCTGGTCGATCTGAAGCAGCAGCTCATCGACCTGGGCTACGAGGAGGGCTCGATCGCTCAGCCGGGCGACTTCGTGCTCGAGAAGGCCTTCGTCGAGACCTGAAGCTCTGCCGCAACCTATGGGGGTGCGGCAGGACGCCTAAGCGAATCTACGTAGGTGTTCGCCCGAAATTTTAACCATGAAATTCGTGTGGTTAGATGGCGCATGGCTTGGAGGAATCCAGCATGTCCGCCGCGTATTTCGAACCCCGTGAAGCGCAACCATCGCTTGTAGCGCAGCTTGGAGCCTGGTTCCGCGCCGCGCACCGGCGCACGACCGTCGTCTCCCGCAAGCCCGCTGCGAAGCCTGCCCCCCACGTCGTTGGGGCCTGCGGCTGCTGCGCGGATCGCGCCCTGCTGCGCTACGTCTCCCCCCAGGTGCTCGACAAGCTGATGGCCGACCCCGACGGGCTGAGCCTGGGAGGTGAGACCCGCGACGTCACCGTGTTGTTCGCCGACCTGCGTGGTTTCACGGCCCTGGCCGAGGCGATGAAGGACGACCCGCGCCGCCTCAATGACCTGATCAACGCCTTCTTCGACCCGGTCACCGAGATCGTGTTGGCCCACGGCGGCACGATCGACAAGTACATGGGCGACTGCGTCATGGCGTTCTGGGGCGCGCCGGCCGACGATCCCGACCACGCCCGCCACGCCGTCGAGGCGGCCGGGGCGATCCTGGCGGCCATGGGCGACATCGACCGCCGGGTTCGCGCGGCGTTCGACGGCGGGGCCGACCTGCCGCCCATCCGCATCGGCATCGGCGTGAACTCGGGCGAGTGCGTGGTGGGCAACGTCGGCAGCCGCCGGCGCTTCGACTATTCGGTGATCGGCGATCCGGTGAACGTCGCCTCGCGGATCGAGGGGCTCTGCAAGGTCTACGACATCCCCCTGCTGATCGGGGAGGAGACCGCGCGGCGCCTGCCGGACGCCGGGCTGGCCGAGATCGGCCGCCTCACCCTGCGCGGCCGCAGCGAGAAGCAGTGGGTTTTCAGCCTGCCGGAACTGGGCGCTCCGTCGGAGCCGGGCCGATGACCGACATCCCGCAATTCGAGTCGATCTTCCCGGCCTCGGACGAGGCGGCCCGCGACCCTGGCCAGCCGTGGCCGCGCGGCGTGGGGCTGGCTATCGGCGCGGTCGCCTCACTCGGCCTGTGGGCCGGTCTCGCGCACCTGGCCCTGCGCCTTATCGGCTAGCCCGCTGCCGCCGCCAGGACGAACGCGGCGCGGGCCTCGACGCTACCTTTCGGCACGATCACCGGCGCGTAGCCCACCGTGGGCAGCACGCCGCAGATGACGTTGAACGTCCGCTCGGCCTCTGCCCAGTCCTGTTTCCGCTCGGCGTCCGTCGCGTAGATTTCGCGCCAGGGCGGGAAGACGAAGACCGTCGGGTTGTAGCGCCGCGTGCGCACGGCTTCGATCAGGGCCGGGGAAGGCGTCGATCCGTTCGCGCCGTAGCTGTCGATGATTCCGCGGTCGAAGAAGACACGGCCCGTCTCGCTCGCCAGGCCGTCGTAGATCGCGATATCCCGGCCGGCGCACAGTGACACATAGAGGTCGTTGTCCATCCAGGGGACGCCGCGGCCGCCGGTCTCGACCTGCTCGCGGATCACCGCACGGGCCGTCTCCTCGACGACGCGTTCGCCCAGGCCGGCCAGATGCCGGATGAGCGTGGTCTTGCCCACGCCGGGCCCGCCGGTGAGGACGAAGAAGTTGGGTTTGTGGATGGGAGCCCCCGTGGTGAGGGCTAGCCCGTCACTTCGGCGGGCAGCCCGTGAAGTTGCCGACCTTGATGGCGGTCAGCGTGCCGAGGTTGAGCTTCTGCATCGCCTTCATCGAGGCGGCGTTGTGGCCCGTGTACATGTCGATCCGCTGGCCCTTGATCGCCCCGCCGATGTCGGAGGCGTACCAGTAGCCGTCGTGCGTCTGTCCGTCGGGCATCTTCAGGCCGACGGTCTCCTTGATGAAGACCACGGTGCGGCGCGGGATGATGGTCTTGTCGACCGCCAGGGTGCGCATCGGCACGACGCGGCAGCCGAGGCTGTCCAGGCTGCCCACACCCTTGGCGCCGGCATGATAGAGCGTGGCTTTCACGTTGAAGACCGCGGAGCCGGGAAGCGCCCCCGAAATGATGGAGGTCACGAGGTCGCCAACGGGATCGTTCGTCGCGGCTTGCGCGTTCGGAGCGATGGCGATGGCGGAAAGCACTGCCAGGGCGGCGAGGCGGCGTCGCATGGACGGCGTCCTCCTTCGTCGTTGAACTGGTGGCCGGAGTCCTACCGGCTGAGGTCCTGCGGGGCAACCCCGGAAGGGCGATTGGCCGCGGCCTGTGAGTTTCCCTAACAGCTGAAGTGAAGCGGTATCGCTTGATCGCGAAGGGATTCCGCCGCACAGCCGTGCCGCACACGGAGGAGGGCGGCGTGAAAATCTATGGGGATAGCATCTCGGGCAACTGCCTGAAGGTGAAATGGACGGCCGATTTCCTGGGCCTGAAGTACGACTGGATCGAGACCAACATCCTGCAGGGCGAGTCGCGCACCGAGGCCTATCTGGCGATGAATCCGGCCGGCCAAGTGCCCGCCGTGGTGCTCGATGACGGCCGCCCACTGGCCCAGTCCAACGCCATCATCCTGCACCTCGCGGAGGGTTCCAGCCTGATTCCGGCGGACGCCTACGACCGGGCCAAGATGTTCGAGTGGCTGTTCTGGGAGCAGTACAGCCACGAGCCCTACGTGGCGGTCGCCCGCTTCCACGTCCGCTACCTGGGCAAGGCGGTGACTGATCTGGAGGAGCGCCTGGTGGAGCGCGGCAACGGCGCGCTGAAACGCCTGGAACTGGGCCTGGCCGACACTCCGTTCCTGGTGGGCCACAGCCTGACGCTCGCCGATATGGCGCTGGTGGCCTACACGCGTGTCGCCCACGAAGGCGGCTTCAGCCTCGACCTCTACCCGGCCGTCAAGGCCTGGGTGGCACGCGTGGAGCAGGCGCTGAATATCGGCTGAGCCGCCCGCCGGCTCGTCTTGCCATTGTCACGGCAGGGCGGGAAAAGCGGAGCATGAAACGCTTTCCCGCCCTGGCGCTCGCCGCCGTCATCGCCGCCGCCCCCAGCTCGCTGTTCGCCTGGGGCAACACCGGCCATCGGATGCTGGGCGAGATCGCCGTCCGCGCGCTGCCGGCCGAGATGCCGGCCTTCCTGCGCACCAAACAGGCGGCTATCGATGTCGGTGAGCTGTCGCGCGAGCCCGATCGCTCCAAGGGCGCCGGCAAGCTGCACGACCAGGACCGTGACTCGGGCCACTTCGTCGACCTGGACGAGGACGGCAAGCTGCTGGGCGGCCCACCGATGCTGCCGCTGGCGGCCACCCGCGCCGACTTCGAGACCCAGCTGCGCGCTGCCGGCCTCGACCAGTGGAAGACCGGCTACCTGCCGTACTCGATCCTCGACCGCTACCAGCAGCTCACCAGCGACTTCGCCTATTGGCGCGTCCTGAAGGCGGCCGAGGTCAATCCCGCCTGGAAGAAGAATCGCGCCTGGTTCACCGCCGACCGGATCCGCCGCGAAGGCCTGATCATGAAGACCATCGGCGAGCTCTCGCACTTCGTAGGCGACGGCAGCCAGCCGCTGCACGTGACCAGCCACTACAACGGCTGGGGCGATGGCCCGAACCCCAACGGCTACTCCAAGGCCCGCCTGCATGGCCCCTTCGAGAGCGACCTGGTGCAGGCGACGGTGAAGCCAGCGGCCGTGGCCGCCAAGGTGGCGCCTCTGCGCCTCTGCAACTGCCCCATTGAACAGCGCGTTTCCGAGTACCTCAGCGCTACCGGGAAGCAGGTGATCCCGTTCTACGAGATGGAGAAGGCGGGCGGCATGGCCCTCGGCGACCCGCGCGGGACGGCAATGGCCACGGATCGGATCGCGGTCGGCGCCTCTGAGTTGCGCGACGTGATCGTCGAGTCCTGGCGCGCCAGCCTGAACTCGAAGGTCGGCTGGAAGCCCGTGGCCGTGAAGGACGTGATCGACGGCAAGGTCGATCCCTATCCCGCCCTCTACGGCATCGACTGATGCCCACGCCGCAGTTCGGCCAGGCCGGCCTGGAGGGGCCCTATCCGGACCGGCCCGCGGCCTTTGCGGTGATCGAGCGCGACGGGCTGCTGGCCCTGGTGCGCGTCCAGCGCGAACATCGCGGCCTGGTCCTCGACCTGCCCGGGGGCGGGATTGATCCGGGCGAGACGGCGGCTCAGGCGGCCGTGCGCGAGTGCGGCGAGGAAGCAGGGATGGTGGTGGTCCTGGACGGCGAGCCGTTCGTCCACGCCGACCACTTCTTCCTCCACGGCGACGGCGAGGTCCGCAACACGCGCGGGGCCTTCTTCACCGGGCGTGTGCAGGCTGAGGACCCGGCGCTGAAGATCGAGGACGACCACGAACTGGTCTGGATCGCGCCCCACGACGCCGTGGCGCGGCTCGACCGGGACTCACATGCCTGGGCGGTCGCGGCATGGCTGAGATTGCGCGCGCGCGCCTGAGGCGCTAGCAGCGCGCCATGACAGCAAAGATCATCGAAGGCCTGCCCGTCGCCGAGCGCTTGCGCGCGGACGTGACGGCCGAGGTGGCGCGCCTGCGCGCCGAGCACGGTCTCCAGCCGGGCCTCGCGGTCGTGCTGGTGGGCGACGACCCGGCGAGCCAGGCCTATGTGAAGTCGAAGGGCGAGCAGTCGCTGGCCGCGGGCATGCACTCGGTCACGCACCGCCTGCCGACGGAGACCTCCCAGGCGACGCTGCTGAAGCTGGTCGAGGAGCTGAACGCCGACCCGAAGATCCACGGCATCCTGGTCCAGCTGCCGCTGCCGAAGCATCTCGACGAGAAGCCGGTCATCGACGCCATCGACCCCGACAAGGACGTCGACGGCCTCCACGTGGTCAACGCCGGCCGTCTCGCCGTGGGGCTGCCGGCGCTGACGGCCTGCACGCCGGTCGGCTGCATGGTGCTGTTGCGCGACACCCTGGGCGACCTGACCGGCAAGCATGCTGTGGTGCTGGGGCGCTCCCGCCTGGTCGGCAAACCGATCGGACAGCTGCTGCTGGCCGCGAACTGCACGGTCACCATGGCTCATTCCAAGACGGTGGACCTGCCGGCCGTGTGCCGCACCGCCGACATCCTCGTCGCCGCCGTCGGTCAGCCGCGGATGGTCCGCGGCGACTGGATCAAGCCGGGCGCCACCGTCATCGACGTGGGCATCAATCGCGTGCCGTTCGACAATCCGGAGCAGGCGGCCCTGGGCAAGACCAAGCTCGTCGGCGACGTGAACTACAAGGAAGCGCTGCAGGTGGCAGGCGCCATCACGCCGGTGCCGAAGGGGGTCGGCCCCATGACCGTCGCCTGCCTGCTGCAGAACACGGTGACCGCCGCGAAGCGTCAGGCGGGCCTGGAAGCCTAGCTCGCGGCCTTGGCGTTCTCGTTGGTCCAGCCGACGACCTCGCCCAGGACCTGCTTCACCGCTTGGTCATAGGCCGGGACGATGGCCGTCACCCGGTTGTCGCCGGCCGTGATCCTCTTCTCGAACAGCTTCTCGGCCACCAGGCCCCGGTCGGCCCCGCTGGTCAGGGCGGCGCGCACGCGCACCACCACGGTCGGCGCCGCCTTCGGCCCACGCTCGTAGTGAGCCTCGAAATTCCGCACGTCCAGTCGCAGAATGTAGGGCGCGACGCCCGGCTCGCCGCGGGCGATCAGGCGTACGTGGCCCGGATCGGCGTCGAACGCCGCGACGACAGCCTCGTCCCACAGCACGGCGGCCGGCGCGATCCAGCGGGTCTCGGCGACATAGGCCGCCTTGCCGTTGGTGAGGGTCAGCAGTCGGTCGCCCGCCGACTCGCGCTGGAAGGTCGCGTTGGTGCGGAACACGCCCACACTGCCGGTGGCGGCCTCGACGTCCTTGGCCGCCACGTCCTGGCCAAAGCGGTAGAGGTGCGCCGGCTTGCTCTTGGGCAGCAGCGAGACGCAGCCGGACAGGGCCAGCGCGCAGGCCGCGACGGCGGCGAGGCGGGGAAGGGCGGAGGGTCGCATCATTGGGGCACCTTCACTTCCTCGGCCTTGCCCTTGCCGAGCGCGCCGGTCGGGTTGGACTGGACCTCGTTGATCAGTCGCTCCAGCGACTGGGCGGTCTCCTGCAGCTGGATCACCGCCGAGGTCACCTGGGGCAGGCCGTTGGTGGCGAAATCGGCCGTCGGGCCCTGCAGGCGGTCGATCATGGCGCGGGCGTCCTTGGCGGTCGCCTTCGCCTCCTCGGCCGCGTCGGCCAGGTTGGCGATGGCCCGCTTGCCGTCGCCGTCCACCACGCCGCGGGTCGAGGCCGACAGCTTGGCGATCTCGTCGGCGGCGGTGTCGATCCGCTGCAGCGCGCTCTGGGCGTCGGCCAGGATCGCCTTGCGTTCGCGCAGTTCGGCGGTGAACGCCTGGGCGTCGGAGAGCGAGGCCGAGAACGTCTTGATGTTCTGGTCGGACAGGACGCGGTTCACCCGGTCCAGGGCCTCGATGGTCCGCGTCAGCACCGTGCCGCCGCCCTCCAGCAGGTCGGAGATGGCGCTGCGCTGGCTCCGGATGATGGGGATGCAGTCGCGGCCCAGGCCCAGCCGCTCGCACCGCGGCTTGTCAGCCTCCTTCAGCAGGGCGCGCGAGCCGGTGCCGGCAGTGATCTGAACATAGTTCAGCCCGGTGATGCCCTGGGGTTCCAGGGTGGCGTAGCTGTCGACACGGATCGGCACGTCCTCGGTCACGCGCACGCGGGCGATGACGTTTCGCGGGTTGAACTTGTCGAGCGCGATCTTGGTGACCTCGCCCACCTTGATGCCGTTGAAGTGGACTTCGCCGCCTTCGTTGAGGCCACGCACGGGCCCCTGGAAGACGATGTCGTACAGGTCGTACTCGGCATTGATCCGCAGGCGCGCGAGCCAGACGACGAAGACGACCAGCGCCACCGTCAGGATCAGGGTGGAAAGCCCCACCAGGGCGTAGTTGGCGTTTCTTTCCATCAGGCTTTCGTCCCTGCTCGGGCGTCACGCGCCGCGCGGCCCCGGGGTCCCAGGAAGTATTCACGGATCCACGGATGATCGGAACGCTCGAGCTCGCGAACCGGCGCCGTGGCCACCACGCGCTTGTCGGCGAGCACGGCGACCCGGTCGGTGATCTCGTAGAGGGAGTCGAGGTCGTGGGTGATCATGAACACGGTCAGGTCCAGGCTGTCGGCCAGGTCACGGATCAGTTCGTCGAAGGCGGCCGCGCCGATCGGGTCGAGGCCCGACGTCGGTTCGTCGAGGAACAGCAGCTCGGGGTCCAGCGCCAGCGCGCGCGCCAGACCGGCGCGCTTTTTCATGCCACCCGACAGCTCGGCCGGCTTCAGTGAGCCCGCCTCTGGACGCAGGCCGACCATGGCGATCTTCAGATCCGCCAGGTCATAGGCCTCGCGCCGCGAGAGCCGCGTATGCTCGAACATCGGCGCGGCCACGTTCTCGCGGACGGTCAGGTTCGAGAAGAGCGCGCCGCCCTGGAACAGCACGCCCCACGACCGCTCCAGCGCGCTCCAGCGGCGCCGCGAGGCCCGCTTCAGCTCCTGGCCGAAGACCGTGACCGTGCCCGCGTCGGGATTGCGCAGGCCGATAATGGTGTTGAGCAGCACCGACTTGCCGGTGCCCGAACCGCCGACGATGCCCAGCACCTCGCCGCGCTTCACGGTCAGGTCCAGGTCCTCGTGCACCACGTGCTCGCCGAACTGCGAACGCAGGCCGCGCACCTCGATGGCGGGGCCGGACTGGTCCAGCAGTTCCTCGTCGCTGAGGGCGTTCTCGTTGCGCGCGTCGGTCATACGTCGAGCTGCATGTAGATGAGCGCGAAGGCCGCATCGATCATGATGACGGCGAAGATGGCGTGGACCACGGCCGCCGTCACCCGCTGGCCCAGGGACTGCACGTCGCCGCCCACCAGGAGGCCCTGACGGCAGCCGATGCCCGCCACGACGCCGGCCATCACCGGCGCCTTCGACAGGGCGACCCAGAAGTGCGTGACGCCTACGTTGTCGACGATGCGCTGGAGGAAGAACGTCGGTCCCAGGCCCAGCGTGGTCCAGACGACGATCAGGCCGCCGAGCAGGCCGGCCAGCGTCGCCACGAACGTCAGCAGCGGGATGGTGATCAGGAGCGCCACGAAGCGCGGCAGCACCAGGGCCTCGAACGGATCGACGCCCATGACCTGCATGGCGTCCACCTCCTGCTGCATCTTCATCGAGCCCAGCTCGGCGGCGAAGGCCGAGGCCGAGCGGCCCGACAGCAGCACCGCCGTGATCACGATGTTGAACTCGCGGATCATCGATACGCCGATCAGCTCGACGACGAACACCTCGGCGCCGAACTGGCGCAGCATGTTGACGCCCAGCAGGGCCACCACGGCCCCGATGAAGAGGGTGGTGATCGCCACGATCGGGATGGCGTCGAGACCGGCGCGCTCCATCTGGGTGAAGATCGGCGCCCAGCGGACCTTGCGCGGATTGCTCACCAGGTTGGCCAGCGCGCGGAAGGCGACGACCAGCAGGTGGCCCAGGAACCCCATGGTGTCGAGGAACTCGACGCCCAGGTCCACGACGCCCCGGCCGATGCGGATGGTCAGGTTGTGGAAGCCCTGTGGCTCGCGGCGCACCACCGGCTCCACGCGGGCGGCGTTGTCCACAAGTTCCAGCAGCCGGCGCGTCTCGGGCCGGGCGACCACCTTCTCCAGGCTGAAGTCGCGGCCCATCGCGCGGACGATGGCGTAGGCGCCGGCCGTGTCCATGCGCCGGACGCCGGTGAGGTCCAGGGTCACGCCCTGCCGGCCGCGCAGCTCCTGCGCCAGGGTCTCGGTCACCCCGCCCAGCAGGTTTGTCGTCCAGTCGCCGCTGAGCATCGCCGTGGGGCGATCCGTCGCGGCCTGCATCTGGAACTGCGCGGGCTTCTCCATGAGAGGGTTGTCCGGGGCGTCGGCGCGGCTGTCCAGCCTTCCCGTTCCGGTTCATCCTCCCTCGTGCTGCGGCGCCCGGGCCAAAACAGCCCAGCCTCCGAACGCTCATATGGCGAAGGCTGTTCCGGTCACAAGCGTCGCCGTTCGTCCACCGCTACGGCCACGCTCAGCCAACTTTTGGTCCAAGTCGGGCGGGTAAGCATCACGAACTTCGACTGATATGACTCGCTTGCGTAGGAGTGGAGAGAGTGACCCGACAGATCGACCTCGCAGGGGCCTCCGGCGCGCGCTACCGCTACAGCCCGCTGGACGAGGAGCGCTTCCTGCCGCCCGCCGGGGCAAACTACGTCATCGCCGAACTCAAGGAGGAAGGGCCGAACGTGGTCTACGCCGGGGAGACTGACAACCTCGCCAGCCAGACTTGGCGCTCCGACCTGGAGAAGGCGCGGCGGAAATACGCCGAGGCCACGGTGCTGACGCGGCTCAACGTGACCCGCGCGATCCGCGAGGCCGAGCGGGCCGACCTGATCGAGCACTATCATCCGCCGTTGAACGGTTAAGCTGTCGGGGCGCATCCTGGCGGCGTGAGCGCGCCGCCCCTTATCGTGATCTTCGGCGCCGTCGTCCGGCCCGACGGCAGCCCGTCGGCGTCGCTGTTGCGGCGGATCGGCTATGGGCTGGACGCGGCCAAGGCCCATCCCGATGCGCCGGTCCTGTGCTCGGGCGGGGTCTGCCGGCGTGGCACGCCGTCCGAGGCCTCGATCATGGCGCGGGTGCTGGAACGGGAAGGAGTGTCGCCCGCCCGGTTGATCCTCGACGAGGCCAGCCTGACGACGGTCGACAACGTGGAAGCGGCGGCGCGGCAGGTCGCGGCCGCCGGACATCCTTACGTCGTGGCCTGCAGCGACGCTTATCATCTGCCGCGGGTCCGCTTGTTGCTGGCGATCGAGGGCGTCCGCTGCCGCCCTTGGGGCGGGGGCGAGCCCACGCCGCTCGGACACGGCCTCTCGATGGCGCTGCGCGAAGCGGCGGCCATCCCGCACAATCTGGCCCGCGTAGTGGCCCGCCGGGCCCGACGCAGGCCATAGTACCGTCCAACTCGCCCGGAAATGTCAGGCATGGCTTCGGAATCCGACGACAATCCCTTCGCCCGCAACAGCGCCTGGCCCAAGATGCCTCAGGCGCCGTTCCGCGTGGGACCGCTCCCGAAGGCCCAGCCTGCGCCGGCGGCCGAGACTGAAACCCCTCAGCCCGGGCCACAAGCCGAGGCGCCTCGGGCGATCACGCCCGCCTTCGTCCGCCCCGCGGGCGCGCCGGCCTTCTCGGGCCTGATGAGCGGCGGCGCCGTTCCGCGGGCGGCAGCGCCCCAGTCGCCGCCGCAATCGCCGCAGCCCTCGGCCCCCGCCGTGGCCCTGGCGCCGGTGGTCGAGGTCGCGCCCGCGCCGAAGGCCGAGCCCGCGCCCGAACCGCGGCCGGCCGCGCCGCCGCCGCCGCCGCCCTACGTCGAGGTCGCGCCGATCGTCGTCCAGCCGCTCGGGGCCGGGGGGCGCAAGATCGTCCGCAAGTCGCCCGTCCCGGCCATCGCCGCGACGGCGGCGGGCCTCGCCGCCATCCTCGGGATCGCCTACGCCCTCAGCCGCGGCCAGGAGGCGGCGCTGAAGGCCTCGCCGCCGCCGCCGGCTGCCGCCTCCGCGCCCGTGGCGACCACGCAACCGCCGGTCGCCGCTCCCGCCGAGTCCGCCGCGCCGGCTACCCCTGCCGCGGCGCCGTCCAAGCCCACGCCGACGCCTCGACCGGTTGCGCGGGCCACGCCGCCCGAGATCGCCCTTCCGGCCCCTGTCGCGGAGACGGGTGTCGCCGAGCCGGTGATCTCGCTGCCCCCGCCGCCGTCGCGCGTCGTCGCGCCGGAGCCCGCGCCGCTGCCCAGCTACGCGCCGCCCGCCGCGCCCGATCCGAATGCGCCGGTCAGCAACCGGCGCCGCGATTGATCCACGAAAAAGGCGGCCCGGATCGCTCCGGGCCGCCTTCGAACGCTCAGGTGCCGAGAGCGGTCAGTACTTCAGGCGCAGGGTCACGCCGTAGGTGCGCGGGGCGCCCAGGAAGGCGTCGTAGACGCTGACGGCGTCGTTGTTCTCGTCCACCTGGAACGGGCCGTTGAAGCCCACCTGGATGTAGTCCTTGTCGAACAGGTTGTTCGACCAGAGCTCGACGGTCCAACGTTCGTCCTTCGCGCCCAAGCCCACGCGACCGTTCACCAGCACCATCTCGTCCTGCAGCTTCGAGGGATGCAGGTCCGAACCGGTGTTGTAGCTGGACGTGAACTTGCCCGAGAGGTTGGCCTTGAACACCAGCCCGTTGCTCAGCTCGCGCTCGTAGGTGCCGGCCAGCGAGGCGGACCACAGGGGCGCGAACGACAGCCGCGCGCCGGGCAGGCGGCGCAGGCTGTTGAAGCGGGTCGGGTTGATCAGGTCCGAGGCGTCGAACTTGCCGATCTCGGTCTCGGCATAGGTCACGCCGCCCTGGAAGGTCAGGCCGTCGATCGGCGGCAGGTAGATGAAGTCCAGGTCCACGCCCTTGGAGGTCACCTTCGGCAGGGTCTCCACCACGAAGGCGGTGCCCACGAAGGTGTTGAGCTGGAAGTCGGTGAACTTCTGATAGAAGACCGCCGCGTTCAGCAGCAGGGTGCGGTCGAACCAGCTGGTCTTGGCGCCCAGCTCGTAGCTGTCGACGAACTCGCCCTTGAACCCGGTGTCCGGGTCGGCCGCGAAGTCGGGGCCAACGGCGGTCACGCGGATGAGCTGCTCGCGGTCCAGGTTGAAGCCGCCCGCCTTGTAGCCGCGCGAGTATGACGCATAGGTCATCACGTCCGGGTTCCAGCGGTAGGCCAGCTTGGCGGTGCCCGAGAACTCGTCCTCAGTGTTCTTCTGCTTGAACTTGCCCAGGGCGTCGAAGTCGTTGTTCTGGGAGTTCAGGCACAGGCCGCCGACGATCGTCTGCGCCGTCGCGCCGCCCAGCAGGCGGTTGAGGTTGGCGAACGCCGCCTCGCCCTGGTCGCAGGTCGACCCCGTGGTATTGTACCGGGTCGTCAGCGTCTTCTCGTCGCGCGTGAAGCGCAGGCCGACCGTCAGCTCCAGTTGCTCGGTGATCTGGAAGCTGTTGTTCGTGAAGAGCGCGAAGGTGTCGCCGTTCTGCTTGTAGCGGTCGTCCGAACCGGCGCCGTTCTGCAGCACCGTGCCCGGCGTCAGGCCGATCAGGGCCGGAACCCCGCCCAGCACGCGCCCGGCGAAGTAGGCGTAGTAGTCCGTGCCGTACTTGAAGACCGAGCGGCTCTTCAGGTCCTCGTGGGCGTAGAAGCCGCCGACGAGCCAGTTCAGCTTGCCGTCCATCGCCTCGCCCGCCAGCCGGATCTCCTGGCTGAACTGGCCGAACTCCACGAAGTTCGAGCCGTCGGCCGGGCGGTAGACCAGGTCGGCCGCCGTGAAGTCCGAGTCCTGGCCCGTCTCCGAGCGCCAGTTGCGGACCGCGGTGATGGCGGTCAGCTTCATGCCCGAGCCCAGGTTCCAGTTCAGCTCGCCCGAGAGACCCATGTCCTCGACGTCCTGGCTGGTGGCGCGGTTGGCGTAGCCCTGGCGGTCGAACGGGGTCGACGTCGGGTCCAGCGAGCCCGGACGGGTCAGGTTGACCAGGTTGGCGCGGCTGTTTGCGGCCTGGCCGACGAACAGTTGGGTGCCCACGCAGCAGTTCTCGTCGCGCTTGGTGTAGTCGGCGATGACGCGGACATCGACGTCGTCGGTCGCCTCGACCTGCAGCTGGCCGCGGACGGTGTAGAAGTTCTGGTCGTTGTCACGGGTCTTCGTGCGCGGGCCGGGGCCGGTGATGATGTCCTGGTAGCCGTCGCGCTGGCGCGTGCCCACGAACAGGCGGCCTGAGACCTTGTCGCTGATCGGGCCGCTCACCGAGCCGGTCACGCCGATCTGGTCATAGTTGCCGTAGGTGGCTTCGCCCTCGGCCTGGAAGTCCTTGGTCGGACCGGCGGTTATGACGTTGATGACGCCGGCCGAGGTGTTCTTGCCGAACAGCGTGCCCTGCGGCCCCTTCAGCACCTCGATGCGGCTCACCTGGCCGAGGTCGCCGAACGACACGCCGTTACGGGGCCGGTAGACGCCGTCGATCACCACGCCGACCGAGCTTTCCAGGCCGGGGTTGTCGCCCACAGTGCCGACGCCGCGCACTCGGGCGGTGACGATGGTCTCGTTCGAGGTGGAGGTGACGGTCAGGCCGGGGGTCAGCACGGTCAGGTCGCGGATGTCGCGCACGCCGGCGTCCTGCAACAGCTGGCCGCTGACCGTGGTCACCACGATCGGCACGTCCTGCAGGCTCTGCTCGCGCTTCTGAGCGGTGACGACGATCTCTTCGATCTCGCGGTCGCCGCCGGCGGCCTCCTGCGCTTGGACGGACGACGCAAAGGCGCCCGCCAGCACGACGGCCAGCGCCGACGTGCGGAACAGCATTCCAGATTTCATTTCGGTTCGTTCTCCCCGAAGCGGCCCTGCTTATGGGGAGGTGCAGGGTCTACGCTCGGAGGCGCGCGCCTAGCCGCCGCAATCCGTTACACGCAAAGGGATTGCGGCGTTCGGCGGGATAACCTCGCGGGACCTGTGGCCGGTTTGCCACGAAAACGTTGTCGCCGGCCTCCGAACGGGGCGATTGCCTGAAGCGAAGGTCGGCGAACGCGAATCTTGACGTAGCGTCAATTTGCCGGCGGCGGCGTCAGGACGAAGGCTTGGGTGACCGCCTGGAAGACGGGCAGGGCCTCGCAGCGAGCGGCGTGCGCGGCCAGCGCCGGCCAGGCCTTCGGATCCAGCACGTCGGGATGCGCCTCGCCCACGAACCGCAGGACGCAGGCCACCGCGATGTCGGCGTGGCCGATCCGGTCGCCGAACCACCAGTCGCCGGTCCGCGCCGCGCGGTCGGCTTCCAGCGTGTCCAGAACGCCGCCGATCTGCGCCCGGCAGCGCTCGATCCAGACCGGCGTCGACCGCTGGTGGATGGCCCGCTCGTAGACCAGGCTGACCGCCTTGTCGGCGAGGCCGGTCGCCAGCGCGCAGACCTTCAGCGTACGGCGGCGGTCGAGGCCGGTCCGCGCAATCAGCGCCTTTTCCCGGCCAGCGAGATCGTCCAGCCAGTCCAGGATCGCCGAACTTTCCAGCAGCGCCTCGCCGTCGTCGGCGATCAGCGTGGGCACGCGGCGCAAGGGATTGAGCGCGGCGATCTTCTCGGCGTCGCCGAACACCGACCACGGCCGGTGCTCGTAGTCGAAGCCGTAGATCCCCATGGCCACCGCCACGCGCCGCACGAACGGGCTGTCGTACTGTCCGATCAGGATCATGGCCTATCCCCCTTTGCCTTGGCGGGCATGTGGGGACGCCGTCCCCGGTTCAAAAGAAGGCCACGCCGGGCCGGAGCACGATCTGGAAGATCGCCAGCATCACGGCCAGTGCGACCAGCAGCGCCGGGATCGACCAGCGGGGTCGCGGCGCGGCGGCCGGCGCGCGCGGTGCGTGCCACGACCAGGCCTGAAGCCAGGTGGCCGACGCGAGGATCGCGACGCCGGGCGGGAACAGGATCTCGATCGGCGGCCCGGGTAGGCGGAAGGGCGTGATCACCGCGATCGCCACGACGGCCGGCAGCACGGCGTAGCGGAAGACGGCCCGCGCCCGGCCGCGCGGCCCCTGCGTGTCGGCGCCGGGCACGAGGCTCAGGAACAGCGGCGCGACGACCCCGCAGGCCAGCGCCATGGCGATCATCGCCGCGACGCAGGCCGCCAGCTTCGCCACGTCGTGGAAGCCCAGATAGGCCATCGCCCGGCCCACGTCGTTCTGCGGGATCACCGTGCCGATCAGCACCTGGGGCAGGGCCTCCAGCAGGCCCAGCAAGCCCATCCAGGTCACGAACAGCCGCAGGCCCAGTTGCCGCGGCGCCCGGCGGGTCGCCCAGACCAGGAACGCCAGGCCCACCACCACGGTCGCCACCGCGCCGGTCCCCTGGAACAGCTCGGCCAGCGGGCTGTCGCCTTGCCAGTCGTGGTTGTTGTGGAACAGCGTCGGCCGCAGCCCAGGCGTCATCGCCTTGGGGACCACCAGGAACAGCTCCTGGACGAAGAAGATCAGGTTGTAGGCGAGCGCGAAGGCCAACATCGAGGCCAGGCTGAGGCTCCAGTCCCACGGCGAGCGAGGGCCCGACAGCCGGCGGCTGCGCACCAGCATGACCAGGGACCAGAGCACAGGCCCGCCCAGGAACGTGGCGGCCATCGCGAGCGCGATCTCGGCGGAACTCATGCGCGGTCGAACCTCGCGTACCGTGAAGCGGGCGATAGAGCCCGCGATTCCCGGATGTGGGAAGGGGTTGTGCCGCCTGCGCAGGCCGTGGAAGCTTCACCTTACAGAGAGCAGGCAGGAGGACGTCATGGCGCGGTCGGTTGTGATCACCGGAGTGTCCACCGGCATCGGCCTGGGCGCGACGCGCGTCCTGGTCGGCAAGGGCTTCCATGTCTTCGGCAGCGTACGGAAGGCGGCAGACGGCGAGCGGCTGAAGGCCGAGTTCGGCGAGGCGTTCACGCCCCTGGTCTTCGACGTCACCGACGCCGAGGCGGCGCAGGCGGCGGCGGCCCGGGTGGAGGCGGCGCTGGGCGGCGTCGCCCTGGCGGGCTTGGTCAACAACGCCGGCATCGCGGTGGCGGGCCCGTTGCTCTACCTGCCGGTCGACGAGTTTCGGTATCAGCTCGAGGTGAACCTCACCGGCGTGGTGATCGCGACCCAGGCCTTCGCGCCGCTGCTGGGCGCGGGGCGGGCGGGCGTCAAAGGCCCGGGCCGGATCGTCAACATCTCCTCGGTGGGCGGCAAGACGGCCAACCCGTTCATGGCGCCCTACAACGTCTCCAAGTTCGGGCTGGAGGGCCTTTCGGAGAGCCTGCGCCGCGAGCTGCTGCCGTTCGGCGTCGATGTGATCGTGGTGGCCCCAGGCGCCGTGGCGACGCCTATCTGGGACAAGGCCGATCAGGTCGATGTCAGTCGCTACGCCAACACGCCCTATGCCGCCGCGCTCGACCGGATCCGGGCCTATATGCTGCAGCTTGGCCGATCCGGCCTGCCGCCCGAGCGGATCGGCGAGGTGATCTGGCAGGCGCTGACCCTGCCGAAGCCCAAGGTGCGCTACACGGTCGCCCCCGACATGTTCCGCATTTTCATGGGTGAGCATCTGCCCAAGCGGATGCTGGACCGCATCGTCGGCAAGCAACTGGGCTTGCTGCCGGAAGGGCGCTGAGCCGCCTGCGACGCCGGGCCGCGCCGCCGTTAAGCGCGCCACAATGGGGCGGGTCTAGCCTGCGGGCATGCGGATCAGCACGATCACCAACTGGGCCTACGGCGCGACCGTTCTCCTGACCGGCCTGGCCGGCGCGGCGTTCATCACGGCCGCCGTCGCCGCCAACCACGAGCGTGAGGCCGTCGAACGGCATCTCGCCCTGGACACCGCGGCCGAGGAACTGATCGCCGGCACCGAGACCCTGACGGACGAGGCGCGCCTCTACGCCATGCGCGGCCAGCCGCGCCATCTCGAGGCCTATGCGCATGAGAAGGCGGTCGACCGAACCCGGGAGCAGGCGCTTGACCGCGTCCGCATCCACGACACCGCGCGCGAGGAGCGCCAGGCGCTCGCGACGGCCGAGGCCGGCTTCGACGACCTGACGCGGATCGAGGACGCGGCCGTCGAGGCCGCTCGGACGGGTCACGCCGACGAGGCGCGGGCCGTCCTCTTCGGGCCTGAGCATGAGCGGGCCCAGGCCGCCGTCCTGAGCTCGCTGAATTCCTTCCGCGCCCTGGTGTCGTCCCGCACCCAGGCCGAGCTGCGCGACGCCAAGGCCGACAGCGACCGCGCCAGCTTCGTCGCCAAGGTGCTGCTGCTGATCACGGCGCTGCTGTTCCTGGCGGTGCTGTACTTCGTCCTGCGCCGGCGCGTTTCGGTGCCGCTGACCCGCATGACCGGGATCGTCACCCGCCTGGCGCGCCAGGACTTCGCCGTCGAGGTGCCCGCCGACCGCCGCCGCGACGAGATCGGCGACATGACCCAGGCGATCCAGGTCTTCCGCGAGAACGGCCTGGAGCGCGAGCGCCTCGAGGCCGAGCGCCGCATCGACCAGCGCGCCAAGGACTCGATCCTGCAGATGACCCATCGGCTGCAGGCCTGCCAGACCCGCCAAGAGCTGGCCGAGGTGGTCGCCTGCTTCGCGCCGCAGACCTTCCCCGACCTCGCCGGCCGCCTCTACGTGCTGGATGAGAAGCGCAACGCGCTCACGCTGGCCGCCACCTGGCTCGATCCGCAGGCGTCGCCCGACAGCTTCGCGCCCTCGGCGTGCTGGGGCGTCCGCCGCGGCCGCACCCACGTCAACGACGCCGCGGCGGGTGAGGTGCCTTGCCCGCACGTGGTCGGCGCGCCCGGCGCGACGCTCTGCGTCCCGCTGACCGCCCAGGGCGACACCATCGGCCTGCTGTACTTCGAGGAGCGTCACGATGCGGCCGTCGAGGACCGCACGCCGCGCGTCTTCCTCGACCTGATGTCCGACAACGTCTCGCTGGCGCTCGCCAACCAGCGCCTGCGCGAGCGACTGGCCGGCCTGGCCGAGCGCGACGGCCTGACGGGGCTCTTCAACCGCCGCCGGCTGGACGAGATCCTCAAGGCGATGGGAGCGGCCGAACCTCTGTCGTGCCTGATGGTCGACATCGACCACTTCAAGCGCTTCAACGACACCTTCGGCCACGACGCCGGCGACGCCGTCATGCAGCACGTGGCCCAGATCCTCCGCGACGAGGTGGGGGAGGCGGGCAGCGCTTACCGCTTCGGCGGCGAGGAGTTCACGATCCTGCTGCCAGGACAGGACGCTGCGGCCGCCTTCGAGGTCGCCGAGCGGGTGCGCGAGGCCGTCGCCGCGGCGCCACTGGCGCACCATGGCCGGCTGCTGGGGCACGTCACGATCTCGCTGGGCCTGGCCGCGTCGCCGGGCGACGCGCCGGCCGCCAGCCTGATCCGCGCCGCCGACGCCGCATTGCTCAAGGCCAAGTCCGCCGGCCGCGACCGGACCGTCTGCGCCCGCGAGCGACCCAGGCCCAGGATCGCGCGTTCGGCCGCCTAGCCGAGGCGCAATTCCCTACGCAGCGATTCTGCATCGACGGCGTTCCTCCCTGTGACCGTCGGCACGGAAGTTGCGGGGAAGGGCGCCATGAACACGATCCGTCTCGCCCTGGCGCTGGCTTTCCTGACGCTCGGCGCCGCCTCGGCCCAGGCCGCCTCGCCGTGCCGCGGCCAGGCGCCGGCCGCGGCGACCGAGGTTCATGGCCCGGTCCTGCATGTCCTCGACGGCCAGACGCTGTGCGTGGCCCAGGGGACGGATCCCTCGCAATGGCTGGCCGTTCGCCTTGCCGACGCGCCGCCCGAGGCTTCGTGGGGCGCTCTCATGAGCGTGGCCTTCGGCAAGGATGTCACCTGCGCGGTCCAGGGCGGCGCGGCCGTCTGCCGGATCGAAGGCCGCTCGATCGGCGCCCAGCTCGACGCCCAGGCCGCGAAGGCCGGCGTCGCTTGGCGCACGCCCGCCGAACGCGTCGACGTCCCGATGCGCGTCGCCGACGCCGGGTCCTGAACATCATCTTCTGAAGAAGAATGGTGGATGCGACAGGGATTGAACCTGTGACCCCCTCGGTGTGAACGAGGTGCTCTCCCGCTGAGCTACGCATCCGCCGGTCACGCCTCGCGGCGCGGGAAGGCGGGGGCTATAGCCGACCGGATCGGTCGCCGCAAGCGCCCAACAGCCGCACGCACGCCTCGGGCAACTCATCAAAGCTGTGGATGAGGATGTCAGGGTCGAGGTCGGCCGCTGGGATCTCGGTGTAGCCGAAGCTGACCAGGATCAGGCCGGCCTTCGCCGCCTTGGCCGCGCCGGCGTCGGTGGCGGCGTCGCCCACCAGGATCGCGCGGCCCATGTCCCCGCCGACCGCGTCCACGGCCGCCTGCAGGTGGCGCGGATCGGGCTTGATGGCCGGCGCGGAGTCGGCCCCGATCACCGCCTCGAACCGGTCGGCGATGCCGACGGCGGCGAGCAGCTGCTCGGACAGGCCGGTCAGCTTGTTGGTGCAGACGCAGAGCTTGGCGCCCCGCGCCTTCAGGGCGTCCAGCGCGGCCACGCAGCCCGGGAACGGCCGGCTCTCATCGGCGATATGGTCCTGGTAGTGGGCGATGAAGCGCTCGAACAGCGTCTGAAGCCGCGTGGGATGCAGGTGCTGGCCGGCCGCATCGAAGCCGCGCTCGATCATCCATCGCGCGCCGCGGCCGATGAACGGCCGGGCGTCGTCGAGGGGCAGGGCGGGCAACCCCTCTTCCTTCAGCAGCACGTTCAGCGTGCCGATCAGGTCGGGTGCCGTGTCGACCAGGGTGCCGTCGAGATCGAAGGCGACGACGGCGCCGTCCAGGAGATCAGCCGCCATTGATCACCGCGGCCGCCGCGTCGAGGCCGGCGGCGTAGTCGGAGAGCGCCTCGGCGGTCAGGCCGATATAGGCCATGGCGTCGTCGAACCGCCGCTCCTCGATCGCCTCGCGGATGCCGGGCAGCGTCTTTGCACCGTAGCCGGTGAAGCGGCCGGGCGCGTAGATCATGTTCTTGTAGTACGGCCGGAAAGGCAGGCCCTTGTCGCGCAGCAGCCGCTGTTCCTGGGTGAGCAGCAGGGCGTCCAGCTTCTTCTTCTGCGCGGGCGAGAGGCCGGCGCCCTTGGCCGCCAGCGCGCCGTCGAACGCCGCGGCGCTGGCCTTCAGCTTCGCCACCGCCCCGTCCATCGGCCCGAAGTCCAGCTTCGGCGAAGCCGCGAGGGGCGCGGGGTCGCCGCGTGGGATGGTCGGATCGTCCGCCAGCTTGTAGGCGCCCGCCGCCAGCAGGCGCGCCCGGGCGGCCGCCTGGTCGCGGGTGGTGTCGGCCAGGCGTTTCACCTCGTCGAGGTAGGTCGAGACCGTGTCGGCGAAGTCGCCGTAGCGCTGCACGGTCGTCTCGGCGTCGGCCATCCGCATGACCAGTCGGCCGGTGTACTTGGCCAGCGCGCCGGCATAGGCGTGGCCCGGATCCACGAAGCGGCTGTGATGCTCGTAGGTGTCGTAGGCGGAGTGGTAGACGCCGCCGCTATCGCCCTCGCCGCCGAAGCCGACGTTCAGCGAGGCGATGCCCAGGTTCTGCAGGAACGTGGAGTAGTCCGAGCCAGAGCCCAGGGCGTCGATCGGCAGGTCCTTGGCCGGATCGGCGGCGATCTTGCCCAGCGCCATCGCGCGCGGGTTCGCGCCTGGCGCCTCGGCCTGCACCGAGAGGCCGGCCCGAAGGCGCTGGCCGACCGAGACGCCGGTCTGCGGGTCCTTCACGTCGGCGGCCACCTGGTTCACGAAATGCTGCAGCGAGTGGCTGCCGCCGACGTCCAGGAAGCCCCGGCTGTTCGAGTCGGAGTTGATGTAGACGACCGCCTTCTTCTTCAGCTCGGCCGCGTGCGTCTCGGCCCACTCGGTGGACCCCAGCAGCATAGGCTCCTCGGCGTCCCAGCTCGTGTAGACGATGGTCCGCTTCGGCTTCCAGCCGGCCTTGCCGAGCGCGCCCAGCGCCTTCGCCTCGCCCATCATCGCCACGTGGCCCGAGAGCGGGTCGGTGGCGCCGAACACCCAGCCGTCGCGGTGGTTGCCTCGCACGATCCACTCGTCTGGCCGCTCCTTGCCCTTCAGCGTGGCGATCACGTTGTAGGCCGGCTTCAGGCTCCAGTCGGAGACCACCTTCAGGTGGACCTTCGCCGCCTCGCCGCCGCCGGTGTGGTAGGTGATCGGCAGGCTGCCCCGGAAGCTCGGGGGCGCCACCGGGCCGTCCAGCGCCTTCAGCAGGACCTGGGCGTCGCCATACGACATGGGCAGGGTCGGGATCTTCAGGATCGTCTCGGCCTGCTCGCGCGGCACGCGCTTGGCGTCCTTGCTGGAGCCATAGCCCGGGGTCGTGGGGTCGCCCGGGAAGGCGGTCATGTCGGCCACCGAGCCCCGTTGGAAGCCTTGCGGCGGTCGCGCCGCGCCCTTCGGATAGACGTCGTCCGCCGAATAGCCGTCGTCGCGCGGGTCGGAATAGATGATGGCGCCCACCGCGCCGTGTTCCTGGGCGAGCTTAGGCTTCAGGCCTCGCCAGCCGCCGCCGTAGCGGGCGATGGCGATCTTACCCTTCACCGAGACGCCCAGGCGCTCCAGCGCGTCGTAGTCGGCGGGCATGCCGTAGTTCACGTAGACCAGCGGGGCGGTGACGTCGCCGTCGCCCTGGAAGGCCACATAGGCCGGCAGCTGGTCCTTGGTGCGGGTTGAGCTCTCGTCGCCCGGGACCGGCGGTTCGGTCAGAGTCGCCTTGAATGGCGCGCCGTCGCCGCTGACTAGCTCGACCGCCACTTCCTTTGGCGTGGGATAGAGCACCCAGACCGTCTCGATCTTCGCGTCCCAGCCCCATGCCTTGAACTGGGCGAGGGTCATGTCGGCGTTCGCCTTGTCATGGGCCGAGCCCACGTGGTTCGGCTCGGCCGCCATGGTCTTCAGCCAGCCGCCCATCTCGGCGTCGCTGATCATGCCGTCGAACTTGGCTTCCAGCGCGGCGTCAGCGGATTGGGCGACGGCCGGCGCGAGCGCGGTCAGCGCAGTTGCGGCCAGAAGGGCGGCGAGACGCGAACGAGATTTCATGGAGACTCCCCCGAAGGACGGCCGGGACGCTAGCCCGTTGTCGCGCCGGCTCACAAGGCTTGCTAAGCCGGGGACTTCGAAGACTCAGCGACTTGCCTTGGAGCCCCGAATGACCGCCAGAGCCGCCGTGATCATGGCCGCCGGCCACGGCACGCGGATGAAGTCGCGGACGCCCAAGGTGCTGCACAAGGTGGGCGGCCGCTCGCTGCTGGACCGCATCATCGATACGGTCCAGGCGGCCGGCTGCGAGCGCATCCACGTGGTGGTGGGCACGATCCCCGAGGTGCGCGAGCTGGTCGTGAAGCGCCTGGGCGAGCAGGCGGTGGTGGTCCAGGACCCGCCGAAGGGCACCGGCCACGCCGTCGTGTGCGCCGAAGCGGCGCTGGCCGACTTCGACGGCGACGTCCTGGTGGTCAACGCCGACCCGCCGCTGCTGCAGGCCCAGGACCTGGAGCCGCTGTTCACTCTGAAGCAGAACGGCGCCGCCCTGGCGCTGCTGGCGTTCGAGCCGGTGGATCCGCTGCTGTACGGTCGGGTGATCCGCGGGGCCGACGGCCATGTGATCCGCATCGTCGAACCCAGCCAGGCCAGCGACAGCGAGAAGCAGGTCCGGCTCTGCAACGCCGGCATGTACCTGGCGGCCCGCGAGGACCTGTTCCGCTGGCTTTCGCGCCTGACCGACGACAATCCCAAGAAGGAATACTTCCTCACCGGCATCGTCGCCGAGGCCGTGCTGGAGGAGAAGCTTGTCCGCGCGCACGCCGCGCCCGAGACCGCCGTCATGGGCGCCGACACGCCCATGCAGCTCAGCCAGGCCGAGGCCGAGTTCCAGAAGCGCCGCCGGGCCTGGTTCCTGGCCGAGGGCGTGGCGATGACCGCGCCCGAGACCGTGTTCTTCGCCTGGGACACCGAGATCGCACCGGGCGCCACGGTGGAGCCCTACGTCGTGTTCGCGCCGGGGGTGAAGGTGGAGACCGCCGCCGTCATCCGCGCTTTCAGCCATCTGGAGGGCTGCGTTGTCCGTGAGGGCGCCCTGATCGGCCCCTATGCCCGCCTGCGGCCCGGCGCCGACATCGGCGAGGACGCCCACATCGGCAATTTCGTCGAGGTGAAGAAGGTGGCCGTCGGCAAGGGCGCCAAGGCCAACCACCTCAGCTACCTGGGCGACGGCACGGTGGGCGCGGGCGCGAACATCGGGGCCGGCACGATCTTCTGCAACTACGACGGCTTCTTCAAATACGACACCCACGTGGGCGAGGGCGCCTTCATCGGCTCGAACTCTGCCCTGGTGGCGCCCGTGACGATCGGAGCGGGGGCCTATACCGGCTCGGGCTCGGTGATCGTCGAGGACGTGGCGCCCGACGCGCTCGCCATCGGCCGCGGCAAGCAGGTCGAGAAGGAAGGTTGGGCGGCCAAGTTCCGCAAGAAGATGATCGCCCGGAAGGCCGCCAAGAAATGAGCGACGCCGACGCCCAGAAGCGCGCCGCCGGCGAGGCGGCTGCGGCCCTGGTCCAGAGCGGCATGGTCGTGGGCCTGGGCACCGGCTCGACGGCTGCCTGGTTCGTGAAGGCGCTGGCCGAGCGCAAGCTGGACATCGTCGGCGTCCCCACGTCGCAGGTCACCGCCGACCTCGCCGCCAGCCTGGGTGTTCGGATCGGCGAGCTGGGCGAGACCAGGGGCATCGACCTCACCGTCGACGGCGCCGACGAGATCGGGCCGGGCCTGTCGCTGATCAAGGGCGGCGGTGCGGCCCTGCTGCGGGAGAAGCTGGTCTGGGAGGCGTCGCGTTCGTGCGTCGTGATCGCCGACGCCGCCAAGATCGTGGAAACGCTGGGGAAATTCCCGCTGCCGATCGAGATCGTCGCCTTCGGCCACAAGACCACGGCCAACCGGATATGCGATGCGTTGTCGGAATGCGACCTGGACATCGTTCCGATACTTCGCCGGAAGGACGGCGAACCCGTGAGAACCGACGGCGGCAACCTTATCTATGACGTTCACTGCGGCCGGATCGAGGAGCCGGCGGCCCTCGCGGCGGCGCTGAAGAGCGTGACCGGCGTGGTGGACCACGGCCTCTTCCTCGACCTTGCGGACCGCGCCCTGGTCGGCACGCCCGACGGCGTCGTCGACCTCGAACCCTAAGGAGTCCCCCGTGGCGGACTACGACTACGATCTCTTCGTCATCGGCGCCGGTTCGGGCGGCGTGCGCGCCGCGCGCGTGGCGGCCATGTCGGGCGCCAAGGTGCTGGTGGCCGAGGAGCACCGCGTCGGCGGCACCTGCGTGATCCGCGGCTGCGTGCCCAAGAAGTTCATGGTCTACGCCTCGGAATTCTCGAAGCAATTCGAGACGGCGCGTGGCTATGGCTGGACCGTCGGCGAGACCAGCTTCGACTGGCCCAAGTTCCTGATGGCCAAGGACGACGAGATCGCCCGGCTCTCGGGCATCTACGTCCGCAACCTGCAGAACGCCGGCGCCGAGCTGGTGCACGGCAAGGCCTGGCTCGTCGACCGCCACACCGTCGAGGTCGAAGGTCGCGGCAAGGTCACCGCAAAGAAGATTCTGATCGCCACCGGCGGACGGCCCTGGATGCCGCGCGACCTGCCGGGCGTGGAACACGCCATCACCTCGAACGAGGCCTTCCACCTGACCGAGCTGCCCAAGCGGGTGATCGTCGTCGGCGGCGGCTATATCGCCGTGGAGTTCGCCGGCATCTTCAACGGCCTGGGCGTCGAGACCACCGTGGTCCACCGCGGACCCAACCTGCTGCGCGGCTTCGACGACGATGTGCGCGAGTTCGTGGCCAGCCAGATGGAGGAGCGCGGCATCAAGATCCGCCTGGGCGCCCAGATCGGCTCGATCGAGAAGACCGCCGACGGCTTGGTCGGCGCCTGCGTCGACGGCCACAAGCTGACCGCCGACGTGATCATGTTCGCCGTGGGCCGCGAGCCCTACACCGAGGGCCTCGGCCTGGAGGCCGCAGGCGTCGAGCTGGACGAGGCCGGCGCGGTGAAGGTCGACGACTATTCCAAGACCAACGTCGACAACATCTGGGCCGTCGGCGACGTCACCAACCGCATCAACCTGACCCCGGTGGCGATCCGCGAGGGCCAGGCCTTCGCGCTCACCGAGTTCCACGGCCAGCCGACGCGCTTTGATCACGACATGGTGGCTTCGGCCGTCTTCTCGCAGCCGCCGGTGGGGTCGGTCGGTCTGTCCGAGGCCGACGCGCGCCACCAGTACGGCAACAAGATCGACATCTACCTGGCCAACCTGAGGCCCATGAAGGAGACGTTCTACGGCGGCCACACCCGCGCGTTGCTGAAGCTGGTGGTGGAGCAGGGGACCGAGAAGATCCTGGGCTGCCACGTGGTCTCGCCTGACGCGCCCGAGATCATCCAGATGGCCGCGGTGGCGCTGAAGATGGGCGTGACCAAGCCCCAATGGGACTCGACCTGCGCGGTCCACCCGACCTTGGCCGAGGAACTGGTGACGATGCGCGACAAGCATATGCCGCCCGCGCTGGGCCAGGTGGCGTGACCCTGCTGCGGCCGGCGACGCGATGACCGACCTCGCGCAGGGGCGGGCGAGCGGCGGCTTCGCCTGGAGCCGCGTCGAGGGATGGGCGCTCGTCGGGGCGGCGGCGCTGACGCCGCTGTTCGCCTGGCTGGGTCCGCTGGGGTTCGCCCCGCTGCTGGGCGTCCTAGGCCTGCTGTGCCTGCCGGCGCTGCGGATCGGCGTGCGCGAGGCGCCGCTGGCCGTCGTGCTGCTCGCGGCCGTGGCCTGGGCCGCCTTCTCGGGCTTCTGGAGCGCCCACAAGCCGGACGAGATCGAGGACAGCGTGGCGCTGAAGCTCCTGCTCGAGTTGCCGCTCTACTGGGCTGCCTGGGCCGGCGCTCGGCGGGCCGACCCGCGGTTCCGGCGCCTGGCGTTGCAGGTGCTGGCCTGGGGGCTGGCGGCCTATGGCGCGCTGCTGCTGGTGGAGGCTTTCACGGGCGCGGCGATCTACCGGGGCCTGCGCGACCTGATGGGCGATCCGATCCGCCCCGACCTCGGCCGCAAGAACGTCGCCCAGGGCAGTTTCGTCCTGGCGCTGCTGTGGCCGGTCGCGGCGGCCGGCGGCTTCCGCGCCGGGGCGCCGGGCTGGCTGGCTGCGCCCATGGCCGCCGGGACGGTGCTGCTGGCGCACAACTTCCTGTCCGACGCGCCGGTCCTGGCCGTGGGCCTGGCCATCCTCGTCGGCGGCCTGGTCTGGATCTGGCCGCGTTCGGCCCCCAAGGTGCTGGCGCTGGGCGCGGCCGGCCTTGTGCTGGTCATGCCCGTGCTGATCCTCGCCTGCCATCTGCTGGGCCTGGGCCAGCGGCTGCCTGACTCCTGGGAGCAGCGCATGGGCTACTGGACCTACGCCATGGCCCGCATCGCCGACCATCCGTTCCGCGGCTGGGGCCTGGACGCCAGCCGCGCCTTCAGCCCGCATATCGTGCTGCACCCCCACAACGGCGCGCTGCAGGTCTGGCTGGAGCTGGGCCTGGTGGGCGCGGTCGCCGCAGCTCTGGCCTGGGCCTTCGCCTTCCGCCGCCTGGCGCGCGACGAGCGCAGCGTGGTGGCTGCCGCCGCCGCCGCCTCGGCCTCGGTCTACCTGCTGTTCGGCCTGGTGAACTTCGGCGTCTGGCAGGAGTGGTGGCTGGCCCTGGCGGCGCTCACCGCCGTCGTCGCGGCCCTGGGTGACGCCGAGGAACAGGCCGCGGCCTAGGTCATCGACCTCGTGGATCGTTCCGAGTAAAACGCCCGGCCCGTCGAACTTCCGGCGGTTCCGAGTGCAGACACATGACCGAACACTGGACGCCCGCATCCTGGAGAGCCAAGCCCGCCAAGCACATCCCGTCCGACTATCCGGACGTGGCCGAGCTGACCCGGGTCGAAGCCACGCTTCGCAAGATGCCGCCGCTGGTGTTCGCCGGTGAGGCGCGGCGGCTGAAGAGCCTCCTGGGTGACGTGGCGGCCGGCAAGGCCTTCCTGCTGCAGGGCGGCGACTGCGCCGAGAGCTTCAAGGAGTTCGCGGCCGACAACATCCGCGACACCTTCCGCCTGATCCTGCAGATGGCGGTCGTCCTGACCTTCGCCGGCGGGAAGCCCGTCGTGAAGGTGGGCCGCATGGCCGGCCAGTTCGGCAAGCCGCGCTCGTCGCCCGTGGAGAAGATCGGCGATGTCGAGCTGCCGTCCTACCGCGGCGACAACATCAACGGCATGGACTTCACCCCGGAAGCGCGGATCCCGGACCCGCAGCGCCTGCTGCAGGCCTACGGCCAGTCGTCCTCGACCTTGAACCTGCTGCGCGCCTTCGCGGGCGGCGGCTATGCCGACCTCTACAACATCCACCGCTGGACCCTGGGCTTCGTCAACGACAGCCCGCAGGGCGCGCGCTACCGCGAACTCTCCGAGAAGATCAGCGAGTCCCTGACCTTCATGGCCGCGATAGGGGTCACCCCGGAAACGCATCCCGAGATGCACCGCGTCGAGTTCTTCACCAGCCACGAAGGCCTGCTGCTGGGCTTCGAGGAGGCGATGACGCGGATCGATAGCACCTCAGGCGACTGGTACGACACCTCGGCCCACCTGCTGTGGATCGGCGAGCGCACTCGTCAGCTGGACGGCGCGCACATCGAGTACTTCCGCGGCATCAGGAACCCGATCGGCATGAAGGTCGGCCCGACGATGGAGGGCGATGAGCTCAACCGCCTGATCGACGTGCTGAACCCGAAGGACGAGGCTGGCCGCCTGACGCTGTACGGCCGCTTCGGCTACGACAAGATCGAGGACCGCCTGCCGGGCCTGCTGCGCGCCACCAAGGGCCGCAACGTCGTCTGGGCGATCGACCCGATGCACGGCAATACGCTGACGGCCACCAACGGCTACAAGACCCGCCCGTTCGACCGCATACTCTCGGAGGTGAAGTCGTTCGTGGACGTCTGCAAGGCCGAGGGGACCCATCCGGGCGGCGTGCACCTGGAGATGACCGGCCAGAACGTCACCGAGTGCCTGGGCGGCGCCCGCGCGCTGACTGAGGGTGATCTGGCCGACCGCTACCACACCCACTGCGATCCGCGCCTGAACGGCGAGCAGGCCCTAGAACTGGCCTTCCTGGTGGCCGAGCGCCTGAAGGACGATCGCGTGGACCTGTCCCAGCGCGCGGCGGTCAACATCTAGAGCATGGGGGTCGGCTCGGCGGATCCTCGGATCCGCGGCCGGCCGTCGTCGTCCAGGTCGACCGTGACATAGGGCGTGCGGCTGGCGTCCACCTGGATCGTCGCCGAGCCGCCGCGCGCGCGAATCTCCACCGTGGCCCCGCCGTCGGGCGCCTCCACCTCGACCGCGTCGGCGCGCGAGATGCGCAGGTCGGTCTTCACGCCGGCCTTGTTGTAGACCTCGCGTCCGTCCACCACGACGGCGACGGCGTCGCCCGCGAAGCCATCGTTGAGCGCGATCTGCAGCTTGGCCATGGGTCTCTCCACGAAAAAGAGGGGAGGCGGGCCGGGTTCGGGCCGGCCCGCCTCCCCATGTTACCCCAACAGGATCAGTGCGGCTTGGGCCGGATGGCGGCGGCCTTCATCGCGCTGGCGTCGGCGCCCTGGTCGTCGCCGGCCCGGCGCTGCTCCGTCGCCAGCTTCTGCAGGAACTCGGCCTTCGAGAGGTCGTCGATCCGGCTGTCGCCGGCGGTGGCCGCGGTCAGCAACGCCTCGGCCGTGCTCAGTTCCGGCGGTCGGATGTTGGCCTCCTCCGGCGTCGCGGCGTCGACGGTCACGAAGGTCCGCGCCGCATTCACGCCCTTCGCCGCCTGGACGTAGTCTGCCAGTGGGCTCTTGGCGTGCTTCTCCAGGACCGTGTCGAACGCCCGGTTGCCCGACGCCAGGGCCGGGGAGTCCGAGCCCAGCAGGTAGAACAGCGCGCCCTGTTCGTCGCCGATCAGCAGGTCGGCCAGGTCTTCCTCGCCCTGGGTCACCGGATGGCGGACCCGGAACTCGGCCACGTTCGAGAACACCTGCGAGCCGTCGGGCGCCTGATAGATGGCTCGCAGCTTGTAGGTCCCCGGCCGGTCGAAATAGAGGCCGCCGGCGCCGTAGCCGATGTAGGCGCTCTCCTCGATCACCTCACCGTCCGCCAGGAAGCGCGGTTGGCTGTCCATCAGGTGGTCGATGTAGGGCTCATAGGCGATGACGTCGCCGTTGGGCTTGCAGATCGCCAGGCTGGTCATCGAGGCCTTCGGGTGCAGGTGGGGATGGGCCACCTTGCCCCGCCGGTCGGTGACGCTGAGCGCGAGTTCCAGGATCACCGGCTCACCCAGCACATAGTTCGGCCGATGCGTGTTGATCTCCAGCCGGAAGCCGGACTCGTCGCGTACCGGGTCGGCCACCGCCTGCGGATCGATCAGCGCCGAGTGGGTCCCGAAGGGATCGCCGCCCATGATCACGTGGTTGCGGAAGCCGTGCCGCAGGTGGGTGAGTTCGGGGTTGTCGAACTGGAAGGGGAAGGCGCTCCAGAACGCCGCCGCGCCGCCCGGATAGTTCCAGGGGTAGTTCATCCACGACAGCGCCGCCGGACGGTTCACGCCAGGCGGGTTGGCCAGCGACTTCTGCCATGAATGCAGCAGGTTGAAGCAGTGGCCCAGTTCGTGGACGTAGGTGTAGGCCTGGAGCCGCAGCTTGTCGGCCGTGGTCCCGCCGATGCCCTGATGGAACACCGCGCAGCCCTGCCGCTGCAGCCCCAGCTGGTCGAACATGATCCCGTACAGGCCGGGCCCCAGATCGTGCGACTGGCAGACCAGCTGGTAGACGGCCCACTGCGGCGCGTTCTTGTACTTGGAGAAGTGCGCAACCATCGAGGCGTGCAGCTCGGCGTCCGACCAGGTGTGGTTCGCGCCGGCGCCGGCGATGTTCACGATGCTGCCGGGGCTCGCCACCATCTCGATCCCGGCCTCGGCGTAGGCCGAGACGACCGACAGGTTCCGGGCCGGCCCGCCCGAGGGCAGGGAGCCCGTGTTGTAGGTGTTGAACGTCGGCGTCGAGACGTCCGAGACCCGGTCGGTCTCGATGACCACGCGCCGCAGCCCGACCGCCTCGAAGGCGCAGGTGTAGGAGGCGCCGGGCGCGTTGCTCGTGGTGAAGAACTGCACCGTGGCGGGAGCCGGCGGGACGAGGATGCTGCGGCGGGGGATGGTCACCTGCACGATCGGCGCGCCGGCGCCGAAGGTGAACTGGCCGAGGCCGCGGGCGACGATCTGGGTCGCCGTGCGGGTGATCACCGGGCTCTGGACGATGAATGAGCCGAAGTAGGTGGTCGTGCCGCCGCTGATCGAGAAGAAGTCGCCGCTCAGCTTGTTCAGCGGATGGGCGCCGTCCAGGTCGACCCGGGTCTCCAGTTCGAAGCCGCCCACGCGGCCGCGGTAGCGTCCGGTGACGTTGCGCGTGCGGATCGGCAGCGGGACCGGCAGCACCGGCAGCGGCGTGGCGCCCGGAGGCGCGGCGGCCTGCAGTTCGGCGTCTTCCACCACGCCTGCGCCGCCGAGGCCCGTGGGGTCGGCCGAGGCGGACGGCGCGAACTCGACCGCCTGGTCGGCGATCTCGGGGGTGAGGGCGGGGGCTTCGAGCTCCAGCACGTCGGCGGGGCCGGTGGGGTCGTCGTGAGCCATGGGGTATCCCTTCCTTCGCCGCGAGCGACGCGGCTGTTATGGGTCCGCTCCATTTCGGGCCGAGCTCGACTGCCCGATGATCGCAGCGCGATCTCGGTAGTCGAAAATCAACGGGTAGTACTCGACCAACTCCGGAAGCGCGATTAGCGCTCGGATTCTTGATCCTATATTTTGGAATCTACTGTCGTCCGACCGATTTGGAGGCGGATGGTTGCACCGTTGGACGACCGAACTTAGCAGAAGCGGTTCGATAGCTGGAGTCGCGAATATCGAAGACTGTCGTAGACAACCTGTGGTGGGAGTTCACATCTTCGAGATTGGCGACGCGAACCTGAAGCTCACGTGACGCGCGAGTGACGAGCGCGTTGTGCCTTCCCGGCCACGGCTTCCTGCGGATGGGCCAGAGCCGGTCGAGTTGGGATGAAATCATCTGAATTCGATAAACGGGCTCGATCTCTTTGATTTAGAGCGCGTTTGAAGGGCGAAACCGGCTTCCACTTTCGCCCAACGCGCTCTAGTGGCGGCAAGGCTGGGCTTGCCCCATTTTGACGTGGGCGCCAGTCTCCGCGCCTCTTTGACAATCGGAACTGCCGCCATGGACCGCGCAGCGGCCCAGAAGACGTCGCTCGTGCGCACGGACCTCGCCCGGCTCCTGACCTTGTCGGGGCCGGTCGTGTTGTCGCGCCTGGGCATCATGGCCATGGGCCTGTGCGACGCCATCGTGGTGGGCAACTTCTCGGCGCAGCAACTGGGCTACCACGCGCTGGCCTGGGCGCCGACCAGCGTCATCCTGACCATGGCGGTCGGCTTGATGGCCGGCGTGCAGGTGATGACCGCGCGGCGGATTGGGGAGGGGCGGCGCGACCTGACCGGCGCCGTCCTGCGCCGCGGCCTGGTCTACAGCTTCTGGATCGGCCTGGTCTCGATGGCCGTCCAACTCGCAGTGGGCCCGATCTTCATCCGCTCGATCGGCCTGGAGCACGACCTCGCCGAGGGCGCCAGCCGCGCGCTGCTGGTCTTCGCGCTCTCGCTGCCCGGCTACACCCTCAGCGTGGCCGCCAGCTTCTGGCTGGAAGGTCTGTCGAAGCCCGGGCCGGCTGCCTGGGCCATGTGGGCCGCCAACGTCGTGAACCTGGCGCTGAACCTGCTACTGGTGCCCGGCACGTTCGGCCTGCCGGCGCTGGGCGCCGTCGGCGGCGCCTGGGCCACGGCCGGCGCGCGGACCTTCCTGGCGCTGGCCATACTGACCTACATCGCGCGCATGCCCGAGGCCCGGGCCCTGGGCGTCTTCTCCAAGCCCGAGCCCGACCGGCCGGCCAGCATCCAGCAGCGCCGCATCGGCTATGGCGCGGGCATCTCGAACTTCTTCGAGGTCGCCGCCTTCGCCAGCATGAACATCATCGCCGGCTGGATCGGCGGCCTGGCCGTCGCGGCCTGGGCCATCGTGCTCAACGTGGCCGCCATCGTCTTCATGGTGCCGTTAGGCCTCGCGACGGGCGCCGCCGTCCTGGTGGGCAAGGCCTACGGCGCGCGCGACCTGGCCGGCGTGAATCGGGCCGGTGCGATCTGCTTCGTGGTCACCTTCGTGTTCGGCGTCGCCGTGTCGCTGGCGATCTGGCCGACGGCGAACCTGATCTCGCGCGGCTACACCCACGACGCGGCCACCATCGCCATGGCGGCGCCGGCGCTCATCCTGTCGTGCCTGTTCTTCATCCCGGACGCACTGCAGGTGGTGACGGCCCAGTCGCTGCGCGCCCGCGGCGACGTCTGGCTGCCCACCACCACCCACCTGGCCAGCTACATCGGCGTGATGATGCCGCTGGCCTGGTACCTGGCGATCCCGATGAAGATGGGCCTGATCGGCATCACCTGGGCGGTGGTGGCGGCCAGCTTCCTGGCCTGCGGCTTCCTGCTGACCCGGTTCTGGATCTTGAGCAGAAGGCCGCTCTAGGCTCCCGCCCCCAGGATCCAGCCTTCCTCGCGCTCGGCGTCGAGCACCGCGTCGGCCGGCGTCGTCTTGGACGGCCCGAACAGCGGGCCCAGCTTGTTCGCCTCGTCCAGGCGGGCGAAGTACTCGGCGGTGGTGCGCACCTGGGCCAGGTCCTTCACCTCGCCCGGGGCGACCGGCGGCTTCAGCAGCGACGGGTAGACCTCGGCCAGCACCACGTCGACGCCCGCCAAGTCGGCCTCGGTCAGCGCCTTGAAGCCGGTCTCGAACGGCCAGGCCTTTACCGTGTCCCCGCCGCGGTTGAGCTTGAGGCGACGCACGAACGGGATGCCCAGGATCGCCTGGCCGCCCACCGAACCGTTGTAATAGAGCTTCCAGATCGACGCCGCGCCCTTGGCCGCCAGGTCGGCGTGACGGAATTCCGGCAGGTCGCCGGGCCCGTGCTCGCGGGTGCGCTTGGGTTGCAGCGTGGTCAGCGCGTCCTTGGGCGGGCAGCCCCAGAACGGGAACGGCCCGCCGGTCATGCGCCGGTTGATCTCGGAGCCGACGCCGAAGCGGTTGTTGGTGTTGTCGGCCTTGTCCTTGACCATCTTGTTCAGCTGGTCCCAGGTCGCGCGCCAGGGCTGGTCGCCGGGCAGGTTCAGCGCCGCGGCGAACCCTCGCGGGAAGCCCAGCGGGAAGTCGAAGCCCAGCAGGCAGCGCTCGCCGCGCTTCCTCAGGTCGTCGAGGATGGCGTTCAGCCTCGTCTCGGCCTCGGCTCGCGTCGAGGGGTTGAAGCTCTCGAACGCCATGCGGAAGCGGATGTCGCGCTTCAGCACGCCGATCCAGATGGAGTCGGCCCCGGTGGTCGGCTTGGCCGCCGCGCTCCAGTCGACAATCACATAGGCGCTGAACAGGCGCGGCACGGCCGGGGCTCCGAAACTCGTTGGGGGGAAGAACGAGGGCTTGTACGCCCTCGTCCGTGACCGTCCAACGGGCTTAAGCCAGTTTCACCAGCATCTTTCCAAGGTTCCCGCCCGAGAACAGGCCCAGGAAGGCGTCGGGGGCCTTCTCGATGCCCTCGAACACGGTCTCCTTCCAGGTGACCTTGCCCGCCTTCACCCAGCCGGCCAATTCCTCGGCGTACTTCGGCATCAGGTCGAAGTGGTGCGAGACGATGAAGCCCTCCATGCGGATGTTCTTGCCGATCAGGAGGGCCAGGTTTCGCGGCCCGGGCGGGGGCTCGACGGCGTTGTACATCGAGATCATCCCGCAGATGGCGAAGCGGGCGAACAGCTTGGCCGAGTTCAGCGCCGCCTCGAGGTGCGCGCCGCCCACGTTGTCGAAATAGACGTCGATCCCGTCGGGCGCGGCGGCGATGAGGGCCGCGTTGATGTCGGTCGTGGCCTTGTAGTCGATGACGTGGTCGACCCCGATCTCCTTGAGGAACTTCACCTTGTCGGCGCCGCCGGCCGAGCCGATCACGGTGTGGCCCTTGGCCTTCGCGATCTGGGCCACCATCGAGCCCACCGCCCCGGCCGCGCCCGACACGAAGACGACGTCGCCCTCCTTCAGCGCCGCGACGCGCAGCAGGCCGGCGTATGCGGTCAGGCCCGGCATGCCGGCGGCGCCCAGGAACGCCTGGGGCGGCAGGCCGCGCGGATCCAGTTTCTGGACCTTGTCGGCGCCGGTGGTGAAGCCCTCGCGCCAGCCGAAGCCCGACTGCACCAGGTCGCCGGGCTTGAAGTTCGGGCTGCCCGAGACAGTGACCTCGCCGATGGCGCCGCCATCCATCGCCTTGCCCAGCGGGAAGGGCGGGCTGTAGCTCTTCACGTCGTTCATGCGCCCGCGCATGTACGGGTCGACCGTCATCCAGAGGTTCTTCACCTGCACCTCGCCGTCGCCCGGCGCGGGCAGGTCCACGGTGGCCAGCTCGAAGTTGTCGGCGGTAGGCAGGCCGCTGGGGCGGCTCTTCAGGCGGATCTCGCGGACGGTGGTCATGGCGTTTCCTCTGGTGTTCCGACTTTCAAACAGATGTACGACTCCGCCCGGGTGGCGTCGAGGTCGCGGCGCGTGCTAACGGCCCGGCCATGAGCGAGACCTTGCGCGGCGGCGTGATCGGGGCGGGCGTTTTCGGCGGCTATCACGCCAAGCAGTACGCACGCCTGCCCGGCGTCGACTTCGTGGGCGTCTACGACATCCACCCCGACCGCGCGGCCAAGGCCGCCATGCCGCTGGGGGGGCGCGCGTTCGCCGACCTCGAGGCGTTCCTGGCCGAGGTCGACGTGGTCACGGTGGCCTCGCCCGCGACCCATCACGCCGACCAGGCCCTGGCCGCCATCGCCGCCGGCAAGCACGTCTATGTGGAGAAGCCGATCGGCGTTGGCGTGGCCGAGGCCGACAAGGTGCGCGTGGCCGCCGCCGCCAAGGGCCTGGTCGTCGCCTGCGGCCACCAGGAGCGTGTCGTCTTCCGCGCCATGGGCCTGCTCGACGTGCCCGAGCAGCCGATCCTGCTGGAAGCCCTGCGCCACGGCCCGCCCTCGGACCGCAGCCGCGACGTCACCGCCGTGCTGGACCTGATGGTCCACGACATCGACCTATGCCTGGCCATCGCCGCCGCCGATCCCGTGACCGCCGAGGCGGAGGGGGCGAGGGGGCCGGATGGGGTCTGGGACGTGGTCCGCGCCGAGGTGGGCTTCGATAGTGGCTTCCAGGCGATCCTGGACGTCTCGCGCCAGGCCGAGGCCCGTAGCCGCACCATGCGCATCGTCTATCCATCGGGCGAGGTCGAGATCGATTTCATGGCCCGCACCTTCCGCAACACCACGCCGTTCGCCCTGAACCCCGACTTCGCCGAGACGCCGGCCGCGTCCGACCCGCTGGGCGCCAGCGTCGAGGGCTTCCTGATGGCCGTCCGCGGCGAGGCGCCTCGGCCGATCGTCACCGTCGACGAGGCGATCGCGGCCCTCGACCTGGCGGTCGCCGTCGAACAGGCGTTGGAGGACGCCGCGTAAGGACGCTAGGGTTCGGCGACCGATCCGGGAGCCTCGCCATGTCCAGCGCCTACGACTACAGCTTCGACAAGATCTCGGGTGGCCCGCTGCCGCTCAGCACGTTCAAGGACAAGGTGGTCCTGGTCGTGAACACGGCGTCGAAGTGCGGGCTGACGCCCCAGTACGACGGCCTGGAGAAGCTGTACTCCGACTACAAGGACAAGGGCGTGGTGGTGCTGGGCGTGCCCTGCAACCAGTTCATGGGCCAGGAGCCGGGGACCGAGGAGGAGATCCAGACCTTCTGCAGCACCACCTTCGGCATCGACTTCCCGATGACCGCCAAGGTCGATGTGAAAGGCGATGAGGCGCACCCCTTCTACAAGTGGGCCGAGCAGCAGCTGGGCGAGCCGGCGGTGCCCGTGTGGAACTTCCACAAGATCCTGATCGGCAAGCACGGCGAGGCGATCCGCGCCTTCGGCCCGCGCACCGAGCCGCTGGATGGCGAGGTCACCGGCGCCATCGAGGCCGCGCTCTGAGCGCCGACCTGATCTCGGCGTCGCTGGAGGCCGTGGGCGACCCGGCCGACGAGGTCTATGCGCGCCTGTTCGCCGAGTTCCCCGAGACCCAGGAGCGGTTCTGCCGCGACGTGACCGGGGCCATCAGGGCCGAGATGCTGACGATGGTCTTCGACTGCCTGATGAACCCGGCCGGGCCCTACCAGACCAACCTGGTGCGCGCCGAGCGGGTGAACCACGACGGCTTCGGCACGCCCAACGACGTCTTCGACCGCTTCTTCTGGATCGTGCGCGACGTCTGCCGCGAGCGCGCCGGCGGGGTCTGGACGTCGGCTACCGACAGCGCCTGGACGGCCCAGATCGACCGCGTCCTGGCGGCCTCCAGATAGCAGAAGCGCCCCGCCTCGCGGCGGAGCGCTCCCCCATCTCCTCAGGTTCGGATCAGAACCGGTACTGCAGTTCCACGCCGTAGGTGCGCGGCGGCGTCAGTTCGAGGTTCTGCGCGCCCGTCAGGAAGCGGTCCGACGGCACGGTCGCGCTGTTGTTGCGGTTCGAGGCCGCCAGCGCCGCGTCGTAGCCCTCGGTGTCGAACACGTTCTTCACGTAGGCGATGACCGTGTACTTGCCGCCCTTCGGCGCCCAGTAGGTCCGCAGGTCGACCTGATCCCAAGACGGCGCCTTGTTGTAGTCGCGCGTGAAGACGTTGGCGTACGCCTCCGAGCGGTAGAGGTAGGTGGCGCCCAGGGTCAGCGCGCCGGCGTCGAGGTCGAAGGTGTAGGAGCCGTTGATGGCCACCTTGTGCTTCGGCGCCTGCGGCAGCTTGTTGCCGACGATGCTCACCGCGCCCGTGTTGACGTTGTCGTTCACGTCGACGAGCGGGACGCTCTTCTTGATCTTCGTCGGGTTGTAGCCGTAGTCGAGCGACAGGCGCACCGGCTGGATCGGCTGCCAGATCGTGCTCAGTTCCAGGCCGCTCGACCGGGACTTGGCGATGTTGATGAACTGGCCGACGTTGGTGGGACCGACCTTGATCGTCACCGGCGCCTGCAGGTTGCGGTAGTCGAGGTAGAACAGCGCCGCGTTGATCTGCACGGTCGGGAAGTTCTTCTTGATACCGATCTCGTAGGCGTTGACATGCTCGGCGTCCGCCTTCGGCACGGCCAGGAAGCCGCCGGCCGAGAAGCCGAACGCCTTGTAGCCGCGGCTGTAGCGGGCATAGGCCATCGTATCGTCGTCCGGCTCCCACTGGATGCCGGCGGTGCCCGTCGTGGCGCTGGACGTGTCGTCCAACTCGCGGCTGGCGATGCCGTTCGGCCCGATCACGTACTGGCGGCAGACCTGCGCCGCCCCCGTGCCGGTGCAGACGGACGGCGTCTTCACCCCCTCGATCGCGCCGGCCGTGCTCTTGGGCGCCAGCGTGTCGGTGAGGTCGAAGGCGCCATTGCCGAGGCCGCCCAGGGCCGCCAGCGCGTTGCCGAGGCCGAGCGCCTGGCCGACCGCGGGGAGGGCGCCGAGGTTGCCCAGCAGGCTGCCGTAGTTGGCCGCCGTGCCCGGGCCCAGGGCCGTCAGGCCCAGCGCCGAGTAGAGGCCGGGGTAGCAGGCGTCCGAATTGCAGACGATGCGCCGGAACTCGGTGCCGAACTTGTGGTCCTTGGTGTAGCGCAGGCCTCCGGTGAACTTCAGGGTGTCGGTGAACTGCCAGTCGATCTGGCCGAACACCGCCTTGCTCTCCGTGGTCAGGCCGTAGTTGCCCGTCGACCAGTAGCCCTGCGGGTTGGCCGCGGCGCCGAGGACGGGCGTCTGCAGGCTGGAGGGGCCGCGCAGGAAGAAGTCGGCGGTGCTGCCGGTGCCGGTGTACTTCTCATGATAGTAGAAGGCGCCGAAGATCCACTGCAGCGGCCCGTCGGTGGTGGACGAGATGTTGATCTCGTGGCTGTACCACCGCGGATACTCGAAATAGTGGTAGCCGTTGTCGGCGTTCACCGTCAGCGGCGTGCAGTTCACCGTCGAGCGGCCGGCCGCGAAGAGCGCGCCGATGTTCGAGCAGAGCGAGCCCGGCGCCAGCGGGATCTGGAACGACTGGACGTTCGTGGCGTCGGTGTCGCCGTACAGGTCGTACTTGTATTCCTGGATGCCGCCCACGTACTTCACGTCGAAGCTGGGCATGTGGAACACGAAGTTCGTGGTCAGCGAGTTGACGTCACGCAGGCGCACGCGCTGCGGGATGTTGGTGTTGAAGTCGCGCGAGTCCGCCAGGGCGGGGTTCGTGCGGATGTCGGTGCTGCCGAACTGGCGTAGGCTGCCCGGGACGATGCCGTTGATCCCGGTCTCGGGCGTGTAGCCGTGGGCCGAGTTGTAGACGATCGAGAAGTTCGGGTCGGTGAGGCCGGTTTCGTACGGGCCGTTCAGGAAGCCCGCGCGGGCGCCGGGGCCGCCGCGGTTGTGCCAGACCAGCGTCTTGTACGAGACCCACAGGTCGGCCATTTCGCCGAGCTGGGCCTGCACTTGCGCCTGGACCTGGTACTCGTCGCGCTTGCTGCCTTCCGAGGGGCCGCCCGCGACGTTCGTGTAGTAGCCCTTCCGCTGGTCCAGCTTGTAGCCCGACAGGCGGAACTGCAGGTTGTCGGCGATCGGGCCCGACACCGCAAACTGCAGGTTGGTGAAGTCGTAGTTCTCGGCGATGGCCCGGACCTCGGCGTAGAACTCGTCCGTCGGCCGCACTGAGATCACATTGACCGTGCCGCCGATGGCGTTGCGCCCGTACAGCGTGCCCTGGGGCCCGCGCAGGATTTCCACCCGTTCCACGTCCAGCGGCGGTCCGCCGGCCAGTACGGTGGAGGTGGTGAAGAGGCCGTCGATGTAGATCGACACGGCGCCGTCCACCGAGTGGACGTTCGTGAGACGGCCGATGCCGCGCATGCTCGCCCGGTCGTTGGCCGACTGGTAGACGAAGCCCGGCGTGAAGTTGGTCAGGTCCTGGACCGTGCTGATGCCGACCAGGTCGCGTTGCTTGCTGGTGAACGCCGAGATGGCGACCGGCACGTCCTGCAGGCTCTGCTCCCGCTTTTCGGCCGTGACGACCAGTTCTTCGATGGTGGTGGTCTGAGCGTGCGCCGATGCGCCTATGGCGGCGGCCAGCAGAGCGCTGGTCACCAGCAGTGTGCGTTTGAACTTCATAACTGCCTCCCCGCAGCTTGATGAGCGCTTATTGGACTGCGCTTGGGATCGAAGCTGAAGCAGCCGTGAAAGGCCGTCAATGCAAATGACGGGCGATAACTGAATAAGGATCACTTGGAATATTCGGTATGGAAGTCGTGCGGCGAAGGTGACTTGTAAGTGCTCGATTTCTAGGCGATCATCCGTCGGTTTCTGACTTTGTTCATCCCAAGAACAACCTGAAGGCGCGCAATGGCGCGCCTTCTTTGTTTTCAGACGCCTAGAAATAGCCGAGAACGGCTCGCAATTTCGCAATCGCGAAATGATAAGAAAGCTTATGAAATAAGGGATCGGCGTTACCCGACGTGACCTTGTTACCGGCGGTGCAACACGGCCGCGCGCGGGTGGCGGCCGCGCACGTCAAAGTGGAGTTTGCGCCTGGGCGGGTCTCGGGTCTTTCGTCGCGCGTCGGCGGACCTTAGAGAGGGCGCGCGACTTGGAGGCCCTCGCATGCATCGCAAGCCGGATGGATCTTGGGACAAGGCCAGGCTGCCCAGCCGCCACACGACGGAGGGGCCGGCCCGCGCTCCACACCGTTCCTACTACTACGCCATGGGCCTCGGCAGCCGCGAGATCGCCCAGCCGTTCGTCGGCGTGGCCTCGTGCTGGAACGAGGCGGCGCCCTGCAACACCGCCCTGATGCGCCAGGCCCACGCGGCCGCGGAAGGCGTGAAACGCGCCGGCGGCACGCCGCGCGAGTTCTGCACCATCACCGTCACCGACGGCATCGCCATGGGCCATGAGGGCATGCGCAGCTCGCTGGTCAGCCGCGAGGTGATCGCCGATTCGGTCGAGCTCACGATGCGCGGCCACGCCTATGACGCCCTGATCGGCGTCGCCGGCTGCGACAAGAGCCTGCCGGGCATGATGATGGCCATGCTGCGCCTGAACGTGCCCTCGGCCTTCATCTACGGCGGCTCGATCCTGCCGGGCTCTTGGCAAGGCCGCGAGGTGACTGTGCAGGACGTCTTCGAGGGCGTCGGCAAGCACTCGGCCGGCCAGATGAGCCTGGAGGACCTCTGCGACCTGGAGCAGCACGCCTGTCCCGGCGACGGCGCGTGTGGCGGCCAGTACACGGCCAACACCATGGCCTGCGTGTCCGAGGCCATCGGCCTGGCCCTGCCGCTGAGCTCGGCGCTGCCGGCGGCTTACCTCCACCGCGACCAGTACGCCGAGGCCACGGGCGAGGCCGTCATGGCGCTGCTGGAACGCAACCTGCGCCCGCGCGACATCTGCACCCGCGAGGCTTTCGAGAACGCGGCCGTGGTCGTCGCGGCCACGGGCGGCTCCACCAACGGCGGCCTGCACTTGCCGGCCATGGCCCACGAGGCGGGTATCCGGTTCACCCTGCGCGACGTCGCCGAGATCATGAAGAAGACGCCTTACCTGGCCGACCTCATGCCGGGCGGGAAGTATCCGGCCAAGAAGATGGGCGAGGCAGGCGGCGTGCCCATGCTGCTGCGCACGCTGCTGGATGTGGGCCTGATCCACGGCGACTGCATGACCGTCACCGGCAAGACGATCCGCGAGAACCTCGAAGGCGTGGTCTGGGACGACGCGCAGGACGTGATCCGCCCGGCGTCGAACCCGTTCTCGCCGACCGGCGGCGTAGTCGGCCTCTGGGGCAGTCTGGCCCCTGACGGCGCCATCGTGAAGGTGGCCGGCCTGAACCACACGAAGCATCGCGGGCCGGCGCGCGTGTTTGACGGTGAGGAGGCCTGTTTCGCCGCCGTCGAGGCCCGGGACTACAAGGAAGGCGACGTGCTGGTCATCCGCTACGAGGGCCCCAAGGGCGGCCCCGGCATGCGCGAGATGCTGTCCACCACCGCCGCCATCAAGGGGCAGGGCGTGGAGAACATCGCGCTGATCACCGACGGCCGCTTCTCGGGCGCCACGCGCGGCCTCTGCATCGGCCATGTGGGGCCCGAGGCCCAGGCCGGCGGCCCCATCGCCCTCGTGAAGGATGGCGACATCATCGCCATCGACGCCGACGCGGGTACGATCGAGCTTGAGGTCGACGCCGCCGAGCTGGAACGCCGCAGGGCCGACTGGAAACCCCGCCGAACCAACTACCAGACCGGCGCCATCTGGAAGTTCGCACAAGGCGTCGGCCCGGCGCACCTGGGCGCGGTGACCCATCCGGGCGCCGAGGCCGAAACCCACGTCTACGCGGACCTGTGATGAAGACCCTGGGACTGATCGGCGGCATCAGCGCCGAAAGCACGACTGTCTACTATCGTGAGCTGACCCGGCTGGTGCGCGAGCGCCTCGGCGGGCTGCACTCGTGCGAGCTGGTGATGTGGTCGGTGGACTTCGCGCCGGTCGCCGAGCTGCAGGCCAAGGACGACTGGGAGGCCACCGGCGCCATCCTGGCGAACGCGGCCCGCAAGCTGGAGGCCGCCGGCGCCCAGGCCATCGTGATCTGCGCCAACACCATGCACCTGAACGCGCCGCACATCCGCGCGGCGGTGTCGGCGCCGGTGATCCACATCGCCGACGCCACGGCCAAGGCGCTGGCGAGCAAGGGCGTGACGCGGCCGCTGCTGCTGGCCACCCGCTTCACGATGGAGAAGGCCTTCTACCGCGACCGGCTCGCGGAGCTGGGCCTGCCGGCCCTGACGCCCGAGAAGGCCGATCGCGACCGCCTGCACGCCATCATCTACGACGAGCTCTGCCAGGGCGTGATCCGGCCGGAGTCAAAGGCCGTGGTCCTGGAGATGATCGAGCGCGGGCGCGCGGCCGGCGCCGACGGGATCATCTTCGGCTGCACCGAGATCGGCCTGCTGCTCGATCCGGCCGAGATGCCCCTGCCCACCGTCGACACGGCCGTCGCCCACTGCGAGGCGGCCGTCGACTTCGCGCTGGGCTGAGTTCAGCGAGGCGGCGGCCAGTTGGCCTCGGCGGCCGAGTTCGGCCAGGATCCAGGGCGCCGTGAAGGTGCGGCTGTAGATCGAGCCGTAGAGGACGATTTCGCCCATGGCGAAACTCAGCGGAAGGCGTCTTCCGCATCGTCCTCGAAAGCGTCATCGCCGAACAGCGGGCCCACCGGCTGGCGCGCCGGCTGTTGAGCCTGGGGCGCTGGCTCCGGCGGCGTCGGTTGAGGCGGCGGGGCGGCGGCCTGGACCGGCGGCGCGGCAGTGGCCGCCGCGCGAGCGACCGCAGCCGGCTTGGCGACCGGCCGGCGCAGCAGCGACTCCATGCGCGCCATCCAACGGTTGGCCTCGCGCAGGGCTTCGTCGGCGTAGAGGCGGCCGCGCCGGCCCTCGTCCTCGGGCTGCCACAGGTCCAGCTCGAAGTCGGCGTGCTCGGGATCGTCGAAGACGAAGCGCAGGCGGACCAGATCCTCCGGATCGACCAGTTGGTCCAGCGCCCGGCGCGGCTCACCCCGGAAGGCGCGCGCGGCCACGTGGCGGTCGACGATCATCTCGACGCCGATCAATTCGTCCAGACGGTAGTTCAGCCGCCAGCCGCCCCTGTCCCAGGTGACGGCCACCAGGTTCTTCGAGAGGTCGAAACCGATCCCCACGCCGCGTCCGCGAGCCGCCAGCATCGGCTGCGGCGTGGCCCCCAGGGCCTGGGTCAGGGTGCGCCGGATGCGCCGGGTCTCGTCGAGATACCAGACACAGACGCCGCCCAGCAGCGTCATCGCGCCCCCCAGGAGCGCGAGCAGCGTCAGGAGCCGCGCGACCTCGTCCATGTAGCGAGGCTACGCCGTTTCGCTGAGTCGGCTAAGAGCGCGGCTAGACGTCCAGTTCGACGACCAGAGGCACATGGTCCGAAGGTTTGTCCCAGGCCCGCACGTCGCGGTGGATCACCACGCCGGACAGGCGGTCGGCCGCCTGGGGCGACAGCAGGGCGTGGTCGATGCGGATGCCGTTGTTCCGCTGCCAGGCGCCCGCCTGGTAGTCCCAGAACGTGTAGGCGCCCGGCGCGCCGTCGGCCTGCATGTAGGCCTCGGTGAGGCCCAGGTTCTTCAGCGCCCGGAACGCGCCGCGGCTCTCGGGCTGGAAGAGGGCGTCCTCCACCCAGTTCTTCGGGAATTCGGCGTCACGCGGCTCGGGGATGACGTTGTAGTCGCCGGCCAGGACGAAGCGCTCCTCCAGCGCCAGCAGGTCGCGGGCATGCGCGTTCAGCCGCGCCATCCAGGCCAGCTTGTAGGCGAACTTCTCGGTGGTGATCGGATTTCCGTTCGGCAGGTAGATCGACGCCACCCGCACCGGCTCGGGGCCCGAGACCACCGCCTCGACGTAGCGGGCCTGTTCGTCGGTGTCGTCGCCGGGCAGGCCCTTGCGGACATCCTCCAGCGGGGTCTTCGAGAGCAGGGCCACGCCGTTGTAGGTCTTTTGGCCGTGAACGGCGACGTTATAGCCAAGGCGTTCAAAGGCTTCTGTCGGGAACTTCTCGTCGACGCACTTGATCTCCTGCAAGCAGGCGACGTCGGGCTTGGCCTCCTCGAACCAGCGGACGACGGTCTCCAGCCGGGCGTTGACCGAGTTCACGTTCCAGGTGGCGATGCGCATCGAGGGCTCCGGGGGAAGGTGGGGCGAAGCTAGTGGCGCGCCGCGGCCGGCTCAACGCCTTTGGCCGGAACAATTGCTGCGACCATCCGCTTTTAATATGCAATCAGTTAGGAGGCCGCCATGACCTACGCCGACAATGCCGAGCGGGCCCGCGCCATCTACCGAGCCTATGTCGACAAGGACCGCAACGTCGTCGAAGGCCTGATCGCCCGGGAGTTCAGCTTCACCAGCCCGTACGACGACCACATCGACCGAAAGACCTATTTCGAGCGCTGCTGGGCCAACGCCGACCGGATCGCCGACATGCGCATCCGCAAGCTGCACGCCGACGGGGACGACGTCTTCGTGCTCTACGAGGTGCGGCCGCGCAAGGGCGAGGCGTTCCACAATGCCGAGTTCATGCGGTTCCGGGATGGCCAGCTGGCGGAGGTGGAGGTGTTCTTCGGCGAGCTGAACGGCGTCGAGCAGAAGCCCTGACCGCTCGCGCGGCGGGCGCTTCGGCTTGACCGTCGCCGCGGGGCGTGGACCCTGCGCGGGTCATGCGCGCCCACAGACCTTTCGCAATCCTCCTCGCCCTCGCGGCCGGCGCGGCCCAGGCCCAGGCGCCGCCGCCGAACGTCGCCGGACCGCGTCCCGACGTGGCCGTCGAAGTGCCGCCCTGCCAGCCGCGGTCGCTGATCCGCATGACGGTGCGCAACGTGACGCCGGGTCTGCAGGCTATCGACCCGCGCGCCCAGCCCAAGACCCTCTGGCGCAAGGGCGCCCGCTTCCTGCGCAGCATCGAGGCGCCGGTCGTCTCGGCCCAGCTGCAGGATGCCAAGGCGCCGATGGCGCGCCAGGCGCTGGTGATCATCGCCGAGCCTGACATCTGGCTGATCGATACGGCCAGCCGGGAAGGCCGCCACTCCCTCGACAAGGGGCCGGTGCTGGAGGTGCGCGCGCCGATCCTGCCGCCGGGCGCGGCGCCGCCCGAGTTCATGAGCCTGGAGTATGGCTGCGAGGCCGAGTTCGTCAGCGTGCGCGCGCCCGTGGCGCAGAAGGTCGTCCGGTGGGGCGGGATCGACGCGGGGATCCACACCTACAACGTCGGCGCCGCCAATCTGGCGATCCTGATGGACGATCGGGCGGGCAAGCCGCTGTTGATCACCTACGTCAACGAGAACCGGCCAGTCGTGATCGTCCGCTACGACGAGTACGAGCGGGGCCTGCCCGAGCCGCCGGACATGTTCCGGCCGCCGCCGGACGTGAAGATCCTGGAAGGCAACGCCGCGCCGCCCTTGGGCGGGCCGCCGCCTGGCGCGCGTCCGCCTATGGCGCGACCGCCCGGAAGCCGGCCGCTAGATTGAGAAGCTGACGCCGCAGCCGCAGCTGGACTTGGCGTTGGGATTGCGCACGCGGAATTCGGCCCCGGCCAGCTCGTCGACGAAATCGATCTCCGAGCCCTTGAGCAGGGCCATCGAGACCACGTCCACCAAGGCAGCCACGCCGTCGCGCTCCACCTTCAGGTCGTCATCCTGGACCTCGTCCACGAGGTCGAACAGGTACTGGAAGCCGGAACAGCCGCCGCCCTCGACGGCGACGCGCAGCATCACCGGCCGGCCTTCCTTGGCCCCGATGGCTCGGATGCGGTCCGCCGCGGCGGAGGAGAGGGTGACGTCGGTTGTGGTCATGCTCTGTTAGACGAATGAACGCTTGAGACTATATGAGGGGCCCGGCGGCCTCGACCAAGGCCCCTAGATAGATTGGTTTGATGGCGTCCTCTATCCCGCCTCGCGCGCCCTTCGCCGAAAATCCCGCCACGTCGCGGGGCCGCAAGGTCCCGGAGGCGGCCAGCCGCACGCGCACAGACTTCGCCCGCGATCGCGACCGGATCATCCACTCCACCGCGTTCCGGCGGCTCAAGGAGAAGACCCAGGTGTTCGTGGCGCACGAGGGCGACCACTTCCGCACCCGTCTGACTCACAGCCTGGAAGTGGCCCAGATCGCCCGTTCGCTGGCCACCGCCCTGGGCCTGGACGCCGACCTCGCCGAGACGATCGCGCTGGCGCACGACCTGGGTCATCCCCCCTTCGGCCACGCCGGCGAGGACGAGCTGCAGATTCAGATGCAGGGGTACGGCGGCTTCGACCACAACGTGCAGACGTTCCGGGTCGTGACCAAGCTGGAACGCCGCTATCCGCGCTTCGACGGCTTGAACCTGGCCTGGGAGACGCTGGAAGGCGTCATCAAGCACAACGGCCCGGTGATCGACCAGCTCAGCAAGCCGTCCTGGAGCGCGATCTCGGAATTCGACGCCCAGTACGCCCTTCGCCTCGACACCTGGGCATCGGCCGAGGCCCAGGTCGCGGCGCTCGCCGACGACATCGCCTACAACAACCACGACGTGGATGACGGCGTCCTGGCCGGCCTGTTCAACCTCGACGAACTGGCCGAGGTGCCGCTCATCGGGCCGCACGTGATCAGCGCGCGCAAGGACTATCCGGGCTGCGAGGACGGCATCCTGCGGCTGGAAGCCGTGCGGCGGATGATCGGGGCCATGGTCGACGACGTGCTGGCCGAGACCGCCCGCCGCGCCGCCGCCGGCAAGGTGGGCTCGCCCGAGGACGTGCGGATGCTGGGCCACGCCCTGGTCTCCTTCTCGCGCGACATGGTCGAGGACCTGGGCGCGCTGCGCCGGTTCCTGATGGACCGCATGTATCGTCACTGGAAGGTCAACCGCACCCGTAGCCAGGCGCGGCGCATCCTGGCCGAGATGTTCCAGCTCTTCATGGCCGAGCCCGACGTCCTGCCGGCCGAATGGTTCGACCGCACCCAGGGCCGCGACGAGGCCGGACGGGCGAGGGTGGTCTGCGACTACATCGCCGGCATGACTGACCGCTACGCCATCGAGGAGCACCGCAAGCTGTTCCACCTCGACATCTGGAACTGACGGTGACGACGCTCTCGGTCCGCGGGCCGATCTTTCATTCGCCGGGCGACGAGGGCGCCTTCTTCTGGTGGCTGAAGAAGATCGCCGCCGTCCAGCGCGCCGCCAACCGCGGCCGCAACGTCGAGGTCCAGCTCCGCCCGGGGCGGGTCTCCAGCGACGAGCTGCGCGAGCTCCGCGCGCTGTTCCACCGCTACGGGATGGATACGACGGACCTGGAGCCCCTGGGCAGATAGCCCACAGAAATCGGGCGGCCGCCACACTCCGGTCCTTGCGAGCTCCGATAGACTGCCTCCGAACGCGTGCGATTCGCGCGCGAGACGTCCCTCGGAGCCTTCCGCCGATGTCCGACCATGAGCGCGGCGCCTACACACCGCCCACCGCCGACGCCCCGCTGAGCTTCGACCCGCGGCAGCCCGTGCGCGGCGCCCGGCCTATTCCCTTCACGCTGATCCTCAGCGTGCTGGTGCTGGCAGCCCTCGTGGCGGCGATCTTCGTCTTCTACCAGTCGGGCGTGCGCCAGGCGGGCCAGGCGCCGCAGACCGTCGGCGCCCCGGTGGCCGGCATCAAGACCGCGCCGCCCGCCGAGGCCCAGCCACAGGATCCAGCCGCCGGCCTGCAGATCTATCGCTCGGACGAGGCTCCGCCGATGGAGACCACGGCTCCGAACTTCACGCCGCCGCCCGAGGAGCCCGCGCCGCGCCCGATGCCGACGCCCAAGGTCGTGGTGACGCAGGCGCCGCCGGTGCAGGCCGCGCCGCCGCCCGCGGCTACCAGCCAGGCCCTGCGCCCGGCCATCCCGGCCGCGCCGCCGGCCGCCGCTACGGTGCAGAAGGCGGCCCCGCCGCCGGCGCCGGTGCAGAAGGTGGCTCAGGCCGCGACGCCGGCGCCCAAGCCCGCGCCGCCGCCCGTCAAGAGGGAGGAGCCCGCGCCCGCCGCGAAGCCCGCCGCGGGCGGTGCGGTGGTGCAGATCGGCGCCGTGTCCTCGACCGCCTTGGCCGACAAGGCCTGGAAGGACGCCGTAGCCGCCGCGCCGGGCCTCGGCGCCGGCAGGGGCAAGAGCGTCGAGAAGATCGATAAGAACGGGGGCACGCTCTACCGCACCGCCGTCACGGGCTTCGCGTCCAAGGCCGACGCCCAGGCCTTCTGCGCCAAGCTCCAGGCCGCCGGGAAGAGCTGCTTCGTCCGGTGAGCCTGGGCGCCTGCATCCTGGGCTGCTCGGGCCCGGTCCTGACCGCGACGGAGAAGGCCTTCTTCGCCGACGCCAGGCCCTGGGGCTTCATCCTCTTCGCCAGGAACGTCGAGACGCCGGAGCAGGTGGTGGCGCTGACCGCGTCGCTGCGCGAGGCCGCCGGCCGCGAGGATGCGCCGGTGCTGGTCGACCAGGAGGGTGGGCGCGTCCGCCGCCTGCGGCCGCCGCACTGGCCATCGTATCCCGCCGCCCGAGCTTACGGTGAGCTTCCTGTCGCTGATCGCCGCGAGATCGCTCGCCTGGGCGGGCGCCTGATGGCCCACGACCTGGCCGCCGTCGGCATCGACACGGATTGCCTGCCGGTGCTCGACGTCCCCGCGCCCGACGGCCACGAGGTGATCGGCGACCGCGCCTACGCCGACACGCCGGACGAGGTCGCCGCCCTGGGCCGCGCCGCCGCCGAGGGCCTGATGGCCGGCGGCGTCCTGCCGGTGGTGAAGCACATGCCCGGCCACGGCCGCGCTCGCGCCGACAGCCACCACGCGCTGCCGGTGGTCGATGCGCCGCTCGACGAACTGGAGGCCCGCGACTTCGCCCCGTTCCGCGCGCTCGCAGACCTGCCGATGGCGATGAGCGCCCATGTCGTCTACGCCGCCATCGACCCCGAACGCCCAGCGACCACTTCTCCGGTCGTGATCGGCGACGTCATCCGGGGCCGGATCGGCTTCGACGGCCTCCTGATGACCGACGACCTGTCGATGCAGGCGCTCGCCGGCGGCTTCCGCGAGCGCGCCGAGACCGCGCGGGCGGCGGGCTGCGACCTGGTCCTGCACTGCAACGGCGACATGGCCGAGATGCGCGCGGCGGCCGAGGGCGCGGGCCGCCTCGACGGCGAGGCCGCCCGGCGCGCGGCCGCGGCCCTGGCGCGGCGGTCCACGCCGGAGCCGTTCGAGGTGGCCGAGGGCCGCGCTCGCTTCGAGATGGCGTTCGCGGGTAGGCTCGCGGCATGAGCGGCGGCTTCCAGCCCAGCCTCGACTTCGCAGCCGTCGACCACGCGGTCGAGGACGGCGAAGCGTTGATCGTCGACATCGAGGGCTTCGAAGGTCCGCTGCACGTGCTGCTGGCGCTGGCGCGGACCCAGAAGGTCGACCTGCTCCAGCTCTCCATCCTCAAGCTGGCCGAGCAGTACCTGTCCTTCGTCCAGGAGGCGCGCCGCCGCCGGTTCAGCCTGGCGGCCGACTATCTCGTGATGGCGGCCTGGCTCGCCTACCTGAAGTCGCGCCTGCTGCTACCCAAGCCCGAGCAGCGCAAGGCCGAGGAGCCGCCCGCCGAGGAGATGGCCCAGCGGCTGGCGTTCCGCCTCGCCAAGCTGGAGGCCATGCGCAACGCCGCCGAGAAGCTGATGACCGGCCCGCAGCTGGGCCGCGACGTCTTCGGCCGCGGCGACCCCGAGGCCATCCGCATCGTCCCCTCGGGTCGGATCGAGGGCGACCTCTACGAGCTGATGAGCGCCTATATCGCTCAGCGCCAGAAGGAGGCGCAGCGCAGCTACAAGCCCACGATCCCCACGGCCTATCCGCTGGAGGACGCTCGCGACCGCCTGCGCCGCCTGCTGCCCGACCTGGAACGCTGGACCCCGCTGACCGGCGTCGCGCCGATGGGCACGCCCACCGCCGGTCCGAGCCGCGCCTCGTATGTGGCCTCGACGCTCTCGGCGAGCCTGGAGCTGGTGAAGGAAGGGGCGCTGGAGGCCCGGCAGCTGGAGGCCTTCGCCGACATCTACCTGCGGGCCCGCAAGGGTGGCGAGGCCCCGGCATGAGCGACACCGCCCGCGAGATCGAGGCCCTGCTGTTCGCCGCCGCCGGCCCACTGACGGTCGAGGACCTGGCCAAGCGCCTGCCCGAGGGGGCCAATATCGAGGCCGGCCTGGCCCAACTGGCCCAGCTCTACGAGGGCAGGGGCGTGGTCCTGGCCAACGTCGCCGGCGCCTGGCGCTTCCAGACCGCCGAGGACCTGGCCTGGCTGATGACCGAGGAGCGCGACGAGCCGCGCCGGCTGTCGAAGGCCGCCCAGGAGACCCTGGCCATCATCGCCTATCACCAGCCCGTCACCCGCGCCGAGATCGAGGCGGTCCGGGGCGTGCAGGCCAGCCGGGGCACGCTGGACGTCCTCCTGGAGCTGGGTCTGGTGAAGATGCGCGGCCGCCGCCGCACCCCCGGCCGGCCGGTCACGTTCGGCACCACCGACTCGTTCCTGGAGCACTACGGCCTGGCCTCGCTCGCCGACCTGCCCGGGATGGCGGAGATGAAAGCCGCGGGCCTCCTGTCGCTCGATCTGCCGCCCGATTTCGCCATGCCCGATCCGAACGCGCTGGCCGCCGACGAGGACCCGCTGGGGGCCGACGCCCCCGAATTCCACGTCGATTTCCTGGCAGAGGACGAATCTGCGCACTGACAGTCGTCATGCCGCGTTGGCTTGGCGGCGGCGGACGGACTATATAGCGCCGTGAGAGAACGGGCGGGCGGCGAAGGGGCCGCGAGATTCGCCCCAGGAGACGTCGGCGCATGGGCGCAATCAGTATCTGGCACATCCTTCTGGTCGTGGTGGTCTTCGCGGTGCTGTTCGGCGGCCGCGGCAAGATTTCGGGCCTCATGGGCGACACCGCCAAGGGCATCCGCGCCTTCCGTGAGGGCCTGAAGGGCGAAGACGCTCCGGAAGAGGCCAAGAAGTCGCTTCCGGCGGATGAGAAGGACGGCGCGCGCGGCTGAGGCCCCGCCGCTCTACGGCAATGCGCGCCGGCCGCCTGGATCGTGGCCGGCGCTTTCTCTTTAGGCGTCCTGGATGCTCCCGGAAATCGGCGGTCTCGAATGGCTGGTGATCGCAGTCGTCGCGCTGGTCGTGATCGGCCCCAAAGATCTGCCCGTCATGATGCGCCGCGTCGGCCAGTTCATGGCCAAGCTGCGCGGCATGGCCAACGAGTTCCGCGCCAGCTTCGACGAGATGGCGCGCCAGTCCGAGCTGGATGAGCTGCGCAAGGAGGTCGAGGCCATGCGCCGCGGCCAGTTCGGCGCGAACACCGACCTCGGCCAGGAGATGCGCTCCACGATCAGCGAGATCGAGACCAGCATGTCCGACGTGGGCGTCCAACTGCACCCGCCCATGAGCTACCAGTACGACACGCCGGCCGCGCCGCCCCTGGAGATTTCCGAGGCGCCCGCGCCGGAGGCGAAGCCGGCCCGCAAACCGGCGGCGAAGAAAGGCAACGGCTCGGCCGTGACCAAGGTCGCCCCCAAGACCGCCGCCAAGACCGCGCCGAAGAAGGCCGCCGCCAAGCCTAAGGCTGCGGCCGCGGAGATCGTCCAGGCGCCGAAGGCCCGCAAGCGCTCGAGCAAGATCGAGACGAAGAGCGCTGGGGGCGGCGCGTGAGCAATTCCTATGAGCACGACGAGTCCGACATCGAGGCCTCGCGGGCGCCGCTGCTCGACCACCTGATCGAGCTGCGCAAGCGGCTCATCGTCTGCGTGGCGGCGATCATCGTCGGCTTCGCGGTCTGCTTCGCCTTCTCCGAACAGATCTACCGCGCCCTGCTGCACCCGTTCGCCATGGCCGCCGCCATGTACGCGGAATCGCGCCAGGGCCACACGAGCGGTCCGTTCGACCTGCTGTTCGTCCTGCTGGGGATCAAGGCCGCACCGGTCGCCACCGGCGAACTGCGGCTGATGTTCACCGCCCCGCTGGAGTTCTTCTTCACGAAGCTGAAGCTGGCCGGCTTCGGCGCCGTGATCCTGACGTTCCCGATCCTGGCGTGGCAGGTCTACGCCTTCGTGGCGCCCGGCCTCTACAAGCGCGAGCGCCGCGCCTTCCTGCCGTTCCTGCTGGCCGCCCCGCTGCTTTTCGCCATGGGTGCGGCGCTGGTCTATTTCGTGATCCTGCCGTTCGTCCTGTGGTTCTCGCTGAACCAGCAGATCATGGGCGCAGGCGTGGCGGTCGAGCTGCTACCCAAGGTCTCGGACTACCTGACCCTCGTGACGACGCTACTGCTCGCGTTCGGCCTCTGCTTCCAATTGCCGGTGGTGCTGACCTTGCTGGGCCTCGCCGGCATCGTGAACTCCGGCATGCTGTGGAAGGGCTGGCGCTACGCCGTCTTCGCGGTGGTGGTTGTGGCGGCGATCGTGACCCCGCCGGACCCGATCAGCCAGCTGCTGCTCTCGGTGCCGATCGTGCTGCTCTACTTCGTGTCGATTGGCTGCGTGAAGCTGATCGAACTGCGGCGCGACAAGGAAGACGCGGCCGCCGGGACCGACATCGCCGCCGTCTGAGGTTGGCGCCTCCGACGACGCGCTCTAGAGAAACCGCTTCCCTAACCCCCAGCGGCGATCATGCACGACATCCGAGCCATCCGCGAAACCCCCGAGCTTTACGAGCAGGCGTGGGCGCGGAAGGGGTCGTCCGGCAAGGTGGCCGAGATTCTGGAACTGGACGCGAAGCTGCGCGCCGCTCAGACGGCCGGGCAGGCGCTCCAGGCCGAGCGCAACGAAGCCTCCAAGAAGATCGGCCAGGCCAAGGCCCAGAAGAACGAGGTCGAGGCGCAGGCGCTGATGGCCCAGGTGGAGGCGCTGAAGGCCGGCCAGGCCGAGCACGCCGAGACCGAGCGCCAGGCCGGCGAGACGCTGAAGGCGATCCTGGCCTCGCTGCCCAACATCCCGTTCCCGGACGTGCCGGTGGGCGCGGACGAGCACGACAACGTCGAGGTCCGGCGTTGGGGCGAGCCCTTCGCCATCGCCAACCCCAAGGACCACGTCGACATCGGCGAGGGGCTGGGGCTGCTCGACTTCGAGGCGGCGGTCCGCATGTCGGGCGCGCGCTTCACGGTGCTGAAGGGCGAGCTGGCGCGGCTGGAACGGGCCATCGGCCAGTTCATGCTGGACCTGCAGACCCGCGAGCACGGCTACCTGGAGGTCGCCCCGCCGCTGCTGGTCAACGACGCGGCCGCCTATGGCACCGACAAGCTGCCGAAGTTCGCCGAGGACCTGTTCCAGACCACCGCCCTGGACCTCAGCGCGATCCGCGATGAGGTCCAGAAACAGATACTGTTTGCGGAAGAAGTCGGCCCTGGCTTGCCCAACGGCCATGACCACGTGTCCTACACGCTCGCTGCGGTTCAAGATGCCATGCGGGCAAGCCGGCGCTGGCTGATCCCGACGGCCGAGGTGCCGCTGACCAGCCTGGTCATGGACCAGATCGTCGCCGAGGAGGAGCTGCCGCTGCGCTTCACCGCGCTGACGCCCTGCTTCCGCTCGGAGGCCGGCGCCTCGGGTCGCGACACCCGCGGCATGATCCGCCAGCACCAGTTCAACAAGGTCGAACTCGTCTCGATCGTGGCCCCGGAGAAGTCCGAGGAGGAGCACGAGCGGATGGTCGGCTGCGCTGAGGCCGTGCTGAAGCGCCTGGAGCTGCCGTTCCGCACCATGCTGCTCTGCACGGGCGACATGGGCTTCGGCGCGCGCAAGACCTACGACCTCGAGGTCTGGCTGCCCAGCCAGGGCAAGCACCGCGAGATCAGCTCGTGCTCGAACTGCGGCGACTTCCAGGCCCGGCGCATGGACGCCCGGACCAAGAAGGCCGGCGAGAAGGGCACCCGGTTCGTCCACACCCTGAACGGGTCGGGCCTTGCGGTCGGCCGCACGCTGGTGGCGATCATGGAGAACTACCAGGACGAGGGCGGCCGCATCGCCATCCCGCAGGCGCTGCATCCCTACCTGCCGGGCCTGACCCATATCGGGGGCAAGGTTTGAGGATTCTCCTCACCAACGACGACGGCATCCACGCCGACGGCCTGGAAGCGCTGGAGCGGATCGCGGCCGAGCTCAGCGACGATGTCTGGGTGGTGGCGCCGGAGTACGAGCAGTCGGGCGCCAGCCGGGCGCTGACCCTGGCCGACCCGGTCCGCGTGCGCCAGCTCTCCGAGCGCCGGTTCGCCACCACCGGCACGCCCACCGACTGCGTGATGCTGGGCGTCACCGAACTGGTCCCGGGCAAGAAGCCCGACCTCGTGCTGTCCGGCGTGAACCGTGGCGCGAACCTGGCCGAGGACGTGACCATGTCGGGCACGGTGGCGGGCGCGATCGAGGGCATGGCCCTGGGCGTGCCGGCGATCGCCCTGTCCCAGATGGGCTTCTACGAGGAGGGGACCAGCTTCGCCGCTGCCGAGACCTATGGCCCCGGCATCGTGCGCCGGCTGTTCGAGCTGGGCTGGCCCAAGGACGTGGTCCTCAACGTCAATTTCCCGAATGGCCCGGTGGAGAACATCAAGGAGGTCGAGGTCACCCGCCAGGGGTTCCGCGACGTCCAGATCCGCCACGCGGAGAAGCGCCTCGATCTGCGCGGCCGCGACTACTACTGGATGGGCTTCCGCCCCCTGCGCTCCAGCCCCGCGGAGGGCACCGACCTGCGGGCCCTGTACGATGGCAAGATCTCGGTGACGCCGCTGCACATCGACCTGACCCACATGCAGACCGTCCACGACCTGAAGGGCGTGCTGGGCGGCCCGCCGCCGAAGGCCTGAGATGTCGGACGCGGACGACACGCCCGAGACCCGCATGGCGCGCCTGCTGCTGGCGCTGCGCTCGCAGGGCGTGACCGAGGCCAAGGTGCTGTCGGCCATCGAGACCACCCCCCGCCCGCTGTTCACCCAGGAGCTGTTCAAGGAGCGCGCGTTCGAGGATTCGGCGCTGCCCATCGCCTGCGGGCAGACCATCAGCCAGCCGTTCGTCGTGGGCCTCATGAGCCAGGCGCTGAAGATCGACCGCCGCGACCGGGTGCTCGAGATCGGCACCGGCAGCGGCTACCAGACCACGATCCTCTCGAAGCTGGCGCGGCTGGTCTACACGGTCGAGCGCTACCGCACGCTGATGCGCGAAGCCGAGGGACGCTTCAAGGAACTGGGCCTCACCAATGTCATCACCCGCTTCGGAGACGGCGGCGAGGGGTGGCCGGAGCAGGCGCCTTTTGACCGCATTATGGTCACAGCAGCGGCGCCAGGTGAGCCCAAGGCTTTGCTTTCGCAACTGAAACCGACCGGCATCCTGGTGGCGCCGATCGGCAAGGGTCCGGTCCAGGTGCTGCGGCGCTACACCGGCGACGGGCAGGGGGGCTTCCAGGTCGAGGACCTGATCGACGTCCGCTTCGTTCCGCTGCTGGACGGCGTGGCCAAGGAACTCTGACCTTTTCGTGTTGCGAGGCTTTTGCGGGTTGGCGGGGGCGCCGGCTCGCCGCCATCATCCCACCTCACGCCCCGAATGATTCTTCTTCGAGCTACCCCGGAGCGGCGATGACGCACCTCTTCCAACGAACGGCCCTGATCCTGCTCGCCGGGACGGCGCTCACCGCCTGCGGAACGCCGCGCTACGCGCTGACCCCGCCGGTCGTTCCGTTGCCGCCCGCCGTGGCGCCTGCCGCCGCGCCGCCCTTACAGGCGCAGGCTGAGCCGCAGCAACTCGCCGCCCTGGCCGAGGATACGCCGGCCGTGGCGTCCAAGCCGACATCGTCCGTCGAGACGGCTGAGCTCGCGCCCCTGCCGATCGCGCCGCAGCCGGCGCTGGCCCAGGCCGCGCCCGAACCGGCCCTCACGGCCGTCGAGCCGCCCGCCGAGGACGCCTTCGCCCGCGCCAAGTCCAAGTCGCGGGGGCCTGCCGCCACCTACACGGTCCGCAAGGGCGATACCCTCGCCGAGATCGCCGGCAGGCTCGGGACCGAGATCGACGACCTGGCCAAGGCCAACGGCCTTAAGAAGCCCTACCGGCTACAGCCCGGCCAGGTGCTGAAGAACCCGAAGGCGAAAGCCGCCGCGTCGTCCTCGTCGAAGGCCACGAAGGCGTCGAAGCCCGCCGCCTCCGAGGCCAAGACCTACACCGTCCGCCCGGGCGACACCCTGTTCGGGATCGCCCAGCGCAACGGCACGACCGTCGATGCCCTGCGCGAGCTGAACGGCATGGGTCGCAGCACCTCGCTGGTCCCCGGCAGGAAGCTGAAGCTGTCCGGCGGCGAGGCCGAGACCGCCGAGGCGGCCGAGGACGAGGTCGCCCCCGCCGAGCGTCCGCGGGCGACGACGCCCGCCGCCCGCCGCACGCCGGTCGAACCGACGCCGAGCGAGCCCGAGGCCGACGGCCGTTCGGTCACCAGCCGCGACGTGACCGGCCGCGTGGTCGACGTGCCGACCGGCGGCAAGAGCTACAAGGTCAAGAAGGGCGACACGCTTGAGCGCGTGGCGGGCCGTTTCGACAGCGACGTGGCCGAGCTGGCCAAGCTCAACAAGCTGAAGAAGCCCTACCGGCTGAAGCCGGGCCAGACGATCCGCGGGCCGGGTGGCACGGCCAAGGCCTACGTGGTCGGCCGCGGCGACACGCTCTCAGAGATCGCCCGCCGCTTCAGCGTGACCGAGGCCGAGCTGCGCAGCGCCAACGGCCTGCGCCGCGGCGCCGCTGTCGCGCCGGGCCGCAAGCTGCGCCTGCCGGCCGGCTATCGCGACCGCGGCCCGCTGACCACGACGACGCGCGTGCCGGAGCGGACCGAGGCGCCGCCGCCCTCCACGCCGTCGACGCCGCAGCCCTATCAGCCCGCCCCGCGGCCTCCGTCATCCTTCGACACCCCGCCGCCGACCGGGCAGGTGCTGCCGCCGCCGCGCTCGGCGCCGCGTCCGCCGACCGTGGTCATGCCCGACCAGCCGCAGCCCTATCGCCCGCCGCCCGGCGGCGTCCCGGGTGCGCCCACGGCCAGCCCGCCGGTGTCCGACGCCCAGATCAGCCAGATGGGCCGCGGCCTGTTCGCCTGGCCGCTGCAGGGCCAGGTCATCTCGGGCTTCGGCAGCCGTGGGACGGGCGTCCGCAACGACGGCCTGAACATCCGCGCCAACGCCGGCGACGCCGTCCGCTCCGCCGCCGCGGGCGACGTGGTCTATGCGGGCGACCAGGTGCCGGGCTTCGGCAACCTGGTGCTGATCAAGCACGCCGACGGCTGGGTCACGGCCTATGGCCACCTGGGCCGCGTGGACGTGCGCATGCAGCAGCGGGTGGAGCAGGGCCAGCAGATCGGCCAGGCCGGCCAGTCGGGCGGCGTCTCAGAACCGCAGCTGCATTTCGAGATCCGCTACGCGCCGAGCCCGCAGGAGCGCGCCCGGCCGATCGACCCGGCGCTCGTTCTGCCGAAATAGGGGCAGGCCTAGATCAAGGCTTGGAGCGTGACGGCGGTCACCGCCGCGCACGCGCCCGGCGATCGCGCTCCGGTCAGGCGGCGTTGAAGAAGCCGTGCTCGCCGACGATCCGCACGAGGCAGGGGCGGCCCGCGTCCTGCGCGGCGCGCGCATGCTTGTTGGCCGCGGCCTTGGCCACTTCCTTGTCGGAACTCATGTCGGTCAACTGGCCTTCGTGCTCGACGGCCCAGCCGTGCTCGTGGCGAACCACGGTGAACACGGCGCGTTCGGGGGCGTTACGCATAGCTCAATGACTCCATCTGTTGCGGCGTCGGCCGCAACCGAGGGTTCGTCGCCAGAAAAATAGGCGGCCATAATACAGTCATTTGAGAGGCTTGTCGCGCAACGGCTCAAATTATTCGCGGCCAAGCTTGCGGATTCGCCGGATTAAATTATGTTGAGCGCATCGAATATCGCACTGGATCGCGAGATTTGCGCGCGGGATTTTTCGAAATCCTCACCGCGGACCTACCCCGACCTCTCCGAGAATTTGATGCAAGCGCCGATGGTCGGCGCGAAATATTTGCACCCGGAAAGGGACAAAAATGGCAGTAGGCACCGTGAAGTGGTTCAACCCGACCAAGGGTTTCGGTTTCATCCAGCCCGACGACGGCGGCGCGGACGTGTTCGTGCACATCTCGGCCGTCGAGCGCGCCGGCATGGCCGGCCTGAATGAAGGCCAGAAGGTCAGCTTCGAGCTGGAGCGCGACAAGCGCAGCGGCAAGAACTCGGCCGGCCAGCTCCAGGCCGTCTAAGGCTCCAGAGCCACGGAAATACGAAAGGCCGGTGCGAAAGCGCCGGCCTTTTTCTTTGCGGCTACAGCGGCAGCGGCTTGCCCTGTTCGCCCGCCAGGTCGCGGATGAACTGCCACGCGACGCGGCCCGAGCGCGAGCCGCGCAGCTGCGACCACTGCAGGGCGCGGCGCTCCAGGTCGGGCGCCTGCAGGCCGAACTGCTCGGCGTAGCCGGCCACCGCCGCCAGGTAGGTCGGCTGGTCCATCGGCGGGAAGCCCACCCAGAGGCCGAAGCGGTCCGAGACGCTGACCTCCTCCTCGGCGTCCTCGGCCGAGGCGACCAGGCCGCGGTCCTCCTGATGGCCGCGCGGCATCAGGTGGCGGCGGTTCGACGTGGCTACGAAAAGGACGTTGGCCGGCGGGCCCGAGACGCCGCCTTCCAGCGCCGACTTCAGCGCCTTGGCCGCCGCCGCGCCTTCCTCGAACGATAGGTCGTCGCACAGCACCACGAAGCGTTCCGTCCGCGTCCGCAGCACGTCGAAGAGGGCGGGCAGGGCGGTGACCTGGTCGCGGTCCACCTCCACCAGCTTCAGCTCGGGCGAACGCGCCGCCGCGGTCATGAAGGCCGCCTTGGCCAGCGAGCTCTTGCCCGTGCCTCGCACGCCCCACAGCAGGGCGTGGTTGTACGGCAGGCCGCCCGCGAACCGCTCCAGGTTCTCCAGGAACCGCGCCTTCTGGCGATCGACGCCGACCAGGTTCTCCAGCGCCAGCGGGTAGTCGGGGGCGGGGTGGAAGGCGCTGGTGGCGGGATCGTGCCGGAACAGCCGCGCGCCGTCGAAGCTCACCGCCGCGGCGACGGGCGGCGCCAGCCGTTCCAGGGCCTCGGCGATCCGGGTGAGCAGGGGCGTGACATCGCGTTCCATGGGCCGCAGGCCATACACGTAGGCGTTCCATTGCAAAAGCAGGGCTCTCCGCATAGCTTCCGCCGACTTTGGCGGGCCCCTATGTGAGAGGGCGCTCGCACGCCCATTTCTCGGAGAGGCCATGTTCGCCACCCCTGCCTACGCCCAAGCTGCCGGCGGCGCCGCTGCGGGCGGCCCGGAGGCCATGCTGCTGCAGTTCTTGCCGCTGGTCGCCCTGGTCGTGTTGTTCTACTTCCTGATGATCCGTCCGCAGCAGCGGCGGATGAAGCAACATCAGACCATGCTGGGCGCGCTGAAGCGCGGCGACACCGTGGTGCTGAGCTCGGGCATGATCGGCAAGGTCGTGCGCGTAGAGGACAAGGAAGTCGGCGTCGAGATCGCCACCGGCGTGACCGTGAAGGTCGTGAAGGGCATGATTTCCGACGTGCGTGCGCGCGGCGAGCCCGCCGCCGCCAATGACACCAAGGCGTAAAGCACCCTCTCGATGATCACCGTTTCCCGCTGGAGGATCATCCTCGTCGTTCTGGCGACGCTGTATGGGATCCTCTTCACGCTGCCGAACGTGCTTCCGCAGTCCGTTCGCGACAGCCTCCCGGGCTTCCTGCCGAAGCAGACGCTGAACCTGGGCCTCGACCTGCAGGGCGGTTCGTACCTGCTCTACGAAGTCGACACCAAGGCGCTGCGCACCGAGCAGCTCACCAACCTCGTCGAGGACAGCCGCACCGCGCTGCGCAACGCCGAGATCGACTTCACGGGCCTCGGCGTCGTGAACGGCGAGGTGAACGTCCGCATCAACGACCCGACGAAGGTCGAGGCGGCCGCCAAGGCGCTGCGCGAGTCGGTCGGCGGCGCCCTCGTCGGCGTGGCCGGCGGCCGCGACGTGACCGTCAGCATCCAGCCCGACCAGCGCATCCGCGTGGCCTATGTCGCCCAGGCCCTCGACGCCCAGGCCGCCAAGGCCGTGGAGCAGTCGATCGAGGTGATCCGTCGCCGGATCGACGAACTGGGCACCAAGGAGCCCGACATCCGCCGCCAGGGCGCGAACCGCATCTCCATCGCGGCGCCGGGCGAAAGCGATCCCAAGAAGCTGCAGGACATCGTCGGCCAGACGGCCAAGCTGACCTTCCAGATGGTCGACGAGACGGCAGACCCGGTGCAGGCCCAGCAGGGGCGCCTGCCGCCCGGCTCCGTGCTGCTGCCCGGCGACGACATCCAACCGTTCTACGTGGTCAAGCGCCGCGCGCTGGTGACCGGTGAAATGCTCACCGACGCCCAGGGCGGCTTCAACCCGCAGACCGGCCGCCCGGTGGTGAACTTCCGCTTCAACGGCGTGGGCGCCAAGCGCTTCGGCGACGCCACCGCCCAGAACGTCGGCAAGCGCTTCGCCATCGTGCTCGACAACAAGGTGATCTCGGCGCCGAACATCAACGAGCCGATCACCGGCGGTTCGGGCCAGATCAGCGGCAACTTCACGACCGAGAGCGCCAACAACCTGGCCATCCTGCTGCGCGCCGGCGCCCTGCCGGCCCCGCTGACGATCCAGGAACAGCAGACGGTCTCGGCCGAGCTCGGGGCGGACGCCATCCGCGCCGGCGCGATCTCGCTGGCGATCGGCGGCGTCGCGATCATCGTCTTCATCATCCTGGCCTACGGCCTGTTCGGCGTCTTCGCCGCTCTGGCCCTGATCGTGAACGTGCTGCTGATCCTCGGCATCATGTCGATGACCCAGGCCACGCTGACGTTCCCGGGCATCGCCGGCCTGATCCTGACGCTAGCCGTCGCGGTCGACGCCAACGTGCTGATCTACGAGCGCGTTCGCGACGAGGCGCACGCCGGTCGAACACCCATCATGGCCCTGGAGCACGGCTACAGCCGCGCCCTGGTGTCGATCCTCGACGCCAACATCACCAGCGCCATCTCCGCCATCATCATGTTCCAGTTCGGCTCGGGGCCGATCCGCGGCTTCGCCTGGACCCTGCTGATCGGCGTCATCACCTCGGTGTTCACCGCCGTGGTCGTCACCCAAGTGCTCATCGGCTGGTGGTTCCGCGCGACCAAGCCGAAGTCGCTGCCGATCGAGTAGTCCCATGAAGTGGCCCTTCATCCGCCTCCTGCCGCGCGAGTTCCACATCGACTTCGTGCGGCTCGCCCCCTTCGCGGCGATCGTCTCGGCCCTCCTGGTGCTGGGCTCGGTCGGCTCGTTCGTGGCGCAAGGCCTGAACTTCGGCATCGACTTCGTCGGCGGCACCGCCATCGAAGTGCGCACCAAGGGGCCCGTGCCCCTGGGCGAGCTGCGCGCGGCTGTCCCGGCCGCCGGCGGCCATGACGCCCAGGTCCAGGGCTTCGGCCGTCCCGACACCGCGATCGTGCGCTTCCGCACCGAGGGCAACGCCTTCCAGTCGGCCGAGCGCGTGAAGCAGAATCTGGCCGCCAAGTTCCCCGGCATGGAGTTCAAGCCGCCGGTGGTCGTGGGCCCCAAGGTCTCGGGCGAGCTGATGTCGTCGGGCTTCATGGCCCTGGGCATCGCCCTGGTCCTGATGCTGGCCTACATCTGGTTCCGCTTCCAGCTGCAGTTCGGCCTGGGCGCCGTGGTCGCCGTGTTCCACGACATCGTCCTGACACTGGGCCTGCTGTCGATCACGCAGATCGAGTTCTCCATGACCTCGATCGCGGCGCTGCTCACCGTCATCGGCTATTCGATGAACGAGAAGGTCATCACCTTCGACCGGCTTCGCGAGAACCTGCGGAAGTACAAGACCACCCCGCTGCGCGAGGTGATCAACAAGTCCGAGAACGAGCGTCTGTCGCGCACCCTGATCACCGGCTCGACGGCGATCCTGGCGCTGGCCGGGGCGATGTTCCTGGGCGGCCCGGTGCTGTTCCCGCTGGTCTCGACCATGGTGTTCGGCATCGTCATCGGCACCTATTCGTCGGTGTATGTGGCGCTCCCGATCATCCTGCTCTGGGGCGTGAAGCGGAACGACGAGCCGGCCGAGCCGCTGAAGCCCGCGGGCGTCCGGCCCTAAGCCGGTGCCCCGCAACGCGCCCAGCATCGACGCCTACGGCGACGGCGGCTTCCGCCTCGCCGGGGCGCGGCACGACGGCTCCGTCCTGATCCTGGCCGACGAGGCGCAGAGCTGGGAGGTCGCCGCCCTCGGCGACCTCACCCTGGCTTCGCTGAAGCCGGTGCTGGACGCTGGGCCGGCCGAGGTGGAGTTCGTGCTGCTGGGCGTCGGCGCCCGTAACGCCATGCCGCCCCGCGAGATCCGCGACGGCCTGCGCGCCGCCGGCATCGGTCTCGAGTTCATGGACACGCCGGCCGCGGCCAAGCTCTACAACCTGCTGACGTCCGAGGGGCGCAAGCTGGCCGCGGCGCTCATCGCCGTCTGACCAGCGGGGAAATCCCGATCACCCCTCTTTTGGTCGCCATGGCCAGGCTCGTCCCGGCCGCCCATGATCTCCGCGCCTGATGCAGTTCGCGCGGCGCGCGCCGCAGGCCCTTCAGCTTCCAGGGAGTTCATGGATCGCCGGGACAAGCCGGGCGACGACGACCTGGAAATTGCCTGGAGTGGGTTCACCTCCGGGAAGGCCTCCGGTTCCGCTCGCTTCCAGCCCGAAACGAAACGCCCTATACGTCGGCCAGGGCAGGGACTCAGAGGGCAAGTTATGGCCGGACTACTCGCAAACTTCCGCAATACGATCATCGTCAGCATCATCCTGGCGCTGATCATCGTCGGCGCCTACGCCACCGGTCCGCAAGGGACGGGTCCCGCCTATTGGCAGGCCGTGTTCCGTTGGCTGCACGTCTTCTTCGGCATCCTTTGGATCGGCCTGCTCTACTACTTCAACTTCGTCCAGATCCGGAAAATGCCGGACATCCCGGCCGAGCTGAAGCCGGCGGTTTCCAAGTACATCGCCCCCGAGGCGCTGTTCTGGTTCCGCTGGGCGGCCGTGGCGACGGTGGTCATGGGGCTGGCGATCGCCGGCATCCGCGGCTATTCGGCTGAGACCCTCTCGCTGGGCATGGCGGGCGGATACGACCCGGCCCTGGATCGCCAGTACACGCTGCTGGGCCTGGGCATGTGGCTGGGCATCATCATGATGCTCAACGTCTGGGGCATCATCTGGCCGAACCAAAAGCGCGCCCTGGGCATCGTGGAGGCCGACGCCGACACCAAGGCCAAGGCGGCGCGCATGGCTATGCTGGGCTCGCGCACCAACCTGCTGCTGTCGATTCCGATGCTGGCCTGCATGACCATGTCGCAGACGATCTTCAACTAGCGACGGACCACCGCGCGAGAAGGCCCGCCCTCGCGGCGGGCCTTTTTCGTTAGAGCCACATGAGCGACGACCTCGACGACCTGATCCGCCGCGTGGATCCCGACCGCTGGCTCTCCAGCCGGTTCGTGGGTGACGCGGGCGTGCGGGCGGACGTCATCGCGATCTACGCCTACGACCATGAGCTGGCTCGGGCGCCCAAGGTGGCCTCGAACTCGCTGCTGGGCGAGATCCGGCTGACCTGGTGGCGCGAGGTGCTGGACGAGGTCTACGAGGCGCGCCATGTGCGCCATCACCCGACCGCCCAGGCGCTGGCTGAGGTGATCGGCCGCCACGGCCTGCCGCGCGAGCCGCTGGAGGCGATGATCGACGCCCGCTACCGCGAGCTCGACGCCACGCCGATGGACGACGCCGAGGCGCTGGACTGGGCGCGCGGCTCGGCCGGCAAGGCCGCCGAGGTCGCCGCCCGCATCCTCGATCCCAAGACGCCGGCCGAACGCGCTGTCAGCGGCGGCGCCGCCTGGGGACTGGCGCGGGCCGGCCGTGGGGAGCAGGCGAAGGCCGCCGGGGCCGGGGCCCGAGCGGACGCGGCCCTGCTCAGCGCGGCGGCCTTTCCGGCGGTGGCGCACGCGACGCTCGCCCTGCAACCGGCCAAGTCGGAGTTCTGGAAGCGCCTCCGCCTGACCGCCGCGGTGGCCACCGGCCGGCTCTAGCCTTTCCAGGGCGTGAGCCTGGGGATCCAGCGCGGGACGGCGGCGAAGAAGGCCGCATAGGCGTCCGGGAAGGTCCTGCGCAGCGTCGGCTCCTCGTAGCCCAGGACAAAGGCGTGGAACGCCGCCCAGATCGTATAGCCGTAGAGCATCAGCGGCAGGCTCGCGAACACCGCCGCCTGGCCCAGGATCAGCGCGGTCACCGCCACGTACATCGGGTTGCGCACCCACCGGTAAGCGCCGCTCACCACCAGCCTGGCGGTCGGCGCGACGGGGGCCGGCGTGCCCAGGCCCTGCAGGGCGAAGCGCGCGAAGCAGTCCGCCAGCAGCACGCCGCCCAGGCCGATCAGCACCCAGCCCAGTGCGGTCAGGGCAGGGTGGTGGGGCGGCGCCCACCAGTGGGTGATCCACCAGGGGACCAAGCCGGCCACCGTCCCCGGCGCGAGGACGAGGAACAGGGCCGAGCCCAGGACGGCTGCAGGACGCTTCATGGCGACCTCCGAAGGGGTCGCAGCCTAGCCTATTCCGCCGCTTCCAGCGCGGGCGCGTCTTCCGCCCAGCCCTTGAGGTCGGACAATGCCCGTTCGCCCATCGCCCGCTTCTTCAGCCGGGTCTTCTCCTTGGCGCCTAGCCGGCGGCCCTCGGCGTCGCGCTTGGGGGCCTCCATGGGCGGCAGTAGGCCGTAGTTGATGTTCATCGGCTGGAAGCTACCCTTGCCGTGCTCCAGGTGCCCGCCCGTAATATGGCCCACCAGGCCGCCCAGCGCCGTGGTGGCCGGCGGCGCCTCGATCGGCCGGCCCAGGCGCTCGGCGGCGGCGAAGCGGCCGGCTAGCAGGCCCACCGCGGCGCTCTCCACATAGCCCTCGACGCCTGTCACCTGGCCCGCGAACCGCAGACGCGGCTGGGCCTTCAGGCGCAGGTTCGTGTCCAGCAGGCGCGGGGAGTTGATGAAGGTGTTGCGATGCAGCCCTCCCAGGCGGGCGAACACCGCCTTCTCCAGCCCCGGGATCATCCGGAAGATCTCGGTCTGGGCGCCGTGCTTCAGCTTGGTCTGGAAGCCCACCATGTTCCATAGCGTGCCAAGGGCGTTGTCCTGGCGCAGCTGGACGATGGCCCAGGCCTTCTCCTCGGGCTTGTGCGCGTTGGTCAGCCCCACCGGCTTCATCGGCCCGTGGCGCAGGGTCTCGCGGCCGCGCTCGGCCATCACCTCGATCGGCAGGCAGCCGTCGAAATAGGGCACGTGCTCCCAGTCCTTGAACTCGGACTTCGGGCCGGCGAGCAGGGCGTCGATGAACGCCTCGTACTGCTCCTTGTCCATCGGGCAGTTGATGTAGGCGGCCGCGTCGCCGCCGGGGCCTTCCTTGTCGTAGCGCGACTGGCGCCACGCCACGTCCATGTCGACGCTGTCGAAGTTCACGATCGGCGCGATGGCGTCGAAGAACGACAGCTGGTCCTCGCCGGTCACGTCCAGGATCGCCTGCGCCAGGGCTGGCGAGGTGAGGGGGCCGGTGGCCAGGATCACGCTGTCCCACTCGGCGGGCGGCAGGCCGGCCACCTCCTCACGGGCGATGGTCACCAGCGGATGGGCCTCCAGGCGCGCGGTCACGGCCTCGGAGAAGCCCTCCCGGTCCACGGCCAAGGCGCCGCCGGCCGGCACCTGGTGGGCGTCGCCGGCCGACATGATGATCGAGCCCAGCGCGCGCATCTCGGCGTGCAGCAAGCCGACCGCGTTGCCGGTCCAGTCGTCGGCGCGGAAGGAGTTGGAGCAGACCAGCTCGGCCAGCTTGTCGGTCTGGTGGGCGTCGGTGCCGCGGACGGGGCGCATCTCGTGCAGCACGACCGGCACGCCGGCGCTCGCGATCTGCCAGGCGGCTTCCGAGCCGGCCAGGCCGCCGCCCACGACGTGGATGGGGGTATTTGTCATGCGTGGCGTACTAGCAACGAACGCACAGGATCGCGAGCGGGGCCTTGCACGCTTAAGAGGGGGCGCCGCAAGGTTCGCCGGAAAGGGCCGGGCCGAGTCGCGCTCGGACCAGGCAGGACGGATGACAAAGTTTTCTCCCAGCGACGCGGCCATGGAAGGCTTCCGCCTGACCCGGGAACACCCCGGCGTCATGCTCGCGTGGAGCGCCGTCTACCTGGGCGGGATCATGCTCATCGGCCTGGTGATGATGGCCAGCCTGGGCCCGCAGTTCATCTCGATGATCCAGAAGGGCCAGCTCTCGTCACCCGAGGAACTCGACAATGTCGCGGGCATGCTGGCCCAGTCGTGGCCGGCGTTCCTGCTCGTGCTGCTGATGACCGCGCTCCTGATGTCGATCATCACCGGCGGCGTCATGCGCCTGGTGCTTCGCCCTGGTGAGCACGGCTTCGCCCACCTGCGGGTCAGCCGGACCGAGCTGAAGCTCACGGCTGCCAACCTGCTCTGCATCGGCATCGGCGCGATCTCGATGATCGTGGGGATCGTCTTCACGGCTGGGGCGTCCCAGATGGGATCGGTGGGCGCGACCCTGGCGGTGGGCCTCTTCCTGGCCTTCGCCCTGTGGGTTGGCGTGCGGCTGTCGCTGCTGCTGCCGATCGTGTTCCAGACCGGCCAGATATCGCTGCGCATGGCCTGGGACCAGACCCGCGGCCACTTCTGGCAGCTGTTCGGCATGATCGTGTTGGCGGTGATCTTCTACGTGATCGTCTGGATCCTCTTCAGCATCATCGGCCTGGCCGTCGTCGAGCTGTCGGGCGGCGAGGCGGCGATGCAGGACGTCGCACGGATCACGCCCATCACCGCCATCGCCGCGGTGATCACTCTGGTCCTGCAGTTCCTGCTGCAGGTGCTGCAGATCGTGATGATCTACGCGCCCTTCGCGGTGGCCTACCGCGACCTCGTGCTGGAAGACGCCGAGGCCGCGGCCAACTTCGGCTAGGCCGCCGCGCTGGGACGGGCGCTCACCCGCTCGTACCAGGCCTTCAGGTTCGCGAACTCCGGATCCATCGGCAGCCCGATCCACTCGGCGAAGTCCACGGTGGAGAGCAGGCAGATGTCGGCCATAGAGTAGCTGTCGCCGGCCACGAACGCCTTGCCCTCCAGCTCGCGATCCAGCCACTTCTGCGCGCCCTTGTAGGTGGCCGCGTTCGACTCGCCGAAGTCCTTGTACTGGGTCAGCAGCGCCGCGGTGCGCGGGTGGGCGTGACGCCAGTACATGCCGACCGGCGTCATCACCGTGAACTCGATCCGGCGGATCCACATGTCCACCAGCGCCTGCTCCACCGGGCTGGTCCCGAACAGCGGTGGGGTGGGGTTCGTGGCCTCGAAATAGCGGCAGATCGAGACGGTCTCCGAGATGCAGGTGCCGTCGTCCAGCTCCAACGTCGGCACCTGGCCCATGGAGTTGCGGGCCTTGTGCTCGTCGCTCTTGTGCTCGCGCTTCATCAGGTTCACCGGCGTCTCGGGCAGGTCGATGCCCTTCTCCGCCAGGAAAATGCGCACGCGCCGCGGGTTCGGCGCCGGATTGGGCGCGCCATAAAGGATCATCTTCGGTTCCATCCCCTTGTCGTTGGAGGCTAGGCTATTTCGAACAACTGTTTGCCGCTAGTGCCCGTGGAGTAGCCCATGCCCCGTCGTCGCGATGTCCTGCTTGGCGCGGGGGCGCTGGCCGCCATGACCGGTAGGGCCGACGCCGCGCCGAATGCTGACGAGGCCCTGGCGGCGCTGCTTTCGCGGCACATGGACGAATACCTGGCGATGTCGCCCGAGGCGGCGGCTTCGCTGCTCACCGACGACCGGGGCAAGGCCGCGCGGGGCCGGCTCGACGACCGCTCGCCGGCCGGCAAGGCCGCGGATGTGGCCGCCGCGCGCCGCTGGCGGGCCGAGCTGAAGCGCATCGACCGCAAGGCGCTCGGGCCGGCGCGGCGGATGGACTACGATCGCGCCGCCTTCGCCTACGAGATGCTGGACGAGGTGGGCTCGCGCTACGGCTTCCAGGACCATGCGCTGCGGCCGGGGCCCTACATCGTGAACCAGATGGCGGGCGCCTACTACTGGCAGCCGCAGGACTTCGACCGCGAGCCCATCCGCACCCGCGAGGACGCCGAGCTCTACCTGTCGCGCCTGGCCGACTTCGGCCGCGTGCTGGACGGCGAGAGCGCCGGGATCATGAAGGACGCCGCCGCGGGCGTGGCGCCGCCCGACTTCATCATCGACCGGACGGTGGACCAGCTCGTCGACCTGCGGGGCGGCGCGTCCTCGGCGCTCACCGATGGCCCTGTGGCGCGCGCGGCCCAGGCCGGCGTGTTCGGCCTCGACGTGGCGGCGCGCAGCGTCCTGGACGAGCGCGTGATGCCAGCCTTGAACCGCCAGATCGCCGCCCTGCGGGCCCAGCGCGCGACCGCCTCGTCCGAGCCAGGCGTCTGGCGGCTGCCCGAGGGCGAGGCCTGGTATGCCCTGGCCCTGCGGTCGAACACCACCATCCGCATGCCGCCCGAGGAGATGCACCGGCTGGGCCTCGGCGTCTTCCGCGACCTCCAGGCCGAGCTCGACGGCCTCCTCAAGGCGCAGGGCCTTGCGGACGGGCCGGTCTCCCGGCGGATTCAGACGCTGGATCACGACCCACGCTTCCTGAAGCCCGACACCGACGCCGGCCGCGCCGAGATCCTGCGCTATTCGCGCGAGCACCTGGAGCGCCTGCACGGCCTCCTGCCGCGCGCCTTCCGCACGCTGCCGGACCGCGACATCATGGTGGACCGCATTCCGCTCGCCATCGAGGCTGGCGCGCCGGGCGCCTACTACGCGGGGCCGCCCGCCGACGGCTCGCGGCCGGGCGTCATCTCGATCAACCTGGAGACCACGGGCGAGTGGCCCATCTGGCGGCTGAAGACCTTGCTGCATCACGAGGGCGATCCGGGCCACCACCTGCAGAACGCCGTCTTCCGCGCCGCCGCCGGGCCGGACCTGCCGCTCTATCGCCGCTTCGCCCAGTACTCCTCCTATGTGGAGGGCTGGGCGCTCTACGCCGAACAGGTGGCGGTCGAGATCGACGCCTACGACGGCGACCCGTTCGGCCGCATCGGCGCGGTGCAGTCGGCGCTGTTCCGCGCGGCGCGGATCGTGGTGGACACCGGGCTGCACCACAAGCGCTGGTCCCGCGCCGAGGCGACCCGCTGGATGGTGGAGGAGGCGGGCGAGCAGCCGCTGTCGGCCCAGCGCGAGGTCGACCGCTACTGCGTCTACCCCGGCCAGGCCTGCGCCTTCATGATCGGCCGCCTGGAGCTGCTGCGCACCCGCGAGGCGGCCAGGAAGCGCCTGGGCGCCGCCTATGACGTCCGCGACTGGCACGAGAAGGTGCTGGCCGCTGGCCCGATGCCGATGGAGGTCCTGGCGCAGACGATGGGGTAGGGGGTTAAGCCCCCACCAGCTTCCTCTTCCTCGCCATCTTCCGTTCGCGGTGGCGTTCCAGCAGTTCGCCGAGGTAGCGGCCGGTCCAGCTGCGGGGCTCGGCGGCGACCTGCTCCGGGCTGCCCTGCGCCACGATCTCGCCGCCGCCGTCGCCGCCCTCGGGGCCGAAGTCGACCAGCCAGTCGGCGGTCTTCACGACGTCGAGGTTGTGTTCGATGACCACCACGGTGTTCCCCTGGTCGGCCAGCTCGTGCAGCACCTCGAGCAGCTTCTTCACGTCCTCGAAGTGCAGGCCAGTGGTCGGCTCGTCGAGAATGTAGAGCGTCTTGCCGGTGGCCCGGCGCGACAGCTCCTTCGACAGCTTCACCCGCTGGGCCTCGCCGCCGGACAGCGTGGTCGCCTGCTGGCCCACCTTCACGTAGCCCAGGCCGACGCGCTTCAGCGTCTCCATCTTGTCGCGGATCGGCGGCACCGCCTTGAAGAACTCGGCGGCCTCCTCGACCGTCATGTCCAGGGTGTCGGCGATGCTCTTGCCCTTGAACAGGATCTCGAGCGTCTCGCGATTGTAGCGGCGGCCGTGGCAGACGTCGCAGGTGACGTACACGTCCGGCAGGAAGTGCATCTCGATCTTGATCAGCCCGTCGCCCTGGCAGGCCTCGCAGCGGCCGCCCTTGACGTTGAAGCTGAACCGGCCGGGGCCGTAGCCGCGCGCCTTGGCCTCGGGCAGGCCGGCGAACCAGTCGCGGATGGGCTGGAAGGCGCCGGTGTAGGTGGCCGGGTTCGACCGCGGCGTGCGGCCGATCGGCGACTGGTCGATGTCGATGACCTTGTCGAAGTTCTCCAGCCCCTCGATCCGCTCGTGCGGGGCCGGGGCGTCCGAGGCGTTGTGCAGCCGGCGCGCGGCGGCCTTGTAGAGCGTCTCGATCGTGAAGGTGGACTTCCCGCCGCCGCTCACGCCCGTGATGCAGGTGAACGTGCCCACCGGGATCTCGGCGGTGACGTTCTTGAGATTGTTGCCCGTGGCGCCGATGACCTTCAGCTTCTTCTTGCCGATGGGCCGGCGGTCGTCCGGCACCTCGATCTCGCGCGAGCCGACCAGGTACTGGCCGGTCAGGCTCTTCGGGTTGGCCATGATGTCGGCCGGCTTGCCCTCGGCGATGATCTGGCCGCCGTGGACGCCCGCGGCCGGGCCCATGTCGATCACGTGGTCGGCGGTGAGGATCGCCTCCTCGTCGTGCTCGACCACCAGCACCGAATTGCCCAGGTCGCGCAGGCCCTTCAGAGAGGTTAGCAGGCGGGTGTTGTCGCGCTGGTGCAGGCCGATCGAGGGTTCGTCCAGCACGTAGAGCACGCCGGTCAGGCCCGAGCCGATCTGGCTGGCGAGGCGGATGCGCTGGCTCTCGCCGCCCGACAGCGTGCCGGACGAGCGCGACAGGTTCAGGTAGTCCAGGCCGACGTTCACCAGGAACCGCAGCCGGTCGTTGATCTCCTTCAGGATCCGCCGGGCGATCTCCATCTGTTTGTCGCTGAGCTGGCCGTCCAGGCTCCGGAACCACTCTTCGGCATGCTTGATCGACAGGCGGCTGGCCTCGCCGATGTGCTGGCCGGCGATCTTCACCGCCAGGGCTTCCGGCTTCAGGCGATAGCCCTCGCAGGCCAGGCAGGGCGTCTCGGACTGGTAGCGGCCCAGTTCCTCCCGCACCCACGAGCTGTCGGTCTCGCGCCAGCGGCGTTCCAGGTTCGGCAGCACGCCCTCGAAGGTCTTGTTGACCTCGTACTTGCGGGCGTTGTCGTCGTAGACGAAGCGGATCTTCTCCGACCCTGAACCGTAGAGGACCACGTTCTTGGCCGGCTCGGACAGCTTGTGCCAGGGCTCGTCCATCGAGAAGCCGTAATGCCGAGACAGGGCCTGCAGGGTCTGGGTGTAGAGCGGCGAGGGGCCCTTCGCCCACGGGGCGATGGCGCCCTTGTGCAGGCTCTTGTCCTTGTCCGGCACCACCATATCGGCGTCGAAGGCCAACTTCGCGCCCAGGCCGTCGCAGACCGGGCAGGCGCCGTACGGATTGTTGAACGAGAACAGCCGCGGCTCGATCTCGCTGATCGTGAAGCCCGAGACCGGGCAGGCGAACTTCTCGGAGAAGATGATCCGCTTCGGCTCGGCTTCGGTCGGGTCCTTGTCGGCCCACTCGGCCACGGCGATGCCGTCGGCCAGCTTCAGCGCCGTCTCCAGGCTGTCGGCGTAGCGGCCCTCGAGGCCGGGCTTGGTCACCAACCGGTCCACGACGATGTCGATGTCGTGCTTGAACTTCTTGTCGAGGGTCGGCGCGTCCTCGATCGGATAGAATTCGCCGTTGACCTTCACCCGCTGGAAGCCGGCCTTCTGCCACTCGGCGAATTCCTTGCGGTACTCGCCCTTGCGGCCGCGCACCACGGGGGCCAGCAGGTAGAGCCGCGTGCCCTCGGCCACGGCGTTCAGCTTGTCGACCATCTGGCTGACGGTCTGGCTCTCGATCGGCAGGCCCGTGGCGGGCGAGTAGGGGACCCCGACCCGCGCCCACAGCAGGCGCATGTAGTCGTGGATCTCGGTCACCGTGCCCACGGTCGAGCGCGGGTTGCGGCTGGTGGTCTTCTGTTCGATCGAGATCGCCGGCGACAGGCCCTCGATCAGGTCCACGTCGGGCTTGCTCATCAGCTCCAGGAACTGGCGTGCATAGGCCGACAGGCTCTCGACGTAGCGGCGCTGGCCTTCGGCGTAGATGGTGTCAAAGGCGAGCGAGCTCTTGCCCGACCCCGACAGCCCGGTGATCACGACGAGTTCGCCGCGCGGGATGTCGACGTTGACGTCCTTGAGATTGTGCTCGCGCGCACCGCGCACGCGGATGAGGTTGTGCTGATCGGCCATACTGTCCCGGAAACACGGAGAGCCCGCGGAAGGGTCCTCCCGCGAGACCGCCTAATGTAGGTGACGGGACTCAGGGATAACACAGGAACGGATCGCGAACAAAGCGCCTGCGGCATCGCGTGCGCGAGGACTGCTGACACCACGGTGGCAGCAGGCGGTGGCGGGCCGGCAGGGTGGCCGGAAGGGGCAAAGCTGCTAGGCTCCGGGCCTGGGCGAACCGAAGGACCGGAATGGCTGAGACTGCGCGCGTAGTGCCGCTGAGGGCGGAGGCGCAGCCGCATCGCGCGAAGGTGCTGGGCGTGTTCCGCCTCGTCGGGCCGAGCGGCGCCGACCGCACGCCGCGCGGCCGCAAGACGCGCGCGCTGCTGGCCTTCCTGTTGATCACGCGGCGAACCTGGACGCGCGAGCGGCTGGCCGATCTCCTGTGGTCGGACCGCGGCGACGAACAGGCCAAGGCCAGCCTGCGCCAGGCGCTGTACGAGCTGCGAGAGTTCTCCGCCGGCGCCGATCCGCTGCTGATCGTGAAGCGCGACGAGGTGTCGGTGCGCGCCGAGGCGTTCGAGCTGGATGTCGACCGCCTGGGCGACTTGGCCCGGGCCGGCGATATAGAGGGGTTGACCGCCGCCCTGGACGACGCGCGCCTGACGCTGCTGTCCGACCTCGACGGCGTCGGGCGCGACTTCGACGAGTGGCTGCGCTGGGAGCAGTTCGAGGCCCAGGCCCGGACGCTGTCGGCGGCTGTGGCGGCGGGGGAAGCCGCCCTGGCGGCGGGTCGCTACGCCGACGTGCGCCGGCTGGCCGACGCGCTGGAGGGTGTGGACCGTCTGAATGAGCCGACTGTGCGCCTGGGCCTGGCCGCCGATCGGGCCGTAGGGGACCTCTCAGCGCTGCGCCGCCGCTACGACCGCTTCGCCAAGGGCTTGAAGTCCGAGCTCGACACCGAGCCGTCGGCCGAGACCCAGGCGCTGCTGCGCGACGATACGCCCGCCCAGCCCGCGACACGTCCGGCCGCGGCGCCTGCCGAGACAGCCCCTGCGGTCGCCGAACCCGCGCCACCGGCCGCGCCAAAGCGCCGGGCGCTATGGCCCTGGATCGCGGCGCTGGTCCTCGTGCTCGCCGTTGCGGCGGCGCTCGGCTGGAGCCGGTTCGCGCCGGCGCCGCCGGCGCGCTCGATGGCCGTCTTGCCGTTCCGGGCCGTCGGGGCGGCGCAGCCCGCCTACTACGGCGCTGGGGTCTCGGAGGCCGTCTCGAACCTGCTGGCGCGCGACAAGACGCTGAAGGTGCTGGGCGCGGCGTCTGCGCGGCAGTTCGGGGCGGCGGCCAGCCCGCTCGACACCGCGCGCCGCCTGGGCGTGGGCTATCTGCTGGAAGGCGACGTCCGCCTCGTCGAGGGGCGCACCGACGTCCAGGCGCGGCTGATCCGCGTGCGCGACGGCCGCCCCATCTGGCGCGCCCGCTACCAGCGAACCGCCGCCGACATCTTCGCTGTCCAGAACGAGATCGCCGCCGCCGTCGCCCAGACGGTCGGGGCGCGGATCACCGCCCGCGACAACCCGCACCTGAAGACCCGTCCCGAGGTCTACGACCGCTACCTCCAGGCCCAGAGCCTGGCCCGCGAGCGCCGGCTGCAGCCGCTGCAGGAGGCGCGCCGCCTGCTGCTGGAAGCCGCGGCCCTCGATCCCGACTTCGCCCCGGCCTTCGCGACCCTGGCCCAGGTGACCATGCTGCTGTCGGACCATCCGACCTCGTACGGCGTGACCCCGGTGCTGCAGGCCCAGGACGAGGCGCGTCGCTACGCCCAGCGCGCCATGCAGCTCGCGCCCGAGCTGGGCGAGGCCTACGCGGCCTACGGCCTGCTCTCGATGGCCGATTCCGAGTCGACGCCCTTCTACGCCCGCGCCGTGGCGCTGGATCCGCAGCGGCCGGACTTCCATCGCTGGCTGGGCCAGGCCTACAGCGCCGAGGGCCGCGAGCTGGACGCCCTGGCCGAGTATCAGCGCGCGGCGGCGCTGGACCCGCTGTCATGGTTGTCGGCCGACCATGTGATCGGCCAGCTCTCGCTGTTCGGCCGCAACGCCGAGGCCCAGGCGGCGGCCGACCGCTTCACCCGCGTCTCGAGCGACCCGCACGGCATCGCCCGCGTCCGCATCAGCCTGGCGCGGGAGCAGGGGCGGCTGGCCGACTACGTGCGGCTGTCGGAAGACGTGGTGCGTCGCTGGCCCGAGCGCTCGCCGCGCGGCGACCTCGCCAAGGCCTGGCTGCTGCTGGGCGAGCGGCAGCGGGCGATCCAGTCGCTGGGTCCCGACCAGCCGGCGGCCCGGGCGGCGCTGGCCATGGACGGCGCGACCCTAGCCCGCGAGACCCTGAGCATGGGCCGCGCCTTCTGGCAGAGCGAGCCCAGCTTCTGGGACCTGGCGGACGCCCTGGTCCTGACGGGGCAAGGCGCCGCGTTGCTCAGTGTCTACGACGCCGAGTTCAAGGGCGTCGACGACTTCTACGCCCGGGCGCCGGCGAAGGCCCTGCCGGTCGGCCCGGCCCTCATCGCCGCCCTTGAGGCGGCCGGCCGCACGGACGAGGCCAAGGCCTTCGCCGCGCGCTTGCTGCAGCGCGTGGACGCCGACGCCCGGATGGGCGTCACGCCCGCCGTGGTCGAGTATGAGCGCGCCGAGGCGCTGGCGCTGGTGGGCCGGCGCGACGAGGCGGTGGCGGCGCTCAGCCGCTCGGTGAACGGCCACTGGATGCGGGCCGCCTGGCCGGGCGGCCGCCTGACCGACCGCGTCGCCTTCCGTCGACTTGAAGGCCTTCCCGGCATGGCCGCGATCACCGGCGAAGTGAACCGCCAGATCGACGCCCAACGGCGGCTGCTGGGCCTTCCACCCCTGAAAAACTGACGGTTCGTGTCGCTTTTGACGGCGCGTTGACGATCGTTTGCGGCGGCGGATGACGACGGTCCGCCACACCGGGACGCGAGGCCGACGGGGTCTCAGCGACCAGGGACCAACCCAGCCATGCGTGTTCTGTACGCCGCCGCCGCCATCGCCCTGATGGGCTCGCCCGCGTGGGCCCAGCGCGCCGACGACAACGCCGTGAAGTCGGCCGACGACGCCTTCGGCACGACCGTGGGCAACGAGGACATCGGCCTCTACGCGCCATTCGAGGTGCGGGGCTTCAGCGCCATCGAGGCCGGCAATGTCCGCATCGAAGGCCTCTATTTCGATCGCCAGGCCGACCTGACCGCCGCGCTCGCGCCCTCTAGCGCGATCAAGGTGGGGATCTCCGCCCAGGGCTATCCGCTGCCGGCGCCCACTGGCGTGGTCGACAACAGCCTGGTGCGGGTGGGCGACAAGCGGGTGATCAGCCTGATCGCCAGCGTCGGCCCGTTCGGCGGGCGCTCGGCCGAGGTGAACGCCAAACTGCCGGTTGGCGAGACGCTGGGGATTGCGCTGGGCGCCGCGGCTGTGAAGCTGGCGTACGAGGGCGGCAACAGCGACATCGAGAAGACCGCCTCCGTCGCGCTCGACTGGCGGCCCGCGCCCGGGATCGAGGTGATCCCGTTCTACGACTATTTTTCCGTGAGGAGCGCCGAAGGCCAGACGTCGATCTTCGTCGGCGGGCCCTACCTGCCGCCGAGGTACAAGCGCGGCCGCTTCTTCGGCCAGGACTGGGCCAAGGGCGAAAGCTCGGGCACGAACTACGGCGTCTATGCCGGGGCCGACCTGGGCGGCGGCTGGGCGGCGAAGGCCGGGCTGTTCCGCTCGATCTCGGACGTCGAGAAGGGCTTCGCCGACCTGTTCTTCAACACGACGCCGGCCGGCGAGGCCGACCACGTGATGATCGCCGATCCGTCGCAGCGGTTCGCCTCCACCTCGGGCGAGGCGCGGCTGTCGAAGACCTTCGCGGCGGGCCAGACGCGACACACCTTCCACCTCGTGGCCCGGGCCCGCGACCAGCGGCGCCGCTACGGCGGCTCGGACTCCGTCGACCTGGGCCGCGCCGTCGTGGGCGTTCCGGTAGACCTGCCGGAACCGGCCTTCCAGTTCGGGCCGCAGAGCCGTGACCGCGTGCGCCAGCAGACTGCGGCGCTGGCCTACCAGGGCCAGTTGGGCCACGGCCTGGAGATCAGCCTGGGCGGCCAGCGAACGCGCTATCGCAAGACGGTCATCGAACCCGACGGCGACCGCCAGACCGGCCGCGACAACGCCTGGCTCTACAACGCCGCCGCGGCCTGGCGCGCGAACGACACGCTGGCCGTCTACGCCAGCTACACGACGGGGCTGGAGGAGGGCGGCGTAGCCCCGCCGAACGCGGTCAACAAGGACTTCGCCCCGCCGGCGATCCGCACCCGCCAGTGGGACGCGGGCTTCCGCTATGCGATCACGCCCGACCTGCGGCTGGTGGCCGGCGTCTTCGACGTGCGCAAGCCCTACTACAACGTCGATCCGGCGGGCCTGTACCGGCGCCTCGGGGCCGAGCGGCACCGCGGCGTCGAGCTGTCGCTGTCGGGCCAGCTCCTGCCCGGCCTGAACGTGGTGGCCGGCACGATCCTGCAGCGGCCGAGGGTGTCGGGCGAGGAGGTGGACGCCGGCCGGATCGGCAAGGAGCCCATCGCCCAGGCCAAGCGCATCTCGATCCTGGCGCTGGACTGGCAGGTGCCAAAGGTGGAGGCCCTGTCGCTGAACGCCAATGTCCTGAGCGTTGGCGCGCGCCAGGCCAGCGCCGACAACAGCCTGTCGGCCCCGCCGCGCACGACCCTGGACCTGGGCGCCCGCTATCGCTTCAAGATCGCCGGGGCGCCGGCGACGCTACGGTTCACGGTGGGCAACGTCTTCAACCAGTACGGCTTCCGGACCAGCCCGGCGGGCGTACTGACCCCCAACGCCCAGCGCCGCTACACGCTCAGCCTGGCGGCGGATTTCTAGGCCCGCTGCCGCCCCGCCCAGCCGTACAGGCCGGCCATCAGGCCCACGTAGGCGAGCACCGCCAGGATCGTCGCCGGCGGGAAGCCCTCCGGCACGAGGGCCAGCGGCGAGCCGGAGTTGGTGGCCACGATCAGGCCCGACAGCGCCACGTTGAACAGGCTCTCGCCCACGATCAGGCCCGAGACCACCAGCACGCCCAGGCGCTTGGCGGCCTCGCCGTCGGCCCGCTTTTCGACCCGCCGGTCATAGAGCCAGCCGGCGACGGCGCCGAAGACCACGGGGATCATCAGGGTGGCCGGCAGGTAGATGGCCATGCCGACGCCCAGCGGCGGCAGGCTGTACTTCTTCGTCCGGCGCAGCAGCTCGTCCGCCAGGATGAGGCCCAGGCCCACCAGGCCACCGACGCCGATCAGGCCCCACTCGAGGTCGCCCGAGATCACGCCTCGGGCGATGGTCGAGATCAGGGTCGCCTGGGGCGCGGGCAGGGGATCGTCGGCGATGGCGTTCAGGTTGGCCGCGCCGGCGAAACCGTTGGAGCGGTTCAGCAGGTCGAGCACCAGCGGGATCATCGCCGAGCCGGCGATCACGCCCACCACCAGCGCCGCCTGCTGCCGCCACGGCGTGGCGTCGACGAGCTGGCCGGTCTTGAGGTCCTGCAGGTTGTCGTTGGCCGCCACCGCGACGGCCAGCAGCGCGCCGGTGACCAGGAGGGCGAAGGCGATGGCGGGCTTGGCGTCCCCCAGGGCCAATCCCCCGCAGATGGCGGCGACGATCAGCGAGGCGCCCAGCACGGCCAGGATCGCCAGGCCCGACACGGGGCTGTTCGACGAGCCGATCAGGCCGGCCATGTAGCCGCATACCCCGGCGACGGCGAAACCGATCACCGCGATATAGGCCACGGCCGCCAGGGTCAGCGGCAGCGCCACCGGCGCCAGCTCGCCGGTGCTCACGAAGCTGTGGATCAGGACGCCCATGGGGATCAAGCAGACGGCCGAAACCGCCGCCACGACGCCGATTGGGATGTCCTGTTCGGTGCGGTCCAGGCCCGCGCCTTGGCCGGCGACACGCTGGGCCTGGGCGGCCAGCGCGCCGGCGATACCCTTCCAGACGGGTGCGGCCAGCTTGGCCAGGGTCCAGATCGCCGAAACGCCGATGGCGCCGGCGCCGATGAAGCGCACCTTGGTGGTCCAGATGGCCTGGGCCGCGTCAGCCGCCGAGACGCTGGCGTCGGGATACATCGTGGTCAGGATCGGCACGGCGATCCCCCAGGCGATCACCACGCCGGCCAGCATGGCCATGCCCACCGCCACGCCCATCAGGTGGCCCGCGCCGAAAAGCGCCAGCGACATCGAGGCCCCGAAGCCGGTCGCCCCCGCGCCGACCCGGAAGAAGGTGGCGACCTCTCCGGCCAGCAGGCGCGCGCCCACCGCCATGGCGAAAAGGGCCGAGCCCAGCGAGCCCAGGACGATGGCGACCAGGCCGCGGCGGCCGTCAGCCTCTGCTTCCGGGCTCTCGCCGCGCACGCCCGAGCCCACCTTGAGCACCTCGGCGGCGGCGACGCCCTCGGGGTAGGGCAGCGGCGAGTTGGTGACCAGGGCGCGCCGCAGCGGCACCGTGTACATCACGCCCAGCACGCCCCCGATCGCGCAGAGGCCGAAGGTGGTCCAGAAGGGGAAGCCGCTCCACGCGCCGATGATCACCAGGCCCGGCAGCACGAAGATCACCGAGGCCATGGCGCCCGCGGCCGAGGCCACCGTCTGGACGATGTTGTTCTCCCAGATCGTCGCGTCCTTGAACGCGCGCAGCAGGGCCATGGAGATGATCGCCGCCGGGATCGAGGTGGCGATGGTCAGGCCCACCTTCAGGCCCAGGTAGACGTTGGCCGCCGTGAAAACGAGGCAGATCAGGACGCCCAGGATCACGCCCCGGACCGTCAGCTCCACCCGCCTGGCCGAAGCCGCCACCGTTTCCGTCACGCGCAGTTTCCCCGTGTTGCGGCGGCCACTTAGAGGCCGAACCGCAGGTGCGCTCAAGAGCTAGCGGGTGCGGCGCAGCTCCAGGATATCCAGTTTGGATTCATAGGCCGGCCAGGGGAAGGCGATGCGCCAGCGGTCGTCGGCGATGCGGCGGACCTCGCCGATCAGGTCGCGCTGCGGATCGGCGCCGTAGCGCGGGGTGCGCGTCTCGTCGCCCAGCTCCAGCACGCCCACGAACCGTGCGGCTCGGCGACCGTCCGGGCAGATCAGGCCCACGTGGCGCTGGGAGCCGGTGGTCTTCCTGAGGATCAGGTCGCCGCCGGGCGTCAGCGTCACCTGGCACTTGAACCAGCCGTAGGCGACGTACGGCAGCATCCCTTCCGAGGGCGCGCCCAGCTTGATCGTACGGCACTGGTAGCGGCCCGGCGTCGGCTGCGGGCGCGTGAGGTCGACGCGCGGGTCGGCGACGGGGCCCAGGCGGCGCAATTCGTCGCCGGCGCCGCCCTTGATCGCGTCCTCGCGGCCCGCCTTCCAAGCCTGGTCGAGGCGCGCCAGCCGCTCGGAGTCGGCCCGCGTGGGCTGGCAGGTCATGGGCTGGGCCTGGGCGGCCGCGGCGGCGAGGGTCAGGGCGAGCGGCAGGGCTCTCAGCATGGGATGACTAGGGTCCGGCGCAGGCCTAGAACCTGCGCTTGAACGCTAGCTTCGTGGGGCCGACCCGCAAGCCCTGGTCGTCGGTCCACTCGTCCTTGGCTTCGACGCGGACGTCGGGAATGTCGCCCAGCGCGCGGGTGGGCGTGAGCTTCAGCGCCGGGCGGCTGGCAAGGTACGAACCGGCGCGCGGCGCGTCCCAGGCGCGGCGCAGGTAGGTCTCACCGCCGATCGTCAGCGGCAGGCGCTTCTGCGGCGCGATCTGCGGCGCGCCTGCGACGACGGTCGCGGGCCAGGCCTGGGCCGCGGCGGGAAGGGGCGCCGCGGCCGCCGCGACGGCGGCGATCAAGAACTTCAGCGGGCGGTCCAATTCAAGCTCTCCAGCGTGGAACCGACCGCCACAACCCTCTCAGATCACTTTGGTTTCACGTTGTTACATCACCGATCCGTCAGGCCCGGTCGATGCGCGCGGCGTAGCAGCCGGCGCCGGCGTAGTGGGCGTGCAGATAGGCGACCTGCGGATCGGCCAGCAGCCGGCCGATCGCCTCGGGCAGGTCGGTCGTGGGCGCGATGTCGGCGTCCACCATCATGCCGCCATCGTCGAAGGCGCGCAGCGACAGGAACTTCCGGGCGCTGAACGCCGACGGGATCTCGCCCGGGGCGAAGCTGCGGTCCTCGACGCCCTCGCGGACGAAGATCGCGTGGCGCGAGCGGAACGGCGTGTCGGCCGGCTGGTGCTCGTAGTTCATGAGCAGGACGGTCTCGCCGGGCTCGGCGTCGGCCAGCGTCACGCGGCAGGGCGAGCCGGGGCCGTCGACCGTCCTGCGCACGATCCCGCGCTCGGCGAGCTCCGCGTCGGAGAGGGCGAAGAGGGGCTGGAACTGGGCCACCGGCAGGGCGGAAACGATGAACGACATGGGCTGATCTCCTTGGTTCAGAAGATCGTCCGCCGCGCCGTCCGGGCCAATGTGGCGATGCCAACACATGTCCGAAAGCCGCCATTCAGGTGGCGTCGTGGAAGATGATCCCCAGCGTATGCCGGCGGCCGGCGCGCAGGCGGCTGACGCCATGGCGCAGGTTCACGCGGTAGACGCCGCGGCCGCCCTGCACGGGCCGATGATGGACGGGGAAGACGACGGCGTCGCCCTGGCGCAGGGGAACGACCTCGGCCCGGGACTGCATGCGCGGCCGCTGTTCCGTCAGCACGAACTCGCCGCCCTCGAAGTCGCGGCCGGGCTCGCTGAGCAGGACCGCCAGCTGCAGCGGGAAGACGTGCTCGCCGTAGAGGTCCTGGTGCAGGCAGTTGTAGTCGCCGGGGCCGTAGCGCAGCAGCAGCGGCGTGGGCCGCACCTGGCCGGCGGCGTGGCAGCGCTCGACATACTCCGCATGGGTTTTCGGATAGCGCACGCGCTCGCCTAAGGCGGCGTTCCAGCGGTTCGCGACCTCGGCCAACGGGGGATAGAGCGCCGTGCGCAGTTCGGCGACCGGTGCGGGCAGGGGATAGGCGAAGTAGCGGTACTCGCCCTGGCCGAAGCCGTGGCGGGCCATCACCACCGTCGAGCGGAAGCCTTCGCCGTCGTAGCGCGCCGCGATGGCCTCGCACTCCGCGGGCGTCAGCAGGCCCTTCAGCAGGGCGCAGCCATGGGCGTTCAGCTCGCGCTCGGCGGCGGCCCAGTCGATGTCGGTGAGGTTCATGGGCGCGAGATGGCCGCAGCCGCCGACGGCGGCAAGTCATAGCCGCGATGGCATGTCCGGAATGCGCCAAGCCCCTCTTTCAAATGGGGAGAGACCGACCGTGGAGGGGTCAGGGTGGGGATGATCGATCAGGCTCGGAGCCCGGTCGTGACATCCCACCCGTCTCGCTGCGCTCGCCACCCTCCCTATTAGGGGGAGGGACTGGAGCGCTTCCCCTTTCCCCCAACTCTCCCTAGATAACCTCACCGCCACGAAGGATGAGGCCGATGCGGCTCGCGCTGGACAACCCGATCACCCGTCGCGTCCACGCCCAAGAGTCCGCCCATGCCTTCGAACCTGATCACGCTCGACAGCCTCAGCTATTCCACGCCTGACGGCCGGAGCCTCCTCGACAACCTGACCCTCGCCTTCGGGGCCGAACGCATCGGCCTCGTCGGGCGCAACGGCGTGGGCAAGTCCACGCTGGTGCGGCTGATCCTGGGCGAGCTCTCGCCGACGTCGGGCAGCGTCAGCGTGCGCGGCCGCGTGGGGGTGCTGCGCCAGGCGCTGATCCCTCCGCCGGGCGCCAGCGTCGCCGACCTGCTGGGCGTGGTCGAGGGGCTGGCCCGGCTGCGCCGCATCGAGGCCGGCGAGGGGAGCGAGGACGACCTCGCCGACGCCGACTGGATGCTGGAGAACCGGCTGGACGCGGCGCTGGCCGACGTGGGGCTGGCGGGCCTCGACCTGGACCGCCGAGCGGCGACGCTCAGCGGCGGGCAGGTCACGCGGGCGACGCTGGCGGGCCTGCTGGCGGCCGAGCCCGACCTGCTGCTCCTGGACGAGCCGACCAACAACCTCGACGGCGCCGCCCGCGATCTGGTCGCCGACGTGCTGGGTCGTTGGAAGGGCGGGGCGGTCGTGGTCAGCCACGACCGGGCCCTGCTGCGCCGGATGGACCGGATCGTCGAGCTCACCGGCCTGGGCGCCCAGGTCTACGGCGGCGGCTACGACCTGTACGCCGAGCGCCGGGCCGAGGCCGAGGCGGCCGCGGCGCGCGACCTGGCCGACGCCCAGAAGGAGGTCGCCCGCGTGGCGCGCGAGGTCCAGGTGGCCGCCGAGCGCAAGGCCCGCCGCGACGCCGCCGGCAAGCGGGCGCGGGCGAAGAACGACCAGCCCAAGATCATGATGGATTTCAAGGCCGAGCGGGCCGAGGCGAGCGGCGGGCGCGAGCGGGCCGTGGGCGAACGCCTGAAGACCGAGGCGGCCGACGCCCTCGCCGCCGCCGACGCGCGCATCGAGAGGGTGCGGCGCCTGGCCTTCGGCCTGCCGCCCTCAGGCCTGGCGGCCGGCAAGACGGTGCTGGCTTTCGAAGACGTGGGCTTCGGCTATCCGGGGCGACCGGCGCTGCTGGCGGGTCAGTCCTTCCGGATCACGGGGCCCGAGCGGGTGGCGGTCTCGGGCCCGAACGGCGCGGGGAAGACCACCCTGGTCCGCCTCGCCGCCGGCGAGCTGCAACCCACGGAAGGGCGCGTCGTCCACGGCGTGAAGGTGGCCTTCCTCGACCAGCAGACCGCGCTGCTGGGCGACGACGACAGCCTGGTCGCGGTGTTCCGGCGGCTGAACCCGGCCTCGGGCGAGAACGCCGCCCGCGCCGCGCTGGCCCGCTTCCTGTTCCGCAACACCGCCGCCGAGAAGCCGGTGCGCGCATTGAGCGGCGGCGAGCGGCTGCGCGCGGCCCTGGCCTGTGTGCTGCTGGGCGACCAGCCGCCCGAGCTGCTGATCCTGGATGAGCCCACCAACCACCTGGACCTGGACTCCATCGGCGCCGTCGAGGCCGCGCTGGCCGGCTACGACGGCGCCTTGCTGGTGGTCAGCCACGACCGCGATTTCCTCGCGGCGGTGGGGATCGAGCGGGAGCTGTTCCTCCCTTTAGGGCAGTAGCGGCTACGCGCCTTCCGCCAGCACAGCGATGACGTCCGCGCCGGCGTCGCGGTCTTCGGCGATCTTCCGGTACTCCGGTGAGTCCGCCCAGGCGCGCGCGGCCTGGGCGTCGTCGAAGGCCAGGACGACCAGCTTGCGGCCGTCCCAGTCGCCCTCCATCGGTTCAGGCCGCTCCTGCGAGACGAGGAGCCGCCCGCCGTACTGCTTCAGCACCGGCATGAACGCCGCCGCGTAGCGGTCGTACGGCTCGCGGTCGTGGATGGCCACGCGGGCCACGACGTAGGCCGTCATGCCGCGACCTGCTTGCGCACCACGCGGAACACCGCGTTGGCCCGGGCGCAGGGCTGGCCGTCGGCGGTGACGAAGGCCTGGGTGAAGCAGAGCGTGCCGCCCGGCTTCACGAAGACCGTGTCCCACTCGATCCACTGGCCCTGCAGCGCCGAGCCCAGGAAGTCGACGGTGAGGTTCACCGTCACGAGGCTGGAGAGGTCGCCCAGCTTGCGCGCGCAGGTCAGGCCCATGGCGTTGTCGGCCAGGGCCGAGATCAGCCCGCCGTGGACGAAGCCGCGGCTGTTGCAGTGGGCCGTGGCCGCGCGCAGGCCCAGGATGACCGTGTCGCCAGAGAAGCGCCGCCATAGCGGCTCCCACGGATCGGTGACCGGGCTCTTGCGGTCGTGCCGCTCGAACCCTTCGGGGACGTCGAGGAGCTGTTCCATGGCGTCACGCGGCGGCCAGGCGGGCGAGGCTTTCCAGCGTGCCCTGGACGGCGCGGGCCGCCTCGGCGCCCTTCAGCCGGAAGTGGTCGTGGAAGAAGGCGTTGTGGACCTCGGTCTCCTGGTAATGGTGCGGGGTCAGCACGACCGAGAATACGGGCGTCTCGGTGTCGAGCTGCACGCGCATCAGCGCCTGGACCACGGTGGTGGCGACGAAGTCGTGCCGGTAGATGCCGCCGTCCACCACGAACGCCGCGCCGACGATCGCGGCGTAGCGCCCGGTGCGGGCCAGGGTCTGGGCGTGCAACGGGATCTCGAAGGCCCCGGGCGTCTCGAAGCGCTCGACGGTCTCGGGCGGGAAGCCCAGCCGTTCGAACTCCTCGACGAAGCCCACGTGCGACTGGCGCACGATGTCGGCGTGCCACAGCGCATGGACGAAGGCGATGCGGCCGGCGCGAAAGGCGCCGTTGGCGGTGGGGAACTCCAGCGTGGGCTTGGAGGCAGCTTGGGTCATGGTTCGTCTCCCTGACGGGTTCGAAGGACCACGACTCAGGGGGCAGGCCGGACACACGGGTGGCGCAATCCGCCCCTCGCGGTTCGACCGTTCTCATAACCGGACTATGACCGTCGGCCCCGGGATCGCACCGGGTCTGCTCGTCCCTGGCCCTCCGTATGGCGGAGAGGCAGGCGCCCGCGGGCTCGTCCCATCCTCTTGCGAGGGGAGGGCATTACCGCCGGTGGGGAGTTTCACCCCGCCCTGAGAACGTAGACCGCCGGAACATCCGACGGCGACGCCAAGATAAGCCCGTTCCCTTGCGTCAAACAAGTGTTTGAAGTTGGCGAAAAATTGGGACTTGACATTGTCAGCGCGCTAGGCCAATTTCATTGGGTCCAGAGGTGTGCGCGAATTTAATTGTTGCGCGCGCCTTTTTGCGTCTGTATACGCCGCTCGTCGGGAGGAATCCCGGCGGGCTTTTTTGTGCCGCCTGGTCCGCGGCGCACGTCTGACATTCCGATCTCGGCCCTCTGGGGCCACCCGCGCGAAGGCCCGCTTTCGCGCGCGATCGCCTGTCGCCCGCCGACGCCTCCCGCCCTCACGGCCCGCAAGGGCGCAACCGAAGGAGCCTGGATGAACCCCATCCGGACCGCGACCGCCATCCCTCTGCCCAAGTCCTCCCGAACCGCCAAGGAGATCCGCCACATGCCCCGCACGCCCCTGATCCGCATCCTCGACGCCGGCGCCTCCATCGTCATCCTGATCCTCACGGCGGTCACCGCCGGCGCCACCGCGACGCTCGGCGCTTAGGGGCGATAGCGCAGTCAACTCGCTGAACAATATGAGGTCGTCATGGCCGGGCTCGTCCCGGCGATGACGATCGAAGGAGAAGGCGAGCGAGTCCTCGATTCGGAGGCTCGCCGCCCCACCGACGCCCCACACATCCGGAGATCTGAATGAGCGCGCACCACGCTTCCGCGTCCGATTTCGAGTCCGAAGATCTTGGCCCTGCCGTCATCGACTGGACGGCCAGCCACCGCATCCGTTCCGAGGCCATCGGCCAGGATTTCCTGATCGAGGTGGCCTGGCCGATCGGGCGCATCGCGCCGGGGGAGAAGGTCCCGGTCGTCTACGTCCTGGACGGCAACGCCGCCTTCGCCATGACCGTGCAGATCGCCCGGTCGCTGCAGTACGGCCCGTTCCCGCTGCCGAAGACCTTCGTCGTGGGGATCGGCTACCACGACGCCTACGCGGGAACGGGGCTCCGTCCCAGCCACCTGCGCATGCGCGATCTGACCCCGTGCGGCGACGAACTGACCGAGGCGCGCCTGCGGGCCGCCTCGGATCGGTGGCTGCCGCCGCCGGGCCTCCGCTTCGGCGGGGCCGGCGCGTTCCTCCAGTTCATCGAGACGACGGTGAAGCCCTTCGTGGCCGGCCGCTATCCGGTGGACCGCAACGACGAGACGCTGGTGGGCATGTCGGCCGGCGGCCTCTGCGCGCTCTACGCCCTGTTCACGGCGCCCGAGACCTACGAGCGCTACGTCGCCCTCAGCCCGGCGTTGTACTGGGGCGGGCGCCGGCTTTTCGAGCTGGAGGCGCAACTCGCCGGCCGCACGCCCGACCTGCCGGCGTCCGTGTTCCTGGGCGTCGGCGGGCTCGAGGAGACCCACGACGCCGACCAGCGGCTGGTCTCCAGCCTCTACGAAATGGAGGCCCGGCTTCGCAGCCGGGCCTATCCGAGCCTGGAGATGGACTTCCACGTCTTCCCCGACGAGACGCACATGTCGGTCTATCCGGCCGGCGTGAGCCGCGGCCTCTCTCAGGTGTTCGGCGGCCCGGGCGACGTCTCGAACTGGTCGAAGGCGCTGCGGGCGTAAACGCCCAGGCCTTGCGCGGTCGCCGGCGGACCCACAGCTAAAGTGAAGTCTGGAGGAGGCTTTCCATGTTCGACCACCTGTCCCTCGGCGTCCGCGATCTGGATGCGGCGCGCGAGTTCTACGACGCCTTCTTCGCGCCGCTGGGCGCCGCGGTCTCCTCGGCCAGCGCCAAGGAGCTGGCCTACGGGCCGGGCGGGCAGGCGGGCCTGTTCTACCTCTATCCGGTGAGCGGCGACCAGGTCGCCGGCCTGGGCGCGCACTTGGCCTTCACGGCCGACAGCCGCGCCGCGGTCGACGAGGCCTACCGCCAGGCCATGGAGCACGGCGCCACGACGATCCGCGCCGCTGGCGCGCACCCCGACATCGCGCCTGCCTACTATGGCTGCGTGATCCTGGATCCGGACGGCAACAAGCTCGAGATCGTCGCGGGCACGATGCACTAGGTCCCCGAGCCCTTCTCCCGCAAGGGGAGAGGGATCGCGTCGCCCTACGCGGCGATCTTCTCGCGGCCCAGGACGTCGTCGCGGACCGACTCGGCGATCTGCGCGACCTCGGCGATGGCGGCCGAGCCCACGCCCAGTTCGCGCAGGGTGTAGGCCAGGTTCTCGACCACGGCGTCGAAGTGGCTGTCGTTCAGGCCGCGCTCGACCAGGTGCGCATGGCCGCGCCGCATGTCGGCGCCCGTGTAGGTGTTGGGCCCGCCGAACGCCATCACCAGGAAGGCGCGCTGTTTGCCGATCTGGGTCTGCATGTCCACGCCCTCGAAGAAGTGGGCGATGCGCGGGTCGGCCAGCACGTTCTTGTAGAAGATATCCACCGCAGCCTTCACCGCCGGGGCGCCGCCGATGCGTTCATAGAGCGAGCTCATATATGTCCCTCTTTAAGTGGTAAGTGAGATACCTGTTTGATAAGTGGCAGCGGATATACCACTTTAAGGGCGGCTTCAAGGCCAAGCTTGTACGAGTGACCGATGCGTCTCAGCCTGCACACCGACTACGCCCTGCGATCGCTGCTCTACCTCGCCAGCATGCGCGAGGAGGCGACCACGGCGGCGGCCATCGCCGGCGGCTACGGCATCTCGAAGAACCACCTGATCAAGGTGCTGCAGCGGCTCCGCGACCTGGGCTACGTCGAGACGGTGCGGGGCAGGGGTGGCGGTGTGCGGCTGGTGGGCGACCCGGCGCAGATCCGGCTGGGCGCGGTGGTGCGCAAGACCGAGGAGCTCGACCAGGTGGTCGAGTGCTTCAACCCCGAGACGAACACGTGCCCGATCGCCTCGGTGTGCCGGCTGCCGCGCGGGCTCGGCGAGGCGGTGGAGGCCTTCCTGGCGGTGCTCGACCGCTACACCCTCGCCGATGTGGCGGAGAATCGCGCCGAGCTGACCAGGATCCTCGGCAGGCCTTAGGCCCGCTTGTTCAGCGTGATCGCGGTGGCGTTGGCGCCGCCGTACTGCTGGCCGCTGGCGCCGTAGACGGTCGCCTGGGTGCGCTGGCTGGCGACTTCTTCGGCGATGCAGCGGACGAGGCCCTCGGTGACCGTGCGGGCGGCCTCGATGGCGCGCCCCTGGCGGGCCAGGACGGCGTCGAACGCCTCGGTGGCGCGGACCAGGCGGGTGCGGGCCTCCAGCGGCGCGCTTTCCACCAGGCGCGGGTCGCTGCGGACGCGGGCGCTCTCGTGGCGATACAGGTTGGCCAGCCGCGAGGTCTCGTCCAGCAGGGCGGCGGCGTCCTGCGGGCGGCGCTCCTCGAAGGCGATGGCCTGCTGGGCGATGAGCTGGGTCAGGCGCTCGGTCAGGATGACGAGCTGTTCGACGCGGTCGGTGGCGTCACTGGCGGCGATGGCCATCTACTGGAGCCCCTGCAACTTCAGGATTTCACGCTGGACGGTGTCGGCGACGCCGATGCCCCCGGTCTTGGCGACCTGCTTGCCCATGGCTTCGGTCATCAGCGAGCGGAACATCGCCTCGCCCTGGCCGCCGCCGAACGGGCCGTCGGTGTCGATGCCGTCGAACATCTGCTGGAACATCGACGAGAGGAACTGGGCCTCGAACTTCTGGGCCACGTCCTTGGCCTTGCCGACGGCCGCCTCGCGGACCTTGTCCACGGCCTCGGTCGCATCGCCCACGAGGTCGGCGAACTTGGGGCCGGCCAAGTCGCGCACGGTCGTCTTCGTGCTCGGCTTCAACAGCGTGGGCGAGAGGGCGGCGGGCGAGATCAGGTCGGCCATCACATCACCTCGATTTCGGCCTGCAGGGCCCCGGCGGCCTTGATGGTCTGCAGGATCGAGATCATGTCGCGCGGGGTGACGCCCAGGGCGTTCAGGCCGGCCACCAGGCTGGAGAGCGAGGTCCCGGACTTCACCGTCAGGAACTGCTTGCCCTTCTCCTCCTCGACCGAGATGTCGGACTGCGGCACCACCGTGGTGTCGCCACGGGCGAAGGCGCCGGGCTGGCTGACGGCGGGCTGCTCGCGCACCGTGATGGTCAGGTTGCCCTGCTGGATCGCCACGGTGGAGACGCGGACGGCGTCGCCCATCACGATCACCCCGGCCACTTCGTCGATCACCACCTTGGCGCCGTTGTCGGGCTCGACGGTGAGGTTCTCGACCTTGGCCATGAAGCCGACCATGTCCTGGCCGGCCGGCGGGCGCACCGAGACGATCGTCGGGTTGTCGGCCACGGCCGAGCCGGGATAGGCCTCGTTGACGACGTCGGCGATGCGCCGGGCGGTGGTGAAGTCGGGATTGCGCAGGGTCATGCGCAGCTGGCCCATGTTGGCCAGGCGGAAGGCGATCTCGCGCTCGACGCTGGCCCCGCCCGCGATACGGCCGGCCGTGGGGACGCCCTTCAGCACCGTGGAGCCGGACGCGCCGCCGGCGCTGACCGAGCCGGTCTGCACCGTGCCCTGAGCCACCGCATAGGCCTGGCCGTCGGCGCCCAGCAGCGGGGTGACCAACAGCGTGCCGCCCAGCAGGCTCTTGGCGTCGCCGAGGGCCGAGACGCTGGCGTCGATCTGCGCGCCCGGCGCGGCGAACGGCGGCAGCTTGGCGGTGACCATCACGGCCGCCACGTTCTTGGTGTTGAGATTGGCGTCGCGGACGTTGACGCCCAGCCGCTCCAGCATTGCTTCCAGGCTCTGCTTGGTGAAGGGCGCGTTCCGCAGCGCGTCGCCCGTGCCGTTCAGGCCGACGACGATGCCGTAGCCGACGAGCTGGTTCTCGCGGACGCCCTCGAACTCGACGATGTCCTTGATGCGGGACTTGGCGAGCGCCGGCTGGGCCACCAGGGCCGCGGCGGCGAGGATCAGGGCGGAGAGGAGACGGACCGGACGCATGTCGACCTTCGGGCAGAAATGTTCGCATGCCCTGAAGCGAGAAGTGTGCCAGTCGAAAAGCTCAATGAAATCAGATATTGGAGAGTCGCGGTGGGCAGTTTCGACTAGGCAGAAAAGGCCTCCCGTTAACCATGCTTCAAGTTTGCCGGGCGAAGGTGCCCGGCGAGTGTAGAGGGCCAGGCGTCCATTCCATGAAAGTCAGCGGAACAGGCGGCGTCTCGCAGGCGTCGGGGGCCAAGCCCGCGGCGCGGGCGGGCGGGGGCGGGGGCTTCTCGCTGCCGGGCGTCTCCGCGCCGGCGGCCACCTCCGGGGTGTCGGGCGCGGCGGGCGTCTCCAGCGTCATGGGCGTCGAGGCGCTGCTGGCGCTCCAGGACGTGGAATCGCCGACCGAACGCAAGCGCCGCTCGGTGAAGCGGGCCGGCCGGCTGCTCGACCAGCTCGACGGCCTGAAGGTCGCGCTGTTGGGCGGCGAGCTCTCGTCGGGCCAGATCGACAGCCTGGCGCGGGCCGTGCGCGAGCAGCGCGCCGCCACCGACGATCCCCAGCTGGAAGCGGTTCTTGACGAGATAGAAACCAGGGCGGCCGTAGAGTTGGCGAAGCTGGAAGCTGCAGGCCGTCGTGGATAACTCCCTGCGTCGTTTCGGCGGCGTTGAAACCACCGGTCTTTTTGCTATACAGCCGGCGCGTGTCTCAGGGGTTCCAGGGGGCGTGAGGTTTTCATGAAGACAGCCACAGTTCTGGCTGAGGTGCCCGACTATCGTCCTTCCGAGGACGAGGAGTTCATGAACGAGCGTCAGCTTGAGTATTTCAAGCAGAAGCTCATGGCGTGGAAAGAAGACATCCTCCGCGAATCTCGCGAGACGCTGTCGCATCTCCAAAAGGAAACTGAGAATCACCCCGATCTTGCAGATCGGGCGTCCTCGGAAACCGACCGTGCTCTTGAGCTCCGTACGCGGGATCGTCAGCGTAAGCTGATTTCCAAGATCGACGAGGCGCTGCGCCGCATCGAGGACAACTCGTACGGCTACTGCGAGGAGACTGGCGAGCCGATCGGCCTGGCCCGTCTCGACGCTCGTCCGATCGCGACACTCAGCCTCGAGGCGCAGGAGCGGCACGAGCGCCGCGAACGCGTCCACCGCGACGACTGATTCTTCGTCGCGGGACGGGGCAGGGCCTGATCTGGGAACCGCTACGGCGCGGCCAGCTCAAGTGTGCGGCTGCGGCTTCGCGAACCCCGGCAGGGTGAACGTCTCCCAGGTCGCCACCACGACCAGCGCCGCCGTGGCCGCGGCCGAGAGCGCCAGCGGCGTCAGGTAGGGCGCGGCCACCGCCGCGACGGCCAGCAGGCCGAGGCCCACCGTGCGTGGGTGCGATACCGTCCGGAACACCGCGAACTTGAACCAGGCGCCGCCCAGCAGGAACAGCGCGGGCCCGCCCACGATCAGCCAGGTGGCCGAGGCCTCCGTGTGGCCCAGCGGGTGCGCCAGGGCCAGTTCGTCGCCGGCGGCGGTGACGATGATCCCCGCCACCACCGGGATGTGGGCGTAGGTGTAGGCGATGCGGGCGATGCGGCCGGGGTCGTCCGACTCGGCGATGGCGCGCAGGCCGGCGTCGGCGTGGGCGTTGAAATAGATCCACCACATGGCGATCGAGCCGCCCAGGCTGACCGTCGCCGCGCCGATGGTGGCCGCGTCCCAGACGTGTTGGGCGAAGGTCGCCCCGGTCACCAGCACCGACTCGCCCAGGCAGATGATGATGAATAGGCCGCACCGCTCGGCCATGTGCGCGCCCTCGACGGTCCAGTCCGACGTGACGCTGCGGCCCAGGCCCGGGGTCCAGTAGCCCGCAGGCGCGGCCACGAACTCGATGGCCAGCGCCGCCGCCCAGAGGACCAGGTGCAGGTCGGAAGGCCCGAAGGCGCCGGCGATCCAGAGCGCTCCCGAGATCGCGAACCAGGCGGCGATCCGCACGAAGTTCTGGCTCAGGCCCGGGTTGCTGCGGCTGGCCCAGACCATGAAGAGGCTGCGGCCCACCTGCAGGACCACATAGGCCAGGGCGAAGGGTTGCGCCCGTTCGCCGAACGCCTCGGGCAGGGAGGTGGACATCACCAGCCCCAGCCCCATCAGCACGAACAGCATCGAGCGCACGACCGGATGGTCGGGGTCGAGCCAGTTGGTGATCCAGGTGGTGTAGATCCAGGCCCACCAGACCGCGAGCATCAGCAGCGCCGCATGCAGCGCGCCGGCCGAGTCGAGGTGGGCCAGCAGGCTGTGGCTGAGCTGGGTGATCGCGAAGACGAAGACCAGGTCGAAGAACAGCTCGACGTTGGTGACCCGGGCATGGTGGCCGTGGATCCGTTCGCGAAGCATCTTTCTGGTCATGGCGCCTCCGCGGCCGACGCTACGCGTTCATGCCCCGACGCCACAACGGGAGAGAACGCCATGGTCAAGGTCGTGGGCATCGATCACCTGTCGATCCGGGTCAGCGACTTCGCGGCCTCGAAGGCCTTCTACGGCCGGCTGTTCCCCTTCATGGGCTTCGAGATTCTCGACGAGTTCGAGAGCGCCGTCGGCTGGACCAACGGCAAGACCCGCTTCTGGATCAGCCCGTCCGAAGCCGGCCGCCATCATCATCACCGCACCGGCGACGTGGGCTTCCACCACTACGCCTTCGAGCTGCAGAGCCGCGCCGAGGTGGACGAGCTGCAGGCCTTTGTCCGCGACGAGCTGAAGGCGACGATCGTCGACCCGGCGGCGGAGTACTACGAGGACTACTACGCGGTCTTCTTCCTGGACCCGGATGGGCTCAAGCTGGAGGGCATGAAGTACGGTGAACTGACAGCCCGCACGGGCAAGGGCGCTTGAGGTTTTGCTCAGACCTTCCTGCGAAGCTATATATGCTCAAAATGAGCATTAGTCCGGACGGGAGCTGTCGGTGACGAAGGCGTTCCACTCGATCCATACGCACGGCTTCGTCCGCGCCGCCGTCTGCACGCCCGCGGTCCTGCCGGGCGACCCGAGCTTCAACGCCGCCGAGACCCTGCGCATGGCCAGGCAGGGCGACGTCGAGAGCTGCGACCTGATGCTGTTCCCCGAGCTGGGGCTGTCGGCCTACGCCATCGACGACCTGTTCCTGCAGGACGCGCTGCTCAAGCGCGTGGAGGCCGAGATCGCGGGCCTCGCCGAGGCCAGCAAGGGCCTGAAGCCGGTGCTGGTGGTGGGCGCCCCAGTGGCGGTGAACGGACGGCTCTACAACTGCGCGATCGCCATCTCGCGCGGCCGGATCCTGGGCGTCACGCCGAAAAGCTTCCTGCCCAACTATCGGGAATATTACGAGAAACGCTGGTTCGCGCCGGGCGCCGGCGTCACCGGTCTGACCACCACGCTGGCCGGCCAGCAGGTCCCGTTCGGCACGGATCTGGTGTTCGAGGCTGAGGATCTGGCCGACTTCGTCTTCCACCTGGAGGTCTGCGAGGACTTCTGGGCGCCGCTGCCGCCGTCGACCGCGGGCGCCATGGCCGGCGCGCTGATCCTCTGCAACCTGTCGGCGTCCAACATCGTGGTGGGCAAGGCCGACGACCGCGAGATCCTCTGCGCCAGCCAGTCTATGCGCTGCCAGGCGGCCTATCTCTATTCGGCCGCCGGGCCGGGGGAGAGCACCACCGACCTGGCCTGGGACGGCCAGGCCTCGATCCACGAGCTGGGCCGCCGGCTCGCCCAGACCGACCGCTTCCCCGCCGCCTCGCAGATGGCCGTGGCCGACATCGACGTCGAGCGCCTGCGCCTGGAGCGGATGCGCACGCCGACGTTCAACGACGGCGCGGTCGCCGCCGGCCACCCGGAGAAGGCCTTCCGCCGCATCCGCTTCGCCCACCAGCCCCACTTGGACGACGTGGGCCTGATCCGGCCGCTGGACCGCTTCCCCTTCGTGCCCGACGACCCGGCGCGCCTCGACAAGGACTGCTACGAAGCCTTCAACATCCAGGTCCAGGGCCTGGCCAAGCGCATCCAGGCCACCAAGTCCAAGCACATCGTCATCGGCGTCTCGGGCGGCCTCGATTCCACCCACGCCCTGATCGTCGCCGCCAAGGCCTTCGACGCCGTGGGCCTGCCGCGCGCGAACATCCTGGGCTTCACGATGCCGGGCTTCGCGACCAGCGAGGGGACCAAGTCCAACGCCTGGGCGCTGATGAAGGGCCTGGGCGTCACGGGGGCCGAGATCGACATCAAGCCGACCGCGCGGCTGATGCTGGAGGAGATGGGCCACCCGTTTGCGAACGGCGAGCCGGTCTACGACATCACCTTTGAGAACGTGCAGGCCGGCCTGCGCACCGACTACCTGTTCCGCCTGGCCAACCAGCGGGCGGGCTTCGTGCTGGGCACCGGCGACCTGTCGGAGCTGGCGCTCGGCTGGTGCACCTACGGCGTCGGCGACCAGATGAGCCACTACAATGTCAACGGCTCGCTCGCGAAGACGCTGATCCAGCACATGATCCGCTGGGTGGTGAAGACGCAGCAGTTCGACGAGGGCGCGTGCGAGACCCTGCTGTCGATCCTGGGCACCGAGATCTCGCCCGAGCTGGTGCCGGCCGGCGCCGACGGCGCGATCCAGAGCACCCAGGCCAAGGTCGGCCCCTACGAGCTGCAGGACTTCAGCCTGTTCCACATCACCCGCTTCGGCCTGCGCCCGTCGAAGGTGGCCTTCCTGGCCTGGCATGCGTGGCATGATGTGGCGCGGGGCGACTGGCCTGAGAACTTCCCGGACGAGGCGCGCAACGCCTATGACCTGGCGACCATCAAGAAGTGGCTCCAGGTCTTCCTGTTCCGGTTCTTCGAGATCAGCCAGTTCAAGCGCTCGGCCATGCCCAACGGCCCCAAGGTCATCTCCGGCGGCGCGCTCTCCCCCCGCGGGGACTGGCGCGCCCCCAGCGACGGCACGGCCCGCGTCTGGCTGGACGAGCTGGAAGCCGGGGTTCCCTGATTTCCCGCCCCATCAGGGGAGGTGACGAGCGCAGCGGGACGGGTAGGGAAGTGTGGGCCGGAGCGCAGACTCCGCGCTTGACCCACACTTACCCACCCGTCTGCTCGTTTCACTCGCATCCACTCTCCCCTCAAGGGGAGGGAAGGGCTCAGTGCGGTCCCGACAGCTGGTTTAGCCCCGCCGGCAGGCGCTCGTCCGCCCGGCGTTCCGCCCACTTCCGCGCCAGCCAGCGCCAGCCGGGGACGACCCAGTCGATCCAGTAGCCGAAGGGAACGTCCTTATGGATGCGGTGCAGCTCTTCCATGTCCATCTCCCGTCCAGGGGGTGATCCGTTGCTAGGAAGATGGTCCCGAGAACCCCGCTCCACAAACGGGTTCTCCTGCTGTATCCATAAAGCACGCTTATGTCAGACCCGCTCGCCTCCATCCCGCTCAGCGCCATTCGCATCTTCGAGGCCGCCGCCCGGCTGCTCAGTTTCACGCGCGCCGCCGAGGAACTGGGCATGACCCAGGCCGCTGTCTCGTGGCAGGTGAAGGCCCTGGAGAGGCGGCTGGACCAGCCCCTGTTCCGCCGCCTGCCGCGCGAGGTGGCATTGACGCCGGCCGGCGAGAGGCTGGCCCGCGCGGCGACCGAGGCGATGACCAGCCTGCGGAGCGCCGTGGCCGACCTCACCGACAGCGGCTCGGGCGTGCTCTCGATCACCGTGCTGCAGACCTTCGCCACCCAGTGGCTCGCGCCGCGCCTGGGCGCCTTCCAGGTGGAGCATCCCGAGATCGCGGTGAGGCTGGATTCGTCCCAGCGGCTGGTCGACCTGATGCGCGACGAGTTCGACGTGGGCATCCGCGGCGGGCGCGACGGCAAATGGCCGGGGCTGGAGTCGGTCTACCTGTTCCCCTCGGCCCAGACCGTGCTGGCCACGCCCCAGGCGATGGCGGCCATGGGCCCCGATCCAACGCCGGCGGACCTGTTGAAGGTCGAGCGCGTCGGGTCGGAGCGCGAATGGACGGCCTGGTTCGCCAACGCCGGCGTCGCGGTGGAGCCCACGGACGCCCCGGCCGCGCCCCGCATCACCGCCGACACCCAGACGCTGGAGGTGGCCACGGCCGTCGCCCGCGGCGCGGTGGGCATCGGCTCGCCGGTCATGTTCGCCCGCGACATCGAGGCGGGGCGGCTCTGCCAGCCGTTCGAGATCTACATCAGCGACGTCGGCGGCTACTGGCTGGCCTATCCGCAGGACCGGCGGCGCGCCCGCAAGATCGCCGCCTTCCGCGACTGGCTGCTGGACCACGTCCGCGTCGATCCGGCGGCCCAGCGGCAGCTCGAACGGCGCAAGGGCGTGACGCCCGACGCCTCGCAGGACTGGACCTGAACTCCCTCCCCATCAAGGAAGGTACGGAGAGCCTACCCCCGCCGCCCCACGGCGGCCTCGGACGGGAAGGGCTCGCGGCCCTGGCCCAGCAGCGCCGGGACGATCTCGTCCACCGTCTCGACCGAGACCCAGGCGTCCATGAATTCGGGCGGCGTCAGCCGCTCGTCCACCGTGTGCTGGAACAGCTTGAACAGCGGCTCCCAGAAGCCGCGCGGGTTGTAGAACACCACCGGCTTGGCGTGCAGGTCGAGGCGGCGCCAGGACAGCAGCTCGACCACTTCCTCAAGCGTGCCGATGCCGCCGGGCAGGATCACGAAGCTGTCCGAGCGCTGGAACATGAGCATTTTCCGCTCATGCATGTTGTCGACGATGATGTGCTCGACCATCTCGAGCGCGCGTTCCTTGCCCACCAGGAACGTCGGGATGATGCCCAGCACCTCGCCGCCGGCGTGGTGCGCGCCGCGCGCCACCGCGCCCATCAGGCCCACGCCGCCGCCGCCGTAGACCAGCTTGATGCCGGCGTCGGCCAGAGCCTTCCCCAGGGCGCCGGCCGCGTTCAGGAATTCCGCGTCGGCGTCGTCGGACGATCCGCAGAACACACAGGCCGATTCCAGGCGTTGGCTCTCACGCCGCATAAGAAGTACTCCAGGGAAAACTCATTGGGCCGCTTGCTTACGCCGCATGCAAGCCCAACTACCTGTCTCCAGGGTTAAGGAGTTTCGGGAAGGCCGTGAAGAGGGCGCAGGTTTCCTTGAAGTCGCACCCGGCGTGCGCGGGCGTGGCGGCTTGACCCACGCTCACGTCGTCGCGCGGGCGCGCATGGGCGGTCCCGGCTCGGTGGAGCCGGCCAACGCCAAGTTCGATTTCTGGTCCTCGATGGCCGACCTGGGCGCCCTGGTGATGCGCTCGGGCGCCCCGCAGCTGCGCCTGCGGATCGCCGCGGCCCTGGTGCTGGTCTTCGTCGGAAAGTTCAGCGGGGTGCTCGCGCCGGTGATGCTGGGCGACGCCATCAACACCTTGACGCCGGGCCAGCAGGGCGCGGTGGTGCTGGGGTCGAGCTTCATCGGCCTGGCCATCGCGTTCGCGGCGCTGCGCCTCGTGGCCGCCTGCGCGCCGTTCGCGCGCGACGCCGTCTTCACACGGGTCTCGCAGTCGACCATGGCGCGGGCGGCGGTCGAGAGCTTCGGCCATGCGCTCTCCCTGTCGCTCGATTTCCACCAGACCAAGCAGAGCGGCACACTCTCCCGCGTCATCGACCGCGGCGCGCGCTCCACCGACTTCCTGATCCGCAGCCTGATCTTCAGCCTCGGCCCCACCTTCGTGGAGCTGATCCTGGCGATGGCGGTCATGGTGGTGCGGCTGGACTGGCGCTTCGCGCTCACGGCCTTCGCCACCCTGGTCGTCTATGCGGTGGTGACGTTCAAGATCACCGACTGGCGGCTCTCGCACCGGCGCGACCTCAACGAGGCCGAGAACCGCGCGGCCGGCCTCTCGTCCGACGCGCTGATGAACTACGAGACGCTGAAGTCCTTCGGCGCCGAGGGTCGTCTGGTCGACAGCTACGGCGCGGCCATGAGCCAGTACGTGGACGCCAGCTCCAAGGCCAACGGTTCCCTCAACATGCTGAACGGCGCCCAGTCGCTGATCCTGAATGCGGGCCTGGCCGCCATGACCGTCATGGCCGGCTACGAGGTCACCGGCGGCCGCCTGCAGGTGGGCGACATCACCATGGCGATCCTGCTGCTCTCGGGCCTCTACGCGCCCCTGGGCATGCTGGGCTTCCAGTACCGCGAGATTCGCCAGGGCCTGATCGACATGGAGCAGATGGTCTCCCTCAAGGAGATCCGGCCCGACATCGTCGACGCTGACGCCGCCCGGCCGCTGCCGCCGGCCAGCGGGCAGGGCGCGGCCCTGGCCTTCGACCAGGTCAGCTTCCGCCATGACGCGCGCTCGTCGGGCCTGCTGGATGTGAGTTTCGAGGCCAAACCGGGCCAGACGATCGCCCTCGTCGGCCCCTCCGGCTCGGGCAAGACGACCGCGGTGCGCCTGGCCATGCGTCTCCTCGACCCGCAGGAGGGCCGGGTGCTGATCGATGGCGTCGACATGCGCGACGCGCGCCAGGCCGAGCTGCGCCGCGCCATCGCGCTCGTTCCGCAGGACGTGGCGCTGTTCAACGACACCCTCTACGCCAACATCGGCTTCGCCCGTCCCGACGCCACGCCCGAGGAGGTGAGGGCGGCCGCCGACTCCGCCGAACTGGGCCCGTTCATCGACGGGCTGCCGAACGGCATGCAAACCCGCGTGGGTGAGCGTGGGCTCAAGCTGTCGGGCGGCGAGCGCCAGCGCGTCGGCATCGCCCGCGCCCTGCTGGCCAACCCGCGCCTCCTGATCCTGGACGAGGCCACCAGCGCGCTGGACGGCCCGACCGAGGCGGCGATCCAGGAGACGCTGCGCCGGGTGAAGGCGGGCCGCACCACCCTTGTCATCGCCCACCGCCTCTCGACCATCGTCGACGCCGACCAGATCCTGGTCCTGCGCCGCGGCCGCATCGTCGAGCGCGGCGCGCACGCCGAGCTCCTCGAGAACCAGGGCGAATACGCGGCGCTGTGGCGGAGGCAGACGCGAGAGGCCTAGGCCATCCGGCCTAGCCGGGCGGCCGATGTGGGCGCCCGCCGATCCTGAGACTGTTCGACCAACAGCAGTTCAAGGGGTTGTTCCATGGGTTACTCCCGCAACGCACTGATCGCCGCCGGCGTGCTCGCCGGCGCGTGCTTCTTCACCGCCGCGCCGGCTGCGGCCGCCTCGTTCCAATGCTCCGGGGCCGCCACGATCAACGACGCCGGCCCAGGCTCGACCACGGTCAGCAGCAATCCGTGCTCCGAGCAGTTCGGCAGTCCGGACGGCTTCACCAGCGCCCAGGCCTACGCTGCGGCCTCGTCCCAGCTCGGCCTGCTGCGCGCCGGCAGCCACGCCTTCACCAACGACAACGTCAACGGCTTCGTCAGCGCCAACGCCTTCGCCACGGCCTTCGACCAGGTGGTGGTGAGCGGCCTCGGTGACGATGGCGCGACGCTGAACTTCAAGGTCTTCGTCGACGGTTATCTCAACGCCGGAGCCTCGGCGCCGACCCAGTTCTACGCGGCGTCGGCGGCGTCCAGCTTCCAGGCCATGGCCAGCCTCAGCACCGACCGCGGCTTCGGCGGCGCCAACGACCTGACCGGCTGCGTGCGCAGCGTCACCTCCGGCATCAGCACCTGCAACGGCGGCTTCGACTTCGGTGTCTCGCAGTCGGAGACCGTCTCGGCCTTCATGCCGGTCTCGGTGTTCGTGAAGAACGGCGACATCCTCAACATCTACCTGTCGCTGCAGAGCAGCTCGCTGGCGGTGGCGCCCACCTCCACCGACGTGGCCGAGGCGCAGGGGAACTTCGGGCACACGATGTACTGGGACGGCCTGGTCTTCGACGACGCCACCCGCAACGTGGTGCTGACGTCGAACTCGGGCTTCGACTACCGCTATTCCGCGATGCCGACGCCGCCCGGCGACGCGGTCCCGGAGCCGGCGACCTGGGCGCTGATGATCACCGGCTTCGGCCTCGCGGGCTCGGCCCTGCGCCGCCGCCGGCCGGCGTTCGCCTAGCGCTCGAGCGGCGGGATCACGCCGCGGCTGACCGAGTGGCCGAGGGCCAGGCTGCGGCCGATCATCCGCGACCTCTCGACGAACAATTCGGCCACGGCCGGCGGGCAGACCTCGCCGGCCGTGCGCTCGAACAACTCCAGCCAGATGGGGAAGTGCTCGTCCAGGATCGCCGGGCGCCGCGCGTGCGCCGCCATGGGCGATCCCCGGAAGCGGCTGGTGGCCAAGAGCACCGACGACCAGAAATCGCACAGCTTGGCGATGTGCTCGTCCCAGTCCGCGATCGCTTCGTTGAAGACCGGCCCTAGCACCGGATGCTCGCGCACCCTGCCGTAGAAGGTCCGCACCTGCAGCGCGATCTGGTCCTCGGTGAGGCCTATGGCGGCGCCGGGGCCGATGCGGACGGGAGCGGTCATGCGTCGGATGTGGGGTGCTTCGCCCGCCGCGGCCAGCCATGGGCGCTTGCGCCGCAGGCGCCGTCTGGCTTGCCCCTCGACCCCACGGACTCGCGGCCGCACCGCCGGAGGGCAGCTTGTCCCGTCCGTGGGGTCCGTGGTCGATATTCCGCGCTGACGCGCCGTCGCCGCCGGGTGTCTCGCGCGGCTCAGATCGCCTTGCCCATGCGCACCAGGGGCACGGCCGCGCCGCCGCGGGCGTCCTCGATGGCCTCGATGTCCTCGTAGCCGCACTGGCTGTAGAGCGCGCGGCCCGACAGGGTGGCCATCAGCTCGACCCGCCTGAAGCCCTCGGCCCGCGCGGCGGCTTCGCAGAGGTCGAGGATCAGGCGGCCGACGCCGCGGCGGGCGAAGTCGGGGTGGGTATACATGGCCCGCACGCGCGCCGGCTCGGTCGCGGGGTCGAGCAGGGCGGCGTCGCGGCCCGGCGTATGGTCGCCGCCGTACAGCGTGGCCCGCCGGCTCCAGCCCCCGCAGCCGGCGATCTTCCCGTCGGCCTCGACCATGAAATAGGTGCCGTCCACCAGCAGCTGGCGGTCCAGGCCCATGATCATCCGGCTGGACTCGATCTGCGCGGGATCGAGGAACCCCTTCTGCAGCTCGGCGATGGCCGCCTCCATCACCCCGGCCAGGGCCGGGGCGTCGTCAGGCGTCGCGATGCGGTGCGTCAGGCCGGTCGCCACGGCCTATTCCGCGGCGCGCGGCACGTCGTCGTTGCCGACCGGGGGCATCACTGTCGAGCGCTTCGGCTTGGGCTTGCCGATGGTGTGGTCCCGGATCCAGCCGAAGCGGCGCGAGTAGACCTGCGGCGCGGCCAGCATCACCGGCGTCAGCACCAGGGTCAGCAGCGTCGAGAACGACAGGCCCCAGACCACCGCGGCCGACAGGTGCACCCAGATCGCCGAGCCCGGCGCGTGGGACTCGATGATGCCCGAGCCGAAGTCGGGGTGGATCTGGAACATCAGCGGCAGCAGGCCCGCGACGGTGACGAGGGTGGTCAGCATCACCGGCCGGAAGCGCTGGGCGGCGGCGCGGATCGCCGACTCGTCGGCCGGACGGCCCTCGCGGCGCAGCTGGTAGAAGGTGTCCACCAGCACGATGTTGTGGCCTACCACCACGCCGGCCAGCGACACCACGCCGGTGCCCAGCATGATCACCGACACGTAGTCGAAGGTGTGCGCCACGTTGATCTGCACCCCCAGCAGCACGCCCACCGTGGAGAGCGCCACCGCCGAGAGCGTGACCAGCACGCCGTAGAAGCTGTTGAACTGCCAGAGCAGGATCACCGCCATCAGGAACAGCGACACCAGCATCGCGACAGCGAAGAACTGCGCCGCCTTCTGGCCTTCCTCGTCGGCGCCCGTGAACTTCCAGCGGACGGCGGGGTCGGTCAGGTTCTTGGTCAGCCAGGGCTTCAGCTCCTCGACCTTCTGGTTCGCCGCCACGCCCTTGCGGACGTTGGCCTGCACGATCACCAGCCGCTGGCCTTCGCGGCGCTGGATCTGCGTCACCTGCTGGGCTGGCACGCGCTTGACGAAGTAGCTGGCCGGCACCGGGCCCGAAGGCGTGGTGATCTTCAGCTGGTCGAAGGCGGCGGTGTTGCGGGCGTCGGCCGGGAAGCGCACCCGGATGTCGAGCTCGTCCTGCACGTCGTCGGGCCGGAAGCGACCGGCCAGCACGCCGCCGGTCAGGAACTGGATCGCCTGGCCCACCGACAGCACGTCCACGCCGTAGCGGCCGGCGGCCTCGCGATCGACCTGCAGGTTCCACTCGATGCCCGGCGAGGTGCGGGTGTCCTCGAACTCGATGAACTGCGGGTCGGACGACAGGCGGGAGTCCACCAGGTCGGCGGCGCGGTTCAGGGCGACGGGATCGCGGCTGGTGAGCTGCACCTGAACGGCCTTGCCGGTCGGCGGCCCGTTCTCGGGCAGGCGCACCTCGACCCGCAGGCCCGGCACGTCGGCCACGCGCTTGCGGATCGTCTCGCTGATCTGCAGCCCGGTGAGGCCCAGGCCCTTGAGCTGGTCGTACTTCTGGAACTCCACCTGGATGCGGCCGATGGTGTCGTTGGGCGCGGAGTTGGGCCCGCCGTTGCTGGAGAACCCGCCCGAGCGGACATAGTAGGCCTCGACCCCGCGGATATCGCCCAGCTTGCCTTCCACCTGGCGGACCAGGATGTCCTGGGCCTCGGGCGAGAGGTTGCCGCGGGCCTTCACATAGATGGTGATCTGCTCGGGGTCCTCGCTCGGGAAGAACTCGACCCTGTGCGGCGTGGAGGCGAACCACACGGCGATCGCGACGACGATCCCCAGCGACGCCAGCATGGTGCGGCTGGGATGGTGGCTGAGGAACGTCAGGGTGCGCGCGTACCAGCCGATGAAGCCGGTCATCTCGGTGGGGTCGCCGTGCTCGGACTTGACGATCTGGGCCAGGTGCTCGGCGTCCATCTCGGCCTTGCCGCCGAACAACGAGCCGAAGGCCGGCGTGAAGATCAGGGCCACGAAGATCGAGGCACCCAGCACGAAGAACAGCGTGAGCGGGAAGTAGCTCATGAACTTCCCGGTGATCGAGTTCCAGAACAGGAACGGCAGGAAGGCGCACAGCGTGGTCAGGGTGCCGTTGATCACGGGCCAGAACATCCGCTTGCCGGCGGCGGCGAAGGCCTCTTCGCGCGGCAGCCCCTCGGCCATCTTGCGGTCGGCGTACTCCACCACGACGATGCCGCCGTCCACCAGGATGCCGACGGCCAGCACCATGCCGAACATCACCATCTGGTTCAGGGTGATGCTGCTGAAGCTCATGGCCATCAGCGCCAGCATGAAACAGATCGGGATCGACAGGCCCACCATCAGCCCCTGGCGGATGCCGAGGCTCGCCACCACCAGCAGCATGACCAGTAGGCTGGCGGTCAGCAGCCCCCCCTCCAGGATCTTCAGGATCCGGGCGATGAAGTCGGAGTTGTCGTAGGTGAAGGAGACCTTCACCGTCGAGGGCCAGCGCTTGGACTCCTCGTCGACCACCTGGTGCACCGTCTTCACGGTGTCGAGGATGTTGGCCCCGCTGCGCTTGGAGACGTCGAGCGCCACCGCCGGCTCGCCGTTGTAGCGGGTGATGAAGTCCGGCTCCTTGAACGAGCGGCGCACCTCGCCGATGTCGCCCACTGTCACCAGCTTGTCGCCCGCGCGCTTGATCGGCAGGTTCAGGATGTCGGCGGGGCCCTGGACCACGCCCGGCACCTTGACCGCGAACTTGCCAGCGCCGGCGCGCATGTTGCCGGCCGGGACCAGCTGGTTGTTGCGCGAGATCACCTGGGCCAATTCGGTGGCCGTGACGTTGTAGGCTTCCATCCGCAGGGGATCGATGGTGACCTCGAGCTGCTCCTCGCGCACGCCGCTGGGGAACGCCTCCTGCACGCCGGGCGAGCTTTCCAGCCGCTCCTTGAGGTCGCGGGCGATCTGGGTCAGTTCGCGCTCGGGGGCCGAGCCGTGCAGCACGATGCCGATGATCGGCTGGTCGGCGAAGCCCTGCTCCTGGATGATCGGCTCCTCGGCGTCGGGCGGGAAGCGTCCGCGCGCCAGGTCGACCTTGGCGCGCACGTCGGCCAGCGCCTTGTCGGTGGAGAAGCTGGGGTCGAACTCCAGCGTCACGATCGCCTGGTTCTGCCGGGCGACCGAGTTCATGTGCTTGACGCCCTTGATGGTCTGCAGCTGCACCTCGAGCGGCTTGACCAGCAGGCGTTCGGCGTCTTCCGGGCTGACCCCCGGGAACGGCACGGCGATGAAGATGTAGGGCAGCTTGATGTCGGGCTGCGCCTCGCGCGGCATCGTCAGATAGGCGAAGAAGCCGAATAGGCAGGCGATGAGCGTCACGCCCAGCACGACCTTGCGCCGCTTGATGGCTCCGTCGATCAGCGGACCGATCATCTTGCTTCCCCCTGAGCGCTTTCCGGCGAAATGGCGAACCCGTCGCCACCGGGAAGGCGCTCAACCAATCCAGTACGCCGGCGCCCGAGGGCGCCGGTGGCCGGTCCAGACCCTAGCGGGCCTGGGCGACCCGAACCTTCTGACCGTCGGCCACGAACGACTGGCCCACGGTGATTACGTTGACTGAGCCCTTCAGCCCGCGCACCCACACGCCGTCGCCGGTCTCCTCCAGCACTGTGACGGGCGAGAACGCCACCCGGCCGTTGGCCAGCACGTAGCGAACGCCCTGTCGGCCCGCCGAGTCCAGCACCAGCGACGACACCGGCACGAGGTGGGCGGCGCCCGCGCCGGCGGCGATCCGCAGCTCGGCCGACAGGCCCGAGCGCACCGCGTTGCCCGGGTTCGCGACCGTCACTTCCAGGTGGTAGGTCCGCGTCTGGGGGTCGGCGTCGCGGGCGACGTAGCGCACGCGCCCGCTCAGCATCTGGCCGTCGACCAGCTTGGCGTGGGCGGTCGCGCCGGGATGCAGCCGGCCGGCCTCGGTCTCGGGCGCGTCGCCCACCACGTAGAGCGGGTTCAGCTCGATCATCGTGCCGCACGGCTGTCCGGGCGACAGGTACGTCCCCACCTCGGCGTCGCGGCGGTCGAAGACGCCGGCGAACGGCGCGCGGATCTCCACCTGCTTCAGGCCGATCTCGGCGGCGCGCACCGAGGCCTGGGCGGCGTCCAGGTTCGCCTGCGCCTCCAGCACCTGGGTCTCGGAGCGGAAGCCCTTGGCGGCCAGTTCGGCGGCGGCCTTCCGCTGGAGCTGGCGCGATTTCAGCATGGCGCGCGCCTGGTCCAGGCTGGCCTGGCGGGCGTCGACGGCCAGGCGGCACAGCACCTGGCCGGCCTTCACGAAGCTGCCTTCCGGCGTCGGCGTCGAGGCCACGACCCCGGCGGTTTCCGAACGCACGACGACGCTGCGGGCGGCCTCTGTGCGGCCGCGCATGACCACTTCGACCTCGCGCACGGTCTCGGCCGTCGGCTTCACCTGGACGGCGGGCGTGGGATTCGGCGTCGATGCCTTGGGCTGGGCGGCCTCCGAGTCGTGGCCGAACAGGGGCCGGACGACGAAGAAGAGCACCAAGACCGCGACCACCGCGATGATGAAAATATACTGCGCCTTCAAACGCATAGAGCTGTGTCCCCAATCTCAGCTGCGTGCGCGGTACGCCCAGTCACACACGTCTGCCGACTTTCCGCGGCTTGCCCTGCTTTTGATGCCGCCGTTATGCCAGCGCAAATGAAATTGCGGTCACGAACCGAGGCGGGTCTAATCGGCCGCAGGCGGTCCGGGTTGCAACGCAACAGGCATTCACGCTCGACGCGAGCGCGTCGCCTTAGCCTTACGCGGTAAGGTGATGGATCGCCAGTACGCGAACGAACTGAGGACGACATTTCCGTGAGATATCTGCACACCATGGTCCGGGTGACCGACCTCGACGCCTCGCTGTCGTTCTATTGTGACAAGCTCGGGCTTAAGGAAGTCTCGCGCGTCGAGAACGAGGGTGGGCGATTCACGCTCGTCTTCCTGTGCGCCCCGGGCGACGAGGAGGCGGCGCTCCAGAAGAAGGCCCCCACGGTCGAGCTCACCTACAACTGGGATCCCGAGGCCTACCAGGGCGGCCGCAACTTCGGCCACCTGGCCTACGCGGTGGACGACATCTACGCCGCCTGCCAGCGCCTGAAGGATGCCGGCGTGGTGATCAACCGGCCGCCGCGTGACGGCCGCATGGCCTTCGTCCGCTCGCCCGACAACATCTCGATCGAACTGCTGCAGGCCGGCCCGGCCCTGGCGCCGGCCGAACCCTGGGCGTCGATGCCCAACACCGGGGTCTGGTAGGCGCGCTCAGCCGGGGACGCGGCCAGGGCCGCATCCCCGGCCAGCCGTCAGCCGAACAGGAAGTCGGCGCCGCTCAGGCGGTTGACCGACACCTGCTGCAGCCAGACCGAGTTGTCGCCCGCGCCGTAGGTGACCAGCGAGCCCGACACGCCGCCGCGCACCTCCAGCGAGATCCGCAGGTCGGTGAAGTCGTCGACGCCGCCGATCCCGAAGAAGCCGACGCGGTCCACGCCGTCGCGGAAGTCGCTGATCACGTCCTTGCCGAAGCCGGCGGCGAACCAGAACTCGTCCGCGCCGTCGCCGCCCACGAGCAGGTCTGAGCCGGCGTCGCCCCACAGCTTGTCCGCCCCGCCGCCGCCGCTCAGCGAATCCGCGCCCGCCCCGCCGTGGACGGTTTCGCCCGCCGCCGCGCCCGCGAACGAGTCGTTGAACGCCGACAGGTCGAACGCCTCGATGCTGGTGAGGATGTCGCCCGCCGCGTCGCCCGTGGAGCCCGCGCCCGCCAGGTTCAGCGTCACGCCTGCCGTGGCCGTCCGATACGAGGCGACGTCGATCCCGTCGCCGCCGTCCAGCCGGTCGGCGCCCGCGCCGCCGATCAGGGTGTCGTTGCCGGCCCGGCCCGACAGATTGTCGGCGCCGCCCGAGCCGTCCAGCAGGTTGGCCCTGCCGTCGCCGTACAGGCTGTCGGCATAGCCGATGGACCCGATCGCGCCCTCGATGCCGGTCAGCGCGTCCGATCCCGAGCCGCCGGTCTGCTGCGCGCCCGTCAGCGCCAGGTCCACGTTCAGCCCGCCGACGGCGTTCGAATAGTCCACGGTGTCGAAGCCCGCGCCGCCGTCGACCACGTCGTCGCCCGCGCCCGGCCGCAGCACGTTGTCGGCCGCGTTGCCGGTGAGGGTGTCGTCGCCCCCGCCCGAGCTGGCGTTCTCGATGGTGACGCCGTTGGCGATCACATAGCCGCCGTAGATCCCGGTGGCGTAGGAGACCCAGCCGCCGCCGCCCCACTCGTACTTCAGGCTCGCGGCCCGCAGGTCGATATTGGCGTCGGCCGCGCCGGAATAGCGGATCTCGTCGGTCCCGCCGGCGTCCCAGATCGCCGAGTAGAACGTGCCGACCGCGTTGACGTCCTTCAGCTCGTAGAGGTCGTCGCCGCGCGCCCACTCTTCGTTGACGCCGTACTTGTCCTGGATGACGGCGATGTCGAGCGGGGCCAGCGTGCCCATCCAGCCGAAGTTATCGACCTCCAGCCCCGTCGCGCCGCCCGAGCGCGGCTGGCCGTACGGCGAGGTCGACCAGCCGTCGTTGTAGGACATGATCGTGAAGACCTGCTGGCTCAGGTCGTAGTCGGCCGTGCCGCCGCCGATCACGCTGCCGTCGTCGGAACCCCGCATCACGCTCGACTTGCCGCCGTTGTCGTGCGGGTGGGCCATGCCGTGGCCGTGGCCGAATTCGTGGAGCAGGGTGGGGAAGTAGAAGCCGCCCTGGGTCAGGCCGTCCTGGGTCCAGCGGACGTCGCCGGCGTTGAATTCGGCCTGGCCCTCGTTCTCCTCGTTCGGCGGGCTCATCCGCCCCAGCAGGCTGGCGCCCACGCCCGGCGTGCCCTTGTAGGTCACGAACTTGAAGTCGGCCTCGGCCCGGTTCTGCACCTCGATATAGGTGATGTCGGCCACCTGCTCGTAGAGGCTCAGCGCCTGGCGGAACGCGGCCTTCTCCCAGTCCTGGAAGCCAAGGGCCACCATGCTGTCGGTCGAGCCGGCCGTGGCCGGGTTCTCGTCCAGGAACACGTCGCCGGCCTTGGCGAAGTAGTAGGTGATCACGTTCTTGCCGGTGACGCCGTGCGCCGGGTCCGAGAGCGTGCCGGTGAAGACCGAGCCGTTGTCGCGCGGGCCGTTGTCGCCGTCGGGATTGCGCGAGGTGCGGTCCACCTGGCTGCCCCAGTCGATGGAGTGCAGCGGGCTGTCGATGGTGTAGAGCGGCTGGTAGGCGGTCCGCGGATCGGCCGTCCGGGCGAAGAGCTCGTAGTCGCCGACGCCGTCTCCGCCGGTCCCGTTCGTGGCGTCCTGGTCGAACGCCCGCGCGTTGATGAAATAGGTCCCGTCCGCCGGGGCCTTGAACGCCAACAGGGCGTCGAAACCGGAGTTCGCCGTGTTCAGCAGGGTGTCGGCCCCGCCGTCGGCCGAGCCCAGCAGTTGCCCGGCCGCGTCGTAGATTTCCACGAAGCTGTCGCTCATCGGCACGCCGCTGGGCCCGCCGACCGCGGCGTACATGCCGAACTCATAGGTCTGGCCGGCCTTCAGCGTGACGCGGAAGAAGTCGAAGTCGCCCGGCGCGTTCAGGGTCGAGAAGACGTGCGCGCCATCCACGGTCAGGGTCGCCGTCGTGGTCGGGTCGCCGGGGATGGTGTCGGTCGCCAGCGTCAGGGGATTGAGCGCCTGCGGCGAGGTTCCGGACAGCGTTCCGGTCGATAAGGCCGTGTAGTCGGAGAATAGTCCCATGGGTCCTCCCAGAGGGACGACACCCAAGGTGTTTCGTCCCTAGTCTCCCCCGACTTGCGACGAATGCATTCGAGCGTGACTGGGACTTCGAGGCAGGATTTCGGCGTTTTCAGGCGGATTGTGGCAAAGCCGAATATTGTTTCGGCGATGCAATATTTTTGGAACCGCCGTTCAGCGACCGGCGTTCATCGGGGTTCCGGCCAAGCTCAAGGCGACGCTTGGAGGCTTTCAGCTCAGCCAGCGCGCCACGTTGCTGAAATAGCGCAGGACCTCGGGCAGGGCGGTCGGGTCGCGCACGATGGCGTCGCCCGGCGGCTCATCCACGAAGGTCGGGCAGCCGTCGCGCGGGTCGAGGTTGTAGTCGCAGTAGTGGTGGAAGGTGCTCTCGGCCAGCGCCCGGCCACCCTCCGGCCCGGCCTCGAACACCACCGCGATGTTGAACGGTCGGCCGGTGGATTGGCTGACGCCGCGCGAGACGACGCGAGCCTGCGGTTCGTCGGGCGGCGCGCCCACCGCCCCTTCGTGCGGATGCGAGGGCAGGCGGTTCACACCGTCGAGGATCGGATGCCGTTCGCCCACGATCTCCAGCGCCTGGACGTCGCCGTTCGAACCCGAATGGTAGTTCGGCCAGTCGACGTTCAGCGTGTCCGGGTCGTCGCGGCAGTTGCGGCTGTCGTCCGGGTCCAGGTTCTTCGAGTGGAAGTAGTGGGCCTTGCCGATCCCGCCCAGGGTGCAGATCGAGCAGCCCAGGTCCATGTGGTCGCGGGTCACCATCAGCCCGCCGCCGGCCTTGCGGAACCGGCCGATCGCCGCGCATTCCTCGGCGTTCAGCCCGTCGCCCACGTCGACGGCGAACAGCCAGAGTTGGTCGAAGTCCGAGCGGTCCAGCGAGCCCAGCACCGGGTCGGTCTCGCCGGGCGGCGCGGCGCGGTCTCGGGCGACAACCTCCACGCCCTCCAGCGAGGCCAGGTGGTCGCGCAGGCGGCTGAAGCGGCCGATATGCCAGTCGTCCGGCGTCGGCTGGATAGTGGTCTGCAGCAGGATGCGGGTCATGGGCCGGAGGCTAGCATTCCCGCCGCGGGCCGTCAGGGCGCCGGGCGCTCCTGGGCGACGGCCACGCGCCAGCGCCACACCGCAACGCCTACGACGATGGCGGCGATGATCAGGCCGACGGCGACGGGGGCCGCGTGGGCGAACAGGCCCTCCAGCACCGTCATCACCACCGGCCCGAACGCATAGCCCAGGGCCACGAACGCGCCCGCCCAGATGCCGGCGGCGATTGCGTTCAGGATCGCGAACTTCTGGGTCGAGACGCTGGACACGCCCACGGCCACCGGGCCGGCCGCCCGCAGGCCGAACAAGAAGCGGAAACTGAGGATGAAGCCGGTGGGATAGCGCTCGATCAGGCTGAGCGCCTTGTCAAAGGCCGGCTTGGCCGAGACTTTCTGCACCCAGCTCGTGTGCCGGAAGCTGCGGCCCAGCACGAACAGCAGGTAGTCGACGATCCCGGAGCCCAGCGCCGCGGCCAGGATCACCACGACCGGCGACAGGATCTGCTGGCGCGCCAGCACGCCCCCGGCGATCACGGCGGTCTGCCCCTCGAACGCGGCGCCCAGCGCGATCGCGATCGGACCCAGCGCGGCCAGGTGTTGTGCGAAGTCGGTCATCGAGCCCGTCGGGGAGGAGAGGCAGGCGTCATATGGGCCGAGGCCGTCGTGAAAGCCAGATGCGACCCATGCGACAAAGGCGGCTAACCCGGCGGTGTGGCGCCGAGGTGTCGATCGGAATGTCCGGAAGGCTTCGAAGTGGCTCCCCGAGCAGGACTCGAACCTGCGACAAGTCGGTTAACAGCCGACTGCTCTACCAGCTGAGCTATCGGGGATCACGTCGAGAGGGCGGGCGTATACTGCGCGCCGCCGGGTTGCGCAAGCGGGCAGGACGCCATGCCGCAATCAACCGTCATTCGCCGAACTCGCGCTCGTGGATCGGCGCGTCGGGCCGTTCCCGCTCCAAGGCCTCGCGGTAGCGCACGCAGCCGCGCAGGAAGCGGGGCCAGGGCGGCACGGCGATCTGCGGGTCGATCGGTTCGGGCAACAGGCCCCAGAGCTGGGGGTGGTGCCAGCAGAGGTCGTGGCCGGTGGAATCTCGATGCGCGCGGATGCCGGCGCGCAGCTTCTTCACCTCGGCGATCAGGCCCTCGCGGCTAAGGGTTTCGAGGTCGTCGTCCATGGGGGTGGAACGCGCGGAAGCCCCTGGCGGGCGCGGGAAAAAAGAGCCCGGCGCGAACGCCGGGCTGAATTCAGTTTCGGTGATGGTGGGGTGTCTTCAGAGAAGACGACCTCAAGCTCTGCTGCTGTGGTTAAGGCGTGGTTAATCGCCGTTATCCCAGCGAACTTTCTCTTAAGTCCACGGCCAAGCTTCGCTCGCTACGGCCAAGCGGCTCCTTGTCGCGAGGGGCTGGACGCGGAGCCCGGATCGGTCGATCACCTGACTTAAGTCTTTGAGAAGAGGGGCGGATGCGCATCCATTTCACCGGCATCGCAGGGGCGGGGATGTCCGCCGCGGCGCTGATGATGCGCGAGGCGGGCCATGCGATCAGCGGATCGGACCAGGACGTCTTTCCGCCGATGTCCACCTACGTCGAGGGCCTGGGCTTCCCAGTGAGCTGGCGATTCGATTCGGCGAACCTGCCCGACGGACTCGACCTGCTGATTCTCGGGGCCAGCGCGAAGCTGGGCGGCGAATCGAACGTGGAGGTCCAGGAAGCCCGTCGGCGCGGCGTCCGCGTCACCACCTTCCCGGAACTGGTGGGGGAGGCGACGGCGCTCCGCCGCAACACCGTGGTGGCGGGCTCGTTCGGCAAGTCCACCTGCACCGCGCTGATGGCCCACATCCTGCGCGAGAGCGGCCGCGACGCCGGCTGGATGATCGGGGCGATCTCGCCCTCGCTGCCCGACACCGGCCACTGGGGGACCGCGCCCGAGGTGGTGCTGGAGGGCGACGAGTACATCGTGGGCCCGGCCGACCGGCGCTCGAAGTTCGTGCTCTATCACCCGCGCGACGTGCTGCTGACCTCGCTGATCCACGACCACGTCAACGTCTTCCCGACCTTCGAGGATTACGCGAAGCCCTTCGCCGAACTGCTGCGCCTGCTGCCGGCCGAGGGCCTGCTGATGGCCCGCGAGCACCCCGCCATCCGCGCCATCGCCGGCGAGGCCGCCTCACGCGTGGTCTGGTACGACACCGGCCCCTGCGACGGCTGGTATCCGGAAGCCATCGTCTTCGGCGACGTGACCCGGTTCACCCTGGTGGGGCCGGGCGGCCGCCGCGTGGCGCTCGCCACCACACTGCTGGGCGAGCACAACGTCGAGAACATCGTGGGCGTCGGGGCCTACCTGCTGGAGCGGGGGCTGGTCACAGAGGCGCAGCTCGCCCGCGCCGTGGAGAGCTTCGCCGGCATCCGGCGGCGCCTGGACCGCCTGACCAAGGCCTCGGCCGTGCCCGTGATCGAAGGCTTCGGCAGTTCGTACGAGAAGGCCCGCTCGGCCATCGAGGCCATGCTGCTGCACTATCCGCACCGGCCGCTGACGGTGGTGTTCGAGCCGCACACCTTCTCCTGGCGCAGCCGCGATGCGCTCGGCTGGTACGACACCGTGTTCGAGGGCGTGGCCAAGGTGCTGGTCATCCCGCCGCCGCACCACGGCGAGGCCAGCCATCACCAGTCCAGCTTCGCGGAGATCCTGGCCCGCGTCGCCGCCGCGGGCGTGCCCGTCGAAGGCGTCGAGACCGCCGAGGCCGCCACCGCCGCCCTCAGCCGGCTGACGGGCGAGGAGGTGGTCCTGCTGCTGTCCTCCGGCCCGCTCCTGGGCCTGCCCGACAGCCTGCCCCCCGTCTTCGACCGCCTCTACGGCGCGAAGGAAGCCGCCGCCTAGAGCCTGTCGGGTTCAGATGGAATCGTCTGAACCCGATGAACAGGCTCGATCTCTTTGATTCCGAGCGCGTTTAGGGGCGAAACCGGCGTCCACTTTCGCCGAACGCGCTCTAGCGGCAGCTCGTGTTCTTGCCCTGAAACAGGGGGTCGAAGACGATGCCGACGAGCGGGATCGAGCGCGTGATCGCCTTTCCATCGGGCCACTTGCTGGGGCCGGCGTGGAAGCGGGCCTCGAACAGCTCGAACTTGGCCTGGATGGCGTTCTGATCGGACGAGTTGAACTCCACGTAGCCCTTGTTGACGAACCGGCCGGAGCCGTCCTTGCAGACGATCATCAGGGCGCTGTTGTCGAATGTGTCGAGCGACAGGTCCTCGCTGAGCGCGGCCCATATCCGGATGTCGTAGGCTTCGGTCAGGCGGCTGCAATTGATGTTCGGCGCCACATAGTCCGCGCGGCGCGGGAAGTAGATCACGTTCTTCACCGGCGCGCCGAGGCTCTCGGCGTAGTTCTGGATGAAGATCCGGCAGATCGTTTCGTTGGGCGGGCCGTGCTTGAGGAACAGCACCGCGTGCGCCCCCCGCTGCAGGCTGGCCAGTATGCTGGCGCGGGTGTCGACCCGGGCGCCGACGTCCAGGTTGCGCGGCTGGGCGTGGGCTGCGCCGCCGGCGAGGGCGAGCGCCACGAACAGGATGACAGCGAGCTTCAAGGCGCGGCCACCTTGTTCGGCGGCGGCCCGCCCGGGCCTTCCATCAGCAACGCGATCTGTCGCAGGATCGCGGCGACGACGACGAACAGCGCGACGGTCGCAAGGTACTTCACGCTCACGCCCAGGGCTTCCTCGCTGGAGACCCGCGTCTGGGCGATCACCACCAGGGACGCCGCGGCGTAGGCGAGGCCCAGCGAGCCGATCGTGTAGTAGAGCACCCGCGGCGCCCAGGCCCAGGCCCGTCGCGGCGCCCGCAGCATCAGCAGATTGGCGAACCACGCCTGGCGGGCGGTCGCCCCGGCGTCATGCGCCACGAAGGTCGCCAGGTCGTTGAGCTGCTTCTGCACCGCGGCCCGGTGATCGGCCATCTCGGCGTCGGTGCTCACCTTCGCCTGGGCGTCGAGCCAGGCGGTCCAGAACGCCACCGCCTTCGTGCGCTCCTCGAGATTGCGGAACCGCTGCTGGCCGGCGCTGCGGAAGTTCCGGAAACTGCTCAGCAGCCCCAGGACGCCCAGCAGCGACGTGACGATGGCGGTCAGCCCGGCGGCGGAAAGCTCGCCGAAGATCATCGTGGTCCCCCCGGGTCGAAGAGGCGGTTCAGCAGGAACGCCAGCCGCACGCCGGCCTTGCTGAGCTGCAGACCGGCGGCGTCGCTGGTCTGGCGCGGATAGGTAGCGGGGACGCGGCGCGTGCCGCAGCCCGGCTTGAGGTTGGTTGGCGCGTAGGCGAGCGGCGCCATCGCGAAGGTCTCCTTCGCCCACGCCGAGGCCCAGCCGTTCGGCGCTGCGGCCAGCGGGCCCCGCAGCTCCGCGACCCAGCCGGTGGCCTGCTCGGGGGTGATCCTGGCCTCGAGGGCCGCCGCCGCCGCCGCCGGATCGCGGCCCAGGGACTGCGCCGCCGGCCCGTCCCAGAACGCATGCAGGTTGGTATTGGCGACGCCTTTCGGCGCGACCAGCTGGACGCAGTTGCCGCCGAAGTTGCCGTTGTCGGCCACATGGAGCGGCTGGTGGACGTCGCCCACCAGGTGGATCAGGAACTTCAGCGACCGGGCGTCGTCGGGGTGGCCGTCCAGGCGCGCGGCGAAGCCGTACAGGCGCGGGATCAGGCAATCCTCGGCGCCGGTCTGCGCCTGCCGCATGTCGCCCACCTTCGAGGCCGGGCCGGGACAGCTGTCGAAACTTCCACGCCAACTGAGCGGGTAGGCCGCGAAGTGCCAGCCCGCGGTGCCGGCCTCTTCGTAGCGCGCGGCGTCCGCCCAGACCGAACTGCCGACGAAATCCGGCGGCGCCAGGTCGTCTGCATTGGCCTGCAGCAGCCGGTCGATGCGCGCCTTCGCCGCGGACGTCAGACGATGGTAGGCGATGATGGCGGTGACCCTGTGACCGAACTCGCCCCAGGCCGCCGCGGGCCTGGCCGGAGCGAGCAGGAAGAAGGCGATCAGCCCGACGACGAGGACGGCCCTGGTCCGCAACTCATTGTCCCCCCGGACCGCGTAGCTGCTTTGCGCAAGTGCAACATAGGCGGCGGGGCGACGCAACCGCCGATGGCGCGGCGGCCTGCTGCTCGCCGTGGACGCGTCGTCAGCGCGGCTCCGGCCTCAGCGCGTAGAGGTTCGCCTGCACGCGGTAGGTGCCCAGGTCCACGTCCACGACGACCCGCTCATACTCGTCGCCCTCGAACGCATCCAGCCGATCCCAGTGGTCCGGCAGGTCCTCGGAGGTGAACAACTGCACCATCACCTCGGGGCCCATCGGGTCGGGCCGCAGGCCGGGGAAGCCCTGGGCCGCGCCCCAGCCGGACTCCACCAGCCAGCCCCGGACCATCCCGGGCTGCCAGCCGCCGCCCAGCCCGTCGAGCTGGTGGTGGTTGGACTTGCCCGGCGCCAGCGAACCGTAGACCGCGAGGCGATGGTCGCTGTTCACGTCAGGGCCGGGCAGGGATGGGCTGGACGTAGGCGTTCTTCGCCGCCTTCTCGGCCGCGTTCAGCTCCTTGAACTCCTCGCGCTTCGGGCCGAGGTAGCCGAACAGGTAGGCGGCCACCTTGCGCATCTGGATCTCCTCCGAGCCTTCGGTGATCCGGTAGCGGCGGTGGTGGCGGAAGATGTGCTCGAAGGGCTTGTGGCGCGAATAGCCGATGCCGCCGTGCACCTGCATCGCCCGATCGGCCGCCTCGCAGACCAGCCGGTTGGCCCAGTAGTTACACATGGAGACCTTGTCCGAGATCGTCTTCTCGATCTCCTTATGCTCCATGTTGTCCATCTGCCAGGCCGTCTTGCGGATCAGCAGGCGCAGCATCTCGCACTGGGTCTGCAGCTCCACCAGCGGCCACTGGATCGCCTGGTTCTCGGCCAGCGCCTTGCCGAACGGCTTGCGCTCGCGGGCGTAGCGGACGCTCTCGTTGATGCAGAACTGCGCCGCGCCCAGCGAGCTGGCCGCCTGGCGGATCCGGTTCTGGTGCACGAAGCTCTGGCCGATGCCCAGGCCGCGGTCGATCTGGCCCCAGTAGCTGTCCTCGGGGATCCAGACGTCGGTGAAGCTGATCCGCGGGTGGTCGGTCGGCATGTTGAACGTCCACATGTACTCCTCGATCTTGAGACCGGGTGAGTCCGCCGGGACGATGAAGCAGGTGATGCCCGCCGCGTCGCCGTCGTTGCCGGAGGTCCGGGCGAAGCACATCACGTGGGTCGCCACGTGCATGCCCGTCGTCCACATTTTTTCCCCGTTTATGAGCCAGCCGGGCTTGCCGTCCTTCGTATGCGGGACGGCGCGGGTCTCCATCCACGTGGCGTCCGAGCCGTGGTTCGGCTCGGTGAGGCCGAAGCCCGTGCGCATCTTGCCGCCCAGGAGCTTGTCGGCGTCGCGCTCGTACTGGGCGTTGGTCGCGAACTCCTTGAACATCAGGATGAAGGGGTTGTTGCCGACGATCGAGTGCTCGGTCTGCAGGTCGTTGAACAGGCCCAGGCCCTTGGCCGCCAGGTGCTCGCGGATCACCGCCATGGCCAGCTGGCTGCCGCCCTTGCCGCCCATCTCCTTGGGCCAGGCGAAGCGCAGGTGGCCGGCCTCGTCGGCCAGCTTGCGGGCCTGGGCCAGCAGTTCCTCCCACTCCTTGCGGGGCAGGCCGTCGTTGTCCCAGTCGGTGCGGGCGTGCTCGCGGCGGTGGTCGAAGAACCGCTCGTTGTCGTCCTTGGCCTGCAAGGGCGCGATGACCTCCTCGATGAAGCGGTCCAGCTCGCCGAGATAGTCCACGAGGTCCTGGGGCAGGTTGAAGTCCACGGCCGTTCTCCCAACGCGTTCTTGCCAGCATTTTCTGGGGCGGGATGACGTCGGGGGAGCGGTTTACAAGCGCCCCGATAGCCCGCCAGATCGGGCGCAGATTAGAACAGCCGGAGGGTTCCGCCGGGTCATGGAAGTCGACGTTCGCGCGGGCCTCGAGAAGCTCGCCGAGAGGCTGGGAGGGCAGGGCTCCAGGTTGACCGAGGCCGGTCGGCTGTCGGGCGGCGCCAGCATGGAGACCTGGGCCTTCGCCATCGAGGCGCCGGGCGGGCCCGAGCGCCTGATCCTGCGCCGCCGCAGCGCGCCCTTCGACGAGGAGACCGCCCGCTCGGTCAGCCTGGCCACCGAGGCGGCGCTGATCCAGGCGACGGCCTCCAACGGCGCCCGCGTGCCCACCGTGCGCCACGTCTGCGACGCCGCCGACGGCCTGGGCGAGGCCTATGTCATGGTCCGCGCCGACGGCGAGACCCTCGGCAAGAAGATCGTCTCCGACCCGCGCTTCGACGCCGTGCGGCCGCAGCTCGCGCGCCAGTGCGGCGAGTCCTTGGTGGCCATCCACAAGACCGCCCCGCCGCCGGGCCTGAAGCTGAAGGCGGTGGACGGCTTGGCCGAACTCGACCGCTACGAAGAGGTCTACCGCGCCACCGGCGCCGAGCGGCCGATCCTGGAGCTGGCCTTCCAGTACCTGCGCAAGCACGTCCCCGCGCCGGTCGAGCCCACCTTGCTGCACGGCGACTTTCGGAACGGCAACATCATGTTCGACCCCGGGAAGGGCGTCGTGGCGGTGCTGGACTGGGAGCTGGCCCACATCGGCGACCCGGCCGAGGACATGGGCTGGATCTGCACCAACTCCTGGCGCTTCGGCCGTCCCGACAAGCCGGTGGGCGGCTTCGGCGACTACGCCGACCTGCTGGCGGGCTATGCCGACGCCGGCGGCCGCCCGATCGAGCTCTCCCGCGTGCGCTTCTGGCAGATGCTGGGCTCGCTGCGCTGGGGCGTCATGTGCCTGACCATGTACCTGAGCTGGCGTGACGGCATCACGAAGTCGGTCGAACGCCCGATGATCGGCCGCCGGGTCTCCGAGACCGAGGCCGACCTCGTCGTGCTGCTGGAGGAAGGCCTGTGATCACCCATCCCCGCACCGAGGAACTGGTCGAGTCCGTCCGGCTGTGGATCGATGAGATTCGCCCGACGCTGGACCCGCGCAACGCCTTCCTGGCCCGCGTGGCGGCCAACGCCCTGGCCACGGTCGCCCGCGAGATCACCGAAGGCCCGGCCGCCGAGGCCGCGGCGGTCGCGGGCATGGCCGGCGTGCTGGGCCACGGGGGCGACTACGCCGCGCTGAACACGGAACTGTGCGCCCGCATCCGCTCCGGCGACCTCACCGTCGAGACGCCCGGCCTGCTGGCGGCCCTGACGACCATGGCCCGCGACCAGATCGCCATCGACCAGCCGAGCTATCGGCCGGAGGGGACCTAGCCCTTCCTCTCCCACCTCGGGTGGGAAAGTAAGGAGCTTACGCCGCCACCCGCACGTCCGCGCCTTCCAGCACGCGGATGATCTCGCTCTCGCGCTCGTTCCACAGGATGGCGACGTTGGCGGCCCGCCGGGCATCGCCGCCCAGGGCCGCGATCACCTGCGGCTCGCGCAGGGCGCGGTCCGACAGGCGCAGCAGCGAGCGCTGGCCGCCCTGGTCCACGCTCACGTCGTGATGGCGCAGGATCGCGTCCACCATCGCCGCCGGCGGGGGCGGCGGACGCTGCGGGGCCTGGACCGGGCGCGGGCTGAAGCGCGCCGGGCTGAAGCGGCCGGGGGAAGGGCGGCGGGGCTGGAAGCGGCTGGCCATCGTTTGGCTCCTTGCGGAAGTTCGATGGTTCTGGTTTTGTCTGGTCGTTACGACAAAAACGGACGTACATATTCCCATGCGCCACGAAAAAGGGACGAAGCTGCTGGAGCTGGCCCGGCTGCTGGCCAGCAGCGCCGAGGGGCTGACGCTGGACGAGATGGCCGAGCGGCTGGGCGTCGGCCGCCGCACCGTCGAGCGGATGCGCGACGCGGTGTGGGAGATGTTCCCGCAGATGGAGGCCATCGACGACGTCTGGCCCGCCAAGCGATTCCGCATCCCCGCCGGCCTGGACGGTCTCTTCCAGGCGCCGACCGCCGAGGAGCTGGCCGCGCTGTCGGCCGCCGCCGAGCTGCTGGACCGCCAGGGGGCCGGCGCGCGGGCGGCGGCGTTGCGCTCGCTGGAGCAGAAGGTCATGTCGGCCACCCGCGCCTCCGCCCGCCGCCGGCTGGCGCCCGACCTGGAGGCCCTGCTGCAGGCCGAGACCATCGCCGTCACCGCCGGCCCGCGCCCGTTCGAGGAGGAGACCGTGCTGGCCGCCGTCCGCGAGGGGCTGAAGTCGCTCTCGACCCTGCGCTTCCGCTACGAGGGCGGCTCCACGCCCGGTCGTGTGCGCGAGGTCACGCCCTACGGCATCCTGTTCGGCCGCTCGAACTACCTCGTCGCCGAGGAGGTGGGAGCGGGCACCGGCCCGCGGAACTGGCGCCTGGACCGTGTGGTCGACGTCGAGGCCACCGGCCAGCCCGGCGCGCCGCCCGAGGACTTCTCGCTCCAGGCCTATGCGGACGAGAGCTTCGGCATCTACCAGGACGACACCCACGACGTGGTCCTGCGCATCACGCCCGAAGGCCGCGAGGACGCTGTCCGCTGGCGCTTCCACGCCCGCCAGAAGGTCGAGGACCGGCCCGACGGCTCCACCCTGGTCCGCTTCCGGGCCAGCGGCATGCGCGAGCTGGCCTGGCACCTCTTCACGTGGGGCGACAAGGTCGAGATCGTCGAGCCCCCGGCGCTGAAGGACATGATGCGCGGCGAGCTGGAGACGGCGGCGAAGATGCACGTCCGAATCTGACGTACCTGGGCTCCAGAAGTCTCTCCGTCAGATCGGAGAGACCCCATGACCGCCCTCGACTACGCCGCGATCTATGAGAACGAGTACCGCCCCGCCCGCCGGGTCCGCCGCGCCGTCGCCCGCGTGATCTGGGCGGGGATTTTCGTCGTTCGTCCGCGCCTGGCCATGGATATCCTCCGCGAACGCTGAAACGCGGGCAGGAATCCCCTTGAGCTTCGCCCCGTCGCGTCGTCTATCGGCGGCGGACTTCAAGTTCGGGGTGATTTCAATGAAAGCGCGGCTGCTCGCGACCGTCCTCGCAGGAGTGTTTCTCATGGGGGCGGCGGCGCCTGGCGACATTTCCAACGATCCCTACGCCTACATGGAAGAGATCGAGGGGGCCCGGGCGATGGAGTTCGCCAAGGCCGAGAACGCCCGCTCGCTGCCGCAGCTCCAGAACGACCCGCGCTACGCCGGCCTCTATGCCGACGCCCTGAAGATCGCCACCGCCAAGGACCGCATCCCCGCCGTCGGCTTCGCCGGCGAGACGGGCGCCCTGCGCGACTACTGGCAGGACGCCGAGCACGTCCGCGGCCTGTGGCGCACGACCACGCTCGCCAGCTACCGGACCGGCAATCCCGAGTGGAAGACGCTGATCGACCTCGACGCCCTGTCGAAGGCCGAGGGCAAGAACTGGGTCTGGAAGGGCGCCGACTGCCTGGCCCCCGACGACCGCTACTGCCTGGTCAGCCTCTCGAACGGCGGCAAGGACGCGGTGGTCGTCCGCGAGTTCGACACCCAGGCCGGCAAGTTCGTCGACGGTGGCTTCGCGCTGCCCGAGGGCAAGCACCGCTTCGACTGGCTCGACAAGGACACCCTGTTCGTCGTCACCGACTGGACCAAGGACGACGTCACCACCTCCGGCTACCCGTTCATCGCCAAGCTTCTGAAGCGCGGCCAGCCGCTCTCGGCGGCCAAGCAGGTGTTCACCGGCCAGAAGACCGACGGCGGCTACGGCGTGCAGTCGATCGTCTTGCGCGACGCGGTGGGCAAGGTGCAGGCCGTGGTGATCCAGCGGCCCTTGGACACCTTCAACGCCGAATACTACCTGCTGGTCGGCGACCGCCCGCTGAAGCTGGACCTGCCGAAGAAGTCCCAGGTCCAGGGCCTGGTGTCGGGCCGCGTGCTGGTGAGCCTTGAAGAAGACTGGGCGGCCAAGAACCTCAAGGAGGGCGACCTCGTCGACTTCGACCTGGCGGCCTTCAGGAAGACGCCCGACGCGCTCTCGCCGACGCTGGTGCTGCGGCCCAGCGAGAGCCAGAGCGTCGAGCAGGTGGCCACCACGAAGAACCGCCTGATCGTGAACCTGCTGGACAACGTGAAGGGCGAGGTCCGCAGCCTGGAGCGCAAGGGCGATGCCTGGACGTCCGCCAAGCTGGACCTGCCCAAGGACTCGACGATCGGCATCGCCTCGGCCTCCGACGCCGACGACAGCCTGATCGTCAACGTCCAGAGCTTCCTGACGCCCAACAGCCAGTGGCTGGCCGACGGCGCCGGCGGCAAGGCCGTCGAGTTGCGCAAGCTGCCGGACCGCTTCGACGCCTCGAAGTTCGTCACCGAACAGTTCTGGGCCACGTCCAAGGACGGCGTGAAGGTCCCGTACTTCGTGGTGCACGCCAAGGGCATCAAGCTGGACGGCTCGAACCCGACCCTGCTCAACGCCTACGGCGGCTTCCTGATCAGCCAGTCGCCGGCCTATTCGGGCGCCATCGGCAAGCTGTGGCTGGAGAAGGGCGGCGTGTTCGTCGTCGCCAACATCCGTGGCGGCGGCGAGTTTGGCCCCCGCTGGCACAACGCCGGGCTGAAGCTGAACCGCATGCGGGTCTACGACGACTTCTTCGCGGTCAGCCAGGACCTGATCGACCGCAAGATCACCAACCCGAAGAAGCTGGGCATCATGGGCGGCTCGAACGGCGGCCTGCTGATGGGCGTGGCCCTGACCAAGCACCCCGAGCTCTACAACGCCATCGTCATCCAGGTGCCGCTGTTCGACATGATCGGCTACGACCACATCGGCGCCGGCTCGTCCTGGATCGGCGAATACGGCGACCCCAAGGTGCCGGAGGAGCGGGCCATGCTGATGACCTACTCGCCCTACCAGAACCTGAAGCCCGGGCAGCCCTATCCGCGCGTGTTCATCGAGACGTCCACCAAGGACGACCGCGTGCACCCGGCCCACGCCCGCAAAGCGGCCGCGCGGCTGAAGGAGTACGGCTACGACTACCTGTACTACGAGAACATCGACGGCGGGCACGCCGCCGCGGCCAACCTCAACGAGCGGGCCATGCGCCAGGCGTTGGAGTACACCTATCTCCAGCAGCGGTTGATGGACTAAGGAGGTCCCCGGGCGCGGGGAGGGGCCGATGAGCCTGATCCAGAACCTCGAGGATCTGGTCGGCCCACGCTCGGGCCTGCTCTACGCCTATCGCTTCGAGGGCGGTCGGCCCGAGCCCGAGCCCGAGCCGGAGTTCGTCAGGGAGAAGGGCGGCTGGACCTGGCTGCACCTGGCGCTGGGCGACCTGCGCTCGAAGCTGCTGCTGGACAAGGTGGCCGGGCTCCCCGCCGATGCGCGCGAGCTGTTCATCCAGCGCGAGACCCGGGTGCAGATCGAACAGGCCGGCGGCTGGGTGTTCGGCGTGCTGCCCGACCTGGAGCGCGACCTGGAGGGCAAGGCCCAGGGCGAGGGGCGGCTGGTCTTCGCCCTGGACAGCGGCCGGCTGATCACCGGGCGGCTGCATGCGCTCCGCGCCGTCGACGACCTGCGCCGCGAGGTGGACGGCCATGTGGCGTTCGAGAGCCCGGCCGCCGCCCTGGCGCGCCTGATCGAGCACTACGTCGACCGGCTGGAGACGATCTTCGAGGGCCTGGGCGCGCGCCTGGCCGAGGTCGAGGACTATGTGCTCACCGAGCCGCAGGATCTGGCCGACACCGGCCTGGCCTCGGTTCGCCGCAGCCTGTCGCGGCATCGGCGCGAGGTGCAGTGGCTGCGCGGCGCGCTGACCCGCGCCTATGCCGGGCGCGGGACGCGGCGGGTGGCGGTTCTGAACGAATGGCTGCCCGATCTGGTCGCCGCCGCCGAGGACCTCGACCGCGAGGCCGCCTCGCTGCAGGAGCGCGCGCGCCTGCTGCACGAAGAAGTCGACACCCTGATCACCAACGCCACCAACCGCGCCATGCGGACGCTGACGGTGATCTCGACCCTGCTGATCCCGCCCACCCTGATCACCGGCGCGTTCGGCATGAACCTGGGCGGCATTCCGTTCGCCAGCTCGCACTCGGGCTTCATCGCCGTGATCGTGCTCTGCGCGGTGGTCGTGGGCTCGCTGCTCTGGATGCTGCGGCGCATGGACATGCTCTGATGGCGATGCTGAGCGCCGGGGTGCTGGCCTGGCGTCCCGGCCCCGCGGGGCCGCAGTTCCTCCTGGTCCATCCCGGCGGGCCGTACTGGGCGAAGAAGGACGCCGAGGGCTGGTCGATCCCCAAGGGACTGGTCGAGGAGGGCGAGGACGGCTGGGCCGCCGCGCGGCGCGAGTTCCGCGAGGAGCTGGGGCTGGAGATCGACGGCGACCCGCAGGCGCTGACCCCGGTCGCGGCGAGCGGCAAGGTGGTCCACGCCTGGCTGATCCAGGCCGACCTCGACGTCTCGCGGATCGTCAGCAACACCTTCGAGATCGAGTGGCCGCCGCACACCGGCCGCCGCCAGACCTTCCCCGAGGTGGACCGCGCCGAGTGGTTCGACGTCGCCACGGCGGCGATCAAGATCCACAAGGGCCAGCGCCCCATCCTCGCCCAGGCGATTGAGCGCGTCACAGGCCCCGGCTAAGGCTCTGTCCGTGCGCGCCCTCCGGGCGGCGAACCGGCTTCCACTTCGCCTGAGGGCGCGCCCATGTTCCGCGAGATCCCCGACCTCCTGACCCCCGCCGAGGTGGACGAGCTGCGCCAGATCGCGTCGCGCCTGCGCTTCGTCGACGGCCGCGTCAGCAACCCCGGCAGCCAGGTGAAGAACAACCTGCAGGCCGACCTCGGCGATCCGCTGAACGAGCGCGCCACCGCCATGCTGCGCGCCGGCCTGAGCCGCAGCCCCGACTTCGTGGCCTTCGCCTTCCCGAAGCTGATGGTCCCGCCGATGCTGTCGCTGTACCGGCCGGGGATGAACTACGGCGCCCACGCCGACGCCGCCTTCCTGCCGATGGGCGGGCGGCCGATCCGCGCCGACCTCTCCTGCACCATCTTCCTGACCGAACCCGACCAGTACGACGGCGGCGAGCTCTCGGTCCGGCTCGGCACCCGCGAGGTCGACTTCAAGCCGAAGCCGGGCGCCGCCGTGCTCTATCCCTCCACCACGATCCACCAGGTGAAGCCGGTCACCCGCGGCGAGCGCCTCTGCGGCATCACCTTCATCGAGAGCGAGATCGTCGACCGCAACGGCCGCGAGCTGCTGTTCGAACTGAACGACGTCCTGGCCGCCGAGGGCGAGCGGCTGACGTGGGAGGCGCGCACCCGCCTCAGCCACGTGGCGACCTCGCTGCACCGCCAATTGGGCGACGCGGGCTAGGGATGATCCACGCCGCCGTTCTCGCGATCCTGGCCCTCGGCCTGGGCGCAACCGCCGCCACGGCCGCTGAGCCCCGGCCCATCGCCAGCCTCACCGACGGCGTCTGGCTGAAGGGCGACCTGCACATCCACTCGCGGCACAGCAAGGACTCCAGCAACAACCCGGTCGCCAAGATCGTCGCCTTGGCCGAGCGCGTCGGCATGGACTACCTGCTGGTCTCCGATCACGACAACCATGTGGACGGCGACGTCGCCCACCAAACCTGGGCCGATCCCGGGATGCGGTCCGACAAGGTGCTGCTGCTCTACGGCGCCGAATGGACCACCCACCGCGGCCATGGCACGGCCATCTCGGCCAAACCCTACGATCACCAGAAGCTCTACGACGTCCGCGACCGGCGTGACGTCGAGATCGGCAAGGTCAAGAAGGCCCTGGGCATCCATCTGTCGGCCAACCACCCGGGCGGCTCGGACAACTTCGGCTTCTCGTACGACATCGTGGACTCGGTCGAGGTCTGGAACTCGGCGGTCTGGCCGCGCAACGCCAACGCGCTGGAAATCTGGGACGACATGCTGAAGTCGGGCCGCAAGCTCACCGGTCGCGGCGGCAGCGATTCCCACCACGGCTATCCCGACACGCCCGAGAAGGCCACGCCGCTCAGCGTCCAGGCGCCCGCCAACAACGTCGGCACGCCCACCACCTGGGTCTTCGCCACGGCCCGCACCCGCGAGGCGGTGGTGGCCGCCCTGACCAGCGGCCGCGTCTCGATCAGCGCCAATCCCTACGCCCCGCGCGTCGAGTTCGAGGCCGACCTGAACGGCGACGGTCGCCCCGACATGATGATGGGCGACAACGCGAAGGCGCCGGCCGGACCGGTTGCCTTCCGCGTCCGTCTGGTGGGCAGCATTCCGCCCGACGCGGTCTACAAGGTCAGCGTGGTGAAGGACGGCGCGAAGTTCGCCAGCCTGCAGAGCGCGCCTGGGACGCCCGAGGTCACCTTCACCGACACCCCCGCGAAGGCCGGCCGGACCTACTACCGGGTCCAGGTGGAAGGCCCGTCCACGCCCTATCCCGAAGTCCCGGGTTCGGTCGCGCTCAGCGCCCCGGCCGTGGCGGTTGCGAACCCGATCTACTTCAACTTCGACCCCGACTTCTGACGGCTAGCGCTGCTCCAGCAGCCGCCGCACGTCCTTCAGGTAGGTCTTGCCCACCCGCAGCTCCTCGCCGCTGGAGAGCTGGATCCGCACGTCGCCGTAGCCGCGGTTGCGGATCGCGCGGATGCGGTCGGTGCGCACCACGGCCGAGCGGCGGATGCGCACGAACTGGCCGGGGTCGAGCTCGGCCTGCACGTCGGCCAGCGGGCCGCGCATCAGGCAGGGACCGTCGCGCGTGTGCAGCCGGACGTAGTCGCGGTCGGCCTCCATCCAGTCGATATGGTGCGCCTGGGCCCGGACGTGTTCGCCCCGCCGTTCGACCCAGAAGCCCGTGGCGTAGGCCGGCTCGGCGCCTGCCTCCTGACGCAACGCCCGGACCAGCACCCGCAGCTCGGCGGCGCGACGGTCTGCGTCGGCGGCCGACAGCGCTTTGCGCGCGCGGGCCAGCGCAGCGCCCAGCCGGTCGAACTCCAGCGGCTTCAGCACATAGTCCACGGCCCCGACTTCGAAGGCGCGCACGGCGAACGCCTCGTGGGCGGTCACGAACACCACCAGCGGCGCGGCCTCGTCCGCCAGCCTCTCGATGAGCTCGAAGCCGTCGAGGTTCGACATCTGGATGTCGAGCAGCAGGACGTCGGGCCGAAGCGCGCGGATCAGCGCCAGGCCCTCGGCGCCGCTGCGCGCCTGGCCGACCAGGTCCACGTCGGCCATCTCGGCGATCGCGATCTCCACGCGGCGGAGCGCGAGCGGTTCGTCGTCGACGGCAAGGACGCGGAGCTGGGTCATGGCTGGCCGTCCCGATGTCCCACGCCCCGCGGCGGCGGGTAAACCGCACCGGTCGACGGATCGGCCTCGTTCGTCGATCAGGTGCGCCCAGGCCAGGTCGTCCGGGCCTAGACCGCCCTGCAGGGCCGGGGAGCCCGGGGACGAAGATCATGACGATGGAACGCGCCGCCGGCCGGCGCGAGGCGCTGCGCATGGCCGGCCTCGCCGCCGTCTTCTGGGCCGGCATGGAGCTCTGGACCCAGGGGCTCACGGCGATGCGCGGGTCGCCCCTGGCGCTGCGCTACGTCCCCGGCCACGTGGTCGGCGTGGCGATCGCCTGCGGCCTCAGCTTCGCCGGCTACCTGGCGCTGCGCTCGGTGCGCGAACGGCGCGGGCCGGTGCGGGCGCTGGCTGTCGTCGCTGTGCTCGGCGTCTCGGCCACCCTGTTCGCCGCCGCCATGCCGCTGATCCACGTCTTCACGCCGATGCTGCGCAGCGACGACGGCTACAGCCTGCGCCTGTTCGCCTGGGAGAGCCTCTACTGGCTGACGCCGTTCGGCCTCTGGGTGCTGCTGGTGCTGGTGGTCGAGAGCGGCCGGCGCGAGCGGCGGCGCGAGGCCAACCTCTCCGAGGCCCTGATCGCCGCGCGCGAGGCCGAACTGCGGGCGCTGCACTACCAGGTCAATCCGCACTTCCTCTACAACGCGCTGAACTCCATCGCGACGCTGGTGCTGGACCGCCGCAACGCCGAGGCCGAGGCGGCCATCCTGCGGCTGTCGGCCTTCTTCCGCGCCAGCCTGACGCGCGACCCGTTGGGCGAAGTCCGGCTGGCCGACGAGATCGCCCAGCAGCGGCTCTATCTGGAACTTGAGGAGCTGCGCTTCCCCGACTGCCTGAGGGTCAGCGTGGACCTGCCGGACGACCTCGCCGACGCCGAGGCGCCCAGCCTGATCCTGCAGCCGCTCATCGAGAACGCCGTGAAGCACGGCGTCCACGCGCCCGGCCGCGAGACCCTGATCGAGATCACCGCGCGCCGCGACGGGGAGATCCTGCGCCTGCAGGTCGCCGACAACGGGCCGGGCGGCGCGGGCGCGGCCGGTACGGGCGTCGGCATCGCCAACGTCCGCCGCCGCCTGGCCGCCCGGTTCGGCGCCCGCGCCGCCATCGTGGCCGGCCCGCACCCCGAGCGCGGCTACGTGGCCACGCTGACGATGCCGCTCCGCTTCGCGACGCGGCCTGATCCGGAAGGAGCCGCCTGAGGACGTCATTGGAGATTGCTACGAGGGAAAATACTCGCAAAGATTGCTTCGGCCCGAGGAGGGCCGGGGGACGACGTCATGATGGGTCTGCGCCTGATCGCCGCCCTGGCCGCCACGGCCGTCCTGGCCGGCTGCGCCACCGACAAGCCGCTGAACTTTGCCTGCACGCGGATGAAGGACTTCCGGGAGGACCTGCCGGCCACACCGGGCGGCGAGGCGCGGATCGCGGGCGGCAGGTCCATGGTCGACTCGATCCGCGCCGCGCTGAGCATCGCCGGCGTCGCCGATGCGAGCGCGGGATCCGACTTCCTGGTGCTGTCGGGCGGCGGCCAATGGGGGGCCTACGGCGCGGGGTTCTACAAGGGCTGGGGCGAACAGACCGACCCGGCCCTCAAGCGTCCGACGTTCAAGGTCGTCACGGGCGTGAGCACGGGCGCGATGCAGGCCACGTTCGCCTTCCTGGGCGAGGACGCCAAGTTGGTCGAGGCCTACGCGATCAGCAAGGAATCGGAGCTCGTGAACCGCCACGGCTCGCTTTTCTTCCTCAACCACGGTTCCTACGCCGACCTCAGCCCGCTGCGCGTCCGCGCGCGTGAACTGGCGGGGCCGCTGCTGGACCGGGTGGCGGTCGAGGCCGACAACGGCCGGCTGCTCTACGTGGGCTCGGTCGATGCCCTCGACGGCCGCATGTACGCTATCAACCTCACGCGCATAGCCAAGGAGATGAAGGGGCCCGAGCGCCTGGAATGCTACACCGGCGCGATCGTGGCTTCGGCGGCGATCCCGGTGGTCTTCCGGCAGGTCACGATCGACGGGAAGCCCTATTACGACGGCGGCGTCCGCAATTCGGTGTTCGTGCCGGCCGTCCAGCAGGCGACGGCCGAGGCCACGGCCGGCGCGCCGACGCCCGGCAACCTCTACGTCTTCATCAACGGCGTGCCCGAGGTGAAGCCGAAGACCTCGATCAAGGCGTCGATCATCCCGACGCTCGGGCGGCTGAAGAGCATCACCTTCGACCAGATCGAGCAGAGCTCGGTCTACGCCGCCCATGTGATGGCGTCGCAAACCCAGCCCATGAACACCTTTGTGGCCAGCGCGCGGGGGCACGGCTGTGACGAAGAGGGTCAGAAGGAGGACATCTTCGATCCCACCTTCATGGCCTGCCTCAGCAAGGCGGGCGAGCGGGCCTGGGCGAATGGCTCGCCCTGGACCCGATATCCTGCCAAGCCGTAGCCCTCGTCAGCGCTAGTCGCTGGGCGAGCGCGCGTCGGCCGCCGCCCGGACCAGCTGCACGAACTCGGCCCGCTCGCCGAACGGGTCGTCGCCGCGGCCGGCCTGGGCCAGGGTGACGATGTCGTTCCAGCCGAAGGCGGCCGTGACACGCGGGTCCTGCTTCAGCTTCTGGCCGAACCCGGCCACCGCCACCGCCCAGCGCGTGGGCTCGGGCGCGGCCTGCAGGCTGGGCTTCAGGTCGGCCCGGGTGATCGGCCGCTCGATCAGCTTCGAGGTCGACTGGCCCGGCAGCTTGTAGCGGATCTTCAGGTAGGCCAGCTCACCGGCCGCCGACGGCGCGGGCGCGGCCTTGCCGCCATAGCGGAGCGGGTCGGCCGACGGCTGCGCGCCCGCCGGCGTGATCTCGTACAGCGCCGTCACCGACGCGCCGGCCCCGACCTCGCCCGCGTCCACCTGGTCGTTGTTGAAGTCCTCGCGGTTCAGCATCCGCGTCTCGTAGCCGATCAGCCGGTACTCGCTGACCTGCGCCGGGTTGAACTCGATCTGGATCTTCACGTCGTCGGCGATCGGGAACAGCGACTTGGTGAAGTCGGTCCGGAACAGCTTGCGCGCCTCCTGCAGGCTGTCGACGTAGGCCGCGGTCCCGTTCCCGTTCTGCGCCAGCGCCTGCATCATCGTGTCGTTGTAGTTGCCGCGGCCGTAGCCGTAGACCGACAGGTAGACGCCGTCCTTGCGCTTCTCGGCCACGAAGTCCTTCAGCTTCGACGGATCGGCCACGCCCACGTTGAAGTCGCCGTCGGTGACCAGGATCACCCGGTTCACGGCCTTGGGGTCGAAGTTCTCCTTCGCCAGCGCATAGGCGAGGCTCAGGCCCTGGCCGCCGGCCGTGGAGCCGCCCGAGTGCAGGGCGTTCAGCGCGCAGCGCATCTTCAGCTTCTGCCGGCCGTCGGTGGGGGCCAGCACCGCGCCGGCCGAGCCGGCGTAGGCCACCATCGCCACCCGGTCCTGCGGCCGAAGCTGGTCGATCAGCAGCGACAGCGACTTCTGCGCCAAGGGCAACCGGTCGTCCGAGCTCATCGAGCCCGAGGTGTCGATCAGGAACACCAGGTTCAGCGGCGGCTGCTCGCCCTTGGGGATGTCGAAGCCCTGGATGCCCACGTGCAGGATCTGGCGCTGGCTGGACCAGGGCGACGGCGCCAGGGCCACGTACGAGCTGAACGGCGCGCTGCGGTCCTGCGGCCGCGCGTAGCCGTAGTCGAAGTAGTTCACCATCTCCTCGACCCGCACCGCGTCGGGGGGCGGGCGCACGCCGTCGTTCAGGAAACGGCGGACGTTGGAATAGGCTGCGGTGTCCACGTCCACCGAGAAGGTCGAGACGGGGTCGGTGACCGTCTGCTTGATCGGGTTGGCCGTGGCGTTCGGATAGCGCTCGGTGTCCATCGGCTGCGACGGCGCATACTGGTAGCGCTGGGCCGAGACCACCGCCTCCTGGGCCGAGGGCGGGACGAGCCGCCGCTCCACGGGCGGGACGGGCAGGGGCGGGATCGACGGCATGGTCTTCGCCATCGGCGGCGGGGCGGGCGGTGGCGGCGGCATCGGCGCATAGGCCGGCGCCGGCCGGGCCATGCCCACCATCCGGCCATAGTCCTGGCGCGGGGGCTGGGTGCGGAACCCGAGCTCGGCGCAGGCGTCGGCCGAGGGCGTCCCGTCCCCGGCCGCCCGGCGCGGTTGCCCCGTGGCGCCGGGGCCGGAGGTGAGGGCGGTCAGGCCAGCCAGGGCCGCCACTGGCAATCTCTTCAGCGTCATCCGTCTTCCTCCCGGTGACGCCCCCCGAGACTAGCTACGCGCACGGATCGTGGCGGACGCAAGGCCGCGCTTGGACAAATAAATGACTGTTGTAATTTTAGCGCACGAAGCTCGCGCCGTTGATGTCCAGCACCGCCCCCGTCATCGACGCCGGCGCCTCCAGCGCGAGGTACGCCGCAGCGCTGGCCACCTCGGCGGGGTCGGCCACCCGGCCCAGCGGGATGTCGGCCAGCAGCTTGTCGCCGCCGCGGCTGGCTAGGTAGTCCTCGGCCATGCCCGTCATCGTGAAGCCGGGGCAGACGGCGAAGGCCAGGATCTGCTCGCGGGCGAAGCCCCGGGCGATGGACTTGGTCATGCCCACCATCCCGGCCTTGGACGCGGCATAGTGCCAGTGGGCGGGGCTGTCGCCGCGATAGGCCGCGCGGCTGGCGATGTTGACGATCCGCCCGCCGGCCTTGTCCCCTTTGGCGCCGCGCTCGCGCCAGTGCAGGATCGCGCGGCGGCAGAGGTCGGCCGAGGCCTGCAGGTTGATCTGCATCGTCCGGGCCCAGCCCGCGTGCCAGTCGTCCAGCCCGGCGTCCACCGCTACGGGCTCGAACACCCCGGCGTTGTTGATCAGCACGTCCACCCGGCCCAGCCGCGCGATGGCGGCGTCCCACAGCCGCTCCGCGCCCATCGGGTCCGAGAGGTCGGCATCGCCGCTGCCGTGGCCCATGACGTGCGCGCGGCCCTGCAGCGCGTCCACGATGGCGGCGCCGATGCCTCGGGTTGAGCCGGTAACCAGAACGTATGGGAGATCGTCAGCCATGCTTCCGGTTAAGGTGCTCGCATCGCTCGTTCAAGCGCCCGGACGCCAAGGATTGGGGAGCCCGCCATGACCTTCTACCTCGCCGCCCTCCTGCTGGGGGTGATCGCCGGCCTCCGGGCCGTGACGCCCGTCGCCGCGGTGAGCTGGGCGGCCTCGCTGGGGATCCTGAAGCTCACGGGCACGCCGCTGGCCTTCCTGGGCGCCACGATCACGCCCTGGATCGTCAGCGCCATCGCCGTCGGCGAGCTGATCAACGACAAGCTGCCCAAGACCCCCAGCCGCAAGGTTCCCATCCAGTTCGGCGGCCGGATCGTCTCGGGCGGCCTGGGCGGTGCGGCGGTGGGCCTCTCCACCGGAGCCCTGATCCCCGGTGTCGTGCTCGGCGCCGTCGGGGCCGTGATCGGCACGCTGGGCGGCGCCTGGGCGCGCGGCAGGCTGGCCGCCGCCTTCGGGCGCGACCTGCCGGCGGCGCTGATCGAAGACCTGGTCGCCGTCGTCGGCGCGGCGGCCGTCGTGGCGTGCCTGCTGTGACCCGGTCCTTCGACGCCATCGTCATCGGCGCGGGCCAGGCCGGGCCGGCCCTTGCCGGCCGCCTCAGCGCCGCCGGGCGCACCGTCGCCGTGATCGAGCGGAAGTTCCTGGGCGGCACCTGCGTCAACACCGGCTGCATGCCCACCAAGGCACTGGTCGCCAGCGCCAGGACCGCCCAGGTCGCCCGCCGCGCCGCCGACTACGGCGTGGTCCTGCAAGGCGAGGTCGCCGTCGACATGGGCAGGGTCGCCGCCCGCGCCCACACCGTGACGATGAACGCCCGCAACGGCCTTGAGGCCTGGATCGGCGGCATGAAGGGCGTCGAGCTGATCCGCGGCCAGGCCCGCTTCACGGGCCCGCACGAGATCGAGGTGAACGGCGAGCGGCTCACCGCCCCGCAAATCTTCATCAACGTCGGCGGCCGCGCGGTGGTGCCGGACTTTCCGGGCGTCCACGACGTGGCTTGGCTCGACAACACCTCGATCATCGCCCTCGACGAACTGCCGCGCCATCTCGTGGTCGTCGGCGGCAGCTACATCGGCCTGGAGTTCGCCCAGATGTACCGCCGCTTCGGCGCGACGGTGACGGTGGTCGAGAAGGGGCCCCGCCTGATCGGCCGCGAGGACGAGGAGGTCTCCGACGCCGTCCAGAAGATCCTGGAAGGCGAGGGGATCACGGTGCGCACCAAGGCCGAATGCATCAGCTTCCGGCCGCACGCCGACGGGATCGAGGTGGGCGTCGACTGCACCTCAGGCGCGCCGACGGTGGTGGGCTCCCACGTCCTGCTGGCGGTGGGCCGGCGGCCCAACACGGACGACCTGGGCCTGGAGGCGGCGGGAATCGCCTCGGACGGCCGTGGCTACATCACCGTCGACGACCAGCTCCGCACCTCGGCCCAGGGCGTCTGGGCCCTGGGCGACTGCAACGGCAAGGGCGCCTTCACCCACACGTCCTGGAACGACTACGAGATCGTCGCCGCCAACCTGCTGGACGGCGACCCGCGCCGGGTCAGCGACCGGATCGAGACCTACGCCCTGTTCGTCGACCCGCCCCTCGGCCGCTGCGGCATGACCGAGGCCGCCGCCCGCGCCGCCGGCCACGACGTCCGGGTCGGCAAGCGGCCGATGAGCCGGGTCGGCCGCGCCGTGGAGAAGGGCGAGACCCAGGGCTTCATGAAGGTGGTGGTCGACGCGAAGACCGACGCCATCCTGGGCGCCGCGATCCTGGGCGTCGAGGGCGACGAGGCGATCCACGCCATCCTCGACACCATGGCCGCGAAACAGCCCTACACGACCCTCATGCGCACCGTGCACATCCACCCGACGGTCTCGGAATTGATCCCGACCGTGCTGGGCGAGCTGGGGTGAGGGCGGCTCCCGGAAGCTCGACTCCCGATCCTTGTAGGGACCGGGAGCAGGGCCGTGGGGATTTGGGCTCGCCACTGACGGCCGAACGTCGGCCGCTGCCTCCCGCCTACGCCCCCCAGTATGGCCGCAGCATGAACCAGGGCCGAGCTTGGGCCCCGCGCCGACGGCGCCGAAATCTCGGACGGGAGGAAGTTGGAGGCCTGACCGAGAATCGAACTCGGGTGCACGGATTTGCAGTCCGCTGCGTCACCACTCCGCCATCAGGCCGCCGGTGTGGAAGGCGCGGTTGCTATCAGAACGGCCCATCAGCCGCAATTGCCTTCCAGGCCGGCGGGCCTATAACCCGGCCGACGCAACTCCCGCGCCCAGAGGATTCCTATGGTCGACTACACCGCCGCCCGCCTGAACATGGTGGAGAGCCAGGTGCGAACCCAGGACGTCACCGACGTGCGCATCCACGACGCCATGCGCGCCCTGCCGCGCGAGCGGTTCGTGCCCGAGGCCAAGGGGCATCTGGCCTACACCGACATCGAGGTGGAGTACGCGCCGGGCCGCTGGCTGCTGAAGCCGCGCGACGTGGCCAAGCTGCTGCAGGCGCTGCGGCCCATGCCGGGCGAGCGGGCGCTGGCGATCAGCGCGCCCTACGCGGCGGCGGTGATCGAGGAGATGGGCGGCGCGGTCACCCGGATCGAGGCGGGCGAGGCCCTGCCGGCCGGCGAGTTCGACATGATTGTCTGCGAGGGCGCGGTCAGCGGCGCGCCGGAGGCCTGGCAACGCGCGCTTGCGACGAACGGTCGCCTCGGCGTGGTCGAGCGGGACGGTCCGGTCGGCAAGGCCTGCCTCTATGTGCGCACCGCCGAGGGTGTCGGCCGCCGCGACCTGTTCGACGCCTTCCCGCCCGTGTTGGCCGGCTTCGAGCGGCGTCACGGTTTCGCCTTCTAGGCAAGGCTGCTGAAACACCCTCGAAACGGTGGCGTGAAAAAAGCTTAAGGTGACGCGGCTTGGCCCAGACGGCAGACGAACGCATATAAAGGCGCGTCTCTCGCGAGATCGGGGATAACGAATGTCTATGAAACTCCGTGGCCGCCTGTTGGCCGCGACTGTGTGTGCAGCCGCGTTCGGCGGCGTTGCCGTCCCCGCGTCCGCGGAGACCTTGGCCGACGCCATCGCGCTGGCCTACCAGAACAACCCGACCCTTCAGGCCCAGCGCGCGACGCAGCGGGCCCTGGACGAAAGCTATGTGCAGGCCCGCAGCGGCTGGCGGCCGACCGTGTCGCTGGGCGGACAACTCCAGTGGACCGAGAGCCAGACGCCGATCCTGGGCCGCACCCAGGACTTCAACGGCGACGGCGTTCCGGACACCAGCGGCACGCCCGGCTCGGTGCGCAGCAACTCGGGCGCGGCCCAGATCACCTTCACCCAGCCCCTGTGGACCGGCGGCCGCACGGCGGCGGCGGTGAACGCGGCCAATGCCGACGTCCTGGCCGGCCGTGAGAACCTGCGGCGCGTCGAGTCGCAGGTGATCCTGGCGGTCGTCCAGGCCTACTCCGACACGCGGCGCGACCAGGAGACGGTCCGGATCCGCCAGGAGAACGTCAACGTCCTGACGCGCCAGCTCCAGGAATCGAACGCCCGCTTCGACGTGGGCGAGGTGACCCGCACCGACGTCGCCCAGTCGCAGGCGCGCCTCTCGCAGGCCCAGGCCCTGCTGCAGTCGTCCATCGCCCAGCTCGCGATCACGCGGGCGACCTACGCCACGTTCGTCGGGCAGAACCCGGGAGAGCTCTCTCCCGAGCCGTCGCTGGCCTTCCTGCTGCCCACCGACCCGGACGACGCCTACAAGACCGCCGAGGAATTCAACCCGCAGCTCCGCGCCCAGCAGTTCACGGAACAGGCAAGCCGTGCCCGCCTTTCGGGCGCCAAGGCCGAGCACCTGCCGCAGGTGAGCGCCCAGATCGGCGTCTCGCAGCGCGGCGTGATCGACCCGTTCGAGCCCAAGGACCGCTTCGGCCGCACCTATTCGGCGACGATCAGCGCCTCGGTCCCGCTCTTCGCGGGCGGCCTGATCACCTCGCGCGTCCGCCAGGCGGCCGAGCGCAACAACGCCGACCGGATCAACCTCGAGGGCGTGCGCCGCACCGTGCTGCAGAACGTGACCACGTTCTGGAGCCAGCTCATCGCGGCCCGCGCCAACATCTCCTCGGCCGAAGAGCAGACCCGCGCGGCCCGCATCGCCGCCGAAGGCACGCGCCAGGAGCAGCAGGTGGGCCTGCGAACCACCATCGACGTCCTGAACGCCGAACAGGAATTGCGCCAGGCCGAGCTGAACCAGGTCACCTCGCGCCGCGACGAGTACGTGGCCGCCGCCAATGTGCTGGCGGTCATGGGCCGGCTCGAAGGCCGCAACGTGATCCCCAGCGTGCCGCAGTACGACGCCGCCAGGAACTTCCGGAAGCTGCGCATGACCTGGGGCTGGGTGCCCTGGGAAGAGGCGGTGGGCGCCGTCGACCAGCTCGCGACGCCCTGGCCCGCGCACAAGCCGGCCGAGAAGCCGTTGGAGAAGGCCATCGCGCCGGGCCTCGATCCCGCGCCCGTGCCGCCTTCGCCCCCGGCGACGCGTTGACGCGTAGCAAAGTCCGGAAATTGCAGGATTGGCCGACGACGCTTAGGGTCTAGCCTTAGACTCAACGCGGCGGCCGATTCATGTCTGAACAGTCCCAAGAACCGACGATGGAGGAGATTCTCGCCTCCATCCGCCGCATCATCTCGGAGGACGAGCAGCCCGCCGACGGCGCGGCCGGTCCCGTCGTCGAGAACGAGCCGGTGCCGACGGCCGCCGAGGCCCCGCTGCCGATCCCCGAACCCGAGCCGGAACCCGAGCGCGCCGAGGCCGCGCCGGTCGATTTCGCCGACGAGGACGACGACGGCGACCTGGAGCTGACCCAGAAGGTCGAGACCCACGGCGACCTGGACTTCGTCGCCAGCGAGCCCGATCCCGAGCCCCAGGCCGAACCGCCGCCGCCGCCGATGGTCGATCCGATCCCGCCGGCGGAGGGCCTGGTCAGCGAGCATGTCGCCGCCGCCGCGGCGTCCGCCTTCGGTCAGCTCTCATCCGGCATCCTGATGCCCGCCGAGGGCCGCACGCTGGAAGACGTCGTCCGCGAACTCCTGCGCCCGCTGCTCCAGCAGTGGCTCGACACCAACCTGCCCGGCATCGTGCAGGAGGCCGTCCAGGCCGAGGTCGAGCGCATCGCCCGCGGCCGAGTACGCTAGGCTCCCCGTTGCTCCCCCGTCGGGGGAGCTCCCGCAAAGCGGGTGAGGGGGCTTCCGCTCAGGACGTCAGGCTGGCTCCGCCGCCAATTCCGAGCTGACCCCCTCCGTCGGCTTCGCCGACACCTCCCCCAACGGGGGAGGAACTGCTATCTGCACGCGCCCAATTCAGAAAATCCGACATGCTCGACAAGACCTTCGACCCCAAGACCGCCGAACCGCGCCTCTACGAGGCCTGGGAGAGCTCCGGCCGTTTCGCGCCCATCGATGACCCGAACGCCGAGCCGTTCTCCATCGTCATTCCGCCGCCGAACGTGACCGGCTCGCTGCACATCGGCCACGCGCTGAACAACACCCTGCAGGACGTGCTGATCCGCTTCGAGCGGATGCGGGGCAAGGCGGCCCTGTGGCTGCCCGGCACCGACCACGCGGGCATCGCCACCCAGATGGTCGTCGAGCGCCAACTGGCCGAGGCCGGCAACCAGTCGCGCCGCGACATGGGCCGCGACGAGTTCGTCGCCAAGGTCTGGGAGTGGAAGGCCCAGTCGGGCGGGACCATCGTCAACCAGCTCCGCCGCCTGGGCGCCTCGTGCGACTGGAGCCGTGAGCGCTTCACCCTGGACGAGGGCCTCTCGGCCGCCGTCCGCAAGGTCTTCGTCCAGCTCCACAAGCAGAAGCTGATCTACCGCGACAAGCGGTTGGTGAACTGGGACCCCCACTTCCAGACCGCCATCTCGGACCTCGAGGTCGAGCAGCGCGAGGTCGACGGCCACTATTGGCACTTCGCCTATCCGCTGGAGGATGGCTCGGGCGAGATCGTCGTCGCCACCACGCGGCCCGAGACCATGCTGGGCGACACCGCCGTCGCCGTGCATCCCAGCGACGAGCGCTACAAGGCGTTGGTCGGCAAGGCCGTGCGGCTGCCCATCGTCAACCGGCCGATCCCGATCATCGCCGACGAGTACCCCGACCCGGAGAAGGGCTCGGGCGCGGTGAAGATCACGCCGGCCCACGACTTCAACGACTTCGCGGTCGGCAAGCGCCACAACCTGCCGATGATCAACGTCTTCGACGACTTCGCGCGGATCAACGACAACGCCCCGCCCGAGTACCGCGGCCTGGACCGCTTCGCCGCCCGCAAGAAGGTGGTCGAGGAATTCGAGCGCCTGGGCCTGCTGCGCGAGATCGAGAAGACGCGCCACACCGTCCCGCACGGCGACCGGTCCGGGGTCGTCGTCGAGCCCTACCTGACCGACCAGTGGTACGTCGCCGCCGACGTCCTGGCCAAGCCCGCCATCAAGGCGGTGGAGGAGGGCGACACCGTCTTCGTGCCCAGGAACTGGGAGAAGACCTACTTCGAGTGGATGCGGAACATCCAGCCGTGGTGCGTTTCCCGCCAGCTCTGGTGGGGCCACCGCATCCCGGCCTGGTACGGCCCCGACGGCAAGGCCTTCGTCGAGGAGACCGAGGCCGAGGCCCAGAAGAAGGCCGACGAGCACTACGGCCGCCCCACGCCGCTGCGCCAGGACGAGGACGTCCTCGACACCTGGTTCTCGTCGGGCCTGTGGCCGTTCTCGACGCTGGGCTGGCCCGAGGAGACCTCGGACCTCAAGCGTTTCTACCCGACCCACACCCTGATCACCGGCTTCGACATCATCTTCTTCTGGGTCGCCCGGATGATGATGCAGGGCATCCACTTCACCGGCGAGGTCCCGTTCAAGCGGGTGTTCATCAACGCCCTGGTCCGCGACGCCACCGGGGCCAAGATGTCCAAGTCCAAGGGCAACGTCATGGACCCCCTGGAGCTGGTGGACGACTACGGCGCCGACGCCCTGCGCTTCACGCTGACCGCCATGTCGGGCCAGGCGCGCGACATCAAGCTCTCTCGCCAGCGCATTGAAGGCTATCGCAATTTCGGCACCAAGCTCTGGAACGCCACGCGCTTCTGCCAGATGAACGGCTGCGCCCGCGCCGAGGGCTTCGACCCGGCCGCGGTGAAGGTTCCGCTCAACCGCTGGATCGTCGGCGAGACCATGCGCACCTCGCGCGCGGTCACCGCCGCCCTGGCCGAGTGCGACTTCGGCGGCTCGACCGAACAGCTCTACCGCTTCATCTGGAACCAGTTCTGCGACTGGTACGTCGAGCTGGCCAAGCCGCTGCTGAGCGGCGCCGACGAGGCCGCCAGGGCCGAGACCCAGGCCACCGCCGCCTGGGTGCTGGACGTGATCCTGACCCTGCTGCACCCGGTCATGCCCTTCATCACCGAGGAGCTCTGGACCAACACCCAGGACCTGGGCGCCAAGCGTTCGCACGCCGGCTTCCTGATGACCGCGCCGTGGCCCGACCTGCCCGAGAGCCTGGCCGACGCCGCGGCCGACGCCGAGATCGGCCTGATCGTCGAGACCATCACGGAGGGCCGCTCGGTCCGCCAGGGCCTGAACGTCCCGCTGTCGGCGCAACCGCCGCTGTTCGTCCTCGACGCCACCGAAGACCAGCGCCGCGTGCTCAGCGAGAACGAGGCGCAGATCGCGCGCCTGCTGCGCGTCAGCAGCGTGCTGCCGACGAGCCAGGTCGCCGAGGGCGGCATTCCCTACGTCGTCGCGGGCGCGACCCTGGTGCTGCCGGTGGCCGAGTTCATCGACATCGCCGCCGAGCGCGCGCGCCTGACGAAGGACGTCGCCGCTCTCTCGGCCGACATCGAGAAGACCTCGAAGAAGCTGGGCAACGCCGACTTCATCGCCCGCGCGCCCGAGGAGGTGGTCGAGGAGAACCGCGAACGGCTGGCCGACGCGGAAGCCGCCCGCGACAAGTTGCAGGCGGCCTTGGCCCGGCTGAGCGGCGCGGCCTGACCGCCATGGCCGCGCCCCTGATCATCGCGGGGGCCTGCGGCTATGGCGTATGGCCCAGCAATTCGCTCGAGGGCGCCCGCGCTTGCCTGGCCGGGCCCGTCGACGGGATCGAGATCGACGTCCACCTGACCGCCGACGGCCATGTGGTCGCCCATCACGACTACCGCATCGCCGCCGACGCCAGCCGCCTGGGCGGCGTGTTCCTGGACGCGCCGGGCCCCTTGCTGCGCGACACCCCGCTGGCCGAGCTGCAGGCCTACGACCTGGGCCGCCTCCGCGAGGGCGCCGCCGGTTCGGAACGCTATCCGCACAAGCGCGGGCTCGACGGCGTCGCGATGCCGACCCTGCCGCAGCTCCTGGCCGCCCTGGCCGAGACGCCGGGGCCGCCGCGCCTCATCTTCGTGGAGATCAAGACCGACCCCGCCGGCTACGCCGAATCCGCCGACCCGGTCCGCCTGAACGACGCGGTGCTCCGCGACCTGGACGCCGCCGGCTGGACCGCGCACGCCAAGATCATCGCCTTCGACTGGTCGGTCCTGCGCGACCTGCAGGCCCGTCGCCCGGAGATCGCGACCGCGCACCTCACGGTGCCGGCGGCCATGCACAAGCGGATCGTGCGGCTGCCGGGCGGCGACTCGCCCTGGGCCGATGGCTGCGACCCGCGCCACTTCGACGGCTCCGAGCTGCGAGCCATCCAGGCCCATGGCGGCGCCGAGTGGTCGCCGCACATCTCCGACGTCACGCCCGAGCGCGTCGCCGAGGCCAAGGCGCTGGGCCTGCGCGTGGGTGTCTGGGGCGTCTCGACCGCCGCCGACATCGCCGCGATGAGCGCCCTCGGCGCCGACGCCCTGACCGTGTCCGGCCCCGACTGGCGGGCGTGACCGTCGGGGCCGGCTCCTCGGCCTAGGCGCTCGGCACGCGGTCCAGGAAGCCGGTCACCTCGGCGATGCGGCCATCGCGCAGGCGGATGAAGTCGGTGCCGACGATGGGCGGCTCCTGGTCGGCCGGCCCCAGGCCCCAGGTGAACCGCACGTTTGGCCCGTGGCCGTCGGCGTCGCCCAGCAGGCTGAAGCGGAAGCCGGGGAAGCGGTCCTGCACGGCGGCGATCGTCGCGTCGAGCGCGGCGGGGCTCTCGGCCGCGCCCATCGGGTCGACATAGGTGGCGTCCGCCGTCCAGGCCTCGGCGATGAGCTGGCGGCGGGCGGCCGCGTCGGTCTCGTTCCAGGCGGCGAGATAGGCGGTGGCGGTGGCGTCGGGGGTCATGGTTGCACTCCGTTTCGGGGAAGGCCTCCATCGAACCCCGCCGCCGGCCGCCTGGCGATTACCCCGCAGGTAGCCGCCTCACTTCGGCTTCTTGAAGCGCAGCATGAACTGGTCGGTCTTGCCGCGGATCGCCGGGTTGAACACCATCTTCGTGTGGTCGTCGGCCGCGTCGGCCAGCGCCTTGCTCTCGCCGTCCAGCTTGAAGCCGGCGGCCAGCACGTCCTTCTTCACCTGCTCCACGTCGATCCGGTGCAGGCTCTCGGTCACGTCGATCGGCGCCCCCTTCGCCGCGGCGTGGTCGATGATCACATAGACGCCGCCGGGCTTGAGGGCCGCGTAGACCTGCTTGTTGAACCCGGCGATGTCGGCCGGCCCCATCAGCTTGGTGTAGAGGTCGTGGTAGTTCTGGCGCAGGAACACCGCGTCCAGCCCGGTCGGCAGGCCCAGGGCCTTGGTCGGCGGCGCGGCCACCACCTCGACGTTCGCATAGGCCGGATCGGCGGCCAACGCCTTCATCTGGTCGAGGATCTTGCCGTTGAAGTTGACGATCTCCACGGGCTCGACGGCATAGACCTTGCCCTTCGGCCCCACGGCGACGCTGAGCGCGCGGGCGAAGCGGCCGGCCACGATGTCGGCGACCTTGTCGCCCGGCTTGAGGCCCATGAACGCGATCACCTCCTCGCGCTTCATGGAGGCGTCGGTCATGGCGTCGGCGGGGGCCTGGGCGAAGGCCGGAGCCGGCGCGGCGGCGGCCAGCGCGAGGACGAAGGCGAGGGCGGTCAGTCGGGGGGTCATCGGGCGTCTCTCCAGGAATCCGGCGCGACCCTAGCAGAGCTCCGGGTCTGGAGAACCCCGGTCTGCGTGTCCTGCGCCCGTCGGCTCTGGAGCCGCGACGGATGGTCGGCGTCCGGGCCGCTCGTGCCGAATAGCTATCGCCCGACGCGCCGGGACGCGGCGCGACGTAAGGCGGCCGTTGACGATTGCCAATCTATGTTCTATATTTGTTCCAATGATCGCGGCCGACCCTCGCAGCGAGATGCTCTTCGAGTTGGGGCAGTGCGCCTTCCGGCTGGCGAAGGTGTTCGGCGCGCAGGCCGAGCGGGTGGAGACGCACGCTGAGCGGCTGGAATTCTTCGAGCTCTTCGACCGCTGCGGCTTCGCCGTGCGGATGTCGGTGGCGCTGGAGCTGCGTCTGCGGCGGGCCGCGCGCGCCGAGGCTCGGGACGGGGCGGGCGACGAGGCCCGAGAACGTGACCCGGCCGAACGGGATCCGATCGAGCGGGACGCCGACACCTATATGGAGACGGAGGCCGACCGGGAGCGTGAGCGCGAGCGGGTCAGCCTGCCGGCGCTGCTCACCAGCCTCGCCGACGTCGCCGACGCCGCCTCGGCCCTGCCGGGTCCCGAGCCGGCCGAATTGCCGACGCTGCGCGAGCTTCTGGCCCGGGTGAAGGCCCAGGCCGCCTCGGCCCCGACATCGAAACCGCCGGCCGGCGGCGTGCTCCGCAACCGCCTCGCGGCGTCGGGCGCCGCGTCGGCCTTCGTCCTCGCGTCCTCCGCACCGGCGCCGGGCCGCCGCGGCGCCTTCGCCCTCCGCCGCGCCACCGGCCCGCCGCGCTGACCCCAGCTCGCTGAGGCCGGCGCCCGGTGCGCCTGACCCATCCTCACGCCGACATCCATCGACCGACGGGATCCACGCCCCGGCGGCGCCGACCCATGCCTGTCAGGCGGCTTCGCGCCGCCTCCCGGCCGCCATGGCGCGTCGGCGCGCCCGTCAATGATCCACGGATTTCACCGACTTCACGGACCGGCGCGGCGCAATCCGTGGTTCCACGAGACAGCGCCTGCGGCGCGCGCGGCGACGACCGCTCGCACCCGGCCGGGCGCCCCTGTCGCAATGGCCCGCGAACCGTCTTAGCGTCCCCGCGGAATCGGGAGGCGGGATCATGCATCGGCGTGGCGTTCTGGCGGCGGCGTTCGCCGCGGGGGTTGGCGCGGCCCTGCCGGCGTTGGCGGAGGAGGGCGGCAAGGCCGATCCGCCGAAGCTGGACCTGCCCAAGGACAAGACCGACCTGCCGCCGTTCCCGGCCGACGCCTCGGTGAAACAGGTCACCCATGTGGCCGGCAAGACCCTGGCCTACACCGCGACCGTCGGCTCGCTGCCGGTCCGCGACGACAAGGGCAGGAAGATCGCCGAGGTGGTCTTCACCGCCTACATCCTCGACGGCCCGAAGGACGCCGACCGGCCGGTGACCTTCGCCTTCAACGGCGGCCCGGGCGCGGCCTCGGTCTACCTAAACCTCGGCGCCATCGGGCCCAAGCGCGTGCAGTTCGGCGCGCAGGGCGACAGCCCCTCCGACAGCGCCAGGCTGGTGGACAATCCAGGGACCTGGCTCGACTTCACCGACATGGTGTTCATCGATCCCGTCGGCACCGGCTTCTCCCGCTCGCTGGTCGACAAGGAGGAGACCAAGAAGCAGTTCTACGGGATCAAGTCCGACATCGAGTACCTGTCGCGGATCGTCTACGACTGGCTGCTCAAGAACGGCCGGATGGCCTCGCCGAAGTACGTCACGGGTGAGAGCTACGGCGGCTTCCGCGGCCCCAAGATCACCTACTATCTGCAGACCAAGCTGGGCGTCGGCGTGAACGGCGTGGTGCTGGTCTCGCCCTACCTGGAGCCGCCGGTCGACCTGTCGCCCGACTTCTCGCCGATGGCCTGGGTCACGACCCTGCCGTCGATGGCGGCCTCGAACTACGAGCGCCAGGGCAAGGCGCTGTCGCCCCAGCTCATGGCCGACGTCGAGGCCTACGCGCGCGGCGAGTACATGACCGACCTTGCCCGCGGCCGCCGCGACCCCGCCGCCGTCGCCCGCATCGTCGACAAGGTCACCGGCTACACGGGCCTCGACCGCGCCTTCGTCGAGCGCTCGGGCGGGCGGATCGACAGCCGCGCCTACCTGCGCGAGCTCTATCGCAAGGAGGGCAAGATCGGCAGCTGGTACGACAGCAACGTCACCCAGGACGATCCCTTCCCGTGGTCGCCCGACGGCCGCCGGGGCGACCCGATCCTGGACGCCATCATCGCGCCGACCACCAGCGCCATGGTCGACTTCACCACCCGCGTGGTCGGCTGGAAGGTGGAGGGCCGCTACAACGCGCTGTCGGACGAGGTGGGCGAGAACTGGGAGAAGGGCGTCGAGCTCACGAACGCCAGCACCGACCTGCGCCAGGCGGTGGCCGCCGACCCCAAGATGAAGGTGCTGATCGTCCACGGCTACGACGACCTGAGCTGCCCGTACTTCATCTCGCGCCTGGTGATCGACCAGATGCCGATCAGCGGCGACCCGAACCGCGTCAAGCTGGCGCTCTACCCCGGCGGCCACATGTTCTACAGCCGGCCGGCCAGCCAGGCGTCGTTCCGCGCCGACGTCATGCAGGTGTTCGGCGTTCGCTGATCCGCGGTCCGATCGGGCGTCTCGACGCAGCTCCGAACTGGTCTTAGCTTCGCCGCCTCATCAGTTCGGGGTGGCTTCGCATGCATCGGCGTATGGTTCTGACGGCGGCCCTGGCCGCGGGCGTGAGCGCGGCCGTGCCGGCGATGGCGCAGGACAAGGCCGATCCGCCCAAGCTGGACCTGCCCAAGGACAAGACCGACCTGCCGCCGTTCCCGGCCGACGCCTCGGTGAAGCAGGTCACCCGCGTCGCCGGCAAGACCCTCAACTACACCGCCACCGTCGGCGTGATCCCGGTGCGCGACGAGAAGGGCAAGAAGATCGCCGAGGTGGTCTTCACGTCCTACATCCTTGACGGCGCCAAGGGGCCGGGCCGGCCGGTCACCTTCGCCTTCAACGGCGGCCCCGGCGCGGCCTCGGTCTACCTCAACCTGGGCGCCATCGGGCCGAAGCGGCTGCAGTTCGGCGCCCAGGGCGACAGCCCGTCCGACCCGCCGAACCTGGTCGACAACCCGGCCACCTGGCTCGACTTCACCGACCTGGTCTTCATCGATCCTGTCGGGACCGGCTTCTCGCGTTCGCTGGTCCCGATGGACGAGACCAAGAAGCGCTTCTTCGGGGTGAAGGAGGACATCGCCTACCTCAGCCGCTGCGTCTACGACTGGCTCTTGAAGAACCAGCGGATGGCGTCGCCCAAGTACGTGGTGGGCGAGAGCTACGGCGGCCTGCGCGCGCCGGCCATCGGCCACTACCTGCAGCGCCAGCTGGGCGTCGCGCCCGCCGGCATGGTCATGGTCTCGCCGGTGATCGACTACCGCGCCCGCGGCCACACCGACCTGTCGCCGCTGTCCTACATGATCACCCTGCCGTCGATGGCGGCCGCGAAGTACGAGCGCGAGGGCAAGCCGCTCAGCGCCGAGACCCTGGCCGAGGTCGAGGCCTACGCCCGTGGCGAGTTCGTCACCGACCTCCTGAAGGGCCAGTCCGACCCGGCCGCGGTGAGCCGCGTCGTCGAGCGCGTCACCCGCTACACGGGCCTCGATCCCGCGCTGGTGCGCCGCATGGGCGGGCGCATCGACACCCAGACCTTCCTGCGCGAGCTCTACCGCGACCAGGGCCGCATCGCCTCGATCTACGACGCCAACGTCACCGCCTACGATCCCTTCCCGTGGTCGCAGAACAAGCGCTCGGGCGACCCGATCCTCGACTCCATCGTGGCGTCGTGCACGACCGCCATGGTCGACTTCACCACCCGCATCGTCGGCTGGAAGGTGGACGGCCGCTACGAGGCGCTGTCCGACACGGTCAACGACAACTGGGCCAACCGCAGCCAGGCCGAGTCGGTCGAGGACCTGCGCCAGGCCCTGGCCGCCGACCCCAAGCTGAAGGTGCTGATCGCCCATGGCTACGGCGACCTCAGCTGCCCGTTCTTCGCCTCGCGCCTGATCATCGACCAGATGCCGCCCGAGGCCGGCGCCAACCGCACGAAGCTCGCGCTCTATCCCGGCGGCCACATGTTCTACAGCCGCCCCGGCAGCATGGGATCGTTCCGCGCCGACGTCATGAAGCTGTACGGCGCAGCCGCATAACGGCGGGACAAGTTTGCCTCTTACGCTAGGTTATGGTTGTTCACTTGAGCGACGTCCGGGCGGAGATTCCGGGCGCGTCATAGGGAGACGTGTTTGATGTCCGAGGCCGTTCTGCCGCCCGGTTGGCCCGCTATGTCCATCCAGCAGGCCCACGCGATCCTGGGCCAGCCCGGCCTGCCCACCGAGGTGGGCGAGGAGGTGATCCGCGGGGTCACCTACAAGGTCTGGAAGAACCAGCCGCCGACGCTGCGGGCCGTGGCCGAGTTGGCCAAGACCCACGGCGAGAAGATGTTCATCGTCTACGAGGACGAGCGGGTCAGCTTCGACGCCTTCCACCGCGCGGTGGCCGCCTTCGCCGCCGAGCTGCAGGCTCAGGGCGTTGTGAAGGGCGACCGCGTCGCCGTGATCATGCGCAACCTGCCGGAATGGGTGGTGGCCTTCTACGCCGCCGCCTCGATCGGCGCGATCGTGACGCCGCTGAACGCCTGGTGGACCGGGCCTGAGCTGGAATACGGCCTGACCGATTCCGGGACCAAGGTCGCGGTGATGGACGCCGAGCGCTACGGCCGCCTGTCCGAGCACTTCGCCAACTGCCCCGACCTGAAGCGGGTCTACGTCAGCCGCGCGGTGGACGAGATCGCCCATCCGTACGTCTCCAAGCTGGAGGACGTCCTGGGGACCGCCGACACCTGGGCGAGCCTGCCGGACAATCCGATCCCGCCGGTGGACATCGCCCCCGACGACGACGCGACCATCTTCTACACCTCGGGCACCACGGGCCGGCCGAAGGGCGCGCTCGCCACGCATCGGGCGATCAACACCAACATCATCACCGCCGGCGCGGCCGGCGCGCGCAACTTCCTGCGCCGGGGCGAGGCGCCGCCCGCGCCGGACCCCACGCTGCCGCAGAAGGGCAGCCTGCTGTCGGTGCCGTTCTTCCACGTCACCGGCTGCTTCGCCGTCCTGAACCCCACCATCTTCGCCGGCGCCAAGCTGGTGCTGATGTTCAAGTGGGAGCCGATCCGCGCCTTCGAGCTGATCCAGCGCGAGAAGGTCACCTCGGCCGGCGGCGTGCCGACCATCGCCTGGCAGCTGCTGGAGCACCCGGCGCGGATGAACTACGATCTGTCGTCGCTCGAGGCCGTCTCCTACGGCGGCGCGCCGTCGGCGCCCGAGCTGGTGCGCCGGCTGAAGGAAGTGTTCCCCAAGTCGCAGAGCGGCCAGGGCTGGGGCATGACCGAGACCTGCGCCACGGTCACCTCCAACTCGGGCGAGGACTACCAGAACCGCCCCGACAGCTGCGGCGTGGCCGCCGCCGTCGCCGAGCTGCAGATTCGCGATCCGGGCGATGGCGTCACCGTCCTGCCGGCCGGCAGCGTCGGCGAGCTGTGGTCCAAGGGGCCGATGAACGCCAAGCTCTACTGGAACAAGCCCGAGCCCACCGCCCAGACCTTCGTCGACGGCTGGGTGCGCACCGGCGACCTGGCGCGCCTGGATGAGGAAGGCTTCTGCTTCATCATCGACCGGGCCAAGGACATGCTGATCCGCGGGGGCGAGAACATCTACTGCGTCGAGGTCGAGAACGTCCTCTACGACCACCCGGCGGTGATGGACGCCGCGGTCGTCGCCAAGCCGCACCGCGTGCTGGGCGAGGAGCCGGCCGCCGTCGTGACGCTGAAGCCGGGCGCCGAGGCCACCGAGCAGGAGCTGCGCGCGCACGTGGCCGAGCGCCTGGCGGCGTTCAAGGTGCCGGTCGAGGTGAAGTTCTGGCACGAGACCCTGCCGCGCAACCCGAACGGCAAGATCCTCAAGACCGAGCTCAAGAAGCTGTTCACGGAGACCGCCTGAAGACCCGGGCCGATCTGCTGCTGGTCGCCCGCGGCCTCTTCGAAAGCCGCGCCAAGGCGCGCGCGGCGATCGAGGCAGGCGGGGTGACGGCGGACGGTCGGCCGGTCGCCAAGGCTTCCGAGCTGATCGCCGACGACGCGGCGGTCGAGGCCGTGGCGGCCCATCCCTGGGTGGGTCGCGGCGCGCTGAAGCTGGTCCATGCGCTGGACCTCTGGCCGGTGGCGGTCGGGGGCCGGGTCGTCCTGGACGTCGGCGCCTCGACGGGCGGCTTCACCGAGGTCTGCCTGGCCCGCGGCGCGGCGCGGGTCTACGCCGTGGACGTGGGGCGAGGGCAGCTCCACCCCAGGGTCGCCGCCGATCCGCGCGTCGTCGGCCTGGAGGCCACCGACGCCCGCGACCTGACGCCGGCGCTGATCCCCGAGTCGCCCGGCCTGATCGTCACCGACGTCAGCTTCATCTCGCTGGCGAAGGCCCTGCCGCCGGCGCTGGCCCTGGCTGCGCCGGACGCTGACCTGGTCGCGCTGGTGAAGCCGCAGTTCGAGGTGGGGCCGGACAACGTTGGCAAGGGCGGGATCGTGACGGATGATGATGCGCGGGTTGGCGCTCTGGAGGGCGTGAAGGCCTTTCTGGCGGACGCAGGCTGGAGCGTCCGCGACACGGCCGACAGCCCCATCGAGGGCGGCGATGGCAACCGCGAATTCCTGCTGTGGGCGGTCCGCTAGATAAAGAAGAGGCCGCCCCGAAGGGCGGCCCAGGCAACACTCGACTTGGAGCTGGTGCTAGTCGACGACGGCGTACTTGCCGTTCGCATCCCGGCAGACGCGGACGAAGCGCGTCTGGGTGCGGCCGTCGGGCATGTAGATCGGGCTTTCGGCCAGGGTGCAGCCGTCAGGCTCGGCCGGGCGGTCGCCGGCGCGGTAGCGGTCGGCGCGCTGCTCGTCGCGCCAGGCGTCCTCGCGGGCCTGGGCGGCGGCGGAGTCGGCGTAGGCGTCGCGGTCGTAATACGCGCCGTTCGAGGCCGCGGGCGGCGGCGCCGGCGGCAAGGGCGCCGGAGCATCGCCGTTGTAATAGTTGCTGGGCGAGGTGCAGGCGGCGCTCTTGTTGCCGACCACGCCGCCGATGACCGCGCCCAGCAGGCCGCCCAGCAGGGCGCCTTCCGTGCGGGCGTTGCGCGCCGCGGCGTTCGAGCCGATGACGGCGCCCGCGCCGCCGCCGAGCACCGCGCCCATGGTGCCGCGCTGGGTCTGGTCGCGCTTGCAGGCGTCGTAATAGTAGCCCGTGGTGGTCCGGGTGGTGTACGGACCCGGCGACTGGGCCAGCGCCGGAGCGCACGCGCCCAGCGCGATCACGCCGGCGAGCGCGGCGGCTGCGGCCTTGGCGAAGGTGACCTGCGTGGACATTCGTTATCCCTCGATCTCGATGCGGTCGGTCGCTTTACGGCGACGCTTGGGGGCAAGATGCGGCGGCGAACCTGAACGGCTGTTGAGAAACTCGTTCATGTTCGTTCATTTCGGCTTAACCAAACCGACCGCTGAGACCGCGATATGAGGTCTCCAAAGCGCCGTTTCAAAGGCGGCCGTCCCGATCCGAAGCCGCCGCCGGGCCCGCCGGTCGAACTCACCATCCAGGGCGTGGGCGGGGAGGGCGACGGCGTGGCCGCCGGGCCCGTCTTCGTGCCGTTCAGCCTGCCGGGCGAGCGCGTGGTCGCCCAGGGCTCGGGCGACCGGCGCGAACTGCTGGAGGTGCTGGAGCCCAGCCCGCAGCGGATCGAGCCCGTCTGCCCGCACTTCTTCGCCTGTGGCGGCTGCGCGCTGCAGCACTGGGAGCAGCCCGCCTACCTGGCCTGGAAGGTCGAGCGCCTCGTCGGCACCCTGGCCCGCGAGCGGATCGAGACCGAGGTCCTGGCGCCCTTCGCCGCCCAGCCGGGCACGCGCCGCCGCGTCGCCCTGCACGCCCGCCAGGGAAGCCGCGAGGCCGCCCGCCTGGGCTACAAGGCCCGCAAGTCGTGGGACCTGGTGAATATCGAGGCCTGCCCGATCGCCGACCCGCGCATCCAGGCCGCGATCCCGGCGCTGAAACGACTTGCCGCGCCGCTGTTCGAGCATCCGAAGTCGGCGCCGACCCTGCACGTGACGCTCACCGACACCGGCCTCGACATCGACATCACCGGCGTCGAGGCCAAGAGCGGCGGCCTGTCAGCCGACGCCCGCATGACCCTGGCCGAGCGCGCCGCTGAGGCCGACATCGCCCGTGTCACCCTGGCCGGTGAGATGGCCTACATGGCCCGCATGCCGCAGGTGCGGCTGGGCCCCGTGCGGGTGAGCCTGCCGCCGGGCAGCTTCCTGCAGGCGACGCCCCAGGCTGAGGCGGCCATGACGGCCTTCGTCGGCGAGGCGGCGGCCGGCGCTCACCGCATCGCCGACCTCTACTGCGGCGTCGGCACCTTCACCTTCCGCCTGGCCGAGATCGCGCCCGTCCACGCCGCCGACTTCACCGCCGAGGCGGTGGCGGCGCTCACGGCAGGCGTGGCGACGGCGCCGGGCCTGAAGGGCGTGACGGCCGAGGCTCGCGACCTCGTGCGCCGGCCGGTGCTGAGCCAGGAGCTGAAGCACGTGGACGTGGCCGTCTTCGACCCGCCCCGCGCCGGCGCCGCCGAGCAGACCGCCGAGCTGGCCGCCTCGAACGTGGCCCGGGTCATCGGCGTGTCGTGCAACCCCGCCACCTTCGTCCGCGACGCCCGCACCCTGATCGACGCCGGCTTCCGCCTCGAACGCGTCCTGCCGGTCGACCAGTTCCTCTGGTCCCCGCACGTGGAGTTGGTTGGGGTGTTCGAGAGGTAACGTCAGTTCCTCACCCACGAAGCGGTGGAGGGGGCGCTGCGGTCGCACGCGAGCTGGATCAGCCCATTCGCGATCAGGCTGGCGGCCTCGTCTCACGGTTCGAACAGGTCCAGCTGGCCGCCCGGATGCGGCGGGACGCGGAAGCGGGTGGCATCGAGGCTGCCCCAGCCGGTGTCGAGGCCGTAGCGCTTCTTGGCGGCGGCGAACCGGGTGGCCATCAGGGCGGCGAGGGGGCCTTCGCCCTTCATGCGGCTGCCCCACTGCGCGTCGTAATCCTTGCCGCCGCGCATCTGCCGGACCAGCGACATGACCCGGCGCGCGCGGTCCGGATGGTCGGTCTCCAGCCACTCGCGGAACAGGTCCTTGATCTCGCGGGGCAGGCGCAGCGCCACGAAGCCCGCGCCCGAGGCGCCGGCCCCGGCCGCCCGTTCCAGCACCGCCTCCATCTCGTGATCGTTGAGGCCCGGGATGCAGGGGGCGAACATCACGGTGACCGGCACGCCTGCGCCGGTCAGGCGCCGGATGGCGTCGACCCGCTTCTCCGGCGTGGCGGCGCGCGGCTCCATCGAGCGGGCCAGTTTGCGGTCGAGGCTGGTGATCGAGATGGCGACCCGCGTCAGGTTCTGGGCGGCTGCCTCGGCCAACAGGTCCAGGTCGCGCACGATCAGGGCCGACTTGGTGATCACGGAGAACGGGTGGCGGAAACGCACCAGCACCTCGATGACGCCGCGGGTGATCCGCAGCTTCCGCTCCTGCGGCTGATAGGGATCGGTGTTGCCGCCGATATGGATCAGCTCGGGCGTGTAGCGGGTCTTCGAGAGCTCCTTCTCCAGCAGCCGCGCGGCCTCGGGCTTGAAGAACAGCTTGGATTCGAAGTCGAGGCCCGGCGATAGGCCCATGTAGGCGTGGGCGGGCCGCGCATAGCAGTAGATGCAGCCGTGCTCGCAGCCGCGGTAGGGGTTGATCGAGGCCGAGAAGCCCACGTCGGGGCTATCGTTGTGGCTGATGATCACCTTGGCCTTTTCGGCCGTCAGCGATGTCTGGAGCTGCTCGGGCTCCGGGTCCTCCAGCGTCCAGCCGTCGTCGAACGCCTCGCGCTGCTGGGCCTCGAAGCGGCCGGTGGCGTTGGAGCGCGCCCCACGGCCCCGCGGGATCAGGGGCTTGGGGATCTGGGAGGTGAAACCGTGGGACACCACCTCAGGCTAGCGCCGGGACAAGAACAAAACAAGAACTCTTGACGCCCCTAAGGGAAGCACGGTCTGTCGGGGGCATGGTTTCGGTGATCATCGACGCGCGGATCGGGGCGCCTGGCGTTCCCGCGCTGCTGGCGCAGCTGACGGCGGGGGCTGTGGACGGCCTAGTGCGGCAGGTGCTGATCGTGGCGGCGCCCGATCAGCCGGGCATCGACGCGCTCTGCGAGGACATGGGCGCCGAGGCGCATCCGACGATCGAGGGCGCCGCGAAGGCGGCGCGGGCGGACCAGCTGATGATCCTGCCGGGCGACTTCCGGCTGCGTGACGGCTGGATCAAGGCGATCGAGGGCCACCTCGGGCGCGAGGCCGGGGCGGCGGTGGTGACGGGATTCTCGGACGCTGGCCTGTTCGGGCGCCGGCCGTTCGGCGTGCTACTCGAACGCGGCCGCCTGGAGGGTCGCCGCGGCGCCGACCTGCAGCGCCTCCGCCGGGACCTGGGGCTGCGTGTTCGCCGGATTGGGTAGGTCGAGGCGCACGTCGATGTGGCGCGCGCCGCCGGCCAGGGCGTCCAGGGTGCGGGTCTCCTCGCCGAACATCCGCTTGTAGGTCCAGTAGGCGGCCATGACCTTCTCGACGTAGTTGCGGGTCTCGAGCGCGGGCAGGCACTCGATGGTCAGCAGGGGGTCGTCCTGGCCCACCATGGCGGTGGTCTTCAGCACGGCGCCTGGGCCGGCGTTGTAGGCGGCCACCACCTGGAGGATGTCGCCGCCGACGCCGCGATCCATCAGGTAGCTCAGGTAGTCCTGGCCGGCCCTCAGGTTGGTCGCTGCGTTGAACAGCACCTTCGGGCGCTTGCGGTAGGTGTTGTCGCCGGTGGCCAGCGCCGCCGAGGCGGGCATGAGTTGCATGAGGCCCATGGCGCCGACCGGCGAAACGGCCATCGGGTTGAAGGCGCTCTCCTGGCGCACGATCGCGTAGACCAGGGCCTTGTCGACCGTGAAGCCGTCCTTCGGCTCCAGCGGCGGGGTCTGGTACTCGCCGAGGCTGAGGTATTGCGGCTTCTGCAGGCCGCCCGAGCTGGCCGGGCCGAGGTTGGTCAGCATGGCCGTCCAGGCCTTGCGGTCGTCGCCGTTGCGGGCGAGCGCGAGGCCGGCGCGCAGCTCCTGGCGGGCTTCGTCCACGCGACCGATCTGCGCCAGGGCCGCGGCGCGGTGGGCGCGCACGTCGCGCTGCAGCAGGTCGACCTTGGGCGGCTCGGGCGCACGGAACGACGCCGGGATGAACTGTCCCGTCTGGGCGTTGGCTCCGGCCTGCACCTGACGCTCGGCGATCATGCCGTAGAAGGTCTGCGGCGCCTGAGCGGCCAGGCGCAGGAAGGCGTTGGCGGTCGCGGTGTCGCCGAGGGCCACGGCCGAGCGGGCGGCCCAGTAGGCGCCGGCGGCGCGCATCCAGGGGTCGCTCTCCTCGTCGCGGGCCACCTGCGCGAAATAGTCGTGGGCCTGGCTGTAGTCCTGCAGGCGCCAGGCGGCGAGGCCGGCGATCCAGCGCTCGCCCACGTTCACGGCGAGCTGGAAGGCGGTGCGGGCGTCGCCCGAGTAGAAGGCTTCGCGGGCGGGACGGGTGATCTCGCTGCGGGTGGTGTCGACCAGCGCCACCTCGGGCATCGGCAGGGCGACGGCTTCCTTGGGCTGGCGCTTAGCGGCCAGGGAGAAGACGCGGTCGGCCAGCGGCAGGTCGCGGAACTTGGACAGCCAGCCCGACAGCTCGTCGAACGACGCCTTGTGGGCGCTGGGGTGCATCAGCGCACGGAACGACAGGTAGCCGTCGAGCGAACGGTCCTCGATCGTCGCGGCCTCGAGCTGCGCGCCGACGAAGTCGCCCTGGTCCACGGCCTGGAAGGCGGCGGCATAGGCGCGGGCGTCGGTGTCTGAGAGGGCCTTCGGCGAGCCGGCCACCGCAACGCTGGCGACCGAGACGGCGGCGACGAGGGAAAACACCCCGACGCGCAGGCGCTTTTTGAGCGTCATGCGGTCTTTTTGGCGTGACAGGACTAACGCCTGTTGAACGCCAACCCCTTTTTTCTCGAGTCCCAGCCCGGGACGCTAGAGGGGCCTGTCCGGACGATCAAGCCTTTCGGTCAGCGTCAACAGATCGGTCCACGCCTTTTTCTTTGCCCCGGGCTGCCGCAGCAGGAAGGCCGGATGGAGTGTCGGCATAGCGGGCAACTCGAGCGATCCGTCCGCGGATTTCCATTCGAACCATCGACCGCGCAGCGACAAAATGCCCTCCTCGCGCTTCAGCACCGACTTGGCCGAGGCGCCGCCGGCCAGCAACAGCATCCTTGGCTGCACGAGTTGGATGATCCGTTCCAGGAACGGCGCGCAGACCGCCTGTTCGGCTGGCGTCGGCGTGCGGTTGCCGGGCGGGCGCCAGAAGACGGTGTTGGTGATGAGCACACGGTCGGTGAGCCCGGCGGCGGCCAGCATCCGGTCCAGCAGCTTGCCGGCGCGGCCGACGAACGGCTCGCCGCGGGCGTCCTCGTCGGCGCCGGGGCCTTCGCCGATGACGACCAACGGGGCCTTGGGATCGCCGCGAAAGACCACCGCCTTGGTGGCCGCGCCCTCGTAGCGCAGGGGGCAGCCCTCGAAGCCCGCGATGGCGGCGGCCAGCGATTCCAGGTCCTGGGCTGCGGCCGCGAGCGCCTGGGCCTGCGCGACGGCGGGGCCGAAGTCGGCCTGGCCGCCGCCGAAGCCGCGGGTTGTAGGAACCGGGGCGAGCGAAGGGGCCGGGGCCGCCTGGCGTACGGGCGGCAGGATCTTGCCGGCCTCGATCCGGTCGACCGCTTCGTCCAGCAGCATGGCGTCGACGCCCGCGTCGGCCCAGAAGGCGAGCAGGCTTTCGGCGACGGCGGCGTCGAAGGGTTCGGCGGCGGCCGACATTCCCTGGTTCACTCCCGATCAGGCTTGCGCCACTCTTGGCGCGTCGGCGCGGGCTTGTCAGCCCGGAATGGGGAGATCATCGGTCGCCATGAGGAGGTTCGCCTGGATCGCGGCCGCCCTTGCGCTCGCCGCCATGCCCGCCGCGGCGCAGCCCGCCCGCGAGCACCGCGAGATGATCGCCGAGCTGGGCGGTGTCTACCTCGGCCCCCAAGCCGACTACGTGCAGCGCATCGGCGACCGGATGGCCCAGGCCGCCGGCATGCGCCAGTCGTGCGTCTTCACGGTGGTCGACTCGGAGGTTGTGAACGCCTTCACCGCGCCGCCGGGCTGCTACGTCTACGTCACCCGCGGGCTGCTGGGCCTGGTGAATTCCGAAGCCGAGCTGGCCGCTGTGCTGGGCCACGAACTGGGGCACGTGGCCTCCAACCACGCGGTGCGCCAGCAGAACACCGAGGCGCTGGGCAGCCTAGCGGCGGTCGTGATCGGCGCGGCGACGAAGTCGGACCTCGCGGGCAAGGTGGCGGGCCGCGTCGCCAAGCTGGGCGCGCTCGGCTACTCGCGCAGCCAGGAATACGAGGCCGACAGCCTGGCGCTCACCTATCTGCCGGCCGCCGGCTATTCGCCCGACGGGCTGACCCGCGTGCTGGACGACCTGCAGCGGGAAGGGGAGTTCACCGCCCGCGAGACCGGCCAGTCCGAGCGCAGCGTCGCGCCCTGGATGAGCACCCACCCGCTGACGTCCGACCGGATCAAGCGCGCCTCGGCCCTGGCCGCCAAGACGCCGGCGCAGGAGGGCCTGGTCCTCGACGAACCGGCGCTGCTGCGCTCGCTGGACGGGCTGCCGTACGGGGAGAGCGGCGGGGCGGAGGCCTATGTGGACGGCTCCAGCTACGTCCACCCGCAGTTGGGCGTGCGCTTCGACGCGCCGCGGGGCTTCCAGATCGCGCGGCAGACCGACGGCGTGCAGATCACCGGGCCCCGGCTGACCCTCGCCGAGTTCTCGGCCGGCCGAGCGACCGAGCGCCAGCTCGACGCGTACGCGGTCGAGCAGATGAAGGCGGTGGTGAGGAGTGGCCGCTACGACATGGGCCAGGCGCAGCGGACCCGGATCAATGGCCTGGAGACCGTGATCCTGCCGGCGCGGGCCACGTCCGGCGGCCAGCCGGTGGACCTGACCGTGGTGGCCTACGCCATGGGCGGCGACCAGGTGCTGGGCTTCGTCGCCATGACGCCGGCGGGGCAGGCGGGCCTGTTCGACCCGATGTTCGACTCGTTCCGGCGCCTGTCCGGCCGCGAGGCCGAGCGCGGCGGCGCCCGCCGGATCGCCGTGGTCGACGTGAAGCCGGGCGACACCGCCGAGACGATGGCCCAGCGGATGGCCTCCGGCGGCGACCGCCTGGGCCGCTTCCTGATGCTGAATGCACTCGATCCCGGCGAGGCCCTGCGACCCGGCATGCGGGTGAAGCTCGTGGTCGACGGCCGCCCCTGAGGCCCGTCACGACGCGTTCGCGCTTGACCCACCCGGCGTGACCTCCCGATAAGACCCCTCATAACATGCGCATCGGGCGGCGAAGGGGGCTGGCCGGTGACGGATCGAAGGGGACCACGATGAGCGAAGACGTCGGCCAGGAAGCCATCCAGCGCGAGGCCATGGAGTACGACGTCGTCATCGTCGGCGCCGGACCGTCGGGCCTGGCCGCCTCGATCCGGCTCAAGCAGATCGATCCCGAGATCACGGTCGCGGTCGTGGAGAAGGGCGCCGAGGTCGGCGCGCACATCCTGTCGGGCGCGGTGATCGACCCTAAGGGCCTCAGCGAGCTGATCCCCGATTGGAAGGCCAAGGGCGCGCCGCTCGAGACGCCGGTCACCAAGGACGAGTTCATCCTGCTGGGGCCGCAAGGCAGCCTCTCGCTGCCGATGTTCATGATGCCGCCCTACATGAACAACCACGGCAACTACATCGCCTCGCTCGGCAACGTCTGCCGCTGGCTTGCGGGCCAGGCCGAGGAGCTCGGCGTTGAGATCTATCCCGGCATGGCCGCCTCGGCGCCCGTGTTCGAAGGCGACACCCTGGTGGGCGTCGTCGCCGGCGAGTTCGGCCTGGGCAAGGACGGCAAGCCCGGCCCGAACTACGAGCCCGGCATGGAGCTGCGCGGCAAGTACGTCTTCATCGGCGAGGGCGTCCGCGGCTCGATCTCGAAGAAGCTGCGCGCCAAGTACGGCCTGAACAAGGACGCCGACGTCGAGAAGTACGGCATCGGCATCAAGGAGCTCTGGCAGGTGCCGGACGCGGTGTTCCAGCCCGGCCTCACCACCCACACGACGGGCTGGCCCCTCGATGACAAGTCGGGCGGCGGCAGCTTCATGTACCACTTCGGGGACAACTACGTGGCCATCGGCTACGTGGTCCACCTGGGCTACAAGAACCCCTGGATGTCGCCGTTCGACGAGTTCCAGCGCTTCAAGCACCACCCAGAAGTGGCGAAGCACCTGGAGGGCGGCAAGCGCATCGCCTACGGCGCACGCGCCATCAGCGAGGGCGGCCTGCAGTCCATCCCGAAGCTGTACTTCCCCGGCGGCGTGCTGCTGGGCGACAGCGCGGGCTTCGTGAACGTGCCGCGGATCAAAGGCAGCCACGCCGCGATCAAGTCGGGCATCATGGCCGCCGAGGCCGCGGCGGCGGCGCTGAAGGAAGGCCGGCAGGGCGACGAACTGGTGGCCTACAAGCAGGCCTTCGACCATTCGTGGCTGAAGAAGGAACTGTACGGCGTGCGCAACGCCAAGCCGATCCTCTCGAAGTTCGGCACCAAGCTGGGCGGCTTCCTCGGCATGTTCGACATGTGGTCGGCCTACCTTCTGGGCGGTTTCTCGGTCTTCGGCACGATGAAGCATGGCAAGAGCGACGCCGAGGCCACGGGCCAAGCGAAGGACTACAAGCCGATCGTCTATCCGAAGCCGGACGGCGTGCTGAGCTTCGACAAGCTTTCCAGCGTGTTCCTGTCGTCGACGAACCACGACGAGAACCAGCCGGCGCACCTGCACCTGCGCGACGCCTCGATCCCGATCTCGGTGAACCTGCCGAAGTACGGCGAACCAGCGCGGCTCTACTGCCCGGCGGGCGTCTACGAGGTGCTGTACGACGAGGCAGGGAACAACCCGAAGTTCCAGATCAACTTCCAGAACTGCGTCCACTGCAAGACGTGCGACATCAAGGACCCGTCGCAGAACATCGACTGGACGACGCCGCAGGGCGGGGACGGGCCGAACTACCCGAACATGTAGTCGCCGCATTCGCCTGTGACGACAGCGCGCTTGCGGCGGAGCCTCCGCGCGCCCAGAGTCTAAGCCATGCGTCGTACCCTGCTGCTCGCCTTCGCCGCCCCGCTCGTCCTGCTCGGCGGTTGCGCCGCCACCCAGAAGGCCGAGGAGGCGCCGCTGGGCGCGCCGGTGGCCGCCGACAGCGCCTACGGCATGTTCCTGGCCGGCAGCGCGGCGCTGCAAGAGGGCCGCAACGGCGACGCCGCGCGGTTCCTGGAGCTGGCCCGCACCCAGAGCGGCGATGATCCGGCGGTGGCCGAGCGCGCGTTCACCGCGGCGCTGATGGCGGGCGAGATCCAGAAGGCGGCGCTCTTGGCGCCCGACGGCGCGACGGCTTCCGAGCCGGGCAAGCGCCTCGGCCGGCTGGTCAAGGTCGTGGCGGCGCTTAACGACGGCAAGGGCAAAGTCGCCAAGGCCGAACTCTCCAACGATGGCATCGGCTTCCCGCACCGGGCGGCCGCGGCGCTGCTGGGGCCTTGGGTCGCCGCCTCGGTGGGCGACGCCGAAGGCTCGGTGGTGCGGCCGCAGCTGCGCGGCGACGCCGGCGTCGACTACTTCGGCCAGATCGGCCAGGCCCACCTGTTCGAGCGCGCCAAGCGCTACGACGAGGCCGAGACCGACTTCAAGGCGGTCACCGCGGGCGAGAACCCCAGCGAGATCGCCGTCCTGGCCTATGGCGGCTTCCTGGAGCGGCGCGGCCGTCGTCCCGACGCGCTCGCGATCTACGACGCGGCGCTGCGGCGCAATCCATCCAACCTAAGCCTGAAGGCCGCGCGCGCGCGGGCCGGGGCCAACAAGTCGGCGCCCGCCATGCCGACCCTCAAGGAAGGCGCAGCCTTCGCGCTGCTGGCGCCGGCCGCCACCATGATCAGCGCCAAGCAGGAGTCGGTGGGCCTGGCCTACCTGCGCATGGCGCTCACGCTGGATCCGCAGCGCAACGACGCCTGGCTGATGCTGGGCGACCTGCTGCAGCAGAACGGCGACGTCGAGAACGCGCGCCTGGCCTATTCCAAACCGAAGCCGACCGCGGCCGAGTTCCCGGCGGCCCAGGCCAAGCTGGCCTGGAGCTACCAGAGCGCCGGCGACAAGGAAGGCGCGCTGAAGCTGGCCCGCACCGGCGCGGCCACCGGCGACCCCGAGGCGCGGACCACGCTCTCGGACCTGCTGCGCGCCAACGAGCAGTATCCAGAGGCGATCGAGCTGCTGAACGGCCTGATCGCCGAGGCCAAGACACCCGACTGGCAGCTCTACTACGCCCGCGGCCAAGCCTATGAGCGCTCGGGCCACTGGAAGGCGGCCGAGGCCGACCTTTCGCAGGCGCTGAAGCTGCGCCCGGACGAGGCCGAGCTGCTGAACTACCTGGGCTACGCCTGGATCGACCGCGGCGAGCGGCTGGACGAGGCCATGGGCATGGTCGAGAAGGCGGTCGCCGCCAATCCGCGATCGGGCGCCATCGTTGACAGCCTTGGCTGGGCGCACTTCCGCCTGGGCGACTACAAGAAGGCCGTTGAGATCCTCGAACAGGCTGTCGAGCTGGAAGCCGGCGATCCCGAGATCAACAACCACCTGGGAGACGCCTACTGGATGGTCGGCCGCAAGGACGAGGCGGGCTTCCAGTGGCGGCGTGTCCTGACCCTGAAGCCGGACGACAAGATCAAGACCGACGCCGAGAAGAAACTCGCGAACGGCCTGGGTCCCCAGCCGAAGCTCGCCGGACAATAACGTGGCCGCGCGCCTCGCGCCGGCGAAGGTCAACCTGTTCCTGCACGTCGGCGCGCCCGCGGCGGACGGCTATCACCCGCTCTGCAGCCTGATGGTCTTCGCCGATCTGGGCGACCGCGTCTCGGTCGAGCTGGGGGAGGGGAGCCTTACCGCCAGCGGCCCCTTCGCGCGGGGCCTGGGCCCGGAGGCCGACAACCTGATCTTCCGCGCGGTGCGGGCCTTCGTCGCCGAACTGGGCCATCCGATGGCCGAGCTGAAGATGGCGCTCGACAAGCAGCTGCCTGTGGCCAGTGGCCTGGGCGGCGGCTCCAGCGACGCCGGCGCGGCGCTGCGCCTGATACGCGACGTCTTCGCCCCGCAGGTCGACGACGCGCGCCTGGAACGCGTGGCCGCCAGCTTGGGCGCGGATGGCCCGGCCTGCCTGTGGGGCCGCCCGGTGGTCGCGGAGGGCATCGGCGAGCGCCTGTCGTCCGCGCCCGGCCTGCCGGTGCTGCCGGCGGTGCTGGTGAACCCGGGCGCGCCGGTCTCGACGCCGGCGGTGTACCGCGCCTTGGACGCCTCCCGCGCGTTCGGCGACGTCGCGCGGCCGCCGATGCCCGACGCCTTCGAGACGCCGGAGGAGGTCGCCGCCTGGCTGGCGCGCCTCGGCAACGACCTGGAGACGCCGGCGATCTCAGTGGCGCCCCAGGTGGGCACGGTGCTCGCCACGCTGCGGGACGAGCCCGAGACGCTGCTGGCTCGCGTGTCGGGATCGGGCGGCACCTGCTTCGCCCTCTGCGCCGACGACATCGCCGCCGAGACCCTGGCCGAGCGCCTCGAGGCCATGGCGCCGCACTGGTGGGTCCGGCGCTGCCGCCTGGGCGGCCCCTGGGACTAGGCCGAGGAAGGGCGGCAAGCGACCTCGATCAGGAGATCGCCCGGCCCGTGGCAGTAGAAGCTGAAGGCGCCCCGCTGCATCGACGGCGCGGCGATCTCGCCCAGCCCGGCGCCCGAGAGTCGCGCATGCAGGTGGACGACCGCCGCCTCGGTCTCCAGGTGGAAGCCGATGTGGAAGCCGGCGGGAAAGCGCCGGGCCCCGCGGCGCTGCAGCCGACTGAGCACCAGCACCAGGCCCGAGGCGTCACGCAGGATCGATAGGCCGTTCGCCCCGCGGGTTTCGACGTGGGTGAAATCCAGCCAGGTTTCGAAGAAGTCCCGCGCGGCGGCGACGTCGCGGACGGGAAGATCGAGGTGGTTCAGGCGCATCGTGCACTCCTTGTCAGGAGCTCGGCGCCTGGAGGTCAGGACCACGCGCCGAGCCGTCGGCGCGGGATTGCGCCGGACGTCTCGTCGCGGGTTCTCCGGCCGGAGCCGGCGATACAGGTTCCCCCGCCGTGGCGGGGCGGCCGGGCTTACCTGATCCGGTCCATGGCCCTTTTTCGACGACGACCGTCTAGCAGCGCGACGCCTCAAAGAAAACGGGGGCCCCGAAGGACCCCCGTTCACCACCCCACTGACGTCCGGCCGGTGTGCGGGCCGGACGTCCTCTCCCCCAAGAGCGCTTACGAGTGGTAGGCGCGTTCACCGTGCTCGACGATGTCCAGGCCTTCTTCCTCGGCCTCCGGCGAGGACCGCAGGCCGACGGTGTACTTGATGATGAAGAACACGATGCTGGAGGCGACGGCCGACCAGACGAACGACACGGCCACGGCCTTCAACTGGGTGAAGAACTGGCCCGCCATGGTGTAGCTGGCGAGGGCGTCGCAGGTCGAGATGTCACCGTCGGCCGCGCAGGTCGTGTAGTCCACGATGCCGGCGCCGCCCAGGCTGGCCGAGACCAGGATGCCGGTCGCCAGGGCGCCGACGATGCCGCCGACCGCGTGGATGCCGAACGCGTCCAGGCTGTCGTCATACTTCAGCGCGTTCTTCACCACCGAGCAGAAGAAGATGCAGATCGGCGAGACGATCAGACCCAAAACCATCGCGCCGATCGGACCGGCGAAGCCGGCGGCCGGGGTGACGGCGACGAGGCCGGCGACAAGGCCCGAGGCCATGCCGAGCAGCGACGCCTTCTTGCGGGTCACCCATTCCGTCATCGCCCACGAGAAGCCCGCCGCGGCGGTGGCGATGAAGGTGTTGATCATGGCGAGCGCGGCGTAGCCGTTGGCTTCCAGGTTCGAGCCGGCGTTGAAGCCGAACCAGCCGAACCACAGGAGGCCGGCGCCGACCAGCGTCAGGGTCAGCGAGTGCGGCTGCATCGGCTCCTGGCGGAAGCCCTTGCGGGGGCCGAGGATCAGGCAGCCCATGAGCGCGGCGACGCCGGCGTTGATGTGCACCACGGTGCCGCCCGCGAAGTCCAGCGCGCCCCAGCTCCACAGCAGGCCGGCGGCCGGCGTGTCCTTCGGGTGCGTCGCGATGCCGTCCGGGCCGGGCCACCACCAAACCATGTGGGCGATCGGATAGTACGAGAGCAGCGGCCACAGGATCGCGAAGATCACGCAGGCCGCGAACTTCATGCGCTCGGCCACGCCGCCCAGCACGAGGCAGGCGGTGATGCAGGCGAAGGTCATCTGGAAGCAGATGAACACCAGCTCGGGGATGTAGATGCCCGTCGAGAAGGTCGCCGCGTTCGAGGCGGGCGTGACGCCCTTCATGAACAGCCGGTCGAAGCCGCCCAGGAACAGGTCGTGGCTGCCGCCAGACGTGAAGGCCAGGCTGTAGCCCCACATGATCCAGGCCATCATGCCGATGACGCAGACCGTCGAGGTCTGCATCAGCATGCTGAGCATGTTCTTCTGGCGGACCAGGCCGCCGTAGAACAGCGCCAGGCCGGGGATGATCATCAGCAGCACCAGGACGGCCGAGACCATCATCCAGGTGGTGTCGCCCTTGTCGACGGTCTGCGGCGGGGCCTTGATCTCTTCCGCCGCGGCGGCCGGAGCGGGCGCGGCGGCGGGAGCGGCGGCCTCGGCGGCCGGGGCGGCGGCGGGCGCCGCGGCTTCAGGCGCCGGCGCGGCCGCAGCAGGCGCAGCAGCGGCGGCAGGCGCCGCGGCCTCCTGGGCGAAGGCCGCCGACGCCAACGGCGTCCCGGCCATCACGGCGGCGAGCGCGAGGCCCGCCAACCGCTGTTTTCCGAAGAATTTCATAAGCATATCCCCTTGTCCCGTGTCGCTACAGCGCCGCGGCGCCCGTCTCGCCCGTCCGGATGCGCACCGCCTCCGCGACGTCGAGGACGAAGATCTTTCCGTCGCCGATCTTGCCGGTGGCGGCTGCGGCCTTGATGGCCTCGACCGCCTTGCCCGCGGCCGCGTCGTCGACGACGGCTTCGAGCTTCACCTTGGGCAGGAAGTTGATCTGGTACTCCGCCCCCCGATAGATCTCGGTCTGGCCCTTCTGCCGGCCATATCCCTTGACCTCCGAGACCGTCAGACCTTCCACGCCGGCTCCGACGAGCGCTTCGCGCACGTCGTCCAGCTTGAACGGTTTGACGATCGCCATGATGAGTTTCATCCGCTCGCTCCCGCGTCCGGCCCTGAGGGCGGGCCCAACCCCTCTCGTTCGTCCTAAGACCGCCGCGTCTTGGATCCCCTGTCGGCGGTCGCAGCGACGCTATGTCGGGGCGCCGCGCGGGGCGGACCGCTGGGGTGACGGTTCGGTGAAGAAGCCGATGGCAGCCCATTTCCTGGGCGCCGCGGGATGCAGGCGCCGGGAATTTGCGCAAATATGACCGTCCGGAGAGGACAGCGGGCGCTTGACGCGTCTAGAGGTCGTCGTAAATCCGGCGCTTTCCGTCCCTAATCTCACGACTGCGTGAGACGGGAACCGCCCCAAGTCTCCAGCGTAACCACCCGCGGCCCGACCAGCACCGGGCCGCCAGCCACAAGGACCCTGAATGTCGCCGACCCGTTTCCTCCTCGCCGCCGCCGCTGTCGCCGTGCTCGGCGCCGCGCCGCTCGCCGCCCAGGCCCAGGAGCCCGCCGCGGCCGCGGCTGCGAAGCCCGTCGCGGTGCAGGGCGACCTCGTCGACACGCTCAAGCTCTCCGGCCAGTTCACCACCTTCGTCGGCGGCCTGGACTCGACGAACCTGTCGGGCCTCCTCAAGACCAACAAGAACCTGACGGTCTTCGCGCCGACGGACGCGGCGTTCGCGGCCATGCCGCCGGCCGACCTGGCCAAGCTGAAGACCGACAAGGCCGCGATGCAGAAGTTCCTGTTGCACCACGTGGTCAACGCGCCGATCGACTCCGCGAAGATCAAGGGCGCCAAGGGCCCGATTCCCTCGGGCGCGGGTGACACCATCCTGCTCGACGGCAGCGACGAGGCCGGCAAGCTGAAGGTGGACGGCGCCACGATCACCCAGGCCGACCTGCACACCGGCAGCGGCCTGCTGCACGTGGTCGACCACGTCCTGATCGCGGGCCAGGGCGCGGTGGATCCGCCGGCCGCGGCGCCGGCCGCCGACGCCTCGGCGACCGCACCGGCGCGCTAACCCAAGGATTAAACCTGCGGCGGCGGGTGGAACCAACCACCCGCCTGAGCCGTAGAGCGTCAGCACATCGAGATGGGGGTTCGGAAGATCGCGCCCCATCAACGGAGTTCTGACGATGAAGATCGCCCTTTTCGCCACCGCCACGGCCGCCGTCGCCCTCCTGGGCGCCACCGCCCATGCGCAGCAGCCTGCGCCGCAGCCCCCGACCCCGGGCTCGGTGACCGGCGACTGGAACGGCGCCCACTCGCCGACCGACGACAAGCAATACACCGAGAAGGTGACCGTGCCGGTGGGCGCGGCCCCCGCGTCGGCGGCCATCGCCGCGCCGCCGGTCGACACCGGGGTGACCGCCTCGGTCCCGTCGGCCACCGCGTCGACCACCGCGTCCACCGACGTGACCGCGCCGGCCGCGACCGACAACGCCCAGGCCGTAAGCGTCACCACCATGACGGTGACCAACGGCCCGGTGCCGGATACGGCCGAGAACCGCGCCAAGTACGGCCAGCCGATGTCGCGGGCCGGCAAGCGCACAGCGGCGCGCGGCAACTAAGCCGCCTCGAAAACACCCCGCTTCGGCGGGTTGAAGCAAAGGTCGGCGGGCCCTATGGTCCGCCGACTTTTTTTGCGCCTGCGAACGTTCCGTCCCAAATGCCTGATCAACCGCTGTCTTTTCAGGGCCTTATCCTGAAGCTCCATGACTATTGGAGCCGTCAGGGCTGTGCGATTCTGCAGCCGTACGACGTCGAGGTGGGGGCAGGGACCCTTTCGCCGATGACGGTGCTGCGCACGCTGGGCCCCAAACCGTGGAAGGTCGCCTACGTCCAGCCGTCGCGGCGGCCGGCCGATGGGCGCTATGGCGAGAACCCGAACCGGCTGCACCAGCACCACCAGTATCAGGTGATCCTGAAGCCGAACCCCGAGAACCTGCAGGAGCTCTACCTGGGCTGCCTGGAGGCGATCGGCATCGACCCCAGGGTCCACGACATCCGCTTCGTCGAGGATGACTGGGAGAACCCGACCGTCGGCGCCTGGGGCCTGGGCTGGGAAGTCTGGTGCGACGGGATGGAGATCACCCAGTACACATACTTCCAGCAGGTGGGCGGCCTGGACGTGTTCCCGGTGGCCGGCGAGCTGACCATCGGGCTGGAGCGCCTGTCGCTCTATCTGCAGGATAAGGACAACGTCTACGACCTGCAGTTCAACGACGAGTTCAAGTACGGCGACATCTACCTCGCGAACGAGCAGCAGTTCTCGGCCTTCGAGCTGGAGGTGGCGGACGTCGCCACCTGCAAGCGCCAGTTCGAGGACATGGAGCGCGAGGTGCCGCGCATCCTCGCCGCCAAGGGCCGCCAGGGCCAGTCGCTGGCGCTACCGGCCTACGACCACGTGCTGAAGGCCAGCCACCTGTTCAACATCATGGACGCCCGCGGCGCGATCGCCGTGGCCGAGCGGCAGAGCTACATCGGGCGCATCCGCGACCTCTGTAAGATGTGCGCCGAGGCCTGGGTGGCCGACCAGGGCGGGAACTCTTAAGCCATGCCCCAGCTCCTGCTCGAACTGCTCTCCGAAGAGATCCCTGCGCGCATGCAGGCCGGCGCCGCCCGCGACCTGGAGCGGATGGCGCGCGAGCGCCTGGCCGCCGAAGGCCTGCTGCCCGAGGCGCTGAAGACTTTCGCCGGCTCGCGTCGCCTGACCCTGGTGGCCGAAGGCTTGCCCGAGGCCCAGAAGGATCGCCACGAGGAGCTGAAGGGCCCGCGCACCAATGCGCCGGAGCAGGCCCTGGACGGCTTCCTGCGCAAGAACGGCCTGAAGAAGTCCGATCTCACCGAGAAGGACGGAGTCTGGTTCGCGCACGTCCACCGCAAGGGCCGGCCGACGCCCGAGATCGTCGCCGAGATGGTCGAGGCCATTGTGCGCGAGTTCCCCTGGCCGAAGTCGATGGTGTCCGGGACCAGCAAGCTGCGCTGGGTGCGCCCGCTGCGCCGCATCCTCTGCGTCTTCGACGGCGAGATCGTTCCGTTCCAGATCGACGGCATCCCGAGCGGCGACACCACCCAGGGCCATCGGTTCATGGGATCGGGCCAGTCGTTCAAGACCAAGGACTTCGACGCCTACGCCGAGAAGCTGGAGAAGCACTTCGTCGTGCTCGATCCGCAGGAGCGGAAGGACCGCATCGTCGACGCCTCGCGCACGCTCTGCTTCGCCCGTAACCTGGAGCTGGTCGAAGACCAGGGGCTGCTGGACGAGGTGGCCGGCCTGGTCGAATGGCCGGTCCCGGTGCTGGGCGACATGGACCCGGCGTTCCTGGACCTGCCGCCCGAGGTGATCCGGACGTCGATGCGCGTGCACCAGCGCTATTTCGCGGTCCGCGATCCGAAGACGGGCAAGCTGGCGCCGCACTTCCTGACGGTGGCCAACATCGACGCCACCGACGGCGGCAAGACCATTGCCAAGGGCAACGCCAAGGTCCTGGCCGCCCGCTTGTCGGACGCCCGGTTCTTCTGGAACGAGGACCGCAAGACCAAGCTGGAAGACCGGCTTGAGAAGCTGAAGGGCGTCACCTTCCACGCCAAGCTGGGCGCCATGTACGAGCGCGTCGAGCGGCTGGAGATGATGGCCGCGGCCCTGGCGCCGCGCGTCGGCGCCGACGTTGCCAAGGCCACCCAGGCCGCGCGCCTGGCCAAGGCCGACCTCGGCACGGGTGTCGTCGGGGAGTTCCCTGAGCTTCAGGGGATCATGGGCGGCTACTACGCGGCCGGCGAGGGGCTCTCGCCGCTGGTCGTCGAGGCGATCCGCGACCACTACAAGCCCGCGGGCGCCAACGACGAGGCGCCCGACCGGCCGGTGACCATGGCTGTCGCGCTGGCCGACAAGCTGGACACGCTCTGCGCTTTCTTCGCGATCAACGAGAAGCCCACCGGCTCGCGCGACCCGTTCGCCCTGCGCCGTGCGGCGTTGGGCGTGATCCGCGTCGTGCTGGGCTCTGAACTGCGCATCCCGCTGAAGGAGGCTGTCGCCGACTGGTACCGGTCGCTGCGCTGCTTCGTCGATCCGGGGCGGGCGCTGTGGGTCTCGACGCCCAGGCTGGTGGCCCATCTGGGCGCCGGCGGCCGCGCCAAGAGCCAGGAGTTCGACACCTACCTGCGCGAGTTCGACGAGGCGCTGTTGGACGGCAAGCCGCAGGTGGTCGCCATGGACCGGGAGGTCGACCTCGTCTTCGACCGCCTCGAGCGCGAGAAGCCCACGGGCAAGGTGCTGTTCGAGTTCCGGCCCTACGACGAGGTGGCGGCCGAGATCGTCGCCTTCTTCGCCGACCGCTTGGAAGTCTGGCTGCGCGACCGCGGCCAGCGCCACGACCTGGTGGCCGCCGTCTTCGCCCTCGGCGACGACGACCTGGTCCGTATCGTGGCCCGTGTGAACGCCCTGGACGCGTTCCTCAAGACCGAGGACGGGGCCAACCTGCTGGCCGGCTACAAGCGCGCCGTGAACATCCTCAAGGCCGAGGAGAAGAAGGGCCCGCTGCCCGTCGGCGCGCCCGTGCGGATGGCGTCTTCGTCGCCCGAGGAACTGGCGCTGATCGCGGCGGTTTCCGAGGCGGATGCGAAGCTGGACGCGGCCCTGGACGCCGAGGATTTCGCCGGGGCCATGCGCCTGCTGGCGGGCCTTCGTGCGCCGGTCGACGCGTTCTTCGACAAGGTGTTAGTGAATTCCACGGTATCCGAAGAGCGGGAGAACCGCCTTCGCCTCTTGGCGAAGGTTCGTGACGCCATGGGTCAAGTGGCGGACTTCGCTCAGGTTACGGGCTAGCTAGGGGACGATTTGAGATGGCCGATACGATGGTGAAGACGCGTTGGGTCTATGCCTTCGGCGGCGGCTCGGCAGACGGCGACGCCTCGATGAAGAACCTGCTGGGCGGCAAGGGCGCTAACCTGGCGGAGATGTCGTCACTGGGCCTGCCGGTGCCGCCGGGCTTCACCATCACGACCGAGGCCTGCACCCACTACTACGGCAACGACAACGCCTATCCAGAGGGCCTGCGCGAGCAGGTGGCCGAAGGCCTGGCGAAGGTCGAGCAGATCACCGGCAAAAAGTTCGGCGACGCGGCCAACCCGCTGCTGGTCTCGGTGCGCTCGGGCGCCCGGGCCTCGATGCCGGGGATGATGGACACGGTCCTCAACCTGGGCCTCAACGACGAGACGGTGGAAGGTCTGGCCAAGCTCTCGGGCGATCGCCGCTTCGCCTTCGATAGCTACCGCCGCTTCATCCAGATGTATTCGAACGTGGTCCTCGACCTGGACCACCACATGTTCGAGGAGATCCTGGACGACCATAAGGACCGCCTCGACGTCCACGTCGACACCGGCCTGACAGCCGAGGACTGGGAAGCCGTCGTCGCGGACTACAAGGACGCCGTGCAGCGCGAGCTGGGCCAGGCCTTCCCGCAGGACCCGAACGAGCAACTCTGGGGCGCCGTCGGCGCAGTGTTCGCCAGCTGGATGAACGACCGGGCCAAGTTCTATCGGCGCATGCACGATATCCCCGAAAGCTGGGGCACCGCCGTGAACATCCAGTCGATGGTGTTCGGCAACATGGGCGACGGCTCGGCCACCGGCGTCGCCTTCACCCGCAATCCCTCGACCGGCGACAACCGCCTCTACGGCGAGTTCCTGATCAACGCCCAGGGCGAGGACGTGGTCGCCGGCATCCGCACGCCGCAGCCGCTGACCAAGGTGGCCCGCGAGGAGATGGGCGACGTGAACCCCTCGATGGAAGAAGCGCTTCCCGAGGTCTTCGCCCAGTTCAAGGACGTCGTCGGTAAGCTGGAAAAGCACTACCGCGACATGCAGGACATCGAGTTCACGGTCGAACAGGGCCGGCTCTACATGCTGCAGACCCGCAACGGGAAGCGCACCGCCAAGGCGGCGCTGAAGGTGGCGGTGGACCTGGCCAACGAGGGCCTGATCACCAAGGCCGAGGCGGTGATGCGCGTCGAGCCGGGTTCGCTGGACCAGCTTCTGCACCCGACCATCGACCCCGCCAGCCCGCGCGACGTGGTGGCCACCGGCCTGCCGGCGTCGCCCGGCGCGGCCACCGGCAAGGTGGTGTTCACGGCGGAAGAGGCCGAGAAGCTGGGCGGCTCGGGCGAGGCGGTGATCCTGGTCCGCGAGGAGACCAGCCCCGAGGACATCCGCGGCATGGACGCCGCGCGTGGCATCGTCACGGCCCGGGGCGGCATGACCAGCCACGCCGCTGTGGTGGCTCGCGGCATGGGCCGTCCCTGCGTCTCGGGCGCCGGCGAGATCCACATCGACTCCCGGGCCGGCGAGTTCCGCGCCCGCGGCCAGACCATCCGCGCTTACGACATCGTCACGATCGACGGATCGACCGGCGAGGTGCTGAAGGGCGCGGTGAAGATGATCGAGCCCGAGCTGTCGGGCGACTTCGCCGCCCTGATGGCCTGGGCCGACGAGGTGCGCCGCCTGAAGGTGCGCGCCAACGCCGAGACCGCTCTGGACGCCTCGACGGCCCGCCAGTTCGGCGCCGAGGGCATCGGCCTCTGCCGCACCGAGCACATGTTCTTCGATCCCGCGCGGATCGCCGCCGTGCGTGAGATGATCCTGGCCGACGACGTGGCCGGCCGGAAGCAGGCCCTGGCCAAGATCCTGCCGATGCAGCGGCAGGACTTCGTCGACCTGTTCAAGATCATGGAAGGCCTGCCGGTCACCATCCGCCTGCTGGACCCGCCGCTGCACGAGTTCCTGCCGCACACCGAGGAGGACGTGCAGGCCGTGGCCGAGGCGACCGGCCTCGACGCCGCCAAGCTGCTGCGCCGGGCCCAGGAGATGCACGAGGTGAATCCGATGCTGGGCCACCGCGGCTGCCGCCTCGGCGTGTCGTACCCCGAGATCTACGAGATGCAGGTGCGCGCCATCCTGGAGGCCGCTTGCGAAGTGGCCGCCGAGGGCCGCCCGGCGCCGATTCCGGAGATCATGCACCCCCTGGTCGCCAAGGGCGAGGAGATGCGCTTCCTGCGCCAGCTCACGGACCGCACCGCCAAGGAAGTGATCGCCGAGAAGGGCCGGGACATCGAGTACATGGTCGGCACCATGGTCGAACTGCCCCGCGCCGCCATCCGCGCCGGCGACCTGGCCGAGTACGCGGAGTTCTTCTCGTTCGGCACCAACGACCTGACGCAGACGACGTTCGGCATCAGCCGCGACGACAGCGGCCGGTTCCTGAACGCCTATATCGAGAAGGGCATCTTCGAGAAGGACCCCTTCGTCAGCCTCGATCAGGACGGCGTGGGCGACCTGATCAAGATCGCCGCCGAACGCGGCCGCGCCGCCCGCCCCGACGTCAAGCTCGGCATTTGCGGCGAGCACGGCGGCGACCCGGCGAGCATCCAGTTCTGCGAGAGCGTCGGCCTGGATTACGTGAGCTGCTCGCCCTACCGCGTGCCCATCGCCCGCCTGGCCGCCGCGCAAGCCGCCATCGGCGAACGCGAGAAGGATCGGTAGGTAACAGTTGCTCCCCCGCAATGCGGGGGAGGGGGACCCCACCCGCCTGCTGCGCAGGCGGGCGAATCACGAAAGCGCCGGGTCGCGAGCGACCCGGTGGGTGATGGTGGGGGCGCTGCCGGCGCGGCCCCAACGCCCCCTCCGTCAGCTTCGCTGACACCTCCCCCGTTTGCGCGGGTGAGGAACTAGATCACCAGCTCCAGTCCTTCGCCGCCGTCCGGCAGCCGCCGTCCTTCCAGCCCGTCCAGCCGCGTCCCCGCACCACCTGGCCCGGCCGCGCCGCTGTGGGCTCGCCGCCGGCGAGGGAGAGCTGGCCGTTCACCACCACCTCGCTGACGCCGGTGGAGAACTGCTGCGGCTTCTCGAAGGTGGCGTGGTCCTGGATCGTCGCCGGGTCGAAGACCACGACGTCGGCGTAGTTCCCGACCTTCAGCATGCCGCGGTCGTGGAGGCCGAGGTTGTGGGCGGGCAGGGCCGACAGCTTGCGCACCGCCTCGCTCAGCGTCAGCCGCTTCTCGTCACGCACGTACTTGGCCAGCAACCGGGAGAAGTTGCCGTAGGCGCGCGGGTGGGTGGACGACAGCAGGAACGGACCTTCCGGCGCCTGGCCCTCGGCGTCGGAGCCGAAGCTCAGCCAGGGCAGGGCGGTCTGGCGCGCGACATTGGCCTCGTCCATCAGGAAATAGACCACCTGCACGCGGCTGCCGTCCTCGATGACCAGGTCGATGGCGGCGTCCTGCGGGCTGACGCCGCGCTCCTGGGCCACCTGGGCCAAGGTCTTGCCGGTGAGGGGCTTCAGCTTGGGGTTCTTGAAGCCGACCAGCAGGGTGCCCTCGGCGCCGGCGTGGCGCTGGAGGTTCTCGAAGCCCACGGGCTCGCCGATCATCTCGGCCTTCACCTTGGCGCGGGTCTCGGGGTCCTTCAGCCGGGCGATCCAGGCCTCGACGCCGCCGGCCTGAACCCAGGTGGGCATGGCGGCGTCCAGGCCGGTGGAGCCGGCGGGATAGGTGTACATGTCGGCGGTGATCCGCAGGCCCTCGGCGCGGGCCGTCTCGATCTGCTTCAGCACGCCGTCCAGCTTGCCCCAGTTGGGCTTTCCGCTGGCCTTGAGGTGGTAGATCTCGGCCGGCGCCCCCGAGCGGCGGGAGATGGTGATCAGCTCGTCGACCGCCTGTTCCAGTCGGTTCCCCTCGGAGCGCATGTGGCTGATGTACATGCCGCCGCAGCGGCCGGCCTCGGTGACCAGGGCCACCAGTTCGTCGGTCTCGGCGTAGCTGCCCGGCGCATAGATCAGCGACGAGCCGACGCCCATGGCGCCGTCCTCCATGGCCTTGGTCACCAGCGCCCGCATCCGGGCCAGCTGGTCCGGCGTCGGATCGACGTCGCCTTCGCCCAGCACGTGGATGCGCGCGGTGGCCGCGCCGATGAACGAGGCGACGTTCACCGAGACGCCCTTCTTCTCGAGGAAGCGCAGGTACTCGTCGAGCGTGGTCCAGCCGATGGGATACTTGATGTCGCCCTGCCGCTGCAGCGCCAGGCGCTTCATCTCCGGACTGAGCGGCCCCATGGAGTCGCCTTCGCCCATCACCTCCAGCGTCACGCCCTGCTTCAGCTCCGAAAGGCCGCGGCCATCGGCGATCAGGCTCTCGGTCGACCACGACAGCATGTTGATGAAGCCGGGCGAGACGGCCTTGCCCCTGGCGTCGACGGTCTTCTTCGCGGAGCCGGGACAGGCGCCCACGCAGGCGATCCGCTGGCCCTTGATCGCCACGTCGCCGTTCACCGGCGCGCCGCCCGAGCCGTCATAGATGTCGCCGCCCCGGATCACGAGGTCGTAGGCGGGCGCGGCGGCGCTCGACGTGCTGGCCATCAGGGCGGCGGCCAGGCTCATGCCGGCGAGGCGAAACGACATGGCGACTCTCCCGTTCGCCGCCAGCCTAGCGCGAAAGCGGCATCTGGTAGCGATGCGCTGGCCCGGACGTCTCGCCGGTGGGGCGCATGCCCAACCGTTCGGCAAGACGGACCGAGGCCACGTTCTGCCGCTCGATGTAGGCGGCGACCTCCTGCGCGTCAGGCCGCTCGCGGAGCCAGTCGAGCGCCGTTTCGGCGGCCTCGGCCATCAAGCCGCGGCCCCAGGCGTCCGGATGGAGGTGGTAGGCGATCTCCGGGCAGGCGCCGAGGTGATTGAACCCGATGGCCCCGACGAAGGCGCCGTCGTCCCGTGTCCGGACGGCCCAGCGGAAGCGCTCGCCGTCCGCCGCGCCCTTGAGGAAGAAGACGATGATCCTGTCGCTGTCCTCAGGGGTTTCCGCGGGGAGACGGATCGGCGCGCCATTGAGATCGGCGGCCGGGCCGGAGTAGCGGGTCACCTCCTCGCGGGAGAACGTCGCGAACATGCCCGCCGAGTGGGCGAGCGTCAGCGGCTCGAGGATGAGCCGCGCCGTCGACAGCGTCGGAAGGGCGAGGGCCGCGCTCACCGCTTCCGGACGAACACCGTCCCCGCCGAATAGCCCGCGCCGAACGAGCAGATCAGGCCTGTCTCGCCGGCGGCGAAGTCGTCGTTGGCCTTATGGAAGGCGATGATCGAGCCGGCCGACGAGGTGTTGGCGTACTCGTCCAGGATGATCACGTTCTCGCCCGGCGCCGGCTCGCGGCCGAGGACGCGCTTGCCGATCATCTCGTTCATGTTGATGTTGGCCTGGTGCAGCCACATGCGCTTCAGGCCGTGCGGGTCGAGGCCCAGGTCGCCGGCGTGCTCGACGATCATCTCTGAGACCATCGGGACGACCTCGCGGAACACCTTGCGGCCCTCCTGGACGAACAGCTTGTCGGCGGCGCCGATGCCCTCGGGCGCGCCGCGGTTCAGGAAGCCGAAGTTGTTGCGGATGTTGTTGGAGAACTGGGTCTTCAGCCGCGTGCCGATGATATCCCAGCCGCCCGTGGCGTCCTCCGCGCGCTCGACGATCACGGCGGTGGCCACGTCGCCGAAGATGAAGTGGCTGTCGCGGTCGCGGAAGTTCAAGTGGCCCGAGCAGATCTCCGGGTTGACCATCAGCACGGCCCGCGCCGAGCCCGAGGTCACGAAGTCGGCGGCGGTCTTGATGCCGAAGGTGGCCGACGAGCACGCCACGTTCATATCGAACGCGAAGCCCTCGATGCCCAGCGCCTGCTGCACCTCGATGGCCATGGCGGGATAGGCGCGCTGCATGTTGGAGGCGGCGCAGATGACGGCGTCGATCTGGCTGACGTCCTTGCCCCAGGCGGCGATGGCGTCCTTGGCGGCGGCGACGGCGATCTCGGCCAGCAACGAGATTTCCTCGTTGGCGCGCTCGGGGATGTTCGGCGCCATGCGCTCGGGGTCGACCAGGCCGGTCTTGTCGACGACGAAGCGGGCCTTGATGCCCGAGGCCTTCTCGATGAACTCGGCGGACGAGGGGGTCAGCGCCTGGACCTCGCCGGCGACGATCGCCTCGGCGTTGCGTTCGTTGAAGCGCTGAACGTAGGTGTTGAAGGTCTCGACCAGTTCTTCGTTCGAGAGGCTGTAGGGCGGCGTGTAGAGCCCCGTGGCGGCGATCACCGCGTCGGTCATTCGTCTTCCTTCCGGACTTTGGCCGCCTGATTACCACGCCCGCGCGCCGCGTCACGCCGGACGTCACAGGGGCGTGTGGCCGGAAGGCCACAGACATCAACTGAACAAACCTTCGCCCAAGAACCGTCTGCGCCGGGCCGCGTTTGGCGTCGATCCCTCACGGGACTGGGCGGGCTGTCCAGAACGAGTACGGAGTTCCTCCCCCAAAATGAAAAAAGCTCTCATCGCCACGGCCGCCCTGGCCGCCACCGCCGCTGTCCCCGCCCTGGCCCAGGCCCAGATCGCCACCACCGCCGCGGTTCCGACCGGCGTCTACGGCGGCGTCAACGCCGGTATCGCCGACGGTAGCGGCGTGGACCTCGGCGTGATCGGCGCCCGGCTGGGCTACCGGTTCAACAACTTCTTCGGCGTCGAGGGCGACCTCGGCACCGGCCTGAAGAGCGACACCGACACCATCGGCGGCGTCGACGTGAACACCAAGCTGAAGTACGACGCCGCAGCCTATGGCGTGGGTTTCCTGCCCATCGGTCCGAACACCGACCTCCTGGCCCGCGTCGGCTACGGCACGACCAAGCTGCGCGCCAAGGCGGCCGGCGTCTCGGCGTCCGATTCGGAAGAATCCTGGAACTTCGGCGTCGGCGCCCAGCACCACTTCGACGGCCAGAACGGCGTCCGCGTCGACTTCACCCGTAAGGAATTCGAGGACAGCTCGGCCCACGCCAACGTGTGGACCGTCGGCTACACGCGCCGGTTCTAGCCCGCGCGCCCGGAGCTTCGGGCGTCGGCGCGTTCCCAGTCCCTCCCAGGGACGCCAGCGCCTGAAGGAAGGCCACCCTGTCGCAGGGTGGCCTTTTCCTTGACCGTTGGTCGTCACGCGCCCACGCTCCCTCGAAGCAAGAGTTTGGGAGAGCCGCCATGGACGATGCATTCTTCGTTCAACTGGCCGCTTCAGCCGCGGCGGTCGGCGTGCTGGTGGCCATCGCCGCCTGGGCCAAGATCGCCAAGCCCGCCGGGCCGCTCGATGAGCACAAGGCGCGCGAGCTCCTGGAGTTCGAATTCCCCGGCCGCAGGCTGGACGCCGTCTGGGTGGCCTCGGACGGCGCAGGCGCCCTGGCCCGCTCGGGCGGCCTTGCCCTGGTGATCTGCACCGTCGGCGACGGCTTCGCGGCCCGCCAGATCCCCTGGGCCCAGGCGGTCGCCGCCAGCTTCAAGAACGGCAAGATCTGCCTCGACCTGGCCGACATCGCCGCTCCGCGCGCCACCATCTCGCTGCCCTCGTGGCCGCCCAAGGACCTCGCCGCTTGATCCACGCTGCCTTCGACCCCGTCACGCTGGCGACCCCGTTCTTCATCCTCTCGATAATCCTGGAGATCGTCCTCGCCCGCCTGGGCAAGGCCGACGCGCGCTACGAGGCCAAGGACACCGCCGTCTCGCTGACCATGGGCCTGGGCTCGACCGTGGCTGGGGTGATCACCGGCGGGATCGTCTTCGCCGCCACGCTGTGGGTCTATCAGCATCGGCTGTTCACGATCCCGATGACGGCGATCTGGGCCTGGGTCGCGATCTTCCTGCTGGAGGACCTGACCTACTACGTCTTCCACCGCCTCAGCCACGAGCGCAGGTTCTGGTGGGCCAGCCACGTGAACCACCACACCAGCCAGCACTACAACCTCTCCACGGCGCTGCGGCAGACCTGGACCGGCGGCGTGGCGGGGACATGGCTGCTGTGGCTGCCGCTGGCCTGGCTGGGCTTCCCGCCGGCGATGATCGCCATCCAGAAGGGGATCAGCCTCGTCTACCAGTACTGGATCCACACCGAGGCGATCAAAAGGCTGCCGCGCTGGTTCGAGGCGGTGTTCAACACGCCGTCGCACCACCGGGTGCACCACGCCCGCAACGCCATCTACCTCGATCGCAACTACGCCGGCATCCTGATCATATGGGACCGGATGTTCGGCACCTTCCAGCCCGAGCTCGACGGCGTGCCCTGCAACTACGGCGTGGTGAAGAACCTGGCGACCTTCAACATCCTGCGCGTGGCGTTCCACGAGTGGATCGCCATGGCCGCCGACGCTGTCCGCCATCCGCGCCACGCCCTGGGCTACATCTTCGGCCCGCCCGGCTGGAGCCACGACGGCAGCCGCGAGACCAGCCACATGATCAAGGCGCGGGTGCTTGGCCCGAAAGTTCCCACGGAGCCCGAACGCGAAGCCGCGTGAGCATCTCTGAGCGGCAATTACTCGCGAAGCAGGGGCAAACTAAGTCCGCCCACCGGGCGAGCCCCGAGAATCTCGCGCCTGAAGCGGAACAACTCGGCGGGACGGCCGCCGGTGTCGGCGTCGAGACGGCCCAGGCCCTCCACGAGTTCGGCCCGCTCCAGCGCGCGGCGGAAGTTCTGCTTGTGCAGGGGCACGCCGGCGATGGCCTCCACGGTGCGCTGCAGGGCCGAGAGCGTGAAGGCGTCGGGCATCAGCTCGAACACCACCGGGCGGTACTTCAATTTGCCCCGCAGGCGGCCCAGGGCGGTCGCCAGGATGCGGCGGTGGTCCGAGGCCATGGCTTCCCCCAAAGCCGCCGTGAGGGCCTCAGCACGGGCCGGAGCGGCCTCGCCGCGGTCGCGGGCGGCCTCGGCGGCCAGGCCGGCCTCGTAGAGCAGCTCGTAGCGCTCCAGCACCCGCTCTTCGTTCCAGGGCGCGCCGTCCAGGGCGAACAGCAGGCGGGCGCGGGCCAGCCGCTGAGCGTCGTTGCCGGCCCAGGCGCGGAGCGCCGTCTCGATGGCGTCGAAGGCGGACGGGCGGCCCGTGCGCCAGTCCTCCCACGGGAAGATCCGCGACCAGGCCCGCCACTCGCTGCCGGCGAAATGGGTGTCGACGGCCGCCGGAGCCAGGGCGAGATAGCCCACAGAGATCACCCGGGCGGCCGCGTCGCCGTCGCCCAGGTCGGCCAGCGGCGCGTCGCGGCCCTTGTCGCCGAAGGTGTAGAGCTGCTCGACATAGCCCAGGTCGAACCGCGTCTGCTCGGTCACGAAGGCCCGCAGCGCCAATTCGAAGGTGCGGTGGCCGTCCGGATCGAACGGGCCGAAGGGCAGGCTGGTCAGGTCGCCGCCGCCGGTCTTCTGGCGCACGGTGAGCGCCACGGCCTCGCCGTCGCGGATCGCCACCACCACCGCCGACAGGCCGATGACGAGGCTGCTGGTCATTCGGTGTCGAACGCCTGGGCGTGGCTGACGTAGCCGGCGGCCTCCGACAGCACCTCGAAGCGGCGGATGTAGTGGGCCTGGGCCTCGAACGGCGCCTGGGGCTCGATCTTCAGGCTGTAGCCCTCGGGCGGGGCGCCGAAGAAGTCGAGGCTCTCAGCATGCCCGAAACCCGCGAGCTGGGTCGCCTCGAAGAAGGCGCAGGCGCGGTCGGCCTGCTTGATCAGCTTCTTGATTGCGACCGGCGTCTTGGCCGGCAGGCCGAAGCGGACGTGGATGGCGTTCTCCAGCCGCTCCTCGAAGACCTTGTAGTCGACGCCCAGCGCCGCCTTGAACGGGCTGATCATGTCGCCGATCACGTATTCCGAGGCGTCGTGGAGCAGGGCGGCCAGCCGCCAGCGCGGTTCGACATCAGGCTGGATGTGAGCGACGATCTCCTCGACGACCACGGAATGCTGCGCCACGGAGAAGGCGTGCTCGCCGATCGTCTGGCCGTTCCAGCGCGCCACGCGGGCCAGGCCGTGGGCGATGTCCTCGATCTCGATGTCCATGGGCGACGGGTCGAGCAGGTCCAGCCGGCGGCCGGACAGCATCCGCTGCCAGGCCCGGGGCGCCTCCGTCGTGCGACGCAGCCCTTTCCTCACCCGCGCATTCCTTTCACTGTCGAGGTCGTGAACTGGCCCAGGGACTGACAAAGATCAATCCGGGTCGGGACAGGATAGAAGATGATGGGGCGTGAAGAGGATGCACATATGAGCTGGGCCCGCATCATGGCGCCGCTTTCGGGCGGCCATGGCGACGCCGCGGCGGTCGCTGCGGCCAAGATGATCGCAGAACCGTTCGGGGCGGAACTCGCCTGTGTCTACACGCCGGCCGACGTGGCCGACGTCATGCCGTGGATGGGCGAAGGGTTCCTGGGCGGCGTCCAGACGACGGCGCTGGAGTCCCTTAAGGAGGCGACCGCCGCCGGCGAGGCCAATGCGCGAAAGGCGGCCACCGGCGTCGCCTACGCCAAGAGTCAGTTCGTGGCCCTGCAGACGCCGGTCTGGGCGGGGCTGTCGGCCGAGAGCCGGCTCTCGGACGTGGTGGTCTTCACCAACGATCCGGCGCGGGGGCGCGGCCCCCTGGCCGAGGCCTTCCAGCAGATGGTGGCCGACGAGCAGCGGCCGGTGCTGATCGCCCGCGACGGCCTGAAGGTGGGCGGCGTCGTGGCCGTGGCCTGGGACGGCGGCAAGGAAGCCTCGCGCGCGGCGCGGCTGGCCACGCCGCTGCTCGAGAAGGCCTCGAAGGTGGTGATCATCGCCGCGCCCAAGGCCAGTTCGCGCACCTTCGATCCCACGCGCCTGCAGAGCTATTACGCCGCTCGCGGCGTGAAATCCGAGGTGGAGCTGCTGGCCGACAGCGGCGACGCGGCGCCGGCGATCCTGCACGCCACCGCGGCGGCGGGGGCCGACATCCTGGTGGCCGGGGCGTTCGGCCACCCGCGGCTGCAGGAGTTTATCTTCGGCGGCACCACGCGCACGCTGTTGAACTCGGACAGCCCCAGCCTGTTTCTCTCACACTAGAGTTCCTATCTCGACTCCCAGGAGGTGATGCCATGACCCTGTCGCGCATCGTGATGCGGCTGGCCCGCAATCCCGGAACGGAATTCGCCGGGGGCGACGACCATCGCGGCTATTCCCTGACAGCGCCGCTGACGGCCGAGGGGATGCTGGACGAGGCGGCCTACGGCAAGGCGCGCGACGCCTGCACCGTGCGCCGGTTCGCACCCGACGAGGATCCGATCGACGGCCGACTGGCGCGCAAGGGCCAGCGCTGGTTCTTCGACTACGACGAGGATGACACGGCCGACGACGAGCCCGTCCACCGCCTCGGTCAGCACCGCTTCGCCGTGGGCGAGTACGTGACCGTCACCGACGAGGACGGCCGGCCGCTGACCTACAAGGTCGTCGAGGTGCAGCCGGCCGCCTAGGACCGGCGTCAGCCTTCGCGCTTCATGCGCTCTTGGCGCGCGTTCTCCAGCTCGGAGGGCTCCTGCATCTGGAACGAGCCGATCTGGACGGGCCCCGCAGGCTCATAGACGCCCAGCGTCACGCCCGTGGACGACACGGCCGACTGGGTCAGCTTCAGTCCGACCGGCGCGGTCCCGGCGCCGAACAGCCGCTTGCCGCGGCCCAGGACGACCGGGAAGGTCATCAGCCGCAGCTCGTCGACCAGTCCTGCGGCCATCAGGGTCTGCAGGAGGTCGCTGCTGCCCTGTGTGAGCAGGGTGGCGCCGTCGCCTTGCTTCAGCCGGGCGACGTCGGCCGCGGCGTCGGTCAGGGCGACCGAATTGGCCCAGGTCAGCGGCGCGCCGGTGCGGGTGGCGACGTACTTGGTCACGCGATTGAAGACGTCGGCGATCGGATCGCCGGCCGGCATGAACGGCCAGTGCGCGGCGAAAATCTCGTACGTCTTGCGGCCCAGCAGCAGGTCGAACGGGTCGGTGAACAGCCCGCCCATCCATTCGCCCATGCCGTCGTCCCAGTGGGTCGCGGTCCAGCCGCCGAAGGCGAAGCCGCCCGTGGGGTCCTCGGTCGGCCCGCCGGGGGCCTGCATCACGCCGTCCAGGCTCAGGAAAGCGGCGGCGACGATCTTTCTCATTGTGCTGCTCCTCTAGGGGTCTGCAGCAAGGACGGGCCGACCGGAGCCCGCCCGACATCGGGGCGGGAAATTCTCGGTGGGGATCAGACCCCGCCGTTCTTCCGCACCAGCTTCTTCACGTCGGGATAGATGTCGTGGCCGTCAGGGCCCTCGGTCTTCGACTTCACGATCGCGACCGTCAGCGGGCCGCGCTTGGGGCCGCCGGCGTCGTAGCCGACGAAGCGGTAGCCCTCGGGCAGGTCGGGGCCGGTATAGATGAACATGGCGCGCAGCCCGCGCTTCTCGGGATTCAGCGCCTCGCCGCGCAGCCGCACTTCGCGGCGCATGCGAACCGTCGCGCCGTCGTCGCCGGCATTGACGTGGAGCGGGCCGATCTGGACGTCGGCGGTGTCGTTGGAGTCGTCGGCGACGATGTGGACGCCGGGCAGATTCACGCGCGTCTTGCCGTTGCCGTCGGTGACCACGCCCTTGTGGTCCTCGCCATCCACCGTGACCTTGATGTCCAGGCCGTTGGTGTCGTCGCGGGCTTCCTTCGCGGCCTTCTCGGCGGCCTTCACCGCCTCGGAGCCGGCCTTGGCGGGCTCGGCGCCGGCTTCGTCCTTGCCCTTATCGCCCTTGGCGTCGGCGGCGGGCGGGGCGCGGTTGGCCAGCAGGACCTTCTCGATGCCTTCCAGGGTGGCGTCCGGGCTGCCGGTGACGTTCACCAGCTGCAGCGTCACCTCGGCCCCGCCTTCGGTCGAGTAGGTGCAGGTCTTGCCGTCGGGCGCGACGGAGGTGCGGGTGAGGTCGCCCTGCGTGGCCGGACAGTCCAGCGCGGCGCGCGCGACCGGAACCTTGGGGCCGCACGCCGCGGCGGTCAGGGCCAGGGCCGAGGCGGCGACGAGATACAGCGGCTTCATATGAAAAGGGCTCCGTCCAACACCCGAAGGCTGGCCGGAGCCCTTCGAAAAGGCGAGTGAATTCGCCGTAACGCCCAGGTGTCGGACGTTACTGCTGCCCGGGACGCGCCGCGCCTTCGCGGCGGGCCAGGAAGGCCAGTCGTTCGAACAGGTGGACGTCCTGCTCGTTCTTGAGCAGCGCGCCGTGCAGCGGCGGAATCAGCTTGGTCGGATCCTTCTCGGCCAGCGCGTCGCCGTCGATGTCTTCCACCATCAGCAGCTTCAGCCAGTCCAGCAGCTCGGACGTGGACGGCTTCTTCTTCAGGCCCGGCACCTTGCGCATGTCGTAGAAGATGCGCAGCGCCTCGGCGACCAGCTTCTGCTTGATGCCCGGATAGTGGACGTCGACGATCTCCTGCATCGTCTCGCTGTCCGGGAAGCGGATGTAGTGGAAGAAGCAGCGGCGCAGGAACGCGTCCGGCAGTTCCTTCTCGTTGTTCGAGGTGATGATCACGATCGGGCGGACCACCGCCTTGATCGTCTCGTTGGTCTCGTAGACGTAGAATTCCATCCGATCGAGCTCCTGCAGGAGGTCGTTCGGGAACTCGATGTCGGCCTTGTCGATCTCGTCGATCAGCAGGACGGGCCGGCCGGCGTGCTCGAACGCCTCCCAGAGCTTGCCCTTCTTGATGTAGTTCTTGACGTCCTTGACCCGCTCGTCGCCGAGCTGGCTGTCGCGCAGGCGGCTCACCGCATCGTACTCGTAGAGGCCCATGGTGGCCTTGGTCGTCGACTTGATGTGCCAGGTGATCAGGTCTGACCCCAGCGCCTTGGCGATCTCGTAGGCCAGGACCGTCTTGCCGGTGCCGGGCTCGCCCTTGATCAGGAGCGGGCGCTCCAGGGCGATGGCGGCGTTGACCGCCACCTTCAGGTCTTCGGTGGCGACGTAGTTGTCGGTCCCTTCGAAACGCTGGCTCATCTAGGCTCCCCGCGCGGGCGCCACGCCCACGTTCGAACAGTTGTTTGTCTGGCCGCAGACTATAGGCCTGTACCGGATGTTCAAGCGCGATCGCCCCGGACGTAGGGGAAGGGCAGGGGCCATTGCCCGCCGGGGAGACGCGGAATAGTCCTTGGGCGGCAGGCCGCACTCACGAGGTCATCGGACTTGAACCTGGCGATCCTACAGGCGCGGATGACCTCCAGTCGGCTCCCGGGCAAGGTGATGGCCCCGGTGCTGGGCGAGCCGATGATCGGCCGCCAACTCGAGCGCCTGGGCCGTTCTGCGCGCATCGGCCGCATCGTGGTGGCCACCAGCACCGACCCGTCTGACGACCCGCTGGCCGCCTACGTGGAAAGCGTGGGCCACCTGGTATTCCGCGGATCGCTGGCCGATGTGCTGGATCGGTTCAAGGGCGCCATGGCCCTGGTCCCCGAGGCCGACACCGTCATCCGCCTGACCGCCGACTGCCCCCTGGCCGACCCGCAGGTGATCGACGCCACCATCGACCATTTCCGGGCCCAGGGCGCCGATTACGCCAGCAACACCCCGGCGGTGCGCACCTATCCGCACGGCCTGGACACCGAGGTGATGACCCGCGCGGCCCTGGAACAGGCCTGCCGCGAGGCCGCCGATCCTTATGAGCGCGAGCACGTGACGCCATTCATCTACCGGCGCCCGGATCGCTACCGGCTGGCCTATCTCTCGCAGTCGCCGTCGCGCGCCCACCTGCGCTGGACGGTGGACTTCCCCGAGGATCTGGCGTTCGTTCGCGATGTCTACGAGCGCCTCTATCCGCGCGACCCGGCCTTCACCAGCGCCGACGTCGAGGCGCTGGAGCGCAACAGTTCGGGAGCCGCCGCATGAGCGCGCCGGAAATCCTCCTCCGTCCCGTCGAGGCCGCCGACAAGGCCCAGCTGCGCACCTGGCGGAACCTGCCCGAGATCTCGGCGTGGATGTACAGCGACCACGAGATTTCCGAGGCCGAGCACGAGCGGTGGTTCAACGCCGCCATGGCCGATCCGGCGCGCAAGTACTGGATCATCCAGCTCGACTGCCGTCCCGTGGGCCTGGCCAACCTCTACGATCTCGCCCCGCAGCACCGGAAATGCTCCTGGGCCTACTACCTGGCCGACCCCTCGACGCGGGGGAAGGGCGTGGGCGCCTATGTCGAGTTCCAGGTGATCGAGCACGTCTTCGGCGACCATGGCCTCAACAAACTGTGCTGCGAGGTGCTGATCGGCAACGAAGCGGTGTGGAAGCTGCACGAGTCGTTCGGCTTCCGGCGTGAGTCGCTGCTGCGGGCCCATGTCTGGAAGGACGGTCGGCCGCTGGACGTGGTGGGCCTGGGCCTGCTCGCCGAGGACTGGGCCGCGCAGCGTCCCGAGAGCCTGCGCCGCCTGCGCGAGAAGGGCTTCGACCTCCGCTAGCTTCGGGCCTTGCCGTCCGGCTTCGCGTAGCCGAGGTCCTCGATGTCGGCGTCGTCGACCTTGCGGGCCTCGAAGTTGCTGAAGTCGTCCTCGCCGCCCTCGACCGACAGCGCGTCGCCCGTCTCCTCCAGGCCGTCGATGTCGCTGCGGGCGATACGGGCCTCGTCGTAGCCGTCGTCCGGGCCCAGGCCGTCCAGATCGTCCTCGCGCTCGGCGGTGGCGGCGCGGTAGTCGAGCTCGTCGTCCTCCTCGGTGTCGGCGTCGTCCACCGCCTCCGGGTCGAACTCGTCGGCGTCGAGCGCCCGCGCCTCGTTGTCGTCGCGGTCTCCCTCGGCCTGGGTCAGGTCCTCCACGTCGGGCAGTTCCTCGAAGGTACGCTCCTCGCCGAGCTCGGAGCCGTCGTCGTCGAGCAGGGCGTCATAGGCCTCGGCGCCGTCCTGGGCGTCCTGGCCGTCGAGATCGGGTCGTTCGGACATCGGGATTCCTCGCGCTGCGCCGGCGTGGCGTCTTCGCGCGGATCAATCCCTGGGACGGGTCAGCGTTCCGCCGCGAAGGCCTCGACCGCCTCGCCGACCGCCTCCATCACCGGGCCCCAGTTGCCGAAGGCCGGCGTGGTGAAGGTGCGAACCTGGGGATACCAGGGATAACGGGGGGTCCCGAGCCGGGTCCAGGCGCCGGGCACCGAGATCAGCCAGGTCGGCGCGCCACAGGCGGCGCCCAGGTTCAGCGTGGCGTTCGAGAAGCCCACGACCAGGTCCATGGCGCAGCATAGGGCGGCCACGTCGTCGAGGTCCTGCTTCAGGTCGATGCCAGGCGGCGTCCAGATGGAGACGCCGTACTCCCGCTCGGCGGCCTCGATCTCGGCCGCGCAGTCGCCGTACTGCAGGTTGACCAGGGTGACGCCCTTGGCCTTCAGCACCGGCGCCCAGTCGGCGAAGGGCGAGAAGAAGCGCTGGCGCGCGCTGTTCTGCACGTTGCTCTTCCAGAGCATGCCCACCTTCACGCCGGCGGGCGCGTTCTCCAGCTCGCGCTTCCAGTGGGCCACGCGCTCGGGATCCGGCGTCATGAAGCCCGTACGGTCCGGGAAAGCGCTGATCGAGCGGCGGAACTCGCGCAGCAGCGAGCCGATGGGGGTCCAGAGATCGAAGGCCGTGAAGTCCTCGACGAAAGGCAGGGTGCGGTAGGTGCGCCCGGTCTTCAGGAAGGTGGCGTGCGCGCCGACCGTGGCGGTCGGGAAGCTCCGCTGGAACAGCGGGACGAGGCGCTTCTCCACCGCCAGCGTCAGGTGGCCGTCAGGGCCCAGCGCCTCGATCACGTCGGACAGCATGTTGGCGAACAGCACCTCGTCGCCCAGGCCCTGCTCGCCGATGACCAGCAGCGACTTGCCGGCCAGGTCGGCGCCCGGCGTCCACAGCGGCGCGTCCACCATGAAGTGGGTGTAGTCGGCCTGGGCGGGATGCAGGCGCGATTCGTACTCGTCCCAGCCCTCGCCGATCCTGCCCAGCGTCAGCAGGATGGTGGAGAGGGACAGCCTCATCATCTGCCGCTCCTCCTCCGGAACCTGATGCGCCAGCGCCAGTTCGCAGAAGGTCAGGGCCTCCTCCGCGTCGCCCTGCGAGAGGCGGGCGTTGCCGAGATTGTAGAGGGCCTTGGCGAAATGCTCGTCTAGGCGGACGGCCTCGCGGAAGAAGATCTCAGCGTTGGGATAGTCGCCGTACTCGCCCATCACGGTGCCCATGGTGTTCCACAGCATGGGCACGTCCGGTCGCGCGACGATCGCAGGCCGCAGGAGTTCGATGGCGTCGGCGAACGCCTGCCGGTCGCGCAGCACGCAGGCCAGGTTGTTGCAGCCCTCGTGATGGTCCGGGAAGCGCACCAGGAAGTGCCGGAACAGCTTCTCGGCGTGTTCCTTCATGCCCAGGCGGTAGGCGAGGCGGCCCAGGTCGTTGGCGACCTCGGCGTGGTCGGGCAACAGGCGCAGCGCGGTCTCGTAGGCGGTGATCGCCGAGCCGAAGTCGCCGGCGCGCTCGCGGCTGATGGCCAGCAGGTACCAGCCGAAGCCGTTGGTCTCGTCCTTGTGGAGCGCCTTGAGGGCCCACTCGGCGCCCTCCTGGATGCGCTCGGCGTTCAGGGCGGCCACGGCGCGGTCCAGCATCGGCTTCACGGCCAGCGCACGCAGCTCTGCCATCGCGTGGGTCAGGCGCGACAGGGCCTCCTTCGAGCCGGCCTGGCCGACCGCGCCCGCCGCCATCTTCGCCATGGACGCGGCAGGCGCGACCGCGCCCTCGAGCGCGAGGGCGGACGCGGCGCTGGACGGGGCCTTGGGCGTCATGGGCGTTCGGGAACTCCGGAAGATGGTCCGTCAGTTGCCTCGATCATGCTTAACTCCCGCTTAAGGTCCTGGCTCAAACCTTCGGCAATCGGGCGTTAACGGCTCCCCGGTAAGCGTGAGGTGCGTTCGGGGCTCAGGAGGGCGAATATGGTTCATTCGAATCGCTTCGCCGGTTCGTGGGCTCCGGAAACAGGGGGCGGGACTTGCCGCTGAAGCTGTCACTGAGGCCGGGTGAGAAGTTCGTTCTGAACGGCGCTGTCGTCCAGAACGGGGATCGCCGGGCCGTGCTCGTCCTCCAGAATAAGGCTTCGGTCCTTCGCGAGAAGGACATCATGCAGCCCGAAGAGGTGCAGACCCCCGCGCGGCGGATCTATTTCCCCGTGATGATGATGTACCTCGACGAGGGTGCGGCAGAACGCCACTACGACGAGTTCGTCCGCCGGCTGACCGAGTTCATGGGGGTCATCTCGAACCCCACGGTCCTGGCGGACTGCGTGAACATCTCCAAGCACTGCATGGCGCGCGAGTACTACAAGGCGCTGATGCTCTGCCGGAAGCTCATCGACTACGAAGACGAAAGGCTGGGGAATGTCCCTTCAGGCGTATCAACAGGCGGCCACGCGGGCTGAGAACCCGCGCGACTTGGAATACCGTCTGTTCGCGCAGGTGACGCGCGCACTGATGGAAGCCGCCAAGCTCGACCGGACGGAAGTCGCCAAGCGCGTGGATGCGCTGGACTGGAACCGCCGCATGTGGGCCACCCTCGGCGCCGACTGCGCCAATCCCGGCAACCAGCTGCCCGCGCCGCTGCGCGCCTCGATCATCTCGCTCAGCATTTGGGTGAACAAGCACACCACCCTGGTGATCCGGAACCAGGAGGAGTTCGAGCCCCTGATCGAGATCAACCGGATGATCATGCAGGGCCTGGCCGCCCAGGGCGCGCAAGCCGCGGCCTGATCGGCTCTCCATCCCGAATTTCCCGAAGGCCGCGGCGCTCCCGCGGCCTTTTTGCTGCCCTGACGATCCGGGCGCGGCAGATACTGCCGCCCTGCAGAATATAGCTAATCGCGCCCCGTCGTTCGAAGACGCCGTTCTTCGAAAAATGCAATAAAAACAATCAATAACAAACTTGGCGCCGTGGTTAATCCTGGCCCGCGGCTTGCGTGGCCCGTCCCGAGCGAAAAATCGCTCGCCGGCAGAAGTCCGGACACCCCCTCCAGAATGGAAGGACTACCCAATGACCAATTCGGTCAACACGAACGTCAGCGCCATGGTTGCGCTGCAAAACCTGAACATGACCAACGCCGATCTGGCGAAGACTCAAGGGAGGATCAACACCGGGCTTCGGATCGCCAACGCCAAGGAAAACGGCGCCGTCTGGGCCATCGCTCAGAACCAACGCGCTGCTTCCCAGTCGTTGAACGCCGTCCGTGAATCGCTGCAGCGCGGGCAATCGACGGTGGACGTGGCCATCTCGGCTGGTGAAACCGTTTCGGACCTGCTCCTTCAGATGAAGGAAAAGGCCCTGGCCGCCGCTGACGCCTCGCTCGACACCAACAGCCGCACCGCCCTGAACGAAGATTTCAAGGCGCTGCGCGACCAGCTGGCCAAGGCCGTGAACAATGCCGAGTTCAACGGCATCAACATGGTCAAGACCGGCGGTGTCACGATCGCGGCCCTGGCGAACTCGGATGCGACGGCGAAGATCACCGTTGCGGCTCAGAGCCTGGCTCTGGGCGGCGCGAACGTGAGCGTGACCGCGACGGCGACCATCGGGACGCTGACGACGGCCACGTCCATGATCACGTCGGTCAACAACTCGATCGTCGCCGTCTCGACCGCGCTGAGCAAGCTTGGCACGGGCTCGAAGTCGCTCCAATCGCACCTGGACTTCGTCAACAAGCTCCAGGACTCCATCGACGCCGGCGTGGGCAACCTCGTCGACGCCGACCTGGCGAAGGAAAGCGCCAAGCTCCAGTCGCTGCAGACCAAGCAGCAGCTCGGGGTGCAGGCTCTGGGCATCGCCAACCAGTCTTCGTCGATCCTGCTCGGTCTGTTCCGGTAGGTTCAATAGCCCCGGGCGCGCTCTCGCGGCCCGCCCGGGGCCCTTTTCTCGCCCCCGGCAAGAGTTGCCGCTTGGGGCTCGGCAATTATTGCCGCGAGGGTCTCCACTAGGCAGAAATTGCCGGGGGAAAGTAACCCTTACGACCCTATAACGCTTTTATTTCAATTGGTTGACCGTCATTCCGTTAACGCCGGAATGGCCTGCGGATTGCTGCTCGTCGTGCAGGGCAAAACGCCCACCGGCCGCCAGAACGGCGCCGGTTCTTCCAAAAAGGACTGCTACGATGACGAACTCCGTCAACACCAACGTCGGCGCTATGGTCGCGCTGCAAAACCTGAACGCGACCAACAACGACCTCAACACCACGCAAGCCCGCATCAACACGGGCAAGAAGATCAACAACGCCAAGGACAACGGCGCCGTCTGGGCCATCGCCCAGAACCAGCGCGCCGCTTCGCAGTCGTTGAACGCGGTGCGTGAGTCGCTGCAGCGCGGGCAATCCACGGTGGACGTGGCCATCTCGGCCGGCGAAACGGTTTCGGACCTGCTCCTTCAGATGAAGGAAAAGGCCCTGGCCGCCGCCGACGCCTCGCTGGACACCAACAGCCGCACCGCCCTGAACGAAGACTTCAAGGCCCTTCGTGACCAGCTGGGCAAGGCCGTGAGCAATGCCGAATTCAACGGCATCAACATGGTCAAGACCGGCGGCACGACCATCGCCGCCCTGGCGAACTCGGATGCGACGTCCAAGATCACGGTTGCTTCTCAGAGCCTGGCTCTGGGCGGCGCGAACGTGACCGTCGGCGCGAGCGCCACGATCGGCACCCAAACGTCCGCGACCAACATGATCGCGACCGTGAACGCCTCGATCACCAACGTTTCGACGGCGCTGAGCAAGCTCGGCACCGGCTCGAAGTCGCTGGCTTCGCACCTGGACTTCGTCAACAAGCTCCAGGACTCGATCGACGCCGGCGTGGGTAACCTCGTCGACGCCGACCTGGCGAAGGAAAGCGCCAAGCTCCAGGCTCTGCAAACCAAGCAGCAGCTGGGCGTCCAGGCGCTGTCGATCGCCAACCAGTCTTCGTCGATCCTGCTGGGCCTCTTCCGTTAAGGCCAAGCGCCGTGGAGCCGCTCGCGCGGCTCCGCGGTCCACAGTTGCGTCGGCGGGCGGGGGAAACCCCGTCCGCCGGTCGCCTTAGTCTGGAGCGCTGTACGCACGTTCAGCGGAAGGAGACATGGACACCAAGGCCGCGGCCGTCACGCCCGCGCCCGAGTCCGGAAAGGCCCAACTCCAGGTCGTCGCGCCCGCCAAGAGCGAGCCGCCGGTCGCCAAGGGTCAGGACACGGTCGAGACGCGACTGGTCATCGAACAGGATCAAGCCAGCGGTACCTTCATCTACAAGACGATCAACCGGCTCACCGGCGAAGTCGTCCAGCAGCTGCCCCGGGACGAAGTCCTGAAGCTGCGGGACGGGGGCCGGTACGAGGCGGGATCGGTCGTGAGGACCAAGGCCTGATTTCTTAAAAGAGCGCGCAGCCCCCCGCGCGCGACTCTAGGACAAATTGTCCCAACCGCCCCAGGAGAGCCTGGCGGCGGCGAATGTCGTTAATGTTGTTAACCATATTGGAACCACGGCTTCCTAGCTTGAAGTCACGTCCCGGAAGCGAGTCGCTGCCGAGGGCGTCCCGCCGCTAGGAGAGCGTCATGACGATCAGCGTCAACACGAACAAGTCCGCGCTGACCGCGCTTCAGAACCTGAACCGGACCAACGACGAGCTGGCCAACACCCAGAACCGCGTCAACACCGGCCTCAGGATCGCGAACGCCAAGGACAACGCCGCCGTTTGGGCGATCGCGCAGGGACAGCGAGCCGACATCGGCGCGCTCGGCGCGGTGCGGATGAGCCTCGACCGCGCACAATCGATCGCCGAAGTCAGCATGACCGCGGGCGAGACGATCTCCGACCTGCTGGTCGACCTGAAGTCGAAGGTCGTGGCCGCGATGGATACGTCGCTGGACACCGCCTCGCGCACCGCCCTCGACTCGGACTTCAAGTCGATCCTGCGGCAGATCACCCAGGTGGTCTCGAACGCCACCTTCGACGGGGCGAATCTCCTCGACGGGTCGGTGGGCGCGAACATCCAGTTCCTGGCGAACGCCGAGGCGACTCAGCGGATCACGCTCTCCACGCAGAACATGTCGCTGGGCGGCAGCATCCTGACCGTCAGCGGGACCGCCTCGATCACGACGGTGACGCTCGCGACCAACGTGCTGACGGCGCTGAACACCTCGATCAGCCAGGTGAACCAGGCGCTGGGCAACCTCGGCTCGCAGGGCAAGCAGATCGAGGCCCACCTGGGCTTCGTCTCCAAGCTCACCGACGTGCTGGAAGCCGGCGTCGGCAACCTCGTGGACGCCGACCTCGCCAAGGAAAGCGCCCGACTGCAGGGCCTGCAGGTCCAGCAACAGCTGGGCGCCCAGGCCCTCTCCATCGCCAACCAGGCGCCGCAGATCGTGCTGCAGCTGTTCCGCGGCGGCTAATCCCAAGTTTCCGTTGGGGCGTAAGAAGGGCCTGGGCGCGCGGCGTCCGGGCCCTTTTCTTTTGGGTCTTAGCAAGCCGTAAACGATCCCGCCCATAGGGTGACGGCTGGCGGCCTAGCTAACCGCCGAAGAGAATCATGGTCACCCCGATCGATCCAAGTCTGCTGCTCGGCATCTACAACGCGCGCAACGGCGTGGGCGGATCGTCGCTGGCCGGCCTGGGCTCGAGTTCGAGCAAGAAGGTGGCGCCCACCGCGCCCTGGACCCAGACGACGACCCCCGCCGAGACCTCGGCCGCCGTGAAGGCGGTGCTGGCCGGGCGCAAGTTCGTCAACGAGAACGCCGCCCAGCTCGACCTGCCGGGCGCCAGCGACGACTACCGCAAGCTCTTCTCGATGTACCAGGGGCTGTCGACGCTGCAGGGCGTGGTCGACCAGTACCAGAAGAAGGGCCTGACCAGCATCGAGAAGGACCGTCTGCAGAAGACGTTCGCGAACGGCCTCGACGAGATCCTGACCTATGCCAAGAGCGCGGATCTGGACAAGATTCGCCTGACCGCCGGCGACCTGGGCACGACGACCAAGACCACGGCCCCGATCGCGGCCAAGAAGACCGAATACACCACCGCGCCGCTCTACGCCGGCACCAGCAACGATGCGGTGCCGCAGTTCGCCGGCGACGTGAAATTCACCATTGCTGTCAAGCGCTCCGGCGTGACTTATAATGTGGATGTCGACCTGGGCGGGATGGGAACGCAGACGCGCTCCATCGCCAATGTGGTCAACTTCATCAACGACAAGCTGAAGAACGCGGGTGTCGACACCCGCTTCGCGACCCAGCGCCTGCCGGGCGCCGAGAAGACGGTCGTGGCGAACGGCAAGACCATCAGCCTGGGCCCGGGCCCCGACCAGTGGGCGTTCAAGATCAAGCCGAACGGCGAGACCGTCTCGTTTACGGCCGCGACCACCGCGCCGGCGGTCTACATGACCCAGCAGGCCGGCGATCCGAATCCGGACGGCAAGGTCGACACCAACGACAGCCGCGCCGTCCAGCAGCTCCTGAAGTTCCAGACCGAGACCCCGGCGGGCTTCGATCCGCCCGTGCAGGCGCAGAACGACGCCAACTGGGTCGACGGCCGCGCGTTCGCCAAGACGCTGGGCCCCGAGATCAAGACGGTGCGCCAGACCAAGACCGGCCCCGACGGCTCGGTCTACATGCTGGCCGACGTGGTCAACAAGACGGGCGGTCAGGCGATCAAGGGCGACCAGGACGTGGCCCTGCTCAAGTACGATCCGGCCGGGAACCTCGTCTACACGCGCACCCTGGGCGCTTCCGACACGGCCACGGGCCTAGGCCTGGCGGTGTCGGCCGACGGCAAGGTCGCCATCGCGGGCTCGGTGACCGGCGGCCTGACGGGCGCGCAGGAAGGCGCGCTGAACTCGGGCAGCAACACCAGCTTCGCCAAGGAAACCGACAGCTTCGTCACGGTCTTCAACGCCGACGGCGAAGAGGAATGGACCCAGCGCCGCGGCGCGCGCCTGGCCGATGAGGCCAGCCAGGTCACCTTCGGCGACAACGGCATGGTCTATGTCGCCGGCCGTTCCAAGTCGGCGCTGCCGGGCGGCAGTCAGATCGGCGGCTGGGACAGCTACATCGAGGGCTTCGGCCCCCCGTCCACTCAGCTGGCCACCAAGGGCAAGGTGCCGGCCACCTTCACCCAGAACTTCGGCTCGACCGGCGACGACCGACCGGCTGGCATGGTGCTGGACGGAACCAACCTGGTGACCGCCAGCGTCGAGAACGGCCGCGCCGTGCTGCGCCGCTTCGATATCTCGTCGGGCTCGCCCGTGCTCACGTCCACCAAAGACCTGGGCGACCTGCAGGGCGGCGACATCGTCGGCCTGGCGCTGGACGGCGGCGACGTGGTGATCGCGGGCTCGACCGCCAACGCCGGCCTGGCCGGCGGCGCGTCCGGCGCGGCCGCGCACAACGGCGGCCTCGACGCCTTCGCCGCCCGGATCTCCAAGGATCTCTCGGGCGGTCCCTCGATCGCCTTCTACGGCGGCGCCGGCGACGACAAGGCCACGGCGATGAGCGTGTCGAACGGCAAGGTCTACATCGCGGGCTCCGCCGGGACCGGCGACGTGGAAGGGCAGGCGGCGGTCGGCAAGAAGGACGGCTTCCTGGCCCAGATCGACACCGCGACCGGCGCGGTCGGATGGCAGCGGCGCTTCACCGGCAAGGACGGCTTCGCCGCCCCGACCTCGATCGCGATCGACGACACCGGCGCCAGTTCGCTCGACCGCCTGGGCCTGCCCAAGGGCACGCTCGACCTCACCGACAGCCAGCGCGTCACCGCCGGCAGTAGCCTGCGGCCCGGCGACCAGTTCCAGTTGCGCGTCGGCAGCGGCCGGTTCCAGACCGTGACGATCGAGAACGGCGACACGATCGACACCCTCGCCCAGAAGATCAAGCGCGCCACCGGCTTCCAGGCCAAGGTCACGGTCGGCACGTCGGAAGGCGCGCGCAAGATCACCATCGCGCCGCTCAACGATCGCACGATGATCGAGTTCGCGGCCGGCAAGACGGGGAAGGACGCCCTGGAGCTGCTGGGCATTCCCGAGGGCGTCGTCCGCAAGACCGAAGTGGACGACAAGGGCGTGACCCGGCCGGCGGACGGCAAGGGCCAGTACTTCGGCCTGGGCCTCGAGGCCGATCTCAATCTCGACGACGACAAGGAGATCGCCCACACGGTGGCCGACATCGCCACGGCCATGGGCGTGATCCGCAAGGCCTACAAGGAACTGGTGGCCCTCGCGAGCCCGCAGAGCACCCAGTCGGCGACCGCGGCCAAGTCGGCCTCGGGCCCAGTTCCGGCCTATCTCACCAACCAGATCGCCAACTACCAGGCCGCACTTACCCGCCTCGGCGGCTAGATCGCTTGAAAGCGGGGCGCCGGGGGGCTAGCGAGACGCCATGGAGACCCCTCCGCAGGCCCCTGAGACCCACGAAGACCAGACACCGCGCCGTCGCGGCCCACCGCTGGTGCTGCTTGGCGGCCTGGGCGCGCTCGTGGCGGGCGGGGCCATCGCATGGGTGCTGGTGGCCGGCGACCGTGGAAGCGCGCCGCCGCCGCCGGCCTCGGAAGGCGGGCTGGTCATCGATTCCAGCGGCGCGGAGGACGGCAAGATCGATCCGGGCAAGCCGCTGCGGTGCTTCGTGCAGGGTCAGTTCGTGGGCGAGCTCAGCCTGACCGACTGCGCGCGCCGCAACGGCGTGGCCACAGACGCCCTGGACGTGGGCCTGGACGAGACCGGCGCCTTGGCCGCGGCCCAGCAGGCGGGCGCCCAGCTCGTGCCGCTGCCGCCGGCGGAGGAGGGGGCGGCCCCCGTCGCTGACGACGCCTCGCAGCCCGCCGACGACGCGCAGGAGCCGGCGGCGGACCCGACCGCGGCGCCCGTCTGTTGGCGCCACGGCGGCGGCCGCTGGCGGCGCGTGGCCGAGGCCGGCGACCTCAACGCCTGCGTCCAGACCCTGTTCGCCGGGCGCTGCGAGAAGCCGGGCGGCGCCACCTACGGCCGGTTCGGGACCCAGACTCTGCGGCTGGTGGCGGGGAAGGTCGAGATCTCGGACGACAACCGCGCCTTCCGGACCCTCGCGCCGCAAGCGCCCGATTGCAGTCTGCCGCCCGTGGGATAGGTTCGGCGCCATGTCGCCGAAGCTGATCCTCGTCCTGTCCGCCGCCGCCCTGTCCGCCGCCTCGCTGGCGCTCACCGCCTGCGCGAAAAAGACCGTGCCGCCGGGCGACGCGGGCATCTGCTACCACGTGGTGCCCCAGAAGGACGGCTCTCTGAAGTACAACAAGCTGGTCCAGGCCAAGAGCCTGGAGGTCTGCGCGGCCAATCTCGAAGCCATGCGCATCAAGTTCCTGACGCTGGGCGGCAACCAGCAGGAGATCTACGGCGCCTACCAAGCCAATTTCCTCTTCCTGCAGAAGGAGGGGGTCTTCACCTCGACCTCGCTGGAGGGGCCTCGCTACGTGGCGCTGGTGCGCACCGGCGACGGGCGCCTGGCGATCCCGGGGGCGATGCCGCAGACGCCGTGAGGCCCACGCGAATTCTGCTGTGGACGGCTGTTGCTCAAGCGGAACAATGGGGGAACATTGTGCTTGTTAACGGATTTGCGACCGGCTAGGTAGGTTCCTTGGGCGACACGCCCGCTTCCTACGGAAACCAAGGAACAGATCGATGGCGGGCAGCGTCAACAAAGTCATTCTGGTCGGCAACCTCGGCGCGGATCCCGAAATCCGTTCGCTGGGCTCGGGCGACCGGGTCGCCAACCTCCGCGTCGCCACCTCCGAGACCTGGCGCGACCGCAACAGCGGCGAGCGCAAGGAAAAGACCGAGTGGCACCGCGTGGTGGTCTTCAACGAGAACATTGTGAAGGTCTGCGAGAACTACCTGCGCAAGGGCTCGACGGTTTACATCGAGGGCGCGATCCAGACCCGCAAGTGGACGGACCAGTCGGGCCAGGAGAAGTACTCCACCGAGATCGTGCTGCAGAAGTTCCGCGGCGAACTCACCATGCTGGGTGGCCGCGGCGGCGAGGCCGAGCAGGGCGAGGGCGGTGGTTACGGCGGCGGATTCTCTTCGGGTCCGCGCCAGTCCAGCTCGGCGCCGCGCGAGGACTTCTCGGCCAGCCTGGACGACGAAATCCCGTTCTAGAGCGGGAACTGCGCCCGCAGCGCCTGGGCGATGGCGGCCATCACGCCCGCCCAGTCGTAGGATTGCTCGCCTGAGAAGGCGCGGGCCTGCGGATACCAGGGGAAGGCGGCTTCCCCCAGCCGGGGCCAGGCGTCGGGCGTGGTCGCGAACCAGGTCGGCGCGCCCGCGGCGGCGGCGATGTTGGTCGTCGCGGTGGCCGGGCCCAAGGTCAGATCCAGGGCGCGGCTCAGGGCCGCCAGGTCGTCGAGATCGGCGCGCAGGTCGATGCCGGGCAGGGTGCGGACCACCGCGCCGGTATCGCGAGCGATGGCGCGCAGCTCCTCGTCGCTGTCGCCTAGTTGTAGGCTGACGAAGGTGACGCCCGGCGCCGAGAACACAGGCGCCCAGTGCTCCAGGGGCGGATAGAACTTCTGGCGTTGGCCGGTCATCACCAGACTGCGCCAGATCACGCCGACCTTGGGGCCGGGGCCGAAGCCCTCCAGCACCACCTTCCAGTGCGCGACCCGCTGCGGATCGGCGCGCAGGAAGCCCGCCTCGGCCGGGAAGTCTTCGACCGTACGGCGACGGCCGCCCATGAAGTCGCCCATCCGCGCCCAGGCGTCGTAGGCGTCCGCCGCGAGCCCCGGGACCGCGCGGACGGGCCGGCCGCCGTCGCGGCGCGTGTCGTAGGCGACGACCTCCGCGGTTTCGAACGAACGCTGGAACAGGCTCACCAGGCGCGGCTCGACCGCGACGATCAGCTTGCCGGCCCGCCCCACCTCGCGCGCCAGGTCAGGCAGCACATTGGCGAACAGCACCTCGTCGCCCAGGCCCTGCTCGCCCATCACCAGGATGCGGCGGCCCGCCAGCGGCTCGCCCGGCGTCCAGGCGGGTTCGGCGAGGTCGTGTCGCACGTAGTCGGGATAGGCCGGCTCGTTGCGTACGGCATAGGCGTCCCAGCCCGCGCCGATCTCGCCGGCGGTGAGCAGGACGAGCGCGCGGGCATAGCGGTACATGGCGTTCTGCGCGACGCCGTCGGCGCCCAGCGTGACGGCGCGGTCGCTGTCGTCCAGCGCGCCGCGGATATCGCCCGTCGCCTTGCGGGCGTTGGCGCGGTTAAAATGGGCGGCGTGCATGTCGGGCTGCAGGCGCAGCGCCTCGTCGAAGAACACGAGCGATTGGCCGGCCTGGCCCGATTCCGAGAGGACGCAGCCCAGGGTGTTCCACAGGATCGCCGCCCCCGGCGCCTGGGTCAGGCTCTCGCGCAGCAGGTCGATGGCGTCGGAGAACCGCGCCTGGGCGCAGTAGGCGTAGGCGAGGTCGTTGATCACCTCGATCGAGGCCGGGGCCAGGCGGCGCGCCCGCAGCAGGAACTGCTCGGCCAACTCGGGCATCTCGAGCAGGCTCGACAGGCGCCCGAGGTCGCGGGCCAGGCCGGCGTCGTCGGGCGCCAGGTTCGACGCCTGATCGTAGGCCTGCAGCGCAGCTCCGAGGTCGCCCAGCTTCTCGCGGAAGACGCCGACCAGACGCCAGGCCTGGGCGCTCTGCGGATCTGCGGCGGCGGCCTGGGCGGCGAGCTCGGCGGCCTGGGCGTGGTCCTTGCGGCGGTCGGCCTCCACGGCGCGGCGGAGGAGCTCGCCCGAGCTTGGCGTACGGGCCGATGCGAGCCCCGGCAGCGGGGGCCTCGCCGACGCGGCCGCGCCCCGGTTGACGTCGAAGCGTCCGCGCCGCCGACCCATGAAATCCTGTCCCTGAAACCAGGGCCGCAGGATCGGGGGATACGGTTAACGCTTGTCGAACAAATGGCCGCGGGCCGGCTCGCCTAGAGCCGGGTGCGCAGCGACCAGAGCTCGGGGAAGCAGCGGCGCTGGAGCGTGCGTTGCAGGTAGGGCGCGCCCTCGCTGCCGCCGGTGCCACGCTTGCCGCCGATGATGCGCTCGACGGTCAGCACGTGCTTGTGCCGCCAGGTGAGCAGGGCGTCGTCCAGGTCCACCAGCTTCTCGGCCAGCTGGTAGAGCTCCCAGTAGCGCTTGGTGTCGCGATAGACGGCCAGCCAGGCGTCCTCGACGGCCGGGTCGGCCTCATAGGGCTGGGTGACGTCCCGTTGCAGCACCTCGGTGGGCACGTAGAGGTCGTGGGCCGCCAGCCGCTGGATCGCGTCGTCGTAGAGGCTGGGCGCCTCCAGCGCCGCCTTGAGCGTCGCCAGCGCCTCGGTCCCTTCGTCCTGGAACGCCAGGAACGAGGCGTCCTTCAGGCCCAGCAGGTACTCCAGCGTCCGGAACTGCCAGGACTGGAAGCCGGAGCTGGTCCCCAGGCCTGCGCGGAAGCTCAGGTAGTCGGCGGGCGTCATGGTGGCCAGCACGTCCCATGACAGCGTCATGATCGTCTGGATGCGCGAGACGCGCGCCAGCGCCTTGTAGGCCGGCTCCACCTCGGCCGAGCGGATCAGCCGCTTGGCCAGGCGCACCTCGTGGATGATCTCCTTCAGCCACAGCTCTTTCGTCTGGTGGATGACGATGAAGAGCAGCTCGTCGTGGCGGTCGGTGGTGGGGTGCTGGGCGGCGAGCAGACGGTCGAGGCCCAGGTAGCCGGCGTAGGTGATGTTCTCGGTCATCTTGCCGCCTGAGGGACGCGCGCCCGGACCGCAAGTCAAGTCAGGGGGCGGTGAGGCCTAGTTGCCCGCCTCGGGCTTCGGTTCGGGCGGGGGGCAGGTGTCGCCGAGGCGCCGCGCCTCGGTCGAGGCCTTGCCGGCGATGTCCAGGCCCAGGAACTCGGTGGCGATCTCGGCGGTCAGGTTGAAACTGGTGGGCGTGTAGGCGCCGGAGCCCTGGACCGCGACCTTGCGGCCCTTCTTGCTGACGCAGGTGCCTTTCAGCGTGATCTTGCCGCCCGAGAACACCTTGGTCGGATAGGTGCAGGCGTAGTGGCGGTTCGACGGGCCAGCCAGGAACTTGTCGACGTCGGCGGGCGTGATGCAGCGCTTCTCGGTCTTGGTCTGCTTGATGGGCGAGAGCAGCCTGTTCGTCGATTCCCAGTAGCCGGGCAGGATCGTCGTGGCCGACATGGCCGCCCCGGCCGGCGCAGCGGCGGCGAGGACGACGAGGAGGGCGGGCAGGGCTTTCATGTGGCGGCGCACTCTAAGGCTGATTCCGGCGCGAGCATGACGGCCGGCGGATGAACCGGACCTTAGCTGGAGGCCGTCGGCTCCGCGGACTCCGCCGGCTTGGCGAGGAACGCCTGGTTGCGGTCGCGGATCACCTGGCCCGCCTCGTCGTAGAAGAAGGGCAGGAAGGCGTAGCGGCGGCCGCTGGTCACCGGCGTCGCCTCGTGCTGCAGGTTGCAGGCGAAGACCACCGCGCCGCCCGTGGGCGGCCGGTACGTGCGCGTGCCGAACTCGGGGAACCGCAGGTCGCCGCCCTCGAACTCCTCGGCGTTGAGGTTGATCGAGCAGGCGAAGCGCCGGTGGGCCGTGCCCAGGGTCTCGTTGTCGCGGTGGGGCTTGAAATAGCCGCCGTCCGAGGCGTCGTAGCAGGCGACGAGGTAGCGCTCGATGCGCGTGGGGCGGAACTGGTAGGTGCGCGCCATCATCGGCGCGATGGCGCGTTCGACGCGCGCATGGACCTCGGCGACGATGGCCCGGTCGCCCTCGATGTTCACGTCGCGGCGGCGCTTCATGTGGTCGAGCACGCCCACCGTGCGGCCGCCGATGTCGCGCATGACGCCGGACGCGGAGCCGCCGTGCGCCTCATAGATATCGATCAGGCGCCGGCACAGCTCGGGCTCGAACACGCGGGGCAGCACCATCGCCGGCGCGACCAGCGGGGTCCCGGCGTAGTCGTTGAGCCCCGGGAGGGAGGTGAACCGGTCGAGCACGGGCCCAGGCGCCTCGATCGGCGAGATCGCCAGCAGCCGCAGGGCGGGGTCGAACAGCATCCATGCGCCCTCGTCGGGGCCGAGGTGGTAGAGGGGCGCGATCTGGTCGTCGGGATCGAAGAACCAGCGCACGCCGTGCTGATCGGGCGGTATGCCGGGGCCTTCGGGCTCGCGCACCACGAAGATGGCCACGGCGGGCTGCCGCTCGCAGACCGTCAGCAAGGGCTCGACGGCCGCATATGCCGCGTCGCGGCGCGCCGGGTCGCGCGGCAGGACCGCGAACAACACGTACCGGCCGGCCACCGTGGAGAAATGGAACCGCGGATTGATGCGCGAGACCGCCCGGAAGTCGGGCGCCATGTCGCCGGGGGCAAGCGGCGGCAGGGACCAGCGGCCGCTCATGCGCCGGCTCCGGCAGGCGCTGCGGCCAGGCGCGCGTTGTAGGCGGCCAGGGTCTCGGCGCCGGCCTCGTCGTAGAAGAACGGCAGGAAGGCGTAGCGCCGGCCCGAGCGGACCGCCGTCGCCTCGTGGGTCATGCCGCAGGAGAACACCACCGCGCCGCCCGGCGGAGGTCGATAGGTGGCCGGCCCGTACTCGTTGAAGCGCAGGTCGCCGCCCTCGAAGCCGTCGTTCAAGTTCAGGGAGCAGGCGAACTTGCGGTGCGCCGTGCCTTGGGTGGTGTTGTCCCGGTGCGGATGGAACACCGCGCCGTCGGCGGCGTCGTAACAGCTCACCAGGAAGCGCTCGATGCGCGTGACGGTGAAGCCCAGGCCGCGCTTGATCATCGGGTAGAGCCGCCGCTCCAGGCGCTCGCGGATGGCCGTTTGCAGCTCCGGATCCTCGATCCAGATGTCGCGGCGCTTCTTGAGATCGTCCATCACCGCGACCGTGCGGTCGCCCGCGTCGCGCATGACGCCGGTAAAGGCCCCGCCGTCGGCGTCGTGCAGGCCGACCAGATGGGCGCAGAGCTCGGGCTCGAAGATGTTGGGGACGATCAGCACGGGCGCATGCAGCGGCACGGCGGCGTGCGCCGCTGGCGCGGGCAGGGCGGCGACCCGGTCGAACATCTCCTGGGCCGCGTCGATCGGCGCGCTGGCCATCACGCGGAGCGTCGGGTCCAGCAGCAGCCAGTGGGGCTCGGGGCCGTAGCGATCGGTGATGGCCCCCTTGGGGTCGATCATCCAACGCACGCCGCGCACGTCGCGCAGGCCGGCCTCAAGCGACGGGTCGCGGTAGACCACCAGCGCGCAGGCCTTCACCTCGTCGAACAGCCGCTGGTTCGCCGCCAGCGCCCGGATCGCGCCGCCACGGGCCTCGGGCCCGTCCGGCAGGAACAGCATGAGCACGTAGCGGCCGGACGCCGTCTCGAAGGCGAACTCGGGATTGCTGGGGGTCCGGGTGACGAACCAGGGGGCGTTCTGGCCGAAGGCGAGGGGCATGGTGGGCGCAAACTAGAGAGTCGGACGGCTCAGGTCACGCGGCCGGCGCGGGGTGGGGCGGGGCGCCGCAGCTCCTCGCGTGCGTACGCGTGCGTACGCACGTACGTACGCGCGAAGTGGCGCACCGGGCTTCCGGGTGCTAACTGGAGTACCTACCTAACCAGTCCGATTCGAACGGCGTTTCCCTCCCTTGACCGACGACAGCACCACGACCCCTCCCGAACACGGGCCCGGGGGCATCGCCCCTATCGCGATCGAGGACGAGCTGAAGCGCTCGTACCTCGACTACGCCATGAGCGTCATCGTCAGCCGCGCGCTGCCCGATGTGCGCGATGGCCTGAAGCCGGTGCACCGGCGCATCCTGTTCTCTATGGGGGAGCAGGGCCACACCCCTGACCGCAGCTACGTCAAATCCGCCCGCGTGGTCGGTGACGTGATGGGTAAGTATCACCCGCACGGCGACGTCGCGATCTACGACACCTTGGTGCGCTTGGCGCAGCCGTTCTCGATGAACCTGCTGCTGATCGACGGCCAGGGGAACTTCGGCTCGGTCGACAACGACCCGCCGGCGGCCATGCGCTACACCGAAAGCCGCATGACGCGGGCGGCCATGGCGATCCTGGCCGACCTCGACAAGGACACGGTCGACTTCAAGGACAACTACGACGGCTCCGAGCAGGAGCCGGTGGTCCTGCCGTCGCGCATCCCGAATCTGCTGGTGAACGGCGCGGGCGGCATCGCCGTCGGCATGGCCACCAACATCCCGCCCCATAACCTCGGCGAAGTGGTGGACGCCTGCCTGGCCTATATCGACGATCCCGAGATCGGCCTGGACGCCCTGCTCGACATCGTGCCGGGGCCGGACTTCCCGACGGGTGGCCTGATTATCGGCCGCACAGGCCCGCGCACGGCGCTGATGACCGGTCGCGGCTCGGTGATCATGCGTGGCGAGGCGACGGTCGAGGAGATCCGCAAGGACCGCGAGGCGATCATCATCACGTCGATCCCGTACCAAGTGAACAAGGCGGCGCTGGTCGAGCGCATCGCCGAGCTGGTGCGCGAGAAGCGCGTCGAGGGTGTCGCCGACCTGCGCGACGAGTCCGACCGCCAGGGCATGCGCATCGTCATCGAGATGAAGCGCGACGCCTCGGCCGACGTGCTGCTGAACCAACTCTACCGCTTCACGCCGCTGCAGACCTCGTTCGGGGTCAACATGCTGGCGCTGAACCGCGGCCGGCCCGAGCAGATGGGCCTGCGCGAGATGGTCACCGCCTTCGTGGACTTCCGCGAAGAGGTGGTCGTCCGCCGGACCAAGTTCGAACTCTCCAAGGCCCGCGACCGCGGCCACGTCTTGGTGGGCCTGGCCATCGCCGTGGCCAACATCGACGAGTTCATCCACATCATCCGTTCGTCGAAGGACCCGACCGAGGCCCGCGAGCGTCTGGTGGCCCGCGACTGGCCGGCCGGCGACATGCTGCCCCTGGTCGAGCTGATCGCCGACCCGCGCACCATCGTGGTCGACGGCAAGGAGATCCGACTCACCGACGAGCAGGCCCGCGCCATCCTCGCGCTGACCCTGTCGCGTCTGACCGGTCTGGGCCGCGACGAGATCTTCGGCGAGGCCCGCGAGCTGGCCGACACCATCCGTGGCCACCTTGAGATCCTGGGCTCGCGCGAGCGTGTCATGGGCATCGTCCGCGAGGAACTGGTGGCCGTGAAGGACGCGTTCGCCGTGCCGCGCCGCAGCCAGATCGTCGACGGCGACGCCGACGTGGAGGACGAGGACCTGATCGCCCGCGAGGACATGGTCATCACCGTGACCCACGGCGGCTATGTGAAGCGCACGCCGCTGGCGATCTACCGGACCCAGCACCGGGGCGGGAAGGGGCGCTCGGGCATGGCCACCAAGGAAGAGGACGCCGTCACGCGCGTGTTCTCGGCCAACACCCACACGCCGATGCTGTTCTTCTCGTCGGGCGGCAAGGCGTTCCAGCTCAAGGTGTGGCGCCTGCCGGTCGGCACGCCCACCTCGCGCGGCAAGGCCTGGGTCAACCTGCTGCCCATCGAGCCGGGCGAGAGCATCACGTCGATCCTGCCGCTGCCCGAGGACGAGGCGACGTGGGACCAATACGACGTGATGTTCGCCACGCGGTCGGGCAACGTCCGCCGCAACAAGCTCAGCGACTTCATCGGCATCAAGCGCAACGGCAAGATCGCGATGAAGCTCGACGAGGGCGACTCGATCATCGGCGTGGGCGTGTGCAACGCCGACCAGAACGACATCCTGCTGACCACCGCGCTGGGCCGCTGCATCCGCTTCGCCACCGACGAGGTGCGGGTCTTCGCCGGCCGTGATTCCACGGGCGTGCGCGGCATTCGCCTGGCCGAGGGCGACAGCGTGATCTCCATGGCCATCCTGCGCTCGGTGGAGGCGACGCCGGCCGAACGCGCCGCCTACGTGAAGCAGTCCAACGCCAACCGCCGCGCCGCCAGCGGCGAGGCAGACGACGTCGAGGACATCGCCGCGCCGGACGATGAGGAAGAAGCCGCGGGTGAAGCCGCCCTGTCGGTCGAGCGGTTCGCCCAGCTGGGGGCGGCCGAAGAGGTGATCCTCACCGTCTCGACCGAGGGCTACGGCAAGCGCAGCTCGGCCTACGAGTTCCGCCGCACGGGCCGTGGCGGCCAGGGCCTGCTGGCCCAGGACCTCACCAAGCGCGGTGGCCGCCTGGCCGCGTCGTTCCCGGTGGACGAGGGCGACCAGATCCTGCTGGTTACCGACCAGGGCCAGCTCATCCGAACGCCGGTCAGCCAGGTGCGCATGGTGGGCCGCAACACCTCGGGCGTGATCATCTTCCGCACCAGCGCGGAGGAGCATGTGGTCTCGGTCGAGCGCCTTGCCGACACCGGCGAGGACGACGCCGAGGACGCGGCGGGACCGGAAACGGGCGGCGAGGGCGATGCGCCGGCGGACGCGTAACCTGGTTCATTTACTGGCCTCGACAGCCTGAGGACCGCGGCGCACGCTTCCCGCAACAACTCGCGGGAGCTGCACGTGGGCAAGCTGGTTGCGGTGGCCTATGGCCTGGTCTGCTACATCGTGTTCTTCGGGGCGTTCCTCTACGCCATCGGCTTCGTCGACGGCCTGATTGTCCCCAAGACCGTCGACTCGGGGCCGGTTTCGGCCCTCGTCCCGACCCTCCTGATCGACGCCGTGCTGCTGGGGGTGTTCGCGGTCCAGCACAGCGTCATGGCGCGGCCGGCCTTCAAGACCTGGTGGACGCGGTTCGTGCCTCAGCCGGTCGAGCGCTCGACCTACGTGCTCCTGGCGTCGCTGGCGCTCATCCTCCTGTTCTGGCAGTGGCGGCCGTTGCCGGCGGTGGTCTGGTCGGTGGGCGGGGCGCCGGCGGTCGCGCTTTGGGTCCTGAACGCCCTCGGCTGGTTCGTGGTGCTGACCAGCACGTTCCTGATCAACCACTTCGATCTCTTCGGCCTTCGCCAGGTCTGGGCCTATGCGACGTCCGCGGCGAGGCCGGTCGCCCAGTTCCGGACGCCGCTCTACTACAAGGTCGTGCGGCACCCGATCTACCTGGGGTTCGCGATCGCCTTCTGGGCGACTCCGCACATGACCGTGGGCCATTTGATCTTCGCGGCCGGCGCCACGGGCTACATCCTGGTCGGCATCTTCCTCGAGGAACGCGACCTCGTGGCGGCCTTCGGCGAGACCTATCGCAGCTATCAGGCGAGGGTGTCGATGTTGCTGCCTTGGCTTCCGCGCGCGCGAGGGTGACGTAGCGGCCCCCACGATTTCCCTTGCCAACGCGCCGCACTGCGGCGAAAGGGCGAAGGTCGAGTTTTGGGGGATCCTGAACCGCATGACCCGCGTCGGCCTCTATCCGGGCACGTTCGATCCCATCCACAACGGCCACACCGACATCATGGGCCGCGCCGCCAAGCTGGTGGACAAGCTGGTCATCGGCGTCGCCATCAACGCCGGCAAGGGGCCACTGTTCTCGCTGGAGGAGCGGACGGCAATTGTCGAGGAGGCCGTGAACCCGTTGCGCAATCAGTGCGAGATCGTGGTCCAGCCCTTCGAAGGCCTGACCATGAGCTTCGCCCGCGAGGTGGGCGCGCAGGTCATCGTCCGCGGCCTGCGCGCCGTGGCCGACTTCGAGTTCGAGTTCCAGATGACCGCCATGAACCAGCAACTCGACCGCGAGATCGAGACGGTCTTCTTCATGGCCGATCCGCGCCACCAGGCGATCGCGTCCAAGCTGGTGAAGGAGATCGCCCAGCTCGGTGGGGACGTGACCAAGTTCGTCAGCCCGTCGGTCAAGGACCGCCTGCTGAGCAAGGTCGGCCGCGCCTAATCCGCTGGCGAAGCCACGCCGACCTCGCTACGAGGGGCGCCATGAGGTTCAAGACCGTCCTGTTCGCCGCGGCGTTTGCGGCCCTGGCCACTTCGGCCGTCGCCCAGAAGAAGGCTCCGCCCGCCCCGCCCAAGCCGGCGGGCCCCGCAGCGCCCACCGCCGCCGACTGGCGCACGCCCAACCCTGACGACGTGCTGGTGATCGACACCAACAAGGGCCGGATCATCGTGGAGATGGTCCCCGAGGTCGCGCCGCTGTGGACGACCCGCGTCCGTGAGCTCGCCAAGGACCACTTCTACGACGGCCAGACGTTCTTCCGGGTCATCGAAGACTTCATGGACCAGACCGGCGACCCCGAGAACAAGGGCACTGGCGGTTCGACGAAGCCCGACGTGAAGGCCGAGTTCCTGTTCCGCCGCGGCGCCGACATGCCCTTCGTGCTGGCGGTCGACCAGAGCGTGGCCGAGGTGGGTTTCATCAAGTCGCTGCCGGTGACCACCCAGTCGATGATGCTGGCGCCCATGACCCGCGACCAGAAGGTCTCGGGCTATGCGATCTACTGCCAGGGCGTCATGGGCGCAGCGCGCGGTCAGGAGGAGGACACGGCCAACAGCCAGTTCTTCCTGATGCGCGCCCACTATCCGCTGCTGGAGCGCCGCTACACCGCTTGGGGCCGGGTGCTTTCGGGCCAGGACGTGGTCAAGGCGATCAAGGTGGGCGAGCCCGTGCCCGACCCACAGGACAAGATGGAACGGCTGCGCCTGCTGAGCGATATGCCCGAGAATGACCGGCCGAAGATCCGCGTGATCAATCCGGCCGGAGCCTGGTTCAAGGCCGAGATCGCCCGGGCGCAAGCCGCGGGCGGCGCCAACTTCACGGCCTGTGACGTGAACATCCCTGTCGAGGTGAAATGATGGACGCCGAAAACACCCTTCTGCTGGAACTGGAAACCGGCACTGTGACGATCAAGCTGCGGCCCGACCTGGCGCCCCAGCATGTGGCCCGGATCAAGGAACTGGCCCGCGAAGGCTTCTACGACGGCGTGGTCTTCCACCGCGTGATCCCTGGCTTCATGGCCCAGGGCGGCGACCCCACCGGCACCGGCTCGGGCGGCTCGTCCAAGCCCAACCTGCCGGCCGAGTTCTCGAAGGAGCCGCACGTGCGCGGCGTCTGTTCGATGGCCCGCACGCCGAACCCGAACTCGGCCAACAGCCAGTTCTTCATCTGCTTCGACGACGCCCGATTCCTCGACAACCAGTACACGGTCTGGGGTGAGGTGACCGAGGGCATGGAGCACATCGACTCGCTGCCCAAGGGCGAGCCGCCGCGCAATCCGGGCAAGATCGTCTCGATGAAGGTCGCGGCGGACGCGTAACGCGCCATGGCCGCGCGCCTGAAGGTGTTCGTCACGTCGGACGGCCTGACCGACTACGTCGTGGCGACCACCTCCAGGCCGAAGGCCCTGGAGGCCTGGGGTAGTCACCAAGACCTCTTCAAGACCGGCCTCGCTCACGAGACCGACGACAAGGACCTCGTGAAGGCCGCCACGGGCCAGCCGGGCCAGGTGCTGAAGCGGGCGGCCGGCTCACGGGCCACACTGGCGAAGCTGAAGCCGGCCCGGGCCAAGCCCGAACCCAAGCCGACGGGCCCGTCCAAGGCGGCGCTGAAGAAGGTCGCCGAGCTGGAGGCGCGCGTCGCGTCGCTCGCCGTCGAGCAGGCGGCTGAGCGCGCGGCCCTGGAGGCCCGCCAGGCCAAAGCGCGGGACAGGCTGGACGCCCAGCTCGCCAAGGCCCGCGAGGCCCTGGAGCCGCGCTGAACTTGACGCGACGGCGTCCGCGTGCGCTTCACCTCGCCCTTCATGCAACTCGCCGACTTCGACTTCCACCTGCCCGAGGACCGGATCGCTCTGCGCCCGGCCAACCCGCGGGATTCCGCGCGCCTGCTGCTGGTGCAACCGGGCCGGGGGCTGCAGGACCTCCAGGTCCGCGACCTGCCGGGACTGCTGCGCGCCGGCGACGTCCTGGTGGTCAACGACACCCGCGTGATCCCCGCGCGCCTGAAGGGCGTGCGCATGCGCGGCGAGAGCCGGATCGCGGTCGAGGCGACCCTGCACCAGGCGCGCTCGGGCCACGTCTGGACCGCCTTCATGCGGCCGGGGAAGAAGCTGGCCGTCGGCGACCGCGTCCTGTTCGGCGAGACCGACGACCGCGCCTGCCTGCTAGGCAGCCTGGACGCCACCGTCCAGGCCAAAGGGGAGGGGGGCGAGGTCACCCTGGCCTTCGACCTCTCGGGCCCGGACCTGATGGCCGCCATCGCTGAGCGCGGGATGATGCCCCTGCCGCCCTACATCGCCGCCAAGCGCGGCGAAGACGAGCAGGACCGCTCCGACTACCAGACCGTCTACGCCGCTGAGGACGGCTCTGTGGCCGCGCCGACCGCCGGCCTGCACTTCACCCCCGACCTGATGGCCCGTCTCGAGGCCATGGGCGTGACGTTCGAGCGCGTCACCCTGCACGTGGGGGCCGGCACCTTCCTGCCGGTGAAGGTGGACGACATCTCCGAGCACAGGATGCACGCCGAGTGGGGCGAGGTGGACGCCGAGACCGCCGATCGCCTGAACGCCGCCCGCGCCGCCGGGGGCCGCATCGTCTGTGTCGGCACGACCTCGTTGCGCCTTCTGGAGAGCGCCGCCGACCCGGACGGCAAGATTCGCCCCTTCAGCGCCGAGACCGCGATCTTCATCACGCCTGGCTACCGCTTCCGCGTGGCCGACGGGCTGATGACCAACTTCCACCTGCCGAAATCGACGCTGTTCATGCTGGTCTCGGCCTTCGCAGGCCAGGAGACCATGCGCGCCGCTTACGACCGCGCCATCGCCACCGGCTACCGGTTCTATTCCTACGGCGATTCCAGCCTGCTCTGGCGGGCCGCCTGATGGCCGGCTTCCCGTTCAAGATCGCCGCCACCGACGGAAAAGCCCGTACCGGCGTGCTCTCCACTCCGCGCGGCGAGATCCGCACGCCGGCCTTCATGCCCGTGGGCACCGCCGGCACCGTCAAGGCGCTGACCGTCGAGCAGGTGGCCGCCACGGGCGCGGACATCCTGCTGGGCAACACATACCACCTGATGCTGCGGCCGACGGCCGAACGGGTGAAGCGGCTGGGCGGGCTGCACCGGTTCATGCGCTGGGAGAAGCCGATCCTCACCGACTCGGGCGGCTTCCAAGTCATGTCGCTGTCGAAGATCTCGAAGGTCACTGAGGACGGCGTCACCTTCCAGAGCCACATCGACGGCAGCCGCCATGCGCTTTCGCCCGAGCGGTCGATGGAGATCCAGGCCGATCTCCTGGGCTCCGACATCGTCATGCAGCTCGACGAGTTGGTAGCCCTGCCGGCCACGCCGCAGAAGGCCGCCGACGCGATGCGCCGCTCGGCCCGTTGGGGACAGCGTTCAAAGAACGCGTTCGGCGAACGTGACGCGCAGAACCTGTTCGGCATCCAGCAGGGCGGGCTCGACCCGGCCCTGCGCGGGGAGTCCGCCGAGCGCCTGCAGGAGATCGGCTTCGACGGCTACGCGATCGGCGGCCTGGCGGTGGGCGAGGGCCACCAGGCCATGTGCGAGGTGCTGGACTTCGCCCCAGGCATGCTGCCGGTCCAGCGGCCCCGCTACCTGATGGGCGTCGGCAAGCCGATCGACATCGTGGAGGCGGTGTACCGCGGCGTCGACATGTTCGACTGCGTCCTGCCCACCCGCTCGGGCCGCCACGGCCAGGCCTGGACGTGGGACGGGCCGATCAACCTGAAGAATGCGCGCTTCGCCGAGGACGACAGCCCGCTGGACGCCGCCAGCACGGTCTCGGCCAGCCGCGACTATTCCAAGGCCTATCTGCATCACCTCGTGAAGGCCGATGAAATCCTGGGCCAGGTGCTGCTCTCCTGGCACAACCTGGCCTTCTTCCAGGCGCTGATGGCGCAGATGCGCTCCGCCATCGCCGCCGGGACGATGACTCAGTTCCGCGACGCCTTCGCCGCGCGTCAGCCTGGGGCCGCTAGCGGATCGGATATTTCGGCGTGAAGGTGCTCTTGGTCGGTGGCTTGCCGGAGGTCGCCGCCGCCTGCTTCTGCTCCACGATCGCCGCCTTTTCGTGCGACGGCGTCGCCGGCGGGGTGCAGCCCTTGGACTCGCCCAGGCCCTTAAGGTAGGCGCGGCGCACATTGCCGGCCACGATGGCGGACTGCACCAGCCTGTCGTGCGCCTCGGCCCCCGAGAGCTTGCGCACGAAGCCGCGGAACGGGATCGCGTCCGACGCCAGGTCGCCGGCCACGCCGAGGGCCGTCGACTTGCCGCGGTCCATCAGGTTCTCGTCGCTGACCGGCACCTTGTCGATGTCGGGCCCCAGCGCCTCGTCCAGCGGCCGGATCAGGGCGACCAGGGCCGGGCACTTGAAGCTCTTCGGCGGCCGCGAATAGGGATCGTCCAGCGCCTGCAGCAGCACCTCGGGGATCTTGGCCCGCACCACGTTCAGGTCGCGCAGCGGTGCGCTGGCGGCGCCCTGGACGCTCTCGCGCTTGAGCTGGTCCGACGTCTTCATCTGGTTGGCTGGATCGGGCGGCGGCGGCGGCGGGTCGATCTTCTTGGGCGCGGCCTTTGCGGCCGGCGCCTTGGCCGCGGGTTTCGTCTGGGCTGCAGCCTGGCCCGCGAGGCCGGCGGCGACCGCCGCGACGACGATCATCTTGAGGACGGACGAGCGCATGACCCCTCCAACATACGCCAGCATGCGGCGCTGTTAAGGCCGAGCCTGCGGAAGCGCGTTTGACTTTCGCTTGATGCTCCCGCGCGCAGGCAAGTGAAGTGGACGCCGGTTCGCCGCCCGAATGGCGCGCTCCAAAACCTGGAGTGCGCGCGACCGCAAAACCGGCTTCCACTTTTACTGCGCGCACTCTAGGTTCCGCCCCCTTCGCCGCACGGTTCGCTGAGCCGCGCGATGAGGGCCGGTAGCTCAGTGGTAGAGCATCCGACTTTTAATCGGATGGTCGTGAGTTCGAACCTCACCCGGCCTACCATCCTGCTTCGCCCGTGGGCTTCGCAGGACCGTCTCCCGCCGCTCCCCGAAACGAAAGGGCCGGCGGGCGTTTCTCACGCGCCGCCGGCCCCTCGCGCCCCACCATAGAGCGAATTTTCGTCAGTCGTTGCCGCCGCCCTTGGCCAAGTAGTTGTCGAGGGCCTGGCGGGCCACGGTCTTGCAGCCGCTGGCCTCGGCGACGCGGACGATGTCGTCCAGGGTCGTCAGGGTCTCCACGGCGGGGCAGATGCCGCCGCGGCGGGCCCCGAAGGTGCGGCCGGTGGGCGGCGGTTCGACCAGGGCGCGCAGGGTCTCGAAGCGGGCGCTGTCGGCCGAGGCCAGCTTGGCTCCCGGGACCGTCGCGCCGGCGGCGCCGCCCTTCAGCGTGATGACCTCGCCCGACGCCCGCATCAGGGTCAGCGTCTTGCCCGCGCCCAGCGCCACCTTGGCGCCGGCGTCGAAGGCCTGGCCGCGCTTGATGGCCGGGTCGGTGGAGCCCACCGCGATGTAGTCGCTGGCCGCGGCAACGCCGCCGACCGCGAGAGAAAGAGCAAATCCGATCAGTAGCTTACGCATCTATATCTCCCCCGAGGGATATTTGGCGCCGGTCCCGTGTCACGCCTGGGACTACCACATCAAGGCCGTGAACGACACCTGAACACCGACCTTCGCCGTCATGTACGCGGCGTTGTGACGCGCAGACGCAACAGGCCGAATTTCGCGAGCCAGACCAGCCCGCGCTCCACGAACGGCCGCCGCTCGGGCGCAGTGGCGACGAGAAGCTGCGCGACCGTCTGCGGGCCGTCGGCCAGCAGGGCCAGGATCGCCAGCGCCTCGTCCAGGCTGGGCAGCCGCGCCGCCTCGACCCGCGCCGAGGGATGCCCCAGCAACGCGGCGACTTCGTCGGCGGCGACCGGGTGGGCGAGGGCGACGGTGTCCGCGTGCGCCAGGGGCGCCGTGGGGTAGGCGGCGAACATCCGAAACGGGTCGGGGCGGTGGGGATGCTCCAGGGCCGCTTGGGCGGGCGCCGAGAGCCGGCGGCGGCGCAGCTCGGCCCACAGCGCCTGGTACTGCGGGATCACCACCCGCCAGTCGAACGCCTCGCGGGCGCGGGCCTGGCCGGCCTGGCCCATGCGCTCGCGCAGGTCGGCGTCGGCGAACAGGGTGGTCAGCGCCTCGGCCGCCTCGGCGATGTCGGCGGCCGCGAACATCGAAACCGCGGCGGCGTAGCTCTCGTAACTTAGGAGGTGGTGCGCATGGACATAGGCGAGGTCGCCGCCCAGGCCGGGGCGCGGCGCGGTCGTGGCGACGCGGAACCCGTCGACGCCGTGGCGGACGGTGTCGCGATAGCCGTCCCAGTCGCTGACGACACAGGGCAGGCCCGCGGCCATGGCTTCCACCGGCGTCAGGCCGAAGGTCTCCTGGATGTTGTCGGACAGCGACAGGAAGACGTCCGCCGCCGAGGCGATCTCGTCGCGCGTCGTGGCCAGGGTGTCGGGCGCCTCGCGGATCACGACGTTGGGGGCGAAGGCGCCGGCCGCCTCGCGCCACGCGGCCTCCTCCTCGGGCCGCCGGCCGCCGCCGAACATCAGCCAGTAGACCGGCCGTCGCAGGCGCCGCGCCGCCTCCTGCAGGGCTAGCGCCATGGGGACGGGGTGCATCTTCGTGGCCAGGCTGAAGCGGCCCATGTGCAGGGCGCAGGGGGCGTCGACCGGGATGTCCAGCCGCGCCCGCCACCGGGCCCGCAGGCCGGGGTCGCGGCGGAAATCGCCGGTGTGGACGCCCAGCGGAATGGTCACCAGCTGGGCCGGCGGGATGCGCGTGGCGCCGAACCGCTCCTGCAGATAGGCCGCGGCGGATTCCAACAGCGTTTCCACAGCCTTACGGCCGGATTCTGACGTGCAGACCAGCGCGTCCCAGGGCTCCACCGGCGCCGAGAGCAGGCCCGTCAGCTCGTCCAGGATGTAGGTTTCGGCGATGGTGTGGGTGACGCCCGTGACCGACCAGGCGTGGCCGCCGAACGTCCGCCGCGCCCAGGCCTCGCGGCGCAGCTCGGGCGTTGGGATGTGCACCCCGCCGGCCTGGGCGAGACCCGCCCGGTCGCTGCGGCCCAGCCAGGTGACCGGCCGGTCCGTCCCGCCCAGCCGCGTGATCAGCGCCTCGAGCGCTTCCAGCGGCTCCTCGGCCACGTTCCAGAAGTGGAACCGCTCCACCTCCGCGTAGCGCAGCCAGCCGCGCAGGAAGCCCTCGCCCGCGGAATGGCGGCCCATCGGACGCGGGCCGGAGGCGTCGTAGGCCTCGGTGCTGAGCTGGATGGCGGCGTTGGTCACGCCGCCGCCTTAGCGCGTGGCCGTCTGGACCGCCACGCCCGGCATCGGCCGCGAGCCGTCGCCGACGATCGTGAACGGCGCCCAGAAGTAGGGATGCGAGAACTGTTCGCTCTGCTGCAGGGCGACCTGGGCGCGGGCCATGGCGCCGGCCTGGTTGCCCGATGTGGCCGAGAACATCCCCGTCATCAGCCGCACCGTCGCCACCGAGTCCACCGACCAGTGCGAGACGATCAGCGAGCGGCCGCCCGCATAGATCACCGCGCGCGTCAGCCCGCCAAGCGCCTCGCCGCCGCCCTGCAGGCCGCTGGAGGCGGCGTCGCCGCCGGCGCCGCCGGTGTCGCAGGCCGACAGCACGACCAGGTCGGCGTCGAGCTTCAGGTCCAGGATCTCGCTGGCGTCGAGCAGGCCGTCGGAATCGCCGATGCCGACGGACGTCATCAGCGCCGGCTCCGGCAGGCAGGCCGACGGCTGCGGAAGCAGGCCATGGGTGGCGAAGTACAGGACCTTGTAGTCCGCGAGGTCGCGCCGCGACTTCACCGAGGCGTCGGTGAAGGCCGAGCCGGTGACGATCTGCTCGCCCTGGTTCCCGGCGATGCTGGCGCCCACCTGGCGCACCTCGTCGGCGGTGTCGGGCAGGGCGGGCATCTGCAGCAGCGCCAGGCGGGTGTTCTCGCAGACGTTGCTGATGTCGCGCTCGCTGCGCAGGCTGACCGTGCGGCGCACGACCGAGGAATAGGCCTGCGGATCCGAGCGGCGCGGCGCCGACGGGTCGGCGAAGCCCAGGAAGCTCTTGCCGGCCTTGGACGGCGCGAAAGCGCGCGACTGCATGAACGAGGCGGCCGACAGCACCAGCGCGGAGTCCACCTTCGCGCCCAGCCAGGCCACCTTGCGGTAGTCGGGGTCGGCGCCGGCGGCCAGGCCCGCGGTCACGGCCGAGGGATCGGCGGTCACCAGCGTCCCCACGGGCAGCGAGATCAGCGCGCCATCCGGTTCGTAGACCAGGTGCTTGGCGGCCATGATCTCAGAGGCGACGGGGCCGAACAGCTGCTGGAACAGCCTGTGCGCGCCGGCCACGTCGAAGGCGGGCAGGGTGTCTTCGGCCTCGAACGGCGCACGCAGGCGGCGCACGGCTGCGCCGGCCGTTCCGCGGTTCAGCTCGATGGCGTAGGGCTTCGCGCCCGTCGGTGTGACCAGGAGGCCGTAGCCGCGAGTGTCGAGCAGCAGGATCTTGGCATAGACCTCGTCGGGTCCCAGCGACTTCTGCAGGTCGGCCAATTTGGCCTCGGACGAGACCAGTTGGGCATAGCGCGGGTTGGCGGCCAGCAGCTGGGCTTCCAGCCCGTCGGCCTGGGTCTGCAGGGCCTTTAGCCGCGCCTCGAGGTCGGCGCGGGCCTGGCCCTCGAAGGTGTTGGCGGCCTGCAGGTTCGCCGCCTGCGCCTCGGTGGCGCGCAGCTCGCGCCGCGTGTCCTCCAGCGCCCGGACGAGGCCGGTGACGGCGCTGTCGCCAGAGGCCACCCGGGCCGCCAGCTTGGAGACTGTCTGGGCGGTAGCGTTCGAGACCACGCTGGCCGCCGCCTCGAAGAAGCGGGCCTTGTAGGCGTCGGCCTTGGCCGGGTCGCTGCCGATGCGCTTCAGCAGGAGGTCGAAGTAGGGCGCAGCGTCGTCGGCCGAGGCGCCTAGCGCGCCCCGCTGGGCCTGGAACAGCTCGAACGCCCGGGCGTAGGTGTCGAGCGCGGCCTCCTCCTGGCCGGCGCGGGCCTGGGCGCGGCCCAGGTCGAGCAGCAGGCCGCCCTCGGCCGCCGTGCCCGCGTGGCGCAGGCGGATGGTGCGCAGGGCCTCGTTGTACTTGCCGATGGCCTGGCCGGGCTGCCCTGAGTCCATGTCGATCTCGGCCAGGTCGGCAGAGATGCGGGCGCGCAGCCACACGTTCAGGGCGCCGTTCGCCTCGGCCGAGGTCAGGGTGCGGCTGGCCCGCGCCAGCGCCTCGCGGGCCCCGGCAGAGTCGCCCTGGGCGGCCAGGGACGAGCCCATGACCTCCAGCGCCTGGGCGTCCTGCACGGCCAGCCGGTCGGTGGTGGTGACGCGGCTGCCGCCCATCACGTCGCGGCCGCCGGGGCGGTTGTTGAGGGCCGAAGCCAGGTCGCCGCCGATGGCGAGCCCGTCGGCTCCCTGCGTCACGGTCGGGCCGGCGACGGCGATGCCGCGGGCCGCGCGCACCTCGTCGCTGGCCTTCAGCGCCGCCTGCGCGGCGGTCACCGCGTCGGCGAAACGGCCGGCGTTGCGCAGGTGCAGCGCGCGGTAGGTGCGGGCGCGGGCGGCCAGCAGCGGATCACCCGCGGCGACCACCTGGGCGTCAGCGTCCTTGAACAGCCGGTCCGCCTCGGCGAAGCGGCCGTTGTTCGAGACGTTCAGCGCCAGGTTCAGCAGCGCCTCGCCCATCTCGGCCGGCGGCGCGCGCCGCGCCTCCGCATCGGCGACCAGGGCCTGGAAGTCGGTCTCGGCCTCCTCGAAGCGCCACTCGTTGTTCTGGACATAGGCGCGGGCGCGCAACCGGTTGGGGTCGGTCGCCGCGGCGGCCTGCGAGCGGGCGAGGCCGCCGGTGGCTCCGCCGAAGTCGGCGGCGATCTCGGCGCTGGCGGCCGAGGTCTGCACCTGCGACATGGCCGGCGGCTTGGCGGCGCCCGCCACGACCTTCAGGCCGGTCTCCAGCACGTCGGCAATCTGGGCCGCGCCCTCGGCGGCGTAGACCTGGCCGCCCTTGTCGGTGACGTATGCGACGTAAGGCGCCTTGCCGGCGGCGCTGTGGCAGGTGCGGCGGCCCACCGAACCCAGGCCGGCGAGGGCGGCTGACTTCGGGTCGGCGCACTCGGCGCGGGCGGCCAGAGCCGTCTGCCAGAGGCCGGCGTCGGCGCTCTTCGGCAGGGCGTAGAGGCGGCCCAGGCTGCCCTCCCAGCCGCGGCAGCGGATGCTCCAGGCGCGACGGCCGGCGCCCTGCACCACCGGGTCGTCGTAGTCGCGCACGGCCTGGCAGACCGCGCCCGAGGCGGCGCTCTGGCCCAGCGGGATAAGGTCGGCGCGCGTTTGGGCGCCGGCGAGGGTGGGGAGCGCCGCCAGCATGACTGCGCCGCCCGCGCCCAGGAGAAGGCTCTTACGGATCATTTCGACTGCCTGCGCTTGCGCCAGATTTCCTCGCTGCCCGTGCCGGTGACCACCGGGTCGGTGACGATGTCGTCGCTGGGCGGCTCGGAGAGGGTGAGCAGCACCGGCGGGCTGGTCAGGGCCTCGGCCCCCAGGGCGTCGACGGTGGCGTCGGTGTCGTCGCCCAGCCGGTCGCGCGCCGTCAGCACGCCCGAGCTCATGTCGCCGGTCCCGCCGCCCGAGGCGGGCGTGGAGATGACCGGGCAGTTGCTGGTGCCCACGTCGCACGCGTTGAAGCGGTACTGGGCGCCGTCGGGCCGCGAGATCGGATTGCCGTTGGTGTCGACCACGGCGAAGCTGATGCCGCTGCCCAGCGCCGAGCCGGTCACGACCCGTCCGTCCGCGCCGGCGGCGGCGCCCCACAGCTCCACGATCCGCGGCGGATCGATGATCAGCGCCGGGTTGAACGCGCCGGTGAAGAACAGGCCCGCCGTGCCGCCCGAGCCGACCGGGGCGGTGTTCTGCTGCACCGCCTTGCCGTCGGCCGAGACCTCGAGCCGCCCGGTCGCGACGAACACCTTGCCCACCTCGTCGCCGACGGGGGCCGAGCCGGCGGGCTGGCCCGCGGCGATGTCGATGGCGCTGATCGGCGTGCCCTGGATCAGGCTGATGAACCGCTGCGACCCGAACAGGATGTCCTGCCGCGCCGCCAGCCGCACCTCGTTGAACGCCCGCACCCCGGTGTAGTTCGCGCCGTTGTTGGCGAACGTCGCCGCGCCCAGCGCGCCGGTGACCAGGATCGAGGCCGGCCGCCAGCTGAGGTCGTTCGCGTCCCCGATGCGCAGGGTCCCGCCGCTGGCCGTGGGCGCGACGACGCCCTGGACCATGGCGCTGTTGCCCGAGCCCACCAGGAAGACGACGTTCGGCGTGTTCGCGGTGTTGATGTTCAGCGTCTGCAGGGTCAGGTCGCCGCGCGCCGAGCCCGTCGTCGAGCCGGCGTAGAACCGGGTCTGGCCGGTCACGCGCAGTTGGCCGAAGTCGGCGCCGTCGAACACGAAGCCCGAGCCGGCGGCGTCACCGCCCACCCGCATGGCCCCGCCCTTGGACTCGATCTGGGCGTTGGGAGCGGTCAGGAGGCCGGTCAGGTCCAGGTCGCCCGCCACGATGCGGATCGAGTTGGCCGCCGTCGTCGCGCCCAGCGACGCCTTGCCGGCCACGTCCAGGATCAGGTTGCGGCCGGCGGTCAGCGGCGTGCTGGACGTGAAATTGCCCGGCGAGGTGATGGAGAGGTCGCGCGGGACCGTGCTGATCGTGCCGCCCAGCGACAGCGACGAGCCCTGTACGATCAGGTCGCGCCCGGTCTTGAAGCTGGCCGTGGTCACGCCGCCGTTCGTGGCGCGCAGGGTCAGGTCCTCGCTCGCCGAGACGTTGCCGGCGGTCACCGTGGCGCCCACCAGCGAGACCGAACCCGCGTCGGCCCGCACGTCGGCCACCTTCAGCGCGCCTGCGGCGCTCACCGAGACGTTGCGCACGGCGCTGATCGAGTTGGTCAGCGTGAAGTCGCCCGTGGTGCTGCCCACGGAGAGGTCGCGGCCGGCGCGCACGGAGTCCAGCGTCACCGTCGGCGCCCGCAAGGTCGCGTCGCGCTCGGCGGTGACCGAGAACGCGCCCGGCGTGCCGGTCACCTCGACCACGGCGTCGCGGCCGGCCATCACGCTGACGGTCGTCGCGCCGGTGAGCGAGGCGGTCCCGCCGCCCAGCTTGGCGTCGAGGTCAGTGGACTGCACCTGCACGACCCGGCCGTTGGCGGCCTTGTCCGGGTTGCCCGCGAACTCGATGCCCACGATATCCTCGCCGGCGCCCGTCAGCGTGGCCGAGCCCAGCGAGGCCGTGCCGTGGGTGGCGATCACATAGATGTCGTCGCCGGCGGTCGCTGTGCCGACGCTGGCGTCTCCGCCCGTCGCCACGACGTAGAGGTCCCCGGCGGTGGTGACCGTGCCGATCTTCACGCTGGTCGCCTGGCCGAACACCTTTGGCGCGGTGATAACGCCGACGTCGACCGCGCCGCGCAGGTTCACGCTGCCGCCGGCCGTGACCGTGTCGATGTGGCCCGAACCCAGGTCCAGGGTGATGTTCTGCGGAGCCGACAGGGTGATAGCGCCGGAGACGTCGCCGCCGGCGTCGCCCACGGTGATGTTCTGGCCCGAGGTGACGGTCAGCCCCTTGGGCGCCGTGATGTTCTCCAGGCGCACGTCGGTCTTGCCGGTGATCACGCCCTGGCTCATGGCGCCGACGCCCGCCAGGGCGACCTCGCCCACGGTCGAGGCGACGTTGAAGGCGCCGTTCGACACCAGCGCGTTGCCCTTCACCTGGCCGCCTTCCACGTTGAGGTCGCGCGCGGCGGTGACCCGGCCCAGCTCGATGCTGGCGGTCGCGGCGATCTTCGTGTCGCGGCCGGAGCTGATCGACGAGATCGCGGTCGGGTCGAACAGGGTGGAGACCAGGGTCACCTCGTCGAGGTCCACGGGCCCCACCGGCGCGCCGAAGCCGTTGCCGCACGTGCGGGTCTCGGCGCAGCGCGCGGCCTCGTCCTCGTCCTGCTGGATCGTCGTCGGATCGACGAACTCCTCGGCCGGCCGCGGCCACGGCCGGGCGATCACACGGCCGTACTGGTTGATCTTCAGGTCGCGCGAGGCGTTTGCCTTGTTGAGGTAGATGTCGGTGGTCGACACGCCGCTCAGCGTCGGCGCGGCCTGACGGTTGGCGATGCCGCCGCCGCCCGAGAGGATGATGTCCCCACCGTCGGCCTTGGCGGCCTGCGCCGTCACCAACCCGTCGATATTGATGACCGCCGTGCCGATCGCGCTGCGGTTCACGGCCGCGACGAACACCGAATTGGCCCGCGTCTCGCCCCCCAGGTCGAGGGCGATGTCGCCGTCGGCGCCGCTGCTGGCGTCGGGCACGATGAAGTCCACGAGGTCGAAGTCGCCGCCCGCTCCGGCGTTGAGACGGATCTGGAAATTGCGCGCCGAGCCGTAGAGCACGCTGCCCTCGGTGGCGCTGACCAGCGCGTTGCCGCGGGTCTGCACGGTCGGCCCCATCAGGGCCACCATGCCGCCGTGCGCGGTCATGGTCGCGTCGGCCAGGACCATGACCCGCGCCCCGGCGATATTGTCGCTGCCGCTGAACGAGAACAGGGTCGAGGACGGGTCGAGGAAGCTGGCCTTGTCGGGCGTGCCGATGGCCACGAGGATGCCGCCGGCGTCGACCTTCGAGCCCTTGCCGAAGATGATGCCGTTGTTGGCCGCGAACCAGATGTTCCCGCCCGCCTGGCCGCCGACCTTGCCCTCGACCGAGCCTTCGATCTTGTTCTGCTGCAGGCCGGTGATCCGGTTCAGGACGATCCAGTTCTTCGCCCCGAAATTGAAGGTGACGCTCTCGTCGGGCTTCAGGTTGAAGCCGGTCCAGTTCAGCACCGTGCGCGAAGCGCCCAGCGTCACGTCCATGTGGGTGTCGGTGGTGACGATCGTCGGCTGGGCGCCGCCGGCGCTGACCTCGGGCAGGCCGCCGCCGGTGGGCAGCGCCGCGGCGGGCAGGGGCAGCAGGCTGAGGCCGCAGAGGGCGCCGCAGAGCGCGGTGCGCGCGAACAAGCCCCGCCGTCGGGCGGGCTGGAGGTCGGTCGGGATGGAAGCGGACATCTTACTCTCTCCCTTCCGCGTCACAGCAGGCTGGCCGTGAGCTGGATCAGCACACGGTCGCCCGGCTTCGCGCCGCCCGGATTGGTGGCGTGCAGCGGGTGGGCATAGGTGACTTCCAGGTTGGCGCGGTTGAACAGCCGGAACACCGTCCCCACGCCGATCGAGGTCAGGCTGCGATCCTTCTCGAGGCCGGTGAGGGACGTCCTGTTGTTCACGACGTAGCCCGCGTCCACGAACGCATACGGCGCGGCCAGCACCTTCGGATGCAGCTGCAGCGGGCCGTAGCGAAGCTCGAAGGCCGCCGCGACGCCCTTGTCGCCCAGGAGCGCCGCCGGGTCGTAGCCGCGCCCGACCGTCAGGCCGCCCAGCGACATCTGCTCGTAGGGCAGCAGCACGCTGCCGGAATACTGCGCCTGGGCGCGGACCTGCGCCGTCAGCCGCTGGGACAGCACCATGTCGCCGCCGCCTTGGGCCTTCAGCACCCAGGCGTCGGGCTTGCCCGCCGCGCGGGTCAGGGCGGGATCGCCGGCGTCGCTGGCGCCGAGGATCGAGACGCCGCGGCGGAGCGCGAGGCCGCCGGTCAGCAGGAGCGGCTTCTGGTCGACCTCGGTGCGGTAGTCGCCGTCCGCCCGGGCGTAGAGCACCCGCAACTTGTCGCGGCTGAGCAGGCCGAAGCCGCCGGCGTCGGTCTTCTGGTCGATGACGTCGAGCCCGCCGGCCACGTTCAGGTTCTGGCTGCGCGAGCGCAGCAGCGGGTAGGCCAGTTCCAGGTTGCCCACGATCGAGCGGCTCTTCAGGTCGAGCGGCTTCAGCGCCGCGCCGGGCCGGCTCTCGCCGTAGGTGAAGGCGCCGCGCGCCGTCAGGCCCTCGGACCCGAACCGCGCGCTCTCGGCGATCTGCACCAGCCACTGCTCGTTGGAGTCCAGCGTGTGGAACGCCGTCAGCGAGGTGCTTTCGCCATAGGCCGTGTAGCCGGCCAGTTCGGCCCGCACGAGACCGCCCCAGCGGCCGGCGGCCTTCGAGCCCGTATTGGTGACGTTCGCGATGGCCTGTGGGCCGTCCTTGCTGACGGTCAGGTCGATGTCGACCGCGCCGCGTTCGGCGCTGGTCGAGGGCCGCACCGCGGCGCGCACGCGCAGGCCGGGGATGTCGGATGCGAGCAGCAGGTAGCGCTGGGCCTTGGCCATGTCGAAGGGCTTCATGCCCCGCAGCTTCTCGGCGTAGCGTTCCACGGCCGCCTGGGCGGGGCCGACGTCGCCGCGCACGCGCACGTTGACGACGTGAGCCTCGATCACGTCCAGCACCAGCGCGCCGCCGGCGATCCGCTGTTCCGGAATCTCGACGCGCGCCAGGACGCCATTGTCGAAGACGATGCGCGCGGCGCGGTCGCGGATGCGGCAGATCACCGACACCGGCTGTGGCTTGCCTAGATAGTCCGCGTAGGCCTCGCGCAACTGGGCCTCGCTGACGGCGGTCGCGCCGCGGAAGGCGACGCTGTTCAGCGTCATCTGGACGTCTGACGTTTCGAGCGGGCAGGGGCCGGGAGGCTCGGGCGCGAAGGCGCTGGCGGCGCGCGACGGCGCGGCGCGCGAGACGCGGGCGTCCGGGTTCAGTTCGGCGGCGCTCGTGCCCGGCGTGGCGGGCGTCTGGGCCCAGGCCATGGCCGGCGGCGTCAGCGCCGTGGTCGCCAGGGCGGCGATGCCGATACGCGCGCACACGCCGCCTCGAAGAGCGCTGTTGCGGCGCCCGATCATACTCTGCCCCCCACGGTAGATTCCTTGCGTCTTAGCTCTCGTAGAGCGCGATGTTAAGTACGGACGCCTGGCGCGAGAGGACGCACATGGTGAAGGCGCCGTTAGGGATAATCGGTCGGTTAGCAATCTATTCAGGCTACCGAAGCTCCACTGACCTCGCTAAGATTCGCCGCGTGTGCGTGCCGGGGGAGGGCCGATGGGGGAGGGACGAACGTCGCGTGTCATCGGCGCGCTCTGCGCCGCCGCCGTTCTTGCGATCGGCGGGCTCGCGATCGGCATGGGCCGCTCCGCTACGGCGGCGCCGGAGACCTCGGCCAGCGCAACCCATGAGGGTGTCGCCTCGTGCGCGGGCTCGACCTGCCACAGCCGCCAGGTCGATTCCGGCATCAACATTCGCCAGAACGAGCTGATCACCTGGCAGGATCCGTCCAGCGTGGCCGGCGCCCACAGCCGCGCCTACCGCGTGCTCTACGAGGCCCGCGGCCAGGCGATCATCCGCAAGATGGGCCTGGACGACGGCGGCGTCGCCCGCCAGTGCCTGGGCTGCCACGCCGATCCCGGCGCCCAGCGCGGCCCACGGTTCCAGATTTCCGACGGTGTCGGCTGCGAGGCCTGCCACGGCGGCTCGGGCGCCTGGCTCGCCAGCCACCGCACGGTCAGCGGCACCCACGCCGACAACATCTCGCGCGGCATGCGCGCGCTCGAGAACCCGAAGGTGCGCGCGGGCGTCTGCCTCGACTGCCACTTCGGCGGGAACAAGCCCGGCCAGTTCGTCAGCCACGAGATCATGTCGGCCGGCCACCCGCGCGTGGCCTTCGAGTTAGACCTGTTCTCCAGCCTGACCCAGCACTGGGACGTCGACGCCGACTACGTGAAGCGCAAGACCTACGCCGGCGGCGTGAAGACCTGGGCCGTCGGCCAGGCGCTGGCGCTGGACCGCGCCCTGACGCTCTACGGCCAGCCCGGCCGGAACACCGGAGCGTTCCCCGAGCTCTACTTCTTCGACTGCCACGCCTGCCACCGGCAGATCTCGGACGACCCCAAGGCCCGCCCGCAGTGGCAGGCCAACCCGGGCCGCCCGATCCCGTCCGGCACGCCGCCGTTCAACGACGAGAACATGATCATGCTCTCGGCGGCGGCGAAGGTGGTGGCCCCCGGGCTCGCGGCGCGCCTCGACACCGACAGCCGCGCGTTCCACGCCGCCCTGGCCCGCGACCGCTCGGAATCGATCCGCGCCGCCGTCAAGCTGGCCGGCACGTCCCGCGCGCTGGCCGACGCCTTCGCGGCCCGCAGCTTCTCGCGCGCCGAGACCCTGGCCATCGTCGACGTGGTGCTCCAGGGCGAGATCGCACGGCGCTACACCGACTACGCCGGCAGCGCCCAGGCGGTGATGGCCGCGGACACGCTGCTGAACGCCCTGGTGAAGTCGGGCCAGGTGGACCCGGGCGCCGCGGCGCGCATCCGGCCCAACCTCGACCGCGCCTACGCCCAGGTGCGCGATCCCAACAGCTATCGTCCTGACGCGTTCCGGGCCTCCCTGGCCCAGGTCGCCCAGGCCGCGAGGTCGCTGCGATGAAGTCTGGAATGCGCTGGGCCGTGTCTCTGGCCGCGTTGGCGCTGGCGTCCTGCGGCGGTGGCGGAAGCAACGGTGACGGCGGAACAACGACGCCACCACCGACCACGCCGCCGCCGTCGACCCCGGCCTACACCTTGCCGGCGGCGCAGAACCTGACGACGGCCGACGTCCAGCAGGTGATCGCCCAGGCGGTCGCCGAGGCGAAGGCCCGCAACCTGCCGGCCGTGATCGCCGTGACCGATCGGGTCGGCAATGTGCTCGCCGTCTATTCCATGACCGGCGCGCGGCCGACGATGACGCTGCGGCCGGCGCCCAATGGCCAGAACATGGATGTCCAGGGCCTGGTGGCTCCGGCCGCCGCCGGCGCGATCGCCAAGGCTATTACCGGCGCCTACCTGTCCTCGGGCGGCAACGCCTTCTCGACGCGGACCGCCAGCCAGATCGTGCAGGAGCACTTCCCTCCGGCGCCGTCGACCGTGGGGCTTGAGGGCGGGCCGCTGTTCGGCGTGCAGTTCTCGCAACTGCCTTGCTCGGACGTGGTCACCCGCACGGCGGCCACCACGATCGGGCCCCGCCGCTCGCCTCTGGGACTCTCGGCTGACCCGGGCGGCTTCCCGCTCTACAAGAACGGCGTGCTGGTAGGCGGCGTCGGGATCATGGCCGATGGCGACTACGGCTTCGACAAGAATATCCTCGACACCGACGACGATGCGGAGGAGGCCATCGCCTACGCCGCCGCCACCGGCTTCGACGCGCCCGCCGAGATCCGCGCCGAGCGGGTCACGGTCGATGGCACCTCGCTGCGCTTCAGCGACGCCACCGCTGCCGGCCTGCGCAGCGTGCCGGCCAGTGCGCCGTCGTTCGCAAGCCTACCGGCCGGCACGGGCGCGTTCACCTCGGTCACCGGCTACTACGCCGGCGGCGGCGCCCTCGCGGGGGCGACCTATGGGACCGAGGCCTCGGGACTCCGGCTGGCCACGACGTCCGAATTCTCCATCGCCAGCGCCATGGTGCTCAGCAACGGCTCGGGCGCGAACCGCTTCCCGATCCGAGGCGGCACCGACGCCGCCGACGGCCTGACCCCGCTCAGCGAGGCCGAGGTTCGCGCGGTGCTGGAAGAGGCCTTCACGGTCATGAGCCGCGCGCGGGGCCAGATCCGCCGTCCCCTCGACAGCCGGGCCCAGGTCTCGATCAGCGTCGTCGATAGCCGCGGGCAGATCCTGGGCATCGTACGGGCGCCGGACGCGCCGATCTTCGGCATCGACGTCTCCGTCCAGAAGGCGCGGACCACCGCCCTGATGTCCGGAACCTCCGCCGCAACCGACCTGCTGGGCGATCCGAGCGCCGACGTGCGCGGCTTCGTGCAGAAGGTGAGGGACTTCCTTCCCGACCCGACGGCCTTGACGGGCAAGACCGCCTTCGCCGCGAAGTCGATCGGCAACCTCTCGCGTCCCTATTTCCCCGATGGGGAGGTCGGTCGGCCGAATGGCCCGCTGTCTCGGCCCATCGCCCAGTGGAGTCCGCTCAGCACCGGCCTTCAGTCCGCGCTGGTCTTGACCAACCTCGGTCAGCATCTCGGCTTCGTGACCGGCGCCTCGGCCACCGACACGCCCCAGCGCTGCACCTTCTTGCCGGATGTGGCCCCCGGCCAGAACCGGATGCAGAACGGGATGCAGATCTTTTCGGGTTCGGTGCCGATCTACCGCAGCGGCCGTCTGGTGGGCTCCATCGGGGTGTCCGGCGACGGCATCGACCAGGACGACATGATCTCCTTCCTGGGCGCGCACAACGCCGGCGTTCGCGTGGGCGGCATCGGCAACGCGCCAGCGGCGATGCGGGCCGATCAGCTGCTCGTGGGCCCGACCTCGACACGGCTGCGCTACGTGGGCTGCCCGTTCGCGCCGTTCCTCGACAGCTCCGACCAGAACGTGTGCCAGGGGAAATAGGCATGCGTCGCGGCTCCCTTCTCGCGCTGACCGCCTTCGCCGCCCTCGCCGGGCAGGCGGGGACGGCTTCGGCGCGCGAGAAGGCGACGCTGTCGATCGACGATATTCTGGACGGCCACGTGATCGCCCTGGGCGGCGGCGCCCCGTCGGTCACCCCCGTCAGCGTCGCGGCGCTGGACACCGCGGCCCAGGAGCCCGCGCCGCCGGCCGCCGCGCCGGCCGAGCCGGCGCCAGAGGCTACCGCGCCGTCCGACAGCGAGCCGGCCCCGACCATCGACGACATCCTCGACGGCCGCCGCATTCCCGGCCGCCAGAAGGATCTGCCGCCGCCGGTCACCCAGGACAATCCAGGCGCCGTCCGCGCCCCGCCGCCCGAGGCCTTCCCCCACGACGAGATCCCGGTGCCCGATCGCTGGCGCCTGGCCGGCGCGCTGGGCGTGACCAAGCCCCGGTGGTTCGACCCCTACAACCAGAACTTCCTGAAGGGCGACATCCCCATCAAGGGGACGCACGACTGGTTCTTCGCCTTCACCGGCGTCTCGGACACCGTCGTCGAACCGCGCAGCTTCCCGATCCCCGTCAGCGTTCAGACGACGTCGCGGCCGGGCAGCATCGACGTGTTCGGCAAGGACTCCAGTCTGGTCCTGGCCCAGACGTTCATCGCCGCGGCCTCGATCATCAAAGGCTCGACGGCTTACAAGCCGCCCGAGTTGGAGTTCCGGGTCGCCCTGGCCTTCCAGGACAACTATGTCGACGTGCCCGAGAAGCGCGTCCTCCACGTCGAGCCCAGCAAGCCCAGCCACCGGAACGACGCCTTCATCGGCGTGCAGGAGGTCTTCCTCGACTACCACCTGCGCAATGTCTCCGACCGCTACGACTTCGACAGCCTGCGCGTCGGCATCCAGCCGTTCTCCAGCGACTTCCGCGGCTTCCTGTTCCAGGACAACCAGCTGGGCGTCCGCCTGTTCGGCAACCGCGACAACAACCGCTTCCAGTACAACCTGGCCGCCTTCTGGCGGGTCGAGAAGGACACCAACTCCGGCCTCAACGACCTGACCCAGACGCCGCGGGACGACTTCGTCATCCTGGGCAACCTGTATCGCCAGGACCTGCCGTTCCCCGGCATCACCTCGCAGGTGACGGTCGTCTACAACCGCAACCGCGAGGCCGGCGACATCCAGATCGACGAGAACGGCTTCCCGGTGCGCCCGGCGCTGATCGGCGACCTGCGCGGCCGCGAGTACGACGTCACCTACCTGGGCTACAACGCCGACGGCCGGATCGGGCGGATCAACCTCACGGCCTCGGCCTACGCGGCCCTGGGCGAGGACCGCAACAGCATCTTCACGGGCCGCAAGGCCAAGATCCGCAGCTATTTCGCCGCCGCCGAGCCGTCGATGGACTTCAGCTGGGTGCGGCTGCGCCTGCAGGGCCTCTACGCTTCGGGCGACAGGAACCCCTACGACAACAAGGAAACCGGCTTCGACGCCATCTTCGAGAACCCGCAGTTCGCGGGCTCGGACACCAGCTACTGGATCCGCCAGACCATCCCGTTCGCGGGCGGCGGCCGGGTGATCGGCATCAACGGTCGCAACGGCGTCCTGAACAGCCTGCGCTCGTCGAAGGAGGAGGGGCAGTCCAACTTCAACAACCCTGGCACCATCCTGCTGGGCGGCGGCGCCGACTTCGACGTGACGCCGCAGCTGCGTGTCTCGACCAACGTCAACCACCTGTCCTTCGTGAACACCAACGTGCTCGAAGCGCTGCGGATGGAGGGCTCGATCCCGAAGTCGCTGGGCTGGGACGCCTCGGTCTCCACGATCTGGCGGCCGTACATGACGCAGAACGTGGTGTTCCGCGCCTCGGCGGCGGTGTTCGATCCGGGCGCGGGGTTCAACGACCTCTTCACGAACAGCGAACGCAACAAGCGATACTATTCGATCCTGCTGAACGCGATTCTCACCTTCTAGGGACAAGATGCTGAAATTCGGGACAAAATGGCTGAGAGCAGGGGCGCTGGTCGCCGTCGCCCTGTTCGCGCCCCTGTCCCTGAAGGCCAGCGAGGCCGAGAAGCCGGTCGCGCGCGTCTATCCCGTCTTCCCGTCGGCGAAGCTGGGCATGACCGACGCCGAGGTCGACAAGGACAGCGCAGGCTGCGTGAGCTGCCACACCGACAGCGACGCCAAGACCATGCACGTGTCCCAGGCGGTGAAGCTGGGCTGCGCCTCGTGCCACGGCGGTGACGCCGGCGTGATCGCGCCCGCCGGCCTGGCCAAGACCGACCCGAGCTACGCGTCCCTGCGCGACAAGGCCCACGTGCTGCCGCGGTATCCGCACACCTGGCACTATCCCAGCGCAGCGAACCCGAAGCAGAGCTACACGCTGCTCAACAAGGAGAGCCCCGAGTACATCCGCTTCGTGAACCCGTCCGACTATCGGGTCGCGCGCCAGGCCTGCGGCGCCTGTCACATGGAGCTGATCGAGAAGGCCGAGCGCTCGCTGATGGCCACGGGGGCCATGTTCTTCGGCGGCGCGTCCTACAACAACGGCATCCTGCCCTATAAGAACTACGTCCTCGGCGAGGCCTATACCGCCCACGGCGAGCCGGCCCGCCTGCTGTCGCCCGGCAAGCCGCCGGGCACGGTGACGCCCGAGCAGGCCAAGCGCGGCGCGCTGCCGACGCTCTACCCGGCGCCGACCTGGCAGGTGACGCCGCCCGGCGACATCTTCCGCGTGTTCGAACGCGGCGGCCGCAACATCAACACCCAGTTCGCCGAGGTGGGCCTGCCCAACGCGAACGGTGCGCTGCAGCGCCTGGAGGAGCCGGGCCGTCCCGATATCCGTCAGTCCAACCGCGGCCCCGGCACCGGCCTGCGCGCCGCGATCCCGCTGCTCAACATTCACAAGACGCGCCTGAACGACCCCTTCACCTGGTTCCTGGGCACCAACGACCAGCCGGGCGACTATCGCTCCTCGGGCTGCGCCGCGTGCCACGTGGTCTACGCCAACAACCGCCAGCCGCACGCCAGCTCCACGTGGGCGCAGTACGGCCGCGACGGCCAGTCGGCGAGCGTCGACCCGACGATCAACAAGGAAGAGAGCGGGCACCCGATCAAGCACGCCTTCACGCGCTCGATCCCCACGGCCCAGTGCATGAACTGCCACATGCACCAGCCGAACATGTTCGTGAACACCTACCTCGGCTACACGATGTGGGACTACGAGTCCGACGCGCCCTTCATGTGGCCCGAGCGGCAGAAGTACCCGACCTCGGAAGAAATGCGGAAGGTGCTGGATCGCAACCCTGAGGGCGCAGCGCCGCGGGGCAAGTGGGCCGACCTCGACTTCCTGCGCAATGTCTTCAGCCTGAACCCCAAGCTGAAGGACACCCAGTTCGCCGACTACCACGGCCACGGCTGGAACTTCCGCGCCATCTTCAAGCGCGACCGCGATGGCAACCTGCTCGACAAGGACGGCGCGGTGATCGCCGCCGACGATCCCGAAAAGTTCCACAAGGACGGCGCCCCCGAATTCACGCCCGTCGGCCAGAACGGTCCCGGCAAGGCGGTCCACATGATGGACATCCACGCCGAGAAGGGCATGCAGTGCGCCGACTGCCACTTCAGCCAGGACAGCCACGGTTCGGGCCTGATCATGGGCGAGGTGGCCAATGCGGTGGAGATCCGCTGCAAGGACTGCCACGGCAGCTCGCAGGCCTATCCGACCCTGCGCACGTCCGGCCCGGCGGCCGACCCGAAGGGGAATGACCTGTCGCTGCTGCGCAATCCCGACGGCCAGCGCCGGTTCGAGTGGGTGGAGCGCGACGGCCGCCAGGTGCTGATCCAGCGCTCGCTGGTCGATCCCAAGCTGGAATGGCGGATCAAGCTGACCAAGGACACGGTCGATCCGGCCTCGCCCGACTACAACGCCAAGTCCGCCCGCGCGAAGCTGATGAGCAAGATCAGCGAGAACGGCAAGCCGTTCCAATGGGGTCCTGGCGTCGATCCGAAGAGCCGCGCCCACAACGACGACGAGATGGAATGCTTCGCCTGCCACACCTCGTGGACCACGGCGTGCGCGGGCTGCCACCTGCCCATCGAGGCCAACTGGAAGACCACCAGCCACAAGTACGAGGGCGAGGAGACCCGCAACTACGCGACCTACAACCCGCAGGTCGCGCGGGACGACATGTACCAGCTGGGCGTCCACTCGACGGTCAAGGGCTCGACCATCGCGCCGATCCGCTCGTCCTCGGCCTTGGTGCTGTCCTCGACCAACGTGAACCGCGAGCGCATCTACGTGCAGCAGCCGCCGATCGCCGCGTCGGGCTTCTCCAGCCAGGCCTTCGCCCCGCACTTCCCGCACACGGTGCGCTCGACCGAGACCAAGACCTGCTCGGACTGCCACGTCAGCGCGGCGAACGACAACAACGCGATCATGGCCCAGCTCCTGCTGCTGGGGACCAACTTCGTGAACTTCGTGGGCCAGAACGCCTGGGTCGGCCTGGACGGCGGCGTCGAGGCGGTGCGCGTGTCGGAGTGGAGCGAGCCGCAGGCCGTCTTCGGCTCGTACCTGCACAAGTACGCCTATCCCGACTTCTACAAGCTGCACGTCGAGCAGAATAAGCGCGAGCTGAAGAACTGGGTGCGCGGCAAGCCCTTTGTGAAGGGCGTCTCGGGCGGCGAGGAGGATTCCTCGGAGGACATCTCCAACTTCGTGGCAAAGACCGACGGCGCGGCCCGCTGCCTGCAGCTGCGCGGCGAGTACATGTTCGTGGCCGAAGGGAAGGGCGGCTTCCGCGTCCTCGACGCCGCCAGCGTCGCCAACAAGGGCGTGTCGGAGCGCGTGATCTCGGCGCCGTTCTCGCCGCTGGGCCACAACACCCGCGTGCCGTCCAAGAACGCCACCTGCATGGCGCTGCCGACCAACCAGAACATCGCGCCGCTGCGCAACGAGGCGATGCAGAAGATGATGGTCAAGGACGCCGTCACCGGCGCCGACGTCAGCCTGCTGCAGGCCAACCAGGAGCAGGCCTTCCACCCGCTCTATTCCTACGCCGTCGTCACCGACAGCGAGGAGGGCCTGATCCTCGTCAACGTGAACACCCTGGCCGACGGCGACCCGCGCAACAACATGCTGAAGCGCGCGGTGACCTGGAACCCGGGCAACGTGCTCAGGGGCGCCCGCCACATCACGCTCGGCGGCCACTTCGCCTACGTCGCCGCCGACGCCGGCCTGGTGGTGGTCGACCTGAACGACCCACTGAAGCCGCGCCACGTGACCACCGTCGCGCTGCCCGACGTCCGCGCCTCGGCGCTGCAGTTCCGCTACCTGTGGGTCACCACGGCCCGCGGCCTTGAGGTGCTCGACGTCACGAAGCTGGACCAGCCGCGCCTCGTCGAAGGCGCCACGATCCCGCTGGTCGACGCCCGCCGCGTCTACGTCGCCCGCACCTACGCCTACGTCGCCGCCAAGAAGGACGGCCTGGTCATCGTCGACGTGAAGAACCCCGAGCGGCCGCGCCTCTACCAGAAGTTCGACGCCGGCGGCGCGCTGAACGACGCCGAGGACGTGGTGGTCGGCTCGACCAACGCCTCGCTGTTCGCCTACGTCGCCGACGGCAAGAACGGCATGAAGGTGCTGCAGCTCATCGGCCCGGCCACCCAGCCCAACTTCTACGGCTTCTCGCCGGCGCCGAAGCCCGAGCTGATCGCCTGGGCCCGTACGCCCGGCCCGGCGCTGGCCATGTCCAAGGGTCTGGACCGTGACCGCGCGGTCGACGAGACGGGCGGCCAGATGGCCATCTTCGGCCGCCTGGGCTCGCGTCCCTTCACCCGGCCCGAGATGGAGCGCTTCTTCACCGACAAGTGGGGCCGCCCCTACCGCGTCACCGACACCGTCGACATGACCGCCTGGCTGGGCCCGCGCAGCATGGGGCAGGCGGACCGCTGACCAGATCCTTCTCCCCTCGCGGGAGAAGGTGGCTGGCGAAGCCAGGCGGACAAGGGGCGCGCAGACCTTTCAGCCTCAGTGGCGCGTCAGCGCCGTGGTCCAAAAAGGCCGCGCCCGCGGCGCGCAGCGCAACGGACAGCGGAGTGCGCCCCCCTTCATCCGTCACCCTGCGGGCGACACCTTCTCCGCAAGGGGAGGAGGCCTCCGCCTAAGCCGCGTCGGTGCGCGTCGTGTAGGCCGGGATCGGGACGGGGACGCCCTTCAGGTCGATCTCGCCGACCGCCTCGATGGGCACGTCCTTCTTCGCCAGCTTCAGCGTGTCGCCGCTGAACAGGATGCGGGTGCCGAAGGTCTTGTTGGCCGCCTCCAGGCGCGCAGCGATGACCACCACCTCGCCATAGGCCGTGTAGTTGAACCGGCGCTCGCCGCCGAAGTTGCCCACCAGGCCGATGCCCGACGACAGGCCCATGCGGGTGTAGCCGAACTTGATGCCGCGGCCGATCATCCGCTCGCGGATCTCCAGCGCGTAGAGGTCGATCTCGCGGGCGCAGGCGATGGCGCGGTCGGCGTGGTCGTTGGAGGCCACCGGGGCGCCGAAGATCGCGATGATGCCGTCGCCGGTCATCTTGTCGATCATCGCCTCGTGCTTCCACAGGATGTCGATGACGCCGTCGAAGTACTCGTTGATCACCTCGGAGAAGGTGTCGAGGGGCAGGGTGGCCACCAGGGTGGAGAAGTTCTCCAGGTCGGAGATCATCACCGTGATCTCGCGCTCCTCGGCGCCGATCTTCACCTCCTCGCGGCCGTCGACCATCCGGTCGATCACCTGCGGGGCCAGGTAGCGCTCCAGCGTCGAGGAATAGAACGCCCGCTGGTTCTGCAGTTCGGCGGCGGCCAGGCGGCTCAGCACGAAGAAGCCGAAGGCGAAGCTCAGCAGCGGCGACATCATCGGGATCATCAGGGCGGCGTAGACGTAGAGCGCGAACGCGCTGCCCAGCAGGGCCGCCATGCCCAGCAGCACGATCCCCACCGAGATCCACCAGCGCTGGGTGGAGCGGCCCAGCAGCGCCCCGCAGAGGGCCGCCAGCAGCACCATCAGGGTGTCCATCACCACGCCCGGCCGGCGCACCTTGTCGCCCGCCAGCATCTGCGACAGGGCGTGCACGTGCACCTCCACGCCAGGCGTGCCCTGGGTGTGGCCCGTCTGGAAGCGCAGCGGCGTGGCGTGCATGTCCTCCTTCGGCGTGTCGGAGTCAGCGCTGGCCGAGCGCGTCACGCTGCCGATGAAGGCGATCTTCCCCCTGAGCAGGTTCTCGGGGATGAACGGGATGAAGGCGGCGGAATAGGACGGCGAGATCGCCCCGGCGTTCTCGGCCTTCACCTGCGGGTCGGGCCGGCGATAGCGGATGTCGAACGGCTTGTTCGGCGGCTTCATGCCCGTGGTGGCCGTGGCCACCCGCGTCGCCAGCGCCTGGTACTGGCTGGGGATCGGGTCGTAGCGGCGGATCACGTCGTCGTAGTCCACGTGCATCAGCGCCCGGGCGTCGGAGTAGAGCACCTTCTTCGAGACCGGGAAGTCCACGCCCGGCGTCCGGGCCGGGTCGACCACGGCGACCAGCGGCGCCTTCACATTGGCGATGCGGGCCTCGAAGTCCTGGAACTCCTCGGGCGACGACCACGTGTCGAGCAGGTAGTCGACGGCGATGGCCTTCACGCCCTTGGCGTCCAGGGCGGCGATCAGGTCGCCCAGCCAGGCCTTGTCGATCGGCGCCAGGCAGTGGCAGGCCGAGGACTCGCTCATGGCCTGCACCGCCGCGTCGTCCATCTTGACGATCACGAAGTCGGGCTGGGCCGGCGGCGCGCCGGTGCTCAGGCGCAGGTCGTAGGTGACGTTCTCGACGAAGCGCACCGGCGTCGTGCTGCCCAGGTAGAGCGCCGCGGCCGCCGCGGCCGCCGAGACCACGGCCACCACCACGACGTCGGCCAGGGCCTTGCCGCCGACGGCGCGCAGCCGCTGGACGAGGCCGACCAGGCCCCCGAACACTCCGCCACGCGCGCCCGCGGCCATGGCTCAGGCCAGCTTTCGGAAGGGGAAGTTGTAGGTCACCGCCGGGGCGTAGTCGCCCACCACGCACATGTGGGTGGTGAGGCTGGAACCTTCCGACATCAGCAGCGCGTAGCCCGGCGGCTCTTCCACCAGGATCTCGCGCCCGTCCGGGACGTGCATGTCGACCTCGGTCAGGTCGAGGGTGAGCTGAATCGACGTCGCCGGCGCGGCCGAGACCACGTGGCCGGCAAAGACGCCGTTGAAGGCCCGGTGGATGTGGCCGCACATCAGCACCTTCACCTGCTTGCGGCCGGTCAGCACCTTCTCCAGGCGGCCGATCCAGGGCGAGGCTGGGTCAGGGTCCATCCACTGGATGCCGCTGGGGATCGGCGGGTGGTGCAGGATCACGGCCGTGGGCCGGTCGGGCGCCTGGTCCAGGGTGGCGGCCAGCCAGGCGGCGCGCGCCTCGTCGTATTCGCCGTCGTTCGGCCCATCCAGCGTGTCGCACATGACCATGCGCATGTCGCCGAAGTCGGCCGCGTACTGGACGAAGCCGTTGCGGTCGGTCCCGGCGCCCGGGCCGCTGAACACCGAGAGGAAGGCCTCACGGTTGTCGTGGTTGCCCATGCCGTAGAAGACGGGGATTTCGCTCTCGGCCATCAGTCGCTTGAGCTCGACATATTCCTCGGGCTCGCCGCGGTCGACCAGGTCGCCGCTGGCGATGATGGCCACCGGGCGCGGGCGCAGGTTGTGGATCGCCTGCATCACCTGACGCAGACGTTCTTCGTTCCGCCGTTGATTCAGCGGATCTTTCTCCGTGGTGACATGGAGGTCGGTGATCTGCGCGATCGTCAACAAAAAGGCCGCCTCCCCAAGCAGCGCGCATCGTCCCGTGTAGATACGACTGATCAGCGGCGACGGATGACCAGATTCCGAATTTCCGTCATGTCTTCCATGGCGAAGCGTACGCCTTCGCGGCCCAGGCCGGAGTCTTTGACCCCGCCGTAGGGCATGTTGTCCACGCGGTAACTCGGCACGTCGCCGATGACGACACCTCCTACGTCCAGATGGTCCCACGCCTCGAGCATCTTGTAGAGGTCGCGCGTGAACACACCGGTCTGCAGACCAAACTTGGAGTCGTTCACCTCGTCGAGCGCATCTTTGAACTCGGTGAACTTCGACAGGATCGCCACGGGGCCGAACGCCTCCTCGGCGTAGAGCGCCGCCTTGCGGCCGACGCCCTCCAGCAGGGTGGCCTCCAGCATCGCGCCTTCGCGCTTGCCGCCGACCAGGAGCTTGGCGCCGTCGGCCACGGCCGCCTGGATCCAGCTGTCCAGCCGCTTGGCTTCCTTCTCGTCGATCATCGGGCCGACGAAGGTGGCCTCATCGCGCGGGTCGCCGGCGATCAGGGTCTTGGTCTTGGCCACCAGCCGGTCGCGCAGCACGTCGTAGATGTCGGCGTGGATGATGATCCGCTGCACGCCGATGCACGACTGGCCCGATTGGTAGAACGCGCCGAAGATGATCCGCTCGACGGCGTCGTCCAGGTCGGTGTCCTTGTCGACGATCACCGCGGCGTTGCCGCCCAGTTCCAGCACCACCTTCTTCTTGCCGGCCTTGGCCTTGAGGTCCCAGCCCACGCCAGGCGAGCCGGTGAAGCTGAGCAGCTTCAGCCGCTCGTCGGTGGTGAAGAGGTCTGCCCCGTCGCGGTGCGCCGGCAGGATCGAGAACGCGCCCTTGGGCAGGTCGGTCTCGGCCAGCACCTCGCCGATGATGATGGCGCCTAGCGGGGTGCGCGAGGCGGGCTTCATCACGAACGGGCAGCCCACCGCCAGCGCCGGGGCGATCTTGTGGGCCGCCAGGTTCAGCGGGAAGTTGAAGGGGCTGATGAACGAGCAGGGGCCGATCGGCACCCGCTTCCACATGCCCTGATAGCCCTTGGCGCGGGGCGAGATGTCCAGCGGCTGGACCTCGCCGGTCATCCGCACCGACTCCTCCGCCGCGATGCGGAAGGTGTCGATCAGGCGGGTGACCTCGCCGCGGGCGTCGCGGATCGGCTTCCCGGCCTCGATGCACAGGGCATAGGCCAGCTCCTCGAACCGCTCCTGGAAACGCGTCACACAGTGCGCCAGCACCGCCTGGCGCGCGTAGGCGGGCAGGCGGGCCATCGGCTCGGCCGCCTCGACGCAGGCGGCGATGCCCGCGTCGATGGTCTTGGCGTCGGCCTGGGCCACCCGCGTCGCGACGCGGCCGGTGTACTTGTCCGTGACCTCCAGATCGAGGTTGGGCGTCTGCGCCTCGTTGGCCACGTAGAGCGGGTAGGAGTCCTTCAGGGCGGTCATGTCCGTTGTCCTTGAGACCTACGCCGCTCAGAGCGCCGCGCTCAGTTCCTTGATCTGCTTGTTCAGGATGCTGTCGTTGTCGGAATAGTCCACCGGGCAATCGATGAGGTTCACGCCGGGGGTGTCCAGGCACTTCTTCAGCAGGGCGGGCAGGCCGGCGGCGCTCTCGACGCGATAGCCGTTGGCGCCGTAGCTCTCGGCGTACTTCACGAAGTCGGGGTTGCCATAGGTCAGGCCCCAGTCCTTGAAGCCCATGTTCGCCTGCTTCCAGCGGATCATGCCGTAGCTGTTGTCGTTGAGGATGAGCACCGTGATGTTCATCTTCAGGCGAACGGCCGTCTCCAGCTCCTGGCTGTTCATCATGAAGCCGCCGTCGCCGCAGATCGCCATGACCTTCCGGCTCGGATAGACCATGTGCGAGGCCATGGCCGAGGGCAGGCCGGCGCCCATGGTGGCCAGCGCATTGTCCAGCAGCACCGTGTTGGTCATCCGCGCCGGGTAGTTGCGCGCGAACCAGATCTTATAGACGCCGTTGTCGAGGCAGATGATGCCGTCCTGCGGCATGGCCTCGCGGATCTGCTTCACCAAGTATTGCGGATAGATCGGAAAGCGCTGGTCGTTCTCGTACTTGGCGGTGTGCTCCACCTCGGCCGCGCGGGCCTTCATCATGGCCGAGAAGTCCCAGCCCGACTGGGGCAGGATGTCTTCCTTGATCTGCCAGATGGCGTTGCCGATGTCGCCGATCACCTCGTACTGCGGGAAGTAGACCGGATCGACCTCGGCCGAGCGGAAGTTGATGTGGATCACCTCGGCGCCGCCGCGCTGCATGAAGAACGGCGGCTTCTCGATCACGTCATGGCCGATGTTGATGATCAGGTCGGCCGCGCCGATCGCCCGGTGCACGAAGTCGCCGGCCGACAGGGCCGCGCAGCCCAGGAACTTCGGCGACAGCTCGTCGACCACGCCCTTGCCCAGCTGGGTCGAGACGAACGGGATGCCGGTCTTCTCGATGAACTGGCTGAGCATCCGGCTGGTCATGGTCCGGTTCGCGCCGGCCCCGATCACCAGGATGGGCGACTTGGCCTGCTCGATGCGCTTGGCTGCGGCTCGGATCGACTTCTCGTCGGCCACCGGCCGGCGCGCGTTGCTCTTGGGCAGGGGCGTGGACTCGGTCTGCTCGTCGGCCACGTCCTCGGGGAATTCGATGTGCACCGCGCCGGGCTTCTCCTCCTGCGCCAGGCGGAAGGCCTCGCGCACGCGGCTCGGGATGTTGTCGGCCGAGGCGAGCTGGTGCGTGTACTTCGTGATCGGCTTCATCATGTCGACCACGTCCAGGATCTGGAACCGACCCTGCTTGGACTTCTTGATGGGCTTCTGGCCGGTCAGCATCATCATAGGCATGCCGCCCAGCGTGGCGTAGGCCGCCGCGGTGACGAAGTTGGTGGCGCCCGGGCCCAGGGTGGCGACGCAGACGCCCGCCTTGCCCGTGTGCCGGCCGTAGGTTGCGGCCATGAAGCCCGCACCCTGCTCGTGCCGGGTCAGGATCAGCTTGATCTTCTTCGACCGGCTGAGGCTGTCCAGGAAGTCGAGGTTTTCTTCGCCGGGAACGCCGAAGACGTGCTCGACGCCTTCCTCTTCCAGACACTGCACGAACAGATCAGACGCTTTCGTCATGACAACAACCCCCATCCCAGCGGTGTGAGTTGTCGCAAATTCCAGGCTCTTGTGAAGGGGCAAAGACAGTCGGCGCAATTTGCGTCTGGAAATGCGCTTAGACCGTACGGATTTCGAAGCTAAGGTTCTTAAGGGAAGAGCCGCCGGGGCGAGGGTCGCTCCGGTACTAGGGGGAGTCACATGGCAGTCAGTGATCACGTCGACCTCAATGGGTTCATCGAGGGCGTGAAGCGCCGCAATCCGGGCCAGCCGGAATTCGTCCAGGCGGTCCAGGAAGTGGCCGAAGACATCTTCGACTTCATCCAGGACAAGGAAAAGTACCACGAGGCGCAGATCCTGCGCCGGATCGCCGAGCCTGACCGGGTGGTCAGCTTCCGGGTCTGCTGGCAGGACGACAAGGGCAATGTGCGCGTCCAACGCGCGTGGCGCGTCCAGAACAACAACGCCATCGGCCCCTACAAGGGCGGCATCCGCTTCCACCCCTCGGTCACCGAGAGTGTCCTGAAGTTCCTGGCCTTCGAACAGACCTTCAAGAACGCCCTGACCGGCCTGCCCATGGGCGGCGGCAAGGGCGGCTCCAACTTCAATCCGAAGGGCAAGTCCGACGGCGAAGTGATGCGCTTCTGCCAGAGCCTGATGACCGAGCTCTACCGCTATATCGGCGCCGACGTGGACGTGCCGGCCGGCGACATCGGCGTGGGCGCGCGCGAGATCGGCTACATGTTCGGCCAGTACAAGCGCCTGACCAACGAGTTCACCGGCGTGCTGACCGGCAAGGGCCTGGAGTACGGCGGCTCGCTGATCCGCACCGAGGCCACCGGTTACGGGGCCACGTACTTCCTGCAGAACATGCTGAAGACGCAGGGTAAGGACATCGAAGGCCACACGGTCGTCATCTCCGGCTCGGGCAACGTGGCCACCCACGCCGCCGAGAAGGTCACCATGCTGGGCGGCAAGGTCGTGACGCTCTCGGACTCCGAGGGCTTCGTCTACGACCCTGATGGCTTCACCCAGGAGAAGATCGACTGGGTGAAGGACTTGAAGAATAAGCGCCGCGGCCGCATCAGCGAGTACGCCAAGGAGTTCAAGAACGCAGAGTTCCACTCGGGCAAGACCCCCTGGGGCGTGCCGTGCCAGCTGGCGCTGCCCTGCGCGACCCAGAACGAGCTCCTGGGCGACGACGCCCGCACCCTGGTGGCCAACGGCTGCATCGGCGTTTCCGAAGGGGCCAACATGCCGACCAACCTCGAGGGCGTGCACGTCTTCAAGGACGCCCAGATCCTCTACGCGCCCGGCAAGGCGGCCAATGCCGGCGGCGTGGCGGTCTCGGGCCTGGAGATGAGCCAGAACTCGGCGCGCATCTCCTGGAAGGAAGAGGAGCTCCAGCGCCTCCTGCAGGACATCATGGCGGGCATCCATTCCAGCTGTCTGGAATACGGCCAGCGTCCCGGCTCCAAGATCCCGGACTACGTCAAGGGCGCCAACATCGCCGGCTTCAAGAAGGTCGCCGACGCCATGCTGGCCTTCGGCGTCGTCTGACCGCCGCGGGGAGGCTCGCTGGTCGCCGATCGGGCTTTCAGCGAGCCTCTGCCGACGGGCGCTCGGGCCCTCCAACGCAACGGAAACAGATGTCGCGGATCCTCACTGGCCTGGTCCAAGGCTTGTCGCTGATCCTGGCCGTCGCCTTCGTCATGGCGGTGGCGCTCAATCAATTCGTGTTTGAGCGTTGGGGCCTGAACTTCGCTCAGGTGTCGACGCCGTCGGACGTTCTGATGTCGGGCCTCGACATTGGGTTCCGCATCTTCCTGCCCGTCATCGTCTACCTCGCGGCGCTGCTCGTCGCGAAGATGGTCGTGGACGCTTATCCGCGCGCTTACGTGGGCTTGTTGATTCTGGGCGTGGCAATCTTCCTCTTCTGCCAGGCGATGCAGATCGTCGCGGCTGCTCGCGGCGCGCTTTGGCCTAGCTGGTTGCAATATGTGTCGCTGATCGGTTGGGCCTCGATCCTGTCAGGCATGCTCTCCAGCAAGGTGTCGCTCAAACTCAAGGCAAGGGCCGCTTTGCCGGCCATATTGGCCGTCATTGCGCCAGCCACCTCGCTCGCAGAGCAATACAGATCGCCCCACGGCCCGTACCAGCAACTGGTCAAGGACGGGTATGTGGGAAGAGCGCTCTGGGTTGAGGGCGGAGGAAGGGTTCTCTGGGTCGGCGAGAAGGCCGTGGTGGTCCGCTGCTCAGACAGCAAGGTGGCTGTCAGGATCGGACCTGAGAACTACGATGCGACCACGGACAAGCCCGCGTCGAGTGCTTGCTTCCCGATCCAGGCCGACACCCCCAAAACGGCCACGCCCACGCCCACGCCCACGCCCACGCCCACGCCCACGCCCACGCCCACGCTCACGCCCACGCTCACGCCTAAACTCCCGCCGCACGCCGGCTAGTCGCTTCGGTCCAGCGCAGGGCCCGCAGCGGCGGGTGGCCGGGCTTGGGCGTGGACTGCCCGGGCTTGTGGAAGCTGTGGCAGGTGGTGCAGTCGGCGTCGTCGGCGGCGGCGATCTGGGCCGTGGTCTTGCCGTGGCACGTGCCGCACTTGGCGAGGTCGGGGATCAGCACGTCGCCCGACTTATCCGAGGTCTGGGCGCGGTGGCAGTCGGCGCACTTGAAGCCGCCGCGCTTGGATTCGCCCGGTCCGCCGTGTTCGGGGACGCTGTGGTCGAAGCCGCCGCGCGGCAGGTACTTGGTCGCCAGCTTGGTGGGCGCGAGCTGCACCGTGTCGCCGGACCAGCTGATCGTGTGGCAGTCGTAGCAGGCGCCGCCCAGCGAGAACGTGGCGCGGTAGGCGCTGGCGCCCGCGCCCGAGAAGGCCGACGGGCGGATGCCGCCCGGCCGCATGCGGTCCGAGCCGCCCGGCGCCGCGACCGTGCGGCCGGCCAGGGTGGCGATCACCTTGTTCACGTCGCCGTGGGGCAGGTTGCGCAGCTGGCCGTCCACCCGGGCGTAGGCCAGGCTGTGGCAGGTCCCGCAGTCGCGCTCCATCTCGATCGGCACGAAGTTCGTGCCCGCCTTGTCTCGGCGGTGGCAGTCGGCGCATTCCAGCGCCTCGCCGTAGCCCGCGGCCTTGCCCAGGCCGATCGCCTGTCGCGCCACGCCCCCCTTCGGGTCGAGGTGCAGGCGGTGCGGGAAGATCAGTCCGTTCCGCTCCTTGGGCGCGGTGTCCAGCGCCACGCGCTGGAACTTGGGCGCCGGGCCCGGCTGGGTCATGACGACCGGCCGGAAGTTCGGGTGCTTGCTCCAGTCGGGCGTGTCGATCAGCTCGGTGGTCTTGAGCCGCATCTTCAGCTCGCTGTGGCAGCTCTCGCAGGTCTGCACGACCACCAGCTTCGGCTTGTCGGAGGCCGGCGCCTCGGCCGTGCCGCCCTTGGCCTTGGTGTGCTCGATGTGGCAGCTCGCGCAGCGGTCCGTCGGGTGATTGAACGCTCGCTGGATCATGACGTTGGCCTTGGCCCCCAGGCCCGGCGGCAGGGGCGTGGCCTTCAGCAGCTCGGCGTGGTCAGCGTGTTCCGAGATCAGCAGCGGCTCGAACGGGCTGCCCAGCCGCTTGGCGTTGGCCAGCGCCTCGGGCGCCTTGTCTGCCGCCGCCGCGTGGCACGTGAGGCAGGCCTCGTCGCGCACGGCCACGAAGGCGTTCGTGTGGCACGACTTGCAGTCCTGCTGCATGAACGCGTGCGCCGTCGACAGCGCCCCGGTCGACCATTGCCTGTCGGGATGGATCTTCGGGTTCGCCAGGAACAGCACGAAGATCATCGGGATCGCCAGGCACAGCAGGAAGATCCCCGAGCCCAGCACCCAGGCCATGTTGCGCCGGCCGAACACCTTGGCCTGCAGCGAGAAGACGCCCGGGCTGGCGTGATGCTCGTCGTCGTCACGGGTGATGGTGACGCCGACCGACTCGTCGTCCGGCCCGGGCTCCAGGGCCAGGGAGAAGTCGCCGAAGCGCACGACCGGCCGGCTGGCGGCGTTCAGCTCGGCGCCCATGACCGCCTTGCCGCCCACGTCAAACGGGGCGCCGGAGACGGACTCGATGCTGACCCGGCCCGGGCCGCTCAGGCGCATGCGCGCGTGCTGCAGGTCCACCGAAAGGTCGGCCAGCACGATGTCGTTGCCGGTGGCGCGGCCGACGGAGAGCTCGCTCTTCTCGACCGTGCGTTCCCGCACGATCGGGTCGCCGCCGCCGGCGCGCTGGGTGATCAGCTTGAGGTGGAATTCCTGCGCCACCGGATCACCAGTACGTAAAGACGCTGACGATGTGCGCCGTCAGCGCCGCCAGGAGGGCGAAGGTGGCGGGGATGTGCACGAACAGCCACCCTTCGAGCATGGCCGTGATCTGCATCTGGCGGCGCGCCAAGCCCAGCACGTCGGCCTTCTGCTCCATCACCGTGGCGATCTTCTCCATCGCCTCGGCCTGGCGCGTGTCGGCGGGGACGGGCAGGGTCTTCAGCCTGTGCAGGGCGCGGGTGTTTGCGCAGTTTCCGTAGCTGCCGGTCAGGCGTCTCCAGAAGCTGCCGCTGAGCTCGGTGTGCTCCAGCGACATCCGCACCACCTCGGCGCCCGCGCGGTCCAGCGGCAGGGCCAAGTCGTGAAGCTGCTTGTCCAGGCTTTCCAGGGCCTCCAGCATCTGCTTGCGCGTGGTCTCGCCGCGGTTGCCGTGCAGGCGCTGGGGCAGGGTGGCGTAGGCCCAGATGCCCAGCGCGCCCGAGGCGATCACCAGCATCATCAGGGCGTAGGCCAGGGTGTGGACGTTCCAGCCGAACTGGAAGCCCGTGTGCAGCGTCGCCAGCACCACCAGCGACAGGCCGAGGTAGACGTGGGCCGAGACCCAGGCCTTCAGCGAATAGTGGCCGGCGGTGATCACCCGCTTGCGGACCCCCAGGCAGGCCAGCCACACGATCAGGCCAGCGCTGATGGTCCCCAGGATATAGCCCAGCCAGCTGCCGCCGCTGGGTGGCTCGGCGATGCGGGCGGCCACGAAGAAGTAGACGGCCACGACCACCAGGCAGAGCAGCGTGGCGATCTGCGCCCAGCGGAAGCCCTTGTGCCGCAGGAACCCCTCATGGGTCCGCTGCCGCACGCGCTCGGTATGATGCCCCCCAACCTGTGTCACGGCCTAGCCGGCGCCTTTCTCGATCCGCGCCACCGACAGGAAGGCGTCGGGCGAGACCCGGATCGCCGCCCCCGTCGGGCAGGCCCGCACGCAGGCCGGTCCCCCCGCCTTGCCCGAGCACATGTCGCACTTGATCGCGAGCTTAGGCGATTCCGCGCCAGCGCCCGACTTCGCGGCCTTCTTCCGCCACTCGTAGTCGGGCTGGCCGGGGCCGGGGCCCTTGCCGAACAGCATCCACTCCCAGAGCTTCGGCTTGGGCGGCGGCGGCTTGTCCATCTGGATCACGCCGTACGGGCAGGCGCGCTGGCAGTTGCCGCAGCCGATGCAGGTGTCCGAGATGAACACCTCGCCGTCCGGGCCGCGCCGGATCGCGTTCGGCGGGCAGTCGCTCATGCAGTGCGGATGCTCACAGTGGCGGCAGGACGTCGGCACGTGGATGTTGGCGAAGGTGGTGCCGGCCTCGCGGTTCAGGCGGGAAAGCCCGTCGTGGCTGTCGGCGCAGGCCTTCTCGCAGTTGTCGCAGCCGACGCAGAGGCTCTCGTCGATCAGCAGCACGTCGGTGGCTTCGCCGATGCCCTGCTTGATCAGGAAGTTGGCGACCGAGGAGTACATGTCGACGGCGCCGCCGAACTCCTCCTTCTGTTCCTCGATGAAGGCGTTGATCTCGCGGCGCGCCTTCATCTCGTCGTACATCCGCTTCGCCAGCTCGGGCTTGCGGGCCAGCAGACGGCGGAACGGGTCGGCCGGCAGCTTCACGACCGTCGAGCGGATGGCGGCCTTGACGGTGGCCACGCGCGGCGCCCGTTCGATCATCGCCATCTCGCCCGAGTACGAGCCGGCGGGGACGTAGCTCATGAACACGGGCTTCCCGCCCAGGTTCTTCTCCACGATCATCGAGCCCGAGCGGATGATGTAGAGGTCATCCGAGACGTCGCCCTCGTTGATGATCGCCTGGCCGGGGCGGATTTCCATCACCTCGGCCGTGGCCAGCACCTCGGAGATGTCGGCCGGCGTCAGGCCCGACTTGAAGATCTGCAGCACCTGCCGCTCGCTGGTGATGCGGTTCACGGTGTCGCGCGCTTCCGGCACCTGGGCCATCAGCTTCAGCGCGGCCATACGCGGGATTTCGATGCAGATCGTGGGCTCGGCCGCGCGGATCGTCGCCCCGCGCTTGCGGCCCGAGATCAGGCCCACCTCGCCGAAGATCGAGCCTTCGCCGATCGGCACCGTGATGTTGGGATTGGACGGGTCGACCTCGACCTTCACCGACCCGTCGGCGATGCCGAAGAGGGACGAGCCCTGGTCGTTGCGGATGAAGATGGCCTCGTCGGCCTTGTAGGCCTTCACCTCGGAGTCGAGCAGGAACTCCCGCATCTGCAGGGGCGACAGGCCGTTCAGGATCTCGACCCGGCTGCGCAGGAACTCCAGCCATTCCGACACCGAGCGGCGGCCTGGAAGGCCCTGCAGCTTCTCCTTCAGGAGCGGTTCGTCGGCGGGCTCCAGATCGGTCGTGCCGCTAATGAATTCAACGACGTCATAGCCCTGGTTCATGCAGTGCTTGATGAGCGGGTAGCCCGCCAGGGCGCCGATGACATAGATGCCTGGCTTGGTGCTGCTCTCGAACGTGGGTGTCAGTGTCGGGAAAGCCGACGGCGAGTCGCTGGCGAAGGCCAGGCCGGCCGCCTCGACGAACTTGCGCGGCGGCGAGGCCCCCATCCGCGCGATGATCCGGTCGCACTTGTAGCGGGACGAGCCTTGCGGCGTCTCCACCGTGATCCAGCCCGGCTCGACCAGGCTGGGCGAGGTCTCGGTCATGATGGTCATGCGCCCGGCGTCACGGGCGGCCATCAGGTTGTCGACGTTGGCCTTCTTGGCGCGGGCGAAGTCGGCCGAGCGGTTCAGGATGGTGACGGTGTTGCCCTGGGCGGCGTCGGCGGCCAGGCCCAGCGCGTTCTCGATGCCCGCATCGCCCGAGCCCACCACGAAGATGTGCTCGTCGGTGTACTCGCCCGGGTCGTCCAGCTGGTACTGCACGTGGGGCAGGGCGGCGCCGTCGCAGCGCATCAGGTTCGGGTTGCCCTGGGTGCCGATGGCCAGGACGATGTTCTCGCAGCGGATCGGCTCGCCTTTGGTGAGCTCGATCGTGAAATCGCCCTTGTCGCCGGTGATGGCCTTGGCCTCGGCCTTGAAGCGGACGTTGACGCCCGCGGCCTTCACGTCGGCGTTCCACTGGTCGAGGATCTTCTCGCGCTTGCCGGCGTCGAATTCGCAGTCCGAGCGCAGCACCAGCACGGCCGGCGTGGCCATGACGTGCTTGCCCTTCTGATAGCGGAAGATCGTGTCCGACAGGTGGTCGGTCTTCTCGAGCAGGACATGCGAGATGCCCTTCTGCGCCGCATGGGCGGCCGCGCTCATCCCGGCTGGACCGGACCCGATGATCGCGATCTTGAAGACTTCCGACATCGCCCCAAACGCCCCCAGTACTTACGGCCCGCCCTGGCCCTTGGCCGCATGCGCTAAGCCTTCACGCTCCCAGCTTGCTTTGGCACTGTAACATTTCCGATCCGCGGCGAACGCGCTACCACGCGCTGCAGGTCGGAGGGGAGCACAAAGTCCATGTTGGCGGAAGTCGGTCAGTTCGCGCTGATTCTCGCGCTGCTGCTGGCGCTCGTCCAGTCGGCCGCCCCACTATGGGGGGCGCACCGAGGCGACGGCGTGCTTATGGCGGTGGGCCGCCAGGCCGCGCTGCTGCAGGCCGTCTTCATCGTGCTGGCGTTCGGCGCGCTCGCCTGGTCGTACGTCACCTGCGATTTCTCGGTGCAGCTGGTGGCCGAGCACAGCCACACGAGCCAGCCGGTGGCCTACAGATTCGCCGCCACCTGGGGCAGCCACGAGGGCTCGATGCTCCTGTGGGTGCTGATCCTGGCCATCTACGGGGCGGGGGTCGCCTTCTTCGGCGGCACGCTACGCGAAACGCTGCAGGCCCGCGTCCTGGGCGTCCAGGGTGTGATCGGCGCGGCGTTCCTGGGCTTCCTGTTGTTCACCTCGAATCCCTTCCTGCGGCTGTCGCCGGCCCCGGTCGAGGGGACCGAGCTCAACCCGCTGCTGCAGGACCCGGGCCTCGTCTTCCACCCGCCGCTGCTCTACCTGGGCTACGTCGGCTTCTCGGTGGCCTTCTGCTTCGCCGTCGCCGCGCTCATCGAGGGCCGGGTCGACGCCGCCTGGGCCCGCTGGGTGCGCCCCTGGGTGCTTGCCGCCTGGATCCCGCTCACGGCCGGCATCACCCTCGGCAGCGCCTGGGCCTACTACGAGCTGGGCTGGGGCGGCTGGTGGTTCTGGGACCCGGTGGAGAACGCCTCGCTGATGCCCTGGCTGCTGGGCACGGCGCTCTTGCACTCGGCCCTGGTGCTCGAGCGGCGAGGGGCCTTGGTCAGCTGGACGATCCTGCTGGCGATCCTGACCTTCTCGCTCAGTCTGGTCGGCACCTTCCTGGTCCGCTCGGGCATCCTGACGAGCGTCCACGCCTTCGCGGTCGACCCGAAGCGCGGCGTCTACATCCTGGGCATCCTGGCGGTCACCACGGGCCTCTCGCTGGCCCTCTATGCCTGGCGCGCGCCGGCCATCCGCACGGGCGCGCTGTTCCAGCCGCTGTCGCGGGAAGGAGGCGTGACCCTCAACAACCTGTTCCTGACGGCGCTGACCGCCACGGTCTTCCTGGGCACCTTCAGCCCGGTGATCATCGAGATGGTCAACAACGACAAGATCTCGGTCGGCCCGCCGTACTACGCCAAGACCTTCGCCCCGCTGGCGATCCCGCTGCTGGCCCTCGTCGTCTTCGGCCCCATGCTGAACTGGAAGAAGGACGAGGCGCGCAAGGCGCTCGTGCGCCTGCGCATCCCGCTGATCGTCGCGGGCGTCGTCCTCGCGGCGGCCCTGCCGTTCGGCGGGCTGAAGGGGATCGCCACCGCCGGCGGCCTGGCCCTGGCCACGTGGCTGATCGTGGGCTCGGTCTGGATCCTGGGCCGACGCTGGTGGTCGGGCCGCGCCTATCTCGGCCGCTCGATCCTGACCACGCCACGCTCGATCGTCGGCCTGGTCGTGGCGCATGCGGGCCTCGGCCTGCTGACGCTCGGCATCACTGGCGTCACGTCCTGGGAGTCCGACAAGGTGCTCAACATGAAGGTCGGCGAGAGCGTCGCCTTCGCCGGCCGCACCCTGACGCTCACCGACTACGCCCTGACCGAGGGCCCCAACTACCAGGCCAAGACCGCGCGGTTCGCGGTCAAGGGCCCGACCGGCGCCTATGACCTGCGCAGCGAGAAGCGGTGGTTCCCCTCCGCCCAGTCCCAGACCACCGAGGCCGGCATCCGCGTCGGCCCGCTCGGCAACCTCTACGTCTCCATCGGCGAGGAATCCGACGCTGGCGTCATCGTGCGTCTGTGGAATCACCCCCTGATCGTCTGGATCTGGATCGGCGGCTTCGCCATGGCGGCCGGCGGCGCGGTCTCGCTCAGCGACCGCCGCCTGCGTGTGGGCGCCGCCGTGAAGACCCAGCCCCTCGTCCAACCGGTCCCGGCGGAATGAAGCGCCTCCTGTTCATCCTGCCCGTGGTGGGCTTCGTCGGCCTCTTGGCGGTCTTCTTCCTGGGCCTCGGCCGCGATCCGCGAGCGCTGCCCTCGGTGTTCATCGGCAAGCCGCTGCCGGCCTTCGCCACCGCGCCCCTGCGCCCGGGCGACACGGGCCTCGCCAGCACCGACTTCCAGAAGGGCGAGCCCGCACTGCTCAACGTCTTCGCCTCGTGGTGTGGCCCCTGCCGGGTCGAGCACCCTGTCCTGATGCGCCTGCGCCAGGAGGGGGTGGTCATCCACGGCCTGGACTGGAAGGAGGACGCTCCGGCGGGCCTCAAGTGGCTGACGGAACGCGGCGATCCCTACGTCCGCGCCGGCAACGACCCCACGGGCCGCACCGGCATCGAGTTCGGCGTGGCCGGCGTGCCTGAGACCTTCGTGATCGATAAGCAGGGTCGCGTCCGCTACCGCCACGTCGGCGCCCTGACGCCCGAAGACTGGGACCAGAAGATCGGCCCGCTCATGGAACAGCTGAGGAAGGAATCGTGAGGCGCCTCCTTCTCCTGACCGCGGCGCTCGTGCTGCTGGCCGGCCCGGCCGCGGCGGTGAACCCGGACGAGCAGCTCAAGGACCCGGCGCTGGAGCAGCGCGCCCACCAGCTCTCCAAGACGCTGCGCTGCGTGGTCTGCCAGAACCAGTCGATCGACGATTCCGACGCCGCGCTCGCCCGCGACCTGCGCATCATCCTGCGCGAGCGGATCAGCGCAGGCGACACCGACAGCCAGGCCATCGACTACATCGTCGCCCGCTATGGCAGCTTCGTGCAGCTTGACCCGCCCCTGCGGCTCGACACGCTGGCGCTGTGGTTCGGGCCGCTCATCGTGCTGGCCCTGGGCGGGATCGGCGCGTTCGTCTACATGCGGGGCCGCTCGCCGGCTGCCGCCGGCGCGCTGACCGCCGAGGAAGAGGCCGACGCGGCCGAGATCCTGAAGTCTGATGGGGCCCGCTAGATGCTCTGGATGATCCTGACCCTGATGACGGTCCTGGCGGCCGTGGGCCTGGCCATCCCGCTGGTGCGCCGTCGCGACGCTGCCCGCGCCCAACGCGCCGACGCCGTCACCGTGCTGAAGGACCAGCTCGGCGAGATCGAGTCCCAGGCCGCATCCGGCGCGCTGGCCGAGGGCGAGGCCGAGGCGCTGAAGTCCGACCTCAAGCGTCGGGTGCTGGCCGAGGGCCGCCGTCCCGACGCCCAGGCCCGCCCGCTGCCCGAGAAGACCCTGCTGATTCTGGCCCTCGGGATCGTGGCGGTGGTGACCCTGGCCGGAACCGGCCTCTATCTGAAGATCGGCCGCCCCGACGTGCCGGGGACCTCGGCCCTGAAGACCGGCCCGGCCTCGATGGCGACCAATGCCGACGCCGCCCATCCGAACGGCGACGTGAACGCCATGATCGCCCAGCTCGAAGGCCAGATGCAGCAGCACCCGGACAACGCCGAGGGCTGGCGGATGCTGGGCTGGTCCTACATGCAGATCGGCCGCAACGCCGAGGCGGCGACCGCCTACGGCAAGGCCGCGGCCCTGTCGCCGGGCAACGCCGAGTACCTCTCGGCCCAGGGCGAGGCCATCGTGCTGTCGTCCGACGGCGCCGTGACGCCGGCCGCCGAGGACGCCTTCAAGCGCGCGGTGGGCGCCGATCCCGCCGACCCCCGCGCCCGCTACTACCTGGCCGTGGCCAAGGACCAGCGCGGCGAGCGCGAGGCCGCCATGAACGACTGGATCGCGCTGCTCAAGTCCGCGCCGCCCGACGCGCCGTGGGCCGCGGAGGTGCGCACCTTCGTCGAGAAGGTGGCCGCGGACCGCGGGATCGACATCGCCTCGCGCCTGCCGCCCGCCCAGGTGGCCCAGGCCGCGCCGCCGATGGCCGGCCCCGCCATGGGCTCGGCGCCGCGCGGCCCGACCCAGGAGCAGATGGCCGCCGCCCAGACCATGACCGACGGCGACCGCCAGCAGATGATCCAGGGCATGGTCGCGGGCCTGGCCGAGCGCCTGAAGCAGAATCCGAGGGACCGCGCCGGCTGGGAGCGCCTGCTGCGCGCCCGCATGGTCCTCGGCCAGACCCAGCAGGCGGCGGCCGACTACCGCGACGCCAGCCGCGCCTTCGCCGGCTCGCCCGCCGACCAGCAGGCGCTGCGCGAGGCGGCGCGCCAACTCGGGGTTCCGGTGGGCTGATGTCCGAGACCATTGAAAAGCCCGGCGCCGGCGCCGCCGCCCAGCTAATCCTGGAACTGCTGCCTGAGCCCGTCCTCCTGGTGCAGGGGCGGGAAGGCGAGGCGGCCGAGATCGCCTACGGCAACCGCGCCGCGCGCGAGGTCTTCCGCATCGAGCTGGCGGGTGCGCCGCTGGGCGCGGCGCTGCGCCGGCCGGAGGTGCTGGAGACCATCGAGGCGGCGCTTGAGATGGGCGCGTCGGCCGAGGTGGCCTTCGAGACCATCGGCGTCCAGCCGCGCTTCTGGCGCGCGTTCGCCCGGCCGCTGGAGGCCGACGGGGCAGGCCCCAACCAGCTGGTCGTCATGCTGCGCGACGAGACGGACGCGCGCCGCACCGAGCGCATGCGCGCCGACTTCCTCGCCAACGCCAGCCACGAATTGCGTACGCCCCTGGCCTCGCTGGCCGGCTTCGTCGAGACGCTGCGCACCCACGCCAAGGACGACGCCGAGGCCCGCGACAAGTTCCTGGGCATCATGGCCCAGCAGGCCACCCGCATGGCCCGCCTCGTGGACGACCTGCTGTCGCTCAGCCGCATCGAGCTGAACGAGCACATCGCGCCGTCGGGCAAGGTCGAGCTGGCGCGCACGATCCAGGACGTCTCCGACGCGGTGAAGCCGCTCACGGCCGAGCGCGACGTCAGCATCGTGGTCAGGACCCAGCCGGGCGTGACCCCCGTCACCGGCGACCGCGACCAGCTGGTCCAGGTCATCCAGAACCTCGTCGACAACGCGGTGAAGTACACCCCGCCCGGCGGCAAGGTGTTCGTCAGCCTGGAGCCGGCCGCCACCCTGGAGGCCGCCCGCGCCGCTAGCCGGGCCGGCGTCGGCCTGTCGCTACTGTCACCCGACAGTGGAGAGGGCCAGGCCTACGTGGTCCTGCGCATCACCGACGAGGGGCCTGGAATCGCCCGCCAGCACCTGCCGCGCCTCTCAGAGCGCTTCTATCGCGTGGAGGGCCAGCGCAGCGGCGGCACGGGCCTCGGCCTGGCGATCGTGAAGCACGTGGTCAACCGCCACCGCGGTGGCTTCACGGTCGAGTCGCAGGAAGGCGAGGGCAGCACCTTCAGCGTCTACCTGCCCGTCGCCCCGGTTTCGGCCCCCGCCGCGACGAGCTGACGCCGCCGGCAGTTTCCGCTGTCACAAACCCCCGCCGCTGTCGCAAAACTGTCGTCGTACCGCATTAGTTTGCACTGCGATGGAGAGGGGTGGCGTGAAACGTACCTATCAGGCCGAGCTTCGACAGCTCGTCGCTGAGGTCATCCGTATGGGGGGCCTCGCGGAAGCACAGGTCGTCGACGCCGTCGACGCGGTGGTGCGCCGTGACGTGCCGCTCGCCCAGGCTTTGATCGTCCGCGACTTGCGCCTCGACACCCTGCAGAGCGAGGTCGAACGCCGCGCCCTGGACCTGATCGCCAGCCACCAGCCGGGCCATGCGGACCTGCGCCGCGCCATTTCGACGCTGAAGCTGGCCATGAACCTGGAGCGCTGCGGCGACCTCGCGCGCAACATCGCCAAGCGCAGCCTGGTGCTGTCGGCCGGCGAACCGATCATCCCGCTGACCGGCGCCATCGAGCGCATGGGTCGCCTCGTCTCGGCCCGCCTGCGCGAAGTGCTGGACGCCTATGCCGCCGGCGACGTGGAGCCCGCGCTCGACGTGTGGCGCCGCGACGGCGAGGTCGACGAACACTACGAGAGCCTGTTCAGCGAACTGCTCTCGCTCATGACCAACCATCCCGGCTCCGTGGCCGCCGGGGCCCACCTCCTGTTCATCGCCAAAAACCTGGAGCGCATCGGGGATCACGCGACCAACATCGCCGAGATCCTGCACTTCCAGATGACGGGTGAGGAGCTGGTCGGGGAGAGGCCCAAAGTCAGCCTGCCGGATATCGAAGTGGAAGGCTCATCGCCGTGACCCCGTACGTACTGGTCGTCGAGGACGAAGACGCGCTCGCGACCCTCCTGGACTACAACCTCATGAAGGAGGGCTTCCGCGTGGAGCGGGCCGCTGACGGTGAGGAGGCCTTGCTCCGCGTGGCCGAAGAGCCGCCGGATCTCGTGGTCCTGGACTGGATGCTGCCCAAGGTCTCGGGCGTCGAGGTCTGCCGCCAGCTCCGCGCCGGCGCCGAGACGCGCCGCACCCCGGTCCTGATGCTGACGGCCCGCGGCGAGGAGGCCGACAAGGTCCGCGGCCTCGACACCGGCGCCGACGACTATGTCGTGAAGCCCTTCGCCATGAGCGAGCTGGTCGCCCGCATCCGCGCGCTGCTGCGCCGCACCCGCCCTGAGCTGGTGGAAGAGCGCCTGGAGTACGCCGACCTGGTGCTGGACCGCGGCCGCCATCGCGTCACCCGCTCGGGCAAGGACGTGCACCTGGGCCCCACCGAATACCGCCTGCTGGACTTCCTGATGCAGCGTCCGGGCCGCGTCTTCAGCCGCGAGCGCCTGCTGGACGCCGTCTGGGGCGCCAACACCTACGTCGAGGTCCGCACCGTGGACGTCCACGTGGGCCGCCTGCGCAAGGCGCTGCGCCAGCCGAACTCGCCCGACCTGATCCGCACCGTCCGCTCGGCGGGCTACGCGCTGGACACCGAGGGCTGACCGCATACCGCTGTCATCCGAGCGTCACAGACTCGGGTGACCGTCACTAGCGTCTTCGCCGTTGGGGGCAGCGATGCTTGAGACCACCTCGGCCGTCCGTTGCCGGACGGCGTTCATCTCGGACATCCACCTGGGCACCAAGGGGTGCCAGGCGGAGCTGCTCCTGGAGTTCATCCGCGAGCTGGAGTGCGAGACGCTCTACCTCGTGGGCGACATCGTCGACGGCTGGAAGCTGCGCTCGGGCTGGCACTGGCCCCAGGCGCACAACGACGTGGTCCAGAAGATCCTGCGCCTGGCGCGCAAGGGTGTGAAGGTGATCTACGTGCCCGGCAATCACGACGAGGTGGTCCGCGACTTCTGCGGCGTCCACTTCGGCGGCGTGATCGTCGCCCGCGACGCCATCCACGAAGCGGCGGATGGAAAGCGCTACCTGGTCACCCACGGCGACGAGTTCGACGGGGTGGTCCAGAACGCCCGCTGGCTGGCCTTCCTGGGCGACTGGAGCTACCGCGCCCTGATCGCGCTCAACACCCACTTCAACCGCGTGCGCCGCATGATGGGCCTGGGCTATTGGAGCCTCTCGGCCTACCTGAAGCACAAGGTGAAGGACGCCGTGGCCTTCATCGACAAGTTCGAGGCCGCCATGGCCGACGAGGCCCGCCGGCGCGGCGTCCACGGCGTGATCTGCGGCCACATCCACCACGCCGAGATGCGCGACATCGGCGGTGTCATGTACATCAACGACGGCGACTGGGTGGAAAGCTGCACCGCCATCGTCGAGGGCTTCGACGGCAAGTTCGAGGTCGTGAACTGGCTGGAAGCCCGCAAGGCCGTCGTGGCCCAGCCCATCCCGCTGCGCCCGATCGCGGCCTAGGTGTCCGACGCGCGCCACGCCGGGAGATTGCTCAGCGATTTCGGCTGCGCACCGTGAGGATCACTGAGTGGGCAACGACCGGGCGCCCGCCGACCTCGCGGGTCTGAACCCGCCACCTGGCAGCCTCGGCGCGAGCCCATCGCCGAAGCCCCATCCGGATGGACGCTCGTCCTTGACGGCGCAGGTGGTCGGCTCGCCTGTCCTGTCGAGGCGACAGGCAATGCGAACGACCGCATCCGGCATGTCGGTGTTCCGGGGGAGAAGGCCGTCGAGGCAGGCGGCCTGTTGATCTGCAGGGCGCTGGCGTCGAACGCGGCCGGGCAGACCGCCTTGGTCGATGTGGCGACCGGTGAACCGGCCAGCGCAATCAGAAGCGCGAGCATGGCGCAGAGCGCCGGAGCTGGACGCCGATCAGCAATCGGCATCTTCGCGTCTGTCGCTTCGCCAAAAAGAAGGCCGCGACCGGGGGGCGGTCGCGGCCGAAACTCGGCCTCGGGGCGGCCGACTGGAGAGATACGCGAGGGGTTTACTGCGTGGGACGCTAGCCGCGCCCCGTGTCGCCGCCGTGACGGGTTTGCGAAGGCGGAAAAGAAAAGCCGCCGCGGCGAACCGCGACGGCCTGAGGTGCTCCGGGGGGGAGGAACCTTTAGAAGTTGACCTGACCGCGGGCGGCCAGCGCGTTGTACTTCTGGCCGACCTGGAGGCCCGTGGCGCCCAGCCGGTCGATGTCCACGTGCTGCCAGTCGAGCATCAGGCGCATCGACGGGTTCAGGTACCAGTTGAGGCCGACGGTCCAGATTTTCTGCTCGCCGCCGCGGACGGCGCCCAGGACCGGCGCGGTCCCGAGGTTGCCTTCGCGATAGTTGAGGTCGGTCATCGAGTAGCGTGCAGCCACTTCGAAGGCGCCCCAGGTGCCGGCTTCCGGGTTGAAGTTGTAGTTCAGCTTCGGAGCATCGAAGCGGGCTTCGGCGGGGTTGTAGACCCGCGGCTCGCCCGTCAGCACCCACGAGCCCATCACGTACCACCCGCTGAAGTGCGGGTCCGGCGGCACGGCGGCCGTCGTGATCCGGCGGTCGATCTTGTAGCGGAACCACTCGCCCTCGATCATCGCCGGGCCGTACTGCAGGGCGCCTTCGAGGCCCAGGACGCTGACGTGGTTGGCGTCGATGGCGCCGGTGTCGATCAGGCGCGTGCCGTCCAGGCGCAGTTCCGGCCGGTCACGCAGCTGGGCGGCGTAGCGGGGCGAGCCCGCGGCGCCGGCGTCGTTCGGCTGGATCACGTACTGGTAGTTGGCGCCCAGGTGGGCCAGCCAGGTCGTCCCGCCGTAGGGCGCGAGCGCCACGCGGCCGATCCAGGCGGTCTGCTCGTCGAACGGTTGCACCGTGGCCGAGGCGGCCGAGCTACCGGTGGCGATGATGTTGCCGGTGTAGGCGGTCGAGAAGAACCAGCGGGTGGCGATCCCGTCGTCGCCGCTGCCGAACACGCCGTTGCCGGCCAGCTGGGCGGCCACGCGGCTATCGCCGGCGGCCACGCTGCGGGCGATCTCAGCCGGGGCCGGGCGCTCCATCAGCGGCATCTGGCTGGTCGAGACGGCGGCGGCGAGGCCGATGTTCGGCTCGAACGCGCCCACCTTGATGCGGACCGGCTTCAGGCCCGTGTAGGTGATCGCGGCCTCATAGAGACGGCCGGGGTCTTCCTGGCCCGAGCCGCCGAACTCGTAGATGAACGAGTAGTCGAAGTCGCGGAACAGCTTGCCGTCCAGCCCGATGCGCGCGCGGCGGAAGTTGGCGCCTTCGTTCAGGTCGCGATTGGTGACCGAGGCCGGCAGGTTGTCCTTCTGGAAGTACTTGCCGGCGTCCAGCATCAGGATCGCCTTGATGTTCGCCGTGAAGCGGCCGTCGGCCGTGGCGAAGGCGGGCTTGCCGTTCGACAGGCTGGTGGTGACCGCCGTGCCGGGAGGCGCCTGCTTCAGGGTCGCGATGTCGGTGGTCGCCGTATCCTGGCTGGCCTTCATGTCGGCGAGCTGAGCCGCCATGGCGTCCAGCTGCTGCTTCATGGCCGCCATCTGGGCGTCCTGCTGGCCGGGCGCGGACATGGCGTTGATCTGGGCGCGCATGGCGTCCAGCTGCTGCTGCATCGCCTGCAGCTTGGCGTCGTTGGCGGAAGCCGGCGCCGCGAAGGCGGCCGTCGAGACACTGCAGAGCAGCACCCCCGCGAGGCTGGCGGACAGCCACGCGCCAGCGCTGCGTTTGAGAGACGTTCCCATCGTGAGGAATCCTTGGTTTGGCCGCCAGGACGGCGACGTCGACGGGCCGGTCTCTAGGCCTCCAGTGCGACGCTTTGGCAAAAGTGCAGCGACAGATTCATGACAACCGCTGGGGGGCCACCGTTGTCATGCAACTGACATGCAAACGTCACCTCAGCTTCGCGCAGCCTGCCTAAACCGGCCGTCGAACAGGCGCCCGCCGGCGCCGTGTCGACGAGGGGGTTTCCCAAAATGTTCAAACGCTATCTCACCGCGATCGTGGCGGTCGCCTCGCTGGCCGGCTTCGGCGCCCAGGCCGCCGACATCTCGGGCGCCGGGGCCACGTTCCCGGCTCCGGTCTACTCGAAGTGGGCCGAGACGTACCGCGCCCAGACGGGCAACAAGCTGAACTACCAGGCCATCGGCTCGGGCGGCGGCATCCGCCAGATCACCGCGGGCACGGTCGACTTCGGCGCCACCGACAAGCCGCTGAAGCCCGACGACCTCGCCACCGGCGGCTTCGCCATGTTCCCGACCGTGATCGGCGGCGTCGTGCCCGTCGTGAACCTGCCGGGCATCAAGTCGGGCGAAGTGAAGCTCACGGGCGCCCTGACGGCCGACATCTTCCGCGGCGTGCTCAAGAAGTGGAACGACCCGCTGATCGCCAAGTACAACCCGGGCGTCCAGCTGCCGAACCTGCCGATCACCGTCGTCCACCGTTCGGACGGCTCGGGCACCACCTTCCTGTTCACCAGCTACCTGGCCATGAAGGCTCCGCGCTGGGCCTCGGAAGTGGGCGCCAACGACGCCGTGAAGTGGCCGACGGGCCTGGGCGGCAAGGGCAACGACGGCGTCGCCGCCTACGTGAAGCAGACCCCCGGCGCCATCGGCTACGTCGAATACGCCTACGCCAAGCAGAACGGCCTGACCTACACGCTGCTGCAGAACAAGGCCGGCAAGTACGTGGCCCCGGCCGCGGCCAACTTCAGCGCCGCCGCCGCCAACGCCAACTGGAAGGCCGCCCCGGGCTTCTACCTGCTGCTCCTCGACCAGCCGGGCGGCGAAGCCTGGCCGATCACGGGCGCCACCTTCATCCTGGTGAAGACCAAGCAGGAAGACGCCTCGAAGGGTAAGGAAGTCCTCGCCTTCTTCGACTGGGCCTACAAGAACGGCGACGCCGCTGCCGGCCAGCTCGACTACCTGCCGATGCCCGCCGCTGTGAAGGACATGGTCCGCAAGTCGTGGGCCAAGGTCGTCGGCCCCGACGGCAAGCCGGTCTACCGCTAGACCCGATCGACACGACCTGGAGACGTCATGGCCCGCCTCGCGCGGGCCATGTGCGTTTCAGGGCTACCCGAACGCCCGGTCCGCCAGTCGCGCCAGGCCGTAGAAGCCGGCGGCGATCAGGCCCGAGGCGGGCAGGGTGATGACCCAGGCCCAGACGATCCGCCCGGCGATGTTCCACCGCACGGCCGACACCCGGCGCGAGGCGCCGACACCCACGATGGCGCCGGTGATCGTGTGCGTCGTCGAGATCGGTACGCCGATGTGGGTGGCCAGGAAGATGGTGATCGCCCCGCCGGTCTCGGCGCAGAACCCCTGCTGCGGCGACAGGCGCGTGATCTTGGATCCCATGGTGTGGACGATCCGCCAGCCGCCGAACAGCGTGCCCAGGCCCAGCGCCGCCTGGCAGCTGATCACCACCCAGAACGGCACGTGGAACTCAGGGCCCAGCTTGCCGTGGGCGAACAGCAGGACGGCGATGATGCCCATGGTCTTCTGGGCGTCGTTGCCGCCGTGGCCCAGCGAGAACATCGCCGCCGAGACGAACTGCAGCTTGCGGAACGTCGCGTCCGCGAACGCCGGCGTCGCCTTTACGAAGGTCCACGAGACGATCAGGACCAGCACCAGCGCCAGCACGAACCCCAGCGTCGGCGAGACGACGATGCCCGCCACCGTCTTCAGCACGCCGGACCAGACCACACCCTCGAAGCCCGCCTTGGTGATGCCGGCGCCAAGGAGGCCGCCGATCAGGGCGTGCGACGAGGAGGAGGGGATCCCGGCCAGCCATGTGATCACGTTCCAGCTGATCGCTCCGCCGAGGGCGCCGAAGATCACCGCGTCCGAGATGATGTTGGCGTTGATGATGCCCTTGCCGACCGTGTTGGCCACGTGCAGGCCGAAGAACAGGAAGGCGATGAAGTTGAAGAACGCCGCCCACACCACCGCCCATCGCGGCGACAGCACCCGCGTCGAGACGATGGTGGCGATCGAGTTCGCCGCGTCGTGCAGGCCGTTCAGGAAGTCGAACGCCAGCGCCACGAAGACCAGGAAGATGAGCAGGTAGCTCGCGCCCGCGAGGTCCATGGGCGCGCTAGAGGTGCTCGATCAGCACGCCGCTGATCCGGTTGGCCACGTCCTCGAAGCGGTCGACCACCTTCTCCAGGTGGTCGTAGATCTCAGCGCCGACGATATAGGCCATCGGGTCGGTCTTGCCGACGTCGCGGTAGAGGGCCGCGATGCCCGCGTCGTACAGGTGGTCCGACTCCTCCTCCAGCTTGGTCACCTGCTCGGTGAGGCTGTTGAGCTTGGCGGCGTTGTTCTTCATCGACCGCAGCAGTGGCACCGCCTGGCTGGTGAGGTCGGCGGTTTTCACGATCACTTCGCCCAGCCGCAGCATGTCGGGCTGGAAGGCGCGTTGCTCGAACAGGCCGGTGACCTTGGCGGTCTTGTGCATCTGGTCGATAGCGTCGTCCATCGAGCCGATCAGGTCGATGATGTCGGCCCGGTCGAAGGGCGTGATGAAGGTGCGGCGCACCAGGAGCATCACCTCGCGGGTGATCTCGTCGGCGTCGTTCTCGTGCCGCGCCACGGCGGCGGCGTGCTCGGGAGTTTCCGGGCCACCCTCCAGCAGCCTGTGCAGCGACTGCGCGCCGGCGCACAGCGTCGCCGCGTGGCGCTCGAACAGGTCGAAGAACCCGCCCTCCTTGGGCATGAGGGCCTGGAACCAGTTCACGTTCGACCTCTACAATCCACGTCGCGCGGAGTGCGCGGCGGGTCCCATAGCGCGATCCGCGCCCGCCGTCATCGAAGTGTCACGCGTCTGTCGCAAAAGCTTCGGCGAACTGTCGCCCAACTGTCGTACGCCCCGCGTAGAGCGAAGCCAGGATCGCCCGAGAGCGGAGGTGTCGTCGCGTGTATCGGAAAATCATCCTGAGCCTGGCTGCGTGCCTGGCCCTGTCGGCCTGCGGCCAGAAGACGGACAAGAAGGGCGACGCGGCGCCGGCCGCCGCGGGCGCCCAGATCTCCGGCGCGGGGGCGTCGTTCCCGGCGCCGCTGTACGCCAAGTGGGCCGAGGCCCAGAAGGCCGAGACCGGCATGGCCCTGAACTATCAGGCCATCGGCTCCGGCGGCGGCATCAAGCAGATCAAGGCCAAGACGGTGGCGTTTGGCGCCAGCGACAAGCCGCTGAAGGGCGAAGAGCTCGACGCGGACGGCCTGGCCCAGTTCCCGACGGTCATCGGCGGCGTGGTCCCGATCGTGAACCTCCCCGACATCCAGCCCGGCCAGCTCAAGCTGACGGGCCCGGTCCTGGCCGACATCTTCCTTGGCAAGGTCAAGAAGTGGAACGACGCGCCGATCGCCGCGCTGAACGCCGGCGTGAAGCTGCCCAACCTGCCGATCACGGTGGTCCACCGCTCGGACGGCTCAGGCACCAGCTTCCTGTTCACCAGCTACCTGACCGCGGCCGCGCCCCAGTGGGCCAGCGTCGGCGCCAGCGACGCGGTGAAGTGGCCGGCCGGCCAGGGCGGCAAGGGCAACGACGGCGTCTCCGGCTACGTGAAGCAGACGCCGGGCGCGATCGGCTACGTCGAATACGCCTACGCCAAGCAGAACGGCCTGCCGCACGCCTCGCTGCAGAACGCCGCCGGCAAGTTCGTGAACCCGACCGCCGAGAGCTTCTCGGCCGCCGCGGCTGGCGCCGACTGGGAAAAGAACCCCGGCTTCGCCACGCTGCTGATCAACCAGCCGGGCGAGGGGGCCTGGCCGATCACGGGCGCGACCTTCATCCTGATGCACAAGGCCCAGGCCGACGCCGCCACCGGTAAGGCGGTCCTCGGCTTCTTCGACCGGGCCTATGCGACCGGCGACGCCGCCGCCTCGGAACTGGCCTACGTGCCACTGCCGGCCGACCTGAAGGCCAAGGTGCGCGCCAGCTGGTCCGCGATCGTCGGCCCCGACGGCAAGCCGGTCTACATCCCGGCCGCCCAATGACGATCACCGCCGCCAATCCTCCGGCCGCCGCCCCCACCACCGGGGCGCCTGCGCCGCCGCGGTCGGCCTTCGGCTCGGCTTTCGACCGAGGGTTCGAGATCCTCTGCTTCTCGGCGGCCACCTTCCTGCTGACGGCGCTGGGGGGCATCGTCGTCTCCCTCGCCATCGGCGGCTGGCCGGCCTTCCAGGCCTTCGGCTTCAACTTCTTCGTCAGCGCCGAATGGGATCCCGTACAGGAGATCTACGGTGCGGCGGGCGCCATGACCGGCACGCTGGTCAGCGCCTCGCTGGCGCTGCTCTTCGCCCTGCCGCTCTCCTTCGGCATCGCCATCTTCCTGGTCGAGCTGTGCCCGCCGGTCCTGCGCCGGCCGATCGGCACGGCGGTGGAGCTGCTCGCCGGCATCCCCTCGATCGTCTACGGCATGTGGGGCCTGTTCGTGTTCGCCCCCTGGTTCGCCAAGTACGTGCAGATGCCGATCATGATGTCGGCCAAGCCCGGCACCTTCTGGGAGGCGATCACCACCGGCGTGCCCAACGGCGCGGGCATCCTGTCGGCCTCGATCATCCTGGCCATCATGATCCTGCCGTTCATCGCGGCCACCATGCGCGAGCTCCTGCTCACCATCCCGGCCCAGGTGCGCGAGAGCGCCTACGGCCTGGGCTCCACCACCTTCGAGGTCGTGCGCAAGGTGAGCCTGCCCTACGTCCGCACCGGCGCCATCGGCGCGGTGATGCTGGGCCTGGGCCGCGCGCTGGGCGAGACGATGGCGGTGACCTTCATCATCGGCAACGCCCACGGCTTCCCCACCTCGATCTTCGCCTCGGGCTCGACCATCGCGTCCACCATCGCCAACGAGTTCGCCGAGGCCACCGAAGGCCTCCACTCGGCGTCGCTGATCGCGCTGGGCCTCGTGCTGTTCATCATCACCTTCGCGGTCCTGGCGCTCGCCCGGCTGCTCATCGGACGGCAGCAACACGCATGACGACCGCGACCGGACCGCGGCTTTCGCGCCGCATCAACGAACTGGTCTTCCTGGCGTTCTGCTGGACGGCCACCGCCATCGCCATCCTGTTCCTGGCGGCGATCCTCTGGTCGCTGCTCAGCCAGGGCGTCGGGGGCCTGGACCTCAACATCTTCACCAAGTCGACGCCGGCGCCCGGCTCGGAGGGCGGCCTGATCAACGCCATCCTGGGCTCGCTCATGATGTGTGTCGTCGCCATGATCGGCGCCGTGTTCGTCGGCATTCTCGCCGGCACCTGGCTCTCGGAGTACGCCCGCGACAGCCACTACGGGAAGGTCATCCGCTTCCTGAACGACGTGCTGCTCTCGGCCCCGTCGATCCTGGTCGGCCTGTTCGTCTACGAAATCCTGGTCGCCCCGGTTAAGGGCTTCTCGGGCCTCGCCGGCGCGGTCGCCCTGGGCCTCCTGGCGGCGCCCGTCATCACCCGCACGACCGAGGACGTCCTGCGCCTGCAGCCCACGGCGCTGCGGGAAGCCAGCGTCGCCCTGGGCGCGCCGGTGTGGCGCACGATCCTGGCCGTGATCTGGAAGTCGGCCCGCGGCGGCATGCTCACCGGCGCGCTCCTGGCCTTCGCCCGGATCAGCGGCGAGACCGCGCCGCTGCTCTTCACGGCGCTGAACAACCAGTTCCTCAGCTTCGACCTCACCAAGCCCACCGCCAACCTGCCGGTGGTGATCTTCAACTTCGCCCTGTCGGCCTATGACGACTGGCGCCGCCTGGCCTGGGCCGGCGCGCTGCTCATCGCCGCCACGGTGCTGACGGTCACCATCGTCGCCCGTATCCTCGCCCGGGAGCCTCGCCGCTCATGAACGTCCAAGTCGAAACGCCTCAAGAGACGGCGGTGCTCGCACTGCCGCCAGAAGTCGTGAAGCTCGCGATCAAGGACCTGAACTTCTTCTACGGACAGAAGCAGTCCCTGTTCGACGTCAGCGTCTCGTTCGGCGCCAACGCCGTGACCGCGCTGATCGGCCCTTCGGGCTGCGGCAAGTCCACGCTCCTGCGCACGTTGAACCGCATCTACAGCCTCTATCCGGGCCAGAAGGCCACGGGCCAGGTGCTGCTGGACGGCGAGGACGTGCTGGGGTCCCGCGTGAACGTGGCCGCGCTGCGCGCCCGCATCGGCATGGTGTTCCAGAAGCCGACCCCGTTCCCGATGTCGATCTTCGACAACGTGGCTTACGGCGTGCGCCTCTACGAAAAGCTGGGCAAGGCCGACCTCGCCAACCGCGTCGAGGACAGCCTGCGCCGCGCCGCCCTCTGGGACGAGGTGAAGGACAAGCTCAAGGAGTCGGGTCTCAGCCTCTCCGGCGGCCAGCAGCAGCGCCTCTGCGTGGCTCGCGGCATCGCGGTGAAGCCCGAGGTCCTGCTGCTCGACGAGCCGGCCTCGGCGCTCGACCCGATCTCGACCGCGCGCCTCGAAGAGACCATCGCCGAGCTCAAGCGCGACTACACGATCGTGATCGTGACCCACAACATGGGCCAGGCGGCCCGCCTCTCGGACCACACCGGGTTCATGTACCTGGGCAAGCTGGTCGAGTTCGGCGAGACCGAGCAGCTCTTCACCAACCCGGTCACCACCCGGGCCCGCGACTACATCACCGGCCGGTTCGGTTAGGAGGCTTTCGTGGACCATACCCTCAAGGCGGTCGACGACGACCTCGATCTGCTGTCCCACTCGGTCGCCGCCATGGGCGACCTGGCGGTGGCCCAGGTGCGCGCAGCGGTGGACGTGCTGGTGCGCCATGACCTGACGGCCGCCGAGAAGGTCGTGCGGGCCGACAACGCCGTCGACATCCAGGACGCCGAGATCGAGAAGAACGCGGTGCGCTTCATCGCCCTGCGCCAGCCGGTCGCCGACGACCTGCGCCGCCCGATCGCGGCGATGAAGATCGCGATGCAGCTCGAACGCTGCGGCGACCTGGCCAAGAACATCGCCAAGCGCGTGCCGCGCCTGGATGCAGCGCCGACCGAGGCGCACGCCGGCCTGATCGCCGAACTGGGCCGCATGGCCGGTGAGCGCTTGGCCGCCGTCGTCAACGCCTACCGCAACGACGACTCCCAGGGCGCCTACACAGTCTGGCTCAAGGACACCGAGCTCGACGAGCGGCACGAGGGCGTGGTGCGCGAGATCGTGGCCGGCATGGCCGCCAAGGCCGAGACCGCGGGCGACTCGATCCACCTGATCTTCATCGCCAAGAACCTCGAGCGGATCGGCGACCACGCCACCAACATCGCCGAACTCGTCCACTATCAGCTCACCGGCCAGGATCTGGCCGACCGGCCGAAGCTCTAGCTTGCGCCGCCGGCCCGACGCCCGCGAACATGCGGGGGTCGAGGTCGGAGGACGTAGCGTGACATCCCGGATCATTCGCCTGGCGGATCGCCGCGCGTTCCTGCAGCGCTCCGCGGCCCTGGGCGGCGTTGGCCTCCTGGGCGGCTGCGCCACGGCGGGGCAGGGAGCCGGGCTGCAGCCGGCGGCCTTCGCCAAGCCGCCGCCGCTCGCGCCGATCCGCGCGCAGGCCGACCGGATCATGAACATCACCGTCTGCCTGCGCCCGTTCCGCGCTGCGGGGCCGCGCATCGAGGCCGAGACGGTGGGCGACAAGCTGGTGGTCCACAACTACGGCCATGGCGGCAGCGGCTGGTCGCTGTCGTGGGGCTCGGGGCTGAAGGCGCTGCAGATCGCGCTGGCGGGTGGCGAGAAGGACATCGCCGTCATCGGCTCCGGCGCGCTGGGTCTCACGGCCGCGACCCTGGCCCAAAGGGCCGGCTGCCGGGTCACGATCTACGCAAAGGACCGGCTGCCCGACGCTCGGTCGTCGCGCGCCACCGGCGTCTGGTCGCCGGACAGCCGCATCGCCTTGCTGAGCGCCGCCGGCCCGGCCTACGCCGCCCAATGGGAGGACATGGCCCGCCGTTCGTTCCGCATTCACCTGCAGTACCTGGGCCTCGCCGACCGGCCGGTGGAGTGGATCGACCAGTACCGCCTGTCCGACAATCCGCAGCCTGGCCCGACGCCGCCCGAGCCGATGGACTTCGCCCACTACCTGCCGCGCATCCGCGACCTGACCCCGCCGTCCGAGGAGGTGCCGGCCGGCCAGCATCCGTTCCCGGTCGCCCGCGTGCGGCGCGGCTTCACGCCGATGTTCAACATCACCGCCTACGGCCACCTGCTGACCAACGACTTCCTGCTGAACGGCGGCCGCATCGAGATGGTGGAGTTCCATAACCCCACCGAGCTCGTCGCCCTGAAGCAGAAGGTGATCATCAACTGCACCGGCTACGGCGCCCGGGCGCTGTGGAAGGACGACAGTATCGTGCCTGTGCGCGGCCAGATCGCCTGGCTGATCCCCCAGCCCGAGGTCACCTACGGCCTCTACTACCGGGGCATTGGCACGCTCTCGCGGCCCGACGGCATGGTCGTGCAGAACTCGGGCGCCGACGAATCCTACGGCTACAATGACGCCAACGAGCAGCCCGATCGCGCCGAGGCCGAAGCGGCCGTCGCCACGATCGCTCCGCTGTTCGCGCCGCGCCGGAAGAAGGCCTAGGCCGCGTCGAACTGCGCCGTCCAGCGCAGGCCTTCGGGGGCGTAGTCCGTCGAGACCGTCGGATGAGCTCCGAGCGTCAGCCCGCGCTGCAGCAGGCGCGAGCCGAAGCCCTTGCGGTCCGGCGGCCGCACGGTGGGCCCGCCCGTCTCGCGCCAGGCCAGTTCCGCCCGGCCCTGCGGCAGGCGCCGCCAACGGATCTCCACCGAGCCGCCGGGCGCCGACAGCGCGCCGTACTTGGTTGCGTTGGTGGCGAGCTCATGCAGGCACAGCGCCAGGTCGACGATCAGCGCCGGGCTCAGCATCATCTCCTCGCCGTCGATCGAGATGCGCCCGCTGCCCAGGTCGCCGAACGGCTCCATGGCGCGGGCCACCAGCGCCCACATGGTCACCTCGCGCCAGGCGGTGTCGCTCAGGACGTTGTGCGCCCGGCCCAGGGCCACCAGCCGGTCGGTGAAGGCGGCGCGGAAGGCGGCGTCTTCCTCGCGACCCGAGAACGTCTGGGTCGCCAGGGCCTGGACGATCGACAGCGTGTTCTTCACCCGGTGCTGGAGCTCCATCACCAGAAGCCGCTCCTGCTCGCGCGCCTCGTCCACAGTGCGGAACGAGGTGGTGACCACGTGCGAGAGCCACACGATCAGGCCACCCGAGATCAGGAAGGCCACCATGCCGCTGGAGGCGCTGAAGGGCAGGGGCCAGTGCTGGGCCGCCTCGACGAAGAACACCGAGCCCGCCAGCATCGAGCCCACGAGGGTCACGAGGCCCGTCCGCAGGCCGCCCAACAGCGTCGCGAGCAGCAGGATCGGGAAGTAGGTGATGTAGGGGATGCCGGTCGGGATCCAGAGCGAGATCAGCACGCGCACGACTGTCGCCGTGGCCACACTGGCCGCCGCGATCAGGAGCTGAGGCGCCAGCCGCGAAGGCTGGCCGGCGATGCTCCGCCGGATCAGTTCGTCCACGACTTCACGGCCCCCCTGGGCTGATCATCACACACGCGCAGATGGGCGAACAGGGTTCTTGCACGCGACGCGACGTCGCCCTGACAATGGCGGTTCAAAGCGTTAGAATCGTGGCGCTGCGGCGGGCTACGACGGCCCATCGGCGCGCCGATCCTCGGCCCCGTTCAGGACGCTGGGTCAAAGCGTCATCGCAAGAGCGCTTTCCCGCCGCAGCGTCTACTGCTGCTGTTGCTGCATCTGGTGGAGCCGCTGCTGGTGCTGGTAGGCGGCGCTGCCGGTGGCCCGGCGGCCGGCCGGGATCGTGGCCTTCGATCCGCTGGACACCCGCAAGAACTCGGGATCGCTCAGCGCCGCGCGGGCCTTGCGCACCGAAACGCCCACCGCCAGCTGGCTCTCGGCCTCGCCCTTGTAGACGCCCCGCGAGGGCGGCACGTCGGAATAGTCCCGGCCCACGGCGCACGCCACGTGCCGCTCGGTGGCCGGTGTGTTGTTCGTGGGGTCCAGGCCGATCCAGCGCAGGCTCGGGAGGAAGACCTCGACCCACGCATGCGTCGCGTCGGGGTCGGATCGGTCGCCGTGCTTGCGGTCGGTGAAGAGGTAGCCGGAGACGTACCGCGCTGGGATGCCCCACGACCGGCAGATGGCGATCATCACGTGGGCGAAGTCCTGGCAGACGCCCTTGCGCGCCTTCAGCACGTCGTCGATGGGGCTGTCGGCGCGGGTGACACCCGCCTCGTAGCCGAAGGCGCCGTAGATCAGCTCGTTCAGCTGCCGCACCGCCGTCAACGGGTCCAGGCTGCGCAGGCCGTCGATCTCGCGCTCGGCCATGAAGGCGTGCAGCGCCTCGGTCTCGCGGGCGAAGGCGTGCGGGTTCAGGTAGTCGAAGTTCTCGCCACGCAGGAATTCCGAGCGCAGCCGGTCCCACTCGCCGCGGTCCAGCTGGTCGGGCAGGGGTGGGGCGGCCTGTGTCTCGACCGCAGAACGCGCCGTGATCGTCAGCTTGTCGTGCGGTTGCGGCACGTCGAAGTGGTAGACGGCGTTGCCGAAGCTGTCGGCGTAGCTGAACACCTGAGCCGGCGGGTCCAGGTCCAGGTCGAAGCTCACGAGGCGCTGCCGCGCGCTCTTCTGCGGCTGCATCCACACCTCCATGACGCTTTCGCGCACGAGGGAGGCGTAGCGGTACTGGGTGACGTGGCGGATCTCGAGCAGCACGGTCTTTAGGTCCCTTACGCCGGAAGCCGGTCTTCGAGGGGGTAGGCGACAAAGGCGTCGTAGAGGCTGCGGTGGATGGCCGAGCACTCCTCCAGCACCGTCTTCAGGAAAGCGCTGGCGCCCTGCGCGTCGATCTCGTCCATGTCGGCGTACTGCATGCGCGCCCGCAGCCGCCCGGCCAGCCTGTCGGGCCCCACGCTGCCGGCCATGCCCGCGTGGCGGATGATGGCGGCCAGGTGCGCCTCGATCTCCTGGGTGCAGAAGCGGATGGAGCGCGGGAAGTCCTCGTCCAGCATCAGGAACTGCAGGATCAGCCGCGGCTGCATCTCGGCCGTGTAGGCCCGCAGGTAAGGCTCCAGCGCACAGCCCATCCGCAGCACGCTGGTGAGTGCGAAGTGGTCGCCGATCGGCCGGCGCTTGCGGCCCTCGCCGAACACCACCTCCAGCAGCGAGGCGATCAGCTGCGCCCGCTCCAGGTAGACGCCCAGCAAGAGGAAGCTCCAGCCCTCGCCGTGGCTCATGGTGGCGTCGCCGGCGCCCTTGAACAGGTGCAGGTCGGCGATGGTGTCGTGCAGGAACACCTGGGACCCCTCGTTGAACGAGCGCGTCGCGTCGGGGTCGATCATCCGCAGGTAGATGAGGTTCAGCCGCTCCCAGGTCTCGGTGGTGATCTGGTCGCGCACCTGCCGGGCGTTCTCGCGGGCCCGGGCGATCGACGACAGGATCGAGCCGTCGTCGTCCTTGTCCAGCGCCAGGGCCAGGGCCGCGTCGTAGGGACTCTTGGCCTTGGCCACGTCGGGGTCGCCCACGGCCGCCAGCGCGATCCGCGCCACCTGGGTGGCCGCCTCGGAGCGGTCCAGCGTGGCGTTCAGCATGACGTCCGACAGCCGGCACATGTGCTCGGCCCGCTCCACATAGCGTCCGATCCAGTAGAGGCTGTCCGCCACCCGAGCGAGCATCATGACTTGTCGCCCTTGCTCTCGGACAGCACCCAGGTGTCCTTCGATCCGCCGCCCTGGCTGGAGTTCACCACCAGCGAGCCCTTGCGCAGCGCCACGCGGGTCAGCGCGCCCGGCGTCACGGTGATCTTGTCGCCCGACAGGATGAAGGGCCTCAGGTCCACGTGGCGAGGCTCCACCGCATGGTCGATCAGGCACGGCGCGGTGGAGAGCTGGATCGTCGGCTGTGCGATGTAGTTGCCCGGATCGGCCCGCAGCGCGTCGGCGAACTCCGCCTGCTGGGCCTTGGTCGAGTGCGGCCCCACCAGCATGCCATAGCCGCCGGACGCGCCCACCGCCTTCACCACCAGCTTGTCCAGGTTGGCCAGCACGTGGCTGAGCTGCGCCGGCTCGCGGCAAAGGTACGTCTCGATGTTGGGCAGGATGGCGTCCTCGCCCAGGTAGTATCTGATGATCTCCGGGACGTAGGCGTAGACGGCCTTGTCGTCGGCGACCCCGGTGCCGGGCGCGTTGCAGATCACCACATTCCCGGCGCGGTAGGCGTTGAACAGGCCGGCCGCGCCCAGGGACGAGTCCCGGCGGAAGGTGAGGGGATCGATGAAGTCGTCGTCCACCCGGCGGTAGATCACGTCGATCCGGCGCAGCCCGGTGGTGGTGCGCATGTAGACCATGTTGTCGTGGACCACGAGGTCGCGGCCTTCGACCAGCGGCACGCCCATCAGCCGCGCCAGGTAGGCGTGCTCGTAGTACGCCGAGTTGTAGACTCCGGGGGTCAGCACCACGACCTGCGGGTTGGGCCGCCAGTCGGCCGCCATGCTCTTCAGCGTGGTCAGCAGGAGGTCGGGATAGCGGTCGATGGCCCGCACGCCTGCGCTGCGGAACGTGCCCGGGAACACCCGGCGCGAGGCCTCGCGGTTGGCCAGCATGTACGACACGCCGGACGGGACCCGCAGGTTGTCCTCAAGCACCGCGAACTCGCCGTTCGGCTGGCGGATCAGGTCCGAGCCGCAGACGTTCGCGTAGGCCTTGTGCGGCACGTATAGGTTCTGCATCTCCCGCCGGTACGACGGGGCCTTCAGAACCAGCTCGCGCGGCACCACCCCATCCATCAGGATCTGCTGTTCGGAGTAGATGTCGGCCAGGAACATGTTCAGCGCCTGCAGGCGCTGGGTCAGGCCGGCCTCGATGCGCGCCCACTCGGCCGCCGGGATGATCCGCGGCAGGATATCGGTGGGGATGATCCGCTCGGTCGAGCTCTCGGCTCCGTAGACGGTGAAGGTGATGCCCTGGAGCAGGAAGAAGCGTTCCTGCGTCCGTTGCCGCTCGGCCAGCTCGTCGGCCGACAGGGTCGAGAGCCGGGCGTCCAGGGCGGCGTAGTGCGGCCGGACCTTGCCGTCCGGCGTGAGCATTTCGTCGTAGGGCCCCGCCGCCGCTGGGGTCTCCACGTCCAGGGCCGGTTCGTCCCGCCTGACGCTCACGATGGAATCCACGCCTTCCCGCCGTTTCTCATTTGGAATCTGTAGGACGCTTACGGCGGCCCCGATAGCCGGGGAGGGAAATTCGTGGCGTTTCGCCTGCGGCTTGATCAGGCGCCCAGGATTTAGGCGCCGAAGGTTCGACGACCATCGGATGACAGGGAAGGGCCGCCCGGCTACATCCGAACTTTGGGGGGGCCGAGCGAGGATTCGGGCTTGGGTCGACTGCTGTACGCCGTCGCCGCCTCGGCGGCCTTGTGCGCCCCCGGCCTCGCCGACGCGGCCGAGCCCAAGGCCACGGTCCAGGGCGAGATGGATCCCGAGCTGCGGACCACGGTCCAGCGCGTGATCGGTGACACCGACAAGCCGATCGAGAACCGCTTCGAGGCCCGCCGCCGCGCCCGCGCCGCCGCCGAGGACGCCATCGCCGTCCTGCGCTCCGAGGGCTACTACGGCTACCAGGTCGAGCCCGACGTCAGCGAGGCTGATCCGCCCAGGCCCGTCGTGCAGATCACCCCCGGCCCGCGCTTCACCCTGGGCGGCATGAGCCTGGAGTGGCAAGGCGAGGCGCCGCCCGCCGACGTGGACGCCGCGGCCCGCGAGGCGCTGGCCCTGCATCCCGGCCTGCCAGGCCGCGCCAGCGACGTGATCGCCGCCGAGGGCCGCGTGGTAGCCACCGTCCAGAAGCGCGGCTACGCCGACGCCGTGGCCGAGCCGCGCGAGGTGATCGTCGACCACGCCGACCACACGGTGCGCCCCACCTACAAGATCGCCGCTGGCCGCCTGGTGCGCCTGGACGGCCTCGACATCACCTCCGGCGGCCGCACGAACCCGGCGTGGCTCCGCAAGCTGGCGCCCTGGAACTCGGGCGACGCCTACGATCCCGACGATGTGGCCGAGCTGGAGCGCCGGCTGCTGGACACCAGCGTCTACGACAGCGTCACCGTCGCCCTGGCGCCGCCCGAGAAGACCACAGCCGACGGCCTGCGCCCGGTGGTCGTCAGCCTGGCCGAGCGGAAGACGCGCACCATCGAGGCCGGGGGCAGCTACGCCACCACCGACGGCTTCGGCGTCAACGCCCGCTGGACGCACTACAACCGCCTGCGCCGCGCCGACACCATCGCGCTCTACGGCACGCTGTCCGAGCTGGACTCCCGCATCGGGGTCGACGTCTCGCTGCCGCACTGGCGCAGGCCGCAGCAGACCCTGAAGGTCGGCGGCTCGGCCTATCGCGAACAGACCGACGCCTATGACGAGAGCGGCGCCGAGGTCCACGCCGACGTCACCCGCCGCTATGGCAAGACGTCGTACGTCACGCTCGGCGGCTCGGTCACCGCCAGCCGCTCCGACGAACTGAAGGCCGGCACGCTCACCACCCTCGGCCGCGACCTGATCACGTTGCAGACCCTGGGCGACGTGCTGCTGGACCGGTCCAACGACCCGCTGAACCCCACGCGCGGCTGGCGGCTTAGCGCCCGGCTGGAGCCCACCCTGATCCTGGGCGACACCAACCTGCCGTACCTGCGGGCCGTCGCCCAGGGCACCTACTACCAGGCGCTCGACAAGCAGGCGAAGACGGTCCTGGCCGGACGCCTCCGCCTGGGGCGCATCCTCAACGGCACGGTCGACCAGATCCCGGCGTCCCAGCGGTTCTACGCCGGCGGCGGCGGCTCGGTGCGCGGCTTCCCCTATCAGGGAGTCGGCCCGCGGCTGGCCGACAACACGCCCCGCGGCGGTGTCTTCCTGTTCGAGTCCTCGTTCGAGGTGCGGCGCGACCTGACCCAGCGCTGGGGTTTCGCCGCCTTCGTTGACGCCGGGGCCGTCGGCTCGAGCGGCCCGATCGACTTCCAGGACCTCGCCGTCGGGGCGGGCGTGGGCATCCGCTACAACCTGGGCTTCGCGCCGATCCGCGTCGACATCGCGACCCCCGTGGCGCGCCGCAGGGGCGAGCCGCCGATCCAGGTCTACGTCAGCATCGGGCAGAGCTTCTGAGCACGCCCGACGATACGCCGCCTCCCGAAGGCGAAGGGGCCATCCCCGAGGTCCTGAAGCGCTCGGCGCTGCCCAAGGCGATCACAGCGGTCGCGGTCTCGCTGCTGCTCGTCCTGCTGGGCGCGCTGGCCGTCGGCCGCTACGGCGTGTTGCTGCCCCAGGTGCGCCTGCTGATCGAAGCCCGCACCGACGGCCTGAAGCTGGGCCGCGTCGGCCGCCTCAAGATCGAGGGCCTGACCGGCGACATCTGGCGCGACGCCCGCGTCAAACGCCTCACCATCCGCGACGAGAAGGGCGTCTGGCTGGAGGCCAATAACGTCCATATCACATGGCGTTACCTGGAACTCCTCAGGCGTCGCTTCGACGCCGACCTGATCGAGGCCCAGGACATCCGGATCGTACGACGGCCCACCCTGGGCCCCAAGGGCAAGGACCGCGGCCTGCCGGTCTCGTTCCACATCGACAGGGTGGCCACGCGGCTGATCCTCGAGCCGGCCTTCAGCAACACGCGCGGCGTCTACGACCTGGGCCTGGCCCTCGACATCGAGCGCAAGGGCGGACGGTCGGGCAAGCTCCAGGCGCTCAGCGTGCTGCACCCGGGCGATCGCCTCGACCTCGATTTCGCCTTCGGCCAGGCCGGTCCGATGCGGCTGGCCGCCGACGCGGTGGAGGCGAAGGGCGGGGCGCTGGCCGGCGCCGCGGGCTTCGCGCCCGACCAGCCGTTCAGGCTCCAGGTCCGCGCGGGCGGCACGGTCTCGACGGGGCAGTTCTCGGCGACGTCCACCTCGGGCGCGCTCACGCCGCTCCACGCCCGCGGCGCCTGGAATCCGCAGGGCGGCCAGGCCGGCGGGCGCATCCTCTTGGCCGCCTCGTCGCTCACCGCGCCCTACGTCGAGCGCTTCGGCCGCGACGTGGTCTTCGGCGTCGCCGGGCGCAAGGCGCGGGAAGGGGAATATGCGCTGGACGCCCGCCTGCGCTCCGACGCCATGACCCTGCGCGCCTGGGGCGAGGGCAACATCGGCGAGCGCCGCCTGGGCCCGCGCGGCCTCCAGCTCGACGCCCAGACCGCCTCGCTTTCCAAGCTGATCGGAACCGGCCCGAAGATGGGCGCGACCCGCGTGGTGGGCGCGGCGAACGGCGACATCCAGGTCTGGACCTTCAAGGGCTCGGCGAACGTCGCCGACGTGGCCCTGGGCGACGGCTACGGCCTGGCGCGTGTCACGGGGCCTGTGGAGTTCGGCCACGCCAAGGCCGGCTTCACGCTGAAGGCCAGGGCGCAGGGGGCCGGCGGCCGGGGCGAGGGCTTCGCCGCGGCCCTGCTGGGCGGCGCGCCGGTCGCCGAGGTGGACGCTCAGCGCCTGACCAACGGCCAGCTCCTGCTGCGCCGCATCGACCTCACCGGCCGGGGCCTCAAGGTCCAGGCCAGCGGCGGCCGCAGCCTGCTGGGCGCGGTGAACTTCAAGGGCAAGGCTGACGTCTCCAACCTGCAGGCCGCCCGCCTGGGCGCGAACGGCGCCGCCAGCCTCGACTTCGACGCCTCCCAGGCCCGCTCGGGGGCGCCGTGGACCTTCAACCTCGACGCCAAGGGCGACCGCTTCGCCGTGGGCCTGGCCGAGCTCGACCGCCTGCTGGGCGGCAAGCCGCGCCTGCAGGTCCAGGCCAGCTGGCAGGCCGGCAAGCTGTCGGTGGCCAAGGCCGTCCTCGACGGCGCCGCCCTCGACGCCAACGCCGCCGGCGTCATGGAGGCCGACCGCACCCTGGCCTTCAAGGCCGACTGGAGCGCCACGGGGCCCGTCCGCGCCGGCCCCGTCGAGATTACCGGCCGCATCAAGGGGACCGGCGGCGTCACCGGCGCGCTCGCGTCGCCCCGCCTCGACCTCGTCGCCGACATCGAGCAGCTTGATGTGCCGCGCCTGCCGCTCAAGGACGCCAGGCTGGCCATCACGTTCCAGCGCCAGGCCGACGGCTCGACCGGGACCGTGGCGCTCACCGCCGCCAGCCAATACGGCCCGGCCCGCGCCAGGTCCGACTTCCGCTTCCCGCGCGGCGGCGTCCAGCTCACCGACCTCCTGGTCGATGCGGCCGGCGTGAAGGCGTCGGGCTCGCTGGCCCTGCAGCAGACCCGCCCGTCCGCCGCGGACCTCATCCTCGACGTCGGCAGGGGGGCCTTGCTCGACGCCGGCCGCATCCACGGAACCGCGAAGATCGTCGACGCCGCCGGCGGCCCCCGCGCCGACCTTGACCTGCGCGCTGAGGGCGTCCGCGCGCCGGGCTCGGCCATCACCGTCCGCACTGCGAGCCTGAGCGCCGACGGCCCGCTGGAGCGTCTGCCGTTCGCCGCCAATGCCAAGGGCGCATCGGGGCAGGGCGCCTGGACGATCGACGGCAAGGGCGTTCTGGCCGACGTCCAGCAGGGCTACGAGCTCGCCTTCGACGGCAAGGGCACGCTGGGTAAGCGCGACCTGCACACCACCGAGACGGCCCGCTTCGCCTTCGGCGGCCCCGAGCAGTCGGCCCGCGTGCGCCTGGCCGGCTCGGACGGCGGCAAGCTCGACTTCGACGGCTCGCTCCGCGACGGCGCCGCCAGCGTCCAGGCCCGCGTCCAGGAGATGGGCCTGAACCTCTTCAACGCCGACCTCGACGGCCGGGTGGACGCCACCCTGGCGCTGCAGGGGCAGGGCGAGCGGCTCACCGGTTCGCTCGACGCCCAGCTCGCCGACGCCCGCGGCCGGGGCCTGCCCGCGGCCCAGGGCATGGACGGCACGCTGAAGGCGCGGCTGGGGGACTCGGTGCTCAACCTCGATGTCGCCACGCTGAACGAGCAGGGCCTGAAGGCCAACGCCAGCTTCGTCCTGCCTGCCGAGGCCTCGGCCAGGCCGTTCCGCATCGCCATCGCCCGCCAGAAGCCGATGCGCGGCCAGTTCTTCGCCTCGGGCGAGGTGCGCCCGCTCTGGGAGCTGCTGATCGGCGGCGAGCGCGCCCTGGCCGGCTTCGTCCGCACCGAGGGCACGGTTTCGGGCACGCTGGCCGACCCCCGCGCCTCGGGGAACATCACCGTCGACCGCGGCCGCTTCGACGACGGCGGTACGGGCCTGTCCCTGCGCGACGTCACCCTGCGTGCGTCGTTCACCGAGGATCTCGTCGACGTGACCGAGGCCAAGGGCGTCGACGGCCGGGGCGGGCAGGTGAGTGGGCAGGGGCGCATGAGCCTGCTGCGCGAGGGCGCCTCGAACTTCCGCCTCGACCTCAAGGGCTTCCGCCTGATCGACAACGAAATGGCCACCGCCTCGGCCACTGGCCAGGCCACGATCAACCGCGCCGCCGACGGCAAGGTGAAGCTGACCGGCGACCTCACGATCGACCGCGCCGACGTGGCCGCCGATCCGCCCACGCCCTCGGGCGTCGTCGCCATGGACGTCAAGGAGATCAATCGTCCCGACGACCTGCCAGCCGTCCTGCCCGCCGCCGCGCGCCGCGGCGACGGCTGGGCCTTGGACGTGAAGCTGCGCGCGCCCCGCAGGGTGTTCCTGCGCGGCCGCGGCCTGGACGTTGAGCTCTCGCTGGACGCCCACGTGGGCGGGACCACGGCGCGGCCCGACCTCACCGGCACGGCCCATGTGGTGCGCGGCGACTACGACTTCGCCGGCAAGCGCTTCGAGTTCGACGACCGCAGCGTGGTCTATCTCTCCACCCGCCCGTCCAACATCCGCCTGCAGCTGGACGCCACGCGCGAGGACCCCTCGCTCACCGTCACCGTCCGCATCCGCGGCACGGCCGAGCGGCCCGAGATCACGCTCGTCTCGTCGCCCAGCCTCCCGAACGACGAGGTGCTGGCCAAGGTGCTGTTCGAGCGCTCGGCCTCCCAGCTCTCACCGGTGGAGGCGGCCCAGCTCGCCTCGGCGCTCTCGGCGCTCGCGGGCGGCGGCGGCTTCGACGTGATCGGCAACCTGCGCAATTTCGCCGGCCTCGACCGCCTGGCCTTCGGCGGCAACGAGCAGTCGGGCGTCACCGTCTCGGGCGGCAAGTACCTGACCGACGACGTCTACCTTGAGCTCACGGGCGGCGGCCGCGAGGGCCCCTCCGCGCAGGTGGAATGGCGCATCCGCAAGAACCTCTCGATCCTCTCGCGCCTCACCAGCCAGAACGCCGGCCCCGGCACCGGCAACCGCATCGCGGTCCGCTGGCGGAAGGACTATTGAGCGGCGTGCCGACGAGAGTGAGAGGGAGCGCTCCTCACGCCTTGAAGTAGAACACCTGTGTCGTGGTCGCGAGGAGGCGGCCCGAGGGCGACCAGAGCTCGCCGGTCTGGTCGCCGTAGCTGCGGTGGAAGGTCCGCGCGTCGGCCACGCCCAGCACCTCGCAGGCTCCGTCTGCCGCCAGCTCCTCGGCGCTGACGTGGAAGTGGGTGGTCATCGAGACCGTCCCGAACGGCACGATCCCGCGCTTCGCGTGGAAGATCCGGCCGAAGAAGGCGTCGCCCATGGCCGCCAGCGAGGCGTGGTCCAGCACCCGCGGCTCGGCGTCGGCGATCCAGACCTCTGAGCGGGTCTCGCCCGCCCCGCCGCCCTGGAAGTCGGGCGCGCCGGCGGCGAAGCGGAAGCGGTAGCGGCCTGGCCACCTGGCGCTGGAGGGGCTCTCGTACGGCGGCGCGTCCGCCACCTTGGGCATCGCCGCCACGGCATGCGACCAGCTCTCGCGCCGCTCGGCCAGCACCACGGTCGACACAGCGGCCGGCTCGGCGCCGCCCTGGCTCAGCTCCACCAGCCAGTGCTGGGTCGAACGGTTGGCCCGCAGCAACCGCGCCGCCACGTCGAACGGCCCCTCGGCGATGGGCGCGGCGTAGTTCACTGTCAGCGCCAGCGGATCGCCGGCCGCCCGCGCATCCTGCGTCACCGCGCGCAGCAGGACGCCGGCGGTGAACCCGCCGAACGGTCCCACGAAGGCCCAGTATGCGTCTTCGGTGCGGCCCCTGAGGCGGCCTTCGCCTTGCGGCGTGAGGGAAATGGCGGCGTCGAACGCGTGAGTCATCCCGCCAGCATGGCGAGGCCGCGCGTGGCGGCAACTACCCGCAAGGTAAGGCTCAGGCGGCGGTGCGCCCGCCGCGGCGGGCGTAGGCCTGGGTGCCGCGGGAGAACACCTTGTCCTCGGGCAGGATCGCCTCGATCGGCACGTCCCGCTGCCCGGCCAGGTAGGCGTACAGCGCCCCGAAGTCGGCCAGCGTCGCGTCCAGCAGCGCCTGCAGCGACGGGATCACGAAATAGACCTGCTGGAAGTCGTCGATCCGGTAGGGCGTGCGCATCGTCCGCGCCAGGTCGAAGCCCAGGCGATTGGGGGAGGGGTCGTCCAGGGCGAAGATCGATTCGGAATGGCTGGAGACGATGCCGGCGCCATAGATCCTGAGGCCCGCTGGCGTCTCCATCAGCCCGAACTCCACCGTGTACCAGTAGAGCCGCGCCAGGTTGTGCAGCTGGCCCAGGTTCAGGGCCCGCAGGCCGCCCTCGCCATAGGCCTGCATGTAGTCGGCGAAGGTGGGATCGGTCAGCATCGGCACGTGGCCGAACACGTCGTGGAAGACGTCGGGTTCCTGAAGGTAGTCGAGCTGGTCCGGCCGGCGGATGAAGTGCCCCGCCGGGAACCTGCGGTTGGCCAGGTGGTCGAAGAACACCGCGTCTGGCACCAGGCCCGGCACGGCCACCACGGTCCAGCCGGTCAGCCGCTTCAGCTCCTCGTTGATCCGGGCGAAGTCGGGGATGCCGGCCCGGTGCAGGTCCAGCGCGTCCAGTCCCTTCAGGAACGGGTCGCAGGCCCGACCGGGCAGCAGCGCCGACTGCCGCTCGTACAGCGTGATCCAGACGTCGTGCTCGACCTGGGTGTAGTTCGCCCAGCCCTGGTCGATGGTCCAGTCGGGCCGCGCTCCGGGCGGCGGGGTCAGGCTGATGGGGTCGGCGGCCATGACGGGAGAATGGCGCGCCTTCGCCGCAAGTTCCCGTCTCTTTGCCCGTGCGTAAGGCCGTTCGCGGAAACAAATTTGCGCGCCGCGAACCCTTCTCGCATAGATTGTGTAGGTTGTTGCAGTGCGCCGGATTCGGGCGGGGGCTTGGATGCGTTTCGGTGTGATGGGGTTGGCCGCGGCCGCCCTTTGCGTGGCGTCGCCGGCCTTCGCGGCCACCTGCGGCTACGAGGCCGAGGACGCGGCGGCCCGGATGGCGGCCTGCGAAAAGGTGCTGGCGGCCCCTGGCGTGGACGACGCGACGGCGGCCGAGGCGCGCCTGGTCCTGGCCGAAACCTACATGGACGCCGACAAGCTGCCGGCGGCCCTCGCCCAGGCCGAGGCGGCGGTGAAGCTGGCGCCGAAGAGCGCCGACGCCCGGGTGACCCGCGGCCATGTGCTGGAGCTGATGAAGCGGCTCGACGAGGCCCTGGCTGACTACGACGCCGCCGTCGGCATGGACCCCAACGACACGATGGCCCGGCTGAGCCGCGGCCTGATGCGCGAGGCGCGCGACGACTACGAAGGCGCGCGTCGCGACTTCGACGCCGCGCTGAAGGCCAGCCCGGACGAGCCGAGCCTGCTGGGCGCCCGCGCCCGGGCGCTGTTCGCGCTCGGAGACGGCGAGGGTGCGCTGGCCGACCTGCGTCACGCCGATCGCGCGGGCAAGCCCGAGGTCGAGCGCAGCTACTTCAAGGCCCAGGTGCTGGAGGCGCTGCGCCGCTATCCCGAGGCCCTCGCCGCTTACAATGCCGCGTTGAAGCTGAAGCCGAACGACGCTCAGCTTCTCGTCGGCCGCGCCGGGACGCTTCAGGCCATGCAGCTGCCCGATGAGGCGCTGGCCGGTTACCGCGCCGCCCAGCGCGCGGACCCCGACCTCGTCACCGCGTACTATGGCCAGGCTTCGCTGTTCATCGATAGCCAAGCCTACGACAAGGCCACGGCCGTGCTCCAGGGGCTGCTCAAACGCCAGCCGACCGACCGGGGCGCGCGCCAGGGCCTGGCCCAGGTGGCTGCCGCCCAGCAGAAGTACGACGACGCCATTTCCATCCTGGACGGTGTCATCGTGTCGTTCCCGGACGCCGCCAGCCCGCATTACGACCGGGCGCTGATCTGGGAGGCCAAGGGCGACCTGGCCCGCGCGGTGGCCGACCTCGACAAGGCGGTGGCGCTGCAGGGCGACGACTGGGAGACGCGGTTCGCCCGCGGCCGCATCCAGGTGGGCGCTAAGGCCTACGCCAAGGCCATCGCCGACTTCGACGCGGTGCTGAAGGACCACGCCGACCTGGCCGGCGTCTGGTGGTGGCGCGCCCGCGCCAAGGCGCTCGCCGGCGACGCGCCCGGCGCGAAGGCCGACCGCGAAAAGGCGATGGAGCTGGATGCGGAAGCCGTGAAGACCCTCGACGCCAAGGCGTGAGGCCTGCGCCTTAGTGTCCGATGCCCGGCCGCAGCTTGTAGTGGCCCTCGTTGAAGGCGTCGAAGATCAGCGACGCCTGCGGGTGGCCGACCGGCTGCCCCGTCTCGTCGATCTCAAGGTTCTGCTCCGACACATAGGCCACGTAGGCGCTGTCGTCGTTCTCGGCCAGCAGGTGGTAGAACGGCTGGTCCTTGTGCGGCCGGATGTGCTCCGGGATCGACAGCCAGTACTCCTCGGTGTTCGAGAAGGTGGGATCCACGTCGAAGATCACGCCACGGAACGGGTACACGCGGTGGCGGACGACTTGGCCGATCGTGAATTTGGCGAGTCGCGTGCTCATACCGTCGAATCTACATCCCGTGTCCTGACTGGAAGGTGAACGTAGCGTCGGAAAGGCGTCATTCAACCGTCGTCATCTATCGGGCGCCCGCTCCGCTTGCTACAGTCGCCGCGAAATGAGGCGCGCGGGGGCGTGCGTCTGCGTAGGACGGATACGAGTCCATGAGTGAGGCGCTGCGCGCGCCCGGGCCGGTGAGTCGCGGCCGGGAGAGGACCATGGGCGAGCCGCCCTGCTATGCGGCGCTCGACCTGGGCACCAACAATTGCCGCCTGCTCATCGCCACCCCCAGCCCCAGCGGCTTCCGTGTGGTAGAGGCCTATTCCCGCATTGTGCGGCTGGGCGAGGGGCTCACCCAGAGCGGTCGCCTGTCGGACGAGGCCATGGAGCGGGCCCTGGCCGCGCTGAAGGTCAGTGGCGAGAAGGTCCGCCGCCGCCGGGTCGTGAAGTTCCGCGCCATCGCCACCCAGGCCTGCCGGATCGCCGAGAACGGTCCCGCGTTCGTCAGCCGCGTGGCGAACGAGACGGGCGTGAAGCTCCAGATCATCAGCCCCCAGGAAGAGGCGCGCCTGTCGGTGACCGGCTGCCTCAACCTGCTGGACGACCGCCATGACGCCGCCCTGGTCGTCGACGTGGGCGGCGGCTCCACCGAGCTGTCCTGGGTCGACCTGAAGGCCGCCCAGCCCGGCGCGACGCCGCCGGTGCGCGCCTGGCTGTCGATCCCGATCGGCGTGGTCACCCTGGCCGAGCGTTTTCCCGAGGGCGACGTGGCCACCGAGGCGTGGTTCCGCCACATGGTCAGCCACGTCCGCGCCGAGGTCGCCGCGTTCCGCCGCGCCGATCCCATGCGCCCGGTGTTCGAGGCCGACCGCGCCCACTTGGTCGGCACCTCGGGCGCCATCACCAGCCTGGCCGGCATGCATCTGCGCCTGCCGCGCTACGACCGCAGCCGCGTGGACGGCATCTGGATGGATCGCGCCGACTGCGAGGCGGCCGCCGGCGACCTCCTCGCCCTCAGCGCCGCCCAGCGCGCCGCCCAGCCGTGCATCGGCCCCGACCGCGCCGACCTGGTCCTCGCCGGCGCCGCCATTCTGCAGGCGGTGCAGGAGGAGTGGCCCTGCAGCCGCGTGCGCGTCGCCGACCGCGGCCTGCGCGAAGGCATCCTGCTTTCCCTGATGGCCGAGCGCAGCCAGCGCCGCCGCCGCAAGCGCCGGCGGGCGCGCAACAAGGCCGCCGCCGGAGCCGTCCAGTGACCGAACCGCCCCGCAAGCGCATGGTGAAGCCGCCGACCGGCGGCCTCGAGGGCGGCCGCGCCAAGCCCGCGCGCCTGAAGACCGCCAAGGAGCGCACCCCCAGCCAGCAGGCCTGGCTGGAGCGTCAGATCAACGACCCCTTCGCCGCCAAGGCCCGCGCCCTGGGCTACCGTAGCCGCGCGGCCTTCAAGATCACCGAGATCGACGACCGCCTGCACTTCTTCCGCAAGGGCGCCCGCGTCGTCGACCTGGGCCTGGCTCCCGGCGGCTGGACCCAGGTGGCTATCGAACGCGGCGTCACCGACATCGCCGGCGTCGACCTGTTGCCGGTCGACCCGCTCCCGCCCGCCCACATCCTGCAGATGGACTTCACCGACCCCGAGTGTGGGCCGAAGCTGATCGAGCTCCTGGGCGGCGCGCCCGACGTGGTCATGTCCGACATGGCGCCGAACACCATCGGCCACCGCGAGACCGACCACCTGCGCATCGTGGGCCTGATCGAGGCCGCCATCGACTTCGCCGTCGAGGTGCTGAAGCCCGGCGGGACCTTTGTCGCCAAAGCCTTCCAGGGCGGCGGCTCCGACGAACTGATCGCGCTCCTCAAGCAGCACTTCCGCGACGTCCGGAACCTGAAGCCCAAGGCGAGTAGGCAGGATTCGTCAGAGGTGTTTTTCGTGGCGACGGGGTTCCGGGGGCGATAGGCGGCGTGCCGCCAGCGCCTTGACCAGTTTCGTAGCTCCGACCGAGCCGGCAACCGCCGCCATCAACCGGGTCATGGCGACCGAGGCTGGCGAGAGATCACCGTCGAGGAAATCGACGAAAACAAAGATGGACACCGTCGCGCCTGCTGCGAGGCTCAGCACTGCTGCCCAGGCCACACCAGCGGCAAAGATGGACCACGCGAGGTCTTCGGCGCCCTTCATTCGAGCAATCGACGGAATCGGGGGCCTCACGGCTCCCTTCGGGGGCACGTCGACTGCGTTTCGCGGCGCTCTCGATGCTTTCCCGGCCATCGGGAATCCTCTTTTGGGACAGGCATGCGAGGTCCTGCGTGACTTGTGCCAAAACGAAACGCAGGGCCCTTACAGAGAAGAACCCTGGACGCCGCCGAATCCTCCGCGGTCGCTGATTGGCAGCTCGGCCGCTAGCCCGCCGCCCACGGCTCCGGCGTCTTCGCTCCCTCGGCCACCAGCCACGCCCTGAACCGCTCCAGAGCGCGACTCTCCGCTCCAGGCGCCGTCAGCATCGCAAACGCGCTGCCGGACCTCAGGAACCCCAGCGGCGCTACCAGCTGCCCCGACTGCACCTCGTGCACGCACAGCGGCCAAGAGACCACCGCCGCGCCCAGCCCCGCCAGCGCCGCGTCCATGGCGAAGTGGACGTGTGGGAACGGCCGTTCGTTGGCCGGTGGCAGCTCGATGCCTGCGTGCTCTGCGAAGATCGGCCAGGCTTCCGGGTGGGTCGCGGCGGCGAGGCGAGGGGCCTTCAGCGGGTCGTTACTGCAGCGCTCAGCCATCTCGGGCGACATGATCGCGCCCAGGGCATTGCGGATGAACGGCGTGCAGTTGGGGTCCGACAGCCGGGTCAGCGGCACGATCCGCACCACCGCCTGGGCGCCCCTGTGCGAGGTCGCATGCGCCGACAGTTCCGACAGGTGCAGCCGTACGTCCGGGTGCGCCGCCTGGAATCCGCCCAGCCGCGGGATCAGCCACTTCACCGACAGGCTGGCGTTGACCGCGATGTGCAGGTCCTCGCCGCCGGCCCGCACGCGGCGCACGGCCGTGGAGATCTGGTCGAAGGCCTCGGTCAGGGCGGGCAGCAGCTCGCGCCCCGCGGCCGTCAGCTCCAGCCGGTTCTTCGGCCCGGTGAACAGCCGCACGCCCAGCGCCGCCTCCAGCGCCTTCACCTGCCGGCTCACCGCCGAGTGGGTCACGCGGAGCTCCTCAGCCGCCAGGGTCACCCGGCCGGTGCGCGCCATCGCCTCGAAGGCCCTGAGCGCGTTCAGCGACGGAAGTGGCCCCGATGTGAGATTTTCGAACATCGACGCGCAAATTAGTCGATTTCCTCAAATCGGCAATCCGGGCACTAGCTGGCCATGGAAGCCGAACCCCAATCCCCGCCGCTGACGCCGGTCGATTACAACCGGGTCCAGCACCAGAACTACGCCCAGGCCCGCGCGCTGCCGGCCGACGCGATCTCCAACTACATGACGGTCTTCGCCGGCCACCTGCCGGCCCGTCGCCCACTGGTCGGCGTGGACCTCGGCTCCGGCACGGGCCGCTTCACGCCGGCGCTGGCCGAGGCTTTCGGCGGCCCGGTCCACGGCGTCGAGCCCGCCGACGGCATGCGCCGCGCGGCCGAGGCGAACAGCCGCCACCCGCGCGTGACCTATCTGGCTGGCCGGGCCGAGGCGATCCCGCTGCCCGACGCCGCGGCCGACTTCGTCCTGATGTTCCTTTCGTACCACCACGTGGCCGACAAGCCGGCGGCTGCGCGCGAGATCGCCCGCGTCCTGAAGCCGGGCGGCCGGCTCATCCTGCGCAGCACCTTCAAGGACCGCATCCCCGACCACTGGTGGCGCGGCTACTTCCCGCGCAGCCACGCGGTGGAGGAGGCCATGTTCCCCACCGAGGCCGAGACCATCGCGCTGTTCGAGGCCGCCGGTTTCGAGACAGCGGCCTCGGTCCAGATGGAGATCCCGTTCGAGGGCGACATCGCGGGCCTTGTCGCCCGCCTCAAGCTGCGCGCCGTCTCGGTCTTCGAGCACATGACCGAGGCCGAGCTCGACGAGGGCTTCGCCCGCATCGACGCCGACCTGGCCGCCGGGACGATCATCGAGAAGCCCACCTACGGCGACTTCGTGGTCTTCGAGAGGCCGGCGCGATGAACCGGCCGCAGGGCCTGGTCGTCGCCGGCTTCGGCCTGGGTCAGATCGCCGCCTTCGCCTCCAGCTTCTACCTGATGGGCGTGCTGGGCGACGCCATCGGCCAGGACCTCGGCCTCACGCCCACCTTCGTCTTCGCCATGGTCTCGGTCTCGCTGGCGGTCCCGGCCCTGATCGCCCCCCACGTCGCCCGCCGCATCGAGGAGCGGGGCGGCAAGCGCGTGCTGCTGGCCTCCCACGTCGCCCTGGCCGCAGGCCTGGTCATCGTCGCCTTCGCCCGCGACGGCGTCGGCCTCGCCATCGGCATGGCCGTGATCGGCCTGGGCCAGGCGCTGGGCCTGTCGCCCACGCCCTTCGCCATCCTGGTCTCGCTGTACGGGGAGGGCGCACGCCGCCCGATCACCGCCGTCGCGCTCATCGGCGGCCTGGGCTCGGTGGTGGGCTGGCCGCTGACCGGTTGGCTGGCCGAGCAGGTCGGCTGGCGCGGGACCCACTTCGTCTGGGCGGCCGTCCAGGTCCTGGTCTGCCTGCCGCTCTCGGCCTGGGTGTGCCCGAAGACGCCCGGCCAGGGCCGCCGCACCGAGGCCCTGCATGCCGAGGTCCGCTGGGACCGGCCGATGGTCCAGCTCGCGGTCCTCTTCGCCTGCGCCTGGTTCGTCTCCACGTGCATGAGCGCCCATCTGCCCAGGCTGCTCGGCGCCTTCGGCCTCAGCCCCCACGCCGCCGCGGCCGCCGCGGGCCTCATGGGCGTGGCCGCCGTGACGTTGCGCTTCCTGGAGTTCACGGTGCTGCGCAAGCTGCCGCCGCTCGCCACGACCCGGGCCGCGACCCTGATGCACCCCACCGGCGCCGCGGCCCTGCTGGCCTTCGGCGCGCCGGCCGGGCCGGTGATGGCCATCGGGCAAGGGGCCGGCAACGGCATGCTCACCGTGGCCAAGGGCGTCCTGCCGCTCAGCCTCTACGGCGCCTCTGGCTACGCCTACCGTTCCGCCCTGATCGGTCGCCCCGCCCTGATCGCCCAGGTGTTCGGCCCGGCGCTGTTCGCGCTCGCCCTGCAGCGCTCGGCGACCCTCGCCATCGTCGGCACATCCGCCCTTTGCCTCGTCATGTTCGCCATGACCTTCGGCCTCAGCCGATGCAGCCCACCGTTACAGCAGCAGGTAATCGCATGAACGCCCCCTTCAGGCCCCTTGCCCCCGAAGCCATCGACCCCCTATACGCGGACCGCAAAATGGAGAGTCGCATGGAGATCCGAGAAGGTCTCACCTTCGACGACGTTTTGCTCGAACCCGGCCCGTCCGACGTCATGCCCACGCAGGTGGATGTCGCGACCCGCTTCACGCGCGAAATCAGTCTGAACATCCCGCTCGTGTCCGCGGCCATGGACACCGTCACCGAGAGCCGGCTGGCTATCGCCATGGCCCAGTCGGGCGGCATCGGCGTCCTGCACCGCAACCTCACCGTCGAGGAGCAGGCCGACCACGTCCGCGAGGTGAAGCGCTACGAAAGCGGCATGGTCATCAACCCGCTGACCATCGGGCCCGACACGACGCTGGGCGAGGTCCGCCAGATCAAGGCGCGCCGCCACATCTCGGGCTTCCCGGTGGTCGACGGCCGCGGCAAGCTGGTCGGCATCCTCACCAACCGCGACATGCGCTTCGAGGGCCGCGACGACATCCCGGTCCGTGAGCTGATGACGACCGAAGGGCTGGTCACCGTCCGCGAGGGCGTCAGCCAGGCCGAGGCCCGCGACCTCCTGCGCCGCCACAAGATCGAGCGCCTGATCGTGGTGGACGACGACTACCGCGCGGTCGGCCTGATCACCGTCAAGGACATGGAGAAGTCCCAGGCCCACCCGTTCGCGGCCAAGGACTCCCAGGGCCGCCTGCTGGTGGCCGCCGCCTCGACGGTCGGCGACGCCGGCTTCGAGCGCTCCATGGCCCTGGTGGACGCCGGGGTGGACGTGGTGGTCATCGACACCGCCCACGGCCACAACGCCACGGTCGCCCAGGCGGTCCAGCGCGTGAAGCGCGAGACCAACCGCGTCCAGATCGTCGCCGGCAACATCGCCACCTACGATGCCGCCCGCGCCCTGATCGACGCCGGCGCCGATGCGGTGAAGGTGGGCATCGGCCCGGGCTCGATCTGCACCACCCGCATCGTGGCCGGCGTGGGCGTGCCCCAGCTGACCGCCATCGCCGACGCCGTCCGCGCCGCCGAGGGGACCGACGTGCCGATCGTGGCCGACGGCGGCATCAAGTACTCGGGCGACTTGGCCAAGGCGCTCGCCATGGGCGCCTCGGTGGCCATGATGGGCTCGGTCTTCGCGGGCGTCGACGAGGCCCCGGGCGAGGTCTTCCTGTACCAGGGCCGCAGCTACAAGTCGTACCGCGGCATGGGCTCGGTGGGCGCCATGGGCCAGGGGTCGGCCGACCGCTACTTCCAGAAGGACGTGAAGGACGCGCTGAAGCTGGTGCCCGAGGGCATCGAGGGCCAGGTGCCCTACAAGGGCCCGATCGCGCCGATCCTGCACCAGATGGTGGGCGGCCTGCGCGCGGCCATGGGCTACGTCGGCGCGCCGACCCTGCCTGAGTTCCGCAAGCGGGCGCGGTTCATCCGCATCACGGGCGCGGGCCTGCGCGAGAGCCATGTCCACGACGTGATGATCACGCGCGAGGCGCCGAACTATCCGAGCGCCGTCTAAGGGCTGGAGGCGAAGATGGGTGGGGATCTGGCTGTGGAGCTCAAGCTCCTCGGCGTTGCGATCGTCGTGGGGCTGGTCCAGCTCCTGTGGGCCGCGGCCGCGGCCCGCGCGCACCAGGGCGACCTGAAGTGGGCGGCCGGCCCGCGCGATACGCCGATGCCGCTGGGCGGGGTGGCCGCGCGCCTCGACCGCGCCTTCTGGAACTTCGCCGAGACCTTCCCCTTCTTCGCCGCCGCCGTCCTGGCCTGCGCGGTGACGGGCAAGCTGGGCTCGGACCTCACGGTCTACGGCTCCATCGCCTATGTCGGGGCGCGCGCCCTCTACGCGCCGCTTTACGCCCTGGGCATCCCGACGATCCGGACACTCGTCTGGCTCGCCGCCATGATCGGCCTGGTCATGGTGCTCGTGGCCCTCTTCAGGTGAGCTGATGCGCGACGGCGGACGCCTTTCGGCGGCCATTGAGGTCCTCACGGAGGTCGAGGCGCGGCGGAAGCCCGTTCGTCTCGCGCTGAAGGCCTGGGGCGACGCGGCCCGCTACGCCGGCGCCAAGGACCGCGCCTGGGTCTCGGGCCTGGTGCTGGACGCGCTGCGCCGCCGCCGCTCGCTGGCCTGGCGGATGGGGACGGACACGCCGCGCGCCGTCGTCCTGGGCGTCCTGGCCTTCGCCTGGGGGTGGTCGCCCGAGAAGATCGCCGAGGCCTGCGCCGACGCTCCGCACGGGCCCGGCGAACTCACCACCGCCGAATGGTCCGCCCTGCGCGCGCCGGCCGACCTCGACGCGGCCCCCGACGCCGTGCGTGGCGACTATCCCGACTGGCTCGACGCCTCGTTCGCCCGAGTGTTTGGCGAGGCGAGGGGCGAGGAGGGCGCGGCCCTGGCCGAACGCGCGCCCGTCGACCTGCGCGTAAACACCCTGAAGACCGACCGCGACCGCGCCCTGAAGGCGCTGGCGACCTTCGAGCCGGAGCAGCCCGGGCTCGCGCCCAACGCCGTGCGCATCGCCGCTCCCGACGCCGCCGCCCGCTCGGGCGCGGTCGAAGCGATCCCGCAGTTCGGCAAGGGCTGGTTCGAGGTCCAGGACCTGGGCTCCCAGCTCGCGGCCGCCGCGGCCGGCGACGTGAAGGGCCAGCAGGTGCTCGACCTCTGCGCCGGCGGGGGCGGCAAGACGCTCGCGCTCGCCGCCGAGATGGCCAACACCGGCCAGATCTACGCCTACGACAGCGACGCCCGCCGCCTGACCGACACCGTCCGCCGCGGCGAGCGCGCCGGCGTCCGTAACCTCCAGGTCCGCACGCCGCTCAACAAGGACCCGCTGAAGGACCTCCAGGGCAAGATGGACCTGGTGTTCATCGACGCGCCCTGCACCGGCACGGGCTCCTGGCGTCGCCACCCCGACACGAAATGGCGCCTGACCCCCGACGCGCTCGCCAAGCGCCAACAGGACCAGGACCAGGTGCTCGAGGACGGGACCAAGTACCTGAAGCCGGGCGGCCGCATCGTCTACGTCACCTGCTCGGTGCTGCCGGAGGAGGACGAGGACCGCGTCGAGGCCTTCCTCGCCCGCCACCCCGACTTCGCCCGCAGGCCGGCCACGACCTCGCCCGACCTCGCGCCGCGCCTCACACCCGCCGGCGATCTGCGCCTCACGCCCCGCACCTCCAACACCGACGGCTTCTACGTGGCCGTGCTGGAAAAGGCCCGATGACCCAAGCCCACCACGAACGCGTCCTGATCGTCGACTTCGGCAGCCAGGTGACCCAGCTCATCGCGCGCCGCCTGCGCGAGAGCGGCGTCTATTGCGAGATCCATCCGTTCGACAAGGTCGAGCCGATGCTGGACGCCTTCGCCCCCAAGGCGGTGATCCTGTCCGGCGGACCGGCCAGCGCCCACGAGGATGACAGCCCAGCCGCGCCCCAGCGCATCTTCGAGCTGGGCGTCCCCATCCTCGGCATCTGCTACGGCGAGATGACCATGTGCGCCCAGCTGGGCGGCGCCGTGGAGAGCGGCCACGACCGCGAGTTCGGCCGCGCCGAAATCCAGGTCCAGAAACAGTCGCCGCTCCTCGAAGGCCTGGGCGACCTCGGCCACACCGAGACCGTCTGGATGAGCCACGGCGACAAGATCACCGCCATCCCGCAGGGCTTCGAGGTGGTCGCCACCTCGGAGGGCTCGCCCTTCGCCATGATCGCCGACGAGGGCCGCCGGTTCTACGGCATCCAGTTCCACCCGGAGGTCGCCCACACGCCGCGCGGCGCGCTGCTGCTGCGCAACTTCACCCATCGCATCGCCGGCCTCTCCGGCGACTGGACCATGGCCAGCTACCGCCAGGAGCAGGTGGCCAAGATCCGCGAGCAGGTGGGCGACGCCAAGGTGATCTGCGGCCTCTCCGGCGGCGTCGACAGCTCGGTGGCCGCCGTCCTGATCCACGAGGCCATCGGCGAGCAGCTCACCTGCGTCTTCGTCGACACCGGCCTGCTGCGCAAGGACGAGGCGACCCAGGTCGTCACCATGTTCCGGGATCACTACAACATCCCGCTCGTGCACGTTGATGCGTCCGATCTTTTCCTCGGCGAGCTGGCCGGCGTCACCGACCCCGAGACCAAGCGCAAGACCATCGGCCGGCTCTTCATCGACGTCTTCGACAAGGAGAGCGCCAAGATCGAGGGGGCGGCCTTCCTGGCCCAGGGCACGCTCTATCCCGACGTGATCGAGAGCGTCTCCGCCCGCGGCGGCCCGTCCGCCGTCATCAAGAGCCACCACAACGTGGGCGGCCTGCCGGACTACATGAAGCTGAAGCTGGTCGAGCCCCTGCGCGAGCTCTTCAAGGACGAGGTCCGCGCCCTCGGCGTCGAGCTGGGCCTGCCCCCGGCTTTCGTGGGCCGCCACCCGTTCCCGGGCCCGGGCCTGGCCATCCGCATCCCCGGCGAGATCACCCGCGAGAAGGTCGCCGTCCTGCAGCAGGCCGACGCCATCTACCTCGACGAGATCCGGAAGGCGGGCCTCTACGACTCCATCTGGCAGGCCTTCGCCGTCCTGCTGCCGGTGAAGACCGTCGGCGTCATGGGCGACGCCCGCACCTACGAGAGCGTGCTCGCCCTGCGCGCGGTGACCTCCACCGACGGCATGACGGCCGACTTCTTTGAGTTCCCGTGGGACGTCCTCGGCCGCTGCGCCACGCGCATCATCAACGAGGTCCGCGGCGTGAACCGCGTCGTCTATGATGTGACGTCCAAGCCGCCCGGCACGATCGAGTGGGAGTAGGGACCATGGCCACAGACAACCGCATCGTCCTCTCCAGCGACCACGCCGCTATCGCGCTGCGCCAGGCCGTCGCCGCCCACGTCGCCGCGCAGGGCTGGGAGGTGGTCGACATCGGGCCCACCACGCCCGAGAGCACCCACTATCCCGAGCGCGGCGAAGAGGCGGCCCGGCGCGTGACCTCCGGAGACTGCCGGTTCGGCATCGTCCTGTGCGGTACGGGCCAGGGGATCATGATGGCCGCCAACAAGGTCAAGGGCGTCCGCTGCGGCGTCTGCTCCGACACTTTCTCGGCCCGCATGATCCGCCAGCACAATGACGCCAACATGCTGGCGCTCGGCGCCCGTGTGGTGGGCGAGGGCTTGGCGCTGGACATCGTCGACGCGTTCCTGACGGCCCCCTTCGACGGCGGCCGGCACGCCCCGCGCGTGGAGATGATCAAGGCGCTGGAGGGCTGATACCCCATTTCGGGTATCGGAGTTCAGATAACGCGGATGCACGTTGTCGCACCGGCGGCCATCCTTAAGCTCCGGTTAGGGCTGTTCCGGCGGAAGTCCTCCCAAGCGCAAAAAGCACCAGGAATGACCTCCCCATGATCGCCCTCACGAAGGCCTCGGCCGACGCCGGCCAGGCCCTCGACGCCCTCAACCGCTCGCTGGCGATGATCGAGTTCCAGCTGGACGGAACCATCATCACGGCCAACGCCAACTTCTGCCGCGCGCTGGGTTACGAGCTCTCCGAGATCAAGGGCCGTCACCACAGCCTGTTCGTGGACCCGGAAGAGGTCGCGAGCGAGGCCTACGCCGACTTCTGGGCCAAGCTGGGCCGCGGCGACTTCGACACGCGCGAGTACCGCCGCATCGGCAAGGGCGGCCGCGAGGTCTGGATCCAGGCCTCGTACAACCCGGTCCGCGACCGCAGCGGCCGCGTGGTGAAGGTGGTCAAGGTGGCCTCCGACATCACCGCCGAGAAGGCGCGCGCCCTGGACGCTCAGGCCCGCATCGAGGCCCTGTCGCGCGCCCAGGCCATCATCGAGTTCGACGTCGCGGGCAAGATCCTCAGCGCCAACCAGAACTTCCTCTCGACGCTCGGCTACGCGCTGAACGAGATTGTCGGCCAGCACCACAGCATGTTCGTGCGGCCCGAGGAGGTCAGGTCGCCCGAATACGCGGCCTTCTGGGCGCGCCTCAACGCCGGTGAGTTCGTCGCCGCCGAGTTCCGCCGCGTCGGCAAGGGCGGCCGCGAAGTCTGGATCCAGGCCTCCTACAATCCCGTCTTCGACCTCAAGGGCCGCGTGGCCAAGGTCGTGAAGTTCGCCACCGACGTGACGCCGCGCGTCCAGGCTGTGAACGAGATCGGCGAGGGGTTGTCCCAGCTCGCCGCGAACAACCTCACCCACACGATCAACACCGTCTTCGACGCGGCCTTCGAGCCGCTGCGCCGCGACTACAACACCACGGCCGAAGCCCTGCGCACGGCCATGGGCGGCATCGCCGGCGTCACCCTGGCGGTCAGCGCCGGGGCCGACGAGATCTCCCGCGCTTCGGACGACCTGTCGCGCCGCACCGAGCAGCAGGCCGCGGCCCTGGAACAGACCGCCGCCGCGCTCGACGAGATCACCGCCGCCGTCCGCCGGAGCGCCGACGGCGCCCGTTCCGCCAACAGTGCGGCCTCCGCGGCGCGCGAGGACGCCACCAGCTCGGGGGAGGTGATGCGCGAGGGGATCAAGGCCATGGCCGAGATCGAGGCCAGCTCGCGCCAGATCACCCAGATCATCGGCGTCATCGACGAGATCGCCTTCCAGACCAACCTCCTGGCGCTCAACGCTGGCGTTGAGGCCGCCCGGGCCGGCGAAGCGGGCCGCGGCTTCGCCGTCGTCGCCTCCGAAGTGCGGGCCCTGGCCCAGCGCTCGGCCGAGGCGGCCAAGGAGATCAAGGCGCTGATCAACGCCAGCTCGCGGCAGGTGGAGCGCGGCGTGCAGCTGGTCGGCCAGACCGGCGAGGCGCTGGACGGCATCGCCGGCAAGGTCACCGAGATCGACCGCCTGATCGCCGAGATCGCCCTGTCGGCGCAGGAACAGGCGACCGGCCTCGGCGAGGTGAACACCGCCGTCAACCAGATGGACCAGGTCACCCAGCAGAACGCCGCCATGGTCGAGGAGGCCACGGCCGCCGCCGGCCAGCTCCGTCGCGAAGCCGCCGACCTCCAGACCCTGGTCGGCCAGTTCCGCGCCGGCGAGGTGACCCGACTGCGCCGCCCGTCGCGGGCGCCCGCGGCCGCCGTTCCTGTCGCCGCGCCCGCGCCGGTCCGCGAGGCCGCGCCGCCGCCCCGCCACCTCAAGGCCGTGGGCGCCGGCGCCGCCGACTGGACGGAGTTCTGATCCGCTGCGCGGCCGCCGATCCTAGTCCGCCGCGGCCGTCTTCTTGGCGGGCATCGCCGCGTCGGGGTTCATCCAGACCAGTTCGAAGGCATGGCCGTCCGGGTCCTCGAAGGCGCGGTTGTACATGAAGTCGCTGTCGATCGGGGCTCGGACGTCGACCTTGCCGCCGTGGCGCGCGGCCGCCTCGCTCATGCCGTCGATCTCCCGGCGACCGTCGCACGACAGGCAGAGCAGCGCCTGGCACGCGGCCTGGGCGTCCCCGACCGGTTTGGGCGTGAACGTAGCGAAGTAGTCGCGCTGCGCGAGCTGGAAGACGACGGCGTCGGACCAGACCATCGACACGGCCGTCTCGCCGCTGAACTGCTCGTTCTTCCGGCAGCCGAGCGCCTCGTAGAAGCGGGTGGAAGCCGCGACGTCGGCCACCGGCAGGATGATGTAGATGAACTTCGGCATGGGCGTCGTCTCCAGGCGCGCGCTACGGTTGGGCTGGCTCGCCCCCCGGCGGTGTCGGGCTGGGCGATATCCCGCAGGTTAGCCGTGCGGCGGCTGGCAGCAATGACACATATGCCACGGAACCTGCCATTCGGTCCGGCGAGGCGGCGGACGGCCTTCGTCACCCGGCGTCGGCGGTCGCTGGTCCCTGCCGCAGCGCGCGGAGGGCGCGGACGAGATGCTTCTCGACGGCGCTGACGCTGATCCCGTGCTGCGCGGCGACCGCCTTGGCGGTCCCGCCGTCGATCCGGATGGCCACGAGGATGTCGCGCGTTCTCGGCGGCAGGCCCGCCAGGACGGCTCGCGCGGCCTTGACGTCCTCCCGCGCCGCGAGATGGCGCTCGGGCGACAGCTCGTCAGGCGGCAGGTCGGTGTCGAGAAGCTCGCAATGCAGCTCGGCGCGCCGGCTCCGGGCGGCGCGGCGGCGGTCGATGAGTGTGCGCAGGGCCACCTTGAACAGGTAGCGGCGAGGGTGGTCCACCGTCGCGCCGCCCCGCTGGACCAGCCGCATGAAGATGTCCTGGATCACGTCGTCGACGTCATCGGCCGGAATCCGCCGGCGCAGGTAGCCGCGCAGTTCGTCGACGTGCGCCCAGGTCTGCAGGGCGGCGCAGCGGGCGCAGGGCGGGTCGAGCGCGAACGGCGGACTCCAGACGAGCCTTGCTGACCGATCGTCTCCGAAACCCCCGTCCATCCTGCCGCGCCCACCCCTGGTTCGCGTCAGAGGCTGTCATGGGAGCGCGCGTGAAATCTTCACAGCATTTTGGTGAAATTTCCGCCGATCTTGGGATGAACATCCACAAGCTCGCGCAAAACGCGTGATCGGCTAGGCCGACTCGTCGCGCCGGTCCGAGGAATTCGCCATGGGCAGGGGGACGGCGGTCGTGTGCTTCACCTCCTCCATGGCGAAGGCCGACGTGACGTCGGTCAGGCGCACGCGCCGCACGAGGCGCTTATAGACCTCGTCGTAGTCGGCGATGCTCGCCACCTGCAGCTTCAGCAGGTAGTCCACGTCCCCGCTCATCCGATAGAACTCCACGACCTCCGGCAGGTCCTGGACGGCCCGGGCGAACGACTGGAACCACTCCTCGGAGTGGTCGCTGGTGCGGACGTGGACGAAGACCGTCACGCCGACGCCGATGGCGGCGGCGTCCAGCAGCGCCACGCGGCGCTTGATGACGCCTTCCTCTTCCAGCCGTTTGATCCGCCGCCAGCACGCGTTGTGGGACAGGTTGACCCGCTCGGACACCGCCGCCACCGACAGCAGGCCGTCTTCCTGCAGGACCGCGAGGATACGCAGGTCGGCGGCGTCGAGGCTGACGGGGAGCCGGGCCTTCACCGGCATCTCGCGCGACCCGCATGGGCTGGGGGCGCTCCGCAGGCGGAGCCGTCGCTGTGTGTGAGGCGGATCATCGGGGCTCCAAGGTTCCGGCGCGTCTTACGACAAGAGCCGGCCGATGACGACGCTGCGCTGCCTTCTCCGGGGCATGAAATTCCAAAGGCGACTTTATTCCGCGCCGGAGGTGAGGATTTTTCACCGCGTTTCGTCTCCTCAGAGGGACGTGCGTCTTGCGTCCCTGCAAGCGCCTGGAGCCCCCGATGCCGACCCCTCGTCAATGTCCCGTGGCCGCCCACCGGCTACGGCGGCGCGGCCTCGGGATGCGTGCGGCCCGATAGCGATGGGGAGCGGACAGATGATGTTGCGACGGCGCGCGCCGCGTATGGCCATGGCGCTGGCGGGGGCGCTGGTCGGCCTGGCCGGCCCGGCGGCCGCCCAGGCGCCGCGGAACGACCGGTCGGCCGTGCTGCCCTTGGCCACGCCCACGACAGACGATCCGCAGCGGATTCCGAAACGCCCGCCGCCCGCGCCGGGCCGCCAGACCGTGCTGCAGGGCGGGCGCGTGTTCGACGGTGTCCGCGCAGTCGCCTATCCGGCGACGGTGGTGATCGAAGACCGGGTCATCAAGGCGGTCCTGCCGCCGGATCGCCGCGACTGGGCGGCGGACGCCGTCGTGATCGACGTGACCGGCCGCACGGTGATGCCGGGCCTGATCGACCTGCACGTGCACATGACCTATCCGGACTCCGATACGCCCCTGGACGAGCAGGACACCGAAGGGTCCGGCGTGCTGCGCGGCGCGCGGAACCTGCGCTGGTTCCTGGAGTCGGGCTTCACCTCGGTCCGGGACCTGGGCGGCGTGCTGAACGCGCCGTTCCAGCTTGCCGAGTGGAGCGCGGCCGGCCGGATCCCGGCGCCGCGCGTCTTCGCCGCCGGCCACATCATCACCGGCACCGGCGGGCACGCGACGGAGCGCCCCATCACCCCCAACCACGGCCCGGCCTACCAGTGGGAGCGCGACGGCCCCGACGCCTGGCGCGCCGCGGTGCGGACGGCCTTCAAGCAGGGCGCGAGCGTCATCAAGGTGGCCAGCCATTTCACGGCCGAAGAGGTGGCCGCCGCCGTTGACGAGGCCCACACGCTCGGCCTGCCGGTCACCTGCGATTGCGAGACGATCTACATCGACCGGGCCGTCGCCGCCGGGATCGACATGATCGAGCATCCCCTTCCGCGCAGCGACGCGGCGATCGCCGCCATGGCGAAGCGCAAGGTGGCGTCCGACCCGACGCTGCAAGTCTACCAGAACGTCCTCGACACCGCCGGCGGCTTCTACGGCTCGACCTCCCGCCGCTTCGTGATGACGAGCCAGTCGAACTTCGACGTCTTCCGCAAGCTGAAGGCCGCGGGGATCGTGATGGGGGTCGGCACCGACTCCATCGGGCGCGTGAACCAGATGACGCCCAACCCCTACATCGCCGAGCTCAAGTGGTTCGTGAAGGGCGGCTACACGCCGGCCGAGGCGTTGATCGCCGCCACCCGCACCAACGCCGGACTGCTCGCCATGGGCGACAAGCTCGGCTCGCTCGAGGCGGGCAAGCTGGCCGACGTCATTGTCGTCGAGGGCCGCCCGGACGAGGTGCTCGACGACCTCGCCCGCATCGACCACGTCTTCAAGGACGGGCGCCACTGGGTGGCCGGCGGCCAGGTGGTCATTCCCCGCCACGTCCCGGCGCCGCTCGCCAAGCCTTCGCCGCCGGCCGACACGCGATGACCCCCGTCGCCCGCACGCCTTCCATCCCGCACATCCGCAATAGAGGCCTATCCGCCATGACCAAGACTGCACTCGCCCTGGGCTCCAGCCTTTCGATCCTCGCGTTCGCGACCACCGCCGCGGCGCAGGCCGAGGGTGGGCAGGCGCTCGACGAGGTGGTCGTCACCGGCAGCCGCGGTCAGGCGCGGACTGTCGTCTCCAGCCCGGCCCCCATCGACGTCATCGGCGGCGAGCAGCTCGAACGGCTGGGCGGCGCCGCGCCGATCCGCGACGCCCTGACCCAGCTCATCCCTTCATTCCAGGCGCAGACGGTGGGGTCGTCGTCCTGGGACAGCCTGGCGCGGCCGGCCGGCCTGCGCGGCCTCGGCGGGGTCCACGTGCTGGTCCTGGTCGACGGCAAGCGCCGCCACAACAGCTCGCTGCTGAACCTCAACACCGGCAACCTGTCCAACGGCGGCAACCCCGTCGACCTGGACCTCATCCCGTCCAGCGCCATTGCCCGGATCGAGGTGCTGCGGGACGGTGCGGCCGCGCAGTACGGGTCGGACGCCATCGCCGGCGTGATCAACGTCATCCTCAAGAAGAACGACTCCGGCGGCCGGCTCAACGTCAACGCCGGCCAGCGCTACAGCTACAACGGCGTCTCGGACGGCGAGACCCTCCAGGCTGACCTCTACCACGGCTTCAGCCTGGGCCCGGACGGCTACCTCACGCTGGCGATGGATGCCAAGACGCAGCACGATGCGCTCCGCGGCGTGGACCTGCCGGGTCAGCTCTACTTCACCCTGCCGGGCGGTGTGGCCGACCCGCGCGAGGCGACGGCCTACCGTTACCAGCTCTATCGCGGCGGCCTGCCCAAGACGAAGTCGGCCAACTTCTCGGCCAACGCGGGCCAGACCTTCGGCGAGGCCGAGGTCTACGCCGCCGCGACCCTCGGCTTCCGTGACGCCGTCGTCGGGCAAGGCTTCCGTCGGCCCAACAGCAACCAGAACCTGATCCAGATCTACCCGGACGGCTTCGCCCCGAACTACACGCTGGACGAACTGGACCACCAGGCGACCGCCGGCGTGCGCTGGACGGCGGCCGGCTGGAACCTGGACCTCAGCACGACCTACGGCCGCAACCGGGTCGACCACGGCTCCACCAACACGCTCAACGCCTCGCTGGGCCCGTCCAGCCCGACGCGCTTCCACACCTTCCGCTCGGTGTTCGACCAGTGGACCACCAATTTCGACATCAGCCGCGAGGTCGAGGTCTTCACCGGCCGGCCGCTCACCATCGCCGCCGGCCTCGAATACCGCTGGGAGAAGTACCGCACCCAGGCCGGCGATCCCGCCGCCTACGCCGCCGGCGGCTACGTCTATCCGACGGGCTACGGCAACCTGGCCGGTCGCGCGGCCAGCGTGGGCGCGCAAGGCGCCGTCATCCTCGCGCCGTCGGACGAGGCCAACGTCACCCGCGGCAACGTCGCGGCCTACATCGACCTCAGTCTGGACGTCACCGACCGCTTCCTGATCGCGGCGGCCGGCCGCTACGAGGACTACGACGACGCGGCGGGCGACGTGTTCAGCGGCAAGCTGTCGGCGCGCTACGAATTCAGCGACGCGATCGCGCTCCGGGCGACGGTCAGCAACGGCTTCCGCGCCCCGTCGCTCTCGCAGTCGGGCTACGCTCAGACCGCGAACCAGGCCAACATCATCAACGGCGTCTTCACGTTCGTGGAATCGAAGACCGTGCGACCGGACTCGGCCGTCGGTCAGGCGCTGGGGGCCAAGCCGCTCGAGCCGGAAACCTCGACGAACTACAGTCTGGGCCTGGCGCTCACGCCGTTCAGCGGCTTCTCGGCTACGATCGACGCCTACCGCATCGAGCTGCGCGACCGCATCGCGCTCACCGGCCTCCTGTCGGGCAATGGCGTGGCGGCGGTGCTGGCCCGCAATGGCCTGCCGACCAACCTCTCGGTGCGCTACTTCGCCAACGCCATCGACACCAACACCAAGGGCGTCGACGTCGTCGCCTCCTACAGTCACGAGGTCGGGGAGTGGGGCCGGCTCCGCTACACCCTGGGCTTCAACTACAACAAGACCTCGATCGCCGGCATCGCGCCCAATCCGCCCGAACTCGCGGGGCTCGGCCTGACGCTCTTCGATCGCCAGCAGCAGGGCGCCGTGACCGTCACCACGCCGCGCACCAAGCTGCTGCTGGGCGCGGAGTGGACCTACGACCGCTGGCGCGTGAATCTGCGCGAGAGCCGCTACGGCAAGTGGGACAGCCTGAACAACGTCGTCACGTCCGACCAGCACTACGGCGCCAAGTGGATCACCGACCTCGAGGTCGGCTTCGAGGTCAACGAGCGGGTCTCGCTGGCCGTCGGCGCCAACAACCTGTTCGACACCTACCCCGATCGGAACACGGTGCCCGACACCAACGGCTTCGCGCCCTACGGCGGCAACTCGCCGTTCGGCGTCTACGGCGGCTACTACTACGTGCGGGCCACCGTGAACTTCTGACCTCGGAGAGGCGGGCCCTCTCGACTCCCCTCGGGTCAACGCAGGTGACGATCGCCGAGCGTCACCGAGAGACGCGCGAGAGGAGCCCCGCCATGCCGTTTCCGCTGCCCAACGCCTCCACCGACCTCAGTGGCCAGGTCGCCCTGGTCACCGGCGCGTCGTCGGGGCTCGGCTACCGCTTCGCCAAGGTGCTGGCCAGCCAGGGCGCCAAGGTCGCCATCGCCGCGCGCCGGATCGACAAGCTGGAGGCGCTCGCCGCCGAAATCCGCGCTGCGGGCGGCGTCGCGCTGCCCATCGAGATGGACGCCACCGACGCCGACCAGCTCGTGGCCGCGGTCGCCAAGGCCGAGGCCGAGCTCGGCCTCGTCACCATCCTGATCAACAACGCCGGCATCCCCGACGCCCAGCGCGCCCACAAGATGTCGCTGGAGCTCATCGACCGGGTGCTCGACATCAACGTCCGCGCGCCCTTCGTCCTCGCCTGCGAGGTGGCCCGGCGGCTGATCGCGGCGGAGAAGCCCGGCCGGATCGTCAACATCGCCTCGGTGGCGGCGTTCAGCTACGCCGGGGGCGGCGCGGCGCTCTACTCCGTCAGCAAGGCGGCCGTGGCCCGCTCGGCCGAGGTGCTCGGGGTCGAGTGGTCGCGCTTCGGGATCAACGTCAACGCCATCGCGCCGGGCGCTTTCGCCTCCGAGATGATGGACGGCATGCTGAGCCGGGTGGGCGACATGACCCAGCACTTCCCGCGCAAACGCCTGGGCGATCCGGCCCAGCTCGACTCCACGCTGCTCTACCTCGTGGGCCCGGCCTCCGAGGCGGTCACCGGCACGGTCATCCGCGTCGACGACGGGCAGGGGGGCCGCTAGCACGCAGGCGGCAGGGCCGAACCGGCGCGCCGGGCGCCTTCGGGGGCTTGCGCAAGCGGTGAAAGGGGCCAGATGAACGGGCCGTCGCCCAGCAGCTCCCAAGTCCCAGACCCGAGTCGATGAAGACGCCCACCGTCGCCAGCCTCAAGAAAGTGAACGCCGAGAACCTCGCGCGGCTCGGCGCCGAGCGGCTGGCCGCGATCGTGGTGGAGGTCGCCGAGACCCGCCCCGACCTGAAGCGGCGCCTTCGCATGGAGCTGGCGGCGGAGCAGGGGCCTGAGCACCTGGCGCTGGAGCTGGACAGGCGTCTGACCACGCTGGAGGGCAGCCGCTCGAAGATCTCGTGGCGCAAGCGGCCGAGCTTCGTGGCGGACCTGGAGGCCCTGCGTGTTCTGATCGCGGGCCGGCTGGCCGAGCTCGATCCCGTCGCGGCCCTGGCGCGGATGTGGCCCTTCATGGACCTGGCGCGGCGGCTGGGGACCCGGGTCCGCGACAAGGATGGCGGCGTCGCGGCTGTCTTCGACCGCGCGGCGGAGGACATCGGCCGCCTCTTGGGCGAGCGCGGCGACACCCGCGCCATCGACGGGCTGGTCGACGCCATAGCCCGCAACCCGGTGGCCTGGAGCGATTGGCTGCCGGCGGCCCTTGCTCAGGCGTCGAGGCCCACCCTGGAGATGCTGCTGGCCCGTCTGCGCGAGCGGCAGGGCGGCGGCGCGGGCTGGGCGGACATCCTGCGCGTGGTGGCCGACGCGGCCGGCGACGTGGACGCCTTCCTCGCGACCCTCACCGCCCAGGCGGCGCGCACGCCGGCCGTCGCCGCCGAGGCAGCCCGGCGGCTGCTCGCCGCGGGTCGGATAGAGGAGGCGGGGCGGATGCTGGAGCGTGCAGGCAAGACCGGCCCGGTCGACTTCGACTGGGAGAGCGCCTCCATCGACTATCTCGAGGCGGCCGGCGACGCCCAGGCCGCTCAAGCCGCCCGCTGGACGTCCTTCGAACGCACGCTCTCGGCCGAGCGGGCGAGGGCTTTCACCTCGAGGTTGCCCGACTTCGAGGACGTCGAGGCCGAGCATCGCGCCTTCGAGCACGCCGCCCGCCATCCCGACCTCACCCGCGGCCTACGGTTCCTGATGGAGTGGCCGGCGCTTCCCGAAGCGGCGGCCTTGATCGAGGCCCGGGCCGACGAGCTCCAGGTCCCGCCGGAGGAGGCCGAATTCTGGGCCGGCAAGCTGCGCGCCCGCCGGCCGCGCGCCGCCCACACCTTGCTGCGCAAGGCGGCCGCGGCGGCCTTCCGCCGCCGCGACTTCGCAACCTGCGACCGCCTCACCCAGGAGGCGGACACGATCGACGTGGCTTAGGCCGTCGCCCGGACCGGCAGCTTCCAGTTCGGACGGATGAAGTGGCAGGTGTAGCCGTTCGGGATGCGCTCCAGGTAGTCCTGGTGCTCGGGCTCGGCTTCCCAGAACGGGCCGGCCGCCGTCACCTCCGTCACCACCTTGCCGGGCCACAGGCCCGAGGCGTCCACGTCGGCGATGGTGTCGAGCGCGGTCAGGCGCTGGGCGTCGTTCGTGTAGAAGATCGCCGAGCGGTAGCTGGTCCCGATGTCGTTGCCCTGGCGGTTGATCGTCGTCGGGTCGTGGATCTGGAAGAAGAATTCCAGCAGCTGGCGGAACGAGATCACCGCGGGGTCGAAGACGATCTCGATCGCCTCGGCGTGGGTCCCGTGGTTGCGATAGGTGGCGTTCGGCACGTCGCCGCCGGAATAGCCGACGCGCGTCGCCAGCACGCCCGGATAGCGGCGCAGCAGGTCCTGCACGCCCCAGAAGCAGCCTCCGGCGAGGATGGCGGTCTCGGTCTTGGCGGTCATGGGCGGCTCCTTTGAAAGGGATGCCGCCTAGATAGGGTTTCGCACACGGAAATTGAACTGCGCGCGCCACGCCGGCGCCCCTGCGGGTCGCCCATGGGTAGTGTGATGTCTATCACAAAGATTGCCGGTTGCGCCTCCGGATAACGCGGTTCAAGGTTCGCGCCTGGGCCTTCGGGGGAAGGGCGTCATGTCGTCGGGGTTCCCGTTCGTGAACCTGCCGGAACTGGCCGGCTTCGGGCAGTCCGCGCTCGTGGGCTGGCTGATCGTGCTCGCCGCGCTCGTGGCTTGGCGGGTGCTGGTGGTCGAGGATCACCTGGCCGGCATGCTGGGCACGCGCGCGGGCGACGGCGTCCAGCTCGATCGCCTGCAGATGCTGCTCGCCATGCTGGGCGGCGCCGTCGCCTACGTCACCACCTGCGCCGACGGATGGCAGCACGCGCTGGAGGTGCGCCAGCTGCCCGAGGTCCCGGACAGCCTTCTCACCATCGTGGCCGGAAGCCAGGCCATCTACCTCGGCGGCAAGCTCAGCCGTAACAGCCTTGGAGGCAGCTAATGGAGACGTGGCGCGAGCTTGCCATGGTGATCGGCATCGGGGTCACCATCATCATCCTGGGCTTGGCGGCCGTGGTCCTTTGGCGGATCGTCGACAAGACCATCAGCCTGGACGGGCTCATCCAGGAGGACGGCAAGGCCAGCCTGTCGCGGTTCCAGTTCCTGGTGTTCACGTTCGTGGTGGCCGGCGTCTTCCTGCTGCTCTCGATCGAGAGCGGCACGTTCGTCGACCTGCCCAACAATGTACTCATCCTGCTGGGCCTGAGCGGCGGCAGCTACGTCGTCTCCAAGGGCATTTCGGTCAACGCCGCGAAGAACGCCCCGCCGCCGGCCGAGCCGCCCGCCGCGCCGACGTCGCGCGGCCGGCACCGGCCCGAGGGCGGGCAGTGATGCGACCGCCGGGCTGGGCGGCGCTGGCGCTGGCGCTGTCCGCGACGTCCGCCCAGGGCCAGCCGGCCCGGCCCGCCGCCGCCCGTCCGGCCCCGGCCGCCGCGGCGCCGGCCTCCACGGCCGCGGACGTGGCCAAGTGGCGGGCCTGCCTCGCCCGCTTCGACGCCATCGGCCTGCCCAGCCTGCGCTCGGACCAGGTGATGGCCGACCAGTTCAACCGCGTGATCTGCCGTAGCGGCTACGCCCTGTCGTTCGACAGCAGGACGCTCAATCCGAGCTGGGTGGCCGAGTACCTGACGCCCGCGGTGCTGAAGGGCGCCGCGAGCCGCCGCGACAACTTCGCCGCCGACCCCGTGCTGGGCGCGGCCAGCCCGACGCCCGACGACTACACCAACAGCGGCTTCGACCGCGGCCACCAGGCGCCGGCCGCCGACGCCCGCTTCGACCAGCAGGTGATGAACGAGAGCTTCTACATGTCCAACATGTCCCCGCAGGTGGGGATCGGCTTCAACCGAGGGCAGTGGAAGTACCTGGAGGAGGCGGTCCGCGCCTGGGTCATGTGCGGCGGCCACGAGAAGGTGATCGTCATGACGGGGCCGATCTTCGACGGGCCGGTGAAGACCCTGACGAACCGCCCGGTCCAGATCCCCGTGGCCTACTTCAAGATCGTCTACGACGTCGACGCCGGCCGCGCCGTCGGCTTCCGGCTGAACAACGAGCGGCACAAGAAGACCCCGCTGCACAACTTCGTGGTCCCGATCAGCGAGATCGAGGACGACACCGGCATCGACTTCTTCCCCAGCTTGCCACGGCGCCGCCAGAACCAGCTCGAAACCCCGAAGGGCATCGTCTGGGGCCACGACCAGGGCTGCGCCAGTGTCGCGGAGAAGTAGGGGCAGGCGTACCGCCTAGCGGTCCAGGCCCCGCCACTGCTCCTCCAGCCGCGCCAGCTCCGAGCTGGCCGTGTCGCCCCGCGCGGGCAGCCGCGCCCCCGGCCACTCGCCGCCCGGCCGCCAGCCCTCCTGCCGCGACCGCAGGCCAAGCTCCTGAACCACACGCAGGCGTCCCTTCGCCGTGCGCGGCGTGTTGAAGGCCGTGGTGATGTCCTCGCGCGAGGCGAGCTGGCGGAGTCCGAGCGCGGGGAGCTCGCGCCGATCACGCCACTCGCCATGGAGCGTCACGCACCAGTTTCTGAAATGTGGCCAGTTGCTCGTCGCGATCCATACAAGAAGCGCGATGGCCAATAGCCACAAAGCGACGACGCCGATGCCGGGCAGGAAGCTTCCATCCAGATAGACGACCAGGAAGACCAGCCCGATGACGATGCCGCCCATGAGCGCAGAGCCGGCGATCACGGCGGCGACCGAGATGAACACGTCTGTCATGACGCTCCCTTCATCGCGATCGAACGAAAGAAATAGAGATCGGAATCGCGAGGGATTTCGGACGACTGCATACAAATTTTCGAAAAATCGGGTACTCGTCGAGAATATCCGGCCTATGGGGATAAAATTCTCGGATATAAGTATAGAAATTCCGCCGAAATATATAAGAATAATGGCGGTGATATCGAGATTGATGAAATACATAAATGGCAATGTTATAATCTTAGCGATAATTATAGTTTCCGATGAAAGTTTTATGGAGGCGACGCTGCCGTTTTCGATCCACACTAGAAGGAAAAGCAGGATCGACGTCGACGTGATGACTGGGGCGACACGCGAGAAGTAGCTGCGCTCAGCCCGTAGCTCGAAGGTCATGAGGGGCCGCGCCGGGCTTAGTGGGGTGGCCACGAGGATGGCGTTGACGAGCGCCGACGTGGCCGCCAGCAAGGGCGACGCGACCACCGCGATCAGCCAGAGCGGACGCCGAATGATCACGTGGGCGCGACGCAGCCGAAAGAGCGGCTTCAGCGGGCGCAGCACGTCCGCTGCGTCGAACAGCCCACCGAAGTCGCGACCCAACGTGGTGATCGAATGGTCCGACGCGGTTATGACGAAGTCTTCGGCGTGCCGGCGCAGGCTGCTGTTCCCCGACGAGACATAGCGGCAGGAACGGATCGCCGTCTCGGCGACCCAGGGCTCTCCGACCTGTAGCGCCTGCTCGATCAGTTCGGCCGACGTCCTGTCGTCGAAGAGTCCGCTGGCCTCGACCGAGATCTTCGCGATCAGCGGTAGGTCGAACGAATGTCGGATATGCGCCTCGAGCAGGATGCTCAGAGGCGCCTCGATGCCGCGCAACGCCGACGAATCGGTTCGGCTGAATGCGTCGACCAGGAAGCGCAGGCAATAGATCGCCTTGAGGTTGGCGTCGGACTCCAGTTCGTCGGCTTCCACCCACGCCTGCTCGATGAACGACCAGCAGTGCTGCACGATCTGGCGGGCATGCGCGTCGTCGGCGATCTCGGCGTAGAGGACCAGAGCGTCGCGTTCGCGGCGGTCCTCTTCGATGGCGGTCAGGTCGATCTGCTGCTGCTGGCGCAAGTGCTGGACGAGGAAGAATTCGTAGAAGCGCCGGTGCACGAAGCTCACCGACTGCTCGGGCCCCGGCGCCCGGCGGATGATCTTCGCGCTTTCCAGGATGAACAGGACCTCGTCCAGCGGGAACGGGAACCCGACGGCGTCCAGCTCACTGCGGGTGGCCTCGAGGCCGACTCCCTGGGTGGTGAACATGAAGCGGGCGATCTCCGACGACGCCGCCTTGAGCTCGGCCACGGTCAGGTTGTTCGCCTTGAGCTCGCGCTCGAACTTGCCCAGCCGACCGTCGATATAGCCCTCGTAGAGCGCGATCTGGCTCTTCAGCGCCGAAGGCGGGTTGGCCTGCAGGAACTGGCAGATCAGGTTGGCGACGAAAGGATTGCGCGCGGAGGCGATCCAGCGCGGCGGGCCGCGCATGAAGCCGTTGACTTTCTCCCGGCTCAGGCCGGTGTTCCGCAGCAGTGCGCTCCGGATCTTCGACTCCGAGAAAGGCCTCACGTCGAGCCGCTTGTACTCGGTGGCGATCAGCCGGGGCTGGCGGTAAGGACGAGAGGCGATGACGCCCCGCGCCTGCGTGGCGCCCGACGCCATGTTTCCGACGATCTGCGAGATATCGGCGATCAGTTGGGAGGTCTCGTCCTGGTCCAGCAGGACCGGAATCTCGTCGAAGGAGTCGAAGATGAAGAAGATCCGGCCGTGCTCGACCATCGGCCGGAGGTACTGTTCGAGGAATTCGGTGACGTAGATGTCGCCGATCTTCTTCACCTGGTCGGCGACGAAGTCGTAGAGGTCGGTCGCGCTCGGCGGCTCTCCCGACGCCAGGACCGAGCCCTTCCATTCCTTTAGGTTGATGTAGAGCGGCAGGATTTCGGTGCGCGGCGCGGCCTCCAGAAGGTCCTTGGCCAGTTTCCGCAGCGCCGTGCTCTTGCCCGACCCAGGCTCGCCGATGACCAGGAAGACGCGGGAGCGGCGGTCGCGCTTGATCGCCGAGAGCAGGTCGCCGACCTTGCGCGTCTTGCGCTGGCTGCGCGAGATCTCCTCGACCTCGGCGTCGAGCGGCTCGAAGCTCTGGTCGGTCCAGTTCGTCTGGTCGTCGAGGCTGTCGAGGCGCGAGCGCAGCACCCGCGCGACGCCCCTGAAGCGCTGGTTGTAGGTCCGCTCTCGGAACGGGGAGGCGCCGGTCGACGTCGCGGGCGTCAGCGGCGGCCGTTGCGCGAAGATCGCGATGCCGCCGATCACCACGCTGCCCACCACGAACACGACCAGGGGGACCAACTGGCCCTGCCAGGTCACGGCCTGGGCTACGCCCATCGTCGCGGCGGCCTTCTGCGTGGCGGGCGACCAGCCGGGGAAGGTGGTCGCCAGCGTCGCCACCGCCTTGATCGCCGCGCCGGCGGGCGATCCCGAGCCGGAGGGCTCCTTGAGCAGCAGGAGCGCGAATATGCCGATGATCGCCAGCAGGAAGAGCGCGACCAGGATCGCGTTGACGTCCCTGTAGAGAAGGAAGCTCACCGCCGCGGACGCGACCAACAGCAGCCCAAGCAACGCGAACAGACGCGCATGCTTCCCGATGTCGTGCACCGTGGCCCCTCCGTCGTGACGTGCGCGTGCGCCGGCCAGACCCGCGCCAGGGTGCGGCGGCCGCCAAACTCCGAACTCTGGAACACCCCAAGCCGTCGCCCCCGCGGCGGCGCTGCAACCTTGGGCGGCTTTCGGCGGGTTGACAAGCGAGGCGGGCGAGCTCGCCGCTACTTGTAGAAGCTCTCCGGCGCCGCTGCGCCGTTCTCGGCCAGGCGCTGCATCAGGGCCTCGTACAGCGCCGCGTCGTGCCGGCGGCTGCCCGGCGCGCCAGCGGCCAGGTTGAGCTCCGCCGCCAGAGTGGCGCGCTCGGCCACCGAGGCCTCCAGGCCGAGCAGCTTGAGCAGGCCCGGCAGCGACCGGCGCCATTCGTCGCCCAGGCCCACGCGCTCGGCCCGCGCCTGCAGCATCAGCGCCACGTCGGTCGGCAAGGCCATGGCGGTGCGTTCGTAGGGCGGGGGCTGCTGGCCGTCGGCCGCCGCGGCGGGGGCCCAGTCGCGTGGCGCGAGGCCGGTGTCCCCGTGGAAGACCCTGGCGGCGATCCGGCCCAGGCGGCTCATGTGGGTCCCTTCGTCTGACCCGTCTGGAACACCGCCTGCCGCCCGGGGTTCCGGCCGCGGGCTTGGCAGGGCGCGCGCGACGGGTCATCAGGGGCCATGGTCCGCGGCAAGCACGTCGTCTATCTCGCCCTCCAGCCCCCGCCCGCGGCGGCCGCCGAGGCTCTCGCCCGTCTGGATGCGCTGCCCCAGCGCCGCCGGATGAGCGCCCGGCCCATGGCGCCGAACCGCCTGCACGTCTCCCTGGCCGGCATCGGCGACTTCAAGCGCCCGCCGACGCCAGTGTTCGACAAGGTGATGGAGGCCGTCGCCGAGGTGGCGGCCGCGCCGTTCGTGGTCGAGCTCAACCGCATCGGGACGTGGACGTCGGGCGACCAGCGCCCGATCGTGCTCTGGGGCGATGAGGGCGTGATCGGCGTCCACGCGCTCTTCTCCGAGCTCCACAAGGCGCTGTGGCGCGCGGACATGGCCCCGCGCCGCGAGCCCGAGATGACCCCGCACATGACGCTGATCTACGACCGCGCCGAGGTGCCCGAGACTCCGGTGGAGCCCGTCCGCTGGACCGTGGACGAGTTCGTCCTCATCCACGCCGTCCACGGGGAAGGGCGGTTCGACGTGGTCGGGCGGGCGCGGCTGGGGCGCTGACGCCATCATCCGAACGTGCGCGACAGCCGCCTGCGCGCCGCCAGCATCCGCGCCATGAAGCCGATCCTCCTCGCGGCGCTGGCCGCGCTCGCCCTCCCGGCCGCCGCGCGCGCCCAGCCCCCGGGCCCCGAGCAGGTGGTCCGCGCCTACACCGACGCGGCCAACCGCCACGACCTGGAGGCGTTCCTGGCCCTCTACGATCCCCAGATCCGCAAATACCGCTTCCCGGGCGAACTGGCCTCGGAGGGCATCGAGCACGCCCGCGAGGTCTACACCCGCTCGTTCGCCCAGAAGACCGACATCAAGGTCGAGATCGTCGAGTTGCTCGTCCTGGGCGACAAGGTCATGGCCCACGACCGCGTCACCGGCCGTCCCGACGGGAAGGTCGCCGACGAGTTCACGGTCTACCAGGTCAAGGACGGCCGCATCGTCGCCATCGTCTATGTCGACCAGGTCCTCAGCTAGCTACCGGCTCAGCGTCACCCGCTTCTCCAGCTGGTAGATCGCCTCGACGATCTCGTCGGTCTTCTTGCCCACCAGGGCCTGGGCGTCGGCGAGGCCCTGGTTGTAGAAATACGGCCCCAGATGCTCGGTCACGAAGTCGGTGAGGAAGACGGCGTCGAATCCCGTCACTTCCAGGTCGAGCTCGTCCTTCAGATAGCGGCTGAGCGCGGCGGCCAGCGCCTCGCGGGTCTCTTTCGGAAGCTCGATCCTGGACATGGGGACCCTTTGAAGATGGCCACGACGCTCTACGGCATCTGCAACTGCGACACGATGAAGAAGGCCTGGACCTTCCTCGACGGCGCCGGCGTCGCCTACGACTTCCACGACTACAAGAAGGCGGGCCTCGACCGCGCCACCCTGGAGGGCTGGGTGCGCCAGCTGGGCTGGGAAGTCCTGCTGAACCGCGCCGGGACCACTTTCAAGAAGCTTCCCGACGCCGACAAGGCCGGGATCGATGAGGCCAAGGCCATCGCCCTGATGCTGGCCCAGCCGTCGATGATCAAGCGGCCGGTCCTCGCCCACGGCGGCAAGCTCTACGTCGGCTTCAAGCCCGAGACCTACGCCGCGCTCTCGAGCTGAACTTTTTCGGGCAGCCCGCATCCGATCGCGCGACCGGCGGCGACTACAGGGCAAGAGCGCCTCGGGGATGGCCCCGGGGCGGCGCCTGGAGCCCCTCCGATGGAGCACTTCTTCTTCAGTTTCTGGTGGCTGGTCTTCCCGATCGGCTTCTTCCTCGCCGCCGGCTTCGACCGCTGGCTGGCCTATCGCAAGAGCCAGGACCGCCTGCAGATCCTGCGCAGCTACACCGATGCGGGCAAGGACCCGCCGCCCGAGCTGATCAAGGCGCTGGCCCGCGACGAGGAGCAGGACGACGAGGACGCCTACGCGCCCTACGACCGCTACGGCCGCTATCCCCGGCGCTACTACCGCCGCTACTGGCGCCACAACAGCCCGTACTGGGCCTGGCGCACCGCCATCATCACCGGCGCGGTGGCCGGGGGCTTCTGGCTGGCCTCGGAATACGCCGACCTGCCGGGCATCGACTGGCCCTTCCGCCTGGTGGCGATCATCATGACCTGCGTGGCGGCGGGCAATTTCGTGATGGCGATCTTCTCCACGGTCTTCCGGAGCCGATGAGCCCGGAAGGCATGGACCTGGAGCTGGTCGAGGCCGCCAGGCGGGGCTCGGCCAGCGCGTTCGCGCGCCTGGTGGAGCGCCACCAGCAGGCGCTCCGGGCCTTCCTGCGCCGCACCTGCGGGAACTGGGCCCAGGCCGACGACCTGGCGCAGGAGACCTTCCTCGCCGCCTGGGAGCGGATCGGGAAGTTGGAGGCCGGCGCCAGCGTGCGCGCGTGGCTGTGCGGCATCGGCTACAACAAGCACCTGACCGCGCTGCGCTCGGCCGGTCGCAGCCGCGCCCGCGAAGCCGCGTACGAGGTCGAAAAACCGCCATCAAGCGGAGCCATGACCGACGAGCGGCTGACGCTCGAGGCCGCGCTCTCGGAGCTGCCCCCGGACCAGCGCGCCTGTGTCGCGTTATGTCTGGCAGCGGATTTCAGCCACGCGGAGGCGGCCGAGGCGCTCGGCCTTCCGCTGGGCACGGTGAAGTCGCATGTCACGCGGGGCCGCCAGCGGCTCCTCGAAGCGTTGGGAGGTTCGGATGACGGACGCTGATCTCCGGCTGAAGGCCCTGTTCGCGGAGGACGAGCCGCCGGCCCGCGACCCCGCCTTCTCCACGGCAGTGATGGAGGAGCTGGCGCGTCGCCGCTTCGCCGCCGACATCGCGCTGCTCGCGATCCTGGCCGTTGGCTGCGGCTTCGCGCTCTGGCTGGTCTGGCCGCGCCTCGCGCCGCTGATGCCGACGCTGTCGCAGGGCCTGGCCCCGCTGGGGGCCTGCGCCACCCTGGCCGTGGCGGCGGTCATGCTGCTGGACGGGCGCATCCCGGTGCTGCGCCGGAATCATGGATAAGGTTTCATCCTCGCTGTTGCATCTGCGGACGGGGCGCCGGGTCTCTTAGGGTCAGAGACGGGCCATTCCCGTCCACCGACTTGGAGAGGAGAAGACAACAATGGATGACATCCTCATCCCCCTCGCGTTCTTCGCGATGATCGCGGCGCTGTTCATCGCGCCCCGCTACTTCAAGAGCCAGGAACGCCAGAAGATGGCCGAGACGCTGCGCGTCGCCATCGAGAAGGGCCAGCCCCTGCCGCCGGAAGTGATCGACGCCATGTCGAGCAACGTCCGCAGCCCTGGCCTGCCCCCGTCGCCCCAGCGCGACCTGCGCACCGGCATCATCTGGCTGGGCGTAGGCATCGGCTTCGCGGCCCTGGGCTTCGCCATCAGCTTCGAGGAGCCGGACGCCCTGTTCCCGTGCCTGGGCCTGGCCAGCTTCCCCACCTTCATCGGCCTGGCGTTCATCGCCCTCGGCCTCCTGAACAAGAAGTCCTAGGCGCGCCGAAGGGGGATCATGCCCATGTCGGGCGCCAATTCATCGAGCTTCGCCAGCTTCCACGACGTCGAGCTCTGCTCGTACGCCGCGGCCGGCGAGCGACGCGCCTTCGGGGAGCTGGTGCGTCGTCATGGCTCAAGTGTTCGCCACCTTCTGCGCCGCATGGGCGCCCAGGCGGCCGAGTCCGACGACGTGGCCCAGGACGCGTTCCTGGCGGCGTTCGAGCGGATCGCCGAGTTCCGGGGGGAGGGGACCTTCGCGGGCTGGGTGAAGAAGATCGCGGCCAGGCAATACCTGCGCCGCCTGCAACGCGAGAAGCGCCTAAGCGCGCTGGCGGCGGAAGGGAGCAAGGACGAGGCCGACGTCCACGTCGGCGACGCGGACCACCGCATCGACCTGGACGAGGCCCTGCGCGGGCTCTCGACGGCCGAACGGCTGTGCGTGTCCATGTGCTACGGCGCGGGCCTCTCCCACGGCGAGGCGGCGGACGCCTTGAATCTGCCGCTTGGAACGGTCAAGTCCCATGTCAAACGTGGTCTGGAGAAGCTCCGAGCGCGACTGGCGCCGGGGGACGGCGCGGTTCTTGAAGGGAGGCGTGGCAATGGCTGAGATCGATTTCGAGCGGCGCCTGGAACGCCTCTTCGCCGACGCGCCCGAGCTGCCGGACGCGGCGGCTTTCACGGTTCGTATCGAAGGCCGCCTCAACCGCGGCTGGAACACCCGCCGCTGGCTCCTGGGCGCGGCGGGCCTCGCCGGCGGCGTCATCGGCGCCAGCCAGCTCGTGGTGTCCAACCTCTTCCAACGGGTCGAGTCCGCCGAACAATCGGCGCGCGTCCTCGGCCAGGGCCTTGCGCGGGTCACCCCCACGACCGACATGGTGTCGGCGCTCTCGGGCGGGTATGGGGTCTGGCTCGCAGGAGGCGTCGCGATCCTCACCATGGGGTTCGCGGTGTCGAGGTTGTTCGAGGAGCTCTAGCGTGTCCAGTCATCGCCAGGAGACGGTCCGACGCCTGACCGCGCCGGATATCGCCGCGCGCAAGGGCGGCGTCCCCATCGTCTGCCTCACGGCCTATACCGCGCCGACAGCCGAGATCCTGGACGACCACTGCGATCTGCTCCTGGTGGGCGACAGCGTGGGCATGGTCGTCCACGGCCTGCCCAACACCGTCGGCGTCACCATGGACATGATGATCCTGCACGGCCAGGCGGTCATGCGCGGCTCGCGCAAGGCCATGGTCGTGGTCGACATGCCCTTCGGCTCGTACGAAGGCTCCGCCGAGGTCGCCTACGCCAACGCCGCCCGGATCATGAAGGAGACGGGCTGCAACGCCGTGAAGGTAGAGGCTGGTCCTGCCGTCGCCGAGAACATCGACTACCTGGTCAAGCGCGGCATCCCGGTCATGGGCCACGTGGGCCTGCGGCCCCAGGCGGTGATGGTCGACGGCGGCTTCCGCGCCAAGGGCAAGTCCAACCACGAGCGCGTCCGCATCCTGGAGGACGCCCGCGCGGCCGCCGAGGCTGGCGCCTTCGCCGTGGTGGTCGAGGGTGTGGCCGAGGGCCTGGCCCGCGAGATCACCCAGGCCATCGAGGTTCCCACCATCGGCATCGGCGCCTCCGCCGGCTGCGACGGCCAGATCCTGGTCACCGACGACATGCTGGGCCTCTTCGACTGGACCCCCAAGTTCGTCCGCCGCTACGGCGACCTGCGCGGCGAGATCGCCAAGTCCGTCGCCGCCTACGCCGAGGATGTCCGCCAACGCCGCTTCCCCGGGCCGGCCGAGATCTACTTCGCCAAGGCCGGGTAGGGGACGTTCTCCTCTACCAGGCGCGGAGCGCCGCGGGAGAGGCGGCGGCTCGGGCTGCCGAAAACTTGGATCGAGGCCCCGCCTCCAGCCCGCAACGAGCTCGTCATCCCCGGTCTTGACCCGGGGATCCATTCCAGGGCGTCGGCCCGTGTCGCACGCCCTCCGGCGAGCCGGGCCATGACGAGCGGCGGGCGGTGCGGACAGAAAGATCACAAACAACTTTGACTCCCCGCGGAACCGCATGTTCTCCTTACGTTCATGTCGGAGCCCGCGCTCATAACCGACGCCC